>BNJU01004012.1_pt1 | contig 651751 bp, 728 predicted proteins | sample 8539281 | NCBI WGS metagenome assembly BNJU01 (sample SAMD00202456, study PRJDB9452) | human saliva metagenome | isolation source: human saliva | place: Japan | reverse complement strand
TTAAGCATATCTGAATGATAGCATATATCGGTCAGAACTACAAATTAAAAATATATCATAATGGGTAGAAAACAATAAAATCAACATATAAATTTATAGTTTTATAGATTTACATGTTGATTTTATTATAATATATTATATAATATACATATATATGTTTTGTTTAAATGAATTGGAGAAAAAAATATGCTGATACAATTTAATTTTAAAAATTTCAAATCATTTCGTGATGAAGCTACATTGGATATGTCAGCAACTAAAAATAACAGAACATGAAGACCATAGTTGTAGATATTGCAAATGATAAGTTATTGAAGGTTGCAGCTATTTATGGAGCTAATGCAAGCGGAAAGTCAAATATATATGAGGCGTTTGACTATATGACATATTATGTATCGGAATCATTTAAGTTCGGAGATGAGAATGAAGGGTATAGAAAGAGTGAGAAAAAACATATAGAGGTTACACCGTTTTTATTTGATGATAATAGTCATAATGGTGAGACTTCATTTGAAGTTTTCTATGTCGATAATTTAGAGAACACCGGAAAGACATATCAATATGGTTTTGTTTTAAAGGGTAGAGAAGTAGTAGAAGAATGGCTATATTCAAAGGCAAAAACGGCAAGAAATAAGTATAGGACTATATTTTATCGTAAACCGGTGAAGAGTTGGAAATAAACGGAATTCCAAAGAGACAAATGGAGAATATCAAGGCCTCACTAAATAAAGAATCTTTAATAGTGTCTTTGGGAGCAAAGCTTCGTATTGAAAAACTTAAGAAGGTCAGATATTGGTTCTTAAAAAATGAAGTTATAAGTTTTGGAAACCCGGTAGAAAATTTGGTACGCTCATATGGTTTACCAAAGGGATTTGTAGATGATAAAAAAGTTCAAGAGAATATGGTTAATTACTTTGCGGCTTTTGACGAGTCTATAAATGACTTTAAAGTAGAGGAAGTAGAGTCGGAAGATGAAAAAGAGGTTGATAAGAGCTATACAATAAATACTGTTCATAAGAAGTTGGGAGGAGACGGTATAGCCTCTATTTCTTTAAGACAGGAGTCAAGTGGGACTCTGAAGATGTTTGCTCTATACCCGTATATAAAAGAGGTTTTAGATAATGGTGGAACACTATTTGTAGATGAACTTAATGCAAGATTGCATCCGTTACTTGTGCGTAATATAATACTTACTTTTTTTATCTAAAGAGATAAATACCATGAATGCTCAACTTATCTTTACTATTCACGATATATGGCAGTTTTCAAATGATTTACTGCGTAGAGATGAAATTTGGATGGTAAATAAAAATAATGACGGGATATCGGAGTTATATTCTTTAGCTGATTTTAAGTATGAAGACGGCAATAAAGTACGTAGAGATGAAGACTTAGCAAAGAAATATATGTTGGGAAATTATGGTGCCATCCCTGCACTGAAACCTATGAAGGTTCTTAGGGAGGGTGATATATAGTGAGTAAAAGGGGAGAAAAATTAAGCGATTACAGAGCGGGAAAAAGAAAAAATCGTAATCAAAGAGTGGGTACAAGGATACCTGAGTTGGGTTATTATCTTATAGTGACAGACACAGAGGAGACTGAGAAGAACTATTTTGAAGGGTTGAGGGACAGTATTCCAAAAGAGTTAAAGGATCGTTTGATAATTAAAGTGGAAAAAGTTAAAACCGTTGATCTTGTAGAAAAGGCACTGGAATTTGTTAGTAAAGACTCTCAGATGAGGATGCCGTGTATTGTATTTGACAGAGATGAAGTGAAGGATTTTGATAAGATTATTCAAGAAGCGGAGAAAAGTGGAGTGATGGCGGGATGGTCTAATCCTTGCTTTGAAATTTGGATGTATGCATATTTCGGAGAAATGCCGGTAATAGAAAAATCAGTGAAATGTTGTGAAAAATTTGCAGATAAGTTTGAAAAATGTACCAAGAAGAAATATCTTAAAAATGACAGACGCATTTATCACAAACTCTTAGAATATGGAGATGAGAAAAATGCAATTCAAATAGCAAAGAAAAAAACTATAATATATGTGTTAAAAATACAAATAAGAAACCGTCTGCTATGTATCCGGAATCTACAGTACATATGTTAGTGGAAGAAATAAAAAAACAAAGTAGAAAAATAGTGAATATTTACCTTTTTCGCTACTAAACTTCAAAAATAGTAGCGAAAAAGGGTTGATAATATGAATAATAAAAATATCCTTACCTGCATTGTAGATTATGTCTGCTTTGCAGGTATTTTTTTGCGTTGATGTATACAAAACTAATGGACAAATAGAAAGTATCCCAATTATGAATGTAAAAGTGAAATGTAGGAGGTTAGCCACTCAAATTATATTTAATTTTAGTGGCTAAAACTGTATGAGAGATGGATTTATATTAAAAAACAGTTGATTATCACAAGCCTTCAAAGTATGTTTTTTCTATACTCTGAAGGCGAAAATCCTTTTACCTTATGAAAAAGTCTGCTAAAGTATAGCGGATTATCATACCCGACAATTCTTGAAATTTCGGATATGGAATATTTTGTGGTTTCAAGAAGTAACTGTGCATTGGATATTCTGGCTGAAACAATAAATTGCATTGGTGTAGTGCCGGAATATTTTTTAAAGTTTCTGATAAACCAACTTATACTCATACCCCTTGATGTGGCATATTCTTCAATGCTTATTTCGTTACTATAATTATCGCTGAAATATTGTGTTGCCATATCCATTTCATTATCCAGATAGATATCTGAGATTTTCCTATCTTTTTGAAGTTCCCTATGTATACCAATGAGCAGCTGTTGCATAAGTATTGACAGAAGTTCTTCATAGTGATTCTGACAACGCTGCAATTCCGATATCATTTTCTTATATATTCTTTCATATTCCAAGGATGTACCCACAAAGAAATAATGTAGATCATCACTGATACCATATTTTCTTAAAATATTTTTTACATCACCTCCTGTGAAATGCACCCAGTACACTTCAGTTTTGTCTGTACCATAATATTCATATTTTTGAAATTCTTTCGGACGAAACAAAACCATATTTCCTGCTGTGATAACAGTTTCATTGTCCTTATTATTAAAAATGAAAAATATGCCTTTCCTGCACTTATATAAATCAACTGATAGTCAAGTCGACCGCGAGGTCTGTAGGTAGGAAGTTTCGGCTTGGTGAGCAGACGATAGGTGCCACAGCTTCCCACTATAAGCGGTTTAGATTTATCCTTGAAGTCTATGGCGGAATTATTCATATATCCACAATTTAAATACATATAACCTCCTAAATTAAAGTTTATATAATTGTATCATTTTGTGCATATTAAATCCATTATAGTTTATAGACAAAAGACTACAAAAATACTAAAATCAAGCTAACTTAATGAAGTACGAAATTGAAAAAGTTAATATTATAGTATGATATTGTTCATACAAGGAGGTTAAAATGATTGTACCGCGTTATTATGAGGACTTGAAGGTTTTACATGAGAACACTATGCCGGCAAGAGCATATTATATTCCGGCTTCAAAGAGAATGGATGATCTTGTAGAGAATCGCAAGGGCTCGGACAGGATTCAATTTTTAAACGGCATATGGAAGTTTAAATATTTTGAAAGTATCTATGATGTAAAGGAAGAATTTTTTAAGCAGGGATTTGATGTATCAGATTATTCAGATATGAAGGTACCGGGAGTGTGGCAAAATGAGGGTTATGATCATCATCAGTATACAAATATAAAATATCCTTTTCCTTTTGATCCTCCCTATGTACAACAGGATATTCCATGTGGAGCGTATGTCTATGATTTTGAATATAAAGAGGATGAGAAAGCCGAAAAAGCATTCTTAAATTTTGAAGGTGTTGACAGTTGCTTTTATCTATGGATAAACGGTTCATATGTGGGATACAGTCAGGTACCACATGCTACAAGTGAATTTGATATTACAGATGTAGTAAAAAACGGAAAGAATACCATTGCTGTTTTGGTAATGAAATGGTGTGACGGATCTTATTTGGAGGATCAGGATAAATTTCGCATGACCGGAATTTTCAGAGATGTATATATCTTGAAAAGACCACAGGCTTTTATAAGAGATTATAAAGTTAATACAGAGGGAGAAAAGTTAAAACTGGATATCGAACTCACAGATCCTATAGAAGTGAAAATAGAACTTGAGGATGGGAGTGGGAAAAAGGTAGCCTGTGGCAGAGTTAATCAGACAGGAAGTATAGAGTTTAAAGTTTTAAATCCTGTTCTTTGGAATACTGAAAATCCATATCTTTATACTTTGATACTTGAAACAGAGGCGGAGACTATTGTTGAATATGTAGGATTCAGAACCGTTGAGATTATTGATAAGGTGCTTTATTTTAATAAGCAAAAGATAAAGTTTAGAGGAGTAAACAGACATGATTCGGATCCTATAACAGGATTTACAATCAGTATTGAGCAAATCATAAAAGACCTTACTTTAATGAAACAGCATAATTTCAATTCTATCAGAAGCAGTCATTATCCGAATGCACCATATTTCTATCAGCTATGTGATAAGTACGGATTTATGGTTATTGATGAGGCGGATATTGAGGCACATGGTCCTGTTATGGTTTACAGAAAAGAGGATACCGACTACAACAGATTCAAAAGATGGAATGAAAAGATAGCGGATGATCCGGCTTGGGAAGCTTCCATTCTTGACAGAGTCAAGCTTATGGTAAAGAGGGAGAAGAACAGACCGTCTATTGTAATGTGGTCAATGGGAAATGAGAGTGCCTACGGTTGTAATTTTGAAAAGGCACTTAAGTGGACAAAAGAGTATGATCCTTCAAGAATTACACAGTATGAGAGCGCAAGATACAGAAATTATGATGTAGTGTACAATTATGATCATCTGGATGTATACAGTAGAATGTATCCTTCACTTGATGAAATCAGAGAGTATCTAAAAAATGATGCAAGCAAACCGTTCTTACTGGTAGAGTATTGTCACAGTATGGGAAACGGCCCCGGAGATTTTGAGGATTATTTTGAACTTATTTATGAAAATGATCTTATGTGTGGAGGCTTTGTATGGGAGTGGTGTGACCATGCAATATATAAGGGTACAGCAAAAAACGGTAAAGCTATGTACTACTATGGTGGAGATCATGGAGAAAAAGTACATGATTTAAATTTCTGTATGGACGGGCTGGTATATCCGGACAGAAGACCACATACAGGTTTGCTTGAATATAAGAATGTTTACAGACCTGCAAGGGTGGTTTCATATGATGAAGAAAGTGGAAAACTGGTGCTTCACAACTATATGGATTTTGATGATCTGAAGGACTTTATAGATGTTAATTATGAAGTGAGCTGTGACGGAATAAGTGTTGAAACCGGAAACTTAGATCTTCCTTTTATAGAGGCACATAGTGAAAAAGAGCTTGAACTTAGGATAAAGATTCCAAATAAGGGCAAAGTATTCCTTAAACTGATCTATATACTTAAAAAAAGGAAATGCCTTTGGTTCCAAAAGGATATGAACTTGGATTTGATGAGTTGAAGATTAAAAATAAAGATGGAAGAAATCAAAATACAGTGAAATGGCTGGAAAGAGAAGTTACTGTATCTGATATGGAAGTAGCAGAAGATGATACGTCGGTAATTATTAAGGGTAAGACTTTTACATATACCTATAGTAAGAAAAACGGAATGTTTGAATCATTAGTATTTGCAGGAAGAGAATATATCAACAGACCTATGGAGCTTAATATCTGGAGAGCACCTACAGATAATGATATGTATGCAAAGATTGAATGGAAGAAGGCAAAGTACAATGAAGCATATGTAAGAGCTTATGAAACAGAGATTATACAGTTGGAAAAGTGTGTTGAGATATCTGTAAAAACTTCTATGTCTGCTGCAAGTATTCAAAAAATATTGGATGCGGATGTTGTTTGGAAAATAGACTGTATGGGAGGAATAACATCTTCCATCAAAGTTGTAAAGGATGAAGAGTTCCCTGACTTACCAAGATTTGGAATAAGATTATTCCTTGATAAGAGACTTGAAAATATCGCATACTTCGGCATGGGACCTTATGAGAGTTATATAGATAAACATCAGTCAACAAGTCATGGTATGTATAGAGCAAAAGTGAGCGAGATGCATGAGGATTATATAAATCCGCAGGAAAACGGTAGCCACTATGACTGTGACTATGTGGAGCTTGCAAACGGACAGTTCGGTATGGTGGCAGCAGCTAAAAAAACTTTCTCATTTAATGCATCTATTTATACGCAGGAGGAGCTTGAGAGGGCGGCACATAATTTTGAACTTGAAGAGTCAGACAGCACAGTACTTTGTCTTGATTATGCTCTAAACGGTATAGGTTCAAACAGCTGTGGACCGGTAGTGACAGATAAGTATAGATTTGATGATATCAAGTTTGATTTTGCAATCAGTATAATACCTTTTGTCAAGTAAAAACACATGGAAAGGAGAGTTTTTATGGAAGAAAAGAAATATTTAAGGTGGTATAACAAGGTAGGATACGGTTCCGGCGATATAGCAGGAAATGTGGTCTATGCACTTTTGGCTGCATTTGTAATGATATATTTAACGGATATCATAGGACTTAATGCCGGTATAGTAGGAACATTGATTGCGATTTCAAAGATTTTTGACGGTATCAGTGATGTGTTCTTCGGTGCCATGATCGATAAGACCAAGACTAAAATGGGTAAGGCAAGGCCTTGGATGCTCTATGGATATTTCGGATGTGCCGTATGTTTGGCAGCGATATTTTGTATACCTGTGGATATGGGAAGTACCGCTCAGTATGCATGGTTTTTTATAGCATATACATTATTAAATGCAGGATTTTATACAGCCAACAATATTGCATACTCATCACTTACCGCACTTATTACAAAGAATAATTCAGAGAGAGTGCAGATGGGATCTATAAGATTTATGTTTGCATTTGGAACCAGTATGCTTATTCAGGCTGTGACAGTCGGATTTGTGGAAAAACTTGGTGGCGGTGCGGCAGCGTGGAGAACAGTTGCTATTATATATGCAATAATCGGAGTTATATCAAATACCGTTTCAGTATTATCAGTCAGAGAACTTTCAGATAAAGAACTCTCCGAAGGGAAAAAGGATGATGAGGCACAGGAAAAATACAATCTGATTGATGCGTTTAAGATACTTGTTCACAATAAATATTTTCTGATGATTTGTGGTGCTTACCTTTTGATGCAGCTTTATTCGGCTACACTTGGAATGGGCATTTACTTTATGAAGTATGTACTTGGAAATGACAGATTGTTTGGAACCTTCTCATGGGCTATCAATATTCCTATGATTGTGGGGCTGCTTATAACACCGATTCTTGTTGCAAGGTTAAACGGTATGTACAAGTTAAATATAGTAGGATATGTGATAGGAACAGCAGGACGTCTGGGAGTGGTTGTAGCAGGATATATGGGAAGTATTCCGCTTATGCTTTTCTTTACAGCTGTTGCAGCATTTGGGATGAGTCCTCTTCAAGGTGACATGAATGCGCTTATTGCAACAACATCAGAGTATACAAGACTTACGACCGGTAAAAAGGTGGATGGTACAATGTATTCCTGTACATCCTTTGGAACGAAGGTAGGTGGAGGACTGGGCACTGCTATAGCCGGTTGGATGCTTGCAGCAAGCGGATATGTTCAGAATGCCGCAACTCAGTCACAGTCCTGTGTAAATATGCTTTATATTATGTACTTATGGCTTCCTATGATCTTTAATGTGTTGATAACTTTTATACTTGTGAATCTGAAAGTGGAAAAAGGCAAATAAGGAGCTTCAGAGTCAATAAAAAAATTTATAATATATGAATATACAATAGGTGGAGTTACACATTGTGACTCCACTTATTATATTAGTTGATGCTGATAGTAAGTTTTTTTACCAAGTGCCAGTGCAAGTTTATTTATTGTTTCTATACTGGTATTACGTCCACATTCAATTCTTGCAATTGTAGACTGTGGAACATGAGATATTTTTTTGCCAGTTGTCTTTGAGACAGTTCCCGCACTTTGTCTGGCATGTGCAACAGTGAGAGCACTTTCTAAAAATGGCCTTTTTCAGTCAGGTATCCTTTTTTTGAAGTCATTGTTTTTTTAGTTCATTATTTAAATAATCATCAAATTTAATATTAGCCATTATTATTCTCCTCAAATTCTTTTTTTAAAAACTTTAGCATGCTTTATTTCATTAACAGGTGTTCTTTGTGTCTTTTTGGTAAAAACCATGTGTAATTATATATCGTTCATCGGTAACATGAAAATATAGAGCTCGTTGAATGTTTGAAGATACCTTTGAACGTATTTCAAAAATATCATTATCTACCTTTTTGACCCATTCCATACGCTGTGCAACTAATAAACCATGTTCCTGTACCATATTGATAGTTGCCAAAAGCTTTTTGCTTGTCCTTAATAGGTAAACTTTGTAAGAATTCAATAAATTCGTTTTTTTCCGGTTGGCCTAGTATAAAACTCAAATTTAGGTTTCTTAATCATAGTTTAATGATACCATATACTGTTCAAAAATTACAAACTGATATAATACTGCTTTAAAAAAGAAGCCCCACAGATATAATCCGGAAGCTTCTTTTTTGTATTATGATATCACTTTCTTATTATTATTTTCTTCTTTCAGATTCTTCTGTGCCGTTGAGAGCATAAGCTTGATTCGGTTGAGCTGGTTAACTTCGGAAGCACCCGGGTCATAGTCTACAGCTATGATGTTTGCTTCAGGGTGTGAACGGCGAAGCTCTTTGATAACGCCCTTGCCCACTACGTGGTTTGGCAGACAGCCGAAAGGCTGTGTGCAGACGATATTCGGTGTGCCTGTCTCTATAAGTTCAAGCATTTCTCCGGTTAAGAACCAGCCCTCACCGGTCTGATTACCTATAGATACATAATCCTTTGCCATATTTGCAAGGTGATCTATTCTTGAAGGAGCGATGAAATGTTTACTCTTTTCAAGTGCCTTTCTGGCATCACCTCTGAGAGCCTCAAGAACCTTGATACCTGCATTTGCCATAAATGCCGTCTTCTTTGACATACCGAGGTGCTCGGCCTTGAAGTTGCTGTTGTAGAAGCTGTACAGCAAGAAGTCCATAAGATCAGGCATTACAGCCTCTGCACCCTCTTTTTCAAGCAGCTCCACGATATGGTTGTTTGCAAGAGGAGAGAATTTAACAAGGATTTCTCCGACTATACCTACTCTCGGCTTTTTGATATTGAGTCTTGGAAGATTGTCAAAATCTTTTACAATGCCTCTGATATTTCTCTTGAACTCACCGAAGTTCGGTTTTCTTACAGACAGAGAGTCAATTACACGATTTCTCCACTTCTTATGCAGTCTGTTTGCAGCACCTTTTTCCTTCTCATAAGGTCGGGTAGCATACAAAACCCTCATAAAGAGATCACCGTATACGACAGCCTGCATTGCCTTTATTATCATGGCAGGAGTCATCTTAAATCCCTCATTGGTCTCCATACCGTTGGCATTGACAGAGATTACAGGAATCTGCTCCATATCCACCTTCTCAAGGGCTCTTCTGATAAAGCCGATATAGTTGCTGGCTCTGCAACCGCCACCTGTCTGGCTCATAAAGATTGCGGTCTTATTCGGATCGTATTTGCCTGAAAGCAGTGCTTCCATTATCTGACTACAACTATAAGTGAAGGGTAGCAGGCATCATTGTTTACATACTTTAAGCCGCAGTCTATAGCCGAACGTGAATCATTTTGTAAGACTTCTACATGGTAGCCGAAGGCATTAAGCGCCGGCTCCAAAAGGTCAAAATGTATAGGAGACATCTGTGGACAAAGAATGGTGTATTCGTCCTTCATCTCCTTTGTAAACACCTTTCTGTGGTAAGCTGAGGATTGAATCTTTCTCTCATAGTTTTTCTTATCTCTTACACGAAGTGCGGCGATAAGTGAACGGATACGTATTCTTGCGGCACCGAGGTTGTTTACCTCATCTATCTTAAGTACCGTATAGATTTTTCCTGAACCTGTAAGTATATCACTTACCTGATCTGTGGTAACTGCGTCAAGTCCGCAACCGAATGAGTTTAGCTGTACAAGGTCAAGGCAGTCATCTTTTTTTACAAGATTTGCGGCCGCATAGAGTCTTGAGTGATACATCCACTGGTCACTTACGATAACAGGTCTTTCAACCTTGGCAAGGTGAGATACGGAGTCCTCTGTAAGTACGGCAATACCGAATGATGTGATCATATCCGGGATACCGTGGTGAATCTCAGGGTCTACATGATATGGTCTGCCTGCAAGTACAATGCCGTGGCGATTATTCTTATGCAGCCATTCGATAGTCTTTTCACCTTCACGTTCGATATCCTTCTTTGCCTGTATAAGCTCGGTCCAAGCCGCATGAGCCGAGAACTTTACTTCTCTTTCATTGATATCGAATTCATCCTTCATAACCTTTATAAGCTGATTTGTAAGTACTTCTTCATTTGTAAATGCCATGAAAGGATTTAAAAATCTTGTATTGGTTTCGCGGATTTCCTCTACATTGTTCTTTATATTCTCGGCATATGAAGTTACGATAGGGCAGTTGAAATGGTTGCCTGCATCAGGTTGCTCATTTCTCTCATAAGGTATACAAGGGTACCAGATAGTGCGGATACCGTTCTTTATAAGCCATGAGATATGTCCGTGTGTAATCTTGGCAGGATAACACTCGGACTCACTTGGAATTGACTCTATTCCAAGCTCATAAATCTTTTTTGTGGACATAGGAGAGAGTACTGTTCTAAAGCCCAAGCTTCTAAAGAATGTTGCCCAGAACGGGAAGTTCTCATACATATTTAAAACTCTCGGTATACCTACAGTGCCTCTGAATGCCTTGTCGGCTGTAAGCGGCTCATAGTCAAACATACGGTGATATTTGTAATCATAGAGATTTGGAACGTCCTTTTTTACTCTGTCTTTTCCAAGACCTCTTTCACATCTGTTTCCTGATATGAAGTTTCTGCCGCCTTCAAACTTGTTTACTGTCATTACACAGTTGTTGTTACATCCGCGACATCTTGTCATAGAGGTGTCATACTGTAAGCCTATGATTTCATCAAGAGGGAGCATGGTTGTCTTTTTGTTTTCATATCTTTCTCTTGCGATAAGAGCCGCACCGAAAGCTCCCATGATACCGGCAATGTCCGGTCTTGTCACAAATCCGCCTGAAATCTTTTCAAATGCACGAAGTACGGCGTCATTGTAGAATGTACCGCCCTGTACTACTATGTGCTTCCCGAGGTCTGCCGCATTTGAAATCTTTATAACCTTAAACAGTGCATTTTTAATAACCGAGTATGCAAGTCCTGCTGAAATGTCTGCGACTGTAGCTCCTTCTTTTTGTGCCTGCTTTACATTTGAGTTCATGAAAACCGTACATCTTGTACCGAGGTCTACAGGACTTTTTGCAAAGAGGGCTTCCTTGGCAAAGTTTTGAACGGAGAAGTTTAATGAACCTGCAAAAGTCTCAATAAATGAACCGCAACCTGCTGAACAGGCCTCGTTTAACTGTACAGAATCTACAGTACCGTCTTTGATACGGATACATTTCATATCTTGACCGCCGATATCAAGTATACAGTCAACATTAGGTTCAAAGAATGCCGCCGCATAGTAATGTGCTATAGTCTCCACTTCGCCCTCATCAAGCATAAATGCGGCCTTCAGTAGTGCCTCGCCGTAACCGGTGGAGCATGAATATACTATCTTTGCATCAGGACGAATCTTATCCTTTACCTCTTTGATAGCTTTGATAGCTGTAGCCAAAGGTGAACCGTGGTTGTTTGAGTAGAAGTTCCAAAGCAGGCTTCCGTCTTCACCTACAAGCGCAATCTTTGTGGTGGTTGAACCTGCATCTATACCTAGGAAGATATTTCCGCTGTAATCCTCAAGCTTTCCGGTCTTTACACTGTGGCCGAAATGTCTTTGTGAAAACTCTTCATAGTCGGCTTCGTCCTTAAATAAAGGCTCAAGTCTGGCGACCTCATGTTCCATCTTGATACCTTCACGAAGTTTTTTGATAAGGTCTGAAATACCGATCATAGAGTCCTTGCTTTCACAGTTCAGTGCGGAACCGATAGCTGCAAAAAGATGTGAATTTGGCGGGTCTACGATGTATTCGCCTGTAAGGTTGAGTGTTCTTATAAAGGCCTGCTTAAGTTCTGAAAGGAAGTGCAGCGGACCTCCAAGGAATGCCACATGACCTCTTATAGGCTTACCGCAGGCAAGACCTGAGATAGTCTGATTTACCACCGCCTGGAAAATAGAAGCTGAAAGGTCCTCTCTGGTTGCGCCCTCATTGATAAGCGGCTGTACGTCAGTCTTTGCAAAAACTCCACATCTGGCAGCTATAGGATAGATTGACTTATAGTTTTTGGCGTACTCGTTAAGTCCGATAGCATCTGTTTGAAGTAGTGAAGCCATCTGGTCGATAAAGCTTCCTGTACCTCCGGCACAGATACCGTTCATTCTCTGGTCGATACCGCCTGTGAAGTAGATAATCTTGGCATCTTCACCGCCAAGCTCTATTGCGACATCTGTTTGAGGTGCAACAGCTTAAGTGCGGTAGCCACGGCCACAACCTCCTGTACAAAGGTTGACTTTAGATGCTTTGAAAGTGTGAGACCGCCTGAGCCGGTGATCATCGGAATGATGTTTACTTCTCCTATTATCTCAAAGGCATCCGAGAGCTGTGCCGCTAAAGTTCCCTGAATATTTGCATAATGCCTGCGATAATCTGAAAATACTACATCGTGATTGCTGTCAAGTATAGCAATTTTTACTGTAGTAGAACCTATATCTATTCCAAGTACATAGGTTTTTTCTGTGTTTTGCATATAATAACCTCTTAAATAAGCTTAAAAATCAAATTTGTGTCTGTTAAGTTTGAAATACCTGCAGCAGGTATTTCAAACTTTTTATTTTTGCATCAAATATAATTGCGTACAAAAAAATAACATGTAAAAAAACATGATTTTATATCATAGCACATTGCTAGGAATAAGGCAATGAATAAGAAATTAAAAGAGTGTTAAAGAAATAAAAGTGCCAAAAACCTACTTTCATAGGAATTGGCACTTTTGATATTATTTAGAATGCTGTTATTGTGGCAATCAATCCGAAAAACTACTCCCGGAAAGTTTGCAGCTGAAAGCGGATAATCTCTTTTTTTCTTTTAATAAGCCGTAGGGCTGTCCAAAATAGAGCAGTTGACGGCGGCTGCCAAGGGGCTGTAAGAAAAAAATGTCTTATGTCCGTGTATATTACCCATTATCTGAGGAACATATGATATATACATTATTACGGAAAGGGCAGTTCCTATCCATCCCATAATTGTCAGTTGTTTTTTTCACTCATATTTTTTTATACCTCTCATATCTAAAAGCAATGTAAAATACTTTACAGTAAAAAGCCTGTGTAAAAGACTTTTTAAGTAATTTGGTTACTTTTGCCATTATAGCAGATTGAAATTTGTAATATAAGTACATCCGATATAATAATTCAAATACATCATAGTGGGGCATATTGTAGTTATGGCACAAAAGTTTTTGTATATATTATTTTTGGCAACCTAGTTCATGGCTTCTTTCATCTCTTTTACATACTCTCCGATATATTTCGGGGCTTCAGTTTTATATTTTTTGAGTAGTTTTATTATTGCGGAACCTACTATGACTCCGTCTGCAATTTGGCTCATCTCATTTGCCTGCTGCGGTGTGGATATACCGAAGCCTATAGCACATGGGACGGATGTATTTTCCTTTACTATCTTTACTATGGAGTCAAGGTCTGTGGTTATCTCACTTCTTGTACCCGTTACACCGAGGCTTGATACGATGTATAAAAATCCCTTTGCCTCTTTTGCAATCATGGCGATGCGGTCGTCAGAAGTCGGAGCAATAAGAGATATAAGGTCGACATTATGGCTGTTTGCCACATCAAGAAATTCTTTCTTCTCCTCAAAAGGGATATCGGGAAGTATTATTCCGTCAATGCCCACTTCATTACATCTTGTGAAAAATTTCTCGGCACCGTATGAGAATACCACATTGGCGTAGGTCATAAATACAAGAGGGATACTTACTTCTTTTCTGACATCCGCAACCATATCAAAGACATTGTCTGTGGTGATACCGCCTGCAAGCGCTCGGATATTGGCTCCCTGTATTACAACACCCTCTGCTGTAGGGTCTGAAAACGGAATACCTATCTCTATGAGGTCGGCACCGTTTTTTACCATTTCCAAGATAGTGGCTTTTGTAGTGGCCACATCAGGGTCGCCACAGGTGATAAACGGAATAAATGCTTTTTTATTTTTGAATGCTTCATGTATCTTATTCATATAGGTCTTCTCCTTTATATCTTGCAATGGCTGCACAATCTTTGTCACCTCTTCCGGAGATGGTTATTACGATGATTTTGTCCTTGCCCATAGTAGGTGCTATTTTCTTTGCATAGGCTACTGCATGAGCTGATTCAACAGCCGGGATAATGCCCTCCGTTCTTGAGAGGTACTCAAATGCCTCTACGGCTTCATCGTCAGTTACAGGTACATAGCTTGCTCTCTTTATGTCGTTTAAGTAAGCGTGCTCAGGTCCTACTCCAGGATAGTCAAGTCCTGCGGAAATAGAATAAACAGGGGCAATCTGGCCGTATTCATCCTGACAGAAGTAGGACTTCATACCGTGGAATATACCGAGGCTGCCTGTATTGATGGTGGCTGCGGTTTCAAAGGTATGTATACCCTTTCCTGCGGCTTCACAGCCGATAAGAGTAACTTCCTTGTCCTCTATAAAGTTGTAGAAACTTCCGATGGCATTTGAGCCTCCGCCTACACAGGCAAGCACGGCATCAGGAAGTCTGCCTTCTTTTTCCAAAATCTGCTCTTTTATTTCCTTTGATATGACTGCCTGAAAATCTCTTACTATTGTAGGGAAAGGGTGAGGTCCCATTACGGAACCCAGGCAGTAATGTGTATCGTCAATTCTGCTTGTCCACTCCCTCATAGCCTCTGAAACGGCATCTTTTAGAGTCTTTGTACCGCTTGTTACAGGGATAACGGTTGCACCTAAAAGTCTCATCTTGTATACATTAAGTGCCTGACGAATTGTGTCTTCTTCACCCATGAACACTACACATTCCATGCCCATAAGAGCCGCTGCGGTAGCGGTTGCCACACCGTGTTGTCCGGCACCTGTTTCCGCGATAAGTCTCCTCTTGCCCATTTTTTTTTGCAAGCAGGGCCTGACCGAGTACATTGTTTATCTTGTGTGCACCTGTATGTGTGAGGTCTTCACGCTTGAGATAAATTTTTGCACCGCCAAGGTCCGCAGTCATTTTCTTTGCAAAGTAAAGCTTTGAAGGTCTGCCTGCATAATCGTTTAAAAGACAATTCAGTTCCTTATTGAATTCAAGATCGTTTTTATAATGATTGTATGCATTTTCAAGCTCTATTACCGCATTCATCAGGGTCTCAGGTATGTACTGACCGCCGTGAATTCCAAATCTTCCCTTAGTTTCTTTCATTTTCTACCTCTCTCACTAATTTTACAAATTTTCTCATTTTATCTGCATCTTTCTTGCCGCCTGTTTCTATCCCGGAGCTTACATCCACACCGAAAGGGTGCAGGGTAGTTATCTTTTCACATATATTGTCGGAAGAAAGTCCGCCGGCTAAAAAGTAATCGACTTTAAAATTCTTTAATATTGATTCGTCCAATGTTTTGCCGTCACCTGCGCCTGCATCCAGTAAGATAAAGTCACTTCCTTCTTTATATAAAGCATTTATATCATCTTTTGATTTTATTCTGAAGGCTTTTTATAACAGGTGTATTTACATAGTTTTTTTCAACTTACTTATATATTCGTTGTCTTCATCTCCGTGCAGTTGGATGAGGTCAATGATATCATTTCTTACCAAATAGATGATATTTTCAATGCTCTCATTTACAAATACACCGACGACCTTCACCCTTTTTATCAAGTCTTTTTAATACTTTTGCCATGTCATAGGATATAAATCTTTTACTTTTTTTGGCAAAAACAAACCCTATATAGTCAGGCAATAATTCATTGACTACATCTATATCTTCATATTTTTGTATGCCGCATAATTTAATCTTTGTCATGCTTACCCTTTAACCAATCCAATGTGGCTTTTTATCTGCTGAACGCATAAGTATTTCACCGACAAGGGCTGCATCCGCTCCCATATCTTTTTATGTTTTTGATATCCTCAGGGAACTTACACCACTTTCCGATACAAATAATATATCTTTCGGTACAAGGTCGCGCAATCTTTTGCTGTTGCTTGTGTCTACGGAAAAATCTTTCAGATTTCTGTTGTTTACTCCGATAATTCGTGCATTTATTTCTTTTGCCATCTCTATTTCAGCTTCATTATGACATTCCACCAAGGCGGAAAGTCCAAGCTCATCACAGATTTCTTTATAGTATTTCAGCTCTGGAACTGAGAGTATGGAACATATAAGCAGTACACATGATGCGCCCATTGCCTTGGCTTCATATATCATATATTCGTCAACAGTGAAATCTTTTCTAAGAAGCGGAATTTCGGTAATCTTTGCTATTTCCCTTAGATATTCATCACTTCCCAAAAACCACTTAGGCTCTGTAAGTACGGATATGCAGTCGGCACCGGCCCTTTCGTATTCCTTTGCGATTCTTTGATATGGGAAATTCTCCGCAATAATACCTTTTGAAGGTGAAGCCTTCTTGCACTCACATATAAAGGAAAGCTCAGGTTTTTCTTAACGCGGTTTCAAAGGAAAAATCTGTCGGATATTATTTTTATCGGCTTCAAGTTTTACCTTTTGCAAAGGTATTTTTTTTCTTTTTTTCTTCTATTCTTTCTCTTGTAAAGTTCGCTATTATATCTAAAATTGTACTACTCATTGCTCACCTTGATAAAGTCTTCCAATACCTTTAATGCTTTCTTGCTGTCAATAAGTCTTGCTGCAAGGTTTATACCTTCCTGCATACTTTTTGCTTTTTCGCCGATATAGAGTGCAGCACCCGCATTTAGAAGTACGGCATCTCTTTTAGCACCTTTTTCACCGTTTAATATAGAGAGTGTGATGGCGGCATTTTCTTTTGGGTCGCCACCTGCTAAATCCTCTTTTTTGCAGCGGGAAAGGCCAAAGTCCTCAGGTTTTATCTCATATGTATGCAGTGAGCCGTCCTTTATCTCACATACTTTTGTAGGTGCTGAGAGTGAGATCTCATCAAGTTTATCCATGCCGTAGACTACCATACCTTTTTTTACACCAAGCTCCATGAGAACCTTTGCAAGCGGCTCTATCAGGTATTCATCATATACTCCTAAAAGCTGGCGTTTTGGATGTGCAGGGTTTGTCAATGGCCCCAGGATATTGAAGACCGTTCTGAATCCAAGTTCCTTTCTGATAGCACCTACATATTTCATTGAGTTGTGATATTTTTGTGCAAAGAAGAAGCAAATGCCCACTTTTTAAGAAGTTCTCTGCACTTGTCAGGGTCTTCGTCAATATTTACTCCCAAGGCTTCAAGGCAGTCTGCAGTACCGCATTTTGAGGATGCGGCTCTGTTGCCGTGTTTGCTGACTTTCATACCGCCTGCAGCGGCAACTATTGCAGATGTCGTGGAGATATTGAAGCTTCCCGCGTTGTCGCCGCCGGTTCCGACTATCTCAAAAAGGTCAAAGTCGGTGTCAACCGGTGTGGCATGTTCTCTCATTGCCTTGGCACAACCGGCAATCTCACCTGTGGTCTCCGCCTTGGCGCTCTTTGTAGACAGTGCTGCAAGAAATGCGGCGTTTTGAGTAGGTGTGGTCTTGCCGTTCATTATTTCATTCATCACGGTGTAAGCTTCGTCAAAGCTTAAATCTTCTTTATTTACAATCTTTATAATAGCTTCCTTAATCATAATTTTTTTCTCCTATAAAGTTTCTAAGCATCTCTTTACCATAGGTTGTCATAATGGATTCCGGATGGAACTGCACACCGTATATCGGAAATGAGATATGTTTTACAGCCATTACCTCACCGTCATCTGTTTTTGCGACTACCTTGAGAGTATCGGGGAGTGTACTTTCAAGAGCGGCAAGAGAGTGATACCTTGCAACCTTGCTTGTAGCAGGGATATCTTTAAATATAGGGCAGTCTGTATCAAAGTGAGTAGTGGAATCTTTTCCGTGCATAAGCTCCTTGGCATAGGTGACTGTTGCGCCGAAAGCCATACATATGGCCTGATGTCCTAGACATACTCCAAGTATCGGAATACTTTGTCCGAGTTTTTTTACCACATCTATAATGACTCCGGCATCTTCAGGTCTGCCGGGACCGGGAGAAATAATGATTTTTTCAGGTGAAAGAGCTTTTATATCATCTACGCTCATCTCATCATTTCTTATAACTTTTATATCAGGATTTATTTCTCCTACCATTTGAAAGAGGTTATAGGAAAAACTGTCATAATTATCAATCAATAGAATCATTTGTTCATCTCCTGTGCTTTTTTCAGGGCGTCCACTACGGCTCCCGCCTTATTGATACTCTCCATATATTCCTTGTCAGGATCCGAGTCAGCCACAATGCCGGCTCCGCTTCTTATAAATACTTTGCCGTTTTTCTTATAGGCAAGTCTTATGGCGATGCAGGTATCCATATTTCCGGTAAAGTCGATATAACCTATCGCACCTCCGTATATACCTCTTTTGTTGTTTTCAAGTTCTTCTATAAGCTGACAGGCACGAATCTTTGGAGCACCTGAGAGAGTGCCTGCAGGAAGTACGGCCTCAAGAGCGTTGAGCGCATCGTATTCAGGTCTTATCTCGCCGCGAACGGTGGAACCTATATGCATTACGTGAGAGTATCTCTCAATAGAGTGGAATTTTTCCACAACCACGCTACCGAATTTGCTTATCTTTCCAAGATCGTTTCTGCCAAGGTCTACAAGCATGTTGTGTTCCGCAAGTTCCTTTTCATCAGCCAAAAGTTCGGTCTCAAGTTCCTTATCCTCTTTTTCACTTTTTCCTCTCGGTCTTGTGCCTGCAAGAGGGAAGGTATGCAATATACCGTCTTCAAGTTTTACCAAAGTTTCAGGCGATGCACCTGCCACTTCCACATCGGTTCCTGAAAAGTAGAACATATATGGGGAAGGATTGACGGTTCTAAGCACTCTGTAAGTATCAAAGAGGCTTCCTTCAAAGTTTGCCTGCAGTCTGTTTGAAAGTACTATTTGGAAAATATCGCCCTCCTTGATATGATGTTTTGCCTTACCGATCATATTTGAAAACTCGTCCTTTGAAAATAGCGGTGTTACTTCACCGAGCAACTTTCCGCCTTCAAAGGACTTCTTTCCGGTATGTAAAAGTTCTTTGATTGAATTGAGTCTTTTTAATGCTTTCTCATATTCGACATTTAAGTCTTTATCAAGTTCGATATTTGTTATAAGGATTATCTTTTGCTTGACATTGTCAAATGCGATAACGTCCTTAAACAGCATCAGGTCTATATCCTTAAAGCCTTCGCCATCGTCAATATTCATTTTTGTACTCGGCTCTTTGTAGTTTATAAAGTCAAATGAAAAGTATCCTACCAGACCGCCTGTAAAGGGTGGGAGAGAAGATATTCTCGGACTTTTGTATTTTTTCAGTAATTCTCTGAGATAGTTTGTCGGGTCATTGCATTCAAATTCTTTTCCGTCCACATTCATCTTACCGTCAATACAGCTGATTGAGAGTTCAGGTTCAAATCCCAAGAAGGTGTATATGCCCCAGTTTTCATTGGCCTTGGCGGATTCAAGTAAGTAAGCATGAGTGGATGCCGCTTTCAGAATTCTTACAGCTTCAATCGGTGTGATAAAATCCGACAGGATTTCCATACTTACCGGTGCCAGTGTGTATTCTTTGTTTTCTTTAAGTTTTTGTAGTTTGGCTAACATATATTCTCCTTACAATGTCTTTCCTTCAAGTACAACTCTTTTTTTGATGTCCTGCATCAAATGGTCAAATTGGTCAAGGTCAAGTGACTGTGCTCCGTCACAAAGAGCTTTTGCAGGATTGTTGTGCACCTCCACCATGATGCCGTCGGCACCTACAGCAAGTGCGGCCTTTGCAAGAGGCGGTACAAGTGATCTTATACCTACCGCATGGCTTGGGTCCACCAGTATCGGAAGATGTGTTTTTTCTTTTAGCAGTGCAACAGCTCCAAGGTCAAGTGTGTTTCTTGTAGCGGTTTCAAAGGTTCTTATGCCTCTTTCACAGAGGATTACATTTTCGTTTCCGGATGCCATTATATATTCGGCACTCATCAGGAATTCTTCTATGGTATTGCAAAGTCCTCTCTTTAGAAGTATAGGTTTTTTCAGCTTGCCGACTTCTTTTAACAGGTCGAAGTTTTGCATATTTCTGGCTCCGATTTGTATGATATCTACATTTTCAAAAAGAGGTATTTGTGTCTGATTCATTACTTCAGAGATAATCGGAATATTTACGGCTTCTTTGGCAGATTCAAGGTAGTCAAGTCCTTCTTTGCCAAGACCTTGGAATGCATATGGTGAGGTTCTCGGTTTAAATGCACCTCCTCGAAGGATTACGGCGCCGCTTTTTTTCACGCTGTCCGCCACTATTGTGATCTGTTCTCTTGTCTCTACACTGCAAGGTCCTGCAATAATTGTGAATGTGCCGCTGCCTATATTCACATCGCCTACTTTTACGATTGTATCGTCAGGGTGAACTGTTCTTCCGGCGGCTTTATATGTCTCAGTTACTCTTTTGCCGTAGTCCACTATCGGATGGGTGGCTACTATTGCGTCCATATCTATCTTTGCGGTGTTGCCGATAAGGCAGACTGCGGTATGCTCCGTGCCCGGAGCGTATATTGTATCAAATCCTATATTTTCAAATTCTTGTCTGAAGTTTTTTATTGCCTCTTCGCTGACGCCGGCTTTTAAAATAAATACCATATGTCCTCCTAATAATATGTGCGTGCTCTCGCAATCCTACAGGCATTCGTACTGTGCGCATTTTCCTGGCGGAAAATGGCTACGTACTCATGTCTGTACGGATATCAAAGCTGCAAGCCCTCTTACAAGCAAGCTTGGTGGTGCTTTGTAGAGTTGCGTGATACTACGGATTGCTCCGCACTGCGTGCTCTGTGCAATCCTACAGGCATTCGTACTGTGCGCATTTTCCTAGGGGAAAATGGCTACGTACTCATGTCTGTACGAGTCTCAAGGACTTACCCCCTCTTACAACAAGTTGAAGAGTGGGTAATCCTTTGAGACTCTAGTATCACGCAAAAAAGTCCTTGTTAAGTAAAACCTTAGCGGTTTTATTTAACAAGGACGAAATTTCAACAAAAAATCGCGGTGCCACCTTGATTCACAGTATGACCTGTGCACTTTAAGATACCTACATATCCCTTGCAACTAACGTATGCGAACGTCGTAGAATACTCTGCTTACGCATTTGACTACGCCCTCCATGGTCCATTTGTCAGACTGTTTCTTATCCGGCTCTCAGCCACCCGGACTCTCTGTGAAGTCATAACCGACTTTATCTCCATATCAACGGTTTACATGATTTCACGATTGTAATATAAAATTATGTGACTGTCAACAAAAATAATCATTACAGTTCAGTCGTTTTTTGAGGTGCAAAAATGTCACCTCAAAAATAAAAAAGGTTCAGGCGTTAGAAGTTATATGCCATATATGTTTACGGAACAAGGAATTATGATGTTTTCCGCTTTTATGGTCATTTACATAAAAGCCTTATAAATGATATAATGCTACCTAAGATTGTGCTTGGCGGTCTTAGTATTGCAGGCAAATTATTAAAGCATCACAAAGAAAGGAGAATGATGGCTTTTTTTGAAAAACTGGAGAGGAAATTTGGAAGATACGCAATCAGAAATCTGATGATGTATCTGACTGCACTGTATGCTGTAGGTTTTGTGATATCCTTAGTGAATATACAGATATATTATGAATATATGTCTCTTGATGTGGAAAGGATACTTTCAGGACAGGTTTGGAGGCTTATCACATGGATTATGTATGCACCGAAGCAGAATGTACTGTTTGCGGCAATAATGCTTGTACTGTATTACAGCCTCGGAACGAATCTTGAGAGAGTTTGGGGCAGTTTCAGATTTAACGTGTATATGTTCATGGGGTATATATTCCTTATAATAGGAGCATTTATCTTATATGCGGTATACGGTGAAGCGGCAAGCGTCTTTTTACTTACACCCGACAGCCTGAATATGTCCATATTTGGCATTTGCACTTACATACCCCGATATGACATTTTATCTGTATTTTGTACTGCCTATAAAAGCGAAATATTTGGCGTTTGTATATTTGCTTATTGAAGTTTATAGTTTTATAATAGGAGGCGTCATAACAAAGGTATCTATAGGGCTTAGCTTGTTAAACTTTGTTATATTCTATCTGATGACAAGAAATTGGAACAGGATATCACCGAAGAATGTAGTCAGACAGGCAAAGTTTAAAAAGGCGGTAAAGATGAGGCCGGCAGGTGAACCTATACACAGGTGCGCAGTATGTGGAAGAACCGAAAAAGATGACGATACACTTGAGTTTAGATATTGCTCAAAATGTAAAGGCAATCTTGAGTACTGTTCAGACCACTTGTATACACATACTCATGTGGAATAAATTAGATACCTTGTGATGATATAACATTTTATAAATGTATCTTGATACATTTATGGATGAGTGGTAGTATTTTAGCTTGTAGAAAGATAAAGAGGAAAAGGAAAATGAAGAGAACAAAAATTATATGTACTATGGGTCCGAATACAAACGACAAAAAGCTTATGAAAGATATGGCAATCGCAGGAATGGACGTTGCCAGATTCAACTTTTCACATGGTGATTATGAAGAGCATTTGGGCAGATTGAATATATTAAGAGAAGTGAGAGAAGAAACCGGAAAAGAGGTGGCTGCACTTCTTGATACAAAGGGACCTGAGATAAGAACAGGTTTACTTGAAGGCGGAAACAAGGTTACTCTTGTTGCCGGAAATGAATATACACTTACAATAAACGAGTGTGTAGGAAATGACAAAAAAGGCTTTATCAACTACAGCGGACTTAACGAAGATGTAAAGGCAGGCGATAAAATACTTATAGATGACGGTCTTATCGCACTTGAAGTTATAAATGTGGACGGACCTGATATCCACACCAAAGTTTTAAACGGCGGTGAGCTTGGAGAAAAGAAGGGTGTTAATGTACCGGGAGTTTCAATAAAGCTTCCTGCACTTACACAAAAAGATATAGAGGATATAAAGTTTGCCTGTGACAACGGATTTGAGTTTATAGCGGCATCTTTTATCAGAAACGGTGATGCGGTTCGTCAGATTAAAGAAATTCTTGCAGAAAAGCATGCAAACATCCAGGTTATCTCAAAGATTGAAAACCAAGAGGGTATCGACAATATGGACGATATCATTGAAGCAAGTGACGGAATCATGGTAGCAAGAGGAGATATGGGTGTTGAGATAGATGCTGCAAGACTTCCTTTCATTCAGAAGAAACTTATCGAGAAGTGTTCAGTGGCAGGAAAGCCTGTAATCACAGCTACACAGATGCTTGATTCCATGATCAGAAACCCTAGACCTACAAGAGCCGAGGTTTCAGATGTGGCAAATGCCATCTATGACGGTACGGATGCCATAATGCTTTCAGGAGAGTCCGCAATGGGTAAGTATCCGCTTGAGGCACTTAAGATGATGGTTAAGATTGCAAAGGAGACGGAGATACACCTTGATCATACACAGTACAGAAACAGAAAAGTAAACAGGATGGATAAGAAGAATATTTCAAATCAGGTAGGATTTGCGGCAGTTTCTACAGCAGACCAGCTTGAGGCAAAGGCAATTATCGCTCCTTCCATCAGCGGATTTACTACAAGAATGCTTCAAAGTGGAGATCAACTATTCCGGTTTACGGAATGAGCCCAAACATCACAACAATTCGTCAGATGCAGCTTTTATACGGAGTGGTACCTGTATTTGCAAAGAGAGCCGATACTACAGATGTACTTATAGAGTCATCTATAGATATTCTTAAGAAAGAAAAATATCTTAAGTCGGGAGATTTGGTAGTCGTTACTGCAGGTATTATACCTAAGAAGGCTGACAGAGGACCGGCAAGATACACCAATACAATGCAGGTTGAGACTGTAAAATAGTTTTTGTTATATAAGCTTTTAAAAAAACTACATTTTTTTAGCAAAGGTCTCATATTTTTTTGTACAAAAAAACAGACTAAGATATGATAAAAATATATATAATGAACGGTCGAAAGACCCAATCCATAAAAGTCACAAAGGTGTTTGCATCTGAGTGACTTTATTGAGATTAAAAAGGAGAAACATATGAAAAATCCAATAGTAACATTGACAATGTCGGATGACTCGGTAATCAAAATCGAGCTCTACCCTGAAGTGGCACCTAACACTGTAAGAAACTTCATAAGTCTTATAAATCAGAAGTTTTATGACGGACTTACTTTCCACAGAGTAATAAACGGATTTATGATACAGGGCGGATGTCCGCAGGGAAACGGTATGGGCGGTCCTGATTATCAAATCAAGGGTGAGTTCAGTCAGAACGGACTCCAAAACGACCTTGCACATACAAGAGGAGTTATCTCAATGGCAAGAGCTATGAGCCCTAACTCAGCAGGTTCACAGTTTTTTATCATGCATCAGGATGCACCACATCTTGACGGAGCATATGCTGCATTCGGTTGTGTAATAGAGGGAATGGATGTTGTAGACAAAATAGCATCAGTTGATACAGACTACAATGACAGACCGAATACCGAGCAAAAGATAAAATCAATGACGGTTGAGACATTCGGCGAAGATTATGCAGAGCCTGAAAAGTGTTAATACCTGTGGAAGGCACTGTGATATAGTGATTTCAGATGAGAATGTGGCTCTTTGGGAGGCGTTTAACTCCCATAGAGCCACAGTTGCTATACTTGGCAAAGAAGATATAGATATAGCGGTTTCAAAGTATGCGGTACTTGACTATGCCGATATAGACGAAAAGTATTTGGAGAAAGTGGCTTGCAGACATTTGCATATACCTGTATGTATAGGAAAAGCGGATGATATAAAAATTCGTGAGCTGTGTACGGACGACTTTTATAGTTTATCAAAGTTTTGTGAGTTTCCGTTTAAAAATATAGAGGGGTTGCGGGAGTATATAGATTTTCACTATGATTTTTACGGATACGGACTGTATGTGTTTGAAAATGAGAAAGAAGTGATGGGACTGGCAGGATTTTACAATGAAGACAACAGATGTTTTCTTTCATATATAACAGATAAAAAGTATCGAAGAAGAGGCTATACATTCAAAGTTTGTAAGTATTTACTGAAATATATTGAAGAAAACAGCCGGAGTAAAGGGATGTGTATACAAGAATAGATATTTCCAATACGGCATCTATAAAATTAGCCGATAAATTGGGAGTAAATACAATAAATTGACTGTAAAAGTATTTTTTGCGCCATAGGGTTAGAAAAACCTAACTGTTGTTTTTATACAGTTTTTAATGTATAATTTTAGATACAAAATTTTGGGCACTGAAAAGAACAGGGGTTAGTAGATGAAGGTAAAGGCATTTGCAAAGATAAATTTATGCTTGGATGTATTATCAAGAAGAGCTGACGGATACCATGATGTAGAAATGGTTATGACAAATATTGATATTGCGGATGTACTCGAAATAAGAGAACTTGAAGAAAAGAAGATATCACTGATATGTAACAATAAGGATTTGGCAACGGATGAGACCAATCTTATATATAGGGCGATAGTACTGTTACAAAAGGAAACAAAAAAAGATTTCGGTGTAGAAGTAATACTTGAAAAGAACATTCCTATGGAAGCCGGTATGGCAGGAGGAAGTGCGGATGCCGCGGCTACACTTAAAGCTGTGAATGAGCTTTTTAATCTGGGTATTACTACCGAGAGGTTAATTGAACTTGGAGCAAGTCTGGGAACGGATATCCCGTTTTGTATAATGGGCGGTACAATACTGGCAAAGGGTATCGGAGAGAAGTTGATACCGCTTAAGAAATTGCCGAAGCTTAAACTTTTGGTTGCAAAGCCTGCAGCAGGACTTTCGACAAAGCTTGTATACGAAAATTTGGATATTGAGACTCTTAATAAGACCGGATTTAAACATAAGGACGTAAAGAGATGGTTTCAATTATTGAAAGCGACGACACGGATGACATAAAGACTGTAAAGATAGCCAAAGCGCTTGACAATATTTTGGAGGTACCGTCTTTGAGGCTTTTACCTTTTATTGCGCAGATAAAGCAGATAATGTATGACAACAATTGTTTGGGAAGTTTGATGAGCGGCAGCGGAACCGCTATTTTCGGTATCTTTGATAACGACAGTGATATGCTTAGAACAAAAGCCGTACTGGAAAAAGATGACAGAATAAATTATATAGAGACTACAACTACTGTTTAGATAGATGGAGGATAAAATGACAAATTTTTCACATGCAGATGTAGATGAATATATGCCGCTAAGAGATGTGGTTTTTAAAACTTTGAGGCAGGCAATACTCAGAGGAGAGCTGCAGCCGGGAGAGAGACTTATGGAGATAGCACTTGCAAAGAAGCTTGGAGTATCAAGAACCCCTATCAGGGAGGCTATAAGGATGCTTGAGCTTGAAGGTCTGGTGCTTATGATTCCGAGGAAGGGAGCCGAGGTGGCAGGTATTACTGAAAAGAGTCTAAGAGATACACTTGAGGTAAGAAGGGCACTTGAAGAACTTGCAATAGAGCTTTCATGCACAAAAGATTACAGATGATGAGATAGAAGAATTGAAACAGGCTGAGGAAGAGTTTGTTAATTCTATAGAAAATAAAGATATTATTGATATTGCGCGTGCAGATGAGAAATTTCATGATATAATATTTACAAGCACAGGCAATGATAAGCTGGTACAGATGATCAATAATTTACGTGAACAGATGTACCGTTACAGACTGGAGTATGTTAAGGCGGAAGCGACAAGAAATCAGCTTATGGATGAGCATGAGATGATACTTAGAGCATTGGAGAGTAGGGATAAGTCGGAAGCTAAGAGAATCATTGCCGAGCATATAAATAATCAGGAGGTCAATGTTTCCAGACAGATTAAGGAAGCACCTACAAGGCAATGAGGAAATTAGCAATAATATTCGGAGGTCAGTCCTCTGAGCATGAGATATCTGTAATATCAGCCACCAATGTGTCAAAGCAGGTGGATACAGATAAGTACGAGCTTATACTTATCGGTATTACAAAGGAAGGCAAATGGCTTAAGGTAGACAGCATAGCTTCAATGGAGGACGGCAGCTGGCTGAATTCAAAAACAGGCGCATATATTTTGCCCGATGCGACAAAAAAGTGTATAATGATAGAGACAGGGGGAGAGTATAAAGAGATTCCTGTAGATGTGGTTTTCCCTGTTCTACACGGACTGTACGGCGAAGACGGAACAATTCAAGGACTGTTGGAGCTGGCAAAGATTCCTTATGTCGGATGTGGAGTACTTGCAAGTGCCATAGGCATGGACAAGCTTTACACAAAACTTGTGGTTGACAAGCTAGGCATAAGACAGGCGGCATATGAGGCGGTGCTTGACTATGAAGTCAAGGAGGATTTGGCAGGTAAGATAAGAATAATAGAAGACAGATTTGATTATCCTGTATTTATAAAGCCTTCCAATGCAGGTTCTTCAAAGGGAGTTTCAAAAGCTTCAAACACTGAAGAACTTAAAAACGGCATACTTGAAGCGCTAAAACACGACAGAAAGGTTCTTGTTGAGGAGACGATAGTAGGACATGAGGTGGAATGCGGAGTACTTGGAAGACCGGGAGATGTAGTGGCAAGCGGTGTAGGAGAGATAAAATCTGCCGCAACCTTTTATGATTACGATGCCAAGTATAAGCTTGATTCACTTACTTTGCTTGATTCAAAACTTCCTGACGGCGTGAGAGAGAATCTTCCTGAGTGTGCAAAAAAGATTTTTACGGCTTTAGACGGTTTCGGACTTTCAAGAGTGGACTTCTTTGCAAAGGAAGACGGAGAGATTGTATTCAACGAGATAAATACTATGCCGGGATTTACGGCAATAAGTATGTATCCGATGTTATTTGAGGCTGCAGGTATTGACAAAAAATCTCTTGTTGATAAACTAATAGAATTAGCTTTTGAGAGAGGGTGATTTTTTGAATTTACCTATAGGAGTATTTGATTCCGGTGTAGGCGGACTGACGGTCGCCAAGGAAATTATAGCTCAGATGCCGAATGAAAGTATTGTATACTTCGGCGATACGGCCAGAGTTCCATACGGCTCCAAGTCCAAGGATACGATTATCAAGTATTCCGGCCAGATTGTTAAATTTTTACAGACAAAAAATGTAAAAGCTATTGTTATTGCGTGTAATACCGCCAGTGCTTTTGCGCTTGACATATTGAAGACAGAGATTGATATACCTATTATGGGTGTTATCCATGCAGGCGCCATAACTGCAGCCAAGACTACCAAGGTGGGTAGGATAGGCGTGGTAGGTACCAGCGGTACAATATCCAGCGGTATATATGAAAGACTATTCATGAGATAAATAGCGAGCTTGAAGTAATACAAAAAGCCTGTCCGCTGCTGGTTCCGTTGGTGGAGGAGGGACTTATCAATGACAGTGTTACAGATGAAATCATTTCCAGATATGTCAGCGACTTGAAAAGCAGACATATTGACAGTTTAGTATTGGGATGTACTCATTATCCTTTACTATATAATACATTCAGAAGGATTATGGGTGAGGGAGTTTCCCTTGTGAATCCTGCATACGAAACAGCAAAGGAATTGAAATCTTTGTTGACGTGTGAAAACTTATGTGCCGATAAAGGGTGAGGTTTTCCATGAGTTTTATGTCAGTGACATGGCAGAAAGATTTAGTGATTTTGCATCTTCTATTATACCCGGTGTTGTGAAGAATACGGGTGTAATCAATATAGAAGAATTTTAAAAAACATTAGGCTTTGCAGAATGCATACAAACAGATAGGCTAGATAAGGTATACAAGACGCAGACAGGCATTCTTTGTTGAGCATAGTTATCAGTTTTTTATTTAAGGTTATTTTATATAGAATAGTGGGGAGATACATTTTTCTAGTAAACTATCATTCTTTTTATTTTTAAACTTGATATTTGCATAAACAACCGGTGGTAGCTTAGGGTTGGGTAGAGACCGCATTGCGGCTTCTGCTATAGTTTTAAGGTAGAAGATTATGAAAGAATTTGTAGATATTGAGATTAGCGGCGCTCATCTTAGATACGATGAGACAGATCCTATTGCCGTGAATATTTCAGGTAATCACTATGTTGATGGTGATACACATAAGATAACTTACGTGGAAGAAGCCCAAGGTTTTGATGAAATTATCCTTAATACAATAATAGTAAAGAAAAAAATAAGGTTGAAATTATCAAAGAGGGTGTGGTGAATTCCAAGATGGTATTTGCCAATAACAGTAGGTTTAAAGCAATATATGACACTCCCTTTGGCAGATTGAATATGGAGACGGAGACAAAGCTCCTTTTGATCGATATGAATGAAGATGAGATAAATGTCTATATTGAGTATTTGCTTTATATAGAGGGAGATCGTGCATCTAATTCAAAAATGAGAATTCATATAGTTGAAGCGGTTGACAGAGTAGATAATAAGGGTGGGTGACTGCCCTTATTCGGTATGCGGAGGAGTATGGATAAAAAATTAAAAATTTCATTTAATTCACCAATCATTTTAGGATTTGTGATTCTAAGTTTTATAGTATATGTGGTAGACAATCTGACAGGAGGGTTTTCCACAAGATTGTTGTTCAGTGTTTACAGGTCATCATTTATAGACCCGTTCACCTACTTCAGATTTTTCGGACATGTACTTGGTCATGCAAACTTGGATCATTTCCTCGGGAATATAATGTTGATACTTGTAATAGGACCTATGCTTGAGGAAAAGTACGGTTCTGCGAATATACTTTTTGTAATACTTGCCACGGCGCTTGTGACAGGTTTGGTTCACTTTTTTGTATTCCCGCACGTTTATTTGCTTGGTGCAAGCGGCGTGGTATTCGCCTTTATTTTGCTTTCATCCTTTGCAGGATTCAGAGAAGGCAGGATTCCTTTTACATTTATTGTGGTCGCACTTTTATATATAGGGCAGCAGGTATATCAAGGGGTTTTTGTACAGGACAATATATCAAACCTGACTCATATACTTGGCGGCATAGTAGGTGCTGTACTTGGTTATATTATGAATAAGGGGAAGATGAACAGGTACTAAGGATTTTATGGAGAGAGAAATAATATGTAATATTTCTGTTTTGGAATATGTGTTATTTTGTATAGAAGGTCTTGCAAAAAAGCTTGGGAAAGATGGAAGAGAAGTATATCGGATACTGACAGAGGACAGCGATATATTAAACAGTTATATAGTACCTTCATATGATGTATTACATACACAGGGTAAGGACTATATTATTGAAGATATTTTGGATGTGATGAAGAAAAGAGGTTTGCCGGTATGAGATTATATCATGGTTCATATCTGGAAATTAAATCACCGGATTTATTACATTCGAGAAAAATGTTGATTTCGGATTGGGATTTTACACAACACCATTGTATGAACAGGCCGTAAATTGGGCAAGAAAGTTTAAGAGAAATGGAGGCAGTGGGATAATCTCATATTATAGATTTGATGAAAAAGTACTTCATAAATTAAAAGTATTAAATTTTGATACATATTCAGATGAATGGTTGGACTTTATTTTAAATTGTAGAGCGGGCAAGGATGTATCAGATTATGATTTGGTAATAGGTGGTGTTGCTAATGATAAAGTATTTAACACTATTGAATTATTCTTTGACGGGCTGATTGACAAGAAAGAGGCTATAGGTCGATTAAAATATGAAAAGCCTAATCTACAGATATGCTTCAGAACACAAAAAGCGTTGGATTACAGTTTATTATATGAGGGAAGTGAGACTATATGAATGCAAATCCTGTGTTATTACAAAAGAAATATGCACGTATTATAGAAAAATTTGCACGAAAAAAAAATATTTCAATTGATGAATCTTTAGATTTTTTTTATCACTCATTTACATATGAATTGATGAGTAAAGGGATTTCCGATATGCATTGTATGAGTGATGAATATTTGATTGAGGACTTGGAGAGAGAATATAGTGGTGAGTATGTAAACAGGAAAGCTATATGAAATATACTCAACAGATGATGAGAGCTTTTAGCGTAGGATATCTGCTGTAACAAAATGATGTACTTTTTATATGCGTACAATCAGATGAATAATTGAGATAGCTTTTGAAGCAATATGTATAAGATGATTTTGTAAAAATAATACAGCTGTCACAGATTGAATCTGTGACAGCTGTATTGACTTAATTATAGTGACCGCGACAAGAAAGAATCACAATTACACCGGATTCTACAATATATACTACTCTATGTTCGTCATCAATTCGTCTGCTCCATAAACCGCTTAAGTTCTTTTTTAACGGCTCAGGTTTTCCTATACCGTCAAAAGGATTGCGAATAATATCCTTAATGAGTTGGTTTATGCGTTTTAGGTTCTTTCTATCGTAATTTTGCCAATAAATATAATCTTCCCAAGCATCATAATCCCATTGTAATAATCTTTCCATAGCATTAATCCTCTATCAATTCATGCTCGGAAAGTTTAAGTTTACCTGATTTGTATGCTGCAAGCTTCTCTTCCAAGTAACTAACATTACTCTCCGAATAAAACGGATCCACAGAAACTTCAAAAGGTATACGGTGCTCTCTACCGACCTTCTTGGCAAATATGGTAAAAGCTGCACTCATAGAGAGTCCAAGTTCACTACATACGCTCTCCATTTTTTTCTTGTCGGCTTCATCCATACGAAAGTTTACATTAACGGTCTGTGCCATAAAACTTCTCCTTTCTTATATTGTTGAGTTTATTATAGCATTTGTAAAGAAAAAGTACAAGAAAGATGATATAAAATATATTTACATAATATATTTTATATTAATTTTTACAGATGCTCTCAATTTCCCTTAAAAATATGATATAATGTATGATAAAGTATCGAATGAAAAAAAGGAGTACTATGTCTTTTACACATTTACATGTACATACAGGGTATTCACTGCTTGACGGGTCCTGTAAGATAAAAGAGATAATAAGTCGTGCAAAGGAACTGAACATGACTTCACTTGCTATCACTGACCACGGTGTGATGTACGGAGTCATTGATTTTTATAAAGAAGCTAAGGCAAACGGTATAAAGCCGATACTTGGATGTGAGGTGTATGTAAGCCCTTCATCAAGATTTGAAAAACAGGCAAAGCAGGGTGATAGATACTATCATCTTATTTTATTGGCAAAAAACAATAAGGGATATGAGAATCTGACAAAGATAGTGTCAAAAGGCTTTACTGAAGGGTTTTATTACAAGCCGAGAATAGATTTTGAGTTGCTGAAAGAATATCATGAGGGGATAATAGCTCTTTCAGCCTGTTTGGCGGGAGAGATACCGAAGCTTATATCAAGAGGAAGAGAAGATGATGCTAAAAAGGTGGCGAAAAAATATAAGGACCTCTTTGGAGAAGGTAATTTCTATCTGGAATTACAAAACCACGGCATACCCGAGCAGAAGTTTGTAAATCAGTCACTTGTAAGGATAGGTAAGGAACTTGACATACAGCTTGTGGCGACCAATGATATCCATTATATTAATGCAGAAGACGCCACTGCACATGATATACTCTTATGTATACAGACCGGTAAGACGGTATCGGACCCTGACAGGATGAGATATGAGGGCGGACAATTCTTTTTAAAATCTGAAGATGAGATGAGAGCATTGTTTCCATATGCGCCTGAAGCTATTGAAAATACAGGTAAGATTGCAGATATGTGCAATGTGGATATAAAGTTCGGTGAGACCAAGCTGCCGGAGTATCAGGTTCCGAACAATATGTCCGCAAAAGAGTACCTTGAGAGCTTATGTAGGAGCGGTTTTGAAAGAAACTACCCTAAAGAGTATGAAAACCGTGAAGAAATAGAAAAGAGAATGTATTATGAACTCGGTGTCATAGAGACAATGGGTTATATAGATTACTTTTTAATAGTTTGGGACTATATAAATTATGCAAGAGGTGTGGGAATATCTGTAGGACCGGGAAGAGGCTCTGCGGCAGGAAGTGTGGTATCGTATTGTCTGGGTATTACGGATATTGACCCTATCAAGTACAATCTTATCTTTGAGAGGTTTTTGAATCCCGAGAGAGTATCCATGCCCGATATAGATGTGGACTTTGCCGATGAGAGAAGAGGCGAGGTCATTGAATATGTGGTAAATAAATACGGCAGTGAGAGAGTGTGTCAGATAATTACATTCGGTACATTGCAGGCAAGAGGTGTTATCAGAGATGTTGGCAGGGCTATGGAGATTCCGTATGCCAGATGTGACAGCATTGCAAAGATGATACCGAGAGATAAGGATATCACACTGAGTTTGGCACTTGAAAGAAATAAAGAACTTAAAGAACTCTATGACGGTGACGAGGTGGTACATGAGCTTATTGACTACAGCTTAAAACTTGAGGGTTTGCCAAGACATGCCAGTATGCATGCGGCAGGTGTTGTAATTTCAAAAAAAGCTGTGGAGGAGTATGTGCCGCTTGCACTTGGAATTGATGATGCGGTGACGACACAGTTTACTATGACCACCTTGGAAGAGCTGGGGCTTTTGAAGATGGACTTTTTGGGACTTCGTACACTTACGGTACTTCAAAACGCCTTGGATATGATAAAGAAAAATCACGGTGTGGATATTGACCTTAAAAAGATAGATTACGCGGATAAGAAGGTGTATGAGTTCATCTCTACCGGAAAGACCGATGCGGTGTTCCAGCTTGAAAGCGGCGGAATGCAAAGCTTTATGAAGAGGTTGAAGCCTGAAAATTTGGAAGATATCATAGCCGGTATCTCACTTTACCGTCCGGGTCCTATGGACTTTATACCGAAGTACATTGAAGGAAAGAATTCAAAGGGCAAGGTAAGCTATGATACTCCACAGTTGATTTCAATACTTGAGCCTACTTACGGCTGTATTGTATATCAGGAGCAGGTAATGCAGATAGTCAGAGACCTTGCAGGGTATACTATGGGCGGAAGTGATGAGGTTCGTCGTGCGATGAGTAAGAAAAAAACTCATGTCATGGAGATGGAAAGAAAAAATTTCATCTACGGAAATGAAGAAAAAGAACATTTACAGGTTGTATAAAAAAACGGTATAGATGAAAAAAATAGCAAATCGAATCTTTGACGAAATGATTGACTTTGCAAGCTATGCCTTCAACAAGTCACATGCAGCTTGCTATGCGGTGATTTCATACCAGACCGCTTATCTTAAGTACTATTATCCGAAGGAATTTATGGCGGCATCGCTTACCTCTGTCAGTGACAATCCTGCAAAACTGTCAGAATATATGGGAAGCCTTTTGGATATGGGCATCAAGATTTTACCGCCTGATGTAAACTGCGGTGAGGGAGCCTTCAGTGTGGATAAGGACGGAATCAGATTCGGACTTGCCACTATAAAGGGAGTAGGTAAGGCTGTGGCGGATGCATTGTTCAGAGAGAGGACATTGAACGGAAAAATATTTGACACTTGAAAAATTTTCATCAAACAGATTGCCGCAAAAAGGATTTGAACAAGAGAGTATTGAAAAGTTTTATAAAGGCCGGTGCGCTTGACTGTCTGGACGGCAACAGACATGAAAAGATTTTGAACGCGGAGCTTTTAATAGATAAAAAGTCCAAGGAGAGCAAGGCGACAATCCCGGGACAGATGTCATTTTTTGATGTGGTGGCTGATGACGATAAAGACAGTTTTGTGTCAGAGATGATACATATAGAAGAGTACAAAAAGAAGAACTTTTTAAAGTATGAGATGGAAGTACTCGGGAATGTATGTAAGCGGTCATCCTTTGGAAGAGTATATCACGATGCTTGAAAAGTATGCCGATGTCAGAAGTATAGACTTTTATCCGGATGAGGACGGCAATATTTTGCTTGAATCAGGTAGAAAGGTGGTAGTCGGAGGTCTGCTTACCGAGGTGAATAAAAGGTTTACAAAAAAAGGCGATATGATGGCTATATGTACTCTGGAAGACATGTACGGAAGAATAGAACTTGTAGTATTTCCGAAGGCTTTTGAGGGCTACGGCAGCGAGCTGACGGAAGGAGGAAAGGTCTTTGTCAAAGGAAGAGTGGACACCTCGGGAGAGGAAGAAGGAAAGCTTATTGTAGAGACTGTGAGAGAGTTCGGAAGAATAAAGAAAGAACTTTGGATACAGTATCCGGATAAAGAAAGTTATGAAGAGGACCTCGGCAACCTGCTTGCAGATATAGGGACATTAAACGGCAATGACAGCGTCATTATATATTTGAGAAAAGAGAGAGCAAAAAAGGACCTTGGAGGTGAATGGTGCGTGCCTGCAGACAAAGCCTGTGAGATTTTATCACAGAGACTTGGCAGTGAGAATGTAAAGGTGGTTGAGAAAATATAATGCAGGCAGATTAAATACATGGAAAAATGTAGAGTCTTTTAGTATAATAATAAGGTACTGCGTTTCAGTACTAGATTTTGGTAAGAAAGGAAATCATAGACTTAGGTCTATGTAGTTTTAATATGGCAAATAATGAATTCAGGGAAGAGCTCGACCCTCAAAGCAGTGTAAATAAAGTTATAGGAATTGTCTCCGGAAAGGGAGGCGTAGGTAAGAGCCTTGTAACATCTCTTATGGCTGTAAAGGCTATGACAAAGGGATTCAGAGTGGGTATTATCGATGCGGACATTACAGGACCTTCAATACCTAAGGCATTTGGACTTAGCGGAAAGCTTGGCGTAACATACGATCAGCTTATGGTTCCTGCCGTTACAAATACAGGAATCAATGTGGTAAGTACAAACCTTATTTTGGAGAATGAGACAGACCCTGTTATATGGAGAGGCCCTGTAATAGCAGGTGTTGTAAAGCAGTTTTGGAAGGATACCGTATGGAATAATATCGACTATATGTTTGTGGATATGCCTCCGGGTACGGGAGATGTTCCGCTTACAGTATTCCAGTCAATACCTGTAGACGGCATCATAATAGTTACAAGTCCGCAGGAGCTGGTTTCAATGATCGTTACCAAGGCTGTAAATATGGCTAAGAAGATGAATGTACCTATACTCGGTCTGGTTGAGAATATGAGCTATTTTGAGTGCCCTGACTGCGGACACAGACATGAGATATTCGGCAAGAGCCACATTGATGAGATCGCTAAAGAAGAGGGGCTTAAAGTTCTTGCAAAGATCCCGATTGACCCTGAGGTGGCAAAGCAGGTTGATGCCGGCCTTGTAGAATATGTACAGGCACCTTGGCTTGATGAGGCGGCCGATTCTATTTTAAAATAAAATTTTGATGTGGACAGGCTTATTTTGCCCACATACAGGCGGGAGAATTTATGTATATATCAAATAATCCGAATAACGAGCTGGAACAGTCCATTGTACAGGTTCCTGATTTGGTGCAGATACCGGATGAAATACATGAAATGGCACAGAAGTTTCAGGAAGCAATGATGATGTATACCTGTGCTATCAGAGAGGTGAAAACAAAGCTGGAGGTTTTAAATGATGAGCTTTCGGTAAAGAACAGGAGAAATCCTATTGAGGTGATAAAATCCAGAGTCAAAAAGCCTAAGAGCATAGTGGAAAAGTTGAAAAGACGCGGACTTCCGCTGACACTTGAATCCATAGTGAAGAATCTGGACGATGTGGCAGGTATCAGAGTCATATGTTCATTTCTTGACGACATCTATGAAGTGGCGGATATGCTTACAAGGCAGGATGATGTAAAGCTTATTGCAGTCAAGGACTATATAAAGAAACCTAAAGAAAACGGATACCGTTCATATCATCTTATAGTTGAAATACCTGTATTTTTCTCGGATAAAAAGCAACCTATGAGAGTGGAAGTACAGATAAGGACAATTGCTATGGATTTTTGGGCAAGCCTTGACCATCAGCTAAAGTATAAGAAAGATTTCATAGACTCTGAGGATGTGGAAAGACAGCTTAAAGAATGTGCGGATGTGATAGCAGGTACTGATGTACAGATGCTTAATATAAGAAAGAGTATAGAGTCAAGGGGCATAGAGATAAGAAAACCCCGATAAATAGACGGTAATAAAGGGTTGGTGTAACTTAAAAATGTTACACCAACCCCTTTTTAAGTATATATTATTTTTTAGCCAACGTCTCATCTTGCTGAATAAAAACATATATATGATAAACAGTATACTTGTGGTTATCCATGAGAGCGGGTAAGCCCAAAAGTATGGTGAAGATATTCAGGTACTTAGGTACCATCACTATTATCCATGCTATTCTTAGTACACATACGCCGCTTGCAGTCATTATCATAGGTATCCAGCTGTCTCCGATACCGCGAAGCGAGCCCGAGAATATCTCAATGGTGATATAGGTCGGGAAGGCGACCACCATAAAGTTGAGCATATCTGTACCTATATCAAGTACGCTTTTATCAGCTGTAAACAGTGTATAGATGCTTCTGCCGAAAAGCTTCAGTAAGAGCATAACTATTCCGGTAATCACAACGGAAAGAATCATTCCGTGTATGATACCCTTTTTTACTCTTTCTTTGTTTCCATAGCCGAAGTTTTGACCTGTAAATGTGGTTACGGAGATGCCGAGTGACTGTATTGTCATCCAAAACAGAGTATCTATTTTGCCGTAGGCTGTGAAGGCGGCAATGGTATCGGTTCCAAGAGTATTGATGGAAGCCTGTATAAGTATATTTGCAATAGTGTACATTGCGGATTGCATTCCTGCGGCCGTACCTATGCTGACCATCTTTCTTAACTCTGAGAAGTTGATATGCAGCTTTCTTATAAAAAGTCTCAGCGCGTCATTTCTGCGTGAAAGCACTACTATAACAAGTATTGCGCTGACCACCTGTGAGGTGACTGTGGCAACAGCCGCTCCGACCACGCCCATACCCATATATTTTATCAAAAGTATATCAAGTATTATATTGATAAAGCAGCTGATAATAAGAAAAATCAGCGGAGTCTTTGAATCGCCTACAGCTCTTAAAAGCCCTGCACCCATGTTGTAGATAAGGTTCGGTGCAAGTCCGAGGAAGTAGATTTGAAGATAAGGGATTGCCATAGGCATTATATCTTCAGGCACGTTCATATATGAGAGCATAGTCTTTGAAAATATAGCACCCAATATACTTACCACTATACCGACTATAAGCGAGAACGTAATTGCGGTATGCACACATTCACTTACAAGTCTGTGGTTTTTGGCACCGAAATGCTGTGAAATAATTACACTGAATCCTGACGAGAGACCGACGAATATTCCGATAAAGAGGTTTATAAGTGTACTTGTAGTACCTCCTACTGCCGCAAGCCCAAGCTTTCCCACATTCTGTCCTACTATAACCGCATCGGCGGTGTTGTAGAAAGCTGTTGAAAGAATGTTCCGAGCAGTATCGGAAAGAAGAATAATAAAAAGCTGTGCGGTTATATTTCCCTTTGTCATGTCAGGACTTTTTGATTTTGCCATATAAATCCTTTTATAAATCCTTTCTATACCATTTCTTCAGGTTTAAAAACCTTATCAAATGCTTCTTCAGTCATTAAGTCAAGTTTTAAAGTAGCTTCTTTCAGTGATATATTTTTCCTTATGTGCAAGCTTTTGCAACTTTTGCTGCCGATTCATAGCCGATATAAGGGCTGATGGCAGTTACAAGCATCAGTGAATTGTGAAGATTTTCATGCATCTTTTGTCTGTTTGCCTTTATTCCGCATACACAGTGTATTCTGAAAGAGTCCATACCGTCAGAGAGCAGTCTTACGGACTGCAGGAAGTTGTGAATAAGTACAGGCATGAAAACATTCAGCTCAAAATTGCCCTGACTTGAAGCCATATTTACGGCTACATTATTTGCCATAACCTGTACACAGACCATAGTCATGGATTCACACTGTGTAGGGTTTACCTTGCCGGGCATTATAGAACTTCCGGGTTCGTTCTCAGGTATAAATATTTCACCGAGTCCGCATCTTGGGCCGCTTGAGAGCCATCTGATATCATTGGCTATTTTCATAAGGTCCGTTGCCAGTGAAGATAAGCCGCCATGCACAAAGGAAAGCTCCGACTTTGAGGTAAGAGCGTGAAACTTGTTGCCATCCGTGATGAATTTCTTACCTGTAAGTTTTGAAATGTTTTTTGCTACAGATATGTCAAAGCCCTTAGGACAGTTAAGTCCGGTACCTACGGCGGTGGCTCCGAGTGCAAGCTTTTTGATAAACTCGAGTGAGGCGCTTATCTGATTACAGTCATTTTCAAGTGAAGCTCTCCAACCGCTGATTTCCTGTGAGAAAGCTATCGGAGTGGCATCCTGCAAATGTGTCCTGCCTGACTTTACGATGCCTGCATTCTCCTCTTCAAGCTTTTTAAAAGCAAGTATAAGTTCATTAAGTGAAGGCAGTAATTTGTCGCTGATTTCAATCAATGCCGCTATATGCATTGCGGCAGGAAATGTATCATTTGAGCTCTGTGACATATTTACATCGTCGTTGGGATGAAGCAATCTCTTACCTGCAAGTTCATTGCCTCTGTTTGTAATGACCTCGTTGACATTCATATTGCTCTGAGTTCCGCTGCCGGTCTGCCATACCGAAAGCGGAAAATGCTCATCAAGTTTTCCATCAAGTATTTCTTTACAAACGGCGTTTATTATATCCGACTTTTCTTTCGAAAGCTTTCCAAGCTCGTTATTTGTTGTGGCACAGGCCGCTTTCAGATATGCAAATGCTCTTATAACCTCAAGCGGTATCTTCTCGGTGCCTATTTTAAAGTTTGACAGGCTTCTGGCTGTCTGTGCACCGAAATATTTGTCCGCTTCCACCTCTATATTTCCCATAGAGTCATGCTCGATACGATATTCCATAGTTTTCTCCTATATGCTATAATAAAACGAAGTTCTAAAAGAGAACTTTAATACACTACTATACAGTAGTTTAACAAAAAACAGAATAAAAAAACAGGGCAACAGATGAAAATAAAGAAACAGGAATCAAAATTTTTAATTGTACTTGATACTCTTATGCAACTGGCGGTGATACTTTCACTTGCCTGGTTTGTAGTATTCATATTCGGAGACAGAACATATATGGTGGGGCAGTCAATGTCGCCACAGATAGAACAGGGTGAAGCGGCGCTTATAAACAAGGCGGCATACACATTCTTCAAGCCGAAAAGATTTGATGTAATAGCATTTAAAAACAGAGACGGCAGAGTATGTATCAGAAGAGTAATAGGTCTTCCCGGTGAGACGGTAAATATAAAGGACGGCTATGTCTATATAAACGGAAAGGCGCTTGAGAAGTTTTGTGAAGCAAGTACAGGCGGTTTGGCCACAGAAGAGATACAGCTTATGTCAAAGGAGTATTTTGTACTTGGAGATAACAGAGTGGGAAGTGAAGATTCCAGAACTTCCACTATAGGCAATATAACAAAGGATATGATAATAGGTAATGCATGGATAAGATTATTGCCTATAAGAAGAATAGGTTTTATCAGATAAGTATACGAAAGGATTTTTTATGAAAATACAGTGGTATCCGGGACATATGACCAAGGCAAAGCGTGCCATGTCAGATGCCATAAAGCTTGTGGATATTATTATAGAGATGACAGATGCCAGAGCTCCCGAAGCTACAAGAAACCCCGAGATAATGGGGCTTGGCACGGGTAAGTCAAGAATTATCATACTGAATAAGGCGGATTTGGCGGATGAAAATGCCAATATAAGATGGGCAAGTTATTATAAGGAGAAGGGCTATGAGTGTATGTTCATGGACTCAAGGCAAAAAAACGGTGTAAACTCACTTATAAAAGCGATAGAGAATGTATCTAAGGATAAGAGAGAGAGATGCCAAAAGAGGTGTAAAGAACAGACCGGTAAGGGCGATGGTTGCAGGAATTCCGAATGTCGGAAAGTCGACTCTTATCAATACCGTTTCAGGAAGAGCTATGGCAAAGACAGGCAATAAGCCGGGTGTGACAAAGGGCAATCAGTGGATAAAGCTTAAAGGTCAGGTGGAACTTTTGGACACTCCCGGAATACTGTGGCCGAAGTTTGAGGATGAGAGAGTCGGAGAGATGATTGCATTTATCGGCTCTATAAACGATATGATTATAGATATCAGAGAACTTGGACTTGAACTTATCAAATGGCTTTTAAAAAACAGGCCTGAAGTTTTGGAAGAAAGATTTGATATTAAAGAAGGTGAGGACGAGAATGCCGTCCTTATAAAGATAGCTACCGTAAGAGGATGTACCAAAAAGGGAGGAGAACTTGACTATGACAAGGCGGCCTCGGTTTTGGTAAACGAGTTCAGGTCGGGTAAGCTTGGCAGAATCACATTGCAGATGCCGTAGGTGGATATGAGAAAAATAAGTGAAGAAAAGCTTGCTCTTGAGAGACAAAGACTTGAGGGCATGAGAGAATTTGAAAATAAATACAGTGATTTGGGAGCGGTTGCAGGTATAGATGAGGCAGGCAGAGGACCGCTTGCAGGACCTGTGGTTGCGGCTGCGGTTATATTGCCGAAAGATATATTCTTGCCGTTTTTGAACGACTCAAAGAAGGTAACCGAAAAAAGAAGAGATGTGCTGTTTGATCAGATAAAACAGGAGGCGATTGCTTACGGAATAGGTATTGCCTCAAACGCACTTATAGATGAGATAAACATACTGCAGGCCACATATGAAGCTATGAGAGAGGCGATATCAAAGCTTAATAAGACACCTGATATTTTGTTGGTGGACGCGGTGCATATCCCCGATATAAATATAAAGCAGGTGGGTATAGTAAAGGGAGATGCAAAGAGTGTCAATATTGCGGCTGCAAGCATACTTGCAAAGGTAACAAGAGACAGACTGATGCTTGAATATGACAAAATCTATCCTGAGTACGGATTTGCTTCCAATAAGGGATACGGTACAGCCAAGCATATAGAAGCTCTGAAAGCGTACGGTGCCTGTGATATACACAGAAGATCTTTTATAGGAAACTTTGTCGGTGAATAAGCGTAGGATAGGAAGCCTTGGAGAGGATATGGCCGTGGAGTTTTTAAAAAGTCGCGGAGTAAAAATCTTGGAGAGAAATTATCAAAACAGATTCGGTGAAATAGACATCATAGCAAGAGAAGATAATACACTGCTTTTTATAGAAGTAAAATACAGAAAGGATCAGAGCTTCGGTTATCCGCTTGAGGCTGTAGATTTTAAAAAGCGGCAAAAGATAAAAAACATGGCAAGATTTTTCTTGAATGAAAATCATTACTTTAATATGAACATAAGATTTGACTGCATAGGTATAATGGGGTCAAATATTGACTGGGTAAAAGGAGCGTTTTATTGAAGATATTAAAAAGAATGATAAGAATATTTTGACACTTAAAAGAGCAAAAAACGGTGTGGAATATCTGTCATTTGACGCATTGGAAAAATACGACAATATAGTACAGGGCTTTTCCACAAAGATAGGCGGAGTAAGTACAGATGTGTATGCGACTATGAACCTAAGTTTCAGCAGAGAGCCTGATAACAGGGAAGGTGTACTTGAAAACTACAAAAGAATGGCAAAGGCTTTGGGTGTTGAACTTGAAAGCTTTACCTTATCTTATCAGGAACATTCCACCAATGTAAGAGTTGTGAGTGAGCCGATAAGGGCAAGGGAGTGCTGTTTGAGAGAGACTACAGAAATATTGACGGACTTATAACAAATGAAAGGGGCATTACATTAGGAGCTTTTTTTGCAGACTGTATTCCCCTTTATTTTTATGACAGGGTAAATAATGTAATAGGACTGGCACATTCAGGTTGGAGAGGCACCTGTAAAAGAATGGGTGCGGTTATGGTAAAAGAGATGAACAGGCATTTTTTCAGCAGGGCAAAGGATATAATTGCCTGTATAGGTCCCGGCATATGTGCAGACTGTTATCAGGTAAGCACGGATGTGTATGAGGAGTTTTCAAAAAACTTTGATAAAGAAGATATGGATAATATATTCAGAGAAGACGGAGAGGACCACTTTAGGCTCTCACTTTGGAAAGCTAATGAAAAAGTATTAAAAGATGCCGGAATACCTGAGGAGAATATATTTACTTCCAACATATGCACAGCCTGCAATAAAGAACTTTTGTATTCACACAGAGTGATGGGTGAGAAGAGGGGTAATATGGCTGCATTTATGGCACTTAGATGATTTTATCTGCCGATATATAAGCTTTTACTTGCTAAAACTCATTTAAGTATTTATACTATGTATATTTGAATAAAGGAGGCTATATGGAAGATTTTTTTAAGAAATTAAGTATATATGGAAGTATTGCAAAAGAAGAAGGACAGAAGATAGCACAGTCGGCTTTGAATAAGGGTAAAGAATTGGCAGATATAACAAAGCTGAAAAGAGACATAAAGATAGAAGAAGATATTATAAAGTCATACAAAATGGTTATCGGTGAGTATGTAGCCGCCAATGACCTTTTGAGAGAAGACGAGCTTGTATTTGACCAAAGATCAAAGATTTTAAAGAGTCAGGAAAAGCTTGAAGAGTTGAAGGAAAAGCTTGAGGAAATAAGCAAAAATAAGTAGTTAGGAGATTATAAAGATGCCATACGCGGATTTGACAAAAGAAGAATTGATGGAATTAAAGAAAAGCCTGAAGGCTGAATATAAGGCTATGCAGGCCAAAGACTTGAAACTTGATATGAGCAGAGGAAAGCCTTCACAGGAGCAGCTTGATATCTCAATGGGACTTATGGATGTACTTTCATCGGATGCGGACCTTATGAGTGAGAACGGCTCGGACTGCAGAAACTACGGTGTACTTGACGGTATCCCTGAGGCGAAGGAACTTATGGGAGATATGATGGAGGTTCCGGCAGACAACCTTATCATCTACGGAAACTCAAGTCTTAATGTAATGTATGACTGTATCTCAAGATCATATACACATGGAGTAATGGGTTCAACACCTTGGTGTAAGCTTGATAAAGTAAAATTCTTATGTATTGTACCGGGATATGACAGACATTTTGCAATAACGGAGTACTTCGGTTTTGAGAATGTATGTATACCGATGCTTGAGAGCGGCCCTGATATGGATATGATAGAAGAACTTGTACAAAACGACGATTCAATAAAGGGAATCTGGTGTGTACCTAAGTATTCAAATCCTACAGGAAACTCATACTCAGACGAAGTTGTAAGAAGATTTGCAAGATTAAAGCCGGCGGCTAAGGATTTCAGAATTTACTGGGATAATGCATACACAATTCACCATCTCTATGACCTTGACCAGGATCATCTGATTGAGATTTTGGCTGAGTGTAAGAGAGCCGGAAATCCGGATCTTGTATATAAGTTCGCTTCAACATCAAAGGTTACATTCCCGGGTTCAGGTATTGCGGCACTTGCCACATCACATAACAACCTTGAGGATATAAAGAAGCAGTTGAAGATGCAGACAATCGGACATGACAAGGTAAATCAGCTTAGACATGTAAGGTATTTTAAAGATATCCACGGTATGGTGGAGCATATGAAAAAGCACGCAAACTCACTCAGACCTAAGTTTGAGATGGTGCTTGATACACTTGAGAGCGAGCTTGGCGGACTTGGAATAGCAAGTTGGACAAAGCCGAAGGGCGGATACTTTATATCATTTGATACTATGGACGGATGTGCAAAAGAAGTGGTATCAAAATGTAAGAAAGCCGGAGTTGTACTTACAGGAGCGGGAGCTACATTCCCGGGCGGAAACGACCCTCATGACAAGAATATTCGTATCGCTCCTTCATTCCCGCCTGTAGGTGATTTGGAGATAGCCGCAAAGCTTCTTTGCCTTTGTACAAAGATGGCGGCGGTTGATAAACTCTTAGGAGAATAATAATGATAAGTGCAAATGGAATAACCCTTAGATTAGGAAAGAAAGCCCTTTTTGAAGATGTTAATATAAAGTTTACACCGGGCAACTGTTACGGACTTATAGGTGCCAACGGTGCCGGAAAGTCTACATTTTTAAGATACTTTCAGGACAGATAGAGCCTACCAACGGTGATGTGGTTATAACACCTGGAGAGAGACTGTCATTCTTAGAGCAGGATCATTTCAAGTATGATGCATATACGGTTTTAGATACCGTAATCATGGGAAATGCAAGACTGTATGAGATAATGAAGGAAAAGGATGCAATATATGCAAAACCTGACTTTACCGAAGAAGACGGTATAAAGGCGGCAGACCTTGAGGGCGAGTTTGCCAATATGAACGGCTGGGAGGCGGAGTCGGATGCAGCCGCACTTTTAAACGGACTTGGCGTGGATACCGAGCATCACTATACATTGATGAGCGATATGCCTTCAAACCTTAAGGTAAAGGTGCTTCTTGCAAAGGCGCTCTTCGGTAATCCTGACATACTTTTGCTTGACGAGCCTACAAACCACCTTGACTTGGACGCTATCGCATGGCTTGAAGAGTTCCTTATCAACTTTGAGAACACAATAATAGTTGTATCTCATGACAGATACTTCCTCAATAAAGTCTGTACAATGATTGCGGATATCGACTACGGTAAGATACAGCTCTATGCCGGAAACTATGATTTCTGGTACGAGTCAAGCCAGCTTATGGTTCGCCAGATGAAGGAAGCCAACAGAAAGAAAGAAGAAAAGATTAAGGAGTTGCAGGAGTTTATTCAAAGATTCTCCGCAAATGCTTCAAAGTCAAAGCAGGCGACTTCAAGAAAGAGAGCTTTGGAAAAGATTGAGCTTGACGATATCAAGCCTTCATCAAGAAAGTATCCTTATATAGACTTCAGACCGAACAGAGAGATAGGAAATGAGGTGCTTACCGTTGAGAATCTTTCAAAGACAATTGACGGTGAGAAAATCCTTGACAATATAAGCTTTGTATTAAACAGAGAGGACAAGGTGGCACTTGTAGGACCTAACGAGAAGGCAAAGACGGTGCTGTTTAAGATACTTGCAGGAGAGATGGAACCTGACAGTGGAAGCTTTAAGTGGGGGCTTACCACCACACAGAGCTATTTTCCTAAGGACAATACAAAGGACTTTTCAGGTGATGAAACAATAGTTGACTGGCTGACAGGATATTCGGAGAATAAGGATGCCACATATGTAAGAGGCTTCCTCGGCAGAATGCTCTTTGCAGGTGAAGACGGTGTAAAGAAGGTAAATGTGCTTTCAGGTGGCGAGAAGGTGCGTTGTATGCTCTCAAAGCTTATGATAAGCGGAGCAAATGTACTTATTCTTGACGAGCCTACCGACCACCTTGATATGGAGTCTATTACGGCACTCAACACAGGACTTGAGAAGTTCAAGGGTGTGCTTATATTCTCATCAAGAGACCATCAGGTAGTGCAGACTACAGCCAACAGAATTATGGAGATTATCAATGGAAGTCTTATAGATAAGATTACCACATATGATGAGTACCTTGACTCAGACGAGATGGCAAGAAAGAGATTCACATACACAGTTTCTGCAGATGAAGAGAGTGACGACTGATATGAAAAAGATGATTTCATGGAATGTCAACGGTCTCAGAGCGGCTGTGACAAAGGGATTTTTGGATTTTTTCAGAGATATTGATGCGGATATATTCTGTATACAGGAGTCAAAGCTCTCGGAAGGACAAATAGAGCTTGATCTTCCGGGATACTATGACTACTGGAACTATGCGCAAAAAAAAGGTTACTCAGGTGTGGCAATATTTACCAAGGATAAGCCTCTCAATGTGACTTACGGTATCGGAATAGAGGAACATGACAATGAGGGCAGAGTGATTACGGCGGAGTATGAGGACTTTTATCTGATTACCTGTTATACTCCGAACTCTCAAAGAGGACTTACAAGGCTTGAGTACAGAATGACTTGGGAGGACGCTTTCCTTAAGTATATTTTGGAACTTGAAAAGAATAAGCCTGTAATATTCTGCGGTGATTTGAATGTGGCGCATACGGAAATAGATCTTAAGAATCCGAAGACAAACAGAAAAAATGCCGGATTTACAGATGAGGAGAGGGCAAAGATGGATGTTATTTTGTCCTCAGGTTTTGTAGACAGTTTCAGGGTGTTATATCCTGACAAGACGGATGCTTACTCATGGTGGTCCTATATGGGAGGCGCCAGAGCAAAAAATGTCGGTTGGCGTATTGACTATTTTATAGTATCTGCTAAATTAAAAGATAGAATAAAAGAAGCCAAGATTCACAGTGAAATCTTCGGCTCAGACCATTGTCCGGTAGAACTGGATATAGAAATATAATATGTATACTTAAAGGAGGTCGTTATGGCAGTAAGAGTTGACAGAGATAAGAGTTTTTATTATCCGACAGGAATTACCGTCACGCCCTCTTTTACATAAAGGTTATAAGAAAGTGTAAGAGACTTTATATAAACCTTTATGAGAGAAATGTGGAAGAGGCGGTGGAAAAAATAGAGTTTCCGCCTGAATCACGAATAGGTGATGTTTGGTTTATGCAGGTGGATATGCGACTGAAAAAGAACATCGAGTATGCGCTTGAAGACGAGAAAGGACTGTTTGCGGATGAGTACGGCAAGAGCTTTTCAGGAAAAGACAGCTTCGGAAAAGTAAGTCTGATAGATAATCCGAGAAGAAGCCCTGTATATATAGCCGCTTTTGAATGGGGAAATGACCTTGAAAATGTGAAGGCTATAGAAGATAAGTCTTTAGATTCCTCATTTATATACAGACTTCATATAAGGGGATTTACAAAGTCGAATACTTCAAGGATAGTTGACAAAGGTACATTTAAAGGAATTCTTGAAAAGGTTGATTATTTGAAAGAAATCGGAGCGGATTTTATAGATATAATGCCTGCTACAGAGTTTGACGAGTTTATAAGAAGCGCCGGAAGCTTTTTCTCACTGTTTGACAAGGAAAAGAAAGAGAAAAAAGAGAAGATAACTCTCAATTACTGGGGATATACAAATAGTCTTAATTTTGCACCTAAGGCAAGCTATGCTACAAGAAGATACAGAAATCCTGTAAATGAGTACAAAGCTATGGTAAAGTCTATGCATGAAGCCGGAATAGGAGTTATACAGGAGTTTTTCTTTGAGAGAAAAAGTATCGGATATATTATAGATGTACTCAGATTTTGGAAGCTTGAATATCATATAGACGGTTTCCATCTTGCAGGAGTCAACTACTGTGACGAGATTGTAAAGGATCCGTATCTTCTTGACTGCAAGTTTATATTTTCAAATAAGATATATGATATCAGATCCGCCAATATTATCTCGATGGACTATGACTATATGAACAATATGAGAAAGTACCTAAAGGGTGATGAGGGCATGGTTCCTTTCGTCTCAAATGTTCTCGGAAATAAAAACGGTTATTTAAACTTTATTGCGGATGTCAACGGATTTTCTCTGGCGGATATATACAGGTATGACTATAAGCATAATGAAGAAAACGGTGAGGACAATGCGGACGGCTCGAATATGAACTTCTCATGGAACTGCGGTTTTGAGGGAGATACAAAGAAACTGCAGGTAATGAATCTTAGAAAGAGAATGTATCTGAATGCAATCTTTCTTTTGATGATTTCAAGAGGTGCCATAGGAGTGTGCAGCGGCGATGAAGTTTTACAGTCAAAGGGCGGCAATAACAATACCTACTGTCAGGACAATGATATAAGCTATTTTAACTGGAAACTTGTAAATAAGAACAAGGATTTTTTAGAATTTTTTAGAGAAATGCTTGATTTCAGAAGAAAGTATATTCTGACAAATGATGATAAGAAAAAGATCTCCATACACGGAATGCAGGTTTGGAAACCTGATTTTGAGTACTACAACAGGCAGATGGGTGTACTTATAGAAGGAAAACAGGATGTATATATTATTTTAAATATGCATTGGGACAGCCACGAGTTTTCACTCCCTACTATAAAGAGAGGAAGCACTTGGAATATACTTGTAAATACAGCTGATATAAATTTACCTTTTAAGAAAGAAGTTGTTAAGGTAAAAAATCAGAGAACCATATCTGTTGAAGGCAGAAGCTGTATGGTACTTATAGCTAAAGAGGATTCATCAAAAAAATTGAAAAATTTGATTTTAGTATTGACAAAACTGACTGTATAGAGTATTCTATTAAAGTCAGTTTTGGGTTATCGCCAAATGGTAAGGCACTGGACTCTGACTCCAGCATTTCTAGGTTCGAATCCTAGTAGCCCAGCTTTTAAAACTCCCATTCAAACAGAAGTTTGTGGGAGTTTTTTAGTATATATGGATGAGGAATTTTTATGAAGGTGGCACTGGCGGGGACGGAGAGTTTGACAAATTATATTGCGGCATTAAAAGCAAACGATATTGAAGTTATAAATACACTTGATGTAGAAGAGGCTCTAAAATGTGACGGATTACTTTTACCGGGCGGAGGAGATATGGATCCGAAATATTATGGCGAAGAGATGAACGGCTCAGATGAGCCTGACAGAGAGCTTGATAAGGCGCAGTGGGATGTTTTGGATGCTTTTGTAAAGGAAAAAAAGCCTGTACTCGGTATTTGCAGAGGTATGCAGCTTATCAATGTGTACTTTGGAGGGAGTCTTTATCAGGACTTGAAGACAAAAGATACACATTCAAGAAAAGAACGGAGTTGACAGCGTACACAGTGTGAAAAGTATTGTAGAGGGACAATCTGTTTGAAAACCTGTACGGCAAGGAATTTTTTGTAAATTCGGCACATCATCAGGGAGTAAAAAAATTCGGTGGAGGTCTGATATCCGTTTTGGAAGCAAATGACGGAGTTTGTGAAGCGCTGCTTCATAAGGATTTGCCGATAGTGGCGACACAGTTTCATCCTGAAAGAATGTCATATGAGCAAAGAAGAGATGATACGGTTGTAGGTGAGGGCATATTTGAATATTTTAAATCCCTCTTAAAAGGTTAGGTTAGGTAGATAATGTATTCATTTAATGAAAGAATAAGATACAGTGAGTTGGGGGAAGACGGAGAGCTGTCATTACTTGGACTTTTGAATTTGTTCCAAGACTGTTCAACATTTCAATCTGAAGATTTGGGACTTGGAATAGAGTACTTACAGGGTAAGAGAGAAGCCTGGTGGGTCAATTCATGGCAGATAGATATAAGCAGATTGCCGGTTCTCGGACAAAGAGTGGAAGTGGGCACATTTGCATATGCTTTTAAGAGCTTCTACGGCTTTAGAAATTTCTTTCTAAAGGATGAAAACGGTGAGTTTTTGGTTAAGGCGGATTCCATATGGTTTCATTACGATTTGGACAATAAAAGGCCTACAAAACCTACAGATGAGGCGCTTGGTAAGTATCTGGCAGGGAATGATAAACACATGGAAATGACACAAAATTGTCAGAAAATTTGATATTCCAAGTGATTATGAGCTTGGTGACGAAATCATTGTCACTAAGAACGACCTGGATACCAATCATCATATGAACAATGCAATATATGTCAGTAAGGCAAGAAACCTTATCGACGAGGATTTTAAAGTAAAAAAAATAGGTGTACAATATAAGAAAGCGGCCGTATTACATGATATAATATTGCCGAGAATTACAAAGGATAAAGATTCTTATATTATAAATTTGGCGGATAAAAGACGGTGATACATATGCTGTTGTTAAGTTTGATTATTAAGGGGAGTTATGGAATTAGGAAAGATACAGAGTCTTAAGGTGGACAGAAAAAAGGATTTCGGTGTGTATCTTACAGACGGAAACGGTGAAGATGTGCTGCTTCCTATGAAGGAAGTTCCTAAAGACTGTGAAGTCGGAAGCGAGATTGAGGTATTTATATACCGTGACAGCAAAGACAGACTTATTGCAACCACAAGGAAAGCCGAAGCTTTTGGTAGGCGAGATTGGCAGACTTTTTGTAAAGTCGACTACAGGAATCAGTGCATTTTTGGACATAGGGACTTGAAAGAGATGTGCTTTTTGCCTTTTAAGGAGACACTTGGTAAGGTAAAAGAGGGAGACGAGGTACTTGTATATCTGTATGAGGACAAGAGTCACAGACTTGCAGCCAGTGCAAAGGTTTATTCTCGTCTGTCGACAAACAGCCCGTACAAAAAAGACGATGAAGTGGTCGGTACGGTATTTGAAATCAAAAAGATGGGTATCTTTGTCGCTGTAGACGATAAGTACAACGGTATGATTCCTCCAAACGAGAACTTTGAAAATGTGAAGCCGGGAGACAGACTTGACCTTAGAGTAATCAGAGTGAGAGAGGACGGCAAGCTTGATCTAAGCCCAAGAAAAAAAGCATATGTACAGCTTGTGAAGGATGCGGATGTTTTATACGGCATAATGGAAAGAAGGGGCGGAAGCTTGGGGTTTGACGAGAGCGTTTCTCCCGACAGAATAAAGGCTGAGCTTGAACTTAGTAAGAATGCATTTAAGAGGGCTGTCGGTCATCTCTTAAAAGAGGGAAAGATAGAGATAGTTGACGGAGATATCAAAATAAAGTGATGAAATACAGACTGCAGGTTTTCTGCGGTCTTTTTTTGAAAGGAGATATATGGCTGTAGTTGACAATGTTATAAGCAAGGCAAGAGAATATATCGGTGTGAGTGAAAATCCGCCTGAGAGCAATAATGTAGTGTTTAATACGGACTATTACGGCAGAGAGGTTTTTGATAACGGCAGTACCACGTATCCGTGGTGTGTGGTATTTTTGTGGGATATTTTCAGAATGAGCGGCGCCGGGAGTATATTTTGTGACGGTATGAAGACCGCATCGACCGAAGCCGTACTTACCCACTATAAAAATAAGGGGATGTTGTTTTCTACAGGAAAAAGAGGTGATATCGTACTTATTATAACCGATGCGGCAGGAAGGGGCAGAAATGTAAACCATGCCGGATTGGTAATATCCGTAAACGGTGACGGAACTTATGAAACAATAGAAGGTAATACAGGCAGCGGAAATATTGCAAACGGCGGCATGGTGATGAACAGAACCAGAAGTTTATCAGGCAGAGGCTACAAGATAGTGGGATTTGCAAGACCGAGTTATGAAGGTAAAAGCAGCAGTAACGGTTATAATGAGATACCTATAAGCGCAAAGCTTACCATAGCAGGCAGCAGCATAAGAGTAAGAATGTCCCCGAATACATCATCAGCCGTTGTAAAAAATCTTGAAGAGGGTGCTGTTGTAAAGGCTACGGGTAGAATCGCAAGCAGGCACAACCCTTGGTTTCATATAGAAGGCGGTTATATAAGCGGAAACTTTGTAAGCGGATGGATAAAAGATTACAATGACAACAAAAGATGGTGGTATGTGGAAAAAGATTATAAATATGCCAAGTCACAGTGGAAAAATATAGCCGGAAAGGACTATTGCTTTGGAAAGGACTCATATCTGTTTGTGAACTGCTATATAAAGTCTGCCGTAAACGGAACTTACTATTGGGTGGATGATGACGGAGTATACCAAAAGAGGTATGACACAACAAGCCCAAGCAGGAAGTATAGAATAGTGGAAGATTATAAGAATGAAAATGCATTATAAAAAGGGGCCTAAGCCCCTCTTTTTTATTCTCCCTGATACATAAACTTTATAAGTCTTTCAACATCTTCTTTATCATGTGCCACAAGGTCAAGTTCCTTTATATAGCCGTTTGAAAAGATATTTGCCATTGAAAGATACTGTGTAAGCTTACTCTTTAAGTTTATTCTGTCGCCTTCAGGTGAAACAAGCTCAACAGTGCCTTTGCACTCATCTACAACCTTAAAAAATGCCTCAACATCTTTGATATTCTGTATCTTCATACATACCTCCAAGTAAATAGTAATATCTTTTACAGTATAGCAAAATAGGTATCCGTAGTAAAGAAGACAATGCAAATGTGGAAAATATAATGCGGTTGTGCTAAAATAAGCAAATGCCGTTTATAGGCGGGAGTTTGACAGCTACAGATTCCCTTTATAAACCTCAAACCCTTATAAAGACTGGATTTCTGTCTTATTTTTTTGTCAATTTTCGTGCTACTTTTTGTAGCTATTTGTAGCTATTTATGATATAATACGAATGTGGAGGTGGAATACTATGAAGCTTACTATAAGTAAATCAAAAAAACTCTGCTACATTCTATGTTCAGAAATCTATACGTAAATCCCAATGGTTCTGTTACTACAGTTACTATTGAAAAAAACTGGGAAATCTTGATATGGTTAGGGACTAGAGCTAATGGAAAAGACCCTACATTTGGGCTCAGGAATATGTAGATGAACTTAATCGTAAGGAATATGAGGGACAAAAAGAGATTTTTAATAAAAATATTCTCCTTCAAAGCTCCTGAAAACTGATGAAAAAAACATTTATTTAACTGTGGATACCTATTTCTTCAGAGTATTTACTATTTACTTAAGCTGGATAAAATTTGTTCTAAAATTTCAAAGAAATATAGCTTTGAATATGACTTTGAACGATATTTTATCTCGACTAATTTTTACTCGTATACTTTATCCATCTTCTAAGTTGGCCTCAAATCGTTCTTCCAAAAATGTTTATTGAGCAGCCTACCTTTAATTTACATGATATATATCGTTCACTTTCTGTTTTAGCTAAAGAAAGTGACTTTATTCAATCTGAACTTTATAAAAAAATAGCCAAAGTATACTTCCACGAAGGAATGACATTCTTTACTATGATTGCACAAACTATTACTTTGAAATCGAGCAGGAAGATGAACTTAGAAAATATGGAAAATCAAAACAACATCAACCACTACCTATTGTCGGGATGGGAATGTTTATGGATCATGACGGTATTCCTCTTGCTTTTGATATTTTTCCCGGGAAATAAGAATGAGCAACCAACACTAAAAGCCTTTAGAACAAAAAAAGTGCTCAGTGATTATGGCATTGATAGTATTATTATTTGTACAGACGCCGGTCTTTCTTCAAATGCCAATAGAAAGTTTAACGATAAAAACTTTATTTGGTGAAAGAATAAAGTTTTATAACAACACAGTCTATAAAAACAACTACCAAAAATATTTAAAAGAGTTTGCCCTTAGACCCTGAAGGCTGGTCACTACAAGGTGAAACAGGATTATTTAATCTGAATAACCTAGATGAACAAACAGACCATAATAAAGTCTTTTATAAAGGAAAGATGGATTAAAGAAGATTTATCCGATAAAAAGGTCAAAGAAGGTGATAAAGCGCTAGAGCAACATCTTATTGTATCATTCTCCTTAAAGTACAAAAAAATATAATCAGAAAAATCAGGCAAAGCCAGATTGACCGATGCTAATAAAGCTTATTGAAAAAGGGGAATATAAAAAGAAATCAAAAAAATCAAAAATGATCCACGCCGTTTTATTGCTACTGAAACAATGACGTCTTCAGGAGAAGTCTGTGACAGAGAAATCCCTATATAGATTCGAACCTCATAGCTGAAGAAGAAAAAAATATGACGGGTTTTTATGCCGTTTGTACTAATTTGGAGACAACAAGTGCCGAAGAAATAGTTCGTATAAACAAGAAGAGATGGGGAAATTGAAGAATGCTTCAGAATCATGAAAACCGAGTTCAGTGCACGCCCTATTTATCTTCAAAGAAAGGATCGCATAAAGGCACATTTCATAACTTGTTTTGCTTCATTGGTAGTCTTTAGGATACTTGAGAAAAAACTTGGAGAACAATATACTTGCGATGAGATTATTAACGTATTACGCTCTATGATGATGTATCGTCCGGGAGAAAAGTTAGGATATCTACCCGCTTATACAAGAACAGCCATAACAGATGCACTTCATGAAGTATTCGGATTTCGTACCGATTACGAAATTTTAACCGATTTGAGTATGAAAAAAGTCTTTCGGGAAAGCAAAAAAAGTAGGTAGTTCTAGCTACACTTTTATGAATTAAAAAAGGTCTGAAACCCTTGATATATGCGGGGTTCAGACCTTTTAGCTGTCAAAGACAGGAGTATAGCAAAATAGGTATCCGTAGTAAAGAAGACAATGCAAATGTGGAAAATATAATGCGGTTGTGCTAAAATAAGCAAATGCCGTTTATAGGCAAAGTATTTCAGTAATGGAGATGGAAATGCAGATAATAATTGTAGGTTGCGGTAAGGTCGGTTCGACTATTGCCGAACAACTTAGCGTAGAAGGACATGATATAACAATAGTTGATACGGATGAATCGGTTGTACAGGCTCTGGCTACCAGACTTGATATAATGGGTGTGACGGGAAACGGTGCAACACATTCTATTTTGGCGGAAGCAGGTGTGGAAGAGGCTGACCTTTTGATTGCGGTTACAGAGTCTGACGAGCTGAATTTGCTCTGCTGTATGGTAGGAAAGAAGGCAGGTGCAGAACACACAATAGCAAGAGTCAGAAATCCTGAATACAGTCAGGATATCGGATTTATGAAAAAAGAACTCGGTCTTGCAATGACTATAAATCCTGAGTATGCCGCATCTACAGAGATGGCAAGACTTTTAAGATTTCCGTCTGCAATAGAGATAGATACATTCGGAAGAGGCAGAGTGGAGCTTTTGGAGTATAAGATAGAAGACGATAATATATTGGCGGACAAAAGTCTTATCGATGTAGGTAAGAATATAAAGTCCGATATACTGATATGTGCAGTTGAAAGAGGAGAAGATGTTATCATACCGAACGGCAGCTTCGTACTTAAAAGCGGCGATATTATCAGCGTTGTAGCATCTACAGAGAATGCAAGAGATTTCTTCAAAAAGGTCGGTTGCGGCAGCAATGAAGTAAAGGATACTATGATAGTAGGAGGCGGAACAATTGCTTATTATCTGGCAAACCAGCTTATACCTCTGGGTATAAAGGTAAAGATAATAGAAAAATCACACGAGAGATGTGAAGAACTTTCCGCAATGTTGCCGAATGCGGTAATCATACACGGAGATGCGGCAGATAAGGATGTACTGCTTGAAGAAGTATTGAAAGCTGTTCTTCATTCGTTTCACTTACAGGTATAGATGAGGAGAATGCATTCCTCTCACTGTATGCAAAGAGTGTTTCGAATGCGAAGATAGTTACCAAGATAAATCGTATCTCATTTGATGATATTATAGAGAAGTTCGACCTTGGAAGTATGATTTATCCTAAGCATATCACGGCGGAGTACATCGTAAGATATGTCAGAGGCTTACAAAACAGTGTAGGAAGCAATAATGTGGAGGCACTGTATAAGATAATACACGGTGAGGCTGAAGCACTTGAGTTTTATATCAAAGAAGATTCAAGTATGACGGATAAAACTCTTGAGGCAATGCCTATAAGAGACGGAGTGCTGGTTGCAGGTATTATAAGAAACGGTAAGGTAATGATACCGAACGGCAAGTCTACATTTCAAAAGAACGACTCGGTTATTGTAATAACAAAGATTACAGGTATGCAGAATTTAGAGGATATATTAAAGTAATGAATTATTCGATTATATTATATATAGTGGGAAAGGTAATGATGTTGGAGGCCGCCTGCTTTTTGATACCCGCTGTGACATCAATTGTATACGGTGAGCATGAAGGCTTCGCCTATCTGATAGTAGGTGTGGTGGCGGCTGTTATAGGATATTTGATTTCAAGCAAAAAGAAGTTTGAGCATGTATTCTTTGCAAGAGAAGGCTTCGTAATGGTTTCGCTTTCTTGGATAGTACTCAGTGTGGTGGGAGCAATCCCTTTTGTAGTGACAGGTGAGATTCCGAACATGATTGATGCGCTTTTTGAGACGGTGTCGGGATTTACCACAACCGGAGCAAGTATACTCGAGAATGTGGAGAGCTTAAGCCATACTTCACTTATCTGGAGAAGCTTTACACACTGGGTAGGCGGTATGGGTGTTATAGTATTATTGCTTGCAATACTTCCGATGGCGGGCGGCTACAATATGCACCTTATGAAGGCGGAGAGCCCGGGTCCTGTAGTAGGAAAACTTGTACCGAGGCTGAGAGATACCGCAAAGATTTTATATCTTATTTATCTTGTAATGACCGTTATAGAGTTTGTTATATTGGTAATTATAAAGATGCCTGTATTCGATGCGCTCTGTATCACATTCGGTACTGCAGGTACAGGAGGATTCGGAGTAAAGGCCGACAGTATGGCAAGCTATTCATATGCAATACAGGTGGTAGTTACTATATTTATGATACTCTTCGGTGTAAATTTCAATGCTTATTTTGTACTTTTGGGCAAGCACAAGAAAGAAGCCTTTAAGATAGAAGAGGTAAGGTGGTACTTCGGAATTATATTTGCTGCAATTGTGATTATTACAGTGAATATCAGAGGATATTTTGACAATATATTGACAGCGTTAAATCACGCCGCATTCCAGGTCGGATCAATCATCACAACCACAGGATATTCAACCACAGACTTTGACAGATGGCCGCAACTTTCAAGAAATATACTTATATTCCTGATGATGTGCGGTGCCTGTGCCGGAAGTACAGGTGGCGGTCTCAAAGTTTCAAGAATTGTGGTTATGGTAAAATCGGCATTTCAGGAGATCGGGTACTACATACATCCAAGGGGTGTAAAGACTATCAAGATGGACGGCAAGGTACTTGAAAAGCCTGTACTTAACAATATAAGAGTATTCTTAATTACATATGTGATGATTTATACCATTTCAATGTTTTTACTGTCACTTAATAATTTTGATTTTGAGACCAATTTTACAGCAATAGCGGCCACATTCAACAATATCGGACCGGGACTTGCCAAGGTAGGTCCTATGGCAAACTTCAATATATACTCATATTTTTTTCAAAGCTGGTTTTGACCTTTGATATGCTTGCAGGAAGACTTGAGTTATATCCTATGCTCCTTTTATTTTGTCCGGGCATATGGAAAATAGGAAAAAGTAAATAATGTAAAAATAAAGCACTTGCAATTTTTTTGCAGGTGCTTTATAATACCTACTAACATAATAGGAAAGAGGAAATAAAGATACAATGATTGAACTGAAAAATATTACAAAGACTTTCAGTGAAGGCAATATATCCGTACATGCAGTCAAAGATGTATCTTTAGTGATTGATAAAGGGGAGATATTCGGCATTATAGGATTTTCCGGAGCGGGGAAAAATCCACACTTGTCAGATGTATAAATCTTTTGGAAAGGCCTGATGCAGGTAAAGTATTTGTTGACGGAAAGGATTTGACAGCCCTTAAAGCTAGAGATCTAAGAAGTGCAAGGAAAAAAATCGGAATGATCTTTCAGCACTTCAATCTGATGCCGTCCAGAACGGTGGCAGGCAATGTGGAGTATTCACTTTTCGGAAGCGGGCTTTCAAAGGAAGCAAAGAGAAAAAAGGTTAGAGAACTTCTGTCTTTGGTAGACATAGCCGATAAGGAGAACGCATACCCGAGTCAGTTGTCAGGAGGTCAAAAGCAAAGAGTGGCTATAGCAAGAGCGCTTGCAAACGACCCGAAAGTACTTTTATGTGACGAGGCGACATCGGCACTTGATCCGCAGACTACGGCGTCTATTTTGGATCTTTTGCAAAGTCTCAACAAAAAGCTGGGACTTACAGTGGTAGTTATCACACATGAGATGGCGGTTGTAAAGCAGATCTGTGACAGAGTGGCTGTAATGGAAGACGGAAATGTTGTGGAGGAGGGAGATGTATTCTCAATCTTTGCAAATCCGAAGCATCAGATTACAAAGGACTTTATAAAGACCACTTCAAACCTTCAAAAGATAGAAGGACTGATAGCTTCAGGTTCGGATGTGGCCAAGTTAAAGCCGGGAGAGGTCATACTTAGACTGAGTTATAAAAAGCGAATACTTCTGAGGCGCTGATTTCCGAAGTGTCCAGAAGGTTTAATATAAATCTTAATATTATCTATGCGGATGTGGAGATAGTAAAAGATGCACCTATAGGCGGAACGGTTGCGATAGTAAGCGGCGAAAAGTCGGATATAGATGCGGCAATCAAATATCTGCAGGATAAGGAAGTAGGAGTGGAGGTGATAAAGGATGAAAGAAATATTGCACATTCTCTTACCAAATGTATCAGCTAAACCGAATGAGATAATAGATGCGACCGTGCAGACCATAAATATGATGGTACTCTCAGGTGTGATTTCACTTATATTCGGTCTTATCTTCGGTGTTATAGTGGTGGTTACATCTCCGAGAGGTATATTAAAAAACGCCTTTATCTACAATATTATGGATAAGCTGATAAATGTGTTCAGGTCAATTCCTTTTGTAATCTTGCTTGCGGCACTGATACCTTTTACAAGAATGGTGGTAGGAACCGCAATAGGAACAAAGGGTGCAATACTTCCGCTTGTATTCGGTACGGTACCTTTCTTTACAAGACAGATAGAAAGTGCTTTATACGAGGTGGATAAGGGACTTATTGAGGCGGCACAGAGCATGGGCTCATCACCTATAGAGATTATATTCAGAGTATACTTAAGAGAGAGTTTGCCGGGTATTATAAGAGGTGTACAGATTACATTTATTTCACTGCTCGGACTTACCGCTATGGCAGGGTGCTATTGGCGGCGGAGGTCTCGGAGACTTCGCGATAAGATACGGACATCAGAGAAATCAAACAGATGTAACATATGCTACAGTGATTATTATACTTATAATGGTAAGCTTGATACAGGGTCTTGGAAACAAGGCGATAAAGAAAACAACACATTAAGATCACAGGGTGAAATTACCCTTGTTATATAGATAAATTCATGGAGGTTATTATATTATGAGAAAATTAAGTAAATTTTTAGCAATCGGCGCAATATTGGCTTTGGGACTTACAGCATGCGGTTCAAGTCAGAAGGCGGATACAAGCAGTGCTGCAGGTGAGAGCAGTGCAAGCGAGAGCACCGGTGCGGAGTCAAAGGCTGACGCTGCAAAGACTGAAGGTAATACAACAGTAAAAATCGGTGTTGTAGGTGAGAACAATGAGCAGTGGAACCCTGTAATAGAGGCTATGGCAAAAGAGGGTATCACAGTTGAGCTTGTAAAGTTTGCAGACTATTCATTGCCTAACAGAGCGTTAAATGACAAGGAAATTGACTTAAACGCATTCCAGCACAAGGCATATCTTGCAAATGATGTTAAGGACAACGGATATAAGATTGAGGCTATCGGCGATACAATCATCGCACCTTTAGGAGTATATTCAAAGAAGATTAAAGACCTTTCAGAGCTTAAGGATGGAGATACAATAGCAATCCCTAACGACGCTACAAACGGCGGAAGAGCGTTGAAGGTACTTGAGAGCGCAGGAGTTATAAAAGTAAATCCTGATGCCGGATATACACCTACACTAAGCGATATTACAGAAAACCCTAAGAACATCAAGTTCACAGAGGTTGAGGCTGCCAATACACCAAGTCTTTTACCTGATGTGGCTGCAGCCGTAATCAACGGAGGTCACGCAGTAGACAACGGTCTTAATCCTAAGACGGATTCTATCTATCTTGAGAAGGTAGAGGATGGAGTCGACAACCCGTATGTAAATATCATTGTTGCAAGAAGCGAGGACAAGGACAATGAGACTTACAAAAAGATTGTAAAGGCATTCCAAAGTGATGATGTAAAGAAGGTTATAGAGGACACATACAAGGGTGCTTATATACCTGCTTGGAAATAATTTTTTAAATAAATATAGATAATTGTAGGCTGTCACATATTTAAAAAGTAAAATTTAGATTATGTAACAGCCTTTTTGTGCCTAAGAAAGGGATAGTTGTGGATAAGCACCCGTTGCGGTTCATATATTGTTCATAACTAATTCAAAAACCTTTTACATAAAAAAACAAACTTTAGCCACTTTTTATTTCCTATAATCTCTTACATAGACAAGAGATAGCTAGTCTATAAATAAAAGATTTTTCATAATACTCGAGCCGATACATATCGGCTCTCCTCTAAAAATACAAGCCGACAGAGATGTCGGCTTTTTATATGTTGACAACAAGTGTAAAAAAATATAAACTTGCTTGATAGTGTAAAATAATGAGAGGATTATATATGGATCAATTTGCGAGAACTCAGCTTTTGTTGGGTGTGGATGCCATGGAAAGATTGAAAAATTCAAGAGTGGCGGTATTTGGAGTAGGTGGAGTAGGCGGCTACAGTGTGGAAGCTTTGGCAAGATCCGGAGTGGGAGCCATAGACCTGATAGATGATGATAAAGTGTGTCTGACCAATATAAACCGTCAGATAATAGCGGATGTAAAGACTATAGGAAAGTATAAGGTGGATGTGGCAAAAGACAGGATACTGAGCATCAATCCGAGGTGCAAGGTGACTACACATCAGTGCTTTTATCTGCCTGAGAATGCAGGGGATTTTGATTTTAAAGAATATGACTATGTAATAGATGCCGTGGATACGGTTACCGCAAAAATAAATCTGGTAATGCAGGCGAACGAAAGTAATGTACCCGTTATCAGCAGTATGGGCGCAGGCAATAAGCTGGACCCTACAGCTTTTATGGTGAGCGACATATATAAGACAAGTGTCTGTCCGCTTGCAAAGGTAATGAGAAGAGAACTCAAAAAAAGAAATATAAAAAAGCTCAAGGTGGTTTATTCCAAGGAGCAGCCTTTAGTTCCGACGGAGGATGAGAGTATCAGTTGCAGGTCACACTGTGTATGCCCTCCGGGTGCTGAGAGAAAGTGTACTGACAGAAGGGCTATTCCGGGATCGGTTGCCTTTGTGCCGTCCGTGGTAGGGCTTATAATAGCAGGTGAAGTGATAAAAGATTTGACTAAGGATATTGTGAGGTAAGTATGATTGAAACAATTTCAAGGATAAACTCAGCTGTAAACGGGTTTATTTGGGGTGTACCTGCAATGATTGCACTGATGGGTGTAGGTATATATTTGAGCATCAGATTGAAGTTTATGCAGGTAACAAAATTTGTATATATAATGAAGACTACGGTCGGCAGAATTTTCAAAAAGAGAAATGTGGCTGACGGAGCGCTTTCACCTTTTCAGGCGGCGACTACCGCACTTGCGGCTACGGTGGGTACGGGAAATATAGCAGGTGTTGCAGGCGCAATATCCATAGGCGGACCGGGAAGTGTATTTTGGATGTGGGTTTCGGCAATCCTAGGTATGTGTACCAAGTTCACAGAGGTTACACTTGCAGTATACTTCAGAAAGAAAAACAAGAACGGAGAATTGGTAGGCGGACCTATGTATTACATAAGTAACGGACTGCCGAAAAAGTGGATATTTTTAGCATATGCCTTTGCCACCTTCGGTGTACTTACAGTGTTCGGAACCGGAAATGCTACACAGGTAAATACCATAACCGCAGCTATCAATGTGGCTCTTGAAGGGTACGGAATAGTAAAGTCGGGCGGAAGTCAGACAATAAACTTAATTATCGGAATAATTGTAACAATACTGGTGGGACTCGTATTACTTGGAGGTATCAAAAGAATAGGAACGGTTACTGAAAAGCTGGTTCCTTTTATGGCACTTTTATATGTGGTGCTTGCACTCGGAGTGGTATTTTTAAATATAAACAGAGTGCCTGAGGTATTTGGAAGCATAATATACGGAGCGTTCAATCCGAGAGCTGTGACAGGAGGAGTAATAGGAAGCTTCTTTTTAAGTATGAAAAAGGGAGTATCAAGAGGTATATTCTCAAATGAGGCCGGACTTGGTACAGGACCTATAGCACATGCTTCGGCAGATACGGGCAAGCCTGTAAAGCAGGGATTTTTCGGAGTATTTGAAGTGTTTGCGGATACCATTGTTATATGTACACTTACAGCGCTTGTAATACTTTGCTCCGGTGTGAATATTCCTTTCGGTTCTCCGGCAGGTGCAGAACTTACTATAAGCGGTTTTATAAAGACCTACGGACATGGTGTATCGGTGTTTACGGCTGTTGCCATGTGCTCGTTTGCATTCTCCACTATCATAGGATGGGGGCTTTACGGCGCCAGATGTATAGAATTTTTATTAAGTGAAAAGGTAATAAAGCCTTTTATGGTGGTATATTCACTGATGGCGATAGTGGGAGCGACTATGGACCTCGGATTGCTTTGGGATATATCGGATACTTTCAACGGACTTATGGCAATCCCGAACCTTATAGCACTGTTCTTACTTGCAAATGTGGTGATAAAGTTAAAGAATGAGTACTTTGAGGGAGAAGGTAAAGAAAAGTAAAAAGTGCTTGACAATAAAAATAAAAATTGTGTAAAATATAATTATAAACTATTTAAGAAAGATTCGGAGGAGAAAAAGTTATGGCAGTAAAGACAATAACAAGTGCAAATTTTGAAGCTGAAGTTTTGAATGCAAAGGAACCTGTATTGGTAGATGTTTGGGCACCTTGGTGCGGACCTTGTAAGATGCTTTCACCTATAGTTGACGAGGTGGCTGAGGAAGCGGTAGGCTTCTCTGTAGGAAAGGTAAATGCGGATGAGAACCAGGAGCTTGTAAACAGATTCCACATCATGTCAATACCTACACTTCTTGTATTTAAGAACGGTGAGTTGGTAAACAAGTCTGTGGGTCTTATATCAAAGGATGAAGTAAAGGCTTTATTGGGATAATCAAAGATTGTCGGGTTGATGATTAAAGAGATTCGATATATAGAAAGAAGTGATATTATGTATGATATAGTAGTGGTCGGTGCCGGTACGGCAGGACTCTCCGCTGCAATATACGGAGTGAGAGCGGGCAAGTCGGTACTTGTACTTGAAGGTGCTTCTTACGGAGGACAGATAATCAATACTCCCGAGATAGAAAATTATCCTGCTATCAAGAAGACTTCGGGATTTGATTTTGCTACAGATCTTTTCAATCAGGCAAAGGATTTGGGTGCCGAAGTAAAATATGAAAAGGTAACAGGAATCAGCCTTGAAGGAAATATAAAAAAGGTAAAAACAGATAAGGGAGACTATGATGCCAAGTCTGTAATACTTGCGACAGGAGCAAAGAACAGACCGCTTGGACTTCCTAATGAGAAGAAGCTGGTGGGTTCAGGTGTTTCTTATTGTGCCATCTGTGACGGAATGTTCTACAGAGGCAAGACGGTCGCTGTAAACGGAGGCGGTAATACCGCTATAGAAAACGCAACATTCCTTGCAAATGTGGCAAATAAAGTATATGTAATACACCGCAGAGACGAATTCAGAGCCGAGGAAGCGGTAGTAGCGGCATTAAAGAAAAAGGACAATGTAGAGTTTGTTCTTAACTCAAATATTGTAGAGATTAAGGAAGAGGCTTTTGCGGTAAGCGGTGTGGTAGTAGAAGATAAGAATACACATGAAAAAAGAGAGATTGCTATAGACGGTCTGTTTGTGGCAATAGGTCAGGCACCTGACAATGCCGCTTTTGCACAGGTTGTAGAGCTTGATAAGGCAGGCTATATAGTAGCCGGAGAAGATTGTAAGACAAAGACCGAAGGTATATTTGCGGCAGGAGACGGCAGGACCAAGGAAGTGCGTCAGCTTGTAACGGCGGCAGGAGACGGTGCTGTAGCGGGAGTTGCGGCGACAAAGTACTGTGAGGCATTTTAATAAAGGTAAAGAAGAAAGAGAAAATAAAAATGAGCATATATGATTTTAAAGTAAAGAACAATGAAGGTAAGGAAGTAAGCCTTGGCGATTACAAGAATAAGGTTGTTTTGATAATAAATTCAGCAACAGAGTGCGGATTTACACCACAGTATGAGCAGTTACAGAAGTTATATGAGGATTATAAGGATAAGGATTTTGTTATACTTGATTTCCCATGTAACCAGTTCGGACATCAGGCACCGGGAAGTGATGCTGAGATTGCAAAGTTCTGCAGCTCAAGATTCGGTGTAACTTTCCCGCTTTTCTCAAAGATTGATGTAAACGGTGACAGTGCAAGCGAGGTATTCAAATACCTTAAGAGCGAAAAGGGATTTGCAGGTTGGGGAGCAGACAACGATATGTCAAAGCTTCTTACAAAGATGCTTAGTGAGGCGGATCCTGATTACGCAAGCAAGCCTGATATCAAGTGGAACTTTACAAAATTCCTTATCGATAAGAGCGGAAATGTTGTAAGAAGATTTGAGCCTACTGAAGGTGTTGCAGTAGTTGAAGAGGCTGTTAAAGAGTTAGTTTAATTTTAATGAATAAGACATAAGGAGCGTTTATGAAAATAAAGGCTCCTTAAAGTCTTTTAAAAGGAAAGAGGGAATGTAAAAAATGGCAGGTAAGTATGACTCATTAAAACTTGAAAATCAACTTTGTTTTCCGCTATATGCTTGCTCAAAGGAAATCGTAAGGAGATATAAAACATACTTAGATAAATTGGATTTGACATATACACAGTACATTGTAATGATGGTGATGTGGGAAGAAAAGGAACTCAATGTTAAAGAACTCGGTGACAAGCTTTTCCTTGATTCAGGTACTTTGACTCCTGTACTCAAAAAGCTTGAAGCCAAGGGATATGTAACCAGAGAGCGTTCAAAGATAGATGAGAGAACTCTGATAGTAACTTTGACAGAGAGCGGAAAAGAGCTTAGAGAAATGGCTGTTGATATTCCGGTAGGAATGAGAGGATGTCTGAAATTAAGTGATGAAGAGATGATACAGCTTCGCACAATGCTAGGTAAGATTCTAAGCGATATGGGAGATGTGGAATAAAATCCGGTAAAGGCTACGGAGCGATTATAATGGGTGAGGAAAAAGAATTTTGTGATATATATGATGTGAATAAAAGACCGACAGGAAAAACTGTAGACAGAGCCGCCATAGCTCTTAATGATGACGAGTACTTTTTGATAGTATCTGCAGTTTTGGTCAGTGCGGATAAAAAGATACTTATAACAAAGCGTGATAGAAAAAAGCTGTGGTCGCCCGGTATGTGGGAGATACCCGGTGGCGGAGTAAAGTCAGGCGAGTCTTCCTTAGAAGCGATATACAGAGAAATACTTGAGGAGACCAATATAAAACTTTTTGGTAGAGACTGTAAAATCCTTCAAACTCAAAAGAGAAAGACTGTTGAGGGCAATAAATATTTTGCGGATATATATTGTTTTGAGATTTCACAAGATGATATAGAAAATATAAAAGGTCAAGAAGGAGAAGTGTCGGACTACAGACTTGCAAGTATAGAGGATATAAAGGAAACAGCAAAAGATAATAAGTTTCTTCGCTATGAAGATTTAAAAGATTTTTTGTACAAATGCATAAGTTAAAGAAATATGAAGAGCCATGAGGGAAACCTTGTGGCTTTTGTTGTGGGAGTGTATAAGATTATAATTAAATTTTTTTGTAAAAAGTATTGACTTTAAAAACAGTTCAGTGATAATATCATACGCACTGAATACGTGTTAAACACGTGTTATATTAAAAGCGGAACAATACATGTTACATAATATGTAGAGTAAGGAGGAGTATATGTCATTTTATAAGGATGTTGAAGAAATGTATAATGCACGTGCAAAGCGTTTTAAGGAAGATGCTGACAGACATTGGGCAATGGCAAAAAGTGGTGAGGGAGATTATCACTATGCTAAAGCAAAGGAGTTTTATAAGGAAGCAAAAAAGAATAGGATAAAGGCTGAAGAATCAAAGGGTAAGAGCTTCAGAAAGAAAAAGTAATAAAAAAACAAGACTACCTTCTAAGAGATAGCCCTGTCACTTTTTCGAGATTGCGAACTACACCAATACTTATATCTCTACTACCATGGTTTGGAACCGTAACAGTTTTAGATATTGTAGGATGCTTGTACTGATAGTGTGAACCACATACACGTACAAGATACCAACCGTTAGCAAGAAGTTTCCTCTCGATTTGTCTAAAATTAACCATATAATCTCCTTTATGAAAAACAAATTAGTAGTTACATTACTTACTCACTGTTTACTAAGGTATATAGTTAATTTAATGATATTTTAATAGCAAAATTAGAAAAAGTCAAGCATAAAAAGGTTGACACGTATTATAAAAACGTATTATAATACGCATACAAACACAGAAAAGGAATTGGGTCATATATGAAAAGAGTCTTATGTATATCCGGCAGTAGTAGGAAGAGAGGGAAAGATTTTGTGATTTCTTTTCCGGACTTTCCGGATCAGGTTACATATGCAGATACATATGAAGAAATTATAAATTCCGGACAGGAGGTATTGGCACTTTGCATAAGTGATAATGAAGCTACAGGAACTGAGTGTCCGATACCAAGTGCACCTGAAAGTATAACTATAAAAGATGGAGAGAGATTGGTATATATACATGTATGGATGCCATATTTTAGAAATATTGAAAAAGGTGGTCTATGTAAAGAAAAACATTAACAATACCAAAAATGGTTAGATGAGATGGCAAAACAGCAAAATATTAACTTCTCTGCCACCTTGGTGAAAGGTCTAAAAAAACAGACTTGGAATCAGAGACAGATAGCAGATATAAGTTTATGATATATTGTATCAGGTTATGTAAATATTGAGTTATAAAGAGGAGGAAATATGGACAAAAAAATATTTTGGTTTTAGTGAAAAAAAGTAGCTGAAGTAGTTGTTGCAGTGATAGATATTTGTAGTGAAGAATAGGAGGAACAATGGGTAATAAGGATTTTTGGAAGGCTTTTAGAAAAAGTAGGTAGAATTGTAGCAGCAGTATCTGAAATATTAGGGTGAAAAAAATAGAATCGGTAAGATTATATTAGTATACATTTGAGGTTTTATTGAGACTGTTTTATATATTGTTTTGCACTGAAAGGTGGTTCATATGGGAATAATAGAAATATTGGATCCGACAAGATGTTTTTGACTGGTCAGGAACTGTGAGAATATGTGAAGTTAATGGAAATATATCAGGTGGACAGTAAAAAAATAATAACAGTAAATAGGTATAACCTATATAGGAGGATAAGATGTACGTAGTATCAGCTCTAAAAACAGTAGGAAAAAGTATATAAAGTATATAAGACAGTAAAAACAGTATATAAAATAGTGAGAATTTTCGTTTAGCTATAATTATCGTATCCCTCGGTGTCAGTTGTTGCCGGGGAGTAATTATATAAAGGGTGGTGCGCTATTATATTACAAAATATATATGTATGTACTATCTAAATTTATAATATAAAAAGGATTACTTTTTTTCATGAAAAATAAGGTAAAATGTGATTAACAGCTAAGTTTTTGAAAAATAAAGTATATGGTATACTTTTGAAGCTTAGGCATAACTGATTTTCATAAGAAAGGAGACCATATGAAAAAAAGTTTATTTCTTGGAGCAGTGTTGGCGGTAGGTACATTGGCAATGACAATACCTACATTTGCGGCAAACGGCAGTTGGAAAGAGGACAATAAGGGTTATAGGTATCAGTTTTCCGACGGTACTTTTGCATATTCGTCATGGTTAAGTCTTGATGATAAGTGGTATCACATTGACAGTTCGGGATATATGCAAAAAGGCTGGCTAAAAGACGGTGATGATTGGTACTATCTGGATACTGATAACGGTCAGATGCAGGAAGGTTGGTCAAAGATCAATAATAAATGGTACTATTTTGACCCTATGTTGGGTGGCAGAATGGCTGTAAACAGATATGTTGATGTAATGAACAAAGAGAATAAAGACTATTATGTGGACTCAAGCGGTGTATATAATTCTGAAGGAAATTCAGGTGCCAAAGTGGATGCCAAAAAGATATCTACAGAGGCTTTTGAGAAAAAGGCTGTTGAGCTTATAAACAATGAGAGAGCAAAGTATGGTATTCAGTCCTTATCTGATGACAGTATGTTTGCAGACAGTGTGCATGTAAGAGCTAAGGAGCTGGCGCAGAAGTATTCACATACAAGACCTGACGGAGACAGCTATCTGTATGCACTGCCGCCGGGACTTGCATATTATGGTGAAGTTATAGCGGTGGGTCAGACTACACCTGAAGAGGTTGTAAAATACTGGATGGATGCAGAGGTGAACAGAGCCCAAATACTTGGCAAAGATTATTCTTCATTCGGTGTCGGATGTTACATAAAAGACGGTATCATATACTGGGTAGCGGACTTCGGTATCAGAATGTAAACAGTGGTATCATTACCTATACCCTATGTTAGGGTGTAGGTTTTTACTTTTATATACTTTACTTTTTTTATCAAAATTTTAAAAATAAATTACTATAAACCTATAGACAAAAAGGGTTTATAGTGCTATTATGTATTGCGTAAAACAAAAACGGATACAGACAGTATCTTGGAGAATGATTATGGATTTTGGATTTATAAAGCAGGTATTTCCTTTGTATGTACATGCAGCCATACTGACACTTAAGATCGGTATACTCGGAATAATACTTGCAATAGCGGTGGGGCTTTTATGCACACTTATTTTACATAAGAAAATACCGGTGCTTAGGCAATTGGTAAGCATATATATAGAACTTAGCAGAAATACTCCCCTACTTATACAGCTGTTTTTTATATACTACGGTTTACCGAAGCTGGGTATAAGGATAGATGCATTTATCTGCGGAGTAATCGGACTGGCTTTCCTTGGAGGAAGCTATATGTGCGAGGCTTTCAGAAGCGGAATAGAAACTATAGATAAGATACAGGAGGAGAGTGCACTTAGTCTAGGACTTAGTCACAATCAGGCGCTTTTCTATATACTTCTTCCACAGGCAATTTCAATAAGTACACCTGCATTTGTAGCAAACATCATATTCTTACTGAAAGAGACATCAGTATTTTCGGCTATAAGTTTGATGGACTTGATGTTCACGGCAAAGGATTTGATTGGAATTTATTACAAGACGGTAGAGAGCCTGGCACTTTTGGTATTTTTCTATCTGATTATATTACTGCCGGTTTCCATACTTGGATCCTATGTAGAAAGGAAGGTGCGTTATGCCGGATTTGGGTCTTAATGTTATATTCAAAGGCAAAAACGCCGTAAGACTTTTAGGAGGAATGGGAGTAGCCTTAAGGATAAGCTTGATAGCGGTGATTATCAGCATACCTCTCGGTATACTGGTAGGAATACTTATGACATTTAAAAATCCTATACTTAAGGTGGTGCTTAGAGTATATCTTGAATTTATAAGAATAATGCCGCAGCTTGTACTTTTGTTTATAGTATTTTTCGGAAGTACAAGAGTAATCGGAGTGGACATATCAGGAGACCTTGCAGCTGTTATAGTATTCAGTCTTTGGGGAATTGCGGAGATGGGAGACCTCGTCAGAGGAGCAATTATCAGTATTCCGAAGCACCAGTACGAAAGCGGTGAGGCATTGGGACTTAGTAAGAGACAGATATTTGTATACATTATAATACCTCAGACAATAAAGAGACTTGTTCCGCTTTCAATAAACTTGATTACCAGAATGATAAAGACCACATCACTTGTACTTATGATTGGTGTGGTAGAAGTAATAAAGGTGGCACAGCAGATAATAGAGGCGAACAGAACGGCAAGTCCGAATGCGGCTTTCGGAGTATATCTGGCGGTATTTTTGATGTACTTCATAGCATGTACGCCTATAAGTATGCTTGCAAGATATTTGGAAAAGCGAAGATAAAGTGACGGAAGGAGAGATTATGCCGGCATTATTGGAAATAAAAAATGTTGTAAAAAACTATGACGGTAAGACACCTGTACTTGAAGGTGTGAGCCTTGAACTGAATAGGGGCGAAGTAATAGTTTTGATTGGACCGAGCGGTTGCGGCAAGTCCACATTGCTTAGATGTATCAACGGTCTTGAGGCTATACAGGGCGGAGAGATTTGTCTTGAAGGTAAGGCTATTGACTACAATAAAAAGGACTTGACAGGACTTAGACAAAAAATAGGTATGGTTTTCCAAAGCTATGAGCTTTTTCCGCATATGACAATACTTGACAATATCGTTTTGGCGCCTACAAAGGTCGCCGGAGTGAATAAGGAGAGTGCAAAGAAAGAAGCGATGGAGCTTTTGGAAAAGGTAGGACTTGCACATAAGGCAAATGCTTATCCGAGAGAGCTTTCAGGCGGTCAAAAGCAGAGAGTGGCGATAGTAAGAGCACTTGCAATGCATCCTGAGATTTTGTTGTTTGACGAGGTTACGGCGGCCCTTGACCCTGAGATGGTCAGAGAGGTACTTGATGTAATGCTTGACCTTGCAAAGCAGGGTTCCACTATGATTATCGTTACTCATGAGATGCAATTTGCCGAGGCGGTTGCGGACAGAGTATATTTCCTTGATAAAGGGAATATAGTGGAGACAGGAAGGCCGAAGAGCTTTTTACAGCTCCTAAGACTGAGAGAGCAAGACAGTTTTTAAATATATTTGAATTTGAGTCTATAAAGGACGAAAATGAAGAGTACAACATATAATAAAAATTCGGGTATTACCCATAATAATATATATAAGAAAGATTTATCGGAGGATTAAATATGAAGAAAATTAAGTTGATAGGTTTATTAGGTATTTTGGCTGCAGGTGTATTGGCACTCAGCGCATGCGGTTCATCGGCAAAGACTGCAGATGCAAGCGGAAAAGGCGGCAAAAACAACTTCAGAACACTTGACGAGATAAAGAAGTCGGGTACTATAAATATAGGTGTGTTCTCAGACAAGAATCCGTTTGGATATGTAGATGAGAACGGTGAGTATCAGGGATATGATATTTACTTCGGAAACAGACTCGCTAAGGATCTCGGTGTCAATATAAACTATGTCAGTACAGAGGCTGCAAACAGAGTTGAATACCTTGAGACAGGAAAAGTTGACCTTATACTTGCAAACTTTACAGTTACACCTGAGAGAGCGGAGGCTGTAGATTTTGCACTTCCATATATGAATGTAGGTCTTGGAGTTATCTCACCTGAGAACAATAAGATAGACAGCCTTGACAACTGGAATCCTAATGACGAGATGATTATTATATCAGGAACAACGGCAGAGCCTTACATGATTAAGAATTACCCTAATATCAAGCTTCAAAAGTATGATACATATGCAAATGCCAAGAATGCACTTCTAAACGGAAGCGGTAAGGCATGGGTAAACGACAACACCGAGGTACTTGCATTTGCAAAGAGCAATCCGGGATATGTTGTAGGTATTGACGATCTCGGAGTAAAGGACACCATCGCACCTGCTGTAACAAAGGGTAATACAACATTGCTTGACTGGGTAAACACTGAGATTGAGAATCTCGGAAAAGAGAACTTCTTCCACGAAGACTATGAAGCAACACTTACAGATACATATGGTGCACAGTATGCTGATACTCTTGTAATAGAGGGCGGAAAGACAAACTAAATAAAATTTCGGCGGTGACATATGACAGTTAATGAAGTAATGGAGAAGATGATTGTAGCAAGTCACGGAAGCTTCCATGATATAAATCACTTTTTGAAGGTCTGGGCTTATGCAAGAAATATCGGTATGGGCGAGAAGTTGGATGATGAGACTCAAAAGACTTTGGAGATGTCCGCTATAGTTCATGATATCTCATGTCCGTCACTTAGAGAAAAGTATGGAAATGCAGACGGTAAAAAGCAGGAGGAAGTATCATCTCCTATGATAAGGGAGTTCTTTGCAGATACGGATGTAAAAAAATGTGTGGTGGACAGAATAGATTATATGATAGCACATCACCATACCTACACCGATGTGGACTGTATTGATTTACAGATACTGCTTGAAGCGGATTTTTTGGTGAATGCTCAGGAAATGAGTATAAAAAGGACGCAATAGAAGAGATGATGAAGAATGTATTTAAGACTGATACAGGTATCAGATATTTGAAAGAATTATTCTTAATCTAAGGGGTGTGAAAAACTCGATTGAGTTTTTCGCATCTCCCTTTTTGCAATTATGTGTATAAATGACTGAAATCATACGCAAAAAGCGCAATTCCCCTACCCAATAGAAATTCTTTTTAATCTATGCGGCAGTTCTGTTTCTTGTCTTTTTTTCTGATATTTATATAAATTATGGCCTATCGCCACGAGTAAAACTTCCAGTTTGACTGAATGAATACCTCTTCTGACAATTCTCTTGTACCAACGGTCGCTTTTCATAATTCCGAAAGTGCCTTCTGCTTGTATCGAACGGTTCATTCTTAATAACGCACCATGGATACTTTCCAGGTTTTCGATTACTTCCCGGTGCATGGAAGTTAGTTCCTGATTGATCCGAACGGTTCGATTCTTATCTGTCTTCTTACATTTCTTTGCATATGGACATCCGCTACAGTCTTCGCATTCATACAGTTCTTCCTTGCGCCCGTACCGATTTCCCCTCACATTTTTTCTGCATAAAAAATGGAATGCTTTATTGTTAGGACATCTCATGACTCCTTGCTCATCAATTCTGAAGTTAACTGCACGAAATGGATCTTCATGATATTTCCGATCCTTAGTTTCCTTTTTAAACATTGGAAATTTCATATACTTTTCAATTCCGTTCTGTTCACAGAAAATATAATTGTTGTATGAGCCATATCCGGCATCTGCCACAGGATATTTGGGATAGAATCCATAAGTTTGTTTGAAGTGCTCCATCAAAGGAACAAAGCAATCCATATCCGAACGATAATGGTTCACGTCAACAACTGCAATATATTCATCTGCTACACCAATCTGTACATTATATGCCGGCAGAAGCTGATCATTGCCCATGTAATCTGTTTTGATACGCATAAAGGTAGCCGAGTTATCTGTTTTAGAGTAACTGTTTCTGTCAGGACCACAGATTTCTATTTTTTGTATGTATTCTTGAAGTTTATGACAGAACGTAGTCAAGTGTTCATAATGACTCTGTTCTTTGGATTTTCGCTTTCCGCTTCCGTAAACAAATGTACTTGTATCCAGTTCCCATAAAAGTACCAGCTGCTCAACGATTTCATTCAGATAATCCGGTACATACTCTGTGTTTGTTGTGATCTGCACCCCACTCCATACGATTTCTGCATTAATTTCCTCAATCTCCGTAGTGATTTTTTCGTAAGCTTGTAACGGAACTTTTCGGTAGCCTTCTTCCATACCCAAGTATACTTGTTTGCGTTTGCTTCAAACTTGGAGCCGTCAATGTAGAGATGTTGCAGATCTACATGCTCCTCGTTAAAGATAGCATGATTGATATCGTTAAAAATGTTTTCAATCTTATCTGTAAGTATTTTATTGATGAAATATCCAAAGGTTCTGTATGACGGAGTCCGGTGATCCATGAGATACATGAACCTGATATTAACTTTGCAGTTGTCTTCCAGTTTTCTCAGAGAGCAGTAACCGCTAGTCATAAATCCGAAAAGTACTGTTTTTAACATGTTGACCGGATTATATCTGCGTCGTCCGGTTGTGTACTCCGGAATATCCGTCAGATACTTGTTTAAATCGATCCCTCCCATCAATCTGTCAAATGTTAAAACAGGATCCAGCAGATCCAAACAATCTGAAAAAAACAGTGGTAAATATCCTTGTTTTGAATTACAATAAGTACTGTGTAAAGTTTTCATTGCAAGTTAATTTTACCACAAAAATAGGACCTTTCGCATGAACGAATGGTCCTATTTCTTTTAGGGACTTATTTCACACCCCCTTTATGCTCAGTTTTGTGCCGGAGGGAGCAGCACTACAAGCATCTGTGCAGTCTCCGTTCCGATATTGGTTACGCTCTTTTTGCTTCCCGGTGCTATATGTACACTGTCACCTTCTTCAAGTACGGTCTCACTGCCGTCATCACCTTTAAAGAGCATCTTGCCCTTTATGATGTAGTAGATGGATTCGAGAGGATTTGCACCGTACTCAGTTCCGCCGCCTGCAGGAAGAAAATGTGAAAGTCCGCATACAAGCTTTCCGCCTTCAACATCGGCAGGGTCATGAAGTCTTGTAAGCTTGCACTCCTTATGTCCCGGAGCCTCATATGCATAGTAACCATCCTTTTTTGTAATCTTAAAACCGGTCATTTTTTATCTCCTAATAAATTTATTTTAGTCTGAAACGAACTAAGACTAATTTGTTGTCTTTAATATAACACTGTGAAAAAATATTAGGAAATACATTTTATTACTTATTGTTATGCATTTTTTATATAACAATCCGATTACATCTTAGGATAAGCGGTCACAACCAATCTGCCGCTTACATATTCTCCCAAGAACACATCATTTATACTGTCTATGCCGTGCTCTTTCAGTTTTGATTTAACCCAATCTTTGTCATGTCCTATAATCTCAAGGACATCTTCATTGAGTCTGCCGTTTGATATAAGAGGAAACTTCGGAGCGGCGGATTTCATATCTATGATTGTAAGTTTACCGTTGGTCTCCATAATTGCCGACTTTACATCCTCGGTCGAGTCAAGCCCCTCGGTTCTGATAGTCAACATAAGCTGTTCGGCAGATATGCCGACCTTCGCACAGTTGGCAACATTGACCTTACCGTTTTTTACCAATGTGGTTGGAGTACCTACGACAAGTGATTTTACAAAGTCGATATTGACCATAAGCTTAACTATGATAACAACCAGTGACCATACAAGTATGAATATCAAAAAAGTCAAGATGGATATGGAAGTGTTATATATAACACCTCCTATGATACCGCCGAGTACATAGTTTTGAATTTGATTCAAAGGTGTATTTACAGAGAACTCGTATTTGCCGAGAATATGTATCTGTAAAATCATTATCAAAATACCTAAAATGAATTTTATTCCGACCAATAAATATATATTCATACTATTTCTCTCCGTCTACATACACATTGTGGTTGATTATATGTGTACGCTCCAATGTATAGGAGTTGTTGTCGGCGTTCAAATGAACGGTATAGTCCTCGTCATTGTATCTTACTATTATTCCGTCCTTTAATGTAGTGGAGTTTACCATAACATTGTAAGGAGAAACATTGTAGTCCGTGGCTACACTTTCAATAAATTTTAGAAGTACATGAGACTGTGAAAAATCACGGTTGTTCTGTGTGTAATGCTCTACCTGAATGCCTAAAAGTATAAAGGTCAAAACCACGATACCTATTGAGATATCTCTAAGCCTTGTCTTCATTCTGTCTTTCATAAACTTAAAGCTTGTAAGTATAACTACAGCTAAAAGTACGATAATAATTGCAGAACGTACAATCAGACCTGTTGACTGGGTTCTGGTTATATAGTCCAGTGTGTAAAAATTCATAATAATATTTCCTTTCTGTATATAAAACTTTAAGGCCTTAACCCCAAAGCAAAGTTACTTGATTTTCGGATAGGCTGTGATATATAGCTCACCGTTTACATATTCACCGAGGAAGACATCCTGTATGCTCTCTACACCCTGTTCCTTTATATAGGCAAGGAGCCACTCTTCAGTATGCCCTATAAGTTCCAAGATATCCTGATTCAGCTTACCGTTTGAAATAATAGGGAACTTAGGTGTGGCGGACTGCATATCTATGATTGTCAGCTTACCGTTGGTCTCCATAATAGCCGATTTTACTTCCTTGGTGGAGGTAAGTCCCTCCATCCTTATATGCAGCATAAGCTGTTCGGCGGAGAGTCCGACTTTGGCACAGTTTGCAACATTCACAACTCCGTTTCTTATAAGTACAACAGGATTTCCTACGACCAATGATTTTATAAATTTCAGGTTGACCATCAGCTTTACGATGATGACGACAAGTGACCAAACAAGTATAAATATCAGAAAGGTCAAAATAGATATGGAAGTATTATAAATAACACCACCGATGATACCGCCGAGAACATAGTTTTGTATCTGGTTCAAAGGGGTATTATAGAGAATTCATATTTACCAAGTATATGTATCTGCAATATCATTACAAGAATGCCCAGGAAAAACTTGATTCCGACCAACAAATATATATTCATAAATCACCTCAATCAGTTTATAATTTCTACATACTATCTGTCATTTGATAAGTATTTTTGAAAAGTGAAACTTTGTATCTTATAACACTTTGTAAATGATATTGCAAGTATAAATTCTGTATATATGAAGCTGCTATCAATCAGAATAGATTTATTTAAGATAGAGCTTTTATATTGTATTTATCGGTATTTTTGTGTACAAGACATAATAGTTTCAAATAAGTTAAAAAAACAATATTGGAAAGATAGTTTGTTAAGGTTTTTTTATGGTCAAAAAAATTATAAGGAAAATTACTTTTTATTTCTTGTCTTGAAAAATATTTAATAAATTTTTGTTATATTGATATAGAAAGTTTTACCACAGTATATTGTAAAATTGCTCATTGACCAACCACTATATATTGTGTATACTAGGAAAATCGTAAGGCAATAAAGAAAAAGCCTGATATTTAAATCAACTGCGAGACTGTCGCAGATTATATATAGTAATATAATTTAAGTAAACTAGGAAGGATTCAGATATGAGAATCATAAAAAGAAGCGGTGCTGAAGTAGATTTTGATATTTCAAAAATTATAGCAGCTATTTACAAAGCAAATGCTGTAGTGGGCGAAGATGACAAGTTGAAGAAATCACAGGTAGATCGTATTGCCAATACTGTAGAGAACCAGTGCATGAGCATGAACCGTGCTATGAGCGTGGAAGAGATACAGGATATGGTAGAGGACGGCATCATGAGAGAGAATGCTTATGAGGTGGCCAGAAGGTATATTACGTATAGATATGTCCAAAGTATTAAGAGAAAGAATAACACAACAGATGATAAGATTTTATCACTTATCGAATGTGACAATGAGGAAGTAAAAGCAGGAGAATTCAAATAAGAATCCGACAGTTGCTTCAGTACAAAAGAGACTATATGGCAGGAGAGGTTTCAAAGGACCTTACAGAGAGATTGCTGCTTGACAGTGAAGTTGTGGAAGCTCATAAAGCGGAATACTTCACTTCCATGATGCAGATTACTTTTTGCACAGCATATGCATAACTGTGACCTTGTAAATCTTGAGGATATGCTTCAAAAACGGTACTGTTATATCAGGTACATTTATTGAGAAACCGCACAGCTTCTCAACAGCCTGCAATATAGCTACACAGATTATTGCACAGGTGGCATCAAGCCAGTACGGCGGACAGAGCATTTCACTTACTCACCTTGCACCTTTTGTAGATGTGAGCAGAAAGAAAAATCCGTGACGAGGTTGAAGCCGAGATGTACGGACTTAATGTCTCAAATGAGAGAAAAGAAGAGATTGTAGAGAACAGACTTCGCAAGGAAATCACAAAGGGTGTACAGACTATACAGTATCAGGTCGTTACACTTATGACTACAAACGGTCAGGCTCCTTTCATTACAGTATTTATGTACTTGAATGAGGCAAAGAACGAGCAGGAAAAAGAAGATCTTGCACTTATTGTTGAAGAGATGATAAGACAGAGATATCAGGGTGTAAAGAATGAGAGCGGCGTATGGGTAACACCTGCGTTCCCTAAACTTATATATGTACTTGAGGAGGACAATGTTCGTCCGGGAAGCAGATATTATCATCTTACAAAGCTTGCCGCAAAATGTACCGCAAAAAAGACTTGTACCTGACTATGTTTCAGAGAAGAAGATGTTTGAGTACAAGGTTGATAAAAACGGCAACGGAAACTGCTACACACCTATGGGATGCAGAAGTTTTTTAACACCTTATGTGGATGAAAACGGCAAGCCGAAATACTACGGAAGATTCAATCAGGGTGTTGTTACAATCAACCTTGTAGATGTGGCACTTTTCATCAGGCGGAGATACCACCAAGTTTTGGGATATCTTTGATGAGAGACTTGAGCTTTTGCCACAGAGCACTCAGAGCAAGACATGAGAGATTAAAGGGTACACCTTCAGATGTGGCACCGATACTTTGGCAGTACGGAGCACTTGGAAGATTAAAAAAGGGTGAGCCTATAGATAAGCTCTTATACGGAGGCTACTCTACAATAAGTCTCGGATATGCGGGACTTTATGAGTGTGTAAAGTATATGACCGGAAAAGAGCCATACAGATGATGCCGCAAAGCCTTTTGCACTCAGCGTTATGCAAAGGATGAACGACAAGTGTAACGAGTGGAAGAAGGCTGAGAACATAGACTATTCTCCATACGGTACACCGCTTGAGTCTACAACTTATAAGTTTGCGAAGGCTCTTCAAAAGAGATTCGGTATCATAGAGGGTATCACAGACAAGAACTATATTACAAACAGCTACCATGTTCATGTGTCTGAGGATATAGATGCGTTTACAAAGCTTAAGTTTGAGAGTGAATTCCAGAAACTTTCACCGGGCGGAGCTATCAGCTATGTGGAGGTACCGAATATGCAGGACAACCTTGAAGCTGTAATGAGTCTGCTTGGATTTATCTATGACAATATCATGTACGCCGAGCTTAACACAAAGTCCGACTACTGTCAGGAATGCGGATATGACGGTGAGATTAAGATTGTAAAGGATAAGGGCAAGCTTGTATGGAAATGCCCGAAATGCGGAAATACTGATCAGAGTAAGCTCAATGTGGCAAGAAGAACCTGCGGATATATAGGAACACAGTTCTGGAACCAGGGAAGAACACAGGAGATAGCGGACAGAGTACTGCATCTGTAATAAAACAATAAAAAAGCTGTTGCACATAAATGCGGCAGCTTTTTTGTCGGAGTTAAAAACTATAAAAAAGGAAGTATCACGGACAGGATACAAAGATAAAAATGTACCTTCCCGGATACTTCTATTTTCTATGGTCTGAGTCTGATTATTTACACCGGCCGATTATAAAAATATTTCTTTAACTTTTTATCAGTAAACAGACATATTGATAATTTATTCCGATTTTACCTTACAGAAGTTTTTCTTACCTCTCTTTACAAGAAGTCCTTCACCTGCAAAATCCTCTTTTGTAAATGTCTTCTTTACGTCTTTTATCACTTCGCCTTCTACAGATACGCCGCCCTGTTCGATATTTCTTCTGGCTTCGGATCGGGTCTTTGAAAGTCCGCTTACTACGAGTACACCTGAAAGGTCGATAGTACCGTCTCTGTAATCCTCATCCTGCAGAACGTAGGTAGGAACATTACTCATATCGCCTCCGCCTACAAAGAGTGACTTACTTGCGGCATTTGCCTTTCGGCCTCTTCCTTGCCGTGTACAAGCTCTGTAAGATGCATTGCAAGAATTTCCTTGGCCTCATTAAGCTTCGCACCTTCCCAGCTTGACATTTCTTCTATCTGCTCAAGCGGAAGGAATGTAAGCATTCTAAGGCAGGTAAGCACATCGGCATCCGGAAGATTTCTCCAGTATTGATAGAAGTCAAAAGGAGATGTCTTATTCGGATCAAGCCAAACGGCACCGCCTACAGTCTTACCCATCTTCTTACCCTCTGAGTTCAGTAAAAGTGTGATAGTCATGGCATGAGCATCTTTTCCAAGCTTTCTTCTGATAAGCTCCGTACCGCCAAGCATATTTGACCACTGATCGTCACCGCCGAACTGCATATTGCAGCCGTAGTCAAGGAAAAGTCTGTAGAAGTCATAGCTTTGAAGTATCATATAGTTAAACTCAAGGAATGAGAGTCCGTTTGCCATACGATTTTCATAGCACTTTGCTCTTAGCATATTGTTGACTGAAAAATGAGGTCCTATATCACGGATAAAGTCCATATAGTTTAAATCTCTGAGCCAATCAGCATTGTTTACCATTCTGGCCTTGTTCTCTCCGAATTCTATAAATCTGCTCATCTGCTTTTTGAAACATTCACAGTTGTGGTCTATATCTTCTATAGTAAGTACCTTTCTAAGGTCGCTTCTGCCTGAAGGGTCACCTATCATACCTGTACCGCCGCCGACCAAAGCTATAGGCTTGTTGCCTGCCATCTGAAGTCTCTTCATCAGGCAAAGTGCCATAAAGTGACCTACATGAAGGCTGTCGGCTGTAGGGTCAAATCCTATATAGAAAGTAGCTTCACCGTTATTTATCATTTTGCTTATTTCTTCTTCATTTGTGACCTGAGCGATAAGTCCTCTGGCCTTAAGTTCTTCATAACAATTCATATTATTATCCTCGATATATTTTAATCTAATAAATTGCATAAAAGTATAACAAAGTAATGAGAAAGGGTCAAGCTTATACTTTGCAAGTTTAAAGTTCAACACTTTAAAGTAATAAAGACTTGATAATTTCTTCTTATTACTATATACTGTTTAAATGTTGCAGCCATGTCGGTAAATGCCGACGGCTTAAACTTACAGCTATTCTACCATGCTCGTTAGAGTGTCGGGCATCGGTATAAAAATACTTATTTAATAGAAAGAGGAAGTTATGGGAATAAAATATATCAGCAATCTTCCAAGTCCGGAGGAAATAATAGCAAAATATCCTTTAAGAGAGGATTTAAAGGAAAAAAAGAAAGAGTTTGACAAGGATATTGCAGATGTTTTTACAGGAAAGAGTGACAAGTTCCTTGCAGTTATAGGACCTTGTTCTGCAGATAATGAAGATTCCGTACTTGATTATGTTACAAGACTTGCAAAGGTAGCGGATGAGATAAAGGATAAGATAATAGTTATACCTAGAGTGTATACAAATAAGCCCAGAACAAACGGTGACGGATATAAGGGACTTTTGCATCAGCCGGATCCTGAGAAAAAGCCTAATGTACATGAAGGACTTGTGGCAATAAGAAAGATGCACCTTAGAGTGGTGGAAGAGACGGGAATGTTCACAGCGGATGAGATGCTTTATCCTGACAACCTTGGATACCTTGACGATGTATTAAGTTACATTGCAGTAGGTGCAAGATCTGTGGAAAATCAGCAGCACAGACTTACATCGTCAGGCGCGGATGTTCCTGTGGGTATGAAGAATCCTACAAGCGGTGATATGTCCGTAATGCTCAATGCAATATATGCGGCACAGCAGTCACATGAGTTTATATACAGAAACTACGAGATAAAGACTGACGGCAATCCGCTTGCTCATGCGATACTTAGAGGTGCCGTAAACAAGCACGGTCAGTGCCTTCCGAACTATCACTATGAGGATTTGAAACTCTTACATGATTTGTACTTGGAGAGAGATATTGTGAATCCGGCGGTTATAGTGGATGCAAATCACTCAAACTCAAATAAGAAGTACAAAGAGCAGGTACGTATTGTAAAAGAAGTTTTGCACTCAATGAGATATTCTGATGAGATCAGAAACTTTGTAAAGGGTGTAATGATTGAGAGCTATATCGAAGAAGGAAATCAAAAGATAGAAGAGCATATATACGGAAAGTCTATCACAGACCCTTGCCTTAGCTTTGAGGACTCAAAGAAGCTTCTTTTGGAGATGGCAGAGATTTTATAATGAACTACGCAAATATAAAATACGATGATATAGCCAACGGTCCGGGAGTTAGGACATCACTCTTTGTATCAGGATGTACACATGCCTGCAAAGGATGTTTTAATGAGGTGGCTTGGGATTTCAAATACGGTGAAGAATTCGGTGATGAAACGATCGAGAAGATAATGGCTTCATTAGAGCCTGATTACATATCGGGAATGACCATACTGGGCGGCGAACCTATGGAAAAAGTCAATCAAAGAGGTATTTTGCCTTTAATAAGAGAGTTTAAAAAAAGATTTCCGAATAAGAGCCTTTGGATATACTCAGGTTATACATTTGATATGGATTTGATACCCGGAGGAAGAGCATACTGTGAGGCGACCCCTGAGATTTTAAATGCTACCGATGTGATAGTTGACGGAAAGTTTGTGGAAGAACTTTATGATATCACGCTCAGATTCAGAGGAAGCTCCAATCAAAGACTTATAGATGTGAAACAAAGCATAAAAGATAACAAAGTGGTACTTTGGGAGGGAGACTCCACATTTGCCTCCCACAGTATGTAAGCATATGGAAAAAGACCTTATTGTCAAGGATAAAAACACCACATATATAGGTGGTAATCAAGCCTGGTTTTTGCCTCTCGGGTATAAGGATATATGTGAGTACGGCTGCGGTATAGTGGCCGTATGCAATTTTTTGCTTTGCTTTTTCAGAGCGGAATATAAAAGCGGATATGAGATAAGTAAGGATACATTTATCTCATTTGTACTGAGTATTTATAAGAAATATTTTTGTATACTGAATAATGTCTTTATAAAGGGTCTTACAGGCTTTGCACTTGCAAAAGGCATAAACAGATATTTTGTAACCAACAATATAAATATGAAAGCAAAATGGGGACACAGCCTTAATATACTTCACAAGGTGAAAACTCAGTCTGCAAAAATAACAGACCTGTAATACTTGGTATAGGTCCAAGCCTGTTAAAAAAATCTGACGGCGTGGATGCAGTTGATATAGATACCGGCAATACGGTAAAGTTGTACTCACACTATGTGACTATATATGACTGCAAAGATGATGCGGGAGACATATTTTTCTATATTTCATCGTGGGGAAGAAGATATAAGGTTTCTTACAGAGATTTTTTTGCAGCTACCAAAAGAAGTACTCTGCTCGGATTTTTGCTTTCAAATATATTGGAGATATAGCCATATTTTAGGATACTGTAGAAGAATTTATTTTTCTGTAGTATCCTTTTCTTATATATATTTTTGGACGGTAGGATATGAAAAGGAAAAACTTTAATCAATCTATAAAAATATAAAATAGGTATTTTCATAATTGCGGTAATATCGGCACTTATTGTGGATATATGCTTTGATTTTTTTGTGGTGGAATATACATCTTCAGGCTTCGGTGAGATACTTAGAGAGATTTCGGTTTGCTATGAGCTTCAGGATGCTTTGGCCAACGAAAAGACTCAGTTTGCGTACTATATAAAGAACAGAGACAAAAAAGAGGAGCTTTTAAAGAGCTGTGAGAGAACGGATGAGATAGTGGATAAGCTTCCTCTTGACCTAAGATATATGGATACCGAGAGATATGCAAGAGTTTGGAGTATAAAAAACAGCTACCCTGTGTATGCCGATAAAAGACAGGAGATTATAGACTCCGACTATGATGCGAAGGATTTTATAGAAAAGGTCTATGATATATATGAGATGCAGGACTATCTGATAGGATACGGCGAAAGGTTGATGGATATTACATTAAGTGAGAACAATGAAATCTATCAGAAGCAGGAAAAATTCTTTAAAAGACTGCCGTTTATAATAGGTATCGTGCTGCTTCCTATCATAGTGTGGATAATATATATGGCAATCAGATTGCAGGCGTTGATACTCGCACCTATAAACAAGATGGTGGAAGTGTCAAAGAATATAGCGAAGAACAGGTTTTGTGACAGGGATATTGCAGTTAAGAATAAGGATGAAATGGGAGATTTGGTCAATGCTTTCAATAAGATGAAACATGCCACGGCAGGATATATCACAAGTCTTGAGGAAAGATATGAGCTTTCAGAGCTTCTACATAAGGAAGCTATGGAGAAGATGAAGATGGAAAAAAGGTTGAATGAAGCAAGGTTTGATTTGTTAAAAAGTCAGATAAATCCACATTTTTTATTCAATACACTGAATATAATAGCGGCATCGGCAAACCTTGAAGATGCCAAGGATACCGAGGATATGATAAGAGCCTTGGGAAATATATTTCGTTACAGTCTAAAGACTGATGAAAAACAGGTGAGCCTTGAGAGGGAACTAAGTATAGTAAAGGATTATATGTATATACAAAAGATGCGTTTCGGAGACAGAGTATCATATGAAATAGTATCAAAAGTAGATAACGATAAGGTGAATATTCCTTCGTTTTCTTTGCAGCCGATAGTTGAGAATGCCATAGTACACGGCATTTCAAAGAAGGAAGAGGGCGGCAAGGTTGTAATAAGAGTGTGGGAAAAGGACGAAATGCTGCATATAATAGTTGCGGATACGGGAGTAGGTATGAGCGGCGAGAGGCTGTCTGAGCTTCGTGATTTTATGAAAAAAAGATCTACCGCAAAGATAGGTATAGGATTTGGAAATATATATAAGCGTATCAAAAATATTTATAAGACCGGAGATTTGAGGATTTATTCTAAAGAAGGCAAGATGACTGTGGTTTATTTTTTGATACCGCAGGTGTAAATATTTGATCGTGGAGGGTATATGAATTTACTTATAGCAGATGATGAAAAATTTGGAACTTAAAGTCCTTGAAAAGACTGTAAAAAAACATTTTGTAGATGAACTTGAAATTTTTGCTTCAAGTAACGGCAGGAATGCGTCACAGATATGTGACGAGGTGAAACCGGATATAGCACTTTTAGATATTGAAATGCCCGGAATGAACGGTATTGAGCTTGCAAAGTATATAAAAGAAAGGTATGCGAATTGTATTATCATATTTATAACGGCATATGACAGGTTTGACTACGTCATAGAAGCAATGCATATCAAGGCGTTTGACTATCTTTTAAAGCCTTGGAAAGAGGAAAGACTCTGTGAGCTTATAAATACGGCAATAGAAAATGTAAGAAGTATGCAAAAAACGGACGGTATTGTACATTCTCAAAAAGATGTAATAAAAGATTATATTGACAGAAACTACAAAAAGGATATAAGTGCAAAAGATGTTGCAGGTATACTCGGTTATTCGGATGTATACTTTTCAAAGGTATTTAAGCAACTCTTTGACGACAACTTTATCAACTACCTGACTAAAGTCAGGATAGACAGAGCGAAGGTACTGTTAAAGGATGTAAGTTTTAATATAAAAGAGGTCGGAAAAAGTGTGGGTTATGCGGATTCAAATTATTTCACAAAGGTGTTTAAAAGGTCGATAGGTATGAGTCCTTCTGAGTACAGAAGTAAGCATAACGCTTAGGTTAAAAATTTACTTGTTTTATTAAAATATTACTATTTAAAGAATATTTTCTTAAATATAGAATGGATACATAAGGTTTTGAGGCTATGTGATTGGCCTTAGTATTTATTTTTCGGAGGAAATATGAAAAAGAGATTTTTAGCAATGGCATTGGCTACATTGACAGTATCTGCACTTGCAGGATGTTCTATGAAGAGCCCTGAGATGACTTCCACAACAGCTGCGGCTGCAGGAGAGAGCACAGATGCAAAGGCGGACAGCAAAGCAGATAATAAGTCTGACGGAGCAGAGGTAACTTTGGTGTATGCCGAGGTAAACCCGCTTGATACTATCGTGGGACAGAGCGGAACCGCATTCAAGGAAAAAGTTGAAGAGCTTTCAGGCGGAAAGATTCACATCGATATACAGGCAAGCGGTGTACTCGGTTCTGAAACGATGTACTTGACGGAATGCTTGGCGGAACAGGTACTGTAGATATGTCAAGAATATCAGCATTTGCTCTTACAAGTTACGGTGCAAAGAAGGCTTCACTTCTTTCAATGCCTTATACTTTCAACTCAAGAGAGCATTTCTGGAAGTTTGTAGACAGTGACCTGTCAAAGGAGTTTTTACAGGAGACATCGGATCTTAAACTCGGTATTAAGAGTCTGTACTACGGAGAAGAGGGATTCAGACATTTCTTTACAAAGAGCCCTGTGACAAAGGTGGAAGACCTTAAGGGAATGAAACTCAGAGTGTCAAACGATCCTATTATGAACGGCATGGTTGAGGGTCTCGGAGCGTCACCTACAGTAGTTGCATTCAACGAGCTTTACTCGGCACTTCAGACAGGAGTTGTAGACGGTGCGGAGCAGCCTATAACAAACTATAAGTCAAACGCCTTCCCTGAGGTTGCACCGAATATCATACTTGACGGACATACTCTGGGAGCGTTCCAGGTAGTTATCACAGATAAAGCATGGGACAAGCTTACAAAGGAGCAGCAGGATATCTTGGTTGAAGCCGGAAAGTATGTAGGAGAGGTAAACAGAAATATCGCACAAAAGGCTGAGGACAAGGTATTGGAAGACCTTAAGGCAAATAAGGTAAATGTTGTAGAGGTAGATGACAAAACACCTTGGAGAGAGGCAACAAAGGGAGTTGTAGAAAAATATACCGCAGATCAAAAAGAACTTTATCAGAAGATACTTGATTTGGACAAATAATAAGCCGCCTCTTGGGACTTTCTCTTGAGGTTTGCTGATAGAATAGAGGTAGAGATGTCAGACTTTTTTAAGGCCGTGGACAGAATAAAACCTGCATATGATATGACATATAAGTTTGTTCTGTTTCTATGTAAAATTTTGTTAATCGGAGATATAGCTATCACGACCATGTCGGTTGCGGGAAGGTATATCTCATTTATACCGGACCCTGCCTGGAGTGAGGAGATAGTACTTACATTCATGGCATATATGGCGGTACTTTCTGCAGCGCTTGCTATAAGAAGGGTGCACATATCAGAATGACCGCATTTGACACATACTTGCCGAAGAATGTCGTAAGATTCTTGGATATATTATCAGATTTGGCGGTGATGATACTTGCAATAGTTATGATAGTTGTAGGATGGAGCTATGCAACAAAGATAGGTGCAAAGGGTACATATGTAAGTATGCCGGGACTTTCAAAGTTTTGGCAGTATTTTCCGGTACCTTTAGCCGGAGTTGCAATGGTTATATTTGAGCTTGAGGCACTTTATAATCACTTTAAGGCTCTTTGCTTAAATGAAGATGCACAGGAGGTGAAGGCATGAGTACAGGAGTTGCAATAGCTATATTGCTTATCAGCTTTTTTGTAATGATATTTTTACGTTTCCCGATTGCTTACGCGGTGGCACTTTCATCACTGCTTTGCCTTTTGTCCCAAGGCCAGCCTTTATCTACTATATGTCAGCAGATGGTTAAGGGTATATCGTCATTTTCACTTATGGCGGTGCCTTTCTTTATCACAATGGGTTGTTTGATGGGCAGCGGCGGTATTTCAGAAAAACTTATTGCGCTGGCAAATGCCTGTGTAGGCTGGATGCGTGGCGGTATGGCAATGGTAAATATAGTTGCATCATACTTCTTCGGAGGTATCTCAGGCTCGGCTTCAGCCGATACGGCTTCTCTCGGTTCAATACTTATACCTATGATGGTGGACCAGGGATATGACGCGGATTTTTCAACAGCTGTAACTATCACATCATCATGTGAGGGACTTTTGGTACCTCCGTCACATAACATGGTAATCTATGCGACTACAGCAGGCGGAGTATCTGTAGGAAGCTTATTCCTTGCAGGATATATACCGGGTGCATTGCTTGCGGTATCACTTATGGTCGGATCCTATATCATATCTGTCAGAAGGAATTACCCTAAGGGTGACAAGTTCTCGATGAAGGTGCTTTTAAAGCAGCTTAGCGTATCATTCTGGGCATTGGCAGCAGTGCTTATAGTAGTGGTAGGTGTAGTAGGCGGTGTGTTTACAGCTACGGAGTCGGCAGCTATTGCGGTTATCTACAGCCTTATTGTCAGCGTGTTCATATACAAAGGACTTGACTGGAAGGGCGTATGGAAGACACTTGAAGAGTGTATAAATACACTCTCAATAGTGCTTATACTTATATCTACATCAAGTATATTCGGATATTGCCTTACAACACTGCATGTGCCTGATATGGCGGCAAGCGCAATCACAGGATTTACAAGCAATCCTATAATTTTGGCACTTTTACTTAACCTTATTTTGCTTATACTCGGATGTATTATGGATATGGCACCGATTATACTTATTGCCACACCTATACTTTTGCCGATAGCGAATTCTATAGGAATCGGACCGATACAGTTCGGTATAATGGTAATATTAAACTGCGGTATCGGACTTCTTACACCTCCTGTAGGCGGAGTACTCTTTATCGGTTCTGCCGTAGCAAAACTGCCTATGGAAAAGGTGGTAAAGGCGACATTGCCATTCTATCTGTGCATGATAATTACACTTTTACTTATAACATTTATACCGATGATAAGCTTGGGACTCCCTGTATTATTCGGTAGCTTATAGAATAAAAAAAGCTGTTACAAAGATTAAATTCTTTTGTAACGGCTTTTTTTATTATATTTTGAAAAAAATTTAAATGTATACATTCCAAAAAGACTTGTTTTTAAAAAGATAAAACATAGTACAATCGAATAGAATACAATCAGATTTTTAAAAAGGCTGTATAAGTAAGTCAAAAAAATAATTATTAAATATATTTTTGGAGGAAATATGAGCAAAAATAGTAGTAGTTGGAGCAAACCATGCGGGTACTTGTGCGATCAATACGATTACAGGTTTTAACGAGGGAGATGAGGTGGTGGTATTTGATCAGAACTCAAATATCAGCTTCTTAGGCTGCGGTATGGCACTTTGGATAGGCGGACAGATATCAAAACCTGATGGACTTTTCTATTCAAACAAGGAAAAGCTTGAGTCACAGGGTGCAAAGGTAAATATGAACAGCAAGGTTGAAAATATCGACTTTGATAAAAAGGTTGTAATTGCGAAATTGGAAGACGGTAAAGAGGTGGAAGAAAGCTATGACAAGTTGATACTTGCTACAGGTTCACTTCCTATAGTACCTCCAATACCGGGCAGAGATTTGGAGAATGTTCAGCTGGTGAAGCTTTTCCAAAATGCCGAAGAGGTAATAAAGAAGCTTGAAAACCCTGATATAAAGACAATTGCCGTAGTAGGTGCCGGTTATATCGGAGTGGAGCTTGCAGAGGCGTTTGAAAGACATCATAAGAAAGTGATTTTAGTGGATATAGCAAAGACTTCACTTTCAAGCTACTATGATACAGAGTTCAGTGCAATGATGGACAAGAACCTGAGTGACCACGGAATAAAGCTTGCTTTCGGTGAGACCGTAAAGGAAATCAAGGGTAACGGTAAAGTAGAGGCAATTGTCACAGATAAGAATGAATATCAGTGTGATATGGTAATACTTGCTATCGGATTCAGACCGAATACCGAACTTGGAAAGGGTCGCCTTGAAACAATGCCAAACGGTGCATATATAGTGGACGCTACTCAGCAGACAAGTATAAAGGATGTATACGCAATAGGTGACTGTGCAACCGTACAGTTTAATGCTACAGGAGAGAAGTCATATATAGCACTTGCAACTAATGCCGTACGTTCAGGCCTTATAGCGGCATACAATGCTTGCGGCAAAAAGCTGGAGACAATAGGTGTTCAGGGTTCAAACGCCATCTCAATCTATGACTTAAAGCTTGTATCCACAGGTCTTAGCGAGCAGAAGGCAAAGCAGCTTAATATGGATGTGCTTTCAACCTCATATGAAGATTTGCAAAAGGCAACATTCATTGAAACAACCAATCCTAAGGTAAAACTTAAGATAGTATATGATGCAAAGACAAGAGTGATAGTAGGTGCACAGATGGCATCAACATATGATATGTCAATGGGTATACATATGTTCTCACTTGCAATACAGGAGAAGGTAACTATAGACAAGTTAAAGCTGCTTGATATTTTCTTCCTTCCACATTTCAATCAGCCTTATAACTACATCACAATGGCTGCATTATCTGCAAAATAAAATAAAGATAAATTAAAACAGCTGTCGCAATGATTCAAATCATTGCGACAGCTGTTTGTTATGAGGTGTGTTATATATTATTTGTTTTTTGCAAGTTTTTTAAACTCGTCCGCCACGAACTGAACCTTTGTACCGATAATAACCTGTACGGCAGTCTTTGAAGGTCTGATAACACCTGCAACACCTGCAGATTTAATCTTCTTTTCATCCACCTTTGTGTAGTCCTTGATTTCAAGGCGAAGTCTTGTGATACAGTTATCAATAGATGTGAGGTTCTCAGGACCGCCGACACCGTCCAAGATAATAGCTGCAACTGCAGTAAAGTCATCATTAGATAAAACAGCTTTTTTCTCTTCTTCCTCGTCATCTTCTCTGCCAGGAGTCTTTAAGTTAAACTTGGTGATAACAAAACGGAATATTGCATAGTATATTACGCCGTAAACAATGCCGATAGGTATTAAGAGTATCGGATTTGTGCAAACGGAGCTTTAAAGCTCAGCACCCAGTCTACAAGACCTGCACTGAAGTTAAATCCCGCTCTGATAGGAAGTAATGCTACAATCGCAAGTGAAATACCTGTGAGCAGTGCATGAATAACATAGAGTAGGGGCGCAAGGAACATAAATGCAAACTCAAGCGGCTCTGTAACACCTGTAAAGAATGAAGACAGTGCGGCAGCAAGTAAAAGACCGTAAGCCGCCTTTTTTCTTGAATCCTTAGCTGTGTGATACATAGCAAGTGCGGCACCCGGAAGTCCGAACATCATTACAGGGAAGAATCCCGACATATACATACCTGTCTGTCCGAGTACACCGCCTTCTGCACTTCCCCAGAATTTGCCTATATCATTGATACCTGCCACATCAAACCAGAATACGGAGTTTAGTGCGTGGTGAAGACCGAAAGGAATCAAAAGTCTGTTAAAGAATCCGTAGATTCCTGCACCCAGGGCACCTGTACTCATAATAGCTTCGCCGAAGCTTACCAAAGCACCGTAAACAACAGGCCAAACAAAGAAAAGTATAAGTGATGCAATAAGTGAAAATCCTGCTGTAACGATAGCTACACATCTCTTACCGCTAAAGAATGACAGAGCGTCGGGCAGCTTTGTAGTTTTAAACTTATTGTAGCAAACGGCACCTATGAGACCGCAGATAATTCCGATAAACTGAGTCTGAGTTTTACCGAAAGCTGCAGGCACGGCATCAGCTTCAACACCTGTAAACATAGCTACAGAACCCTTTGATAAAAGAGTTGTAACAACCAGCCATGAAACAAGTCCCTGCAAGTGCAGCGGCACCGTCTCCGTCGTCACTCATACCTACCGCAACGCCTATAGCAAAGAGGATTGCCATATTGTCAATGATGGCACTGCCTGCTTTTAACAGGAAAGCCGCAGCTATATTATTGCTGCCCCAGCCTGTAGGGTCAATCCAATAACCGATACCCATCAAAATCGCCGCCACAGGAAGGCAGGCTACAGGAAGCATCAAAGACTTCCCAAGTCGTTGTAAATACTTCATAAATTTCTCCTTATTTTGTGTTCTCTTTGTCGGCCGTTCAAAGAGAAAAGTTTATTATGGTATTACTACCAAGATTTCACTGTCATTTGTCACAGTTATATCTGTGACACTCTCAACTGATTTGTAGTTATCACTGTTGCAAATAATCATAATGGTGACAGGGTCAAATCCCGCTTCTTTTATTTTATTCAAATCGACTTTTAAAAGAGGATCCTTTGCCTTCACTATATCACCTACCGATACAAGGGCTTCAAATCCTTCACCTTTCATCTTTACGGTATCAAGTCCGACATGTATAAGTACTTCCTCTCCGGTATCCGCTATTATGCTGACGGCATGCAAGGTATCAAAGACCATACTTACGGTACCGTTTGCAGGAGAGGTGACAAGACCGTCACTTGGTATTATCGCAACTCCCTTTCCAAGCATCTCCGATGAAAACGTCTCATCAGGGACTTCCTTTATAGATATACTTTTTCCGGCCATAGGGCTTAAAAGTGTGTCTTTTTTCTTTTTAAAAAATCCGAACATATTTATTCCTCCGACATAGTTACCCTTTTAATATGAATTGCAAGATAGGTCATTTCCATTCGGGTTATTTCCGATTTGGTCTCATGTTCTATATATTTTGCAATTCTCTTTCCACATTCAAACTCGCGAGGGTACTTTTCTTTCATCATATCTTCAAATATTGTGTCCTCATCTAAAAGCATTTCATTGTGGTACAGCCTTTGAATAAGAAACTTTATATGGGTTACAAATCTTTCGTAGTGAATGGAATTTTCATTTAAGTTTACATTCAATTCACTCATTACAATGTCCATTATATCTCGCATAAGATGCGGAAGGCTTAGAGTATCCTTCATATGTGTGCTGTACTGTGCATTGACAAAGTGGAGTGCAATAAAAGCCGGCCTCAGAGTCGGGAAGCAAAAGCCCCATTCTGTCATGTATAAGTCTTATAGTATAGAGCCCCAGCGCATATTCCTGCGGATAAAATCTCTTGATTTCCCACATCAAAGCGTTCTCCGGAGTCATACCTTCTTTGAATCTTTCAATGGCAAAGTTGATATGGTCGACCAATGTAAGATAGATGTTTTGGCTCAGCTTCAAATTTTCAACATTTATAGCATAGGATATAACATCATCAGTAAGTATCAACCTTTCCATAGGTATATCGGCAATCATATCCTGAAACTTCAAAAGAGTTTCATTTTCTTTTATGCGAAACACCTTTTCAATTTCAGATTGTGATACGCTATCACCCTTTCGCCTGCCGAAACCTATGCCCTTACCCATGGCAATGATTTCTCTGTTCTTATGGTCATGGGTCAAGACAATATTGTTGTTTATAATTTTTTCAATGATCATCGCACCACCATAAACATAAAATAATAAAAAGACCAAATAAACCATATAAATACGGTCATTCGGTCTTGCCTGCGTCTCAGTAACAATCCTAAATATAAAATCTTATGTAGAAATTCTAACATATTTCTTAAAGCAATGACAATTGGCAGAATACCAGAAGAAAAGGCGGGAAATTGGGCAAAATCAATAAAAGGGAGGGAAGATTGTTGAAGAGTTAATTATAGTTATGATAAATGAAAGCGAGGTAAATAAAAGAATATTATAATATATCTTTTATGGATATATAAGTTGTATTATATAAAAGGTATAATTATAAAAAAATAATGGATGATACAAGTATAAAGCTAATAATAAATTTATAAAAAAAGAAAAAAATAATAGTATATAAAATATAAAGCAAACGTTAAAATTTTTATCTTATATATAAATACCGTGTAATAAAAATACTTTTTTTAATACAACTTATAAGAACAAAAAAAGATGTATTATATTGATAAGAAGTATTGAGTGTACTAATATAAAAAACATAATAATTCGTGTAATTTTAGGAGGAAAAAAATGAAAAAAAGCGATTAAAAAAAGATTGTAGCGTTAGGTATGGTAGCGGCTATGGCATTCCCTTTGGCGGCATGTGGTAATAGTGGCGGAAATGCAAGCAGCAGTGCGGGTGAGTCTGCAAATGCAGGAAAGACTGTTGATAACAAAGATATAAAAATCGGAGTATCAATATGGTCATCAACCGATGTACTCGGATCGCAATGTAAGAGGATACTTGATGAGGCTGCAGATGCCTTAGGAGTGCAGATACAGTATGTGGATCAAGGACATGTTTCAGAAAAGGTTACATCTTCTGTAGAACAACTTGTTGCGGCAGGATGCCAAGGAATCATAATATGTAATTCTTCCGACACGGAGATGACATCAGCTATAAAGACCGCAAATGATAACAAAGTGTACCTTTCACAGTTTTTTAGAATTATAGATAAGGATAAGAGTGCCGATATTTATAAGTTGGCAACGGATTCACCTTATTATATCGGAGCGGTTCATGAAAAATGAACCTGAAAAACGGAGAGAAGTTGGTTAATATATTGCTCGATAAAGGAGATAGAGATATCGGACTTATAGGATGGGGAGCAAGGAGATGCGACATGGCTCGGCAGATGGGAAGGTTACAAAAAAACGGAGTAGAAAAGTGGAATAAAGATCATCCTGATGATCAGGCAAAACTGTCTGAACCGCAGTACGCAGGAACATCTTCCGAAGGCGGATCAAAGGCGGCGGAAGCACTTATGGCTGCAGATCCGAGTCTGGATGCTCTTATACCTGCCGGCGGAGGCGGAGATCCTTTGCAGGGAGCAATAGCAGCTGTGGAAAGAGCAGGTAAGACAGCAGACATAGATATAGTATCAACAGATTTTTTGCCTGATTTAGGTGAGAGACTGAAAAACGGTTCTATGGCCGGAGAATCAGGTGGACATTATTGTGATCCTTTATTCTCATTCATGATGGTTTATAATGCAATAAAGGGAAATTATACAGGTATTGAGGGAAAGTTTGAGGACGTTCAATTCCCATATCTATATGTTTCATCACCGGAAGACTATGCAGATTATGAAAAGTACTTTGTAGACAAGCTTCCATATACTAAAGATGAACTTGTAAGTATGTCACAGCTTAGCTTAGATGATTTAAAACAAACAGCATCAAAGCTTTCGATTCAAGATGCTATGGAAAGATCGAAGTAAGATTTAAAAGTGAAATTAAGTTTATAGTGTTGTATTTTAAGTTAGATTATGGCTGCTGTAGTTTAAATACAGCAGCTATTTTAAAAGTTAAGAAGAGGATTGTAGGATGGATCTTATTACATCAATAAAAAATAAAAAAACAGTGTCTGCAAAGGCCTTGGGATATCTTATACTTGTTTTTCTTGTAATACTGTCATGGGCGGTATTTAAGATTCTGACACCTAAAAATTTCGGATCGGCGGATAATTTACTAAGTTATTTTCAAGCAAGTCTTATAGCGACAACAGGTGCGGTAGGCTTTTATTTTGTCATGGTAATGGGAATGTTTGACTTCTCAATAGGTGCCAATATCATGCTTTCTGCAATAGTGGGAAGTGTAGTTGCGCAAAGGTTGGGAATGGGATATGCAGGACTGATAGCAGGTTGTATCGTTACAGGTACAATAGTAGGTCTTTTAAACGGCTTTTTATATGTAAAGCTGAGGATACCGTCAATGATTGTAACTACCGGGTTGGCACTTATATATGAGTCTGTTGCAAATTATATTGCAGGCGGAGTAGAGCAAACCTTAGCTTCCGAACTGAGAATTTTCGGTAGGATGCCGGGAGATATAATATTGGCATTGATTGCTTTTGCAATAGCCTATCTGATACTTAACTATACAAAGATAGGAACTTATACATATGCAATAGGAAGCAATGAGTTTGTAGCCAAAAACATGGGTATAGATGTAAAGAAATATAAGGTGTTGGCATTTGTTATATCGGGCGCCTTTTTGGGAATCATGTCAATACTTACTATAAGTTACGGTTCATCAATGGTGGCTGTAACAGGAATGGCATCGATGAGCAGAAACTTTATACCTACTATGGGATGTTTTTTCGGATTAGCATTTAAAGTATGGAATGCCTTTACAAGCTATTATTATAGGTGAGTTTGTAATAAATATAATATTCTTCGGATTTATTGCATTAGGCGCACCGACAGCCATACAAGATGTTATTACAGGTATTACATTGCTGATTATAATAACATTGACAACGAAAGTGAACAAAGGCGATATAGTTAAGTAACAATTTTATTAGATATTTTTCAAAGGGAGATAAGATGGGTGAAGTAAGATTAAAAAAATTGAACATCTATGTAAAACTTTTCGGCATTACAAAGGCTGTCGCAGATGTTTCGTTTAATATAAATAAAGGCGAAGTACATGCACTGATAGGGTGAAAAACGGATCGGGTAAGTCAACACTTACAAATATGCTTACCGGAATTTATACAATTGACAGCGGTAAGTTTATTTTTGGACGGCAAGGAAGTACATCCCGGAAATCAAGTTGAGGCGAACAAAGAAGGTATTTCAATTATAGTGCAGGAGTTAGGAACACTGTCAGGACTTACAGTCGCTGAAAAATATTTTTTTGGGACATGAAGATAAATTCATAAGGTTTGGAATTAAAAAAATACAAATATGATGAATAAGATGGCGACAGAACTTTTAAAAAAATATGGTTTTGAGAGAATTAAGGCAGGTGAAATAATAGACCGATACAATTTTGAAGACAGAAAAATTGATAGAAATTGTAAAAAGCAACATATTTTGATCCTAAAAATAGTTGTAATCGATGAAACCACGACAGCACTATCAAATGAGGGAAGACATGAATTATATAAACATATGGACAGAATAAAAAAATCCGGAAATACTGTAATATTTATATCACATGACTTACCCGAAATTTTGGAAAAATCTGATACTGTTACAGTGCTTAGAGACGGTATTTACATTGATACAGTGTCATCTAAGGATATAGATGAAGAAGGGCTTAGAAAACTGATGGTCGGTAGAGAGCTGGAAGGAGACTATTACAGAAAACAATTTGGTGAGTCTGTTAAAGATGAAGTAGTACTTTCAGTAAAGAACGTATCTGTGCCGGGACTTTTGGAGGATGTGAGCTTTGATTTACATAAAGGAGAGATTTTGGGCTTTGGCGGACTGTCCGAGTCGGGAATGCATGAGATAGGGAAAGCAATTTTTGGAGCTTCATATGACAGAAGCGGAGATGTTGTAACTTCTGACGGAATACATATAAATGATATACCTACAGCTATAGCAAATTCTATAGCGTATACATCAAAGGATAGGGATAGCGAGTCTGTGGTTATGAATGAGTCTATCGGAGATAATATCTGTTTACCTTCACTTGACAAGCTTACACTAAAATGGAAATTTTTGTCTGATAAAGCAATGAATAATTTTGCAAATGATTATGCAAAGAAGATGTCTGTAAAAATGGTAAATGTGGACCAGTTTGTTTCAGACTTATCCGGAGGAAATAAGCAGAAGGTGGTACTTGCCAGATGGATCGGCAAGGATTCAGATATAGTTGTACTTGATTCGCCGACAAGAGGAATAGATATAAAAGTAAAACAGGACATCTACAATCTTATGGGTCAAATGATAAAAAACGGTAAGTCCATTATTATGATTTCGGAAGAACTGATGGAACTTATCGGCATGTGACAGAATAATAATAATGAAAGACGGAAAAAAATTTCAGGAGAAATAGATAGAAGTGTAGAGATAGGTGAAAATACTCTTATTTCTATGATGGTCTAGGAGGGTATATGGATAAAAAGAATATTTTTTTCGCACTCTTTTACCTATAGTGGGACTATGTGCGGTTTTTTTATAATTTTTTTAATATTTTTTTACAAACTGGAGAATGATATCCAATTTACCTTTAGTATTATCACAGGCCTATGTTGTTATGATTTCCGCTACAGGCGTGTTTTTTTATCATGACTATGGGCGGACTTGATTTTTTTCTCAAGGATCTATTTTTGGGTTTATCTTCAATAGTAGTATGTATATTGTCAAAATATAATATACCTATAGCAATACTTGGAGGTATATTTACAGGTGCTGTGATTGGCGGAGTAAACGGATATTTCTATGTAAATAGAAAGATACAGTCTTTTATTGTAACTATATGCACAATGTTTTTTTGCTTAGGGGCATAATAAAGTATCTGACAACCAACGCACCGGGTTGCAGGAGCGGCAAGTTTGGTGAGCCTTGATACAATCGGATTAAAGATAGGTATTACAGTATTGGTAGTTGTAACGGCGTTTGTAGTATTTAGATTCACAAAATTCGGCAGATACTTAAAAGGCTATAGGTGCAGGAGAGAAGGCGGCAATGTTTGCCGGAATACGAACTGATAAAATGAAATTTTTTTGGTATATGTACTTGCAGGTGCAATGACAGGATTTGCTGCTTTTATCAATGTAATAAAAGTAGGTTCCGTTACTTCCTCAGGCGGAAGTCAGTTGGAAACTCAAATTTTGATTGCGTTGGTACTTGGCGGTATGCCTATATCGGGCGGTGCAAAGGTAAAGTTTGAAAATATAATTATCGGTTCGCTTTTGTACATTGTTTTAAACAGCGGATTGACAATGATGGGATTTTCCACACAGATGATGCAACTGATACAGGGAGTTGTATTCTTAATATTTGTAGCGGTATTTGCGGATAGGAAGTCCATACAGGTTATAAAATAATATCTTGATAACAGTTGAACATATAAGGAGTAACAGATATGAAAAAAGTGTATTTTATAGTAGGTAGCCAAGATTTATATGGTAGAGAATGTTTAGATACTGTTGCAAAAGACAGTAAAGAAATGGTAAAATTTTTAAATGAGAAGATTGGTGATATAGCCGAACTTGTATTATTGCCTATTGTTGAGACATCAGAGATTTGTATAGAAAACTTTAAAAAGGTGATGGTAGAGGATGATTGTATAGGGGTGATTACATGGATGCATACTTTTTCACCCGCCAAAATGTGGATAAAGGGATTGTCACTGCTTAAAAAGCCGTTATTACACTTGCATACACAACACAATGAGAGACTTCCGTATGACAGTATAGATATGGACTTTATGAATCTGAATCAATCTGCGCATGGAGACAGAGAGTACGGATTCATACTTGCCAGAATGGGTATAGTACACGAAGTGGTTGCAGGTTATTATAAGCATGACAGAGTTATTGCACATATCAAAAGATTTATGGAAGTGGCAAAGGCTATCGATTTTTCAAGACATCTAAAGGTAGCAAGCTTTGGCAACAATATGCGTGAGGTTGCGGTAACGGATGGAGATAGAGTGGAAAGTCAGATAAAGTACGGATGGGAATGTAATTACTATGCACTTGGTGACTTGATTGAAATAATAAAGGGTGTAAGCGAAGATGAAACAGATAAAAAGATGGAAGAGTATTTGGAAAAATACACCCTAAAGACTGACAATATAAAGGCGGTTAGAGAACAGGCTAAGTATGAGGTAGGACTTGATAAATTCCTTAAAAAAAATAATATCGGCGCATTTACAGATACATTCCAAGACTTACATGGCTTAAGACAGTTGCCGGGAATATCGGCACAAAATCTTATGGAAAGAGGCATAGGTTTTGCACCTGAAGGAGATTATAAGACAAGTGCGTTTTCAGCTGTGCTTATGAAAATGGCTGAAAACAGAAAAGGTGCAACAGGATTTATAGAGGATTACACATATGACTTAACTGAAAACGAAGAGCTTGAGTTGGCAAGCCATATGTTGGAGGTTCCACCTTCATTTGCGGCTACAAAACCTGAAATACAGGTTCTGCCTCTTGGAATAGGTGGAAAAAGAAGATCCTGCCAGACTTGTATTTGATGGGGGTAACAGGTGAAGGCATACAAGTGACAATGGTGGATATGGGAGACAGATTTAGAATTATTTGTGCCGATATTGAACTTGTAAAACAGCCGTATCCGATGCCTAAGTTGCCGGTGGCAAGAATTATGTACAGGCATAAGCCGAACTTTGAAATCGGCACGGCAGCTTGGTGCTATGCGGGTGGAGCTCATCACTCTGTGGTATCTACCGCGCTTACAAGAGAAGACATTGCAATGTTTGCAAAGCTCACAAACAGTGAACTTATTACTATCGGTGATGATACAAAATTGTCACAGTTATAACAGGAGGAAGTATGCTCGAAGAGTTAAAGAAAAAGGTATACGATGCAAATATGCTTTTACCGAAGTATGGTCTGGTTACATTTACTTGGGGAAATGTGTCAGGTATTGATGAAAGCGGAAAGTACTTTGTAATAAAGCCGAGCGGAATAGAGTATGACAGGCTTACACCTGAAGATATGGTTGTAATGGATCTTGACGGTAATCGTGTGGAGGGTAGATATAATCCCTCATCCGATACAAAGACACATCTTATACTGTATAAAAATTTTAACAATATAGGTGGTATTGTACATACACATTCACCTTATGCTACAGGTTTTGCACAGGCAGGAGTAGACATAGCTTGTATGGGTACAACACAATGTGACTATTTCTATGGAGATATACCATGTGTAAGACATCTTACAAGAGAAGAACTGGATGAGGATTATGAGCTTAACACAGGTAAGGTGATAGTTGAAACATTCAGAGAAAGAAACATAAATCCTGAATATATACCGGGATGTATATGTCACAGTCATGGACCTTTTGCATGGGGAAAGGATGCATATACGGCGGTACATAATGCGGTAGTTATGGAAGAGGTGGCAAAGATGAATCTCTTTGCATTGACTATAAATAAAAATGCGGATAAAGCACCGAAGTATTTACAGGATAAGCATTTTTTGAGAAAGCACGGCAAGAATGCCTACTATGGAAATTAGGGGGAATATGGACAGTAGACAGGTAATCGAAAGTGGAGATGTATTTTTAGGAATAGAGTTCGGATCTACAAGAATAAAATCGGTACTTATAGATGAAAACGGAACAGTGCTTGGCATAGGTATTCATGATTGGGAGAACAGATTTGTAGACGGTATATGGACATATCCGCAGGATGAGATACTTTTTGGACTTTCAAATTGTTATGCGAGCCTGAAAGCCGATATAAAAGATAAGTTCGGAATTACAATAAGCAGATAAAGTATATGGGTATAAGTGCCATGATGCACGGGTATATGGCATTTGATAAAGATATGAAGCTTTTAGCACCTTTTCAGACATGGAGAAATTCAAATACTGAAAGGTCTGCAAAAGAATTAAGTGAGAGCTTTAAGTTCAATATACCTCTTAGATGGACAATAGCACATCTTTATCAGAGAATACTTGATAAAGAGGAACATCTAAAAAGATATTGATTTTGTTACAACATTATCATCATATATTCACTATATGATTACAGGTGAAAAAGAATATAGGTATAGGAGATGCTTCAGGCATTTTTCCGATAGATTCCGTTACAAAAGAATATGATGAAACTATGCTCAGTATATTTGAAGAAAAGATCAAAAACTACAATTTTTCATGGGAAATTAGAGATATACTGCCGAAGGTTATGGTGGCAGGAGAATGTGCCGGTATCCTTACAAAAGCAGGTGCCGATTTGTTAGATAAGGATGGTGACTTGGCAGAGGGAAGTATACTGTGTCCTCCTGAGGGTGATGCAGGCACAGGAATGGTAGCAACCGACTCTATTAAGAAAGGTACAGGAAATATGTCGGCAGGAACAAGTATGTTTGCAATGCTTGTTCTTGATAAAAAGCTTGATAACTATTATGAAGAGATAGATATGGTAACCACCCCAAGTGGTGACCCGGTGGCAATGTCACATGCCAACAACGGTACCGGTGACCTTAATGCATGGGTCGGGTTGTTTAGAGAATTTTCAAAGCTCTTCGGAATGAATATTTCCGACGGTGAGCTGTATGAAAAGTTATATACCAATTCTTTAAATGGCAGCAGTGACTGTGGGAACCTTATGTCATTCGGATACTTTTCAGGTGAGGGTATTACAAAGTTGAATGAAGGACGGCCGTTATTTATAAGAAGTCCAAAAAGTGATTTCAATCTGGCAAACTTCATGAGGGCACATCTTTACAGTTCACTTACCGCTGTTAAGTTGGGGCTTGATATCCTTATAGAGAAAGAAAATGTGGTGATAAAGAAGATGATGGGGCACGGCGGATTCTTTAAAACAAAGGGTGTGGGACAGAGATATTTGTCAGCTGCTATAAATGCTCCGGTAGAAGTACTTGATAATGCAGGTGAGGGAGGTGCATGGGGAATAGCACTACTGGCATTGTATGTAAAGTATGCCTCAAAGTATAAAGATTTGGATGAATTTTTAGATAAAAGAATCTTTGTAAAGAATTTGGGAAGTGAGATAATGGCAGATGAGAGGGATATAGAGGGATTTAAAGCTTTCTCAAAGAGATATTTGGATGCCATAGATGTCGAAAGGTTGAGCGTTGAAAGATTTGCTGAGTGATAAGAACAGTAACCTCAAATATATGAAGGTGTATAATTGGGGTAAGACTATTATTATAAGCGGTGTTCTTAAGTATGGTGCGAAGTTTCCAAGTGAAAACGTTTTAATGCGAAAGTTCGGATTTTCAAGAGAAACGATCAGAGGTGCGCTTGAACATCTTGAAAATGAAGGCCTGATAGAGAGAGTTAGAGGGAGCGGAACCTATGTATCTTTTAAGATGGAACAAAGTTCCAAAAAGAAGGTAGGATTGATTTTAAGTTATCTGTCAGACTACTTTTTTCCAAGGTTATATGACGGTATAAAATCTATTATGGATGAGGAAAATATACAGATTGAACTTGCTGTTACAAAAAACAGTTTGAATGAAGAAGCACATTATCTTGAAAAGTTTTTAAATATGAATATATCAGGGATAATAGTAGAAGGTACGAAGTCCTCATTTCCGAATCCGAATGTCAGACTGTATGAAAGGCTTGTAAAGAAGAATATTCCTATTATATTTATTCACAACCACTATTCAAATCTTGATTTTGACAGTATAGAGATGAGTGATGCAAAATGCAGTTATGAGTTGACTAAATTGCTGTTGGAAAACGGTCACAGGAAAATCTGCGGTATTTTCAAATATGATGATATGCAGGGTATCGAGAGATATAAAGGATTTATGGAATGTATGGCAGAGCATGATATTGCAATAGATGACGACTGTATAAGATGGTACTCTACAAAGGATTTTGATTATAAATTTTCAAAATCAAGTTTGAATTCATTTTATAAGAAGACAAAGAATTGCACGGCTATGATTGCTTACAATGATGAGATTGCATATAAGTATGTGAATTTTTTGAATGCCAAGTCGGAGAAGTTTCTAAGCAACTTTTCTATGGTGTCATTTGATGATGCGGTACTTGGAGAGAAAGACTTTAAGATAATTTCAGGAGCTCATCCGAAGGAAAAACTTGGAAGGCTTGCAGCAAGAAATATAATAAAAATGCTGAATGACAGTGACCGGATAAACCATAATTACTCACATAAGTTTCCGGTGATAATTAGTGACGGAAATTCGGTAAAAATGATAGAGGAATAAATAACTTTAAGAGAGTGACTGTCGCGATGCGATGGTCCTTTTTGTTTGGTTTTTTGTCAAGTGTTGGGGTGGATTGATTTTCTTGTTGTAATAATACTTTTACTTTGTTTGTATTACCATTCTAAGGGTTTTTGGCATGTTTTTTGAACATTCTCAAGAGATTAATATACAGTATGAGTAGATACATTATCTATTATAGATATATGCTTAATATCATCGTGTCATAGAAATCATGAGCAATAAAATTGGTCAATTATTGAGTTATATGTAGACATCTTGAAATAAAATTATATATTATACAACTTATAATATAATAAATATAAAGAAAAATTTATCAAATGGAGTTGAGGAAAAAAATGAAAATAAGTATTATAAGAAAAATCTGTTTTTATTGGAATATTGTGTTTGCTTTTGAGCCTTATATTAACTGTTTTATTTCAAATACAGCTGACAAAAGAAAATAAGCTAAAAATGGATAGGATATATCATAGTTTAGAATCGGAAACTTATGAAACATTGCAAGTTCAAATGGGAAAACTACGAGTTATGGAGGGACATTTGATTGAAACCGAAGGTGGTTTTCAAAGTTTTGGACCTATTTCAGATAGAATGCTGAATGATGGCATTGTAAGGAGCTTTTTATTTGCTCCTAATGGTATTGTCAAAGGAGTGTTTCCATTGGAAGGGAACGAATCTGTATATGGTTTGGATATGAATACGCCGGGAGCGGGAAATTTGGAAGCACAGAGTGCAGTTTCAAAAGGAACGTTACTATTGGCGGGGCCATTTGATTTAGTAGAAGGAGGAATAGGGATATGTGGAAGAATGCCGATATACCTCCAAGATGGCAGTGAAGAAAAAAAATACTGGGGTATTGTGGCTATAACACTGAACTATCCACAGATTTTTAAAAATATTTCGATAGATTTGATTAATGATGAAGGTTTTGCTTGTAGAATATGGAGAGTTAATCCTGATGATAACAGCAATCAGACAATTCTCGAAACAAGAAAGATAGTTAAAGGAACTTCTGAAGGTGTACAATACAGTGCAGATTTTTTTAATACAGAGTGGAAATTTACATTGGAGCCGCTTGTTCCTATATACAAAAGGAAAAGTCTGTGGATAAGTTTAGCAGCAAGTGTGCTGATTGGTATAGTTTTCGGATATGAATTTTACAGAACAAAAAAACTCAAGGAAATGCAAGACGAAGCTTCAAAACTTATAATAAAGAATTTACAACAGAAATTAGAACAGGAAGAGAATAAACAATTATTGACACAGATTAGGTCACATTTTTTTTATCATACACTTAATACTTTGCAAGGACTCATTATCATGAAACCTGAAATAGCAGTAAAAATGGTAGAAGATTTTGCAAGATATTTGAGATTTAATGTTAATACAAGTGTAAATGCAGAAGAATTGGTACTATTTAAAGAAGAAATCAGAGCTACAAGAGCGTATGCAAAGATAAATGAAGCACAGCTGGAAGGAAGGCTTAGGGTAGAGTTTGATATTCCGGATGTTAATTTTATGATTCCGGCATTGACTATAGAACCAATTGTTGAGAATGCTATTTTACATGGAATAAAACCTAAATCGGGTGGTGGTAGTATAAAGGTAAGTCTATATGATGATAAAAATTTCTGGTACGTAATAGTAGAAGATGATGGTGTTGGATTTGAGATAGGAGAACTTGATAAAGGGAATTCTATAGGTCTTAAAAATGTTAAAAAAAGGATGTCACATTTTGAAGGATGCGGTATAGAAATGGAAAGCACAGTGGGCATAGGCACAAAAGTAAAAATATATTTTTCTAAAATGGATTAAAGAACAAGTGATAAGTATACGGAAGTCGAACGGTCAAATTGGTATAATGTCTTTAAAGTTATAGTTGAACGGACGATTTGTATGTTATAAGGAGATGATAAATGAAAACAATCCTGGTGGATGATATGATTTTAGATTTACAACTCTTTGAATTAAAATGTGCGGATTTGTCAGAGTTTGAAATCGTAGGTAAATTTACTGATCCTAAAAAGGCTGTAGAATATGCAAAATTAAATTTAGTAGATTTTGCAGTTCTTGATATAGATATGCCTTGTATGAACGGAATGGAACTGGCACAACAACTACGTGAAATACGTGGAGATATGATTATTGTATTTGCTACTGCTCATATGCAATATGCGGTAGATGCCATGAAGATGAAAGCGGATTATATAATTTTTAAGCCGTTTGACAGGTATGACATTGAAGATGTTTTAGAGAGAGCAAAATTACTTAAACAAAGACAGAAAAAGAAGTACTACTTCCACACTTTTGGTCTTTTTGATTTGAGAATTCATGGAGAGCCGGTGTATTTTAGATCAGGAAAAGCGAAGGAATTGTTGGCTCTTTGTGTGTATAGAGAAGGACAGGGGGTAACAATATATGAACTTGTTGAGAAGTTGTGGGGCGAGGAACAGGCCGACTATCCTGAAAAGACAGGATATAGGAGAGTTATTAAAGAATTAAGTGATACATTAAAACTATACGGTGCGGAAGAAATTTTGATAAGAGAGAGAGAGGGAGTCTTAGAATAAAGAAGGATATCGTGGATTGTGATTACTATGAGGCACGTTTGGGTGATAAAGAGATATGCTTATCTTTTCAGGGGGAGTTTATGAGACAGTACTCCTGGGCAGAGGAAGCGGTATTCGGGCTATATGAAAAGAAAAGATTGATAATGACAAGTATGTAGATAATAGATTCATTAAAATATTGATGTGTAATATTTTAATATAAAAATGCCTAGAAGGAGGGTAGATAAATTGAGTGTATTTTTACAAATGGAACATATAAGTAAAAGATTTGGAAATTTTTATGCAAATAAAGATATATCTCTTACTGTAAATAAGGGTGAAGTATTAACATTACTCGGAGAAAATGGTGCGGGTAAGTCAACTCTGATGAATATACTGATAGGACTTTATCAACCCACAGAGGGAAAGATTTTTATTAATGGAAATGAAGTAAAAATAGATTCACCAAATCAGGCAGTCAAAAATGGTATTGGAATGGTACATCAGCATTTTATGCTTGTGGAAGCTATGACAGTATTTGAAAACATTATACTAGGTGATAAGAATTCAAAAGGTATTTTCATAGATAGAGCTGCAAGAAAGAAGGAAATACTTGAGTTGTCAAACAGGTATGGGCTAAATGTGCAATTAGATGCATTTGTAAGAGATATATCTGTAGGTGAGCAGCAAAGAGTAGAAATATTAAAGGCACTTTACCATGGGGCTAAGCTATTGATTTTAGATGAGCCTACAGCAACACTTACCGATATTGAGACAGAAGGTTTATTTAAGATTATAGAGTCATTGATAAAAGAAGATAAAAGTGTTATTTTCATCAGTCATAAGATGAGGGAAGTATTAAGAATATCTACAAGAATTGTAATACTTCGTCTTGGAGAATTGGTTGGAACTCTAGATATAGAAGGTGCAGATGGACAGTCACTTGCAAATCTTATGATTGGGAAAGAGCTTCATGAGACAAAGTATGATAAGAGGATTTCTGAAGATGATGAGGTTCTTAAATTAAGTCATGTAAAGTATCATCCTAACATGAAGCACAATGGACTAAATGGTATAAGTATGGCTATAAAGAGAGGAGAAATCGTGGGTATAGCCGGTGTAGATGGAAATGGGCAAACACAGCTTGCCCAGATGGTCACCGGAGTTATAGCACCGGAGGAAGGTGATGTTTATGTAGATAATAGTAAAGTTGGGAAATATGACCCTAATTACTTTATATCACATGGTGTTGCACATGTACCGGAGGATAGGAATTTACAGGGACTTATAGGTGATATGTCAATAGCGGACAATCTTGTATTAAAGGAAATTGAGTCAGAAAGATTTAGTAAAGGAAAGGGAGCTTTATTAAAGAAAGACAATAATTGATTATGGAGAGAGTGCAGCTAGAAAGTATGATATCCGTTGTACAAGTGTAGACCAGGAAGTGAGGAGTTTGTCAGGTGGAAATCAGCAGAAGGTAATCCTTGCCAGAGAATTAGAGTCAAGTCCGGAAGTATTGGTGGTGGTTCATCCAACAAGAGGCTTGGATATAGGAGCAACAAATTTTGTACATGAGCGTATAATTGAAGCGAGGGATAATGGTGTTGGAATAATACTGATAAGTGCAGATCTGGATGAGATATTAAAAATGTCAGATCGTATTTTGGTTATGTTTGAAGGCCAGATTATGGGAGAATTTCCAGGAAATAATCCTTCAGTAGAGAAGATAAGCATGGCAATGACAGGAAACAATGAGGTGAATAATAATGAATAAAACGATGAAGATTATGGAAAAATTTATCATTCCACTTGTTTCGATTATTATAGCATTTATTGTCGGAATGATTATTATGCTTGCATTGGGAGTTAATCCGGTTTTGGCTTTGACAGCGTTATTTAAAGGAGCATTTGGAACAGGTGCAAGTATTGGAACTACTTTAAATAAATCAACACCCTTAATTTTTACATCTCTTTGTGCCTGCTTTGCATATAAATGTGGTGTTTATAATCTTGGTGGAGAAGGACAATTTTTATTTGGAGCAACAATTGCATTTTGTGCTGTACACTTAAGTGGAATACATGGAATACCAGGAATCATTTTAGCATTACTTATTGGAACTGTTGCCGGAGGAATATGGGGACTGCTTCCGGGAATATTTAAAATAACAAGAGGGCTTAATGAAATGATAATATCTATAATGCTCAACTATATTGCAACTCTTTTTATGGGAGTAATTTATACAAGTTGGATTAGAGATACAAATATGCCACAGACACCTTCTATCGACAATTCATTAATGTTATCAAAGGTGATACCAAGTATGAGATTTACATGGTCATTTGTAATTGCGATTGTAATAGGACTGGTTATGTACTATGGATTATATTGGACATCTAAGGGATTTAAGTTAAGAGCTGTAGGGCTTAATATGACAGCAGCCAAATTTAATGGCTTATCTGTAAAAAGATATATACTTTTTAGCTTTATCATATCAGGTGCTGTTGCAGGACTTGGTGGTAGTGCGGACTTGCTTGGAACTCAGTATCGTCTTATTAACGGATATGGTAGTGGATATGGTTTTGATGGAGTTGCCATAGCATTGATTGCACAATTACATCCAATAGCAGCTATTATAGTATCTATTTTCTTCGCAGCACTTAGAGTTGGATCTACATCTATGCAAGTTGCGACAGGAGTTCCAACAAGTGTATCTGATATTATGCAGGCACTTGTAATAGTGTTCTCTGTTGCAGGAATGGCTATGACTAAGCTTCCGGAATTTGAAATGTTTAGATTAAAATATTTAACAAAAAAAGTGGAGGGTAAAGCATGAATACAACATTAATTTTAAGTATTGTATCCGCATCTGTCAGGATGGCAGTTCCGTTATTGCTAATTGCACTGGCTGAGCTTTACTCAGAAAAAGCGGGTATGGTAAATATTGGTTTGGAAGGCCTGGCAGCAATTGGTGCACTTGTAGGTTTTATGGTTACTTATTATACCGGAAATACTTGGCTGGGAATATTGGGTGCAGCTGTTGCAGGTATATTGATAAATTTAATTTATGCTTTTTCAACCATATCACTTTGTGCTAATCATATAGTATATGGTATGGCCATGAATATTTTGGCACCTGCCCTTGCCTCATTTATATATAGAATTTCATTTGGTGTAGGAAATTCGCTGACACAGATTGAACTTATGAAGCCTATAGAAATACCGGTACTTAGCAAGATTCCATATATAGGAGAATTGATTTTTCATCAAACACCTATGGTTTATTTAGCATTTTTAATGGTGCCACTAACAAGTATATTTTTCCAAAAAACAAAGATGGGGCTTAATTATAAATCTGTAGGAGAATACCCTAAAGCCTCGGCAACATTGGGTATTAATGTTATAGGAATTAAATATATTTCTTGTATAATATGTGGTGCACTTGCAGCAATAGGAGGTGCCTACCTGACAACATGTTATTCTACAACTTATACCGAGGGTATAGTATCAGGTAGAGGATTTATTGCATTAGCAGCGGTTATATTTGGAAGGTGGATGGGAATAGGAGTTATGTATGCATGCTTGTTCTTTGGATTATGTGATGCAATTCAGATTAGATTACAGGTTAGTAGTATAGGACTACAATATCAGTTTTTCCAAATGATTCCATATATAGCAACAATCGCAGTATTAGCTATAATAGGCTCTAATAAAGCCGGACCAAAAGCGAATGGACTTCCTTATTGTAAGGAACAAAGATAAATAATTTTAAAGGAGGGTATTTTTTATGATGAAATTTAGGAAGGTAATATCTATGTTAATGGCTGCAACTATGATATTTACTCTTGGTGCATGTGGAGGAGGTACAAAGCCTAGTGAGAGTACTGCTACGACTGATACACAAAAAAGTGGAAAATATAAGGTGGCATTTATTTTAAACTGCAGTATTAACGATGGAGGGTGGGGTACTGCATGTTACAGTGAGTTGGTTTCAGCTTGCGAAAAAAATACAGATTGGACTATGGAGTATACAGATAATTTATCTCAGGATGGTTACTATGATGCAATGGTTGCATACTGTAATGCCGGATTTAATTTAATATATGCTCCGGGTGGTGAATATACAGATGCTGTGTTACAGGTGGCTAATGAATACCCTGATATTGCGTTTGCTATATTGAATGGAGATACAGATGTGCCTGAAAAAGCAACTAATAAAAATGTAACATCACTTCTTCCTAATGCACAACAAATTGGCTGGATAGCAGGTGCATTGGCCGGACTTATGTCTGAAACAGGCAACATAGCGTTTATAGGTGGAATGGAGTTGACAACAACTGTGTCTAAGTATAAAGGATATGCGGAAGCAGCAAAGTATGTTGCAGAAAAAGAAGGAAAGAGCATAAATGTTTTGGACGCTGTTTATGCAAACTCTTTCGATGATTCTTCTAAAGGAATAGAATTTGCAAATGCAATGATGGAGCAAAAAGCAGATGTATTTTTTGGTGATGCTTCAGCAGTGGATTCAGGTGCAAGACAGGCTATTGATGAACATAATTCAGCAAAAGGAAAAGTTGAAGTATATGACATAGGCCAACCGGCTGATATTTTAGGTCAAAATGAATGTGTTATAGGATCACAGATAACAGATAATTCTTCACTTATTGAATTAAGCTTCAAAGCTGTTGAAGAAGGAAAATTTGGAGGTGAAGTATTATATGGTGATTTGCAAAACGGTGTATTATCAGTTGGAAAACTCAGTGATTTGGTTCCGGCTGAAAAGCAGAGCCTATATAATGAATACATTGAACAGATGAAAGCAGATAAATTTATGAAGTAATCATAGAGAGGAAAATATGGAGTATCAAAAGCACGAATATTACTTGAGACGATGTATTAAGGTTTCAAAAAATGCGAGAAAAAATGGAAATACACCATTTGGTGCTATATTGGTTGATGAACAAGGAAATATTCTTTTAGAACAAGAGAATGTAGAGATTACAGAAGGAATATGTACAGGGCATGCTGAAACAACATTGGCTGCTAAGGCATCTCATTTATATAGCAAGGACTTTCTTTGGAAGTGTACTTTATATACAACTGCTGAGCCATGTGCTATGTGCACAGGTGCAATATATTGGGCAAATATAGGGAGAGTAGTATTTGGAATGACCGAAAGAAAGCTTTTGGAACTCACAGGTAGTAATGAGATAAATCCGACTTTTGATATGCCATGTAGGAAAATATTTGAAGCGGGTCAAAAGAAGATTATGGTTATAGGTCCAATTCCGGAAGTTGAGGAAGAAGCAGCAAAGGTACATGAGGGATATTGGGACTAATACAATGTTATTTTAAATTTTCCGGACGGGTTAGAATGCAACTCGTCCTTTTTTGATGCTTTTAGTTCAAGTGTTGGGGAGAGTTGATTTTTCAAACCATCTCATAATACCAATATCGTATAATGCTTGGATTTTTAAGAATAACTATACTGTTTCAAAGTACCTTATAATACAGATATATTGATAAGAAAAAGACAAGGAGGTGCTGTTTTGATCGAAACGGTATTGGGTAAAAAAGATGTAAGTGATATAAACAGATGTCTGATGCATGAGCATTTTCTTTTTGGCTTTTGTGGATTTCAGGGCGACATGAGCCTGGGAATGTTTGATGAGGAAAAGTCATTAGTTATATGCAAAGAAGAACTGAAAAAGGCGACTGATTATGGAGTAAATACAATAGTTGATGCTACAACTAATGAATGTGGAAGAAATGTAAGATTTTTACAAAGACTTTCAAGAGAAACAGGCGTAAATATTATATGTTCCACAGGGTATTACTACGAAGAAGAGAGTGCATTTGCGTATTGGAAGTTCAGACAAAAATTTACGAATATAGAAGATGAGATTTTTGAGATGTATGTGCAGGAACTTACAAAGGGCATTGAAGGAACAGATATAAAGGCCGGAGTAATTAAGCTTGCATCAAGTAAGGGCAGAATTACAGAAATTGAAGAAGCTTTTTTTAATGCGGCAGCCAGAGCACAAAAAGAAACAGGTGCGGTAATAATCACACATACACAGAGCGGAACAATGGGAAAAGAACAGGCACAGCTCTTGATAGGAAAGGGTGCCGATAAAAATAAGATAGCAATAGGACATATGTGCGGAAATACCGATATTGAATATCATAAAAGCGTTTTGGAGCAGGGCGTATATGTGAACTTGGACAGATTCGGACTTCAAGGAAAGCTTTTTGGAACACCTACGGATGAGGAAAGAGTTGACTTGATAGAAAAACTTATTGCACTGGGATATGAAGATAAGATTCTGGTAGGACATGATACGGTGAATGTACAACTTGGCAGACCGAATGTGATGAACGATATCATGAAGGAAGCAATGAAGGATGCAAATCTTTCTACACTTGGGAAAAAGGTTATTCCAATTATGAAACAAAAAGGAATAAACGACAATATAATTGAAAAAATCTTTAGTGAAAATCCAAAGAATATATTTAGATAGGAGAAAGATAATGGATAAGGTAATTATAACAGCGGCACTTACAGGAGCGATAACACCGAAGGGATATGATGTTCCTGAAACCCCTGAGCAGATAGCAAAGGATGCGTATGAATGTTATAAGGCGGGAGCATCAATAGTTCACTTACATATGAGAGATGATGCAGGAATGGGTGTTATGGATCCTGTAAAATTTTATCAGACAATATCGATATTAAGAGAAAATTATCCTGACTGTGATGTGATAGTTAACTGTACATCATCTGGGGATAACAGAGTTTCTGATGATTCACCTTATGGAAATGCACTCAGAATGTTGCATCACAAGATGGTACCGGGAATCGAAATGGGTACATTTGATGCCGGAAGCTTTAACTGGGGGATACCGGGAGGAATATTTTCAAACTCTCCAACATTTTTAACAACTCTTGGAAATTTGTATCAGGAAAGAGATATAAAGCCTGAATTTGAAGTTTTTGATCTGGGAATGATAAGAGCGGTAGGAGTATATTGGAAAAAGGGCATTGTAAAATCACCGCTTCATTTCCAGCTTTGTCTCGGTGTAGTAGGCGGTATGAATGCTGAATGTGCCGATGTTGAAGAGATGCTTGCATATATAAGAAGATTGCAGTTGCACGGTGAATTGCCTATGGAGATAACATGGTCGGCATTCGGTGTAGGAAAGGGACATATACCTGTTATGTTGTCGACACTTGCAAACGGCGGAAACATAAGAGTCGGAATGGAAGACAATGTCATATACGGTAAAGATGAAAAAGGTGAAAGATTTTTGCGACAAATAAGATGCTTGTAGAAAGAGCTGTAAGAATTGCCAAGGCGGCAGACAAAAAGATTGCCACACCTGCCGAGGCAAGAAAGATACTTGGACTTAAGGAGTTTAACAGAGAAGAACAACTTAGAGAACTGAGGGCAATAAGGCTTGAAGACTTTGAAGTTGCAAAGAAAAAGTTGAGAGAAGAACTTGGCGGAACATACTTTGAAGCCAAAGGAATGGGCGAGAAAAAATAATATATTATGCTATACAAAAATTACATAATAGAAAATATTTTGGAATTTCCGTATATCATATATCTCATGATATAGTACTTATATAAAAAATATATCGTATTTAAACAAAATATGGAGGTATTTATGCAACCATTAGCAGATTATGTAAAACTACCGCAATTCGATGAGTACAAGGAGTGGTTCAAAGCTTTTGCGGATTTGAAAAGAGAAGACGGCATCGTACAGGTAACATGGAAAACAAATGACGGTCCTATGCATCATTCAGGAATGTCACATAGAGCTATGAGTCAGCTTACCAGAGTTTTATCACTTGATTATCAAAATGAAATCATTATTTACACTCATATAGGTGATAACTGGATGATAGAGTCTGATGCAAACGGATGGGAGACATATTCAAAGCTGCCAAGAGAAAGATTTGAGCATCAGTATTTTGATGATACAAACCTTATAAAAAATATGGTGTTTGATTTACAGGTTCCGACAATCGGTGCTATTCCGGGACCGGGATTCCACTGGGACAGTGCAATGCTTTGTGATGTAACTATTTGTACAGAGGATACAAAGCTTGAGGTTCCTCATGCACAGGGAGGACTTGTTCCGGGAGACGGAATGGGACTTATGTGCCAACATTACTTCGGTACAAAAAGAGGAAACTACTATATGATGACCAGCAGACAGTTTACAGCACAGCAGATGCTTGATTACGGAATGGTAAGTGAAGTAGTAGCAAAGGGTAAGGCTGTAGAGAGAGCCTGGGAAATTGCCAGAATGTGGAAGACTATGTCATATGAGAACAGAACTATAATGTCAGATCTGGCTAAACGACCATTACAGAAATTATTGGTAGAGGATTTGAAGCTTCACACTGTAAGCGAGCAGTACGGATCACTTCTTAGAGTGGCCGCAGGAGAACTTGGTGATGAGAACTCATCTCAGCAGGATGAAAAATATATCAGTAGGGTAAATGATTACAGATATGCTACTAAGGATATGGAGGAGCCACAAACTGCAAAATCGTGGAGAGAGATGCCAAAGAGAGCAGGAGAATGGTTTGAGAAAGTACAAAAGGGCGAAATAGAGAACCCATATGAGTTTGAACACAGTAATGAACCTGATTGGTATAAATTTTAAAGGAGGATTTTAAAATGCCAAACGTATATAGTGGTGATTTAACAAAGATGTTTGATTTAACCGGAAAGAAAGCTGTAATCTTCGGCGGTGCAGGTGGATTCGGTAAGGCTATAGCTGAGGGTTATGCCGCAAACGGTGCCGATGTACTTATTCTTTCAAGAAGAGAAGATGCACTGAAGGAAGCTGTTAAAGAGATAGAAGCAAAAAAGGCTGCCAATTCAGTAGTAAAGTATTTTGTATGTGACGCTTCTAAAGAGAGTGAAGTAATAGCTGCCAGAGATTTTTGCGTAAGCAAAGAGGGACTTGGCGGTTGCGATATACTTGTAAATTCACAGGGTATTAACAAAAAGATGTTCTCTTGGGAAATCGACAATGAGTTCTGGGATAAGATGATGGACACAAATATTACATCACTTATGTATACCTGCAGATACTTCGGAAACTGGATGAAGGAGAACAATACGTCAGACGGTGTTAAGTACAATGAGAAGGATTTTGAATCAGGAAGCCTTCACCATGTGCAGGATTTGGAAAGATCATAAATATCGGTTCTGTAAGAGGTATCAGAATAGTTGGAAACGGCGGCATGGGAAATGTTGCATATAACACCACAAAGGGTGCTGTAGAGATGCTTGGAAAAGCGTTTGCGGCTGATTTAAGACCGAATATTCAGGTTAATACTATCGGACCTACAATTACATATACACCGATGATGGTTGGGCTTTTGCCACCTGATGAGAACGTAAGAAACGGCATTGCGGCAGCATTACCTGCACAGAGAATCGGTTATGAAGTTGACGTAGTCGGACCAGCTATATTCTTAGCATCTGCAGCTTCGGATATGGTTACTGCTACAACAATTTATCCTGATGGCGGACTTGTAGCAACATCTTAAATTTAAATCTAGTGCAAACATTGTATTACGATGTTTGCCTTTTTAATAATATGAATATGAGGATACTATGGATTATAAAGAGATATATAAAAGCAGAGTGATGAGTGCAGAGGAAGCATTGAAAAAAATAAAACCTAATTCAAGAGTTTTTTTCGGTATGTCAATGAGTGAGCCTGATCACCTTGTAGATGTAATGTGCAACAATAAAGAGTGGTTTGAAAATGTTGAAATATGTCATATGGGATCTACAGGACCACATAGATATTGCTATGAAGAGGGAATGCAAGGGCATTTACATCACAATTCACTTTTTGTAAGTGCAGCTTCAAAAAATTCGGTAAGAGACGGAAAATCCGATTTTACACCTATATTTTTTTCAGAGATGCCAAGACTGATAGAAAACGGACCTATAAAAGCTGATGTATGTATGTTGATGGTAACCCCTCCTGATGAAAACGGAAATGTAAGTATAGGTCTTTCATGTGATTATACAAGACAGGCACTTGATACAGCTTCTTTAGTTATAGCTCAGGTAAATGAGTACTGGCCGTATACCTACGGCGATACAGTAGTAAGCGTGGAAGCTATTGATTGCTTTGTAGAGTATTCGGCGCCTATAAGAGAAATGCCCATAGCCCCTATTACAGATAAGGATAGAGAAATTGGAAACATTGTGCCGAACTGATAAATGACGGCGATACACTTCAACTTGGAATAGGAGCACTTCCGGATGCGGTTTGCGGATTTATAGAGCATAAGAAAAATCTGGGAATTCATTCGGAGATGATAAGTGACGGTGTAGTGAACCTGATGAAATGCGGTGCTGTAACAAATGTAAATAAGAAGGTTGATAAGGGTGTTACGGTAGCTTCATTTGCAACGGGTACCACAGCATTTTATGAATATATAGATCATAATCCGAATTTCTTATTCAAGAGAGTGGATTATACAAATGATCCTTTCATCGTTGCAAAGCAGGATTATATGGTTTCTATAAACTCGTGTGTGGAAGTGGACTTGCAGGGACAGGTTTGTTCAGAATCTGTAGGTCTTTTCCAGATAAGTGCGGTCGGAGGTCAGGTAGATTTTGTGAGAGGATGTTCTCTTGCAAAACATGGCAGATCGATTATTGCCACACATTCGGTTACAAAGAATCACAAATCAAAGATAGTTGCATTCCTTGAACCGGGAGCAGCGGTTACGACGAGCAGAAATGATGTCGACTATGTCGTAACGGAATATGGAATCGCACATTTAAAAGGTAGAAGTTTGAGGGAGAGGGCAATACTTCTTATAAATATTGCACATCCTGATTTTAGAGATGAACTTAAAAAGGAATTTGAAAGAAGATTCAAATGTGAATTTCCGGAAGAATTGGACTAGAGGTATTTTATATTAAAAAAGTGGGTTAGTTGTATAACCCACTTTTTTAGTTGAATATTTCTTTATGAAAATTGGTGAAAGAGTGTATAAATGTCTTTAATGAACCCTTTGAGTTACTTTTTCTTCCATATAAGAGACAGTGAGATTCTGGCTTCCGGATCTGATATATCAACTATAGGCTGATTTGTAGCCATAAATGTCAAATGCTTAGGTATTATAAAAAAATACCAAGTCCAAGGTCGGAGTAAAAATAATCCGAATCTACATTATTAACATATTTAACAACATTAGGTTTTACATTAAATTTTTTTCAAAAAAAGATTATCATAAAAAATGAGCGACATGAGGATTATCAGACTCTTGGAAAGATATTATATCAGTATTATTAAGTTCACTTATACTTATAGATTCTCTACCTATAAATTTAGAGTTACTAGGAACTACAGCACATAAATTGTCATAGGAGATATGTTTTACATCAAAATTGTTAAATTTTTGTAGCATCTATATGAGAAATAAACGCTACATCATAGGTATCATTTTCTACACCCGATATAAGAGGAGCTAAATCGGTAGAAGTATAATTAATATGTATATTAGGATAATTTAACTTAAAAAGTATTTGAAAATTGTACAATAAAAAAGGTTTTTGCAGCTCTTCCAAGTATACCTACAGATAGATTAGAGTTTTTTTGTATCTGTGGATTCAGTAATATTTCCCATAACTTCATTATAGCATTCCATTAATTTTGTGAATTCATCTTCACATAGTTTTCCTATATTCGTCAACTCCACTTTATGAGTATCTCGAACAAATAGTTGAGCGTTAAGTTCTTCTTCTAAGGCGTGTATATGTCTACTTAAAACAGGTTGTGTTAGGTAAAAGCAAGTTAGCGGCTTTAGAATAATTCAAATGCTTTTGCAAGTACAAGAAATTCATGAATTCTGCTTAAGTTCATAAAAATCCTCCTTAAATATAAGTTCGTTATTTCGCAATAAAAAAATATTTTTTTGTGTATACAAAAATATAATTTATATGAAAATATATTTACAGTACTATTATAGCAGAAAAATAATTGTTATGCAAATTTAATATAACAATAAATTTATTTAGAATTTCATTGTATGAAATGTGTATGTTAATCTATAGACAATAATAAAGAACGAAAGTACAAATTGATATGAAAGGAAAACAAATGGCAAAGGAAGCAGTAATAGTAGGTTATGGAAGATCGGCGGTAGCAAGAGCATTTAAAGGCAGTCTGGTAGGAGTACATCCTATAGAATATGCGGCACAGGTACTTAACGGAGTAGTAGAGAAAGTCCCTAATTTAAAGAAAGAGGATATTGATGATGTAATAGTCGGATGTGCGGTTCAACATAAGCAGACATCAATGAATATAGCAAAGAGTATTGCTGTAAGAGCCGGTATGCCGGAGTCGGTATCTGGAGTAAGCATCAACAGATTTTGTTCTTCAAGTTTGCAGGCTATTGCATATGCATGTGGAAGCATCTGTGCAAATCAGGCAGATATGATTATAGCAGGCGGAGTTGAAGATATGACTGATACATTTGAACCGTATCCGGTAGAGTATCAGGATGAGTGGCTGAACGAGCATCTCCGGGTGCATATATGGCAATGGGTATAACTGCTGAGAATATAGTTAAAAGATATAATATAAGCAGGAGGCAAATGGATGAACTTGCACTTGAGTCTCATAAAAAGGCGGCAAAAGCTAGAAAAGAAGGTAAGCTTGCAAAATCAATTATACCTGTAAAGGTAGAAAGAGAAGGAAAGAGTACAGTATTTGATATAGATGAGGGTATTCGAGAAGATACAACTATGGAAAGACTTGAGAGCCCTAAAAGCTATGCTTTATAAAGGAAGAAGACGGTGGAAGAGTCACGGCGGCAACTTCATCTCAGACATCCGACGCTGCAGCATTTGTAGCGGTGATGAGTGAAGATATGGCAAAGGAGAAGAATATAAAGCCTATAGCAAAACTTATCGGATATGCAGTGGCAGGTGTTGATTCTACAGTTATGGGACTTGGCCCTATAAAAAGCGGTTCCAAAGGCGTTAAAAAAAGGCCGGACTTACAATAGAAGATATTGATGTATATGAGTTAAAATGAGGCTTTCGCCGCACAGGTTATTCCATGTATAGATGAGCTTAAACTTGATAAGAGTAAACTTAATCCATATGGAGGTGCTATGGCGCTTGGTCACCCTATGGGAGCGACAGGAGCTTTTTCTTACATAAGGCACTTGATTATTTGATTGATAACAATAAGAGGTATGCACTTGTTACCATGTGTATAGGTGGCGGAATGGGTGCAGCGGCAGTATTTGAGAGGTGTATGTAATGAGAGAAATAAACAGAGTAGCTGTAATAGGAGCGGGAGTAATAGGAGCAAGCTTTGCACTTTTATTTGCTAAAAACGGACTTGAAGTAAATTTATATGATATATCAAAAGATGCACTTGATGCGGGTATAAATAATATAAGCAAGAATGTAGATACGCTTATAGATATGGGACTTGTTACCCCTGAGGAAAAGAAGCGTATACTTGAGAGAGTAAAGGTATTTGACTCATTAAAGGATGCATTAAGCGATGTAGACTTTATTCAGGAAAACGGACCTGAAAGAATAAATATAAAGAGAGAAATGTTAAAGGAAATAGAAGAGTACGCACCGACAGATGCCATATATTCCAGTTCTACATCGGGACTTTTGATATCGGATATTGCAAAGGAAGCAAAATATGGCGAAAGGTGCATTGGAGGACATCCGTACAATCCTCCACATTTGATTCCGCTTATAGAACTTACATACACAGATAAGACTTCCAAAGAGTGTATAGAGGCAACAAAGAAGTTCTATGAGAGCCTTGGAAAAGAGGTAGTAATAATAAATAAGGAATGTCCGGGCTTTATAGCAAACAGGTTACAGCTTGCCGTATACAGAGAGATGATCGATCTTGTTATGAGAGGGGTATGCAGTGCAGAGGATGCCGATAAGTCACTTACCTACGGACCGGGAATAAGATGGGCAATCTTCGGACACAATATGATAATGCAACTAGGCAATCCTAAGGGACTTACCGGAATGATGGAAATGCTTGGTGATGGCGGTGATGTGTGGTTAAGGGATATGGCTGATTGGAAGCATATACCAAGAGAAGAGTACGTAAAAATAGCACAACCTTCAGTGGATGAAATGATGAAAAACTTTCCTGATTATAAAGGACATGATAATGCATCCTGTGCTAAGTTCAGAGACAAATCACTTATTGAGATATTGAAATTGCATAAGAAAATTTAGTGGGGTAATATAAAATGAAACAAAAAAAAGGTGGGGATTTTTCGTTTTGTAAAAAAGGTTGGACGGTAATAGGATTCCAGGTTATATGGTTCTTCTTTATCGGAGGAATGGCTGTTGACGGACTCAACATTATAGTACCGGGGATTGCAGCATTTAGAGGTTGGGATCCAAACAGGATATTGGCATTTTCAACACCTGCATCGATTATTGCATTGCTGGTTTGTGTAATATGGGGTGGATTTTGTAAGAAATTCGGAACAAAAAATACAATGATTGTTACCATGGTTTTGGCAGGTATATCTACTATATGTTACGGAAACGCTACAAGTATACCTATGTATGTAGTCTGTTTGGTGGCAATGATTACATTTATTTCTGCATTTTCAGTTAATGTGGGGATGACAATCTGTGCAAACTGGTTCCCTACAAAAAAGGGAATTGTAATGGGACTTACAACAATAGGTATGAGCCTGGCAAGTGCGCTTATCAATCAGATACTGAATTTCTTTACAAATCTTTTTAATATAAGTGTGGCAATATCTATAATGGGTGTAGCAATATTGGTAGTAGCGGTATTGACTGCATTGCTTATAAAGTCAACACCTGAGGAGGCCGGGTGCACTTCCGGATAATGATGAGAATATTGCAAAGCTTATACATGAGGAAGAAAAAATACTTTCAACATCTTCAAGTGAGATGGGATATAAAGAGGCTTTGACAAATAAGTATGTATGGATACTTGGAATAGGGTATGGTTGCTTTGGACTTGCAAGTGTGGGAATCATGTCCCAGCTTGTGGGATTCTTTATGGATACACATGGATATAGCATACAGGGAGCAATAAATGTTGTCACTATTGCGGCTATTATAGGAATAATAGGCTCAATAATATGGGGAATAGTAGATCAAAAGATTGGTACAAGAATCACTTCAATTCTTTTTGGAATCTGGTACTTCATAGGAATTATATTATTGCTCTCAGCTAATAATATAGTGATGGCAATAGGCATTGTAATGCTAGGATTTGCAATATGTGGAAATGGAAACCTCCCACCATCAATGGCAAGTTATATATTTGGAAGAAGAGATTTTGCTATAAGTTACAGCTGTATGAATATGATAGTTGGAATCACCAGATCTATGGCCTTTGTAATATTGGCAATACTTAGAGCCAACTTCTCAGGATATACAGTACCTTATATGGTTTTTGCTGTTATTTCATTGGTAGGTGCAGCATGTATTTTGAGTGTTAAGGTAACCGGAGTGGTAGGAAAAACTCTGGAACAGCAAAATAAATAAAACAAAACTATAATATTTTAAAAGTAAGATGGAGAAGATTGAAAATGAAAAGTAGAGGGTATCCATTCTCTTAATCGTAGCATAAACAAGCCATCTTTCGGTGGCTACTTTAAAAATTGAATATCAAAAGTTAAGGCTATGCAGTTGCTGACTTGATTTTATAACCTTGATTTTTTGCAATAATAATTGCCTGTTCTACCGTGATTTCCCAGTTAGTAGGAGGCAAATCATATTTTCGATAAAGTTCCGCATTATAGTTTTCACCGTTCTTAAGCATATGATATAATGCAGTCAGAAGCATTCTTGCAATGGCAATGATTGCTTTCTTGTGGCCGCGACGCTTTTTGAGACGGAGATAGCGGTTGCGAATTTCCCGGATGCTTTTTACTGGTAACAACGGCATTTGCACACTGGACCAGTAAAGGTTTGATATAGCATCTGGCCTTGGAAACTCGGACAGATTTTTTCTTCCCTGCACTTTCATTGTTGGTCGGAGTAAGACCGGCCCATGAGCATAAGTGTTTCGCCGAAGGAAAAGCCTCCATGTTGGTACCGATTTCGGAAATAATTCCGATGGCAGTAAAGAGGCTACGGATACCTGGAGCGGTTTGGAGAATGGCAAGTTCCTGCTGATAGGGAGCGGCGAGCGCAAGAATGAGTTCTTCAAGCTCTGCTTTCCGGGATTCCAGGCTTTCATAATGAGCTTTAATCACCTTAAGTTTGCCAACCTGTTCCGGTGTGATATAACCGTCAATAGCGTCACGGAGTTGAGGAAGCTTCTTTTTCAAGCTTTTGTAAACAAGGGGTTCAAGGTCAAAAGATGTATCTGCGGGATTTTCCAAAAGTTTATCCGGTATCGCCTGAGCAGATTTGCCGAAGGTGTCCGAAACAACGTTTCCCAACTGGATATTGGAAACCGTGAGACAGTTCTGCAAACGATTCTTTTCGCTTGATTGAAAGCAGGTCAGTTTAAAACGGTAACGCATAAGGTCACGGAGCTGGCGGATGTCAGCGGGTGGCATAAAGCTACCGGCAACAAGATCATGCTTAAACAGGTCAGCAATCCATTTGGCATCTTTCTTGTCAGTTTTCTTTCCACGGATAGCCTTAACATATTTGGGATGAGCAAGGACAATCGAACAGTCATTTTCTAAGATGTTATAAATAGGGATCCAGTATTTACCGGTGGATTCCATACAGACATCCTTGCAATTGTGTTTGAGTAGCCATTGTAACAAAGTTTTCAGACCGCTCGTGTAGGTAGAAAACCGGTGGCTCTCATAAGAAGTAACACCTTTATCGTTGGTAGAAGCGATACAGGCAACTACAAAAGTCTTGTGGACATCAATACCACAACAGATTTTGTAGACGATTTTTAAAGACATAGGGACTCCTTTCAGAATCAGAAGATTCATTAGAGATTATAGGGAGAGACGGCATTGACTGAACGCCTAAGCCATAAACGAGATTGTTTATACAAAGATAAGATTACGTGTTCCATGACACACTTATTTGTGCTTGAAAAGGCGAACCACACATATAATTATGCGGTCATCCGGCAAGCCGGACAGCCCACTCACCTCCCCGTGATTTGTAGTATACCGAGTTCCCTACAAGAAGAATTATAAATAAAAAATAGGCTCAAGGAAACATTTTCATAACGTTTTGTGCCTTGAGCAAAGCGAAAGGAATGGAAATAATTATGGGTTGCAGTAAATATCCACATATGTTTGAGCCGATAACAATAAACGGTCTCACCTGGAAAAATAGAGTTATAGCATCACCTATAACATCAAATAGAGTAGTGTATGAGGGAATGCCTACTCAAGAGGGTATAGATGTTTATGAAACTAAGTCAAGGGGAGGTTTTGCTCAGGTTACAGTAACAGAGTCATTTATAGATCATGAATATTCATGGAGACACGAGCATGGCCTTGATACATGGTCTAATCCTATGACTACATTTCATATGGAAACTATTATGACACTCACAGAGGCTATTAAAGCTCATGGTGCCATTGCTGCATGTCAGTTAAACCATGTCGGTGGAATGAATCATCCGGATGCTATACCTGGACATAAAAATCCGATAGGACCTTCTGCGTATGTACGTGAAGACGGTGTGCAGGTGGAAGAGATGACTGTTGAAATGATGAAAAAAACAGCGGAAAAATGGGCTGAGTCTGCATGGAATATGAAGGCTCTGGGATTTCAGGTTATAAATCTTCACGGTGCACATGGTTGGCTTTTAAACCAGTTTATTTCACCAAGATTTAATCATCGTACAGATGAATATGGTGGCAGCATGGAAAATCGTGCAAGGTTCCCCATTATGGTATGTGACAAGATAAAGGAAGTATGTGGTAAAGACATAATTATTGAATACCGACTTTCCGGATCCGAGCGTACAGAAGGTGGAATGACTATTGATGATGGTATAGAGTTTGCAAAGATAATACAGGATCATATAGATATTTTGCATATTACATCAGGATCATATAAGGATCATGTAAAGACAAAGGCCTTTTCATCAATGTTTGATAAGCATGGATGTAATCTTGATCTTGCAGAAGCAATAAAGAAGAATGTACATATACCGGTTGTTGCAGTAGGAGGCTTTAACTCACCACAGCAGATTGAAGATGCTATAGCATCCGGTAAATGTGATTTTGTAGCTATGGGACGTCAGCAATTTGCAGATCCATATTTCGTAAACAAAGCGCGTGATGATATAGAAGATGAGATAGCACCATGTTTACGTTGCTCATGTTTTAATCCATTAGATCCGGATCCTGATAAAAGACCTATACCTTCGTTATGGCATTGCACAGTAACCCATGGGGGCAGAGAGAACTGCGTTGGAGGAATGCTCCAAAGCCGTCAGTAAGTCGTAATGTAGTAGTCATAGGTGGCGGTGTATCAGGAATGTATGCCGCTGTTACAGCTTCGGATAGAGGACATAAAGTTACCTTACTGGAAAAGTCAGATACTTTGGGTGGACAACTATGGTTTACTGAAATAGACAGTGATAAGGAAGCGCTTAAGGCCTTTAAGGATGCAATGATAGCACGTGTAAAACATCGCAATATAGAGGTAAGACTCAACACAGAGGTTACTAAGGAATACCTTGAGAAATTAAATCCTTATTATGTTATATGTGCTGTAGGCAGTCATCCTTTTGTTCCAAATATAAAGGGTATAGAGACGGCAATACATGCCACTGAAGCATATCTTTCTCCGGATTATATTAAAGGGAAAAAGATTGTCATGATAGGTGGTGGTGCTATTGGTTGTGAATCAGGTTATTTCTTTGCAAGCGAATGGGGTTGTAAGGTAGACATACTTGAAATGCGCGATCAGATGGCAAAGGATTCATATCCTTCTCAAAGAGAGGCACTTCTACCACGTATGGAAAAAGCTAAGATGGGACTTTATTGTAATGTAAAGGTAAAAGAAATAAAGCCTGATGGCGTTATATTTATTGATAGAGATGGAAACGAACAGTATGATAAAGCGGATGTTGTTATGTACTGCTGTGGAAGCAGACCTAATGACGATATAGTAAACAGCCTTTCGGGTGTATGTGACAGATTTGTTGTAACAGGGGATTCTAAAATTGCAAGAACAGTCAAGGAAGCAACATATGAAGGATTCTGTGCAGCTATGGATATATTGTAAACAGAATATTAAAAAATTATATAAGAGTATTGTAAAAGGGCTGTTGCACTAAAAAGTGTGACAGCTTTTTTGATGCGAAAATTTGTTATACAGATTTCATATAACAATAAGATTATTTAGAATTTCAGTGTTTGAATTATGCATGTTAATATATAGACAATATTTAAAAGCAACGTTAATAACAATTTAAGGAGGATACATATATAAAAAAATTAACAGATTAACATAAACGGTAAATTTTGAAAAAAAACTAAATAAATATTTAAACTTAGACGGAGGAATATAAAATGAAACAAAAAAAGGGCGGGGATTTTTCATTTTGTAAAAAGGGTTGGACGGTAATAGGCTTCCAGATTATATGGTTCTTCTTTATGACAGGAATGACTGTTGACGGACTCAACATTATAGTACCGGGGATTGCAGCATTCAGAGGTTGGGATCCCAACAGTATATTGGCATTTTCGACACCTGCATCAATTATCGCATTGCTGGTTTGTGTAATATGGGGTGGATTTTGTAAGAAATTCGGAACAAAAAATACAATGATTGTTACCATGGTTTTGGCAGGTATATCTACTATATGTTACGGTAATTCGGTCAGTATACCGATGTATGTAGTTTTCCTTATAGCAATGATTACATTCATTTCAGCATTTTCAGTTAATGTAGGCATGTCAATATGTGCAAACTGGTTCCCTACAAAAAAAGGAATTGTAATGGGACTTACAACAATAGGTATGAACCTGGCAAGTGCGCTTATCAATCAGATACTGAATTTCTTTACAAATCTTTTTAATATAAGTGTGGCAATATCCATAATGGGTGTATCAATACTTATAGTTGCAGCACTGACGGCAGTACTTATAAAGTCCACACCTGAAGAAGCAGGTGCATTGCCTGATAATGATGAGACATGTTGCAAAGGTCATACATGAAGAGGAAAGAATACAGGAATCATATTCTAAAGATATGGGTTATAAAGAAGCACTTACAAATAAATTTGTATGGATACTTGGAATAGGATACGGATGCTTCGGTCTTGCCACGGTAGGAATAATGTCACAGCTTGTAGGTTTCTTTATGGATACTCGAGGTTACAGCATACAGGGTGCAATAAATGTTGTTACAATAGCGGCTATTATAGGAATTATCGGTTCAATAATCTGGGGTATAGTTGACCAGAAAATCGGTACAAGAATAACATCAATACTGTTCGGTATTTGGTACTTTATAGGTATATTATTGTTGTTGTCAACTAATAATATAATTATGGCAATAGGCATTATAATGCTTGGATTTGCAATAGGTGGAAACGGCAACTTCCCACCTTCAATGGCAAGTTATATATTCGGAAGAAGAGATTTTGCTATAAGCTATAGCTGTATGAATATGATTGTAGGTATCACAAGGTCAATGGCCTTTGTAATACTGGCAATACTTAGAGCCAACTTCTCAGGATATACAGTTCCTTATATTGTATTTGCTGTTATTTCATTGATTGGTGCGGCATGTATCTTAAGTGTTAAAGTTACAGGTATAGTCGGTAAGGAAGTCAATGTGGAATTGGAAAAATAATAACGGTAAAAGGTCGGCGTCAAAAGTCGGCCTTTTTATTATTTTTTTATTATTTAGCTTTTACATATTTGCCAACTCTTCTGTTTTGATATAGAATAAAAATAGTTTTATCGGTTGTAAAGCGATACTCACTTTAATATTTGGAGGTCCTATGAATTACAAATTCCACTACAAGAATACAGCTTTTGAACTTTTTAAGCTGTCTTTCTTTTTTCTATATTCTTCACTTGCTGGGATTGTGAATATTATTTTTACAGTTGCGATGATTGCACTGATATATGCAAGGTGGGATGATGCTACAGACTTACTTAGGGTGGTGCTTGTAATAGCGGTACTTTTCTTTGTGTTGTTTCAGCCTGTAATTATGTATAATAGGGCAAGGAGAAGTTCAAAAGCACTCAAGGAACTTAGCCTTGAGTTTGGTGACAGAGGTATTGCCGTAGAGGTAGAGGGCAAGCGCGAGTATATAGATTGGAAGAAGATAAAGGCTTTTAAGAGATTTCCGCAGATGCTTATCATCTTTACCGACAATACAAACGGTTATATTCTTACAAAGAGGTTTGTAGGAGATAATTATAAGAAGGTGTTTGGAGATATATCGGAGAAAATAAAGCGATGAGGGTTAGGGTTTGGCTTCTTATTGTACTTTGTTTTGTCATATTTAATACATCATGTGTAAGAAAGGGAATGTCGGTGGAGTATGTATTTACCTATGCTGAAAATCATCCGAAGGATTACCCTACCACGCTTGGAGCTTTTGAATTTGCCAGGTTGGTCAAAGAAAAAAGTAATGGCAGGATAATCATAAATGTGGTGTATGACGGAAAGCTTGGGGATGAGCTTAGTGTTATAAAGCAGATAAAATTTGGAGGAATAGATTTTGCAAGAGCTTCCATATCACCGCTTTCAAATGAGATTCCTATACTCAATGTTTTGCAGATGCCGTATCTTTACAGAGATGATGAGCATATGTGGAATGTTTTGTCAGGTGATGTCGGAAAGGAAATTTTTGAGGATTTTGAAGGTTCAGGTATTGAGCCGCTGTCATTTTATACTGCAGGTGCCAGAAGCTTTTATAACAGTAAAAGGCCTATAGAGGATGTCTCGGATTTGTCGGGGCTTAAGATAAGAGTACAGCAGTCTGAACTTATGAAAGATATGGTGAGGATGCTTGGGGCGGAGCCTGTTGCCATGGAGTACGGGCAAGTATACGGTGCGCTTCAAAGAGGTGTAATAGACGGTGCGGAGAATAATACTCCGTCTTATATTTCGGCACTTCACTTTCAATATGCGGGGTATTATACTAAGGATGAACATACCAGAGTTCCGGAGGTGCAGATTTGCTCAAAGGTGACATTTGACAAACTCTCTAATGAGGATAAAGATATTATAAGGGCGGCGGCTTTGGAGAGCAGCAGTTATGAGAGGAAAATCTGGGATGAAAAGGAGAGGCTTTATGAAGATGAGCTGATTAAAAAAGGTGTTAAGATAAATACACTTTCAGCGAGTGAAAGAGAACATTTTAAAGAAGTCTTAAAGCCGCTTTATGAGAAGTATTGTAGTGACTATATGGGTCTGATAAATAAAATAAATGAAAAGTGAGGTAGCATATGCAAAAGTTTAATTATTATTCACCTACAAGGATTGTTTTCGGAGCCGGAACAAGGAATGATATAGGTACTTTAATAAAAGAGTTCGGAGTAAAGAAGGTTGTAGTTATCTTTGGCGGAAACAGTGCAAAGAAAAGCGGTCTACTTGATTTGGTGGAAGACAAGTTAAAGTCTGAGGGTATGGATGTACTCTTACTTGGCGGTGTTGTACCGAATCCACTTTTAAGTAAGGCAAAGGAGATGACAAAGGAGGCTCTTAAGTTCGGAGCCGAGTTTGTACTGGCGGTAGGCGGCGGAAGTGTAATAGATACCGCAAAGTTTGTTGCAATCGGTGTGGCAAATCCGGATACAGATATAGAAGAGTTTTTCTTTCAAAGAAAGAAGGTGGAAAAGTCCGCTCCTATCGGCACTGTTTTGACTATTGCGGCGGCAGGCTCTGAAACCAGTGATTCCGCAGTGCTTACAGATGATGTTACAGGAACTCATATAAAGAAAGGTATTACCACAGATTATAACAGATGCAGGTTTGCTATAATGGATCCCGAGCTTACTTATACTTTACCTAAGTATCAGATAGGTGCAGGCGTAGCCGATATCTTTATGCACACATCTGAGAGGTATTTTACAAATATTTTGGGCAATCATTTGACAGATGAGATGGCCGAGGGACTCTTTAGGGATATTATTAAGTATGGCCCTGTGGGGGTAGAAAATCCTGCCGATTATGAGGCGATGAGTGAAATAATGTGGTGCGGCAGTGTCTCTCATATAGGTCTTACAGGACTGGGTGCTAAAGGTGATACACCAAGAGACGGTGACTGGTCATGCCATCAGCTTGGAATGGCTATATCGGCACTCTTTGATTCCACACATGGTGCAACATTAAGTGCCGTTTGGGCTTCTTGGGCAAACTATGTAAAGAATGAAAATATATCAAGATTTGCAAGCTTTGCAAGAAAAGTATACAGAGTAGCTGAGACTGATGATAAAAAGGCGGCGGATATAGGTATTGAAAAGACTATTGAGTTTTTCAAATCTGTAGGAATGCCTGTAAGCTTACACGAACTTCTTAACAGAGAAGTAAGTGAAAAAGACTGTGAAGACTTGGCAGTAAACTGTTCCTATAATAAATCAAGAAGTATAGGAAGTTTCAAATCACTTGACTATAATGATATGTACAATATCTATATGGCGGCAAGATAATGTAAAAGAAGGCTTTAGGATAAGGTTCCTGAAGCTTTTTTGTTTATTTTGGCTTTAGCAACTTTGACCCGATAATTATAATATGTTATAATTATCATATTACTTCTTATGAGTAGAAGTAATAACAGGAGGTGGCTTATGATTGTTATGTATGTAAAGTTAAAGAATATTTGTGCATTTGATGATTTTCATGCTCGATTTTTTTCATATCCTAAAAAGATAGTGCACAGCTCTATAGAAAGAGAATATTTGCCGGGATTTCCAAATTTCAGATATAAGAAAGTTAATATACTTATGGGTACTAATGCAAGTGGAAAAACCTCTTTTGGGAAAAATGCTGATGTATATATTTAACTTTATGAAGAGGAAGGAATTATTGAATATAACAGATAGGATATCTGATAATAAAAAAGAAAGTATTTTCTCAATCGACTATATTTCCGACAAGAATACTTTATCTTCGCTGGAAGTTATTATACCGCCCGAAGAAGAATATTATATTGAACGATGTAAAATATCGTTGAAGCGTGTAAATATCAAAAAAAGTGACAGCTATGAAAAGTGTGTTGAAAGAATGAGAATTGGAAAAGAAGTGGAGGTGTTTGAAGGATTAGAGGCATTAGAAAAAGTTTCAAAATCAAGTGGTCTTGGATGGAATTTTACATATCCTATGGATACCAATTACTATATTCGAGATATAAAGGTTGATGACTTGGAGAATGAACTGTATTTAAAAGTTTTGAAAAATGTGTTAATGACATTAGATAATTCTATTATTGATATAAAAAAAGTTGACAGCTTTGAACACACTTATGCTATAGTGATGAATAATAAAAATCTTATAATACTGGAAGGCAAAGTACTGGATCCCAACAATATTCTTTCAAGCGGAACTAAAGCAGGAATTGAAATATCAGGTTTTCTTACTGCACTTATGGAGCATAGAAACGGATTTTATTATTGCGATGAGAAGTTTTCGTATATACATAGTGATATTGAAAAGGCTATCCTATCAGTAATGATATCAAAACTTGGAGATGGAGAACAACTTTTCTTTACAACACATAATTTGGACATTACAGATATGGATTTACCTAAGCATTCCTTTCTGTTCATGAGAAAAGAAAATATAGGGGGCAAATTTATTATTTCGTGTGAGTCGGTATCAAACAGATTAAAGAAATCAACAGATTCGGTAAGGAATGCGGTAGATAATGATATTTTTGCAGTGGCACCTAGAATCGAGTTAATATATGATTTAGCATATGAAGATGATGTATTAGATGAAGATGCGGGGTGAAATCAATGAAATTTGGTCAGTACCACTATTATGTGGAAGGTGAAAATGAAAGAGTTCTTGTAGAGATATTGAGTAAGTGTAAGGATGAAAAATTTAATGTTATAAGACCTGGGAAGATAGATGTCTTTAATGTGGTTGAACGAGAGATAAAAAGCACTCATATGATGAACTTAAAAGATAATACGGTAGCGGTGTTGGTATTTGATACTGATACAAAAAATAGAGCTATTTTGGATAAAAATACGAAGTTCTTAGAGAAACATAAAAAGATAAAAGAAGTTATACTTATACCGCAGGTTTACAATTTAGAGGATGAATTGATTAGAAGCTGTAATATAAAGAATATACTTCAATTGCTTGGAAGCAAGTCAAAGAAGGAGTTTAAAAGTGATTTTAATAAGGTTAATAATTTAAATGAGTATTTGATTAAAGCGGAGTTTGCATTTGATAAATTGTGGAGGAAGAATACAGACGGTATATTTGCCGGAATTACAAGTGGAATAAGTAAAATAGAAAAATAAAAAGGATTCGAGCAAAAGCTCAAGTCCTTTTTTTAGTATCTCCACTTAAGTAACCCATACTTAGATATATATGAGTTGTGGTACCTGTTATCTGTAGTCACATCTTCACCGAACCATTCAGGAGGAGTAAAATTATTTGCTTCTTCTACCGAGTCAAACTCCACCTCTACAAGCTTGAGGCTGTCAAGATCACCTTTGAAAATATCAAGTTCCGCTGTAAGATTATTTTCAATCGGAATTTTATACCTGCTCTTTGAGATAATGATACCGTCACATTTTTTTAGCAAATGCTCAAATGCTTCTTTATTCAGCGGCAGATTGTATTCACTGTGTGAGAGTAGACCGCTGCCCTTATAGGTCAGTACGTAGTCATCGCTTTCTTTTCGCACTCTGACTACAGGGTCGGTATTTAAGTAGCCTTGAATCATATCTATCCTCTCATATGTATCAAGATTATCCGGTATTTTTTTTACAAGAAACTTTCTTTCTATTTCTATATTTTCCATAGTACTCCTCCATATTATAAGTCGGTTATATTTCAAAAAGTGTCTTACGGCTAAAGTATAAGCCTGTTTCACCTTATTTTCCGGTTCAAAAATCAGTATACATAATTTTTTTCACAACAATTAAAGGAAATATTTGTATATAACAGGTATGGGAATATTGTACATTTGACTTATATTTGTTATAATGTTCGTGCTTTTAATATATAAAGTGTAGAAAAAAATATCTTGGAGAAATTATGAATAACACGATTTTGATTGTTGCGGTAGTAGTGGTAATTTGGGCGGTACTCTTTGTTATTATGATGAGCTTTAATAAAAAGAGACAGGCTAAGGCTAATGAATTTAATAATAATAATAGAGACAGAGCCATTGTACATTTATATGGAAAGAATTTAAAGATTGACGGAAATGATATTTCGCAGTTTGATACAACTACAGGTGAGAGTATGGAAAAGGTTGTGGCTCTTGATGCGGGTAAACACAGCTTTGAGGGTGTTTTTGAAACCACTGCGGTAGGTGCTGCAGGTAAAAATATAAATATAAAGACTGAAAATTTGCAGTTTGAAGTAGATTTGCAGGGCGGACACACCTATTCGGCAGGCATATATGATTATTCACCTGAAGATAGAGAACGCTATATAAAGGAGTATGGCAGCAGGGTGCAGGATATTCTTGTAATGCCTTTAAGCCTTTACAAAGAGAGTGATTATGTCGCAGGTTGTTTAGCGGTCACATGCGATAAATAATTTTTACATAAATAATATTGAAACTTTTTAATCACAGTTGTATGAGGGCTATGTTTATGGTATAATAGCATACCAGATGTGCCTCTTGAAGGCATTTATGAAACAAGGAGAAACTTTAATGAGTGTAGAAGTACAAAAATTAGAAAAAAATATGGCAAAGCTTACAGTCACAGTAGATGCAAAAGAATTTGACAAGGCTATAGCTGATTCCTTTAAGAAAAATAAAAATAGATTCAATGTTCCGGGCTTTAGAAAAGGACATGTTACACAGGATGTTTTTGAGAAGATGTATGGCGCAGACAGCCTGATTCCCGGATGCTATAGACTTCGTACTTGATGCATCATATCCAAGTGCTGCAAGAGAGAGTGAGCTTGAGATAGTTTCAAGACCTCAGATAGAAATCAAGAACGCTAAAAAGGGCGAGGATTTCGTATATGAGGCATTGATTGCGGTAAGACCTGAGGTGGAGCTTGGCGAGTACAAGGGTATCGAGGTAAAGAAGGCTGATGAAGTTGTAAATGACGACGATATCGCAAGTGCACTTAAGAGCGAGCAGGAGAAGAATGCAAGACTTATCACAGTTGAAGGCAGACCTGTAGAAAACGGTGACAATATCACACTTGACTTTGAAGGAAAAATTGACGGAGTAGCATTTGACGGCGGTAAGGGCGAGGATTATCCGCTTGTTATCGGTTCAGGTACATTTATTCCGGGATTTGAGGATCAGATAATCGGACATAATGCAGGTGAGGACTTCGATGTAAATATCACATTCCCTGAGAACTATCAGATGAAGGATCTTGCAGGCAAGGCAGCAGTATTTGCTTGTAAGGTAAAGGAAATCCAGAAGAAAGAGCTTCCTGAGCTTGATGATGATTTCGCAAGCGAGATCAGTGAGTTTGATACAATGGGTGAGTACAAGGAAGACTTGAGAAAGCAGCTTTCAGAGGCTAAGGCAAAGAGAGCGGCAACAGAGAATGAGAATGCTATAGTTGATAAGCTTATCGAGACTTCAACTATGGATATTCCGGATCCTATGGTAGATGCACAGGTTGAAGGACTTGTAGCGGACTACGGCAGAAGAATGCAGAGTCAGGGTATCACACTTGATCAGTATCTTCAGATAACAGGTATGTCAAAAGCGGACCTTAATAATCAGTTCAAACCACAGGCTTTAAAGCAGATTAAGACAAGACTTGTGCTTGAAGAAGTAGCTAAGAAAGAAAACATTCAGGTTAGCGAAGATGAGATAAATGCGGAGCTTCAGAAGATTGCGGATTCTTACAAGATGGAACTTGAGAAGATTAAGGGATTCTTCGGTGAGAATGAGAGAAAGCAGATGGCTGACGATCTCGCAGTTCAAAAAGCAATTGACTTTTTGGTAGAAAATGCTAAATTAGTATAATGTATTAGTGAAGATAAGTCAGCCTCAGGCTGGCTTATTGGAGTATTAAAGGATTACAATTTAGATAGGAGTTTTATGAGTTTAGTACCTACAGTCATTGAGTCTACAAGCAGAGGCGAGAGAGCTTTGATATATACTCAAGACTATTAAAAGATAGAATAATATTCCTTGGAGAAGAGGTAAATGATGTTACTGCAAGTCTTGTAGTGGCACAGATTCTTTTCCTTGAGTCTGAAGACCCTACAAAGGATATAAATCTTTATATAAACAGCCCGGGCGGAAGTGTTGTAGCCGGTATGGCAATATATGATACAATGCAGTATGTAAAATGTGATGTATCCACCATCTGTATGGGTATGGCGGCAAGTATGGGAGCTTTCTTACTTGCAGGCGGAACAAAGGGCAAGAGATATGCGCTTCCGAATGCAGAGATTATGATACATCAGCCTTCAGGCGGTGCACAGGGACAGGCTACAGAAATTAAGATTGTCGCAGAACAGATTTTAAAGACAAAAGAAAAATTGAATAAAATTTTGGCTGAGAATACAAATCAGCCGATTGAGGTCATAGAAAGAGATACCGAGAGAGACAATTATATGTCTGCCGAGGAGGCTCTTGCCTATGGTATTATAGATAAGGTTATAGAACACCACTAAGGAGGTATTATGGCCAACAAGGACAAAATATGTTGCTCATTTTGTGGAAAAACATCCGATCAGGTAAGACGACTTCTTTCAGGTCCGAACGGAGTATATATTTGTGATGAATGTATAGAATTATGTTCTGAAATACTTGAAGAGGAGCTTGACGGAGTATCAGATTACTATGATGCTTCAAACGATATAAATCTCTTAAAACCTAAGGAAATCAAGAAGTTTTTGGATGATTATGTTATCGGACAGGATGATGCGAAGAAGGTATTGTCCGTAGCGGTATACAATCATTATAAGAGAATTAAATCAAAGAAAAGCTCAGAGGTGGAAATCCAAAGAGTAATATTTTAATGCTTGGACCTACAGGTTCAGGTAAGACATATTTGGCACAGACTCTTGCAAAGATTTTGAATGTTCCGTTTGCGATTGCGGATGCTACCACACTTACAGAGGCCGGTTATGTAGGAGAGGATGTCGAGAATATCCTTCTCAAGCTTATTCAGGCTGCTGACGGTGATGTAAAGAGAGCCGAATACGGCATTATTTATATAGATGAGATTGATAAGATAACAAAGAAGTCTGAAAATGTATCAATCACCAGAGATGTATCGGGTGAAGGCGTACAGCAGGCACTGCTTAAGATACTTGAAGGAAGTATTGCTTCAGTACCGCCACAGGGCGGCAGAAAGCATCCGCAGCAGGAGCTTATACAGATAGATACCACAAATATATTGTTTATCTGTGGCGGAGCTTTTGACGGGCTTGAAAAGATAGTTGAGAACAGACTCTCAAAGGGAAGCATCGGATTCAATTCGGATGTGGTTGAGAAAAACTCAAAGTCTATAGACGAGCTTTTCAAGATGGTACTTCCGGGAGATTTGACCAAGTTCGGACTTATACCTGAGTTTATCGGTCGTGTACCTGTTACGGTATCACTTGATATGCTTGACAAGGAAGCGCTTATACAGATAATGACCAAGCCTAAGAACGCCATCACAAAGCAGTATCAAAGCTGTTTGAGATTGATGACGTTAAGCTTGAGTTTGATCAATCTGCGGTTGAAGAAGTGGCCAACCTTGCACTTGAAAGAAAGATCGGTGCAAGAGGTTTAAGGTCCATACTTGAAGGCGTTATGACTGATATGATGTATGAGATACCTTCAGACCCGAATATCGGTATCTGTACTATCACAAAAGAGACAATAGACGGTGGTGAGCCTGATATTGTATACAGAGACAAATCTGTAAGAGCAAAAAAGATAAAAGCAACTAATGAAAACAGCGAAAGCGCTTAGAATTTACTTACCCTCGGCTATACCGGGGGTATTGTGTATATAGGGAGTAAATGAACAGATTAAAAACAATATTGATAAAGGGGCAGGTAATTTTTCCGGGAGAAGTGATAGGGTTTTCAGCTGACGACAGAGAAAAACTGAAGGTACAGCTTGAAGCCTATGACAATGATGAAGAGTTGTTTCTGTTGAGATTCAAATCGGATGACGACACTGAAAGAAAAGACAGCGCATACACTGAGACCAACGGTGTTATTGCAAAGGTAGAGAGCGTAAATGAAAAGGACAACGGTGTAACGGAGGTTTTGGTAAGGGCAGTAAGAAGAGGAAAACTAAAATCAATGGATTGCATCGCCCCTAATGAGTATGAAGCCGATGTAGAGGAGTATGTGGAATCTGAAGATGGCTTTGACAGGATGATAAGAAGCCTCCACCTTACAATGAGGGGATACAGTGATGTAAATGAGAGGTTCAGAAAGAACTTCCTTAACGATTTATTGGCTGTAAAGTCTTTGCCGGAGCTATTGGACGGGCTTAGGCTTGCACTTAATTTAAACTATGAAAAGAGAAAGATAATCAATGCCGCCAAGACTCCTATAGAAGAATCAATGCTTCTTTATGGAAATAATGAGCGAGGCCATAGACAGAAAAGAGATTTCAGACAGGATCAAGTCTGAAGTTGATAAGGATATTTCAAAAAATCAAAGGGATTATATTCTCAGAGAACATCTTAAAGTAATTCAAAATGAAATGGCAAAAAACAGCGGCTATGAGAATATTACCGATGAGTACGAAGAGAAGCTTGAGAATATAAAATTACCTGAGGAGTACAAGGAAAAACTTAAAAAAGATATTTTAAGGCTCAATACTTCCGCCAACAACGGACCTGAGGGGAATGTTATCAGAACATATTTGGACACTGTCTTTGAAATGCCTTTCGGAAAAGAAAGTGAAGATATCAATGATATACTTCGTGCAAAGAAAATCCTTGATGAAGACCACTACGGACTTGAAAAGGTTAAGGACAGAATTTTAGAATATCTGTCTGTAAGGATATTAAATCCTGACGGAAATTCACTATACTCTGCCTTGTGGGACCTCCGGGAACAGGTAAGACTTCCATTGCAAAGAGTGTTGCAAAGGCGCTTGGCAGAAAGTATGTGAGAATAAGCCTTGGCGGTGTAGGCGATGAGGCTGAAATCAGAGGACACAGAAGAACATATGTAGGAGCTATGCCGGGCAGAATAGTGGAAGCCATAAAGAATGCAAAGGTGGAGAATCCTCTGCTTTTATTGGACGAGATAGACAAGACATCAAGAGATTATAAGGGAGATGTGTCATCGGCGCTGCTTGAAGTACTGGACGGCGAGCAAAACAAGACTTTTAGAGACAGATACCTTGAGATACCTCTGGATTTGTCAAAGGTTTTATTTATAGCTACGGCAAACACTCTGGATACGATTCCAAGACCGCTCCTTGACAGAATGGATATTATAGAGATAAGCTCTTATACCGAGAATGAGAAGTTTCATATTGCAAAGAAGTATCTGGTGCCGAAGGAAATAGAAGCAAACGGTCTTAAGGATGTGCAGATAAGCTTCAGCGACAAGGCGATAAGAAAGATAATACATAACTACACCAGAGAGGCCGGAGTAAGAAACCTCTCAAGGCGAATCGGTGATATTTGCAGAAAATGTGCCAGAGAGTCGCTTGAGGGCAAAGAAAGCTTCAAAATCAGCGAAAAGAGTGTATTTAAGTACCTCGGAAAAGAAAAAGTAAGATATGATGAGTTGGAAAAAGAGCCTAAAGTCGGAGTGGTGACAGGGCTTGCGTGGACAAGTGTCGGCGGAGATACGCTAAGCATTGAAGTGAATATAATGTCCGGCAAGGGAACTCTCACACTTACCGGAAATATGGGCGATGTCATGAAGGAGAGTGCAGGTATTGCAAGAGTCTTGTAAGAAGTATGGCAAAGGAATATGCTATAGAAGATGATTTCTTTGAGAAGAACGACATTCATCTGCATATACCTGAAGGCGCCGTTCCTAAGGACGGACCGAGTGCGGGTGTAACTATGACTACCGCCATAATATCTGCAATTACAGGTAAGAAGGTGAGAGCGGATGTGGCAATGACAGGTGAGATAACACTTCGAGGCAGAGTACTTCCTATAGGAGGTCTGAAAGAAAAACTTTTGGCTGCGAAACTTGCAGGTGTAAAGACTGTATGTGTGCCTAAGGAGAATGAAGCCGATATTGCGGAACTTTCAAATGAGATTACAGACGGACTTAAGATAGTATATGTAAGCGATATAAGAGAAGTATTGGATGTAGCACTGGTTAAGTGAGGTGTTTATGATAATAAAAAAAGCGGAGCTTGAGACTGTATGCGGTATAACAAGTAAGTTTCCCGAAAACAGTGAGCCTGAACTGGTCTTTGCAGGCAAGTCAAATGTAGGAAAATCGTCACTGATAAATGCACTTATGAACAGAAAGTCGCTTGCAAGGACATCAAGTCAGCCCGGAAAGACGCAGACTATAAACTACTACAAAGTGAATGATGAAATATACTTTGTGGACTTGCCGGGATACGGTTATGCCAATGCCAATATTGAAACCAAGGCAAAATGGGGTAAGATGATTGAAAAATATCTGCATACCTCAGAGCAGATAAGATGTATATTTTTGCTTATAGATATAAGGCATGAGCCAAGTAAGAATGACAAGCAGATGTATGATTGGATTTTGCACAACGGTTATCAGCCTGTAATTATAGCTACAAAGCTTGATAAGTTAAAAAGAAGTCAGGTGGCTAAATGTGTGAAGATAGTGAGAGAAGGACTTGGACTGCCTAAGGAAGGTGTGCTTATACCCTTCTCATCACAGACCAAACAGGGCAGAGAAGAAGTATATGAATTTATAGAAAATCTTTTGGCAGAAGAACAGGTTTAATTTAATGAAGATATTTATTGTGGAAGATGATGAAAATATAGTGGAACTTTTGGGAGATGAACTCAGAGCGTGGGGATATGAAACAATGTCTGTGAAAGACTTTAATAATGTGGCAGAAGAGGTGGAAGAGTTTAAGTCGGATCTTGTACTTATGGATATCACTCTGCCATACTACAACGGATTTTACTGGACCCGGAAATCAGAGAAAGTTCAAATGTACCTATAATTTTCATCTCTTCTCACAATAATTCGATGGATATGGTATCCGCAATGCAATTCGGAGCGGATGACTATATTACAAAGCCTATTGATATCAACCTGACAAGAGTAAAAATACAGGCAATTTTAAGAAGGACTTATGAATATACAATGCAGGTCGATAAATTGACATTTGAAGGAATAAGTCTGGATACTTCAAGGGCAAAGCTTAGTGGTGAAAGCTTTGATATAGACCTTACAAAGACCGAGCTTCTTATACTTGAGGCACTGTTTAATGCGAAAGGACAGATAGTAAGAAGAGAGGACATTATGGATCACTGTTGGCAAGGTGATGATTTTATAGATGACAATACTTTGGCGGTGAATATTACAAGGCTTAGAAAGAAACTTGATAATGTCGGATATAAAGAATTTATACAGACTAAAAAAGGTATGGGATATTATCTTGTGAGGTAGATATGGACAGATTATGGTCTTTTTTAAAAAATGAATATCGTATTTTTATTACCCTTCTATATGTATGTTTAATATTTGGAGGGGTATTTTTATTTGCAAATCTTGATATGCAATATTTTATCTTAAGTCTTGAGCTTATATTGTTTTGCATGTTTGTTTTTCTTATTATAGAGTGGATATCTTATGTAAAGAGAGAAAAAATGTCTGAGGAAATTGAAAGGCTTCAAATTGAAAATAATACTCTCAGAAATAAGATAATTGATGAAAGAAAGGATTTGGAGGAGTACTTCTTACTTTGGATACATCAAATCAAAACGCCTATCACGGTCTGCAATCTTATTTTGGATAAATCGGGAGCTGACAAAAGGCTTAAAGAGCAGATATTTTATATAGAGGAATACACAAATATGGCTATGAACTATTTAAAGCTGAAAGACAGAAGTACGGATATGGATATATATGAAGTGGATCTGGATGAGGTATTAAACAGTGTTATAAAGAAGTATTCTCTTATCTTTATTGAAAAGAAAAATAAAACTTGAATATAAAAAAATCGGTGAAAGAGTAGTAAGTGATGCAAAAATGGCTTTCCATACTGTTGGAGCAGATTATTTCAAATGCACTTAAATACACAAAAGCATGGCAGTATAAGTATATTCTATGATAAAGAACTTTCAAAGTTAAGTATAAAAAGATACCGAATAGGAATTCCTTCAAAGGATATCAAAAAAATCTTTGACAGGGGTTATTCGGGATTTAACGGCAGAATAAATGAAAAAAATCAAGCGGTCTCGGACTTTATATGGTAGGAAAAGACAGCCGAGATTTTGAATATTGAAATAGAAGTAAAATCTGAGCTTAATGCAGGCAGTGAGTTCTCCTTTATATTTAAAAAAACAGATAATTTTATTTAAAAATTCGGTCTAAGCTTACAAGATTGTAAGATTAAACCGGATTTTGTCATATTAGATAAATGCAGAAATTTTTTTCTGCGGATGTAGAATAGGCAATATAAAGGAGGAAAGAAATGACAATATTAGAATGTAAAAATATAAAAAAGCTGTATAAGACAAAGAATGTCACTACCGAGGCATTAAAGGGTGTGAACTTCTCTGTGGAAAAGGGAGAGTTTATTTCTATAATGGGTGAGTCGGGAGCAGGCAAAACCACGCTTTTAAATATTATTGCAACATTGGATAAAGCCACTTCAGGTGCTTTAATGCTAAACGGTAATGATATAGGAACATTAAAAACAAGAGATATATCAATATTTCGGAGAAAAGAATTGGGTTTTGTATTTCAGGACTTTAACCTTTTGGATCAGTTTAATAACAGAGAAAATATTTACCTGCCCTTGGTATTGTCTGATGAAAAGCCGGATTTGATGAAAGAAAGGCTGGATGAGATACAGGATAGACTTGGTATAAGGGAAATTTTGGATAAATACCCTTATGAAATATCGGGTGGACAAAAACAGAGAGTAGCAATTGCCAGAGCAATTATCACAAAACCGGCACTGCTTTTGGCAGATGAACCGACAGGGGCACTTGATTCTACATCTTCAGAGATGATTTTGAACTTATTTCATCAAATAAATGAAGAAGGGCAGACGGTTTTACTTGTAACACATTCTCTCCGTGCGGCAGCCTATGCAAAGAGAGTATTATTTATTCGTGACGGAGTTGTTTTCCATGAGATTTACAAAGGTGAGGATGAGAGCCGAAATAACTTTATGGAAAGAATAAGTCAGGCAGAGTTTATGCTTGGCAGAGGTGAGAAAGTATGAGTTTTTCAATGGCAAAAAAGTTTGCGCTGCAAAACTTAAGAGCAAATAAATTACTTGAAATTCCCTTTGTGCTGTCATCAGGTATAATGTTGATACTTTTTTTAATGTAATGTCAAGCTTGGTAAACAACAATTATGTAAGAACAAGGCATGTAGTTTTGCCGACGCTTATAAAGTTCGGAATAGTTATTCTGGCAATATTTACATTTATATTTATACAGTATGCTATAAATTTCTGGTTAAAGAGGAGGAATAAGGAGTTTGCACTGTACGGCATTCTGGGACTTGAGAAAAAAACATGTAGGCAAGATTATCGGTATTGAATTTTTTTCATACTCTTTGCAATCATATGGATAATGGGAGTAGTCGGAGGATATATATTCGGTCAGCTTTGCTTTTTTTGTTTTTAAACTTTTTGATGAAGGATGTCCGGAAGGCTGATGGACTATACTTTCAGTATTTCGGCACTTATAAATACTACAGTTTTGGTAGTGATTCTCTACCTGATTGTTATTATAGTAAGCGGATTCAGAATATATATGTCCACACCTATGGAACTTTTACAAAGAACTCATAAAGGTGAGGGGGAACCTAAGTCAAGAATCATAATAATGCTTGCAGGATTTATATTGCTCTTTGTGGGTTACGGTATTGCACTGTTTGTAGGCGGATTGCTTTCATCTATTAACTATTTCTTTGTAGCTGTGCTTGCCACAATATTTGCGACTTATCTTTTGTACGCAACTTTTACGGTATTTATTTTGAAAGCGCAAAGAAATAATAAGAGCTTTTATACACCTAAGAAGTTTTTGAGTATAAGCGGTCTTTTATACAGAATGAAGGGCAATGCGATATCGCTTGCAAGTATCTCTATTCTAAGTGCCGGAGTTATCATAAGTCTTTCCACTACGGTAACGATATACTCAAACTATGTAAAGCTTGGTGACAGTGTAATGCCCAGAGAATATAAGATTGAAGCCGGCAGTGAGAATATAAGCAATGAAGATATGGCAAAGAGACTGCAAAGCCTTGTGGAGTCAAGTGTGCCTGATAAATCAATGATTAAAGATGAGTACACTACATTTTATATGACTACAGCTGCAGTAAAGACAGGTGATGGAATAAGTAAATATCAAAGAGGAAGCAAAGCGAATCCGGTATTTGTAATTGCAAGCGACCTTGACGGATACAATGGGAGAACACATCAAAATATTAAACTTGATGACGGAGAAATTTTACTGGGAGATAATAAAAATAATAAAATTGGTGACACATTAAAAATAGGAGACAGAAACTTTAAGGTAATAAAAATAGACAGTATATTTCCTTATGAATATTCAGGAGTAGAAGGATACGGTATTGTCGTTAAGGATATGGCTACTCTGGAATTTTTAAGAGAGGCTTTGGACGGAACAGATATAAATTGCAGTGTATACTGGGATATAGACGGAGCGAATGATAAGGAATATGAGGATACATTGGTAAAGCTTAAAGACGGCATAAAGAATCAGCTTACAGGTGCTGGCAGAAGTGTGTATGATGTAAGCAGTCGTAGTGAGATGATACACAATCAGTATGAGATAAACGGAGGATTTTTATTCCTTGGGGTATTGATAGGCATTATCTTCCTTACAGGAACTGTTTTGATTACTTACTATAAGCAGATCAGTGAAGGCTATGAGGACAGAGAAAAGTATCAGATTATGAAAAAACTGGGGCTTTCAGATGATTTGATAAGAAAGACAACCGCGTCACAGATCGGATGGATGTTTTATGCACCGCTTATTGTAGCAACGATTCATTGCGTTGTGGCATCAAAGATAATATTCAGGCTTTTGGGTCTGTTCGGAGTAGGAGATGTTTCACTGTATGTGATATGTCTGGTATCTGTGATTGCAATATTTGCGTTTATATATTTTATTATCTTCGGGCTTACATCAAGGGTTTATGAAAAGATAGTTGAGTAAATTTAATCTTTCTATGGTATAATGTAAACTTAAGGTCAGATGGATTTGACCAAATATTACCATAGAAAGAGGCTGTATGGAGATTTTAAAGGATTTGATGAATTTTTTTGGATTCATCAGTGACAATGTTTCATGCAATAAGTGAATGTGAAAAAAAGTTTTAAAAAGACAGCGGGTATATATATTTACCTGAAAATGAAAAAGTGGAATATAAGAGCGGGAAAGTACTATACAAAGAGGAATTCGTCCAGTCTTATCGCCTTTGATATAGAAAACGGAGATTATCACTTTCAAATAAGTGCGGCACATTCGGATTCGCCTACATTTAAGTTAAAGGACAGACCGATAATAGAGTCAAACGGCTACCTTAAGTTAAATGTTGAAGCCTATGGAGGAATGATTGATGCCACATGGCTTGATAAGCCTCTCACACTGGCAGGAAGAGTGATGGTGGATACCGGGTGCGGCATAGAGACGAGACTGCTTTATATAGATAAAGACCTGTTAATTATTCCGAATGTACCTATACATTTTAATAGAGAAATCAATAAGGGATTTGCTTTCAACAATCAGGTGGATATGTTGCCTGTATTCAGTGCAGGTAATCTAAGCGAAGCCGATTTTGACAAGATGCTTGCAAAGGAGCTGGGTGTTAAGCCTGAGGCCATACTTGCAAAGGATTTGTACCTTGTAAACAGACAAAAGGCTACAGTTATAGGCTATGACAATGAACTTATATCAAGCGGAAGACTTGACGACCTTGAGTGTGTATACACATCACTTCTTGGATTTATTGAAGCTATGAATAACGACCATATCAATGTCTTTGCGGTATTTGACAATGAAGAGGTGGGCTCCGTGACAAAGCAGGGTGCAATGTCCACATTCCTTGTGAGCACACTTAACAGGATAAACAAAGCACTTGGAAAATCTGATGAGGACTATTACAGAGCGATAGCAAAGAGTATGCTTATCAGCTGTGACAATGCACATGCAATTCATCCGAATCACCCTGAGCTTTTTGATGTGAAGAACAGACCGGTTTTAAACAAAGGAATTGCAATCAAAGAGAGTGCAAATCAGAAGTACACTACAGATGCGTTCAGCAGAGCCGTGTTAAAAAAGATTCTTGATAAGAACAATATTCCGTATCAGACTTTGCAAACAGAAGCGATATAATAGGAGGTTCAACGCTTGGCAACCTTTCAAATACGGCTGTAAGTATGAATGCCGTAGATATAGGTTTGCCGCAACTTGCTATGCACTCGGCATATGAAACGGCGGGAGCCAAGGATGTGGAGTATGCGATAGAAGCGCTTAGAGCATTCTTTGAGACAAATATTGATATAAAAGATGATAAGGTATCTTTAGAGGTATAGATGAAGGATAAGAACGAAATATACTTTAAATGGGGTATTACTGCAGTTGCGGTAATTGTGATAGCACTTGTAATATCTTTGATTTTCAGTAAGCTTGGAATTATCGCCTCGGCTCTAAAGACTGTAGTATCTACAGTTTCATCAGTGCTTTACGGCGTGGTTATGGCATTTTTGATGGCGCCCGTATACGACAGGATAAGCGCATGGGTGGAGGAGATACTCTCCTCATTTTTTCCTAAGTGGAAGAAATCCGGCAAATGGGCAAAGTTTATAGCTACTTTGGCTTGTCTTATCATACTTATATTTGTAATATTTGCTCTTATAATGATGATAATACCGGAGCTTGTAAACAGTATCACAAATGTTATAGGCTATGCTCCTGACGGAATGAGCAATCTGGAAAATTGGTTAAAGGATATACTCAATAAAAACCCTGACCTTGAAAAGCTTGTAATAGGCAACTATCAGGATATAAGCGAGAGGATAAGCGATATTGCAACCACTACCGTACTGCCGAATGTAAATACATATATCAAGAACTTATCAAGCGGTGTAATGAATGCACTGGGTGTGGTGGTAAATATCATTATCGGTATGATGGTAATGATGTATCTTCTCAATATGAAGACCACACTTTCATCACAGGCCAAAAAGATTGTGTATTCACTTGCAGGTGTAAAGATAGGTAATGAGATAGTTACGGAAGCCAGATATATCAAAAATATGTTTGAAAGTTTATTGTAGGTAAGATAATAGACTCTATTATAATAGGAATAATAAACTATTTCTTTATGGTGATAATACATATGCCTTATGCTCTGCTTATAAGCGTGGTGGTTGGTGTAACCAATGTTATACCTTTCTTCGGACCTTTTATAGGTGCGATTCCAAGTATAGTATTGTTGCTGCTTGTTTCGCCTATTACGGCACTGCAGTTTGCAGTATGGATTTTGGTATTGCAGCAGGTGGACGGAAATATTATCGGACCGAAGATACTCGGACAGACTACAGGTCTTCCAAGCTTTTGGGTACTGTTTTCGATATTGCTCTTTGGCGGACTTTTCGGCATTGTCGGTATGATAATAGCTGTGCCTACTTGGGCTATAATATACAGGAGTATAAGCAGGGTTTCAGAACATTTCTTAAGGAAAAAAGGGCTTGAACCTGACAGCGGCAGCTATGTGAATCTTGATTACATAGATGAAGAAAGTAAAAAATATATAAAATTGGAATAACTTATGTACCCCTCATTTGACAAAGATAATGAGGGGTGATTTTTTAGGAGGAAAAATGACAAAAGAAAACTTACAGTATATAGGAAATGTAAAAGCCGGGGATATACCTTGGCACAGGCTTACCACTGCTTATAAAAGAGCTACGGATTTTGATAAGTATTTTGATGTGCTTTTTAAGATGAAAAGCAAAGAAGATGTGGAAGAGGCAGGAAATGAGATTGCTGTAAATATAGAACATCAGGATACACTTTGGCAAGCAACACCTTTTGCATGTATATTTCTATACAGAATCTTTAAAAAGGCTTTAGAGGACAGAGATAAAAACCCTGTAGCGGACTATCTTGTACCGGAGCTTGCGGAATTGTTCGTATATATAGTTGAAGCGGTAAATATTGTCGAAGATATGGAACATCCGGATCCCTTACCTCACTTTAAGGATATGCTTTCTGAAGAGTATCTTTGGTCCGAGGTTTATGATGAGGAAGAGGATGAAATGAGATGGGACGAGGGTGATGTATTTCCTGATGATTTGTACTACAGCTTTTATTATTATTCAAAACAGGTGCTGCTGCTTTTAAAACCTCTATTAAAACAGGCGGATGATGAATGGTCTAAGAAATTATATGAGCTTATAAAAGAATAGGAGACAATATGAAGATATTAAAGAGAATATTACTTGGATTTGTAATTATTATAGCGGCAGCAGCCTGCCTTTGGTTTGGCAGATTTAAGGTCGAAGATATAAGTGCTCATAAAAAAATAGCGGATATAAATGCATATATGAAGACTGTGGATGATATAAAAGTATCGGATAATGTAAATGTAGTTGCGATAGGAGAGGCGGCTCACGGCTGTAAGGACTTTCAGGAACTTAAGCTCTCAGTCCTAAAGAAAATGGTGAAAGATTATGACTTCAGAGCTTTTGCACTTGAGGCGGACTATGGTGAGTGTGCTGCAATAAACAGATATATTCAAGGCGGTGACGGAGATATAGAAAGTATTGTAAAGACATTTTCATTTCCTATATATCATACAAAACAGATGGAAGAACTTATTTCATGGATGAGAGAATACAACAGTACCGTAAGTGAAGGTAAGAAGCTTAGATTCTACGGATTTGATATGCAAAATCCTGAAACAAGTTATGAGTTTTTAAAAAGTTACTGCACATCAAAGGGACTTACAAGTGCAGAAGAGTTTGATAAAAATTTGGACTGCATAGAAAAAGGTGAGGTAAGCGTAGAGAGTGCAAAAGCCGCTATTGATTTTGTCAACAGCCTGAAAGAAAAAATCGGCGATATAGATGTGTCAAATGCCGATGACAGGGATGTGGTATTTGAGTTAAATACTGTAAGACAGTCAATGGAGACTTTTACTAAAAGTGATGAATCAATTTATACTCTCAGAGACAGTGATATGGCAGGTAATATAGAGACCGTTTTGAATATTGAAAAGAAAATAGGTAGCGGAAAGCTTGTTATAGCGGCACATGACGGACATATAGCAAAGATCGGCAACGGATATACATCTATGGGAGCCGTTTTATCAAATGATCTTAAAGATGCTTACTACAGTATAGGCACAGATTTTTGGAAGGTTACAGACAATATTAAGGTCTTTGAAAAGAAAAAAAGAAGTATACAAAGTTTTATTTCAGCCGATCCGCTTGCGGCACAGGCAAGATTTGCAAAAGATAAGCAGTATTTATTGGACTTTTCAGATATAAAGGAGGGAGACAGTCTATACAGTCTGATAAACTCTCCGTTAAGAATGGGAGCCCTTGGAGAAGGATATACATGGATGATGAGGATAGTACAGAGCAGTTACAGGCCTAAGGCGATTGCAAGCGGCCTGTATGATGCAATGATTTTTGTATACGAAGGTGAGCCTATAGAGGTAATAAATTAAAATTCATAGATTAACTTGCTTTTTGAGAGCAAAGTGATATACTCCTAGTTAGCAAATTCTAACCGGGAGGTTTTTTATGAACAATGTAATAAACATAATTATAATAGTTGTCATTGCGGTATTGGTGGTTTTCGGAATCGCAAACTATATCAAAAAGCTGAAAAAGGGCGGAGATTGTTGCCCTGAACATGAGGAAGGTACAAAGTCTATAAAGGTTAAGGACAGAGACAAGTCACATTATCCGTATGAGGCAAAGCTTGCAATAGACGGTATGAGTTGCGGCAACTGTGTAAGGAATGTCGAGAATGCACTCAATGCACTTGACGGTACTTGGGCAAGCGTCAGCCTTGAAGACAATATGGCGACAGTACTTTTAAAGGATAAGCCTGATATTGAAAAACTTTCAAAGGCTGTATCTGATGCAGGATATTTGGTATTAAAGAGAAAATCTACATACTAAAATTGTAAAATAGGGATTAAAATTTGAAAGCTTATTTAAAATCAAATAAAATTGGCATAATATAGCGCTGATAATATAAATATGTTATAATAGACAGTACAATATATTTGTTAATGCATAATGAATGTCACAATGTATAAGATTATCTTGCGATTTAATTCATATTTTGCATTGGAAAGGAAATTTATGTCAAAGAAGATTAAAGTATTTTATGATTACACATGCCCTTTTTGTTACAAAGGAATAGGAGAGCTTCAAGATATTTTACCGGATTATAAGAGTGTGGAGGTGGAGTGGTCTCCATGTGAGGCACATCCAAGACCGGAACCTGCAAGAGTACATTCGGATTTGGCTGCACAGGTAGGTTTTTATATTGCGGAGAACGGTTTCAATATAAAGAAATACAATAATTTGGTGTTTGAAGCACATTTTGAAAATCAGCAAAGAATTGATGATAAGGAACTTTTGGCAGACCTTGCCGAGCAGGCAGGTGCAAAGAGAGAAGATGTTTTGGAGCTTTTAGCTGCAAATAAGAACGCAAAGAAGGTGGAAGATTCAAATATCGAGGTTTGGGATACACTGGGTATTCCGGCAGTGCCTTCATATGTATACGGTGATACGATTGCGGCATCAGGAGGCGGATTATTGGTTCCTATCAGTAAAGTTTCAGAGCTTTTTAAGCTGGCTGTAAACGATAAGTAAAGTGATTTTGGTAGTTTTCACAAAAGTTACTTAGAAAATATTTCACAAAGTTTTTACTTTGGTAAAATTTAATCCACATTATAATATATGAAAATTATATTATAATGTGGATTTTTCTATATATAATAGCCTGAAAAATTAGACCAAAAAGCTCCAATTACCGCTTTGCAAAAAGATTGCAACATTTTCTTATTGACATTTAACATTTATGTAATATAATAAAGGTATCCCGACGAACAAAAGATTCGTTCTTTGCAAGAAAGGAAGTAAATGAAAAACAACTTTAAGAAGATAATTTTAGTTGCATCTGTTTTTCAGCTATGATGGCGGGAAGTGCATATGCGGCTACACAGGCGGAAGTGGATTATGTTACAGGTCCGGCATTCGGTCTTAATGCGGATCAGTACGAAACAACACTTGACTCTTATAAACAACAGCAGGAGGCTGAACTTGTAGCGAAGGAGGATGAGGAGATAGCTGCCTTAAGAGCATCTGCAAGAGGCAGATCTGTAGGTAAGTTCAAAGCGTATGCTTACTCACTTGATACAGACCCTTCCAATATTACTACTGCAGGTACAAGACCTACTGTAGGAAGAACTATAGCTGCGGACTGGTCGGTGCTTCCGAGAGGAACCAGAGTTCGTATCGGAGACAGTGATACTATCTATGTAGTGGAAGATACAGGTGGCAATATTAAGGGAAAGACCATCGACATCTTCATGAACAATGACAGTGAGGCCAGAGCACATGGAGTAAGATACCCTGAGCTTTATGTCGTAGAGGGTGATGCAAAAGACGCTCAGCAAAAGATTGATGCGATTTTGGCAAGAAGAGCCGAGAGACAGGCAAGTCAGAATAAATAATTTAAGACCAAGAGATAGCAAATAAGTTAATATGTGAATAGGTTAGACAGTTACAAGCAGGTAACAAGACAATATAGGATTATTGTCTACACTTCGTTAAGAAGATATGATTAATACGTTTGCAAAAGGGATATTAGAGAGAAAATCAATTCGGTTTTCTCTTTTTTATATTGTAAAAATTTTTATATAAAAAAACTCCCGCAGTTTCCTGCGAGAGTCTTTTATTTATTTTGCAAACTGTCTTGGCGGTGTATTTTCGTTAAGAAGCTCAAACTTATATCCGTCAGCCTTAAGTCTCTCTATGATGGTAGGGAGAGCATCATGTACGAATGCTGTATTCGGCATATCGTGCATAAGCAAAATGGAATGAGTATTCTCATTTACCTGCTTGATAGTCTGGTCAATAAGTTCCTGACCTCTCTTACCCTCTACGTCACCGTCAAATGAGTTCCAGTCAAAGTATACTATTCCTCTGTCTCTGACAGCCTGTAAAAGCTGAGGTCTTATAGCTTTGTTGTAGCTTGCATTGCTTCCGCCCGGGAAACGAAGCATCTTACTGTGCTCGCCTGTAGCTTTAAAAATAAGATCGTCCATAGCGTCATAGTCAGCCATAAATGCATCTACAGATGCATATATCTTTTTGTAGTTATGTGTCAAACTGTGAACGGCTACATTGTGACCTCTGTCTTTGATCTGCTTAAGCATATTTATCAGAGGTTCAGTATCCATATACTGTGCTGTAACAAAGAAACAAGCCTTGATATTGTACTGGTCCAATATATCTAAAAGTCTTGGAGTACCTGTCCAAGGACCGTCGTCAAATGTGAAGTAAACCACCTTTTCATCCGGACCCGGGTTGCTCTCAGGTGCGGCTGTAGTCTCTTCGGCACTCTGAGAAGTCTCGCTCTCGGATACCGCTGAAATCTCACCTTCACTTGAGGTCTCACTGTTATTTGCTTCTACGGTTGTCTCTGTAGTGTCCTTTGATGCGTCCGCTACTTTAACATTTTTCTTTCTTGCATTCCAACCGTAGGCAACCATCGCTGTAAAAATACAGCAAAAAATCAATACTATAATCGGCACAACAAAATTATGTCTTTTTCTTCTACTTCTTCTTTTCATTTCTACCTTCCTTAGATAAATTGAATGCCCTGAGTCTTGTAAGATCTACGAAGATATATAGAATGTAGATGACAAACAGAGTATTCGAAACTTGTATTAGTATAACAGATAACAGGCGGTTTGTGTTGATATTTTTCTTAAATACTTTTAAAGGAATGATAAAGCGTGATTATGATATTCGAATAAATATGAGTATAATATGTGATTTTGTTGACATTTATAATATATGCATATATGATGTGTGTGTTCAAAAACAAAATGAAAAGGAAAATATTATGGTATATATTTGGCTGATTATAGGCTTTGTATGTCTTGTAGGCGGAGCGAATTTCTTTGTTGAGGGAGCTTCGCAGGTGGCAAGAAAGCTCAATGTGCCTTCTGTTGTAATAGGTCTTACAATAGTGGCATTCGGAACAAGCGCTCCCGAGGCTGCGGTAAGTATTGATGCGGCTTTAAAGGGTAGCAATGCGATAGCGCTTAATAATGTTATAGGTTCAAACATATTCAATCTTTTGGCGGTAGTGGGTATATGCGGAATAATACATGCAATGCCTGTGGATAAGTCGCTTTTAAAATTTGACTATGTGGTGAATATAATAATTACGATTATAACACTTGCTTTTATATTTCTTACAAGCGGTATAGGAAGAATAGAGGGTGCGATACTTCTTATAATTTTTATAGTGTATATGATTTATACTGTAAGGTCTGCGCTTAAAGGAAACAGTGACAATAAGGATGAAAACAAGAAAAAGCTGCCGCTGCCTTTGGCAATTGTCTATATAGTCGGAGGTCTTGTGCTTGTAATATTAGGCGGTGACAAGGTTGTGGAGTCCGCCAAAGAGATTGCTTTGATGTTCGGAATGAGTGAGACATTGGTAGGACTTACAATAGTGGCGATAGGTACTTCACTGCCTGAGCTTGTGACAAGTATTGTAGCTTCAAGTAAAGGTGAGAACGGTCTTGCACTTGGTAATGTTATAGGTTCAAATATCTTTAATATTATATTTATACTGGCATTTTCTTCCGTATTAAATCCTATAGGTGCGGATGTTGTAGCGGTATATGATACATTCTTTTTATTATGTGCAACCTTGATGGTGTATATATTAGCTAAAAATGACGGTGAGATATCCAAAAAAGAGGGACTTGCCATGGTTATAGCTTATATAGCCTACACTGTATTTATTATATTGAGATAAAAATAAGGGGGTGTGAAAAAACTCGATTGAGTTTTTTCGCATCTCCCTTTTTGCAATTATTGTGTATAAATGACTAAAATCATACGCAAAAAAAGCACACTTCCCCTACCCCATAGAAATTCTTTTTTTGAATCTATGCGGCAGTTCTGCTTCTTGTCTTTTTTTTCTGATATTTATATAAATTATGGCCTATCGCCACGAGTAAAACTTCCAGTTTGACTGAATGAATACCTCTTCGGACAATTCTCTGGTACCAACGGTTGCTTTTCATAATTCCGAAAGTACCTTCTGCTTGTATCGAACGGTTCATTCTCAATAACGCACCGTGGATACTTTCCAGGTTTTCGATTACTTCCTGATGCATGGAAGTTAGTTCCTGATTGATCCGAACGGTTCGATTCTTATCTGTCTTCTTACATTTCTTTGCATATGGACATCCGCTACAGTCTTCGCATTCATACACTTCTTCCTTGCGCCCGTACTGATTTCCCCTCACATTTTTTCTGTATAAAAATGGAATGCTTTATCGTTAGGACATCTCATGACTCCTTGCTCATCAATTCTGAAGTTAACTGCACGAAATGGGTCTTCATGATATTTTCGATCCTTAGTTTCCTTTTTAAACATTGGAAATTTCATATACTTCTCAATTCCGTTCTGTTCACAGAAAATATAATTGTTGTATGAGCCATATCCGGCATCTGCCACAGGATATTTGGGATAGAATCCATAAGTTTGTTTGAAGTGCTCCATCAAAGGAACAAAGCAATCCATATCCGAACGATAATGGTTCACATCAACAACTGCAATATATTCATCTGCTACACCAATCTGTACATTATATGCCGGCAGAATCTGATCATTGCCCATGTAATCCGTTTTGATACGCATAAAGGTAGCGGAGTTATCTGTTTTAGAGTAACTGTTTCGGTTAGGACCACAGATTTCAATTTTTTGTATGTATTCTTGAAGTTTCTGACAGAAAGTAGTCAAGTGTTCATAATGACGCTGTTCTTTGGATTTTCGCTTTCCACTTCCGTAAACAAATGTACTGGTATCCAGTTCCCATAAATGTACTAGCTGCTCAACGATTTCATTCAGATAATCCGGTACATACTCCGAGTTTATTGTGATCTGTACCCCGCTCCATGCGATTTCTGCATTAATTTCCTCAATCTCCGCAGTGATTTTTTCGTAAAGCTTGTAACGGAACTTTTCGGTAGCCTTCTTCCATACCCAGGTATACTTGTTTGCGTTTGCTTCAAACTTGGAGCCGTCGATGTAGAGATGTTGCAGATCTACATGCTCCTCGTTAAAGATAGCATGATTGATATCGTTAAAAATGTTTTCAATCTTATCTTTAAGTATTTTATTGATGAAATATCCAAAGGTTCTGTATGACGGAGTCCGGTAATCCATGAGATAAATGAACCTGATATTAACTTTGCAGTTGTCTTCAAGTTTTCTCAGAGAGCAGTAACCGCTAGTCATAAATCCGAAAAGTACTGTCTTTAACATGTTGACCGGATTATATCTGCGTCGTCCGGTTGTGTACTCCGGAATATCCGTCAGATACTTGTTTAAATCGATTCCTCCTATCAATCTGTCAAATGTTAAAACAGGATCCAGCAGATCCAAACAATCTGAAAGAAACAGTGGAAAATATTCTTGTTTTGAATTACAATAGGTATTGGGTAAATTTTTCATTCCAAGTTAATTTTACCACAAAAATAGGACCTTTCGCATGAGCGAATGGTCCTATTTCTTTTGGGGACTTATTTCACAGCCCCTTTTATTTTACATTAAAGTAAGTTTTATGCTAAGAAAGGCACAAGGAATAAGAATCCGCAGCCTATGATGATTCCTGTCACTATAAGTACTATAGCACAGTAACCCATAATATCTCTGGCGCCAAGTCCTGCAATACCCAGAGCCGGCAAAGCCCAGAAAGGTTGAAGCATATTCGTCCAAGCGTCACCCCATGCAATAGCCATAGCGGATACTGCCGGAGAAACTCCTATTGAATTGCCTGCAGGCATTACTATAGGAGCCTGTACAGCCCACTGTCCGCCACCTGAAGGAACGAAGAAGTTTACAATACCTGCAGAGAGGAATGTAAACAGCGGGAATGTAGTCTGAGTTGATATATTTACAAAGAAATCGCTTATAGCACCTGCAAGTGAATGTCCATTCGGACCTGCAGCGGTCATAATACCCATGATACCTGCGTAGAACGGGAACTGTAAGATGATACCGCCTGCACTCTTTGAAGCGTCTGTAATAGCTCTTACATAGCTTATAGGAGTTCCGTGGAATATAATTCCAAGTGTAAGGAAGATAAGGTTTACAACATCAAGTGATAAGTTCAGCCCCTTATTGACAACTACAGAGTGTATAATGTAAATAATAGCAATTAAAGCTGTTATTATTGAAAGGAAAGGGCTGTTCTCAAGATGCTCAGCCCGGTGTGGTGGCCTTGGTCAGCTCAACCTTTTCTTCTACAAGCAGCTTAGGATCCACAGTTACGGTATCCTCAGGCAGCGGATGCATCTTCGCATTGACAAAGGCTATTACTATAATGATAGCCACTACAATGATAAGATTCCATGCTGAAAATATAGTCTGTGATGTAGGGATAGACTCGGTTACGGCGCCTGCGGTCTGCTTGTTTATCTCATCGGTATATGAGGCAAGCTGTAGCGGTATTGAACCTGAAAAACCTGCGTGCCAGATTACAAAGCCTGAATATGCTGATGCGATAAGCAGTCTGTAGTCGACACCCTTTACCTTCTTTGCAATTTCCTTGCAAGTATTGCGCCTACTACAAGTCCGAATCCCCAGTTAAGCCAGCAGGCAATCATAGATACCACTGTAATAAACACGATTGCGGATGTAGGACTTTTTGGAACTTCTGCCGCCGCATTTATCGCTCTCTTTACCGGCGGAGCGGTAGCAAGTGCGGTACCGAGTACAAGTACAAGAGCCATCTGCATAGAGAATTTCAAAAGACTCCAGATACCCTTACCCCAAGCATCGGCTACATCCCAAAGCTTCATACCTGTAACAGGTAATGCAGCCAGAAAAACTACAATAGTAAGGATGATACAGAAGATGAATGCATCCGGCAAATACTTCTGAACAACATTTACACATGCGTTTGTAAATTTCTTAAACATTTATCTGCCTCCTTTTACGAATTGTTTAATTATTAACATTATATCAAAATACAATCCAAAAAACCACTATATATTCATAAAAAATTAAATGAAAATGCTTTGAAAATTCATAAAAAGCAGTCCAATCTCAAAAAGGGATATGGCTGTAAGCATATCCCCGATGTATAAAAGCATTATAGTAAAAGGCCTTTATGAATGCCTTTAAATTAGAATGTTTTTAAATCATCTGCAACTTTCAAAGGTGCTTCGGTCTTTGCAATAACTTCATCTACGCTTACACCCTCAGCCACTTCTTTAAGTACAAGACCGTCATCTGTAACTTCTATTACAGCCAATTCCGTAACAATCTCGTCAACAGCATGTATAGCTGTAGCCGGAAGATTGATAGACTTCAAAATCTTCGGAGAACCGTCTTTTGCAGTATGTGTCATAGCGATGACAACCTTTTTTTGAACCTGTAACAAGGTCCATAGCGCCGCCCATACCCGGAACCATTTTGCCCGGAACTATATGGCTTGCAAGGTTTCCTTTTTCATCTACCTGCAATGCACCGAGAACTGTCATATCCACATGTCCGCCGCGGATAATTGCAAATGAAAATGCACTGTCAAAGTATGAAGCACCTCTTAAAACGGTTACATTCTGTCCGCCTGAATTGATAAGATATTTATTGGCAAGTCCTTCACCTGCAAGAGGTCCCATACCGAGAATACCGTTCTCTGACTGAAGTGTAATCTCTATTCCTTCAGGAACATAGTCCGCTACCATAGTAGGAAGTCCGATACCTAAGTTCACCACATCACCATCACGTAAATCACGAGCAACTCGTCTGGCAATTTTCTCTTTTGACATTATGATTCACCTCCTACAAGATAATCTACAAATATAGCCGGAACTGCAACATTCTCAGGCTGAATATCACCTACAGGAACTATAAGGTCCGCACCTGCAATAACAACATCTGCAGCTGTAGCCATAACCGTGTTGAAGTTCTTTGATGTGGCTGTGAAGTAAAGGTTTCCCTTTTCATCAGCTATTGTGGCACCTATAAGAGCAAAGTCCGCTCTGAGAGGCTTCTCAAGGAGGTAGTCCTTGCCGTCAATATTGAGAACCTGCTTGCCCTTGGCAACTTCCGTACCGACACCTGTAGGTGTAAGCACGCCGCCGAGTCCTGCACCGCCTGAACGAATTCTCTCTGCAAGAGTACCCTGTGGACAAAGCTCAACTTCCATTGTGCCGTCATGCATCTTTTGTCCGGTTATAGGGTTTGTACCTATATGTGTTGCAATTACTTTCTTTACCTGATTATTGACAACCAGTTTACCGATACCGGTTGTAGGAGTAGCGGTATCATTACATATAAGTGTTAAATCCCTTTACTCCCTTCTCAACCAATGCATCAATGATCGGTTCAGGTGTACCGCAGGCTAAAAAGCCGCCTACCATGATGGTTGCGCCGTCATGGATGTTTGCAATAGCGTCTTTGATTGAAACTATCTTCATTTTTATTCCCTTTCTACAACAATTGCTGTGCCCATACCGCCACCGATACATAGTGTGGCAAGGCCGCATTTTGAATCTCTTTTTTGCATCTCATAGAGTAGAGTTGTAAGTATTCTTGCACCTGATGCACCGATAGGATGTCCAAGTGCTATAGCACCGCCGTTTACATTGGTGATTTCTCTCTTAAAGCCGAGCTCGTTACATACTGCAATAGCCTGTGCCGCAAAGCCTCGTTAGCTTCGATAAGTTCAAGGTCGTCTACTGTAACACCTGCCTTTTCCATAGCCTTTCTGGATGCAGGAATTACACCGAGTCCCATTACGCTAGGATCAACACCGCCTGAAGCATAGCCCTTAATAGTAGCCATGATAGGAAGCTTAAGCTCAAGAGCCTTCTCCTTGGAAGCGATAATGAACATTGCAGCACCGTCGTTGATACCTGATGCATTACCTGCAGTTACAGTACCGTCTTTCTTGAATGCAGGTTTAAGCTTTGCAAGGTTCTCTATAGTAGTATTGAATCTTGGAAACTCATCTGTATCAAATACCTTAGGATCGCCCTTTCTCTGCGGGATAACTACAGGAACTATCTCATCTTTGAATCTTCCGGTCTCAATAGCTACCTGAGCTCTTCTTTGGCTCTCAACAGAGAAAACATCCTGATCTTCTCTTGTAATGCCCTTTTGCTCAGCGATATTCTCAGCTGTTACTCCCATATGATAATTGTTGAAGGCATCCCAAAGACCGTCTGTAATCATCTCGTCTACAAGTGTCTGATTGCCCATCTTCACGCCGAATCTTGCACCTCTTAAGATATATGGTGCGTTTGACATGCTCTCAGTACCGCCTGCCAATACGATATCAGCATCGCCTGCTTTGATAATCTGAGCTGCAAGCTCAATAGTTCTAAGACCTGAACCGCAAACTTTGTTTACTGAAAAAGCCGGAGTGGTATTCGGAAGACCTGCACCAAGTATTACCTGGCGAGCGATATTCTGACCGAGACCTGCACCGAGTACGTTTCCGACTATTGCTTCATCAATAAGAGAAGCGTCAATACCGGCACGCTCAATAGCTCCCTTTGCCGCTGTGATACCAAGATCTACCGCACTTACACCTGCCAATGAACCGCCGAAACTACCCATAGCTGTTCTTGCAGCACTAACTATAACTACCTCTTTCATGTTTTTACCTCGTCATTCTATAAAAATGAACAATACCAAAGAGTGATTATCGCCCTGTATTGTTAGATATACGTCTCATCCATATCATACCATAACTGTAAGGATTTATCTACCCCCTTATTATTGAAAATAGCTATAAAAAATATTGTATGTTATTATATATATATTTTTTAAACAATGTGGTATAATCCTGTCTTTGACAGCTAAAAGGCCTGAAGCCCGTATATATCAAGGGTTTCAGACCTTTTTTAATTCGTAAAAGTGTAGCTAGAACTACCTACTTTTTTTGCTGTCTCGAAAGACTTTTTTCATACTCAAATCGGTTAAAATTTCATAATCGGTACGAAATCCGAATGCTTCATGAAGTGCATCTGTTATGGCCGTTCTTGTGTAAGCGGGCAGATATCCTAGCTTTTCTCCCGGACGATACATCATCATAGAGCGTAGTACGTTAATGATTTCATCGCATGTATATTGTTCTCCAAGTTTTTTCTCAAGTATCCTAAAGACTACTAATGAGGCAAAACAAGTTATGAAATGTGCCTTTATACGGTCCTCTCTTTGAAGATAAATAGGGCGTGCACTGAACTCGGTTTTCATGATTCTGAAGCATTCTTCGATTTCCCATCTCTTCTTGTTTATACGAACTATTTCTTCGGCACTTGTTGTCTCCAGATTAGTACAAACGGCGTAGAAACCGTCATATTTTTCTTCTTCAGCTATGAGGTTCGAATCTATATAGGGATTTCTCTGTCACATACTTCTCCTGAAGATGTCATTGTTTCGGTAGCAATAAAAACGGCGTGGATCATTTTGATTTTTTTGATTTCTTTTATATTCCCCTTTCTCAATAAGCTTTATTGGCACGGTCAATCTGGCTTTTGCCTGATTTTTCTGATGATATTTTTTTGTACTTTTAAGGAGAATGATACGATAAGATGTTGCTCTAACGCTTTATCACCTTCTTTGACCTTTTTATCGGATAAGTCTTCTTTAATCCATCGTTCTTTATAAAAAGACTTTATTATAGTCTGTCTGTTCATCAAGGTTATTTAGATTAAATAATCCTGTTTCACCTTGTAGTGACCAGCCTTCAGGGTCTAGGGCAAACTCCTTTAAGTATTTCGGTAGTTGTTTTATAGATTGTGTTGTTATAAAACTTCTTATTCTTTCGCCAAATAAAGTTTTGTCGTTAAACTTTCTATTGGCATTTGAAGAAAGACCTGCATCTGTACAGATAATAATACTATCAATACCATAATCATCGATTACCTTTTGTTCCAGAGGCTTTAGTGTCGGTTGCTCATTCTTATTTCCCGGGAAAATATCAAAAGCAAGAGGAATACCGTCATGATCCATAAACATTCCCATTCCTACGATAGGTAGTGGTTGATGTTGTTTTGATTTTCCATATTTTCTAAGTTCATCTTCCTGCTCGATTTCAAAGTAATAGTTTGTGCAATCATAGTAAAGAATGTCGTTCCTTCGTGGAAGTATTATTTGGCTATTTTTATAAAGTTCAGATTGAATGAAGTCGCTTTCTTTAGCTAAAACAGAAAGCGAACGATATATATCATGTAAATTAAAGGTAGGCTGCTCAATAAACATTTTTGAAGAACGGTTTGAGGCCAACTTAGAAGATGGATAAAGTATACGAGTAAAAATTAGTCGAGATAAAATATCGTTCAAGTCATATTCAAAGCTATATTTCTTTGAAATTTTAGAACAGATTTTATCCAGATTCAGTGAATAGTAAATACTCTGAAGAAATAGATATCCACAGTTAAACAAATGTTTTTTTCATCAGGTTTTAGGAGTTTTTGAAGGAGAACATTTTATTAAAAATCTCTTTTTGTTCCTCATATTCCTTACGATTAAGTTCGTCTACATATTCCTGAGCCCAAATATAAGGGTCTTTTCCATTAGCTCTAGTTTTAACCATATCAAGATTTCCAAGTTTTTCAATAGTAACTGTAGTAACAGAACCATTGGATTTACGTATAGATTTCTGAACATAGAATGTAGCAGAGTTTTTTGATTTACTTACAGTAAGCTTCATAGTATTCCACCTCCATGTTCATATTATACCATAAATAGCTACAAATAGCTACATAAAATAGATAATAAATTGACAAAAAAATAAGACTGAAATCCAGTCTTTATAAGGGTTTGAGGTTTATAAAGGGAATCGGTAGCTGTCAAACTCCCGATAGCTCCCTTTGCCGCTGTGATACCAAGATCTACCGCACTTACACCTGCCAATGAACCGCCGAAACTACCCATAGCTGTTCTTGCAGCACTAACTATAACTACCTCTTTCATGTTTTTACCTCGTCATTCTATAAAAATGAACAATACCAAAGAGTGATTATCGCCCTGTATTGTTAGATATACGTCTCATCCATATCATACCATAACTGTAAGGATTTATCTACCCCCTTATTATTGAAAATAGCTATAAAAAATATTGTATGTTATTATATATATATTTTTTAAACAATGTGGTATAATACCTAAAAAGTGCAGTATGTATAAAAATACTATAGACAGGTCAGGTTTATTCAATATCTAAGTAATAAAAAAAGACAGCAAAAATAATTTTTGCTCAATTAAAGATTGAAAAAAATTCATACTTTTTAATCAATAATGTATTTTTGTATACAAGAGATTGCTTATGCAAAATATATATAATACTTAGTCAAAAAAACTGATTGAATGTCAGATACATATATGTTATATTTTTATCAGAGACTTTTATCATGTCAAATATGATTACTGACATGCAATATTTACAAGGAGGTGTTTTATGGGTTTTGTAAGATTTGACGCGGAAGGTGCGGTCGGTATTGTTACTATTGACAGACCTAAGGCACTTAATGCTTTGAATTCCGAAGTGTTATCAGATCTTGAGGCGTGCTTTGACGGTATTGATACAAATGTTATAAGAGCGGTTGTATTGACAGGTTCAGGCGATAAGTCCTTTGTAGCCGGTGCGGATATAGGTGAGATGAGCAAACTGAGCGTGGCTGAAGGTGAAGCATTCGGTAAGAAGGGAAATGATGTATTCAGAAAGATAGAGACTTTCCCTATACCGGTAATAGCGGCAGTGAACGGATTTGCGCTGGGCGGCGGATGTGAGCTTGCTATGAGCTGTGATATAAGAATATGTTCGGAGAATGCGGTATTCGGTCAGCCTGAGGTGGGACTCGGCATTACACCGGGATTTGGCGGTACTCAAAGACTTGCCAGAATAATCGGAATAGGTATGGCTAAGCAGCTTATATTTACAGCAAGAAATATAAAGGCCGACGATGCGCTAAGACTCGGACTTGTAAACGCTGTTTATACAAGTGAGGAGCTTATGGTTCAGGCTAAGAAAATGGCGGCTACAATAGCTGCAAACGCTCCTATAGCTGTAAGAGCCGCAAAGAAAGCTATAAATGACGGACTTCAGGTAGATATTGATAAAGCCATAGTTATAGAAGAAAAACTGTTCGGCAGCTGTTTTGAAACTCATGACCAGAAGGAAGGCATGGGTGCATTTATGGAAAAGAGAAAAGAAAAGAATTTTACTAATTCATAAGATTTTGACTTAGTATCAAATATAGTTTTTATAAATTTTAAAGGTTTTTGAGAAAGGAAGTAAAAAGATGATAGTTGGTGTTATTGGTGCAGGTACAATGGGTTCAGGAATTGCTCAGGCTTTTGCTATGACAGAAGGTTATGAGGTTAGACTTTGTGATATCAAAGAAGAGTTTGCACAGGCAGGATTTGCAAAGATTCAAAAGAATATCAATTTCCTTGTAGGTAAAGAAAAGATTACAAAAGAAGCCGGAGATAAAATTATTTCAAAGATAAAAGTCGGACTCAGCAATATTTGTACAGACTGTGACCTTGTTGTTGAGGTTGCACTTGAGAAGATGGAAGTTAAGAAAGAGATCTTTAAGGAACTTGAGAAGGTTGTTCCTAAGGATTGTATCTTTGCTTCAAATACTTCATCACTTTCTATTACAAGAATCAGCGAAGGACTTGACAGACCTGTAGTAGGAATGCATTTCTTCAATCCGGGCTGACAGAATGAAACTTGTTGAGGTAATCGGCGGAAAGAATACACCTGTTGAACTTGTTAAGAAGATAGAAGAGATTGCCGTTGAGATCGGTAAGACACCTGTACAGGTTAAGGAAGCTCCGGGATTTGTAGTAAACCGTATCCTTATCCCTATGATCAATGAAGCAATCAATGTATGGGATGCAGGAACGGCAGATGCCGAGGGTGTTGATACAGCTATGGTTTTGGGATGTGCACATCCTATGGGACCTCTTCATTTGGCAGACCTTATCGGACTTGATATTTGCCTTGCCATTATGGAAGTTATTCACAATGAGACAGGTGATGACAAGTACATACCGGGCTCCTAAGTTAAAAGAGCTTGTAGCTGCAGGTAAGCTCGGTAAGAAGACCGGAGAAGGAATTTTTTTATATAAGTAAAATAAATACCCCCTTTTTACAGAGGTAAGAAGGGGGCATAAATATTGGTATAAATACAAAAGGCGGGTTTGTATTTACTATATATAAGGTGAAAGAAAACTAAGAAAGGATAATGCAAACAAAGACTTTCACTTTTATGTTTGCACTTGGATTTATTCAAGTAGGGTATTATTCATGGATTTTACTTTAGACAAGAAACATGAGATGGCGAGAACCCTCTTTAGGGAGTTTGCCGAAAAGGAAGTAAAACCTCTTGCAATAGAGGTAGATGAAACAGAAGTATTTCCAAGAGAGACTGTAACTAAGATGGCTAAATACGGTTTCCTTGGTATTCCTGTTGCAAAGGAGTACGGCGGTCAGGGAGCCGATCCGTTGGCATATGTTATGTGTGTTGAAGAGATTGCAAAAGACTGCGCTACTACAGCCGTTATTATTTCAGCACATACATCTCTTTGCTGTGATCCTATTGCCACATACGGTACACCGGCTCAGAAAGAGAAGTATCTTATTCCTCTTGCAAAGGGAGAGAAGCTTGGAGCATTCGGTCTTACAGAGCCTAACGCAGGTACTGATGCACAGGGTGTTGTTACAACTGCCGTTCTTGACGGTGACGAGTATGTACTCAACGGTTCAAAGATTTTCATTACCAACGGTAAGGAAGCTGATATCTATGTAATTATTGCATGTACAGATGTGAAGGTGGATGCTAAGGGAAGAAAGAAAAAAATCTTCTCAGCATTCCTTGTAGAAAAGGGAACACCGGGATTTTCATTCGGTACAAAGGAAAAGAAGATGGGTATCAGAGGTTCATCCACATATGAGCTTATTTTTAACGATTGCAGAATTCCGAAGGAAAATATGCTCGGACCTGAAGGTAAGGGATTCGGTATTGCAATGCATACTCTTGACGGCGGTCGTATAGGTATTGCCGCACAGGCACTCGGTATTGCAGAGGGCGCACTTGAGAGAACTATCAACTATGTAAAAGAGAGAAAGCAGTTCGGAAGAACTATCGGTGCATTCCAGAATACACAGTTTGAGCTTGCAAATATGGCAACCAAAGTAAAAGCGGCACAGATGCTTGTATACAGAGCTGCAATGGCTAAGGCTACACAGAAGACATATTCTGAAGAAGCCGCAATGGCCAAGCTTTTTGCTGCGGAGGTAGCTATGGAAGTAACTACCAAGGCTGTTCAGCTGCACGGCGGATACGGTTATACAAGAGAATACGAGATTGAAAGAATGATGCGTGATGCGAAGATTACAGAAGTTTACGAAGGTACAAGTGAAGTACAGAGAATGGTAATCGCCGGTTCATTGCTTAAATAAAGTTGCTATTACGAATGGAGGATGTCATGAAGATAGTTGTTTGTATTAAACAAGTGCCGGATACAAAGGGCGGTGTTGTTTTCAACCCTGACGGCACACTTAACAGAGGAGCTATGCTTACAATCATGAACCCTGATGATAAAGCGGGTCTTGAGGCTGCTCTCAGAATAAAAGATAAATACGGTGCGGAAGTTACAGTGGTTACTATGGGACTTCCGAAGGCTGATGAGGTACTTAGAGAAGCTCTTGCAATGGGAGCCGATAATGCAATCCTTATCACAGACAGAGTACTTGGCGGTGCAGATACTTGGGCTACATCACAGACTATAGCCGGTGCACTCAGAAAGCTTGAATATGATATTATTATTACAGGTCGTCAGGCTATCGACGGTGATACTGCACAGGTCGGACCGCAGATTTCAGAGCACCTGGGTATACCTGTTATCAGCTATGCACAAAAAGATTGAGGTTGAAGGTGACAGTGTAGTGGTAGAGCGTCAGTTTGATGACAGATACCATGTTTTTGAAAGCAAAGATGCCTGTACTTATCACAGCACTCTCAGAGCTGAATGAGCCTAGATATATGACTCGGGCGGTATCTTTGATGCTTATGACAAGGAAGTAACAGTATTCTCAAGAGCGGACCTTGTAGGTGTGGACGACTCAAATATAGGTCTTAAGGGTTCACCTACACAGATCGCAAAAAGCATCCGATAAGGTAAGAAAAGGGTGCCGGAGAGCAGGTAAACTTAAGTGCATCAGAGTCTGTTGACTATATCTTAGGCAAATTAAAAAGAAACACATATCATCTAAAAAGGAGTCGTTTATGAGACAAAAATACAGAAGAATACAGGGGAGTGTTTACATTTGCCCAGCAGGTAGACGGCAAATTAAGCGGTATTTCCCTTGAGCTTATAGGAAAAGGTAAGGATTTGGCTGCCGACCTTAATACAGAGGTAACGGCGGTTCTTCTAGGATCTGATATAAAGGGATTGGCACAGGAGCTTGCCGAGTATGGTGCCGACAGAGTGATTGTGGTTGACGATCCTAAACTTAAAGAGTATCGTACAGAGCCTTATACACAGGCGCTTGCAGCAGTTATAAATGAGTTTAAACCTGAGATATTCATTATCGGTGCTACAGCTATAGGTAGAGATTTGGGACCCTAGAGTATCAGCAAGAGTCGGAACAGGTCTTACAGCAGACTGTACACAACTTGAAATCGGTGATTATCCGCTTGTAGCTATTGCAGGAAGAGAGCAAAAAAACATAATCAGCTTCTGATGACAAGACCTGCATTCGGCGGAAACACCATAGCTACTATTGCCTGCCCTGAGAACAGACCTCAGATGGCTACAGTTCGTCCGGGTGTTATGCAAAAGAAGGAAAGAGTTGCAGGAGCAAAGGCTGAGATTGTTGACTTTGATGCAAAGCTTGAAGAGAACAACAAGTATGTTGAGATCTTGGAAATCGTAAAGAACACAAAGACTACAGAAGATATCATGGCTGCAAAGATCTTGGTATCAGGCGGTAGAGGTGTCGGTTCAGCTGAGAACTTCAAGATTCTTAAGGATCTTGCAGATGCGCTTCACGGCACTGTAAGCTGTTCAAGAGCTGTAGTTGATGCAGGTTGGATGTCTAAGGACCTTCAGGTAGGACAGACAGGTAAGACAGTTCGTCCGCATCTATACTTTGCAATAGGTATTTCAGGCGCTATACAGCATCTTGCAGGTATGGAAGAGAGTGATATTATCATCGCTATCAATAAAGATGAGAATGCACCTATTTTCAGTGTTGCAGACTACGGTATTGTAGGAGATTTGAATAAGATCGTTCCTGCACTTACAGAAAAGATTAAGGCTGAGCTTGCTAAAGAAAATTGATATACTATAAACAGTTTCGCTATAACCTCAAAAGGGTTATAGCGATTTTTTTATTTTAAGAAAAAAATGTTGACATGAGAGTAAACTTTAGATATAATCGAATCACCTTATAAACATACTAATTTTATAGGTAAATAGGTTATTTGACAGATATACAGTAGGAAGGAATGCTCATGGAAAAGAAAGAATTCAATCGCGAACATGAACACAGTCATAAACATGAACACAACCATGACCACAGCCATGGTGTAGACCATATTCACAGCCATAGAAATCTTATAGGATTTGATGAAAACGGTATACCGACAATTACTTTAAAGTCGGACCATGAAGAAGACGGAGACGATAAGGCGTTTATCAGAGATTATATGAATGCGGTTTCAGAGTACAGAAAGACTTTTCCGTCAAAGGATGAGGTTTTGGAAAACACTCCCGATCCGGCGGTAAGAGAGATGATTTTGCGTCAGAATCAGCTTGGATTTGATACCACATTTGACAGATTTGATAAGCAACAGCCACAGTGTGGTTTCGGTATGGCGGGAATCTGCTGTAAGATCTGTAATATGGGTCCATGTAAGATAACTTCAAAGAGTCCTAAGGGAGTCTGTGGGGCGGATGCGGACCTTATAGTTGCAAGAAATTTGCTTCGTTCAGCCGCTGCCGGTGTAGCTCAACACGGTATGCACGGTCGTGAGGTTATTTTATCTTTGAAGTGGGCAGCTGAAGGAAAACTTGATTTACCTATTTTGGGACGGCAAAAGATAAAGGATACCGCAAAAGCATTCGGAATAAAGACTGAGAGAAGAAGTATAAAAAAGATTGCGTCGGAACTTGCAGATGTACTTTTGGATGATATGAGTCGTACAGTACCAGGTGATTATAAAATCATAGAGGCACTTGGTTCAGAGGAAAGAAAAAAAGTGTGGAAGGAGCTTGATATTCTACCTATCAGCGCCTACCATGAGGTATTTGAGTCTTACCATAAAACAGGTGTCGGTACTGACGGTGACTGGAAGAGTATAATGCAGCAGTTTTTACGTTGCGGACTTGCATTCACATATTCAGGTGTTGTAAGTACATCAATAGCAACTGACGGACTTTTCGGAGTGGGAGACAGAGTTACATCAAAGGTGAATATCGGCGCTTTGAAAAAGGGATATGTAAATATTGCGGTACACGGTCATCTTCCTACCCTTGTAAGTGAAATTGTAAAAGTAGGTCAGGAAGAGAAGTTTATAAACCTTGCAAAAGAAGCCGGGGCAAAGGGAATAAGATTCTACGGTATTTGCTGCTCAGGACTTTCGGCAATGTATCGCTATGCCGGAGTTATTCCTCTTTCAAATGCGGTATCTGCCGAGCTTGTACTTGGTACGGGAGCGCTTGATCTTTGGATTGCCGATGTTCAGGATGTATTCCCGTCCATTATGGAAGTTGCAAGTGCTTCAGAACCACAGTTATTACAACCAGTGAGTCTGCAAGATTGCCGGGTGCCGAGAGATTTGAGTATGACCATCACCACTCAAATATAGGAGAGACAAGAGCACTTGCTGAAAAGATAGTGCTAAGAGGTATTGAAAGCTTCAAAGACAGACAGGGTATACCTGTATACATTCCACCTTATGAAGTGGATGCCGAAGTAGGATTTTCACCTGAGTATGTACATAAGCACTACGGCTCTATGAAGCCTTTATATGAGGCGATAAAAGAAGGAAAGATACTCGGTATTGTAAATATGGTCGGATGTAACAATCCTAAGGTGGTGTATGAAATGCGTTATAGATGTAGCCAATGCACTGCTTAGAAACAATATTTTGATACTTACAAACGGATGTGCTTCATTCCCTCTTATGAAGATGGGATATTGCAATGTTTCGGGACAGGAGCATGCAGGCGAGAGCTTAAATGAATTTCTTGGAGATTTGCCTCCTGTATGGCATGTAGGAGAGTGTATTGATAATACAAAGTCAAGCGGAATCTTTGCAGGTGTTGCAGGTGAGGCGGGCAAGCCGCTTTATGAAATGCCTTTTGCATTTACATCTCCTGAGTGGAGCAATGAAAAGGGAATAGATGCGGCGCTTGGTTTCAGACTGATGGGAATAAATTCATATCATTGTGTTGAGGCACAGATACACGGTTCAAAGAACGTTATAGAGTTCTTAAAGGAAGGTACAAAGGACTTACTTGGTTCAGTGATGGTGGTAAACCCTAATCCGGATGCGCTTGGAGAAAAAATAGTTGCAGATATTATAGAAAAGAGAAAGGCTCTAGGTTGGGCTGTTCCTGATGAAATAGTACATAAAAATGAAGAGCTTGCACTTGTGTAAGTCTAAGGGGCAAGGCCTTATGCTTTGCCTTTTTTATTGAAATTTGAATTTAAAGTATAAAATAATGCGTTTTTGAAGAAAATTAGTATGAATATAGATATTTATATTTTTCATAAAAAAATTTTCATTGTCAAAAAAATGCTTATAATTAAAATAAATAAATAAAAATTACTACATATTATTTATTTGTAAAATATTTTATCTGAAGATTTGATAAAATTATTTTTACTTTTATTTTTATTGCACTTGTGTTAATATGAGCGTATCAGTTAGAGGTAAGGCAAGTGAGCACTGCAAAGGCGCAGGGTTTATTTGCCTTTTTCATTTATCTGAAAGAAATATTTCTTTATGGAGCTCCTTGGTGTAAATTCTTTAAAAAAGGTGGGAACAATGTTAGGAGTTATTTTACTTTATGTCGGTATGGTTCTTATGAGTAACGGATTTTATCGACTTGAAAAGATAAATGACAAGTCAAATGTGGTAATGAATATATTTACAGGCGGACTTGGACTTATCTTGAATTTAATCGCCATAGGTTACGGTGCGGTAACAGGTGCGGATGCAAGTTGGTTTTATGCAAGTGCTACAGGACTTTTGTTTGCATTTACATACCTTTATACCGCTATCAATACCATATGGGATTTGGATCAGCGTCTATATGGGTGGTTTAGCCTTTTTGTTGCTATAAATTCTATTCCTGCAGGTCTGCTTTGCTTTTTCGGCTATGGCGGAAACTTTCTGTACGGAATTATATGGTGGCTATGGGGTATTTTATGGCTTACAGCCTTTATAGAAATCAATTTGAAGAAAAATCTTGGGAACTTTGTTCCGTACCTTGCAATTTTTGAAGGAATTGTGACGGCTTGGATTCCGGGATTTCTTATGTTGGTAGATAAGTGGCCAAAGTAGAAAGGAAGATGTTATGCAGTTGACTGAACGTGAGCAGGAAAAGATGATTGTTAGTCTTGCCGCTATGATTGCGCAAAGAAGAAAAGATAAGGGTTTGAAGTTAAATCACCCTGAGAGTGTCGCAATTATTACAGATTATATTCTGGAAGGTGCAAGAGAAGGCAAGAGTGTGGCGGATCTTATGAATGAGGGTGCAAAGGTACTTACCAGAGACGATGTAATGGAAGGTGTACCTGAGATGATTCATATGATTCAAGTAGAAGCAACATTTGTGGACGGTACAAAGCTTGTTACCATCCATGATCCGATCAGATAGGAGTAGATATGATTCCGGGAGAGTATATTTTAAAAAAAGAGCCTGTTGATTACAATGTAGGTTATGAGGCAATTAAAATAAAAGTGAAAAATGTAGGTGACAGAGCGGTTCAGGTGGGTTCTCATTTTCATTTCTATGAAGCAAATGAAGAGGGACTACAGTTCGACCGTGAAAAGGCATATGGCAAGAGACTTGATATTGCGGCAGGTACCGCAATTCGTTTTGAGCCGGGCGAGGAAAGAGAAGTATCTTTGATTGACTTTGGAGGAAAGAGAAGAATCTTCGGATTTAACAATAAAGTTAACGGTTATTTAGATAGAGAATAGTAAGGAGATACATATGAGTTTTAAAATGGATCGAAAAGCCTATGCTTCACTGTACGGACCTACTGTAGGAGACAGTGTAAGACTGGGTGATACCAATCTTTTTGCCTGCATTGAAAAAGATTATACTGTATACGGACAGGAGAGCATCTTCGGAGGCGGTAAGGTACTTAGAGACGGAATGGGTGTCAATGCCACAGAGACAAGAAGAGATAATCCGAAGGTAGCTGATACCATTATCTCAGGTATCACTATAATTGATTATACCGGAGTTTATAAGGCTGATATCGGTATACGTGACGGAAAGATTTTGGCTATAGGTAAGGGCGGAAATCCTGATAATATGGACAATATAGATTTTGTTGTAGGTGCTTCTACAGAGGCTATTGCAGGTGAGGGACTTATAGTAACAGCAGGAGGTATTGACCTTCATGTTCATTTCCTTTCACCGGGACTTGCTCATGCGGCACTTGATAACGGTATAACCACGCTGTTCGGTGGAGGTACAGGACCTGCCGACGGTTCAAACTCCGCTACTACAACACCGGGTGCATTCCATATAGCAAGAATGCTACAGGCAACAGATAATGAGCCGTTAAACTTTGGATTCCTTGCAAAGGGAAACGGAGCGGTAGTTGATACTGTAGGTGAGCAGATAGAGGCAGGTGCTGCAGGTATAAAGACTCATGAGGACTGGGGTGCTACAGCGGCGGCTATAGACAATGCGCTGAAGGCTGCAGACAAATATGATGTACAGCTTGCGGTACATACAGACTCTTTAAATGAGGGTGGATTTGTAAATAATACAATCAACGCTTTTGCAGGTCGTACAGTACATGCATTCCACTCCGAGGGTGCCGGCGGCGGTCATGCTCCTGATATCATGGTTGTAACAGGTAAGGACAATGTACTTTCATCTTCAACAAATCCTACAGACCCATATACTACAAATGTTGTGGACGAACTCTTTGATATGACCATGGTTTGTCACCATCTTGACCCTAAGGTTCCTGAGGATGTTGCCTTTGCCGAGTCACGTGTAAGAAAGCAGACTATTGCGGCTGAGGATGTACTTCAGGATATGGGTGCAATCAGTGTAATGACAAGTGATGCTATGGCAATGGGACGTGTAGGCGAGGTTGCTATGAGATGCTGGCAGCTTGCAGACAAGATGAAGATGCAAAGAGGACCTCTTAAGGGAGACAGTGAGTACAATGATAACAACCGTATCAAGAGATATGTTGCAAAGTACACAATCAACCCTGCTATTGTAAACGGTATTTCAGAGTATATCGGTTCTGTAGAAGTCGGAAAGTATGCCGACCTTGTTATCTGGGAGCCTTCAAGATTCGGTACAAAGCCTAAGATGGTTTTAAAGGCAGGAGTTATAAGCTACGGTATAATGGGTGATGCATCATCATCACTTCCAACTCCTGAACCGAGACTGATGAAGGATCTTTACGGTTCTTTGGGTAAATCTTGCGGAAAGTCAAATATCGCCTTTGTATCGGCATATGCATATGAACACGGTATCAAGGAGAAGCTTGGACTTGATAAGATCGTACTTCCGGTAAAGAACACCAGAAATCTTACAAAGAGAGATATGAAATGGAATGATTATACTCCTAAGACTATCAAGATAGATCCACAGAGCTTTGTGGTTACTATTGACGGTGAGGAGATTACTTGTGAGCCTGTAGAGAGAATTTCTTTGGCTCAGAGATATTATTTATTCTAATATAATTTATTACTTTGGAGAGTAGACAAGAAAGCATTCACTTTTATCTACTCTCTTTTGTTATAAAAGGGGTATTTATGATTTTTACAAAGATAGACGGAAATATAAAGGAAAGAGAAGACCTCGGCCATGTACATGTAGAGAGTGCAATGGTAAAAAGCGATGACCTTGCAAAGAGTATTCTTCGTGTAAAGAGTGACCATCACAATGAGTACGGTATCAGACTTGAAGAGGGAAAACTTGAAAACGGATCGTTCTTTTTTATAGACGACCACCATGTATTAGTACTGAATGTTATCCCTGAGGAGATGATAGTCATTACTCCTAAGGATATGGATGACTGCGGTATCATTGCACATATGCTTGGAAATATGCACAAACCTGTTAAAGTAAAGGGCGGAAAGATTTCTCTGCTTTATGACCCTGTAGTTGCAAAGAATCTTGAGAAGTCTAATGTAGAGTTTAAGGTGGAAGAAATTCAGCTTGAAGAATCTCTTCGATATGTTGATTTATCATGACCGAAAACAGTTTAAATCTTAATAAGCTGAGTTTGTTGGAAGTATTTCAGGTCTGTGACTCCACATTCCCTATAGGTACTTTCAACCATTCTTTCGGAATGGAAAATTATCTTAGTGACAGAAGAATAAAAAAAGCACCGGAGTTTGAAATCTGGTTTAAGAACTATTTTGACAATCAGTTTAAGTACAGTGAGGGTTTGCTTATATTATTATGTATGCAGGCACTTAAAAATAATGATTTTGAAAAAATCTGTGAGTACGATAAGATTATAACCATGTCTACCCTTGCAACGGAAACGAGAAACGGTACAAAGCTTATTGCAAAACAGATGATAAGGCTTCTTAAGGGAATGTACGGTGATATAAAAACAATTGTCAGATATGAAGAAGAAATAAAAGAAAAAAGATGCTTCGGAAACCCGGCAATTGTATTTGCCGCTTTTGCATTTGAAAAGGGTATAGATGTTGAAGATGCCTTTATTCTTTACGGCTACAGCATTGCATCCACTATGGTTCAAAATGCAGTCCGTGCCGTTCCCTTAGGACAGATGGAAGGACAGATTATTTTACATAATATCAGTGAGAGACTTTTTTCTGTTTATGAGAAGATTAAAGACTTGGACGAGGAGTATCTTGGTGCAAGTATGATAGGTATAGAGCTTGCGCAGATCAGACATGAAAGCCAGGAGTCAAGGCTTTTTATGTCGTAGTAGAAAGGTAAATTATGAAGAGAGCGATTCGTATAGGTGTCGGAGGACCGGTAGGTTCGGGAAAGACACTTTTGATAGAAAGACTTACTCGCCATATGGCTAATGACTACAGTATAGCTGTAATTACAAATGATATTTATACAAAGGAAGATGCACAGTTTATGGTGGCGAATTCCGTGCTTCCCGAGGAGAGAATAATAGGTGTGGAAACAGGCGGTTGTCCACATACCGCTATCAGAGAAGATGCTTCTATGAATCTGGCGGCTATTGATGAACTTGAAGAGAGATTCCCGGAACAGCTTGATCTTATTTTCTTGGAGAGCGGCGGAGATAATCTGGCGGCCACATTCAGCCCTGAACTTGTGGATTTTTCAATATATATTATAGATGTGGCTGAGGGAGAAAAAATTCCACGAAAAGCCGGACAGGGAATGATAAAGTCGGATCTTTTTATTATAAACAAGATAGACCTTGCGCCATATGTCGGAGCTGATCTTAACAGAATGAAGACGGACTCTGAAAAATTCCGTGAAAGCGGAACTTTCCTTTTCACAAATCTGAAAACTGATGAAGGCTTGTCAGGAGTTATTGATTGGATAAAAAAAGATGTTTTACTGGAAGGGTTATAAATGAACAGATCCTATGACGGAGTAAGTGATATCGCCTTTGAAAAGCGCGGTGACAGGACGGTTCTTACAAATCGCTATAGAAGCGGTAACTCAAGGATCTCCGCACAGATTCCAACTGAAGATAATACTCCTTTGTACTTTTTGGTGGCTACCGGCGGAGGATTTGTAGAGGGTGAGAAGTATTATAATCTTGCGACGCTTGAAAAAGATGCCCATGCGATATTGACCACTCAGACACCGAATTATATATATAAATGTCCAAACGGTAAAACCACGTCACAGTTAAATGAGATTATGGTAAAGGAAAATGCCTTGCTTGAGTACTATATTGATGAGGTTATTCCATATGAGGATGCCATATATTATCAAAAGACATTTGCAGATATAAAAAAGGGAGGAAGTCTTATATTAACCGACGGATTGACTGCCGGTTGGTCAAAAAGCGACACACCTTTTTTGTACAATAAAGTGGATTTAAAGACAAAGATTTTATATGATGATGAGCTTGTATTCAATGACTATTTGATAGTGAATCCGAGAGAAGAAAATATGGGTGAGCTTGGACTTTTTGAGGGCTACACCAATTTCAATTCTGTTGTAATAATTGATGAAAATTTTTGTACAGATTGGATAAAAAGAAGTAAAGAGGCGCTTGATACAAAAGAGTTTGTAGGAATCTACGGTATTACCGCCTTGGAAAAATATGGTTTTGTGCTTCGAATTTTGGGCAGGAGCAGCCACAACAATCTTGGTATTATGTGGGATTTTATAAACTTTTATCGTGAAGAGATAAGAGGTTTAAAACATTTGGAACTTAGAAAAAATCAAAGATAGATTGGAGAAATATGCATATACCTGATAATTATCTCGGACCGGTTACCTGTGCCGCTTTAAGCGTAGTATCCTTGCCGCCTTTGGCCGTGTCCGTGTCTAAAGTAAGACTTGAGCTTAAGGAAAACAGAGAGCTTGCGCCGATGCTTGGAGTGGGTGCTTCTCTTTCATTCCTTATGATGATGTTTAACGTACCTATACCGGGAGGTACAACGGCACATGCCATTGGAGGCGTGCTTTTAGCCGTATTGATGGGACCTTATGCCGCAAGCCTTTGCGTAAGTGTGGCGCTTATACTTCAAGCCTTTTTATTCGGTGACGGCGGAATACTCACGCTGGGCGCCAATATCTTCAATATGGCAATTCTTATGCCTTTTAGCGGATATGCGATCTATAACTTTTTCAGAAAAATAGGACATAACTATATCGGAGCCGGAGCAGGGGCATTCATCGGAATCAATATTGCGGCATTCTTTACCGCAATAGAGCTTGGTATTCAGCCGATAATAGCAACAAGTAACGGATTGCCGCTTTATAATCCGTATCCGCTTTCAGTGACAATACCTGCAATGCTGATTCCGCATATGGCGATTGCAGGTTGGGTGGAAGTATTTTTCACTGTGGTAATATATCGCTTTGTAAATATAGCTTCTCCGGATGCAATATACACTGAGAAGAGTCTAAGCAAGAGTCTGATAGGAAAACTCTACGGTCTTATACTGTTTCTGGTAATTATCACACCTATAGGACTTATAGCATCCGGAACAGCATTCGGAGAATGGTCGCGAGAAGAATTACTTGAAAAGCTTCAATCTGCAAATACCATGGCTACATTGCCTACAGGAATGGCGAACGGAATCTCATTTAACTCATTATTCACAGATTATGAGATACCCGGGATAAATGTGGGTATCGGATATGTGCTCAGTGCGGTAACGGCGGTACTTTTATTTTTTATTATTTCAAAAATTATAGGAAGTATGTATGACAAATCAGACCTTGCCTGATTGGATGATGAGGGAAGAAATAACAGAGGACAGTTTTGAAGTTAAGAGCAGTTTTCTTCAAAGAAATTTATCAACTGTTATTTCTCTTTTATCTTATTTAAAGATTGAGAACAGAAAGAAATATGACGACAGTCCGGTTATAAGAATCTGCGAATTGCTTATATTGCTTGTACTTATTTATAACAGTAAAAAGCATAGTGTTTTTATGGACAGTCGGAATCTTTTTTTCCTGGCGGAGATTGCCTTTTTGACGGCAGAGAAATAAGGTCTATTGTAAAAAAGATGATTAGGCTTATTATCTTTACAGCCGTTATTTTATTGCCGAGCTATTTGCTGCATCCGAGTGTTCACCCGGCTTTTTTCCTTATAAGAACCGTACTTTTACTTTTAAACCTCTCGATATTTTTGGCAAAGACATCATGGAGTGATTTTATAACAGGACTTAGAGGTCTTTATCTTCCGGAGGAGATAGTTATGATATTTGATATTGCAATCAAATATTTTTATATTCTCGGGAATCATATAAGGAATATCCTCTATGCCGTCAGGATAAGAAGTGTAGGAGGTGGAGTTTCAAAGAAACTTACAGGTGCAATCCTGGGTCAGGTATATCTTATAAGCAAGGAGCATATGAAGAGTCTTTATGAGGCTATGCTTCTTAGAGGATACGGGAATAAGGTCAAAGTCAGTAAAAGATTGAAGTTAAATAAATCCGACATATTGCATATAGGGGTTTGTATATTGTTTATAGTTTTATTTTTTATATTGAAAGGATAGATATGATTCATATTGAAAACGGAAAATATATTTATGAAAATCAAATAGGGATGGATCATATAAACCTTGATATAAAAAAGGGAGAGTGTGTATCTGTAATGGGACCGAACGGAGCCGGAAAATCCACCTTGCTTAAGATTATTGTGGGACTCTTTGCTCTCAGTGAGGGAAGATATACCTTTGACGGTGAAGAGATAAATAAGGCATATATAAAGGATTTAAAAAGAGTATCAAACCTCTACAAAAAAGTAGGGTTTGTATTTCAAAACAGCGATGTGCAGCTTTTCAATTTCTCAGTATATGAGGAACTTGCTTTCGGGGTGAGGCAGCTGTGTTTATCCGAGTCCGATGTTGAAAAAAGAGTGGAAGATTGCTTAAAACTTTTACAGATAGAACATTTAAAAAACAGAGTACCTTATCAATTGTCAGGCGGTGAAAAGAAGCTTGTGGCTATAGGCTCGGTGCTTACTATGAATCCCGAGGTGATAATACTTGACGAGCCCTTTAACGGACTTTCACCAAGGTATGTGGAGCTTATAAAGGATGTTTTATATTCTTTGAAAAAGGCGGGAAAGACACTGATAATAACCAGCCACCACTTCAATCAGGTAAGCGATTTGGTTGACAGCCTGTATCTTTTCGGTGAAGAGCATACCATTAAGAAAAGAGTTGAAAGGCATGAATGGGACAATCTGCCTACATTTATGGAGTTTTTGGATAATGTATAGGAAATATATTGAACATAATGTTGGTTACAATTCTTGAAACACTTGATTTCCAATATTCTTAAAAGAAACAAGCTAAGGTAGCATATCCAAAAATGACCATAGATTGTTTCTTTTTTTGTAAATAAATAGGCCTTGCATCAAGGTATGTAGTTGATAAATTAGAAGCAAGTACCATTGTTGTTTACGGGGCGGCACCGGATAAGATATTTACTCCATACAAAGAAAAAGGCATTGAAGTACTGCAATTTGACAGTGACTTTATGAAAAGTCGAAAGGCGGTGAGCGCCTAATGGGAGCAGGATTTCACGGTGGGTTCGGGAACACTGAGGGTTCAAAGAGGCAGGATAAAAGAGAAAGTAATTCACAATCTCTTCCTAAAAATGATGCTCAGATTAAACATATTTTTTCCGGAAAAGAAGGACACTTGAAGGATACGCCCTCCAATAGAAAGTTACTTACTGACTTGGCAAATAATAAAGAAAAATTTATTGGTACTGATAAATATGGGAATTCATGGAATGCAGAAATAAATAGTGATGTAAAACAAAATCGGGTTAGATATCAAAACGGGACAATAAATGAGGGCGGTTAGAATCAAGTCCCTCGTCAGTGGGACAACGAAACAGGTTATAATAATAATCCATTTAAACGGAGGAAAAAGAAATGAATAAATTTGAATTATACTGTATGATATATTATGTTCTCGATGCTGAATGGGACGAAAGCAAAAATGCAGAACTCGGAAAGTTTTTGAGTAGTGCAAATCCGTTTCAGTTTAGGGATATTGGGTCGGCTGACCCTGTAATATATGAAGAGTTCTGTAAAAAAATACCTGATACAATTACATGTGATGACAGCTATGGATATGCGCGAAATTATGTTGAATCTTTAGGAAATAGAGATGTTCAGGCTGCCTTTCTTACAATTGACAGAGAAGAATGGGACGAGTGCTTGCACGAATATCTTTCGCAGGAGCATAAAGGGAGACAAGGTGCGTGATTGTAAAAATAAAAAAAGTACGGTTTGTCATACGGTGAATTAAAAAACGCATTTGAGAAGCAAGTATATCAATAGTTTCCCTAACATTAAGCTCATCAATTAATGAGTGGAGCAAGAAGTGTCCTATATTAAGTTCAACAGGAGTGGAAATGCACGAGGACGGGATTCTTCAAAAAGAACTTTTGTTCTATTTTCATTTTACGCTTTTACATAGTCCCTGTAAAATTTAACAGGATCAGGAATCTCATATGAAATCAAATCCTCAACATAACCAAAAGATTTTACATTTCTTGTTCTTGGTTGCTTTTTATCTTTATCCCAAAATGATTTATACATATGAAGATAAGTACCTTTTTTCTTCTTTTCTTTTCTCAAAAAATAAGCCATAAACACCTCTAAAACTAAAGCACACGGGTAAGCGATTTGGTGGACATCTTGTATCTATTCGGTGAAGAGCATACTATAAAGAAAAGAATAGAAAAACATGAATGGGACAATCTGCCTACCTTTATGGAGTTTTTGGATAATGTATAGCTGGGAATTTATGCAGCTATTGACAACTGATTTATAAGATGTACAATGAAATCAAATAAAGCTTCGTGAAAGTTTTGTATGGGGAATGAGGAGGAATCTTATGGACATGCAGTTGTTTTGGGACTCTGTAATAACAGTTGTCGGTGTAGGCGGATATGTAGGGTTTTGGGTTGTACTTGGACTTCTTATAAGGAGGTTTATAGTAAAGTCAAAGAGATAAAGGTTAGTCTATAAATTACAAACATTTTATAACGTTGATTTGGTGAGTTGTATGACAACTCACCTTTTTTAAGATTAAATACAATCATACATAGTATCCCGATTTTGTTCCCTTTACATATTTTCAGTAGTTTTTCTATATATTACTTTTCAAATTTTTTTAACACTATAAAGTAATTCTTATGATTGTTAATGGTTCTGTGGTACAATGTAAGTGGTATAAAATTACACTTTTTTAAAAATAAAATTTTCAAGGTTCAATACAACTTATCGGTGAGAGAAGTTTGAACCGCTTTATAAATGGAGAGGTTAATACAGGAGATAGTAATGGCTATAGATAATAAGAAAGAGCAGGAACGAGATGAGCTTCATCGTGCAATATGGGCAATAGCGGATGAACTTAGAGGTGCGGTAGACGGTTGGGATTTTAAGAATTATGTACTGGGCACCATGTTCTATAGATATATATCTGAAAATATAACAGATTATATAAATACAGGTGAAATAGAGGCAGGGAATCCGGACTTTGATTACTCAATGATGAATGATGCTGAAGCGGAAGAAGCAAGACAGAGTCTTGTTGAAGAAAAAGGATTTTTTATTTTGCCTTCAGAGCTGTTTTGTAATGTCAGAGCAAAAGCTAAAGGTGATGAAAATTTGAATGAAACTCTTGAGAAAGTGTTTCGACATATCGAGGAATCTGCAAAGGGAAGTGAATCGGAATCTGACTTTGCAGGTCTTTTTGATGACTTTGATGTGAACAGTAATAAGCTTGGTTCAACAGTAGCAAAGAGGAATGAAAAACTTTGTAAGCTTCTTGACGGTGTTGCAGGCATGAATCTTGGAGATGTAAAAAACCATGATATTGATGCATTTGGAGATGCCTATGAATACCTTATGACAATGTATGCATCAAATGCAGGTAAGTCTGGAGGAGAATTCTTTACACCGGCTGATGTTTCAGAGCTGCTTACAAGGCTTGGTACAGTTGGGAAGACTGAAATTAATAAGGTATATGACCCTGCCTGCGGATCGGGTTCGCTACTTTTGAAGGCTGAGAAAGTACTTGGAAGGGATAAAGTTCGTAACGGATTCTTTGGACAGGAAATCAATATAACAACTTATAATCTTTGTCGTATAAATATGTTCTTACATGATATAGGCTTTGATAAGTTCAGCATTGCATGTGAAGATACTCTTACAGCACCTGCACACTGGGATGATGAGCCTTTTGAACTTATTGTTTCAAATCCGCCATATTCAATAAAGTGGGCAGGAGATGAAAATCCGTTACTTATAAACGATCCAAGATTTGCACCTGCCGGAGTGCTTGCACCTAAGAGCAAAGCTGATCTGGCATTTATTATGCACAGCCTTTCATGGCTTGCATCAAATGGAACTGCTGCTATTGTATGTTTCCCAGGAATAATGTATCGTGGAGGAGCCGAGCAGAAAATCAGGAAGTATCTTATAGATAATAACTATGTTGATTGTATAATACAACTACCGTCAAATCTTTTCTTCGGTACATCTATTGCAACCTGTATCATGGTTTTAAAGAAAGGAAAAGCGGACAGTAAAACTTTATTTATAGATGCTACAAACGAGTGTGTTAAGGTTACAAATAATAATAAACTTACTCAGGAAAATATGAATAAGATTGTGGATTGCTTTGTAAAAAGAGATGAAATCAAGCATTTTTCACATCTTGCTACATATGAAGAGGTTTCAGGAAATGAATATAACCTTTCTGTTTCTACTTATGTAGAGGCTGAAGATACAAGAGAAAAGATTGATATAATAAAACTTAATGCGGAAATTAAAGAAATCGTTGCTCGTGAAGAAGCTTTAAGAAAAGCAATTGATGAAATAATTGCAGAAATTGAGGTGTAATAAATGAGCAAGTTGGATGAACTTATAAAAGAATTATGCCCGAATGGGGTGGAGTATAAAAACTTTGGAGAAATTGCTACTATCATAAGAGGTGCATCTCCAAGGCCTATAAAAAACTTTATTACAACAAATAAAGATGGAGTAAACTGGATAAAGATTGGCGATGTCAAGCCAGGAGAAAAATATATTACCGAAACAGCAGAAAAAATTACAATTGAAGGAGTAAAAAAATCTAGAGAAGTTAAAGTTGGAGATTTTATATTGTCAAACTCCATGAGTTTTGGAAGACCTTATATACTTAAAATTAATGGTTGCATACATGATGGGTGGTTATCAATAAGTGACTTTAAGGATTCATTTATCACAGACTTCTTGTATCATCTCCTTAATTCAAACATATGCCAATATGAGATGAGAAAGAAAGCATCCTTTGGTGGAGCTGTTCAAAATCTCAATGCAGAGATTGTGCGTTCGATTGTATTACCTGTACCTCCTCTGGAGGTACAACGTGAAATAGTCCGTATATTGGACTCTTTCACGTTGCTTACAGCAGAGCTTACAGCAGAGCTTACAGCTCGTAAAAAGCAGTATGAATATTATAGAGATATTCTACTAGTACCACCATGTGATGATGTGGAAAAGATATCATTGTCAGACGTTGTTAATATTAAAAATGGAAAAGATTATAAACATCTTAAAGAGGGAAAATATCCTGTATATGGGTCAGGTGGTATTATGACATACAAAAGTGAATATACTTATGATAAGCCATCAGTATTGATACCAAGAAAGGGATCATTGAGTAATTTGTTTTATGTAGAAGAACCATTTTGGAATGTAGATACTGTTTTTTATACAGAAATTGATGAAAGCAAGCTTATTCCAAAGTACTTATATTACTTGTTGCAGAAAGAACATTTGGAATCGTTGAATACAGCAGGTGGAGTGCCTAGCCTAACACAGACAATACTTAATAAGTTGAATTTAACAATACCATCATTAAACAGACAAAGAAAAATAGTTGATTGTCTTGATAATTTTGAGAAGATTTGCAATGACCTTAATATAGGACTTCCGGCTGAGATTGAAGCTCGAAGAAAACAGTATGAGTACTATAGAGATGTATTGTTGACATTTGCCGAAACAGGAAGCACAATCTTAACAGACAGACAGACAGACAGACAGACAGACAGACAGACAGACAGACAGAGACAGACAGACAGTAATTAAACTGGTCCAGTATGTGTTTGGCTATGTAGATGTAAGCCTTGAAGAAATTTGTAATAAAGTATCATTAATTAGTTGGAATAATGAGACTGGAAATAAGTATTATGTTGACTTGACTTCTGTTAGTAGGGAAAAACATTGTATTAATGATGAAGATGTAATTCTAATTTGCAAGGACAATGCACCGAGCAGGGCAAAACAGATAATAAAGAAAAATGATATTTTGTTTGGTGGAACAAGACCTATGTTGAAACGATATTGTGTTGCTACAGAAAAATATGAAAATCAGATATGTAGCACAGGATTTTGTGTATTAAGAATTAATGAACAAATGGCTTTAACAAATTATATTTATCATGTTATAGGAACCAACGATTTCTATACATATATTGAAGCAAATCAACAAGGAGCCAGTTATCCTGCGATTTCAGATAGGTTGTTAAAACGTTATAAAATAGTGTTGCCTACCATAGAAGAACAATCCAGAATAGTATCTATCTTAGATAGATTCGATTCATTATGCAATGATATTACAAACGGGCTTCCGGCTGAAATAGAAGCTCGTAAAAAACAATATGAATATTATAGAGATAAATTACTTGATTTTAAGTAAAGGAGGAAAGTGCTGTGTCATATTTTAATATTATCGCACAGACAACAGAAAACACAGTTGTTACAGAATATGAACCGGAAAAAACACGCTCCGGAAATTATCAATCTGAAGCAGCATTGGAAAAAGAATTTATTCGTATGCTTACTGAACAGGGATATGAATACCTTACAATACATAAAGAAGATGATTTGATTAATAACCTTCGTGGCAGGCTTGAAAAACTCAACAACTATAATTTCTCGCAAGCTGAGTGGGACAGATTCTTTAAAGAATGTATTGCAAATCAAAATGAGGGAATTGTAGAAAAAACTCGTAAAATTCAAGAAGACAATATTCAGGTGTTGAAGCGTGATGACGGAAGTACAAAGAATATTACTCTCATTGATAAGAAAAATATACACAATAATTTTTTACAGGTTATCAACCAATATGTAATAGGTACTGCACAAGGTGCTAAACGTGATAACAGATATGATGTTTCTGTCCTTGTGAACGGCTTTCCTCTGGTACATATAGAATTAAAGCGAAGAGGAGTGGCTATTCGAGAAGCATTTAATCAGATTAACAGATATCAAAGAGATTCGTTTTGGGCAGGAAGCGGTTTGTTTGAATATACACAGATTTTTGTTATATCTAACGGCACAAATACAAAGTATTATTCAAACAGTACCAGATTCAATGCAATCAAAGATATCAATGCTTCAGCTATTTCAAAAAAGGGAAAGACAAGTAACAGTTTTGAATTTACTTCTTTTTGGGCAGATGCAAACAATAGAGTTATTCCTGATTTGATTGATTTTACAAGAACATTCTTTGCAAAGCATACTATTCTAAATATTATTACAAAATACTGTATATTTACCTCTGAAAATATGCTTATGGTAATGAGACCGTATCAGATTACTGCTACAGAGCGTATTTTAAACCGTATTGATATAGCTAATAACTATAAAAAATATGGTGATGTAGCTGGTGGTGGATATATATGGCATACAACAGGATCAGGTAAGACACTTACATCCTTTAAGACTGCAAGGCAAGCGTCATTACTGCCTTATATAGATAAGGTATTATTTGTTGTTGACCGTAAGGATCTTGACTATCAGACAATGAAGGAATATGACCGCTTTGAGAAAGGTGCTGCAAATAGTAATACTTCTACAGCAATATTAAAGAAGCAGTTGGAAGACAGCAATGCACATATTATCATTACCACTATTCAGAAACTTGCAACTTTTATCAAGAAAAACAAAGAACACGATGTTTACAATAAGCATGTGGTTATTATCTTTGATGAATGTCACAGAAGCCAATTTGGTGATATGCATGCAGCTATTGTAAAAAGCTTTAAAAAGTATCACTTATTCGGATTTACAGGAACACCAATTTTCCCTGCAAATACCGGAGGTGTTAGCAAGTCACAGTTTTTTACAACTGAGCAGACATTTGGAGATCAACTTCATACATATACGATAGTGGATGCAATCAATGACAAGAATGTTCTGCCGTTTAGGGTAGACTATGTAAAGACTATGGATTTAGGTGAAGATATAGATGATGAGCAGGTGTGGGATATTGCACGTGAAAAGGCAATGATGGCACCTGAAAGAATAAGGCTTATTACCGAATATATATTAAACAACTTTGACAGAAAGACATATCGAGGTGATAAAACTTATATTTATAATACACTTACCAATATTTCAGATGTTGCATCAGGTAAAAAGGGTGCAGTGGAAGAGATAAAGCAAAAACAAAGAGTGAGCGGATTTAATTCAATTTTTGCTGTTGCCTCTGTTCCTATGGCAAAATTATATTATCAGGAATTTAAGAAGCAGATGGAAACGGATCCGACTAAGAAATTGCGTATTGCCACTATCTATAGTTACGGTGCAAATGAGGATGAATATGATGGAGTGATAGGAGGAATTCTTGATGAGGAGAACTCGGAAGATACCTCTGCACTCGATAAATCGTCAAGAGATTTTTTGGAAGATGCCATTAAAGATTATAATGAGATGTTTCATACGAATTATTCGACAGATAGTGATAAATTTCAAAATTATTATAAGGATGTTTCACTTCGTATGAAGAATAAGGAACTGGATTTATTAATTGTTGTAAATATGTTCCTTACAGGTTTTGATGCAACCACATTAAATACATTATGGGCAGATAAGAACCTCAAAATGCATGGACTGATTCAGGCATTTTCAAGAACAAACAGAATTTTGAATTCTATTAAGACCTTTGGAAATATCATTTGTTTTAGAAATCTTCAAAAGAGAGTAGATACTGCTATTTCACTTTTCGGTGATAAAAATGCAGGCGGTATTGTTTTGATGAAGGGGTTCAAAGATTATTACTATGGTTATGAGGGCGTAGACGGTAAATTATATACCGGATATTTGGATATGATAGAGGAACTTATATCAAAGTTTCCGCTTTCAGAGCCTAGAATCATAGGTGAGCAGAATCAGAAGGACTTTATTGCCCTATTCGGTGCTATTCTTCGTATGAGAAATATATTATCTGCATTTGATGAATTCTCAGGTCAGGAGATAATTACTGAAAGAGATTTCAGGATTACCTTGGAAGATATCAGGATTTACGTGATGAATGGAATGAAAAGCGTAAAAAGGGTGAAAGCACTGATATTATTGATGATATTGTATTTGAGGTTGAACTTATTAAGCAGATAGAAATAAATATTGATTATATTCTTATGCTGGTTAATAAGTATCATGACAGTCATTGTGAAGATAAAGAGGTGCTTATTACAATTAAAAAGGCTATTGATTCAAGTCCTGAGCTTCGTAGTAAAAAGCTTCTTATTGAGAATTTTATTTCAGGAATCAATGATGTTGATGACGTGATGGCTGAATGGAGTGATTATGTAAATAAAAATCGAGAGGAAGAGCTTCTTCAGATTATTGATGAAGAAAAGCTTAAAGGAATCGAAACCAGGAAGTTCATTGAAAATGCATTTCGTGATGGTGAAATCAAAACTACAGGTACGGAAATTGATAAGCTCATGCCGGCGGTATCTCGTTTTGGAGGTGGAAGTCGAGCTGCTAAAAAACAGACAGTCATTGATAAGTTGAAATCTTTCTTTGAAAAGTATTACGGTATCGGTGGATCGTTTGCTGATGAAAAGCCAAAGATTGTGAATTACGATGTAGACAGTCAAAAACATCTGGGTAATGTTGCAGATAAGTTGAACTAAGTGGGGTGAGGCGGTTGCCTCACCCTAATTTATATTATTTTACATTCTCCTTATTTCCGCCTGTATCATATTCCCTACCAATGAGGCAAAATTATCAAGTGATTTTACTTTTACAAAACTTCGGCCGAAGATTTTCTGAACATTCGGCAGGTCGGCGTCATCGCCGGTAAAGGCACAGAGGACATATATGTTTTCAAGCTTTGCTTTATGCACAAGCTCGGTCATATCATCTATAGCGATATCACCGCTGTAATTTCTTGATTTGCCCTTGACCTCAAGCATATCATTCGGCTTTATATCCGTAAGCCATATCACAACTCTGTGAGAAGCGTTGTTTTTCTTCATCTGCTCCATTAAAGCGTTAAGCGCAAGACCGTCTCTGTTGGCGCCGGTGGTAAAGAATCTGAATATCTCATTGTTTTTTGAGGTTTCATTGTAATCTCTGTAAAGATTCATTACAGTGTAGCCGTTCATAGATGAATAACCCCATACCCTGACGGGAACATGGCAGTTGTCAAGCGCCTTTGAAATAATATAGCCCTGTGTGGATACGGTATCCATACGATGAATCTGTGAAGCTGAGGCATCCAGTAAAATATCGACACTTATATTGCCGTTGCCTTCCGCCACCTGCTTTTCAAAAATCTTATTATTGTTAAGATACAGAGCCTTCCAGACAAGAGCCGGATTTAGCTTACCGGTCTTTGAGTAGACGGTAGTAGGCTCAAGTTGGGTGAGCAGTGCATTTTTGATACGATTTGTAAGTTCCAATATAGCGGCATTATTACTTCCTATATTAGCAAAGAAAAATTCTTTGTTTTTAGTATACTGCTTTTGCATTTCTTTTCGCATCTTTGCGGCAAAACCTGTTACCTTGTCTTCACTTTCACCTCTTGTAAAAAATATTCTGGTACCTTCATGATTACCGGTACAGCACTCTCTTTGTATTTTCTCTGAAGTCTTATCATCATAGATGGACTTTCCGAAATAGCTACTGATATATTTCCTAAGTCCTTCTTCCGTGATTCTGTTAAATTTTTCAGAGTCTGTTTCAAATGCGGAGGCGTCAGTTCCTCCCTGATTTTCAACATAGCCAAGTACAAGCTTGGTGACGCCTTCAATTTCATTTGATACTCCTGCCTTTTTGCCGAAGAAGAGCCTTGGAACAGGGATTTTAAATCTGCGTTTTTGACCCTTTGCACTGACACCGGGAAGATAGGTGAAATACTTTGCTAGGGTATTGGAGAGACTCCGAATAAAACCTTCAGTATCCACATCCGCACCGATTTCCACGTCACTTAAGAGTTTTCTGTCTACCAAATCGGGTAGTCCGCTGTCCTCACCCATAGAGGTTCTGTAATGTCCTTCAAGTATCCATCCCTCTCTGCTTTCGGCAATACTCGGCATAAACTCTACAAGCTTTTGTTTGCAGTACTCTTTCCTAAGGAATGGAAGACTTGGTCTTGAATCCTTTTCCTTTTCAAAGGTGGAATTTTCAAGTGCAATCCAAAACAAAGCTTCATAGGTTCCCTGTCCTATGGTTTCATGGAAGGTATTGTAAAACTCCTTTAACCTTTTCCAGTCAAAATGTGCATAGCTGCTGCCAAGTATTGTATTCCAATAAAGGTCCGCTTTTGCATTATTGTCATACATACGAAATCCGACGGAAACATCATAACTTCCTGCGGCATTCCAAATCATGTTTGCAGCTCTCTTTTTTTCAAACTCCGTCAAGATCATGAAAAGATACTCTCCCCCGAAAGGCTTCAGGCAATCTTGCACTTACAATATCAAGTACAAGTTGTCTTTCATACTCGTCAAAGCATTTATTGATAAGTCCCATTTCCAGAGCCTTTGTAACTCCAAGTCCTTTTTTCATCATACCTATACAGGATATAAGGCCTCTAAGATCAAGACTTCTGGTAGAGATTTCGCCGCCCTCACATTTTTTTCTTATTTCATCAAAGAGAGTGGCAAACTGTGAGATATATTCAGGCTTTAGGGTAGGATATTTATCCTTTATAAGCTTTTGTAAGTTTTCTGCCGATATAACAGGCATATGAAGTACCATAAATCTTGAAGCAAGTGCTTCGTTCATCTCTCTGGTGCCGGCATAGCCGTAGTTCATTGTGCCTATAAATCTTGTGGCTTCATGAAGATTTATTCTGTCATATCCCGGCAAGTCAATGGTTCTTCTAAAGTCAAGTACCGCATGAAGTACGGCAAGAGATTCATTCTTTGCCATATTTATTTCATCAAGTACTCCGAAACCTCCCTTTACGGCACAGTTTAATATAGGTCCCTTTCTAAGTTTGACTTCACCGTTTTCAAAGGTATCGGAGCCTATAAGAGATGAAGCGTCGGTATTTATATAAAGTGATATATCCCACTGAGGCCTTGCAAATGCCATGGCAAGATTTTGTGCCAATACGTTCTTTCCTGTAGCTTTAGGACCGTCAAGCAAGATATTTTCACCTGCTATTATAGCTGTAGCCGCTTCTTCCCAAATCTCTTTTCCGTAGTAAAGATATGAATCCTTCGGGATTCTTCTTTCATCCTCGGCTTCAAGCTTATAAAAGCTTCTGAATGACTTTATCTCTGAAATGATTTTATCCGATATATTTTCCTGTTTTAAAAATTCTAAAATTTCCATATTTCCTCTGTCTAATAAAAAATAATAAAAAACTCCCAAGACAGTATTATATTACAACCGTCTTGAGAGTAGCAATAATTTTATTTACTTTACAGGATCGGCAGGAGTGAAACCACCCTTTTTACCTCTCCATATAGTAAGAACTGCGTATAAAGCGGCAATTACAGCACCGCCGATATAAGCAATATTCCAGCTTAAACCGAAGCCAAGCTTTGCATTCAAGATATAGCATGCACAAATAAATGTGTAGAAGATACCGGGTATAAGGGTCATCCATGCCCACTTTCCTCTCTTATTTATTATCAAATAAATAGTAGCGGCGGCAAGTGGGAAGAGTGCCATTGTCTGGTTAGACCATGCGAAATATCTCCAAAGAATATTGAATCCCTTAGGATCGATCTTTGCCCAAACAAGGATTGCACCTACTATAACGAAATAGGAACGGCAAGACTTAGTCTTCTTGCATTGTTATCCTGCTTGAAATGGAAAGTATCTGCAATAGTAAGTCTAAGTGCACGAAGTGCTGTATCTCCTGATGTTATAGGAAGTATAATAATACCGATAAGTGCTACGGCTCCTCCGATAGGTCCAAGAGCATATTTACATACTACACCTACAACACTGGTAGGAGAAATAGCAACAAGCTCGCCTCCCTTTTGAATCATATACTGCCATACACCCTTGTCGCTAAGCTGCATTGTGATACCGCCGTGCTCGGCTGTGAACTGGATAAGTGCCATTGTGCCTGCAGCCCATACCATAGCGATAAATCCTTCAACAACCATCATATTGTAGAAAGTCATACGACCTTCTTTTTCGCTCTTAATTGTACGAGCTACCAAGGCTGTCTGTGATGAGTGGAATCCTGAAAGAATACCGCAGGCTACAGTAACGAAGAATATCGGGATAAAATGTCCTGCTTTAAAATATGCGGCATAGTCAAATGACTGTGTTGCCCAGCTTCCCCAAACATTTACAAGCGGATAATGGAAGATAACCATTGCACCGAATACACCAAGTGCAGAGAATACCAAAATCGCACCGAAGATAGGATATACACGTCCGATAATCTTATCAATTGGGAATACGGTTGCAATAAGGTAATAAGCAAAAATCACAGCGTAAATTACCCATGTTGAAACTTCTGTAGGAGCACCGCTGAAACCGAATACCTGAGTTGCGGCTATATCACCGGGTGTGTAAATAAATACTGTACCTACAAGTAAAAAGTAAGAGGCATACAAATACATCATAAATCCAGAATACGGTTTTACTTGTATATTTGCGAACCATCTCAGGCATCTGAGCGCCGCCGTCTCTTGTACAAATCATACCTGCAAAATAGTCATGAACCGCACCGCCGATTACATTACCTATCGGTATTGTAAGAAGTGCTATAGGTCCGAAAAGAATACCCTGGATAGGTCCGAGAATTGGTCCTGTTCCTGCGATATTAAGTAGGTTGATAAGTGCATTTTTCCATGTAGGCATAGGAACATAGTCTACACCGTCCTGCTTAGAATAGGCCGGTGTTTCTCTGTCGTCAGGCTGAAAAACATGGTCACATAACTTGCCCATGATAAGTCCGCCTACGATTAGAATCACAAGGCCGATCATAAATGTTGCCATAGAAAAATTCTCTCTTTCTTTCTATGCTAAGTTTTTTTACACATTTAAAGTACTACATGTTAATAAAATTTTCAAGATTATTTTAATAAAAAAACAAGGAAAAATACATTCTGAAAAAAATAGTAGTTTTGATGGCCTAACTAAAGGGTTTTCGTTACATTTTAACTCATGATTAAGGCTTTGCATAATGCCTGTAATTCTTTGATTTATTCGGTATTATGTTACTTTAAAAATTAATAAAAACTAAATGATTAGTATCTACTAACTATGCTATTATATGAATAATAACACTATTGTTTTTTATGAGGTACAATTTGGGAATCGGGGATATTTTAATAAATAAAGGTGATAAGAAAAGCTTTCACATAAACGAGATAAGCGGTGTGGCATTCTGCGGTAAAAATGAAGGTAAGACACTTCTTATAACCGCAGGGGTACATGGCGGAGAATATGTGGGTATTGAAACCTGTATGAGACTTATAGGTGAACTTGAGCCCGGAAGGATGTACGGAAATGTGGTAATCTGCCCTGTTTTAAATAAGGACGGGTTCTTACACGGTGTAAAACAGATTTGCACGGTAGACGGTAAGAACCTTAACAGGGAGTTTCCGGGAGATAAATACGGCACCTTTACACAAAAAATCGCCTATGATGTGGAGAAGTATTTGTATCCTCTTGCAGATTTTATAGTGGATTTGCATGGAGGAGATATGAATGAGAAGTTGATACCGCTTATATTTTTTCCATATGATGCCGGTGAGAAGATGAGAGAGTATGTGGGCGATATTGCAGGCAGAATGAACGTATATTTCCGAGTGGGTTCTTATGCCGACAACGGGCTTTACAGTTACGCCGCAAAGAAAAATATACCGGCGATGCTCTATGAAAGAGGCGGTCACGGTATATGGAGCGAGTCTGATGTGATTGCCGAAAAAGAAGACTTGTACAAACTTATGGAGATACTCGGCATTATAAGAGAAGGTTATGATATTTCCGTGAACAAGTCTCAAAAAGAGATAATAAAAGCCGAGTATGTGGGAGCGGATTCGGACGGATTTTGGTATCCGTATTTTACTGTCGGAGATAATGTAAAAAAAGGTGAGCTTCTCGGCATTGTAAAAAATATGGACGGTGTAGTTGTCCAAATGCTGAGAGCGAAGTTTGATGGAATCATACTTTATTACACACTGTCCTTGGGAGTAAGAAAAAATGACACTTTGATGGCATATGGCAGGGAAATTTAATAAACCTCTTGACAAAGACTTGCTACAAAATTAAAATACTTTGAGTATCAAAGTATTTTGATATTTAGGATAAAACATCCTATACCAATTTACTACTTTGATGAAGTCTTACGAAAGGACTTGTGAAAAATGGGAATAGCACTTGCAGGAACAGGCTCAAAACTGCCTTCTAAGGTTTTGACAAATGATGATCTTAGTAAAATGGTGGATACAAGTGATGAATGGATCAGTCAAAGGACAGGAATCAAGCAAAGACATATAATAGGTGAGAATGAAAACCTTGTAAGTCTTGCATTTGAAGCCGGAAAGGAAGCACTTAAATCTGCAAATATCGAAGGTAAGGATTTGGGTCTTATAATAGTGGGAACATCCACTCAAGATAAGAGACTTCCAAACACCGCATGTGAGTTACAACCGCTTTTGGGCGCAAGTGATTGTGCCTGTATGGATGTAAGCTCGGCTTGCTCAGGATTTGTATATGCTCTCAGTATTGCATATTCCATGATGAGCACTCTTAATATCGAGTACGCTCTTGTAGCGGGAGGCGATGTACTCTCAAGAGAGATGGACTGGAGTGACAGAACCACCTGTGTACTTTTTGGTGACGGTGTGGGTGCTGCTGTACTGAAAAAATCGGATATCGAAGAGGGATTTTTGAGCTTTGATATAGGTGCGGACGGAAGTAAGGGGTTTGCGCTGTATGATAACTCCTACGGTGATGACAGATATATAAGAATGGACGGACAAGAGGTCTTTAAATTCACTGTCAGAACGGTACCTCACAGTATTGAACAGGCTATACAAAAAGCGGGGGTACATAAGGATGATATAGGTTTATATCTTTTACATCAGGCAAATTTGAGAATACTTGAGGCGGTATCAAAAAAGCTTGATATTCCGCTTGAAAAGTTACCTCATAACCTTGAAAGAACCGGAAACACTTCGGCAGGAAGTATACCGCTGTTACTGGATGAGGTGATAAAAAAAGGCATGGCAAAAAAAGGAGATTTGATTTTGCTTTGCGGATTCGGAGCAGGATTAACCTGGGGAACTTGTGTATTAAGATTGTAGTCATACAGGCTGCAACTTACTATAAAATAAAATAAGCATATTGCTAAAGAATGGAGAAAATTATGTCAGAGAAAATGAAATCAATTATTGCAGAGCAGTTAAATATCGACGCTTCAGAGATTACTTTGGAGTCAAGCTTCAAGGACGATTTAAATGCAGACTCACTTGACCTTTTTGAGATGGTAATGGCACTTGAGGATAACTACGGTGTTGAGATACCTTCAGAGGATTTAGAGAAGCTTTTGACTGTAGGAGATGTGGTAAATTACCTTAAGGACAAGGGCGTAGATAATTTATAAAAAATAAAAAACGCCTACGGGCGTTTTCTTAAAAAGGGCAGAGGAAAGTAATGCAAACAGATATAACAAAGCTATTAGGTATAGAATATCCGATAATTCAAGGCGGTATGGCATGGGTTGCCGAACACCACCTTGCAGCAGCAGTAAGTGAAGCGGGCGGCTTAGGTCTTATAGGAGGTGCCAATGCACCTGCAGAAGTCGTAAGAAACGAGATAAGAGAGGCAAGGAAGCTTACAAGTAAGCCTTTCGGCGTAAATGTAATGCTTATGTCACCACATGCTGAAGATATCGCTAAAGTAGTAGTGGAAGAAGGTATAAAAGTAGTTACTACCGGTGCCGGTTCTCCTGAAAAGTATATGAAGATGTGGAAAGAAGCCGGAATAGTGGTAATTCCCGTTGTAGCAAGTGTGGCACTTGCAAGAAGAATGGAAAGAACAGGAGCGGATGCCGTGGTTGCCGAGGGTACCGAGAGCGGCGGACATATCGGTGAAGCTACAACTATGACTCTTGTACCTCAGGTGGTTGATGCGGTAAATATACCTGTTATTGCGGCTGGAGGTATTGCAGACGGCAGAGGTCTTGCAGCATCACTTATGCTTGGAGCCAAGGCGGTACAGATGGGTACAAGATTTGTGGTAGCCGATGAGTCTATAGTAAGTGAGGCTTATAAGGACAGAATAATAGCGGCAAAGGATATAGATTCTGCAGTAACAGGCAGAAGCCACGGACATCCTGTAAGAAGTCTTAGAAACGCTATGACCAGAGAGTATTCAAAACTTGAGGCCGAGGGCAAGAGTTTTGAAGAGCTTGAGTATTTGACACTGGGTACATTAAGAAAAGCCGCTATGGAAGGCGATATAGTACACGGAACAGTTATGGCGGGACAGATAGCAGGTCTTGTAAGCAAGAAGCAAAGTGCAAAAGAAATCATTGACGAGATAATGAGTGAGGCAACTAATCTTTTAAAGAATGCAGGGAGCTTAGTATAAATTATGAAGATAGCATTTTTATTCCCGGGACAGGGAGCTCAAAAACAAAATATGGGCAAAAGTTTTTATGAAAATGATGCGGATTCAAGAGCAGTTTTTGATAGTGTAAAGACTGTAACGGGAATAGATGCATGTGATCTGATTTTCAAAGAAAATGATGAATTAAACAATACAAGATACACACAGATAGCTATGGTGGCTACAGGTATAGCCATGTTGAAGGCTGTCGAAAAAACAGGGCTTAAAGCAGATATATGTGCAGGACTTAGCCTTGGAGAATATGAGGCACTTTACCTTAGCGGTGCGATAAGTGCAAAAGATGCAATTGCTACAGTGGACAAAAGAGGACAGTATATGTCGGAGATAAAGGGCGGTGCCATGAGTGCCGTACTGTCTTTGGACAATGATACCATCAAGTCCGTAGTGGATGATATAGACGGATGCTGGGTGGCAAATTATAACTGCCCGGGACAGACCGTAATATCGGGAACTAAGGAAGCAGTGGCACTTGCAGGTGAAAAATTAAAAGAAGCCGGAGCAAAGAGAGTATTGCCTTTAAAGGTAAGCGGTGCTTTTCACTCGGGACTTATGAAGGAAGCAGGAGAAAAACTTGCAAAGGTACTTGATGATATCAAGATAAATGATATACAGATACCTTATGTGGCAAATGTGAATGCACAGATTGTTACAGATAAGAATGATATAAAGAAAAATCTTATAGAACAGGTTTCAGGCAGCGTACATCTTGAGCAGAGTATAAGAAAGATGATTGAATGGGGTGTGGATACCTTTGTAGAAGTCGGCCCCGGAAAGACTATGGCAGGTTTTGTAAAGAAAATCGATTCTCAGGTTAAGATGTACAATATCGAAGAGTATGCGGATGTAGCAAATGTTTGCAGTCAGATTTTGGAGGCAAGATGAAAAGGTTGGAAGGAAAAGTAGCTTTGGTTACAGGTGCAGGCAGAGGTATCGGAGCGGCTATAGCAAAAAAATTGGCGGCTGACGGAGCACTTGTATATGTAAACTACGCTTCATCAAGTGAGGCGGCAAAAAAAGTTGCAAAAGAGATAGAAGATAAAGGCGGTAAGGCAAAGATCTGCCAATGTGATATATCGGATTATGACAGTACAAAACAGATGATTGAAAACATCATAACAGAAGAAGAAAAGATTGATATATTGGTAAACAACGCCGGAATCACAAAAGACAATTTGATGATGAGAATGAAACCTGAAGATTTCGATGTGGTAATAGCTACCAACTTAAAGGGTACATTTAACACTATGCAAGTTGTTTCAAAATATATGATTAAGAAAAGAGCCGGAAGAATAATAAATATTTCTTCCGTTAGCGGTGTGATGGGCAATGCGGGACAGATAAATTATGCCGCATCAAAGGCGGGAGTCATCGGTATGACAAAGACTGCCGCAAGAGAGATGGCAAGCAGAAATATCACCGTAAATGCAATAGCACCGGGATATATAAAGACGGATATGACAGAGGCGATGACTGATGACGCCAAGTCAAAGATAAATGCAATCATACCTTTGGGATATCAGGGTGAGGCAGAGGATATAGCAAATATGGCGGCATATTTGGCAGGAGAAGAAGGCAGATATATTACAGGTCAGGTCATCAAAATAGATGGCGGAATGAGCATGTAAATGAGGTGACTATGAGAAGAAGAGTTGTTATTACAGGTATGGGAGCCATCACTCCTATAGGTCTAAATGTAGCTGATTTTTGGGAGAATATCAAAAAGGGCGTACACGGTATCGGACCGATAACATATTTTGATACTACAGACTATAAGGCAAAGCTTGCAGCCCAGGTTAAGGGCTTTGATGCAAAGCAGTATATGGATCCGAAGTCCGCAAGAAGAATGGAGCAGTTTTCACAGTTTGCGGTAGCGGCTACCAAGGAAGCCATTGAAGATGCCAAGCTTGATATGGAAAAAGAAGACCCGTATATGGTGGGAGTGGCTGTAGGATCCGGAATAGGATCACTTCAGTCAATGGAAAGAGAGCATACAAAGCTCCTTGAAAAAGGACCGGGCAGAGTCGCTCCGCTTTTGGTGCCTATGATGATTTCAAATATGGCGGCAGGAAATGTAGCCATTGCTTACGGTCTTAGGGGAAAGAATATAAATGTTGTTACTGCATGCGCTACAGGAACCAACTGTATCGGTGAGGCTTTCAGATCTATCCTTTACGGTGAGGCCGATGTAATGCTTGCAGGAGGTACGGAGAGTTCTATAACACCTATAGGTGTAGCCGGATTTACTTCTCTTACGGCACTCAATACTACAGACGATCCTGACAGAGCGTCAATACCTTTTGATAAGGACAGAAACGGATTTATTATGGGAGAGGGTGCAGGAGTTTTAGTTTTGGAAGAACTTGAACATGCAAAGAAAAGAGGCGCACATATCTATGCCGAGATGGCGGGATACGGTGCAACTTTTGTGACGCTTTCCATATCACATCACCTGCAGAAGACGGCTCGGGAGCGGCAAAGGCTATGGAGCTTGCAATAAAGGATGCAGGAATATCTCCTGACGATATCGACTATGTAAATGCACACGGTACAGGAACACATCACAACGACTTGTTTGAGACAAAGGCTATAAAGAGTGCTTTAGGTGAGAATGCAAATAAAGTCGGAATAAGTTCAACCAAGTCAATGGTAGGTCATTTACTCGGTGCCGCCGGAGGTGTTGAGGCTATTGTATGTGTGAAGTCTATTGAAGACGGATTCATGCATAAGAATGTGGGTCTTATAAATAAGGATCCTGAGTGTGATCTTGACTTTTTGACAGAGCCTAGAGAATGTGAAGTAAATGCAACTATAAGCAATTCACTCGGCTTTGGCGGTCACAATGCAAGTATAGTTATTAAAAAATTCGTGGAGTAGACTTATGCAAATAGAAGAGATTATAAAACTGATAGAGACTGTAAGTAAGAGCGATGTCGATACATTAAACTATGCTACCGATGCGGAGAAAATCGTTATAAAGAAGAATAAGACAAAGCTTGTAGCGGGAGAAGTTCAGGCTGTACCTGTAGCACAGAGCGTAAGCTTTGAAGCTTCCAATAAAGAAGAAGCTGTGGAAGCTAAAGGACATACAATTACTTCACCGCTTGTAGGTACTTTCTACAGTTCACCTTCACCTGACGCTCCAAGCTTTGTGAATGTGGGTGACAGAGTGAAAAAGGTCAGGTAATAGGTATCATTGAAGCTATGAAGCTTATGAACGAGCTTGAAAGCGACTTTGACGGTGTTGTAAAGGAAATTCTTGTAAAGGATGAGACTGTGGTTGAGTTCGGACAGCCTCTGTTTATATTGGAGTAGAGAATATGTTGGGAATTAAGGAAATTCAGGAGATTATACCTCACAGGCATCCTTTCTTGCTTATTGACTGTATCGAGGAGCTGGAACCCGGTAAAAAAAGCGTAGGATATAAATGTATAACATATAATGAGCCTCAGTTTTTGGGACATTTCCCCGAGGAACCTGTAATGCCCGGAGTACTGATGATAGAGGCGCTTGCACAGACAGGCGCGGTAGCTATACTTTCAGTACCTGAAAATAAGGGCAAGACAGCTTATTTCGGAGCTATAAACTCTGCAAAATTCAAGAGAAAAGTAGTTCCGGGAGATAAGTTAAAGCTTTCATGTGAAATAATAAGATCAAAAGGCAGAATTGGAATAGGAAAAGCTGTAGCAAGCGTAGACGGCGAGATTGCGGTAGAGGCTGAGCTTACATTCATTGTTGGAGAATAAATGTTTAGAAAAGTATTGATAGCAAATAGAGGAGAGATTGCAGTCAGAATTATCAGAGCACTTAGAGAGATGGGTATCATCAGTGTGGCAGTATATTCTGAGGCGGATAGAGACAGCTTGCATACAATGCTGGCAGATGAGGCTATTTGTATAGGGCCTGCACCGGCATCTAAGAGCTATCTGGATATGGACAGAATACTCAGTGCGGCTGTGGCAACAGGTGCGGAGGCTATTCATCCGGGATTCGGTTTTTTATCGGAGAATGAAAAGTTTGCAAGACTTTGCACCGAGGTGGGTATAAAGTTTATCGGACCGAAGTCTGAGACTATTGCAAAGCTTGGAGACAAGGCCGAGGCCAGAGCCACCATGCAAAAAGCCCGTATTCCTGTAATACCGGGAACAGACGGAAGCGTAAAAAATGTGGATGAAGCCCTGAAACTTGCAAAAAAAGTAGGATTTCCGGTAATGATAAAGGCGGCTCTTGGCGGTGGCGGCAAGGGAATGAGAGTTTCAAAGAGCGAAGCCGATTTTGCCGAGAACTTTATGACTGCAAAGGCTGAGGCGCTTAAGGGATTTTCGGACGACTCCATGTATATTGAAAAATATATTGAAAGACCGAGACATATAGAGTTTCAGATAATGGCTGACAGCTTTGGAAATGTAGTTCACTTAGGAGAGAGAGACTGCTCCATCCAAAGAAGACATCAAAAGGTACTTGAGGAAGCTCCGTCAGAGTTTCTTGACGATAAGTTAAGAGAGAAGATGGGAAAAGCCGCAGTAAGTGCCGCAAAAGCTGCAGGCTATGAAAATGCCGGAACTATTGAGTTTTTGGTGGATAAGCACAGAAACTTTTACTTTATGGAGATGAATACCAGAATACAGGTGGAGCATCCTGTAACGGAGTGGATTACAGGTATGGACCTTATCAAGGAACAGATCAGAGTGGCGGCAGGTGAAAAGCTCTCAGTTTCACAAAAGGATGTAAAGATAGATGGTCATGCTATTGAGTGCAGAATAAATGCAGAAAATCCAGAGAAGAACTTTGCACCTTCTCCGGGAAGAATTACAAGTATGCATTTGCCGGGCGGTAACGGAGTGAGAGTGGATACACATATATATGAGGACTATATGATATCTCCGTTCTACGACTCAATGCTTTTAAAGCTGATAGTGCACGGCAAATCAAGAGAAGAGGCTATTGCAAAGATGAGATCGGCACTTGGTGAGATTGTTATAGAGGGTGTGGATACAAATATCGACTTTAACTATGAGATAATAAACAACCCCGATTTTATAAAGGGTGATATAGATACTTCATTTATAGAAAAACAGTTTAAGATGCAGTAATGAAAGTTTTGAGGTGTTGTCATGTTTAGAAATGTGTTCAAAAAGACATATGCAAAGATAGAACCCGGAAATGAAAAACTGGATATTCCTGAGGGCCTTTGGAGAAAGTGTAAAATCTGTAAGGAACCTATTTTTGCAGAGGATGTTAAAGCAAATTATTATACTTGTCCGAAATGCGGCGGGTATTTCAGAGTTCATGCATACAGAAGAATAGAAATGCTTGTGGATGACGCAAGCTTCATTGAGTGGAACAAGACAATGCCTGTATCGAACCCTTTGGATTTTCCGAACTATGAGCTTAAGCTTGAAGAAGAAAGAGTAAAGACAAAGCTTAACGAGGCGGTAGTAACCGGTGAAGCGACTATCGGCAATGTAAGAACAGCCATAGCCGTATGTGATGCAAGATTTATGATGTCGTCTATGGGACATGTGGTAGGTGAGAAGATAACAGCCGCCATAGAAAAAGCCACACAGGAGAAAATTCCTATCATAATCTACTCATGTTCGGGCGGTGCCAGAATGCAGGAAGGTATGATTTCACTGATGCAAATGGCAAAGACTTCAGCCGCACTCAAAAAGCATCATGAAGCCGGTCAGCTTTTTATAAGCTTCCTTACAGACCCTACAATGGGCGGAGTAAGTGCCTCATTTGCAATGCTTGGAGATATAATACTTGCGGAGCCTAAGGCACTTATAGGTTTTGCAGGACCCAGAGTAATAGCACAGACAATAGGTACAAAGCTGCCGGAAGGGTTCCAGAGTGCCGAGTTTTTACTTGAACACGGATTTATAGATGCTATCGTGGAAAGAGCCGACCAAAGAGGTGTGTTAAAGAAGATTTTAAGAGCACATACCTGCGGATTTAAAAAGGTAAAAAAGATGGAAGAGGTGGGCGACAATACAAAGATAGTTGACCACAAACAGCCTAAGGTGAAACAGCCTAAGAGTGCATGGGACAGTGTAGTGCTTTCAAGAAGAGCGGACAGACCTACTGCAAAGGATTATATTGATAAATTGTTCGGATTCTTTATGGAACTTCACGGTGACAGACTTTCAGGTGATGACGGCGCAATCATAGGCGGAATAGCCAACTATAACGGTAAGCCTGTGATGGTGGTGGCGCAGCAAAAGGGAAAGAATCTGAAAGAAAACAAGATAAGAAACTTCGGTATGCCGAATCCTTGCGGATATCGTAAGGCTCTAAGGCTGATGAAACACGCCAATGACTTTAATATGCCTATTATCTGTTTTGTAGATACTCCGGGAGCATTTTGCGGTATAGAAGCCGAGGAAAAAGGTCAGGCTGAGGCGATAGCAAGAGCGCTTTTTGAGATGAGCGATATGAGAGTGCCTATCCTTTCCGTAGTAATCGGAGAGGGCGGTTCAGGCGGAGCTTTGGCACTTGCAGTGGCAAATGAAGTCTGGATGCTTGAGCATTCCATATATTCAATACTTTCACTTTGAGGGCTTTTGCATCTATACTTTATAAGGATGCAAAGAAGAATAAAGAGGCTGCCGAGGTGATGAAAAATCACTGCAAAAGAGCTGAAAAGAACTTGGAGTCGTAGATAGAGTCATAAAAAGAAAAATATTCCTTTGACAATAGATACAATAGATGATGTTGTAGACGAGCTGTCTTCAAATATGGATGATTTCTTTGAGAAAAAAATGCAGCCAAGTCAGGCGAAGAAATTGCCAAAGACAGGTACAACAGATTTAGAAAAATTTTAATAGCTGAAAGGTAAATATGGAAGTGTTAAAAAAATAGGTGACAGAAGTTTACTCTATCCTATTATACAAGGCGGAATGGGTGTCGGTATAAGCCTTTCCTCCTTGGCGGCACATGTGGCCGGAAACGGCGGGATGGGGATTATCTCTACGGCACAGATAGGCTTTAGGGATGATGACTTTTATAAAAATCCTATACCTACAAATCTTCGTGCTATAAAGACCGAGCTTTATAAGGCGAGAGCTTTGTCGGCGCAGGTGTTTGAAAAATTCAAGGATTCAAACAGGGCGGCGAAGTTTTTGGATAAATTAAAAGATTATGTGCCTTTTATAGGCTTTAATATAATGGTGGCAACCAATAAATATGCGGACTATGTAATAGAGGCTGTAAAAGCCGGAGCGGATATTATTATATCAGGTGCCGGATTGCCGATAGATTTGCCTGAGCTGGTGCAAAAAGGTCAGGAAATAAGCGGAAATGAGAAAAAAACCTGTATCGCACCTATAGTTTCAAGCAGAAAAAGTGCCAAAGTCATATTAAAGATGTGGGACAGAAAGTATAAGACCACTGCAGATGCAGTAGTTATAGAAGGACCGCTTGCAGGCGGACACTTAGGCTTTTCATATGAAGAGCTTCATGAACTGGGTGCGGACACTATGGCAAGCAAAAACTACAAAAGAGATAAGTATGATGCCGAAATAAAAGAAATCATAGAAGAAGTAAGAATCTATGAAGAAAAATTCGGCAAAAAGATTCCCGTATTTGTTGCAGGCGGCATATATACAAAAGAGGATATGGCACATGCCATGAGTCTGGGTGCGGACGGTGTACAGATGGGGACAAGGTTTGTCACCACATATGAATGTGACGCGCCTGACGATTATAAGCAGACATATATAGACGCTAAAGAAGAGGATATAGTTATTACAAAATCTCCTGTAGGTATGCCGGGAAGAGCAATCAGAAACGACTTTATGGACAGACTTAAAAAAGGACCCGTTCCGATCAGGCGTTGTTGCAACTGTCTTGCAACTTCGGTATGTGACAGAAAGACAATACCTTACTGTATCACCGAGGCACTATGTTGTGCCGCAAACTCGGACGAGAGTCATGCACTTTTATTTTGCGGAGCCAATGCATACAGAGCAAAAAAGATTGAGCATGTAGCTGACATTATAAATGAACTTACAGAAAATATATAGATAATATAATAAATTTCAGACCGAGCTTTAGGAGCTCGGCCTTTTTATATTACGATTTTCTTAATATTATTCGTTTATACTTTACTAAATTACTCCGGTTTAGTATAAAGTCATAGCTATGTAAGATTTACTTAATATTTGCGTTCAATATATGTGATACAATATTAACACATGAGGCATAATCATACAGAAGCTCATTACAGTATTTTTGCTGTGATTAGAGATTGTCCTCAATAAAATAAAGTAGGAAGGAAATATGAGACTTAAGAGAATAATTTCAACCGGATTGGCTATAGTCTTATCCGTAACTGTAATATCTTTTGTACCTGAATCTATAGCTGTTTATGCGGCTACACCGCCAAGTATAGGTGCACAGGGAGCGGCGGTATACAATGCAAATACAGGCGAATTTTTATATGAGAAAAACGGCGATACTCAGTTTGCGCCGGCATCCATCACAAAGATAATGACAGGCCTGCTTACAGTGGAACAGGCAAATCTTGACGACACTGTATACTTTAACAGTTCGGCTGTCGCAAATCTTGAGAGCGGTGCAACAGTTTTACCTGTCAGAGTCGGAGACAGTATGAGTGTAAGAGATGCACTTTACGCAATGATGTTGGCATCGGCCAATGAAGTATCAAACGGATTGGCGGAGCATATAGGAGGGTCTGTTGCAGGCTTTTCAAATATGATGAACAACAGAGCAAGAGAGCTTGGAGCGACTCATACCAACTTTGTAAATCCGAACGGACTTAACAACCAAAACCACAAAACGACAGCCAAGGATATGGCGCTTATTGCGGCTGAGGCATTTAAAAATCCGACATTCAGGGCTGCGGCAGGCGCGGGAAGTTATACTTTCACAGCTACAAATTCAAAGTCTGCGCCTTCTTCCGTAAAGATGCACCACAAGATGGTTACAGGAGAGATAAGTTGTGACGGAGTTATAGGCGGTAAGACCGGATATACAAAGAGTGCCGGAAATACTCTTGTAACGGCTGCCGAAAGAAACGGTATCAGACTGGTAGTGGTAGTTCTTAAATGTAAGGGCACTCACTATGACGATACAAAGAAATTGCTTGACTACGGCTTTTCTATAGCAAATAACGGCGGAATAAACATTGCCTCAAAGGACACAGGCAGAGCCGTTGCAAAAAATCAGGCGGTTGCGGCAAAACAGGAGCAGAATATTACAATGGCGGACAGTGCAAAGGTTGAGCTTGCACCGAAGCAAATCAGAACATCTGTGATGAAGGCCGAAAACTACGGTCCGGGAATGGCACCCGATGTCGGTTGGAAGGAAAATAGCGGCAACTGGTTTTATATAAAGTCTGACAATACAAGTGCCAGAGCGGAGGTTCTTAATATCAACGGTAAAAAGTACTGGTTTGACGCGGACGGACGCATGGCAAGAGGCTGGAGACAGGATACCGGCGGTTCATGGTACTATATGGAAGATTCGGGAGCTATGAACTCTTCATCTTGGCTTAAGTATAACGGACTATGGTATTATTTGGGAAGTGATGGTAAAATGTTGACAAATACCACCACACCGGACGGATATGTATTAAACAGCGATGGAGTCTGGGTAAGCTAGGAGTTTGATGAAAAATATATTTTCTAAAATTATAGGATTGGGAGCAGTGGGGTGTAGTGCCTTGCTGCTCCGTTCTTTTTATGAGAGAAAAAAGTTTAAGGTAGTACATTACAATATATCTACCGACAAGATAAAAGGCGGCAAAAAAATAGTCTTTTTGACCGATTTACATAACAACAGCTTCGGTAAAAACAATATAAAGCTTATTGAGGCGATAGATAAAATATCTCCCGATATCGTATTGATAGGCGGAGATATGATTACTGTAAAGAGTAAGCTTGGAATAGAGAATGTCTTGCCGCTTTTAAAGAAACTTTCAGATAAATATACCTGTATATATGCAAACGGCAACCATGAGCAGAGACTGTCTGAGAACAAGTTCGGGCTTAGTTACCTCGGATATAAGCGGATATTGGAAGATATGGGGATAGTATATCTGTCTGATGATAGTGTGGATATCGGTGAGAATATTCGTATTCACGGGCTTGACCTTGAAAAAAAGTATTATCTGCGAAGGTTTAAAAAGCCGCTTGATATAGGTTATATAAAAGATAGACTGCATATTGACAGATCACATTACAACATACTTATGGCACATTCACCTCTTTTTATAAAAGACTATGAAAGAAGCGGCGTGGATCTGACACTTTGCGGACATTTTCACGGAGGAACGATAAGACTGCCGGCAGGAATCGGAGTGATGACTCCGCAGTTTCATTTTTTCAACAGGTTGGTAGTTGGAATGAAAAGACTTGGAGAAATGATTGAGATAATAGGTGCGGGGCTTGGTACACACAGTATAAACATCAGGCTCAATGATATGTCGGAGCTTGTGGTAATCAATCTTAAAGGTCGCAAAAGAGCTTGAAATTTGATACAATAGTAAGGTTGAGTGAGTTGATGAGAGGTGAGTATGGAGATTTCATACAAATTGGAGAGATTTGAAGGTCCGCTGGATCTTTTGCTGTATCTTATAGAGAGAGACAGGGTGGACATATACGATATTCCGATAGTGAGTATAACCGAGCAGTATCTGAATTATATGAATCATTTGGAGACGGATGACCTTGACCTTATGAGTGAATTTATAGTGATGGCTACAACACTTTTGGATATAAAGGCGAGGATGCTTTTGCCTCTTGAAGAGGATGAGGAGACTAAGGAAGTCATTGACCCAAGGGCCGAGCTGGTGGAGAGATTGCTTGAGTATAAGAAGTACAAGCTTATGGCAAATGAGCTTGCAGGCAGGTACTTTGATGCCGAGAAGATACTTTATAAGAGTCCGACTATTCCTGATGAAGTGGAACAGTACAAAGAACCTGTAGACCTTGACGAGCTTTTCGGAGATTTGAATCTGCATAAGTTAAGACAGGTCTTTGACCGCGTGATGAAGCAAAAGGACAACCGAATAGATAAGGTAAGAAGCAATTTCGGCACTATAAAAAAGGAACCTGTATCGCTTGAGGCGAAGATAAAGGATGTAATGGAGTATGCCAGAAAACATAGGAAGTTTACCTTCAGAGCATTGCTTGAAGACCAGCCTACAAAGCTTGAGGTCGTTGTCACATTTTTAAGTGTGCTTGAGCTTATGAAAATAGGGAAGATTGCACTTTCACAGGAAGAAGTTTTCGGTGAAATGCAGATAGAGACTTTGGAAGAAGAGGGAAAGGAGGAAACGCTAGACCTTAGCGATATACTTGATGGCTAAATTAACCAAGACGGAGGCGGCAATAGAGGTGATACTCTTTGCACTCGGAGCTTCTGTAGAGATCAGACAGCTTTGTGCGGCCCTTGAGATGAAGGAAAGTGAAGTTATTCAAAATCTTGAGTCGTTAAAAGATAAATATAATAAGGAAAACAGAGGTATACAGATAATAGATTTGGGAGACTGTGTGCAGATGTGTACCAGGTCCGAATACTATGACAAGCTTATCAAAGTTTGTAAGACTCCCAAAAAGCAGGTACTGACAGATGCCATACTTGAGACATTGTCAATCATTGCATACAAGCAACCTATAACGAAGTCTGAGATAGAGCATATCAGAGGAGTTTCATCGGATCATGTGGTGAACAGGCTTGTGGAGTTCGGTCTGGTGTATGAGGCAGGAAAGCTGGATGCTCCGGGAAGACCGGCACAGTTTGCGACAACGGAGGAGTTCCTCAGAAGATTCGGTATAGAGTCAAAGGAGTCTCTGCCTAGGCTTGATTCCGACCTTGAGGCGGAGATTGTACATGAGGTGGAAGAAGAGACCGGCTGGAAGTTCGGTTTTGAGAGCGAAGCAAATGTAAACAAGTGAGGATAAACAGTTGAAGATAAAGATAAAATACTTTAGTGAGAAAATTGAAAAACTCAAATTCATTGACGGCAAAAGTGATTGGATAGATTTGAGAGCCGCCGAAAGGGTGGAACTTAAAAGCGGAGAATATAAGCTGATAAAACTCGGCGTGGGAATGGAATTGCCAAAGGGCTATGAGGCGTTGGTGGTACCTAGAAGCTCCACATTCAAAAACTTCGGCATACTGCAGACCAATTCTATGGGTGTGATTGACGAGTCTTACTGTGGAGACAATGACGAGTGGAAGTTCCCGGCGCTGGCTATGAGAGATACCGTCATAGAGGTAAATGACAGGATATGTCAGTTCAGGATAATAAAACATCAGGACGCGTTTACATTTGAAGAAGTAAAAGAATTGAATGAGGTTGACAGAGGTGGCTTTGGCAGTACAGGGAAGAATTAGAAGATTGTTTGCGGTAGGTGTACTTGCCGTCATTATGCTTGGCGGATGTTCAGGCAAGGAGAGAAAAAACTTTGAAGCCGGAAAGGCACTTTTAAATGAGGGAAAGTATGCCGAGGCGGTGGAAGCGTTTGACAAGGCGATAGAAGCACATGGCAGTAACAGTATAAGAGGCCTTGAAATAGATATACTCAGATACAGAGCTGAGGCGGAGTACAGGGCAGGAGATTATAAGGCGGCGGAGCACAGCTACAGGCTGCTTACATCTGCAGATGAGAACAGAAGCGAATACATGGATATGCTCGCTATCATATATACCAAGCTCAGTAATACGGATATGGATATAAATATTGACAATGCCATAGATATGTATGAAAAGGCGGCAAAACAGGATGATAAAAGTGAGCTGCATATCAATGCAGGTATTACTATAGCAGAGTACTATGAAGATATGTATGATAAAAAGATGGATGCCGCATACCTTGACAGTGCTGAGGAGTTTTTGGAGAAGCTTTTAAAAGAGACAGGCAGAAAGAATGCTAAGGTATTGGCGGTTTATGCAAAGCATATGTCAAAGCGAGAGGACTATGACAAGGCGCTTGAAGCTGTGGATGAGGGCATAGCACTGCTTGAAAAGAAAAAGCTTAATAAAAGTGAAGATGAGACCTTGAAATCTTTGATGTTTTCAAGAGGTTCATGTTATGAGTATAAGAGTGATTACAACAAGGCGCTTGAAGCATTCAACGCATATATTGAAAAATACGGTGAGGATGAGAGCGTTTCACATGAGGTGGCATTCTTAAAGGCAAGAATAAGATAGGTAATATATGAGTACATTTGAGACAAAGGAAATAGTTGAGAAAGTTATACTTCTCGGAGTGGATGTAGGCGACGATACAAAAGAGTCCATGAAAGAACTTGCGGAGCTTGTGGACACGGCAGGGGCTATAGTGCTTGACAGTATTATACAGTCAAGGGAGAGGATGCATCCCGGCACCTATCTTGGAAAAGGCAAGATAGAAGAGGTAAGGGAAAGAATAGAGAGGCTTGATGCCACAGGTGTGGTATGTGATGACGAGCTTACACCTGCACAGCTTAGAAATCTGGAAGATTTGCTGGATACCAAGGTAATGGACAGGACTATGGTTATCTTGGATATATTTGCAAAAAGAGCTACAACAAGTGAAGGAAAGATTCAAGTTGAGCTGGCTCAGCTGAAATTTTCTGCAGCAAGGCTGATAGGACTTAGAAGCAGTCTTTCAAGACTTGGTGGCGGAATAGGTACCAGAGGTCCCGGAGAGAAAAAACTTGAGATGGACAGAAGACTTATTCATGAGAGGATTTCACAGCTTAAGTCAGAGCTTAAGAAGGTGGAAAGCCACAGAGAGCTGATAAGAAAATCAAGGGATGAAAACCTTGCCTTTAATGTGGCTATAGTGGGATATACAAATGCGGGCAAGTCTACACTTTTAAACAAGCTGACAGATGCAAATATTTTGGCGGAGGACAAGCTCTTTGCAACACTTGACCCGACTACAAGAAAGTTAAAGCTTGGAAGCGGTCAGGAAATACTTGTAACGGATACGGTAGGCTTATAAGAAAGCTTCCTCACCATCTTATAGAGGCGTTTAAATCAACACTTGATGAAGCCAAGTATGCCAATCTTTTGGTACATATGGTGGATGCGTCAAATGAGGAGGCAAGCTCACAGATGCTTGTGGTATATGATACACTAAGAAGCCTTGATGTGGTGGATAAGGATATAATTACAGTCTTTAACAAGACAGACCTGATAAAGGAAGGAGAGGAACTTCCGAGAGATTTCCATGCGGATAAGGTTCTTAAGATGTCTGCAAAGACCGGAGACGGTATTGAAGATTTAAAGAAGACTATTGAAAATATATTGCAGAATCAAAGAGTATATCTGGAACATATTTTTTCTTATAAAGATGCAGGTAAGATTGCGCTTATCAGAAAGTTCGGAGAGATTAAAAGTGAAGAGTACACAGACGACGGTATCTTGATAAAGGCGTATATTCCTGCAGAGATTTTCGGGAAAGTGATGGGGTAGCATAAAATTTGCTTGAAAAAGTTTTATAAGTAGTATATATTAGTTATACCTAACTTAGTGAGACCTAACTATATTATATTACTTTGGGGGGATTATGTTATTAGCGCTTTTGATTGCAGGTAAGCTTTTGATGAAACCGGGCGGCGACAGACCCAATAAGGAAGAGAAGATTACCGGAAAGCAGCATTTTTGGAGAGATAAAAAAGTAAAGAACGGATACAGACTGCAACAAAATCTGCTTGATGACCATGCAAGGATTTTGGACAAGGACAATATAAGAAAAGCCACCGGAAGTATGAGTGCTATGGAGGATAAGTTTGAAAGACTGGCTTCAGACAGCTTTTTAAAGCCCGGAGATGTGATAGGGGTATCCAGAAAGTGGTACGACCACTACGGTGTATATATAGGTGAAGGAAGGGTCATTCACTATGCGGATAAGACTAAGGATTTCGGAAGAAATGTGAGTATCTATGAAACAGACCTTGAAGGTTTTACACAAGGATGCAAAGATTATTTCGTACTGCATTTTCCAAAGGCGGGCGGTCCTCCGAGAAAGTTAAGGAGCAGCACCGACTTTACTGAAAATCCGAGAGAGGGAACAGGTATATTTGATTTTATATTTAAGGCAAAGTATCAGCTGTTCTCACCTGAAGAGACAATAAAGAGAGCCAAGTCAAGGCTTGGGGAGAGGTCATATAACCTTACAAGAAACAACTGTGAGCATTTTGCTCTGTGGTGTAAAACAGGCGTATCGTTTTCACGCCAGGTGGATATGGCATTATCGATATGATTTATTAAGACTGTCAAAGCTTAAAAAGCTTCCGGCGGTCTTTTTATTTATGTGAACATTTGTTATAATCTGTTTGAAAGTAGGAGATAACCAATGAAAATCATTCTGGAAACCAAAGAGACTGAGATTGTAGAAAAGAAATCAAGGTTTATAGCAAATATTGCGGCAGTAGCTTCAGAGGAAGAGGCAATCGAGTTTATAGAAAAAATAAAGAAAAAATATTATGACGCAAGGCATAATTGTTATGCGTACATTATAGGTGATAAAGGCGACAAGAAAAAATGCAGTGATGACGGAGAACCGCAAAGAAGTGCCGGAATGCCTATGATGGAAGTGCTTGAAAACCAAGGTTACTTTGATATAGTTGTAGTGGTAACAAGGTACTTCGGAGGTACACTGCTTGGAGTGGGCGGACTTATAAGAGCATATCAAGGTGCCGTTATAGAAGGTTTAAATGTAAGCGTCAGCGGAGAAATTCACGAGGGTTTCAGAGCGAAGTACAGGTTCGGATATGATTTTTTTACGGTAAGATAAAGTATATAGCGGAGAGTGAAAATATAGTGGTTGAAGATACTTTATTTGATGAGAATGTCACGATGAGTCTTATATTTGAAGACGTTGAGAGTGAAAGACTGCAAAAAAAGCTTGTAGAAGAGACAAATGCAAATATAGAAAGACTGCTTTTTGGAGAAGATAAAATATATCACGGTGGATAATAAGTGGTATAAAGAATACAGATAGAAAAAGGCTTGAATTAAGCTTGAGGATTTATAAATGCAAATGTATTTAGGAGAAGAAGGAAAGAAATACTACTGGAGAACTGTAGATGTCAGCAATATAACGGATGTAGAGACATTGGAGAATAAATTTGACTTAACCGAAGAGATGTCCGAGTATGTGCTTGACTCAAATGAGAGAGCGAGAGTCGATTATGACGGCAAGAATCTGTTTGCGGTAATACATGTGCCTGCATTTACACAAAAATGACGGACACTATGAGACAAGGTCGATAAAATTTTTTTGTAAATGCGGACAGCATCTTTATGTTTGTCACATATGACACAAATTATATTGTGCCGCAGATTGAAAAAGCTGATAGAAGTGGAAGAGGCGAGCAGCCCTATGATGCTGTTATTTTTATGCCTTTTTGTAATATCCGACTCCTTTTTTTGCCGATACTTGATAAGCTTAATGAAGAGAGACTGCATCTGAACAGAAGGCTTAGAAACAACACAAACAATCAGGGTATTTGGGATTTGTCCGACCTTGAGGTAGGTCTTATCTACCTTGTAGCTGCAACAAGGCAGAATGTTGTGGCGATTAGACAGATGAGGATAACTACGGCAATAAAGAAATGCTCAAATGCGGAAAAAGAGCAGCTTGAGGATGCCTACATAGAGGCGAAGCAGGCAAGTGAGATGGCGGATATGGCGTCAAGCATAGTGGAGCAGATGAGCGGAATGTACAACAACCTTATAAATATCAGGCTGAATGAAACAATGCGTATCATGACCGTATGGTCACTGCTTATGACAATACCGACAATCATCTCAGGTTTCTTCGGCATGAATGTGGATTTGCCCTTCACCACAATGAAAGGCGGTTGGATACTTATAACACTTATCACAGCGGTATTGCTGTGGATAATGTGGAAATTTATATGGAAAAAACTGTGGTAGGAATAATAGTTACATTGGTTATTTAATGACTAATGTAACTATTATTTTTTTGCTGTTTTAGGTAAATTGTTTTTGAAAGGGGGAAATATGAAGAAAAAAATAATAGTTGCAGGACATATATCCTATGATATTACACCGATAATATATAATACAAACGGTAAAGATTTCGGTAAACTTATAAAGCCCGGAAAACTGATCAATATCGGTAAGGCTACAGTTGCAAACGGCGGAAGTGTGAATAATACAGGTATGGCATTGCATAAGTTCGGTGCGGATGTTGAGCTTATTGCCAAAATAGGTAATGATGAGTTCGGCAGACAGATAATGGAAAAATGTAAAAAAGAGGGTGCAGAGACAAGTTTTATAATATCGGACAGTGAGGATACCTCATATACAATAGTGATAGCACCGCCTGGATTTGACAGAAGTTTCTTACATTTCCCCGGAACAAACGATACCTTTAAATTTTCAGATTTAAATATGGAAGATATAAAGAACGGGTATCTATTCCATTTCGGTTATCCTACATTGATGGCCGGATTTTATAAAAACAATGCTAAAGATCTTATAGAAATGTATAAGAGCATAAAGGAAGCCGGACTTATCACAAGTCTTGATGTGGCGGCCATAGACCCTGAGGGTGAGGCAGGAAAACTTGACTGGAAAAAAATTCTAAAGCAAGTACTTCCATATGTGGATGTATTTGAGCCGAGTTTTGAAGAACTTTTATGTATGATGGATAAAGAAGCATATGAAGATCTTTTGGAAAGAGCGGGAGAAGAAGATATTTGCATGTGCTTAAGCCTTGAAAAAGGATGTGTTGCCGCTTGCAAAAAGAGGTGATGGAATTTGGAGTTTCAATATTGCTTATAAAATGCGGTGCGGCAGGCATGTATCTTTGCACGGCAGATGATGTTTCAAAAAAACTCGGACTTGGCAGAGAATGGGATAACTTTAAATGTTTTCAAAAGAGCTTTAAACCTGACAGGATAAAATCGGCAATAGGAGCAGGGGATACTGCTATAGCGGCATTTATTTACGGAATAGTAAATGACTATTTACCAAAATCCACTATAGAGATAGCGGCAGGTACAGGTGCGATGTGTATTACAGAATACGATACATATGGCGGTTTAATTGATATAAAGGAACTTGAAGAAAAGATAAAAAACAATTGGGAAACTCAGGATTTTATAAAGGAGTAAATTATGTTAATAACACTTAGGAATATTTTGGATATAGCGGAAAGTAAAAATATGGCTGTCGCTGCATTTAATGCAACTTCACTTGAGGGGATAATGGCTGTAATAGAGGCTGCCGAAGAGGAAAATGCACCTGTAATATTGCAGTTTGCCAATGCCGCACATGGAAAATATGTAGCGCTTGGAAAGATTGGGAAAATAATGGTAATGCTTGCCGATGAGGCAAAGGTACCCGTATGTGTACATCTGGATCATGGTAATAATTTTTATGAGATAAAAACTGCACTGGATCTTGGATTTACAGGAATAATGTATGACGGATCAGCATTACCTTTTAAAGAAAATGTGTCAAATACAAGGTATGCAGCGGCTCTTGCAGATGAATACGGCGCAAGTATAGAGGCTGAGCTTGGAGCTATGGGAGCTGAAGGGGTGGAGGATAATATTATGGGTGCATATACAGATCCCGAGCTTGCAAAAATCTTTGTAGAGGAAACAGGTATTGATGCGCTGGCGGCTTCATTCGGAACAGTACATGGTATATACAAGAGTGAACCCAAACTTGACTTTGAAAGAATAGAAAATATCAGAGAACTGACAGGAGTTCCTGTTGTAATGCACGGAGGATCCGGAATAAGTGATGAAGAATTCAGAAGATGTATTGATCGTGGAGTAAGAAAGATAAACTTCTATACCTATGCGGCAAAATTTGCAGGAGATGCGATAAGAAAAATGGCTGAGGATACAAGTGGAAATCTGTATTCACATGATGTGTTTGTTACTGCAAGAGAGAGTATGAAACAGACGTATAGGGATGCTATAAGAGTATTTAAAAATGAATAGTTTAATAGATTTTCGATTATCTCTTTAGAAATTCTTAAATGCCGGTATAGCCCGTAACTTCGGGCTTCTCCGGCGTTTTTCATATCGGAAGAACCTCACATATACTTTTATATCCCCTTGTGTTTTCACGGTCAAAAGTAGTATAAGCAGTAGTAAAATACCTGTCTACTACTAAGCGGCAGCTTCGATTTTCTCCGTGTTTACCACTTTGATTTCCGCCTTTGCTTCCAGTCTGTCCATTTCCTCTTGTGCGGAATGGAATGTAGTGTGGGCGTAATAGTTCAGCGTCATAACGATATTAGCGTGTCCCATGATGTACTGTAATGCTTTAGGGTTCATTCCCGCATTTGCCATTCTGGTGCAGAACGTGTGCCGCATAGTGTGGGGCGTCATTACCGAGGGCAACGGCTCCTTGTGGCACTTGTTGAATTTCTTGGCAAGGCATTTAAACATGGCGTCATAGTTTACCGCTACTTTCGGCAGGCCGTCCCGGTTCAGGAATAAGAAATTGCTATATCCATCAACCTGAATGGATTTGCCGCCTTTGCGGTTCTCCAACACACGCTTGAACGCTTCACAAGCTGCTGCGCTCATTGGCACTTGACGGAAACCGCCCTCGCGCAAAACGCCTACTGCGTGGCACACACTGGGCTTTGACACTTCCATGCACCGGGCCACGTCTACGGAACGCACCATGCCTTGTTTCTGTTGAAGTATCAAGATCGCTTCTAAATAGTCCTCCCCGGACGCATGGAGTTTATCATAGGCGGGCATAATCACATACTCCAATTTTGGCTTTCTTGTTGGATGTGGTATAGTTTTTCATATAGCCCCTTGTGTGCCAACAGCTCCTTGTGAGTGCCATGTTCAACAACTGTTCCATCCGCTAGAACCAATATCTGATTCGCATTAACAACTGTTCTTAGACGATGAGCAATCATAATAACTGTCTTTCCCTCCACCAGTTTTGCAATCGCCTTTTGGATTTCTCCCTCATTCTCTGGGTCAAGGGAGGCCGTCGCCTCGTCGAGCAGAATAACAGGTGCGTCTTTTAAAAGAGCGCGGGCAATAGAAAGGCGCTGCCGTTCACCACCAGATAGGGTAGAACCATTTTCGCCAATCATAGTTTGGTAGCCATCAGGTAGCCGTTCAATGAAGTCTTGACAACAGGCTGCTTTTGCCGCCTCCATTACTTCTTCATCTGTGGCATTACTACGGCCAAGACGAATATTTTCCATTACTGTGTTGTTAAACAACGTAACATCTTGAAATACAATCGAAAAATTTTTCAAATAGGTTTCTGGGTCTACGGATGTTACATCAACGCCGCCAAGTGAAATTTTACCTTTGGAAGGGTCCCAGAAACGAGCAGCCAGCTTGATAGCTGTACTTTTCCCGCCACCGGAAGGCCCAACAAGTGCTGTGATCTCACCCTGCTTTGCGGTAAAACTTACATCTTTCAGAACAGTTTCCCCGGTCTTATACGCAAAAGCCACATTATCGAAGTTAATATCATATCCGTTATATTGTGCAGTTTCACTTCCATTCTGAACAGGATATTCCGTGATCTCTCTGGTACGTTCTACTTGAAGCATGGTATTAAAGACTGCTGCAAGATTTCCAAGTGCGCCGGACAGAGGTTCAAAAATCCGGGAAGCCGCAACAAGAAAAACCAAGAAGGTCATAAAATCCAAACTCCCGGACGTAAGCAGAGTGCCACCTACAACAACTGTTGTAGCAATTCCTAACTTTAAAATCATTTGAGAAGCAGTTACACACATACCTGTGATAGCTTCACTTTTTACTGTTTCCGTTTCCAAATGATCGAGTTTGTCATCCAAGCTCTGCATATAACGAATATTCATATCGTTTGCACGAATATCTTTAATATTGTCAATGCACTCTTGTATTCCATTCGCACAGTCCAGAGTAGCTTCTTTGTGCTTTTTACTATATCGTTCCTGCAATTTTTTTGTAGAAATACAGAGCAGAAAAGCAACAGGAGCTACCCAAAGCAATGCCAGCCCCATACGCCAGTCCATAATCAATAAAGCAACCGCAACAGGAACGATAGAGAATACAGCACCAAACAATTCTGGAATGTGCCTTGAAAATGCCTTCTCCATATCCGCACAGTCTGAAAGAATTGTTGTTGTTAGGTCTGAAAGGTCACGTTCACCAAAGAATGACAAAGGCAGCTTTCGTAATTTTTCAGCAATACTAATTCTCCGGGCTGCACTTTCCGAGTAGGACGCTAAAAAGGAGGAATTTAACTGTAAGTATTCCAGTCCATAAATAATCACAAGAATTATTAGACTTAGGCCGATATAGACCCAAATCCCCATGCTCTGAACAGAAATCCCCATCAAAGGCAGAATCCATTGACGCAACAGTATATAGATTAGGCACATCGGAAGCAGCAGACTTAAATTGGTTATGGTGTAACACCAGATTGCTTTATTCAAGTCTTTGGCACCTTGTTCACTAAGGGCGAAAATACGTTTTAACCATCCTGTCATACTGCCGCCTCCTTTCCTACTTTCCATTCAACAGAGCTTTGGTAATCAGCCCACATTTTTGCATACAGGCCATTTTTTGCCAGTAGTTCATTGTGAGTTCCTTGTTCCTTGATTTCTCCTTCTTCAAGGACGATGATTTTATCTGCGTTTTTTACCGTAGAAAGACGGTGTGCAATCATTACAACCGTTTTTCCTTTCATCAATGTTTCAAATCCTTTTTGTATTTGATGTTCGTTCTGTGGATCAGCAAATGCCGTCGCTTCATCGAGGACAATGATAGGAGCGTCTTTCAAAATGGCTCTTGCTAAGGCTATACGCTGCTGTTCACCACCGGAAAGATACACACCTTTTGTTCCTATAACTGTCTGTAAGCCATTTGGCATTTTATCAATAATATCCTGACACATGGCGGCTTTAACCGCTGCTTGTATTTGGTCGTCTGTGGCCTCTGGCCTTGCCGCCCGGATATTATCTAAGAGGGTTGTTTTAAAAAGGTGATTGTCCTGAAAAACGAATCCGACAAGTTTTAGCAATTCGGAAGATTGAATATTACGAACATCTACGCCACCAATTTTTACAGCCCCTTGCTCGGTGTCCCAAAACCGAGGAATCAAACTGGCTACGGTGCTTTTGCCTCCACCGGAAGGGCCGACTAAAGCAACCGTTTTTCCTTCAGGAACAACAAAGGAAATGTGATTAACCGCAGGGGTTTCGGCTCCCTGATAAGTAAAGGATACATCTTCAAAAGAGATTGTATTATTTGGGGGAGATTGGGGGCTTTCTGTTTCTTTCAATGCTTCCTCATTGATAATTGCTTTAATGCGTCTCATGGCGTCCTGCGCTCTCATTGTCTGATCGCTTGACCAAAGGATTTTATTAAAAGCAGACGCACACAACGGAGTAAACAATATGTAAAAAATAAAATCCAACATAAAAGCCGATGGGTTAGCAACACCAGCAATCAATAGAATCCCCGCAGGGATTAAAAAGGCAAAGCTGGCGTTAATGCAGACGGTATAACCGCACATTGGTTTTGTTGTCAGTACCGTGTAAGCAACCGCCCATTTCTTGTAAGATTGTATAGAATCGTGGAACCGCTTAAAGGAAAAAACACTCTGCTGAAAGGTCTTGACAACTGGAATACCACGCACATACTCTACCGCGTGAGCGTTCATATCTCCCAATGCAGACTGATATTTCTGCATATTTTCCATAAGAGACGGCCCCATCATAGCAAACATAAAAAACAGACTAATACATAAAGAAATAAGGCTAATCAGCCCAAGCCGCCAATCAAAAACAAATAATAAGACTACTGCCGCAACCGGAGTTACTTTGGCCGCTGTCAGATCGGGGAGTTGGTGTGCCAAATATCCTTCTGTTTGAGAAGCACAATCATCAATTTCTCTGCGGATTTTTCCGCTATTGTGAGATGTAAAATAGCCTAAAGGCAATGAAATCAAATGATGGAGTGCCACGGAGCGCAGATTTTTTGCGGTGCGAAATGCTGCAATATGCGTACACATTAACCCAATAAAATATACGGCCATACTGGAGGCGGCAAATGCGACAGCCAGCCAGCCCCATTTTCCAACTTCAATCTGTGATAAATCTGACAGATTAGAAAAAACATCTTTTATGGCAAACCAGATACAGATAAATGGGATAACCGCCAATACAGCACTTATTCCAGCTAAGACACACCCGATTACAGATAGTGAACGATAATTACCTGCATATTCAAGTAAATCTTCTTTTTGTTGTTTCTTATTCATAAAATATCTCTCACCTCGCTATTCCAAGAAGTGCAGGCGTGACAGATTGCCACGCCGTCCCTTCTTTATGCTTCCAATTTAGAAAAATGCTTTTTGAACAGGGTATAGCCTAAAAATCCGCCGAGGGCCGCTAAAACAATCGTTGCCAACAGGCATACAATAAACATCGGGCCACTCACAAAGTCTACCAGAGATTGTGCAAATTCAAGGTCTGTTCCCTGACGAACCATAGAGTTCATAAACATTTCTGTTCCAAGAATCATATACAACGCCTGGCCAAGCCAGAAGCCGCAAATGAATACGATATACCCAATCAGGTTCCACAGCTTGTTTGTGTATTTACCAACCGCACTGATGATTTCAGCAAAAATACCACCGATGAACAATCCGAGAGCTGACGGCCATGTAATACCAAGGCAGAAAGCAATGAGAGCAACCAGCGTACACATAAGAAGAACACTGCCTTTGCGCGGAACTTTTGCACGGACATACATATAAATAATTCCACAGGGAACAGCACTTACGCCATGTGTGAAAAAGAATGTAACAGGGGTGCTTCCGAGTACCGCTACCGCTACCAACATAACTGCAAAAAACAGCACTGAAAAAATGGCGATGAATATAACATCTTTGAGTTTCATTTTTTGAGACATTGTAATACCTCTCCTTTACTTTTGATTTATTTTGAAAAACTCCTGCAATGCAGGCAGAATTTCCACAGTCAGCCGGACATCTTCCCGGATGGTTCCCTGATCGAGCCATAGCACACGGTCACAAGTATTCAAGAGAAATTCATAGTCATGTGTGATAACAAAGGTGGTTTTTCCTTCCGTGCGGAGATCGTTTAATAATGCACTCACACGATTCATATTTTCCAAATCAAGCCCGCTTGTCGGTTCGTCCAAGAAGAAAATATGGGTATCCTGCATAAGTGCTGCGGCGACAGAAAGCCGCTGCTTTTCCCCTCCAGATAATAAAAGGGGATGGTATTCTCGTTTCTCTGTTAAATTGAGGAGTTCAAGTAACTGTTCAGCACGCACTCCATCCGCCTCTGTTTTTTTTCGCCCAAAAGAGATGCGGAGTTCTTTTTCTACGCTGTCAGCAAATAACTGATAACCGGGCTCCTGCATTACAAGGTAAATTTTCCCGGCCCGTTGTTTAGGGGATAATGGCGTTCCATTTACAAATCTTACCGGCAGCCTCTTTTAACAAGCCGCACACACATTTTGCAAAGGTGGATTTGCCTTGGCCGTTACGCCCTATAATTCCTATAACCTCACCTACATTGGCCGTCGTAGAGATAGAAGTGATCAACGGTTCATGTTTTGAATAATTTACAGCCAAGTTCTGTGTAGCAAGAATCTCCGCAGTTTTACTTTGATGTGCCGCCTTTATGCAAAGCCGTTCAGGGAATACGGATCTCAAGCCCATATTCTTACGCTCGTTGTCGGTGAGTGCGAGAAAATCATTCTTTAAATAGTCTTGAATAATCGAGCCATTTTTCATATAAACAATCCGATCAGCCAAATCACGAAGATACGCAATCCGGTGTTCAGCAATAATGATGGTCTTTCCCTGACTTTTTAAAAGGGCAACGATTTTCTTTAACCGTTCTGTGACTTCCATATCCAGGTTAGCAGACGGTTCATCCATTACATAAATATCCGGGTTCATAGCATATACGGAAGCGATTGCTACTAATTGCTTTTCGCCGCCGGATAAAGAAAAAATATCTCGGTTTAATAGATTTCCCATTTCCAAATCACGGCTTGCATTTGTGACACGCTCTAAAATCTGTTCATGGGAGATACCAATATTTTCGCAGCCAAAAGCAATTTCGCCGGTGGTGTCCACGTTAAAAAACTGACTACGGGGATTTTGAAACACGGAACCAACTTTTTGAGACAGAGAACCATCTTTGTATTCAGTGACAGCTTTTCCTTCAATCAGCACTTCTCCATCTATTCTTCCCTCATAGAAAGAAGGAACTAAACCGTTAATCAGTCTGGTTAAAGTCGTTTTGCCACAGCCACTAAGTCCCACCAGCAGGACACATTCACCCTTGTTGATGTGCATACTGACATGATCGAGTGCTTTTTCTTTTTTTTCTCCATAGGAGAAAGACACGTCTTTTATATCAATCAAAGTATCACCCCCAATTTGGGAAGATAGGCTACCAGTAGTAATAGAAACAGCAAAATAAACAACGCTACATCTGCCCAGCCTATTTTCAATTCATAATATGAGGTTCTCTGTTGCGTAGCTTCAATTCCACGGGTCAATGCCGCCGCGGAAAGTTCATCTGAAACGATAGAAAGTCTTGAAATCAGAGGAACTAAAACAAATTCTGTTGTGGCTGCGGGGTGTAATATACTATTTTTTATATTCAAAGGAATCCCCCGAACAAGCATTGCACTTTTGATACTCCTAAATTCTTCCGCAATCGTCGGGAAAAACCGAAGAATAACCGCAACACTTACAATTAAGACTTTCGGACAATGCCATTTTTGCAAACCACAGATCAGTTGGCCGGATGGTGAGTGAATAAGCAATTTTGCCGCCATAAAAACAGGGAACATTTTGCGAATCAGAAGCAAAAATGCGCCAATCGCCACAGCTGCTTCACCGCCTATTATCCCCATAAGAAAAGTGAGAGCTGCGATTACTGCATAGCCGGTCAAAGAAATAGACACATCTTTATATTGTTGTTGATAGAGCAAGCCGAGCGTTATCACCAAGACACAGATTGCCTCTACCCAATATGTAATGGAACTATACATCAATAGATTTACAAAAAGCAGAGCCACCACTTTGATTCGTGGGTCTAACATTCTGGTCATGTGGGTTCCTCCCTTCCGATTAGACAGTGCTAACCTTTGCTCATAAAAAAATCGCTCCGTGAAGGAGCGATTTCCTTACGATTATACAATTTAACACACTTTGGACAATGAGCGTTAATCTGAAAAGTCCTCTTTTATCCCATTAAGACAACAATTATTACGATATTCTACGGGAGATAGATTCAAAATTCGTTTGAATACCTCTGTGAACTTGCTTTGGTTAGAATATCCTACCCGTTCTGCAATTTCGGCAATCGAAAGATTGGTTTGCCGGAGAAGATCAGCAGCGGTATGAACACGATATTCTCGCATATAGGTATGCACGGGTATGCCGTAGATTCCTTTAAAACACTTTTTCATAGATGTTAGCGGTATTTCAAAGTGTTCCGACATTTCTTGCAATGTAAAATGACGGTCTATATTCTTTACCATGTATGCGGTCATTTCTTTGACAGCCATAACATGATTTTTATAAAAATACGGGCGCTCGTCCGTAGCCGCAGCGTTGGAGGATAAGAGATAAAATAATAGTTCTATCACTTTCAGTTTCAAATAAAATAATCGCGTCTTTTTCTGTTCCTCATACATTTCATCCAAGATATGCTCCAACGACGGATTGGAGCGAAAAATCACAAGCTCATTCCCTTTTAGCAAGCGGTCACGCAAAGTTTCAAAGTGGATAGGATTTTCACCAAACACCATTTTTAAATTATGGATTCCCAGTGCCGCTTCTTCGATGGAAATTGTGATCGTAATTCCGTGAAAGTGTGAAAGGGGAAATGTATTTCGTATGGGCGCTTTTTCAGGTAGATTCATTGCTAAATCCCCTTCACCAAGATAGATAAATTCACCATTTGCAAATTCGGCCTCAAAACGTCCTAACCGGCAATGGTTGATCGTCAGTACATTTTTTGAAAAATCCTGATCGGTTTTGCTATAATCTAAGCTGTTAAGGTGAAAGTCCTGATAAAAAAGCTGTATTCCCGGAAAGAGATCATATTTTGTTATCACCCCGGTTCCATTCCCGTGTTTCGTCTGGTAAATTCTGCAAAACTCACAATTGCGGATTTGTCTGGTGTCCGGCCCATATAATGTTTCAATTTCCAAATCATCTACGGGGAATATAGGTTCTCCATGGACTTTTCTTTTTCGCATATCCGTAGGTTTACAGATATTGTCTGGAACAAGCCAAACATCACCAATTTTTTTGGCTCCCGGTACTCTGTTTTCCTTACAAAGAAATTGAACTCTACGAGAAGAAATATTCCATTTTTTTGCGACTTCTTGAATAGATATATAATTCATTGTCTTTAACTCCCAATCAAACATTCGTGTACACGAATGTTTATATCACAAAACAGCCAGATTATCCATTCCTAAATTCCAAAATAAGAATTATAAAATGAAATCAAAGCGCATATCAAATCATTCCCGGCGCACTCTATGAACAATAGAATGTAATTGGGTGATATGATATGCCGAATGTAAAAGACTGTCCCGGTTGTTATGCAGCTTATCCGGCTGTGCAAGCTGCCAGCGGAACGCTATTTCAATCCCGGCTTAATCGTGACAGCCCCCCTTTCCTTGATTTTCTCATTGGCCTGTTGGCTGCTTCTGGCCGCTGCCTTTTCTTTCAGTATGGCAAGGGTCTTTCGGATGGAGGGGCGTTCCCGCTGTTTGAGCTTCTTGGCCGTAAACTCCTTAAACGCCTGTTCCAGATTGTCCGCCTGCTTGGATTTGAAGATCACGATATACCGGGGCGGATGTGTAGTGCGGTCTTTCTGCAGGGTAAAATCAATGTCGTATTTCCGGGCTTTTTGGAGATAATCAGAGTTGTTCCTATGAAAAATAGAATATGACAATTGTCATATGATACCCGTTACAAAAAACAATTATGAAAAATATCCTTTACTGATATGATTACATCATCAGCCTGAGGGCATTAAAAGGAGGTCTTATGAGAAGAAAATTAATGGCAGGTGCATTGGCACTTGCAATGGTAGGTAGTTTGGTAGCTTGTGGTGGCGGAGAGAAAAAGGCCGCATCTGAGGGAGAGAGCAAAGAGACTACTGTAGAAGCAAAGAGCGAAGGCGAAAGCGGAGCAAAGAAGCATTATAAGTTCGGATACACATGTATGGACGGAACAAACCCGTTCTTCGTTACCATTCAGGATAAAATTAAGGAAATGGTAGAGGCAAACGGTGATGAACTTATCGTGACGGATCCGGGAAATGATGTTACAAAGCAGATTTCACAGGTTGAAGATATGCTTTCACAGAATCTTGACGGATTGTTTATGAATCCTGTTGATGCACAGGGTATTATACCTGCACTTGATCTTGCAAAGGATGCAGGAGTTCCTATGGTGGGATTTGATACTGAAGTAGGCGATATGTCATATCTTGTATCATACACAGGATCAGATAACTACAATGCAGGAAAAGTGGTTGGAGAGGACCTTGTTAAGAAGGCACCTAACGGAGGAAAGATTATAGTTCTTGACTCACCTACTATGCAGTCTGTTGTAGACAGAACAAACGGTTTTATGGATGCTATAAAAGATCATGGATTTGAAGTTGTAGCACAGCAGGATGCAAAGGGGAAATCTTCAGGTAGCAATGGGTATTGCAGAGGATCTTTTACAGTCAAATCCTGACGTTGTTGCAATTTTCGGAGGAAACGATCCTACAGCTTTAGGAGCTTTGGCAGCGGCAAATGCGGCAGGCATCAAGAATTGTATGATTTACGGTGTTGACGGTTCACCTGATATTAAGTCTGAGCTTGCATCAGGTAATTCTTTAATAGAGGGTACCGGTGCTCAGTCTCCTGTTTCTATCGCAGAGAAGGCAGTTAAGATTATGTATGATTATGTGGAAGGAAAGCAGGTTGAAGAGAGATATCCTGTAGAAACATTCCTTATCACATCAGACAATGTAGCACAGTACGGAACAGACGGCTGGCAGTAAGCTTTAGCGGTATTTAGCGAAACTATTATTAAATAACACAATTTAAGGCATCCCAAGGGATGCCTTATTTAGAAGATAAGAGCAGGTGAAACAGTGGCAGACAATATTTTATTGAAAATGAAAAACATATCTAAGAGCTTCCCGGGAGTTAAGGCCTTAGATAAAGTAAACCTCGAATTAAAGTCCGGGGAAGTGCATGCACTGTTGGGAGAAAATGGTGCCGGAAAATCAACTCTTATAAAAGTGCTTGGTGGAATATACAGCCTTGATGAGGGAGAGATAGAAATCGAAGGCAAGAAAGTATCGATTGAGTCGGTTCATGATGCCTCAAAAAACAATATTGCGATAATACATCAAGAACTTGTTTTGGTGCCGTATATGACAGTGGCGGAAAATATATATTTGGGTAGAGAATCGGGAAAAGGATTTACTGTAAATATTTCAAAAATGGAAAGATGCTCAAAAGATTCTGGATGATTTGGGCATGGATATAGATGCAAGAGAACTTGTTATGAATCTTCCTATAGCGAAGCAGCAGATGGTGGAAATAACAAAGGCGGTATCGGTAAATGCAAAGATACTGGTTATGGATGAGCCTACATCTTCCATAAGTGACAGAGAGGTTGAAAATCTCTTCAATATCATGAGGGATCTTACAAATAAGGGTGTCGGAATTATCTACATATCACATAAGATGAGCGAGCTTGAAGAAATATGTGACAGAGTAACGGTGATGAGAGACGGCGAATATGTAGGAACAAAGGTCGTAAAGGAGACAAACAAGGACGAGCTTATCGCCATGATGGTTGGAAGGACTTTGACAAACTACTATGTAAGGGATTTTACGTCGTCTAAGGAAGTTATACTTAAAGTAGAGAATTTAAAAGACGGCGATAGGGTAAAAGATGTCAGCTTTGAGTTAAAGAAAGGCGAGATAATAGGTTTTGCAGGGCTTGTCGGAGCAGGAAGAAGCGAGGCTATGCAGGCAATATTCGGACTTTCAAAATATACTTCGGGAGAGATATATATTGAAGGTAAGAAGGTAAACATAAAAGATCCGACAGATGCGATAAAAAACGGTCTTGCACTTGTGCCTGAGAGCAGAAAAGAACAGGGGCTGTATCTGCTTCAGGATATAAAATATAATACCACTATTGAAGTTCTTGATAAGTTTATAAAAAATTTGAATGTAAACTCAAAAAAAGAGTCTGAGATAACACAAAAATATATAGATATGATGGCGACCAAGACACCTTCACAGGAGCAGGTGATCGGTAATCTCTCAGGTGGAAATCAGCAAAAGGTAATGATAGGAAGATGGCTGGCTACAAATCCTAAAATCCTTATTTTAGATGAGCCTACAAGAGGAATCGATGTAGGAGCAAAATCAGAGATATACAGAATAATGAATGACTTGGTAAAACAGGGTGTTTCAATCATTATGATATCCTCGGAATTGCCGGAAATAATAAACATGAGCGACAGAGTATATGTTATGGCGGCAGGAACAATAAGAGGCTGTATAGATCATGAAGAAATATCACAAGAGAGTATTATGGCATTGGCAGCTATATGATGGAGGTAAAAAGTGAAAAAAGCGAATAATTTAAAGGCATTAAATTTTTTCAAAGAGAATATGGGAATCATAATCGCATTGTTGGTGCTGGCAATATTCCTTACGGTATTTCCTGCTACAAGCAGTTCATTCCCTACAACAAAGAATGTTTTCAATGTACTTAGACAGATATCCACAAATATGCTTCTTGCATGTGGAATGACTATGGTAATCATACTTGGCGGTATTGATTTGTCGGTAGGTTCCGTAATAGCACTTTCAGGTGTATTTGCCGCAGGATGTGTATCCAGATACGGCATGAATATTTACCTTGCTATGATTATCGGAGTAATCATAGGAATTGTAATAGGTGCATTTAACGGTTTTGTTATTTCAAGAACAACAATCCCGCCATTTATTGTGACTTTGGCAACAATGAATATTGCAAGAGGTCTTGCAGGTGTTTATACAGGAGGTTCACCGGTAAGAGTGGTATCCAAAGAATGGCAGTGGCTTGGTGCCGGATATATCGGTATTTTCCCTGTACCTGTTATTATAATGATCATTATATTTATAATATCGGTTCTTATAATGAACAGAACAAATCGGTAGATATATATACGCAGTCGGTGGAAACACACTTGCAGCAAAGTTTTCAGGTATAAGTGTTTCAAAAGTAAAATTCATGGTGTATACTTATTCAGGACTTATGGCAGGTCTTGCGGGAGTTATCTTGGCTTCACGTATGTATTCCGGACAGCCTACAGCAGGTGACGGCGCCGAGATGGATGCCATAGCTGCGGTAGTAGTCGGCGGAACATCAATGTCAGGTGGATACGGAAAGCTTGGAGGTACATTGGTAGGTGCCCTTATCATAGGAATTTTAAGCAACGGACTTAACCTTATGAATGTAAACTCTTTCTGGCAGACTGTTGTAAAGGGTATTGTAATATTACTTGCAGTATTTATCGACTATATTAGAAATTTAAAAAAGAGTAAATAATGAAAAAAATTGACAAAAACAGGCTAAGGGCATTTTATATGCTCTTAGCATATGTTTTTTTATTGTGTTTATCGGTAGTTTTGCTTAAATTAAAAACTGAAGACAAAAAAATTGTTTTCGGGTCGACATTTATGACAATGAATAATCCTTACTTTAATGTGCTCAATGAGAATATAAGAGACACTATTGAAGCAAACGGTGATATACTTATAACAAGAGATCCGGCGCAGAGTCAGGAAAGACAAAATGCTCAAATAACGGATATGCTAAATGAAGGAATTGATTTTCTGTTTGTAAATGCCGTGGACAAGATCGGAATAGAAAGTGCATTGCTTGAATGTCAAAAAAGAGGGGTTCCGGTAATTTTAATTGATACGGATGTTGATAACAGAATCGGTGTAATAAGTGCAATACAATCGGAAAATTATGAAGCCGGAGTACTCTTGGCACAGGATTTGATAAGAAAAAAGCCTGAAGGTGCAAATATACTTATTGTTGAGAATCTTATAGCATCATCCATGATACAAAGAAGGCAGGGATTTATTGACACTATATCAGGTAATAAAAAGTATGAGATTGTAGAGGAAATAGACGGCGTAAGTGAGATTGAGACTGTAAATCATGCTGTAATTGATTATATTGAAAATAATGACAGGGCTTTTGATGTTATATTCGGGATGAACGATCCTACAGCAATCGGTGCAGTTGCAGCAATTAGAGAAATGAGTGAAAATAAAGTTTTAATCTACGGAGTTGACGGGTCCCCGGATGCAAAAGAACTGATAAGTCAGGGACTTTTTACAGCTACTGTAGCACAACATCCTATATATATGGGTAAGGAAGCGGCTAAAGCGGCGTATGATTATCTAAACGGAAAAGAAATAGAATCCGACATAAGCATAAATGTCGACTTAATAAACGCAGGAAATTTAACAAGATTTGATATATCGAAGTGGCAATAAGATGAAAAGTATAGGAAATTTTAAAATAAATACAATACAGGAAATAATGCTGGTCATATCTGTTGCGGCAGTTATTTTGATTTCAGGCTTTATATGGATAGTTACGGAAAGAGTTGTAAGTATACATGAGGCAAAGCTGTTTTTATCAAATGCGGTAAATGTACCTGGAAATACTTTGTATATATTCACATTTACAGTTATATCATCGGTATGCTTTGTAATAACTTTTTGCATTAGAAACGGCAATATTATAAATGATACCGGTATTATATTTGCAACTTTCGCATTGGAATTTATACTTGGCTTAATATGTATCATACTTTTAAATTTTAATTATAACGGAATACTGCTTTGGACTTTTGCAAACGCTCTGATGTATTTAAAGAGAAATAAATATATGCCGATTGTAGTTGTTATTGCGATGATAAGCTATCTTCTGACAACACATGAACTGGTAAAGCTCTTTATAAAAGTCTTCGATATCTCATCTTATATAGAGGTATGCGGTCAAAGTATACAGACATTAATATTCTTTATCTATAATGCGCTAAATCTTATGACTGTGGTATGTTTTATATTATGCTGTATTATTATAATAGTAAGCAAGGAAGAGATAATAGAAAAAAATTTGGAGCTCAATAAAGGCTTGAGATAGCAAATACAGATTTGCAAAGGACAAATGAAGAGCTTGAGAAGTCTTTAATGGACAATGCAAGACTTGCAGAGATCAGAGAAAGAAACCGTATTGCCAGAGAAATTCACGATACTTTAGGGCATACTCTTACAGGTCTTGCGGCAGGTATAGATGCCTGTATAGCACTGGCAGGAGATGATAAACCGGCTCTAAGAAATCAGCTGGATCTATTGTCAAAGGTAAGCAGAAACGGTATAAAAGATATCAGAATGAGTGTCAGCTCATTAAGACCGGATGCACCTGAAAGACTTAATCTTAAAAGTGCTATAGAAGAACTTGTAGAGAATACAAAAAGGGTTGCCGGTGTAAACATAAACTTTGACTGTGATACTATTAATTTAAAGTTTGATGAAGACGAAGAGATGGCCATATACAGGATAGTACAGGAAAGTCTTACAAATGCCATAAGGCATGGAAAAGCAAAAAATATAGATGTATCCATTAAGAAAAACTATGGAAGCATCAGTCTTTTGATATGTGATGACGGAATAGGTTGTGAAAAAATAGAGGCGGGATTCGGACTTAGGCATATCAGAGAAAGAGTAAATATGTTAAAAGGACAGGTGAATTTCAGCAGTGAAGAGGGCTTTAAAGTTGAAGCTATGATACCGATAAGATGGGGAGAGGAATATGGTTAAAGTTTTAATTGCAGATGATCAGGAACTGATAAGAGAAAGCTTAAAGATAATCCTTGACAGTAAACCTGATATAGAAGTGACTGATGCGGTGTCTGACGGGCTTGAGGTAATAAGAAGTGTTAGAGAAAAAGACCGGATATAATACTTCTTGATATCAGAATGCCGAGACTTGACGGCGTATCCTGTACAAAGATTATAAAGGAAGGTTACCCTGATATAAAGATAATCATACTTACTACGTTTGATGATGATGAATATGTATTCAATGCACTGAAGTACGGTGCAAGCGGTTATCTGCTTAAAGGAATAAGTATGGACAGTCTGGTTGAGGCGATAAATACGGTATATCAGGGACAAGCAATGATAAACCCTGATATTGCTTCAAAGGTTTTAAAGTTTTTCTCAAAATTGGCTGTAAATAATGAAACTATACACGTGCCTGTAGAAAATATAAAAATGATTACAAAAAATGAATGGACTATAATAAAGGAGGTCTCAAAAGGTAAAAGTAATAAGGAGATTGCCAAGGACTTGAGTTTCTCGGAGGGAACTGTAAGAAATTATTTATCGAATATATTGGATAAATTAGAACTTAGAGACAGAACTCAGTTAGCTATTTGGTCAATCAGCAGAGGTGAGCTGTGAAAGCAAAAAAAAATTGGTATATTTATATATGCAGATATAGCCTTTTTGATTATTTTTTTAGGCGCAGTTTTTTATAAGTTCAGACCTGAAGAAACAGTGATAGAGTTTGCTATGTTTAACGGCAGTAACTGGGGAGTTGCGGTAAAGGAAAGTTATTCTGTCATTGACAGTGCAATAGAAAAATTTGAAAAAGAGCATAAGGGTATAAAGATAAAGTATGAGAGCGGTATTCCGAAAGAAGATTACAGTGAGTGGATGGCAAAAAGAGTTCTAAAGGATGAGATGCCTGATGTGTTTATGGTACTTGATGACGATTTTGAAAATTATATAAATCTGGGGCTAATAGAAAAACTTGACGGATATGTGGAAGAGGATAAAAATTTTGATATAAATAAGTACTATAGTGAGATTGCAAATTCGGGAGTATTTGAGAGACATAGGTATGCCCTGCCGTATGAAGCGATGCCGACATTGATGTTTGTGAACAGAACATTACTTGAAAATTTACATTTGAATATACCTGAGAATGACTACACTTTTGAGGATTTTTATAAAGTATGCAGGATGGTAACTCTGGACAGAGACTTGGATGGAAATCCGGATTATTTTGGAATATACAGATATGATTGGATAAATGCCGCGTTATCAAACGGTGTTACATTGTTTACAGAAGACGGAAAGAATTCATATTTTAATCAAGAAAGCTTGGCGGATGCAATCAGATTTGTAAAGAGCTTGGAGGATTTGAACGGCAATCAAAATGTAACAAAGGAGGAGTTTGACAGCGGTAAGGTAGCTTTCAGTCAGATGTCACTTGCAGAATACAGAACGTATAAATCTTATCCGTATAAAATAAAAAAGTATACAGGTTTTGCATGGGACTGTATACCGATGCCGGCAGGAAAGACAGGTAATAATGTCAGTATGGTTGACAGCTTGAATGTTGCAATAAGTGCAAAATCGAAAAATAAAAAGTTGGCATGGGAATTTTTGAAAACGTTAAGCTACGATATACAGATACAGCAGAAATTGTATAATGATATGCCCGGTAGCATCTGTTCTTAAGGAAGTTATGGAAAGTAGAGAATCTGAGAATATATTTAAAGAAAATGAAGATATTATCGATTCTAAGCTTATATGTCAAATATTGGAAAACGGTAGTGCTAAGCCGAGATTTAGTGGGTATGAAGAAGCTATAGCATTGGCGGACTCCAAGATTTCAAATTTAAATCAAGGAGATGATATAGAAAATACACTTAGAATATTGCAAAGACAAATGAGCAAATATTTGTTACAAGAAAGGGGAAAGGAATGAAAAGATCACAAATTAACAGCATCATAAGAGAGATGGAGGAACTTATAAAAGATAACGGCTTTAATCTGCCGCCGTTTTGCAACTGGACTCCAAAGGATTGGGAAAACAAGGGCCATGAATATGATGAAATAAGAGATAATATGCTCGGATGGGATATCACGGATTTCGGACTCGGAGATTTTGATAAGATAGGTTTCGGGCTTATTACACTCAGAAACGGAAACAGAAACAACGAGAAGTATAAAAAAGTCTATGCGGAAAAGCTTTTATTCTTAAGAGACGACATGATGGCGCCTATGCATTTTCATTGGTTTAAATCGGAGGATATTATAAACAGAGGTGGCGGTACACTTCTTATAAAAGTATATAATGATGACGGTAAGGGCGGACTTGCCGACTCCGATGTACTTATAAACTCAGACGGAAGATCATATTATGTAAAGGCCGGAAGCCTTGTAAAACTTTTGCCGGGAGAGAGCATCACCATATGGCCACACCAATACCATGAGTTCCATGTGGAGCCGGGAAGCGGAAGTGTGCTTATAGGTGAAGTTTCACAATGCAATGATGACAATATAGACAACAGATTCTATGAAGATATAGGCAGATTCCCTGAGATAGAAGAGGACGAAGAGCCGTACAGACTGCTGTGTAATGAGTATCCGGAGGCGAAGGATTGAGAAAAATATTGACTATTTAATGCATAAGTAGTATCATAAAAACTAACAAAAACGTTTTTGGAGATTGAATTTTTGGAGAATATTTTGGCGTGGCATCTATAAAAGAAGTAGCCGTGGCTGCAGGTGTTTCCGTGAGCACAGTATCGCGAGCCCTAAACGGTTATACTGATGTAAGAGAAGATACAAGAAAGAAGATAATGGATATTGCGCAGGAACTTGGTTACAGGCCAAGTCAAAGTGCAAGAAATCTTTCATCAAAAAGAAAAGAGAATGTCGCTATACTTATCTCCGGTTTGGGAAGTAACAGCCCTGTGGATGAGTTTACGGGTAATGTTTGAAAGGTCTGAATTCATATATACAAGGTAAGAATATGATTATTGCTATGTATGGCATTTCTTCTAAGATGCAGGCAAATCAGAAATTATCGGAGTTTTGTAGAGAATACAGTCTTTCAGGGGTTATACTTGCAGGATTAAAACTTGGAGATCCTTATATTGAAGAAATAAAACATACAGACATACCATGTGTAGGTATTGATATAAAGCTTGAGGGAAAGATGGGAGCATCTATACTTACAAATGATATTGAAGCTTTCAGGGAAATTACAAACTATGCTATAGAAAAAGGATTTTCACAGCTTGTACTTGTAAAGGGAAAGAATGAGGCTTCGGTTACACATGAGAGGTATGCAGGTTTTAAGGAAGCACTTAAGGATAAGGGTATTTCACAAAAAGAGGTGGATGTTCTGGATTGTAGATTTGATGAAAATCTGGCTTATAAAAAGGTGAAATCATATATAGAAAAGTATAAGAAAAATAAAGGAAGGACTTTTGTATGTATGAGTGATCTTATGGCTGTTGCGGCGGCAAAGGCAATAGAGGATCTGGGTTACAATGTAAGCAAGGACTTTATTGTCACAGGATTTGATGGTATACAGCTTTTAAATTATATTAGGCCGAGGATAGCTACAATAGATCAAAATATAGTAAAAAAAGGCTATGAGGGTATGCGTTTACTTATGAAGATAATAAAGGGAGAAGATATACCAAGAACAATATATGTAAAACATAGACTTATAGAAGGTGAGTAAATTTTAGTTTAAGGAGGGTTTTATAATGAAACTGAAAAAACTTTTAAAGTCAGGAATAGCACTTGGACTTTGTTTGGGGCTTTCAGCATGTTCGGGAGGAGGAGCTTCATCAAATACATCAGGTGAATCTTCAAAGGCGGTAGAGTCCGGAGATTCAAAGGAGACTAAGACTGAAGCATCCGGAAAGGAAATTGAACTTAAGATCCCTACATATTTGGCAGGAGAAAATGTAGGTGCTACATTCTTCCTACCGCAGGTGGAGAGATTTAATGAAAAATATGCAGGCAAATATAAGGTGGTTGTTGAAGAAGTTGTACAGGATTCTTATGCGGAGAAATCAAGCAGCTTGCGGGACAGAATAAGCTTCCTACATTGGTACATTCACCGGGTTCAGGCGGTATAGATACACAGTGGTTTAAGCAGGTTATTCTTGACAATGATATGGCATATGATTTGACAGATTTCGCAAAAGAATATCCTGATGTTTCATCTTCATGGATAGAAGGTTCGAAGGAGTTTTGTACAGTCGACGGAAAGATTATTTGTAATCCGCTTATAGTGTTAAGACCTATAGGATTATATTACAATGAGTCTCTTTACAAGCCTGAGAAAGATATAAGAGATATGAGTATGGATGAGTTTATTTCAGGTCTTGGTGACAATAAGTTGGCATTTATGACATCTGAAAATGCATGGACTTCATCACTTATGCTTGCCGCTCTTGTTGCAAATGAGGAAGGTGGAGTGGAACTCTTAAATAATAATACAAGTGAAAAGCTTTGGGATTACAATACTCCTGTAATGGTAAATGCTGTAAGCAAGCTACAAAAGCTTTTACAAAACAATGCATCAAGCAATACTGTAGGTGCGGCTTATGCAGATGCGGCAAATGCATTTATGAGCAATAATGCGGCTTTAATTTGTAACGGTTCATGGATGGCATCAGAGTTTAATGAGGATGCAAAGGATAAGTGGAGTAACGGCTTTGACGGAAAAGATGTAAAGACAACCATATATCCGGGAAATGTTGCACTTGCAAACCCTAAGGCATATGGAGACTTCTGGATATCAAATGCGGCAAGTGATGAGCAAAAAGAAGCTGCAAAGGCGTTCCTTGCATTTAGAGGATCAAAAGAGGAGATTGAAGCTTACATCTTGGCAGAGGGTGGAAATGCTCCAAATATTAAACACAGCGAAGATTTCCTAAATAAACTTAAAGAAAATAATATATTATATCAACTTGATCAGAGTATGAATGCGGATACAAAATTCGTAGCCACTCTTGGAGATATATTACCGGCTTCTGTAGCTGATACAGAGTTTGGAAAACTTCTTCCTAAGTTAATTGACAACTCTTTGACACCGGAACAATTCTGTGCCGAGCTGACAAAGAAGGCACAAGAGGCTAAGCAATAAATATTTGTATGCTCCCTATATAGGGAGCATATTTTAGAATAAGGAGGACTTTGATGAGTTCAAAGAGGAAAACGGCTGCAAGCAAACTTGAACGTAAACTATAAATGGATTTATTTATTTTTACTTCCCTCTTTTATTGTATTTGTAACCTTTTATATACAACCTATATTTACAGTTTTCTACACCTCGTTCACAAAGTGGGACGGATTTAATAAGCCGAAATTTATCGGCTTAACAAACTATATAAATATGTTCGGCAATACGGCATTCAGATATTCTTTGAAAAACCTGTTGCTATGGTCAATTATAGCGGCGGTGCTTCATGTAGGTTTTGGAGTATTGGTGGCTTTTGCTATATTTAAGAAGCCTTATGGCTGGAAATTTACCAGAGCGGTTTTTATGATACCGAATGTAATAAGTGCTGCCGCATGGGCAATGATTTACAGATTTATGTTTCATGATGACATGGGTATGATAAATAATTTGATCAGAAAATTCAATCCTGATTTTCATGTGCAATGGTTTTATCAGTCACCCTTTGCTTTTATAGCAGTAACTTTAACATGGCTCTTTTATGCGGTAATCGTAACATTGATAGTATTAAATGATTTGTTTGCAATACCGAGCGATCTGTTTGAAGCTGCACGTGTTGACGGTGCTTCCGACTTTCAACTTATAAAATATATACAACTTCCTCTTTGCAGAAATGCGATAGGAACTTCCATTATAGCCTCTATTACAGCAAGAGTGGCAATGTATGAGCAGATAGCGTTGACCACAGCAGGCGGACCGGGGGATGATACAATGAATTTACCGGTCATACTGGTAAAATCTATAATGGATCTAAAGTACGGGTATGCAAATGCAAACGGTGTTATAATGTTTGTTTTGGGATTGTTCATACTGTGGCTCATAAATAAATTGTTCAAAATGAATGAAAGTGTATATTAAGGAGGGCTTTTATGAATTTAAAAAACAGCGGAAAAATTTTATCAAAAGTATTTACTTATATCTTACTTTTATTTACTGTGATAATTTCTATTTTCCCGATTATATGGGTTGTAATGTCGGCATTTAAAGACAATGCAATGATCTTATCGGATCCTTTTGCACTGCCGAAACAGATAAGCTTTGAACCTTTTGTATACATATTTTCAAAATATGATTTTGCAAGATATTTTATAAACTCATTTTTAATATCCGTAAGTTCCACATTAATAGCACTTATAATTTTTGCAATGGGAAGTTATGTACTTGCAAAGTATGAGTTTCCGGGTAAAAATCTGGTTTTCATATTATATACGGTAACATTGCTCGTGCCCGCACAATCAAAGGCACAGCCTATCTTTTCACTTATTATGAAGCTTGGCCTTTATGATAATATATGGGGAGTAGCTTTGGTATATATCTCCATGGGACTTGCAATATCAACTTTTATATTAAAACCTGCATTTATGGCTGTTCCTAAATCTTTGGATGAAGCCGCTGTAATAGAAGGTGCAAACTTTTTTACAGTATTTTGGAAAATAAATTTACCGCTTGCAAAGGGAGGACTTGCTACAGCAGGGATTTTAATGTTTTTAGGAAACTGGAATGAATACTTTTATGCTTCCATACTGACATCATCAGACAGTACAAGGACTTTGCCTCTTGCATTACAGTTTTTTACAGAGGCGTTCTCATATAACTACCCGAGGCTTTTTGCGGCTTTAACTGTAGTTATATTACCGGGAATAATATTGTATATTTTGGCACAAGAGCAGGTACAGGCTTCTGTAGCAAGCTCGGGAATAAAGGGTTAGAGAGGATTATTATGCAGCAGTTGGAATATAAGGGCACAGTAATCAAAGAATGTTTTTTTGAGAGAAAAAACATAAATAAATTTGAGGCAATATTTACACAGGGAAACGGGTATCTTGGAATCAGAAATGCACTCGAAGAGCATTATGTAGGTGAAATAAGAGATACTTTTATAACCGGAACATTTAATAAGGCATCAGAGGAAGAAGTAACTGAGCTTCCTAATATTGCGGATGTAAGTGCAGTTAAGATTGTTGTAGACGGTGAAGAGTTCAGCCTGACAGAAGGAAATATTATCTCATATGAAAGATTCCTCGACTTGAGTACAGGTGAGACGCAAAGAAGAGTCGAATGGGAAAGTAAAAAAGGTACAAAACTTAATCTTGTATTTAGACGTTTTGTATCTCTTGATAATGAACATATTTTTGTACAAAAAATAGAACTACTCTGTGACAGAGATGCAAATATTATTATAGAAAGCGGAATAGACGGTTCTGTAACAAACAGTGGTGCCATGCACTTTGAAGATATACAAAGGCGAGTGTTTGAAGGAAAATATATGGAGTATATTGCCAAAACAACTCAATCACATGTAAAGGTAGTTCAAGGTGCTGTATGCTGTCTAAATAAGGAGGCGGCTGTAATACCTGTTATGGGAAGAAGAACTCTTGGAAACAGATACAGTCTTAAAATCAATGCAAATGAAAAGCTTGAGTTTGAAAAAAAGTCAACATTCTTTTCGGAAAGAGATAAGGAATTTACACATTTAGAGGGTGAGAACAGGCTTGAAGAAATAAAAAAAGAGTCGGCAAAGTTGATACGTGAACTTGAGGTATCAAGTTATGATGAACTTTTCAAAAGAAGTGAATCAAAGTGGAAAGAGTATTTTGATAAAAGTAAAATAGATATCGGGACAGACGATAATTATATAAAGACCTCAATTAATTTTGCACTCTACCATTTAAGGATAATGGTAAAAGCAGATGATAACAGAGTGGGTATCGGTGCAAAGGCTTTGAGCGGTGAGGGATATAAGGGGCATTCTTTCTGGGATACCGAGCTTTTTATACTTCCTTACTTTACACATACACATCCAAAGATTGCAAGAACACTTCTTGAATATAGATATCATAATCTTTACGGTGCCAGACTTAAAGCCAAAGAAAACGGCTATGAAGGTGCAATGTATCCATGGGAATGTGCATGGGTGGATGATGGAGAGGTAACTCCGCTTTATATGGGTGCCGATATAGTAACCGGTGAAATAACAAAGGTTTGGACAGGACTTATAGAACATCATATAACAGCCGATATAGTGTATGCGATAGATTATTATCACAGAGTCACGAATGATAATGATTATATGGATAAGTACGGATATGAGATAATTTTTGATTCTGCACTTTTTTGGGCAAGCAGGCTTGAATATATAGAAGATAAAGACAGATATGAGATAAGAAATGTTATAGGACCTGACGAGTATAAGGAACATGTAGATAATAATGCATATACAAATTATATGGCCGCATATACTATGAGACTTGCACTTGAAAAGTATGAATATCTAAAAACCGAGAATAAGAAACTTTTTGATGTTTTAGATTCCAAACTTGATTTAAAATATATAAAGGAGTGCATAGAAAAGAAATTACCGAAACTTTACTTACCTCTACCAAATGAAGAAGGAATAATTCCGCAGTCGGATACATTTTTAGGATTAAAAAAGCTTGATATAAGTAAATATAAAAATTCCGATGAAGTACTTGGAATTTATAATGACTATAATACAAAACAGCTTAATGAGTATATGGTATCCAAACAGTCGGATACAGTCATGCTTTTGTATTTATTCAGAGATTTATTTGACACGGAAACAAGAAAAAAGAATTTTGTATTCTATGAAGATAAGACTTTACATGATTCATCATTAAGTAAGTCCACTCATGCTATTTTGGCAAATGAGTTTGATTTTGAGGAATTGTCATATAAGCTGTTTAAGGGAACTATAAGTGTGGACATGGGGACAAATATGAAGTCATCTGATGAAGGTATACACAGTGCCTCAATAGGAGGGATATGGGCTGTATATGTATTTGGATTCGGCGGTGTAATGATTGATAAAAAAGGGTTAAGCATCAATCCATGTCTGCCCAAAGGATGGGATTTTTTAGAGTTTCCACTGGTTTATAAAGGAACAAGTTTAAGAGTCAGAGTGGAAAAGAATAATGATGTGAGTATACAAAAAATTGACGGAAACAGCGTGGAGATTTATGTAAAAGGAGAGAAACTCCTCATTAAATAAAGGGGTGGTCACAGTAATGGATAGAAAATATAAAGGTATAATATTTGACCTTGACGGAGTAATATGCCATACAGACAGGTATCACTATAAGGCTTGGAAAAACATGGCAGACGGTTTGGGTATATATTTTGATGAAGAAATAAATAACAGACTTAGAGGGGTAAGCCGTATGGAGAGCCTGGAAATAATACTTGAAAGGTCTGATAAAAAGTACAGCGATAAGGAAAAAGAAGAGTTTGCAAATAAAAAAAATGAGCTGTATAAGGAACTTTTAAATGAGATGAGTGAGAAAGACCTTGATAAAAAAGTTAAAGACACTTTAGATATTTTAAAACAAAGGGGATATAAGACGGCAATAGCTTCATCAAGTAAAAATGCAAAGCTTATTTTATCAAAGTTAAATCTTATTGATTTTTTTGATATTATAATAGACGGCAATGATATAAAATATTCAAAGCCTGATAAGGAAGTGTTTGAAAAAGCGGGGATCGGATTGAAACTTTTACCAAACGAATGTCTGGTTGTTGAAGATGCAGCTTCGGGAGTAGAGGGGGCAATAAGAGCCGGAATGCAGGTTGCAGGAATAGGGGATGCAAAAAAACTCAGTGATGTGAGTTACAGTTTGGAAAGCTTTGAAGATTTGCAAAAGTATTGTATATAGAAAGAGGATAATATGTTAAGTACAAAGGCAGCAGAGACTTCAATAATTAAAGGAAATAATTATCGAATAAGTATTCTTACCGACAGACTTATAAGGTTTGAATACAGTAAAAAAAATATATTTGTCGATGAAGAGACGGCGGCTGTTACAAACAGAAATTTTCCGAAAGCAAAGTTTGATGTTTTAGACAGTGAAGACAAACTGGTTATAGTTACAGATTATCTAAGAGTAATATATGATAAAAAAGAATTCTCAGGTGAAGGCTTAAGGATAAATGTAAGCGGAAATTACGGAACAACTTCAAGTGTATGGCATTATGGAGATAAGAATGAGAGTTTAAAAGGAACAACAAGAACGCTTGATAATATTGACGGAGCAACAGAGCTTGGAGAGGGAATTGTGTCAAGGCAGATGTGGTCTGTGGTGGATGACAGCAGTTCAATGCTTATAACAAAGGATGGGTTTGAATTAAGAAAAGATCCTGAAGCAATAGATTTATACTTCTTCGGATATGGACTTGATTTCTTGACAGCATTGAAGGATTTCTATACTCTCAGTGGAGAATTACCTCTACTGCCCAGATTTACACTTGGTAACTGGTGGAGCAGATATTATAAATACACTCAAAAGTCATATCTGGATTTGATGGACAGATTTGACAGTGAGGATATTCCGTTTTGTGTGGCGGTTATCGATATGGACTGGCACATTACTGATGTGGAAGGAAGATTCGGTACAGGATGGACAGGGTATACATGGAATAAGGAACTTTTCCCAAGTCCAAAAGATTTTCTAAGTGAACTGCATACAAGAGGATATAAGGTCTTACTGAATGTACATCCGGCAGACGGTATAAGGGCATATGAAGATTGCTATAAGGATATGGGAGAATTTATGGGTGTAGATATTAAAAAGGAAGAACCTGTACTTTTTGATATTGCCGATTATAAATTCAGAGAAGGATATTTTAAACATGTTCATCATCCGCTTGAAAAGCAGGGAGTCGATTACTGGTGGATAGACTGGCAACAGGGAGAAAACTCAGGGCATAAGGGGCTTGATCCGCTATGGCTTTTAAACTATTTCCACTATAAGGATTCTGAAAGAAGAGATGAGGGAAGAGGTATAATACTTTCAAGATATGCAGGAGTGGGAAGCCACAAATATCCTATAGGATTTTCCGGAGATACCATTATTACATGGGACAGTCTTGATTTTCAGCCGTATTTTACAGCTACAGCATCAAATATCGGATATGCATGGTGGAGTCATGATATCGGCGGACATATGAACGGGATAAGAGACGACGAGATGTTTGTAAGATGGGTACAGTTTGGGGTATTTTCACCTATAATGAGATTGCACAGTACATGCAATGAGTTTTCAGGAAAAGAACCTTGGAAGTACAATCAGATTGCGGAAAGAATAACAAAGAAATATTTAAGGCTTCGTCACAGACTTATACCATATCTTTACACTATGAACAAAAGAGCAAATGTGGACAAACTTCCTTTAATACTGCCGCTGTATTATTATGAGCCTGAAAATGACAAGGTCTACAATTACAAAAATGAGTATTACTTCGGAAATGATTTGATAGTCTGCCCTGTGACAAAAAAACTTGACAGAGAAAGCGGTTTGGCTAAGATAAAGGTTTGGCTTCCTGAGGGTGAGTGGTTTGATATATTTAGCGGAGTAAGATACAGCGGAAATCGTGAGCTTGAAATATATAGGGATCTTGAAGATATCGCCGTATTTGCAAGAGCCGGAAGTATCTTGCCTCTTGATGCAAATATCAGTACAAATGATATTAAAAGCCCTTCAGAGCTTGATTTGAATATTTTTGCAGGTAAGTCGGGAGAGTTTATTCTTGCAGAGGATGAAAAGGAGTATAAGACTTATGTAGAGTCCGACTGGGCCTATACAAAGTATGAGCTGATTGATGAAAACGATAAGCAGATATTTAAGATTCATCCGGTTTCCGGAAATAAAAATGCAACAAGAGAAAAAAGAAAATACAATTTGCATTTCTACGGTGTAGGAAGTGAAAGCGAGCTTAATATTTTATCGGATAAAGGCTCTGTAACACCTTTATGTACGGAATATGATGAAAATAAATGTTTTGATTATAAAATTGCCTGAAATTTTCACAACATCCACACTGGAGGTTGAAGTGAAAGACTTGGGCTACAGCTTGCATAAGAGCATACAAAATAAAGTATTTGATATTCTAAATAAAGCGCAGATAGAATATGATTTAAAGACAAAGGTAATGGAAGTAATGCGAAAGTATAATTCCAAAAATGCAGGTGAAGTAATGGGTGAAATTTACAGTGTCTGTGAAAATGAATTTGTAAGGGGAGCTGTAATAGAGCTTTTGTCTGCAAAATAGATCATGTAATGTATAATAGGATAAAAAGTATTACATGCCGCTTTGTAATGGGTATCAGTAAACGAGTAAATAAATTTTGAATTGTATAGATAATAACATAGAAAAATGTTAGAATATAATATACATCATTGAGAGAGTATTGGTCACATGGAGAAATAATGAGGTATACTGAAAGCTATTATAATTTAAGCCATGGGACAGATAATATATCTGCAGAAGATATCAAAACCAATGGCTTTGCTTTAAGAGGAGATAAGACAAGTTGGTGTGGAGAAGGTGTATATTTCTATGATATAAAGGCGAAAGCCTGGTGGGCAGCTAAAAGAAAATGCAATGAGTTAAAGCAAAAGGGCAAAGGTAGTATTAAAGCCACGGTTATTTTAGCTGATATAGAAGATATATACAAGGATGAAACGTTTGACTTAAGGGTAAAAAAAGACTTGGACGATTTTGAAAGCTTTGTCAATTCAATGTTATCAGAGGATGATAAAATTCTGATTGAAGGAGTTGATGATGAAGTAGAGAGAAAAATTGTATTAAGGTCTATGTTGATTTCATTTTATGCAAAAGAAAAACATTACAAGTTGATAATAGGCAATTTTAAACAACGTCCACAACCTTTATATGAGCATACAATTGAGTTTGCAGATTCATTGGACATGGTTTTTGGAGTAGAGACAATATATTGTGTAAAAGATACCGGTATAATCAGTAATATTCGAATAGGAGGTAAGCAAGGTGAATAGTTTGATGGACAAGTTTATAATGTATGCGAAAGAGCAGTTTGGATATGATATTTCACTGACAGAAGCTGATACTCCGGATACATTTGAGTCATTATTTGGAGTAAGCTTCATCACAGAAGAAGAAAACACAGCTGTATCATATGATGAAAAATTTATATATAAGAATGATTCAGCTATAGTAGCGAATATGGATACAGTATATTTAGTTGATGACTGTATACAACAGGATATCGGCTTGGCTGCTTAGTGAGGTGAGAATGGATATTAAGGACATTAGATCAAATCTACAAATGAAGAACTTTTGTTTTAGTAAATTTTCATTTGTGAGGGATAAGGTTATTAAAAATGGTGAACTTAATGCAGATATAAAGAAGAATATCATTCCTATCGGTAAGCATGAATACAATGTAATATTGACAACTACAATTGAAAAGGATGATATGAATATAGAATTGGTGGCGGAAGCACAATTTTTATATGAGTCGGAGGATTATTCAAGAGAAGAGTCAATAATAAATACAAATACTGTAGCAATAATGTTTCCATTTATTAGAAGCCAAGTTACGCTATTGACATCACAGCCCGGTATGGTTCCGATTATACTTCCGCCTATTAACACGCAGAAGTTAAAGTGATATAGTATATCTAAAAACAGTATCTTTTAAAAATAGTTTGGCTTTATTTTAAGCCGGACTATTTTTAGTTTAATAAAGGAGGTTTTATGTTAGTATTTCATTATCCGAAATGTTCAACTTGTGTGAAGGCAAGAAAGTGGTTAAGGGATAAAAATGTAGAGTTTACAGAAAAGAATATTGTGGAGGAGACTCCAAGTGTGGAAGAGTTAAAGAAGGTTTTGGAGTATTCGGGGCTTCCTATAAAGAAACTGTTTAATACAAGCGGTATGCTATATAGAGAGCTTAATATCAAAGAAAAAATGGATACTATGAGTGATGACGAAAAGCTCAAGCTCCTTTCAGAAAACGGAATGCTTGTAAAAAGACCTATAGTTTTGGGAGATGATTTTGCCTTGGTAGGTTTTAAAGAAAGTGAGTGGGGGAATAGATGGCAGTAAAAGCATCGGATAGAGTAAAGTTTTATAAGAATAAAAACGGTGCAACTGTCGGCAGCTGTGACAAAAAGGTATTTGAAGTTGACGGGCTGTATTTTAAGGATATAGACGGCTCCGGAGAGTTTAAAGACTTTGATGACTGGAGAGATTCGCCTCTTCAAAGAGCGCAAAGTTATGTGAAGGTATTAAGCACTGATGAGAAGATTGGTCTGCTTTTTGCAAGTGACTGGAGAATGGGACTTGATCAGGAGGATAAAACTAAGCTGGATGAATCCGGAGTATTGGATGAAGGTGAGCTTGTAAATGCAAAGACAATATTCGGTATACAAAATCTGCCAAGTACATCTGTTGCCATAAAGGAATGGTTTGTAAGACATCTTATATTCAGAAAAAATCCAAGTCCAAAGGACCTTGTAGATTGGGTAAATCAGTTAAATGCTAAGGCTGAGGAATGTGAGCATTTTGTTCCGGTTGAAATAATCTCAAACTCAAGAAATGAAAACGGTGAAACCATATTCGGAATGAATGATGCTACAGGTGTATTTGCAACCTGGCCGGGAACTCTCGGTATTGCAGCCATTGCAAGGGGTGAGGGACTTGGAGTTATCGAAGAATTCGGAAACACCGTAAGAAAAGAATGGGATGCGACAGGTATCAAAAAAGGCTATATGTATATGGCCGATGTACTTACAGATCCGAGATGGCAAAGATCCTACGGCACATTCGGAGAGGATCCGAAGCTTATTAAAGATATATTTGAAAAGCTTGTACCTTTAGTACAGGGTAGTGATAAGGGAGTTAGCGCTGACGGAGTGGCTATGACCGTAAAGCATTTTCCGGGCGGAGGTGCCAGAGAGAACGGTTTTGATCCTCATTATAAGGCGGGACAATGGAATGTATACGCTACAGAAAACAGCTTAAGAGAGTACCATCTTCCGGCATTTGAAAGCGCTATAGCAAAGAATGTTTCATCTATAATGCCGTATTATGCAAAGCCTGCAAGTGATAAGAGTGCAAGCCAAAAAGATCTTTCCGGTAATGATATAGAAATGAAACCTCTGGGATTTGCTTACAACGATTACTTTATAAAGAAACTTTTGAAAGAGCAGCTTGGATTTAAAGGTTATATAAATTCGGATACAGGTATTGTCCACAATATGTGTTGGGGAGTTGAGGACCTTGATACGGCTGAAAGAATTGCCTTTGCCATAAACAACGGAGAGGTGGATCTTATAAGCGGCTTGTTTGATTTAAAGGAAACAAAAGAAGCCGTTGAAAGAGCAAGTAATGACTATTATGAGAGCCATGATATACCGAAAGGCTTTAAAAAGACGGATATTACACTTAGTGAAGCGGCACTTGATAAGGCTATAACAAGGACATTGACAGAAATGTTTGCACTTGGAATATTTGACAACCCGTACAGAGATCCTAAGGCGGCTGAAGATATCATAAATGATAAGAAAGATAGAGAAGTCTCAGAGCTGGCTCATAGAAAGAGTGTGGTTTTATTAAAGAATGACGGAACTCTTCCTTTAAAGAAATGTGATAAGGTATATATCGAATGCTTTAACAAAAATGCAGAGCAGGCAAAGAAGAGAAGTGAAAAGCTTAGGAAACTCTTTGCAGATAAGCTTAATATAGTAGAAGAATTTGAGGATGCCGATATAGCAATATTGCTTGTAAATCCGACTTCCGGAGAGTATTTCAATGCTACAAAGGGATATTTGGAGCTTGACATATGTGAGGGCAAAACGGTATGTAATGTAAGTGAAGACGGATTGCCTTTGGATGAGACGCATGAGGAAACCACTGTTGCAAATGCAAATAGAATAAAGGTTATATCGGATACAATCCATAGGAAAGGCGGCAAGGTCGTAGGAAATATAAATATTTCACTGCCGTGGCTTTAGGTGAGTTTGAGCCTTATGTGGATGCACTCTGTGCAGGATTTGATACTTATGATGAGGCTGTTTTGTATGTTATATCAGGTGAGTTCTCACCGATTGCCAAGCTTCCGCTTACATTGCCTAGGGGAGATGAAGTTATTGCCGTAAATAAAGACGGAGTATGTGTAAGCCCTAATGATGTTCCGGGATATGATAAGGATAAATATATGCCTGATAGTATGAAGGATGAAAACGGAAAGGCTTATGCATACAGAGACAGTGTAGGAAATTATTACGAACTCGGCTTCGGATTGAGTTTATAAAAATGATAAAGCATAGAAAGTATTGAAAGTACTTTCAAAATAATTTTATTTATTGAAAAACTATTCAATGAGTGATATTCTAAGCTTATAAATATTTGATAGGGGGTCAAATTTATTTTGGCCCTTTTGATTTTATCTCTGGTATAAGGAGGAACTATGAGAAATTTAGATAAATATAAGGGTGTTATACCGGCATTTTATGCCTGCTATGATGAAAAGGGAGAGATAAGTCCTGAGAGAGTAAGAGCGCTTACAGAGTATTTTGTGGATAAAAAGGTAAGAGGCGTTTATGTAAACGGTTCTTCAGGTGAGTGTATATATCAAAGTGTAGAAGACAGAAAAGTTGTTCTTGAGAACGTAATGAAGGTCAGGGGGAGACCTTACTGTGATAAATCATATAGCATGTAACAATACAAAGGACGGTATGGAGCTTGCCGCTCATGCCGAGAGCCTTAAAGTAGATGCTATAGCTGCAATTCCGCCGATTTATTTTAAGCTTCCGGAGTACGCCATTGCACAGTACTGGAATGACTACAGCAGTGCGGCACCGAATACTGATTTCATTATCTACAATATTCCGCAGCTTGCAGGAGTGGCTTTAAGCAGAGGACTCTATGCGAAGATGAGAGAGAATAAGAATGTTATCGGTGTAAAGAACTCATCAATGCCTACATATGATATTCAAGGATTTGTAAGAGATGGAGGAGACGACTACATTGTATTTAACGGTCCTGACGAGCAGTTCGTATCAGGCAGAGTAATAGGTGCAGGAGCCGGAATAGGCGGAACATACGGTGCAATGCCTGAGCTTTTCCTTGCAATGAATGAGAGCATAGAGAGCGGTGATATTAAGAGAGCAAGAGATATTCAGTACGATGTAAACGACATTATTGAGAAGCTTACATCAGGTCATGGAAATATGTATGCAATGATAAAAGAAGTACTCAGAATCAATGAGGGACTTGATATCGGTAGCGTAAGAAAACCTTTGGTTGCATTGACAGATGCTGATAAAGAGATTGCAAAATCAGCGGCAAAAATGATAGTTGACGCCAAGAAGAAATTCCTATGATAAATAAAGTGTATTTGGGAATTGATATAGGTGGAACCGCAGCAAAGTTCGGACTTGTTGATGAGAACGGCAACATACTTCATAAGGATGAGTTCTCGGTTTCATTTGACGGTTATGAAACTCCAATACTTAAGACTGTTTTGGAAAAAACGGAGTATTTTGTGGCTTCAAGCGGACTTGAGTTTAGTGAAATATCAGGAATAGGTGTATCTGCTACAGGTCAGATAGATTCCGAAAAAGGTGAAGTAATCGGCAGCGCCGGACATATAAAAAACTGGGTAGGATCAAAGATAAAGGAAAGCTTTGAGAAAAAATATGGTATTAAGACTGCGGTTATCAATGATGCAAACAGTGCGGCTCTCGGCGAAAAGTGGATAGGAGCAGGAAGAGGGCATAAGGATATAGTTGCCATAACTATCGGTACCGGAGTGGGAGGAGGCATTATAGTTGATGATAAGATCTTGCTTGGTAAAAGAGGATTGGCAGGAGAGATAGGACATATAGTGATACATGGAGACGGAGAGGGCTGTTCATGCGGAAATGTAGGCTGTCTTGAAGGATATGCATCTACAACAGCGCTTGTAAGGAGTGTTTCAAAACTGCAAAAAGAAAATCCGACAGCTTTCCCGAAAGATTTTGAAGAAAATATCAACGGAAGAAAGATATTTGATGCCTTAAATGAAAACAGCCTTTTAAGTCAGGCGGTCGATAAGTGGGTGGATGATATATCACTTGGAATCATTTCACTTGTCCATATCTTTAACCCTGAGCAGGTTATTATAGGCGGCGGAGTAAGCACCAGAAAAGAGTTTATAGAAGCCTTAAGTAAAAGGGTACATGAAAAGGTAATGCCAAGATTTTCAGAAGGTCTTGAAATAGTTCCTGCAAAACTTGGTAATGACGCCGGACTTATCGGTGCGATATATTATTTGATAGAGAATAGATAAAATCAGAGGAATAAATGTAAATGAGCTTTATTGCGTAATACTTGTAGCATTTGTATTATGCAATAAAGCTCTTACTTTTAGTCTACTTTAGGCAGCATAGCCGCATATTTTTTGAGTTCTTCATCACTTGGAACACTATCATCCATCTTTCCGTCATGGAATTTCTCATAAGCAACCATATCAAAGTAGCCTGTACCTGTAAGTCCGAATACGATAGTCTTTCCTCACCGCTTTCTGTGCATTTCTTAGCTTCTTCAACAGCGGCATATATAGCATGTGAGCTCTCAGGAGCAGGGAGTATACCCTCTGTTCTTGCAAAGTACTCTGCAGCCTTGAATACATCTGTCTGGTTTACTGAAATTGCTTCCATATATCCGTCGTGATAAAGCTGTGAGAGTGTAGAACTCATTCCGTGGTATCTTAGTCCGCCTGCGTGGCTTGGAGAAGGAATGAAGTCACTGCCAAGTGTATACATCTTTGCAAGAGGTGTCATCATACCCGTATCACAGAAGTCATAGGCAAAGTTCCTCTTGTAAAGCTTGGACATGATGCAGGCTCTACAGCAAGTATTCTTACATCACTTTCGCCTCTAAGCTTCTCACCCATGAAAGGAGAGATAAGTCCGCCAAGATTTGAACCGCCTCCTGCACATCCTATAATGATATCAGGTTTGATATTGTACTTATCAAGCGCGGCCTTAGTCTCAAGACCTATGATTGACTGGTGTAAAAGCACCTGATTTAATACACTTCCAAGTACATATCTGTAGCCTTCACTTGTAGTAGCCTTTTCTACGGCCTCTGAGATGGCACAGCCGAGGCTTCCTGTAGTTCCAGGATGCTTTTCGAGGATTCTTCTTCCTACTTCTGTCTCCATAGAAGGTGAAGGTGTTACTGAAGCACCGTAGGTTCTCATTACCTCACGTCTAAAAGGCTTTTGCTCATAAGATACCTTAACCATATATACCTTGCAGTCAAGGTCAAAGTATGCACATGCCATAGAAAGTGCCGTACCCCACTGTCCTGCACCTGTTTCTGTAGTAACTCCTTTAAGTCCCTGCTCTTTAGCATAGTAGGCTTGAGCTATAGCAGAGTTTAACTTATGGCTTCCGCTGGTATTGTTTCCTTCAAATTTGTAGTATATCTTGGCAGGTGTGCCGAGTTTTTTCTCAAGGCAGTATGCTCTGACAAGCGGAGCAGGTCTGTACATTCTGTAAAATGATCTTATTTCCTCAGGTATCTCAAAAAATGCTGTAGTATCGTCAAGCTCCTGCTTTACAAGCTCGTTACAAAATACATATGACAACTCGTCGGCAGTAACAGGCTTATGTGTTCCGGGGTTTAAAAGCGGAGCCGGCTTATTCTTCATATCAGCTCTTACATTGTACCAATATTTTGGCATCTCATTTTCTTCCAAATAAATCTTATAAGGTATCTCCATACACTCTCTCCTTTCAAATGGACATCTGCCGAAGTGCCGGCAAATATTATATTCTAAAGTATACATTGATAAGTAGCTTTAGTCCAGTGAAGAATTGGTGAAATATAACAATGTAGGTGAATATGATTTCAAAGCATGTTAAATAATTAAATGAGCTACCGAGAAATAATGAATTTTATTCCATACAGAACTAACCGGAAATATCTTTGCTAAGAATATTATAGTGGAGACTTATTGTAGCAGAGAAATACCCGTCTTCCGTCGAAGTACTATGAAATTTCCGACGTTTTAAATTTTGAGCAAACTATTTAATTTTTATACAATTCTTTTAGGCCCTTTATTTTAAAGGCTTTTCTCACATAAAAAATATTTCAAAAAATTTGAAAAAATTTTTATAGTATGTTATAATCATAGTACTTCACTTTTAGAGGTGTTTATGGCTTATTTTTTGAGAAAAGAAAAGAAGAAAAAAGGTACTTATCTTCAGATGTATGAATCATTTTGGGATAAGGATAAAAAGCAACCAAGAACAAGAAATGTAAAATCTTTTGGTTACGTTGAAGATCTGATTTCAGGTGAGATTCCCGATCCGATTAAATTTTATAGCGATTATGTAAAAGAGCAAAATGAGAATAGAACAAAAGCTCTTTCTGAAGAATCACGTCCTCGTGCATTTTCCAATCCTGTTGAACTTAATATAGGACACTTCTTACTCTACTCATTAATTGATGAGCTTGATGTTAAAGAAACTATTGATATACTTGCTTCTCAAATGCGTTTTCAGTTCTCTGTATTTGACTTAATTACACAACTTATTTATGCAAGGGTTATATCTCCATGCTCTAAGTCAAAGACAGCCTCTCATGTCTTTCCATACCTTTATGGCAGCTCTACAATCTCTGAAGACCAAGTATATGACGGGTGTTCTTTCATAGGAGAGTCTTATAAAAAGTATATTGATTTATTTAATCACTCTTATGAAAGGTATTATAAAAGGGATCTAAGCAATGTATTTTTTGATTGTACTAATTATTACTTTGAAATTGATATCCCTAGTGATGATAAGCAAAAGGGACCTTCAAAAGAGAATAGGCACTCCCCGATAATAGGGCAAGCTTTACTTTTAGATGCTGATCTCGTACCTGTCTCCATCGCAAATGTATCCCGAAATGAATCGGAAAAAGCCATATATTAGAAAAAGTTATTGAAGAAATGAAGCAACGACACAGCGTATCAGGCAAGACGATTCAGGTGGCTGATAAAGGACTTAATTGTGCAAGAAATATTTATGTTGCAGTCAAAGAAGCTAATGACGGCTATATATTTTCAAAATCAATACATGGTAAGAATCTAAGCGAAAAGGAAAAGAAATGGGTTCTACTTGAGAATGATACAAATGTATTTTTCAATTACACTGATGAAAGAGGTAATATATCTTTTTCGTCTTAAATCATGTATTGACAGCTTTGATTACAGCTTTAAAGAGATTGATCCGGAAACAGGAAAAGAGAGTGTTACAAGGTTCTCTGTAAAAGAAAAAGCGTATCGTTTCTTACAATCCTAACCTTGCAAAAGAAACAAAAGGCTTGAAATAATGAAAATGGTCGATAAAGCTTCAAAGTTTTCTACATACAAAAAAATATCGCTAAAGATGAACTTGGAGATTGTGCTAAATATTTAGACATCATAACTAAAGATAGTACAGGCAAGAAAGTAAAAGCCTATAATAGATTTAAATAAATCTAAGATTGATGAAGATCTTAAATATGCAGGATATAATCTTTTAGTGACATCCGAAATAGACATGGAGCCATTACAGGTATATAAGACATACCATAGCCTATGGAAAAATCGAGGAATCTTTTTAGACTTACAAAAATCATACCTGGATGCAAGGCCTGTTTATTTACAGAAAAAAGAAACAATCTACGGGCATTTTTTGATATGCTACCTTAGCTTGTTTCTTTTAAGAGTATTAGAAATCAAGTGTTTCAAGAATAAAATAAACTCTTATGACTTGATCAACTTTATGCGTGATTTTAGGGTGGTAAATAAAGGTGACAATACATATATCAATATATCAAGAAACCAATCTGTTAACGAAAAGGTTAAAAAATTGGTTGGCTTTAGTAACCTTGATGCCCTCTATTTAACCAAAGCTGAAGTCGACAATTTCTTTCAAAACTGCATGCTCTTGGATACCTAGAGTACTAGGTTTTGAGAGAAACGACGGAAGTCAGGTATGATTTCAAGCATGTTAAATAATTAAATGAGCTACCGAGAAATAATGAATTTTATTCCATACAGAACTAACCGGAAATATCTTTGCTAAGAATATTATAGTGGAGACTTATTGTAGCAGAGAAATACTTTTATTTAAATATATATTATAAAAAAATAGAATAAAAAAACAAATGAAAAAAATAGCATAGGATTTGATATAATTAAGGTGATACCTGACTTCCGCCGTTTCTCTCAAAAACCTAGTACTCTAGGTATCCAAGAGCATGCAGTTTTGAAAGAAATTGTCGACTTCAGCTTTGGTTAAATAGAGGGCATCAAGGTTACTAAAACCAACCAGTTTTTTAACCTTTTCGTTAACGGCCTGGTCTCTTGATATATTTATATATGTATTATCACCTTTATTTACCACCCTAAAATCACGCATAAAGTTAATCAAGTCATAAGAGTTTATTTTATTTTTGAAGCACTTTATTTCTAATACTCTTAAAAGAAACAAGCTAAGGTAGCATATCAAAAAATGCCCATAGATTGTTTCTTTTTTCTGTAAATAAACAGGCCTAGCATCCAGGTATGATTTTGTAAGTCTAAAAGATTCCTCGATTTTCCATAGGCTATGGTATGTTTTATATACCTGTAATGGCTCCATATCTATCTCGGATGTCACTAAAAGATTATATCCTGCATATTTAAGATCTTCATCAATCTTAGATTTATTTAAATCTATTATAGGCTTTATTGTCTTGCCTGTACTATCTTTAGTTATAATGTCTACATATTTAGCACAATCTCCAAGTTCATCTTTAGCGATATTTTTGTATGTAGAAAACTTTGAAGCTTTATCGACCATTTTCATTATTTCAAGCCTTTGTTTCTTTGCAAGGTTAGGATTATAAGAGACGATACGCTTTTCTTTTACAGAAAACCTTGTAACATTCTCTTTTCCTGTTTCCGGATCAATCTCTTTAAAACTGTAATCAAAGCTGTCAATACATGATTTAAGACGAAAAGATATATTACCTCTTTCATCAGTGTAATTAGAAAAGACATTTGTATCATTCTCAAGTAGAACCCATTTCTTTTCCTTTTCACTTAGATTCTTACCATGTATTGATTTTGAAAATATATAGCCGTCACTAGCTTCTTTAACTGCAGCATAAATATTTCTTGCACAATTAAGTCCTTTATCAGCCACCTGAATTGTCTTGCCTGATACGTTGTGTCGTTGCTTCATTTCTTCAATAACTTTTCTAATATATGGCTTTTCCGATTCATTTCCGGGATACATTTGCATGGAGACAGGTACTAGATCAGCATCTAAAAGTAAAGCCTGCCCTATTATCGGAGAGTGCCTATTCTCTTTTGAAGGTCCCTTTTGCTTGTCATCGCCGGGGATATCAATTTCAAAGTAATAATTAGTACAATCGAAAAATACATTGCTTAAATCTCTTTTAAAATACTTTTCATAAGAGTGATTAAACAAATCAATGTACTTCTTATAAGACTCTCCTATGAAAGAACACCCGTCGTATACTTGGTCTTCAGAGATTGTAGAGCTGCCGTAAATGTATGGAAAGACATGAGAGGCTGTCTTTGACTTAGAGCATGGTGATATAACCCTTGCATAAATAAGTTGTGTAATTAAGTCAAATACAGAGAACTGAAAACGCATTTGAGAAGCAAGTATATCAATAGTTTCCCTAACATCAAGCTCATCAATCAATGAGTAGAGCAAGAAGTGTCCTATATTAAGTTCAACAGGAGTGGAAAATGCACGAGGACGGGATTCTTCAGAAAGAACTTTTGTTCTATTCTCATTTTGCTCTTTTACATAGTCGCTATAAAATTTAACAGGATCCGGAATCTCACCTGAAATCAAATCCTCAACATAACCAAAAGATTTTATATTTTTTGTTCTTGGTTGCTTTTTATCCTTATCCCAAAATGATTCATACATCTGAAGATAAGTACCTTTTTTCTTCTTTTCTTTTCTCAAAAAATAAGCCATAAACACCTCTAAATCTAAAGTACTATGATTACAACATACTCTAAAATTTTTTTCAAATTTTTTGAAATATTTTTTATGTGAGAAAAGCCTTTAAAATAAAGGGCTAAAAAGAATTGTATAAAATTAAATAGCTTGTTCAAAATTTAAAACGTCGGAAATTTCATAGTACTTCGACGGAAGACGGGTGAGTTATATTGATTTTTAGTATACTTACTTTTATAACATAATTGTTATTTCAGTAGAGTTTATGGCTGAAAAATCAGTACAACTAACCATAGCTTTTAATGTCATTTTTATGTATTGTAATATAGATGTAAATTATATTAAAAAAACTTGAAAATATTCTGTATATGTGGTACTATCGTAGTCAGATAAGGGATATAAAAATTTGTAAATAAGATAAGTATATTTGTTGTTTTATCATAACTAAGGGGTATTTATTAGTAAAGATAGATATTCTCGGTAGCTGAATTAGCTCCGATAGAGATAAACAACATATTTATCCGTTGTTATTTTTCTATATTAGTCTATCTCCTGTGCTAACAATAAAATTAATTATTGTATCCTGTGGGATTTACTACTGTTTATATTCCTTTTACCCGACATGTTACGTAATAAAGTCTTAGAGTTTGTATTTTATTTGAAAAAAATATAGATTTAAGGAGATGCAGGATGGCAGAAAGTATTATAAAGCAAACAAACCGTACTTTGTTGATTGAGGAGATTAATCCGGAGAAGCTTAACTTACTTACCTTAGTTGGTGATGTAAGAGGACTTGACAGTTTAAGTGATGATAAGGTAAAGGAAATCAATGAAGCACTTCTTGTTAGAAACTTTGAAGAGTTTTTAGAAAAATTTGATCCGACAGTATATTCTTTTTTTAATGCTACAACAGGAAAGATTGTGTATTCTAAGGAAAAACCGGCAGGTGTTCCTGAAAATATGTTAAGTATAGTTCATCTTAATGCACATAATGATTTTTTGAAAATGCTTATGACCTTGGTTGAAACAAAAAGAAGTCAGGGAATTATCAATGCAGATTTTAAATTTGAAAAACTTACAGAAATGATTTCTCCTTCAAAGGTTATGGATGACATTAAGCAGGTAAGGAAGGAACTTCAGTATACTTATGCAGAGTACGCAAAACTTGAAGATGGAGATCCTCATAAGCTTGATCTTGGTGATAAGCTTAATTCCATGTTTGAAGAAGCCAGTTCCAATTACCAAAATCTTATGGCGATGATTCCACTTGCAATCTCAGATATAAAGACAAGACTTTTGCTTGGAGAATCAAAAGAGTCTGAAAGCAATGATGCTCTGACTCTGGGACTTCTAACCATGTCTTCTGAGGGAGAGCTTACAGTAATAGAAGCTCCGAAGGTGGAAGAAAGCACTTTAGTGCTTACAGATGACAATTCAAATGCAGGACTTATTGAAGCTCTTGAAGACGATTATGATGCTCTGAATTCTGAAGGAAACAGCTATGTAAAACAGTTGGTGGTAAGAACTTTTTGTCCGTTAAATTCATCAATGCAAAGTCAGATTGATGTAAAAAAGGAAGTGGACAATTACAATACATATCTTGAATTTTACAAAAACGCTAAGGATGATTTTATAAAAGTTGTAAAACCTTTGGTTGAAAAAATATTAGGTGTATGGGCTTTTTTTGAACAGTATCCAAAACAGGTAAAAGGTATGAGACCAAGCCTTCTTATAGCCAATGTGAAGAATGAAGTTATGGCAAACAGTTTGAATGTGCCTAAGCTTTGTGCATATCTGAATACTGTAAATGAAAAAAATGACTATGGTAATACTGTTTGGTATGCAATTGTTGCAGGGGTGTCTTTGGATGAAAAATCAAAGATGAATGTTACAAGGGAAAGATTCAAGGGAAACAAAGACAGCGTAAAGACTGAAAATGTAAGCGTAGAATCTTTGGCAAGAGTTGCAGATGCCATGAAGGATTATGGTGTACAGTGCTTTTATTCCTATGAGACGGGAGATAAGACAACGTTCAACAGCATGGCAATGACCGGAGTGGGATTTTTTGATGACAGATGTGCAAGTCTTAGCGGTAAGCCTTATTCAGAATATCTGATTCCTTGTGTACCTAATTTTACAATTATTCCGAAAGATAAGTCAGGAGTAAAGCTTGAAAGCAGGATGATTGTTAATGAAAATGAAGCTGCCGAACTTTCTAAGGCAAAAGAAGATATTATGAAGCTTTGGATAGACGGAGTTTATATAGGTGCGGCATATGTGGCAGCCGGATTTGTGGCAAGTTACCAGTCTCCGGAGTATCTTAAAGAGTATTTTAAGAAGGATGTTGATACGGATTTACCGGGTGTAAGATTTGATATTGAGGCAAAGAATAATTCTCTTAAAATACATACCACTATGTCAAAAGAGATTACCGGATTTACAAACAGTGTAAAAGACGATATCAATAAAAGAGGGTTTGGATTTGTATTTTCTTCGGAAAATGCGGTTTTAGACGGAGAAAATATCAGTCATATAATGGTGTACAAAGCAAGAAACTTAAAACTTTCAGGTGGAAGTTATGAGCCTATTTATAAAACTCAGACAGCAAACTATATTGAAAGAATTTTAAGGCATGCTACAGGAGATTTTAAGGCGGAGAATATAGCTAAGTTCTTCTCAAATAATCCGTCAAGTCAGAAAAGTATATGGCTTTCCAAAAAAACAAATATTAACGGTATACTTGGAAGCAATGACGATATTACTTATGAAGTTGATGAGACAGCAGGCGTATGTGCTATAGAGATAAGTTTCGGAAATGCTATAAAAAGAATAGAAGTGCCTCTAAATCGTGTTGCAGGAGAATAAGGGTGTATATTTATAAAAAGTGTTGATATAAAATGAAAGTTTTGTTTTATGTAAGTACAAAAATATTTTTAATATTTGGAGTAGTTTTATAAAAATAAATATATTTTCATAGGAGGTAGCAAGATGGGAATTAGATTCAGGGTAACAGGTTCAGAAGTGGCGGACTTTGATGAAAGAAGTATAGTAAATGCAGAGTTTTTGTCCGAGTCTCCAAAGGATTCCAACGCTAAAGCAACAGACTTCGGGTTGGGCGTAAAAGTGTGGGGTAGAGTTTTATACAATGTCGGAGCGGACAGTGATGATGTATTAAAACTTGCGAAGTGGTCTCAGATTCCGTCTGAGAATGCAGATTGTTACAGAGTTGCGGAGGTAACAGTAGTATCTGCCGGATCTGTTGTAAGAAAGTATGTAATTCCAAATGCATTCGTGGTTGAGTATTCTGAAAAGGCGGATGATGTGACCGGTACCGGAGAGTTTTATATCCATATACGTCAAAAGAAGGATAATAATGCAAAGGTAGCAGTAGAAGGCGGATACGCCGGAGAATAATGAGTAGGAGGGATTGAACATGGCATACAAAGTGAAAATAGAAGGTAATGAAAGTTTTGAACTTGCAAAAGAATGTGTAAACAGCGTATTTTTATCTACAGACATTCCTATTGATTCAAATGCACGTACCAATGATGCCGGTGCGACAATGGAAATTACCGGCAAGATTTTAACGGCAGTAGACGGTGATCCTTTTGATTCTACAAGAAATATGGCACTTTGGTCTATGGTTCCGGCACAGAATAAAGACTGCTATAGAAAGGTTACGGTAGAACAGATTGTAGCGGGTATTACAAAAAGAAAATATGTATTTCCGAATGCTTTTGTAGTAAATTATAAAGAAAGGCATGGAGATGAAGAGGGAGTAGGAAACTTTACTCTTGTAATAAAACAGAAAAAAGATAAGATGGCAGGTCTGATAGTTGAAGGTGGGTACGCAGCCGAATAACAAAGAATCAGTCGTTAAAAGTTTGGGCTGCAAGACATTTATTGTCATGCAGCCCATTTTTATCGGATAGAGAATAAGACCATCTAAAATTGATTAAAAGTAGCAGGAACGGGAATATATGAATAAAAGATTTTTTCTTGATATTTCAGGAATATTTGCAGCTGTTTTGTGTGTTATAATCACTATATTTTTTGGAAGAGGATCAAAGGGCGAATATATATTTTATATGTTTTCTTTTTAATTTCAGGTTCTTTAATCTGTTTTTTTCTTTAAAGGATTTTCCTTTTAGAAAAGAAAAGATACAAGATAAATTTTTGTCGGAACTTGTTCTTTTAAGCGAAGAGGATACTGTTGTAAAAAAACATGGAATATTTTGGGAAAGAACTCTTTGGTAATAGGAAAGAAGAATAAAGAAGAGGATATAGATATAGATTTATCAGATACTTATTTTTTTCAGGAACCGTAAGTGATATTCATACGATACTTAACTATGTGGACGGATTTTGGTATATAGAAGATATGCAAAGTAAGAACGGAACACAGATTAAGGGTTGTTTAGAGAATAAGCTTTATAATATTAAAGACGGACAGAGTAAACTGACAAAAAAAGACTATATTTTTATAGGACTTAATAAACTACAGATAAGGTAAGAAAAATGGGGAATTTAATACGATGTAAAAACGGACATATGTTTTCAAAAAGAAGATATGGAAATATTTGTCCGTACTGCAATATGGACATGACTGAAAGAAAAGAACTTGAAGAATCGTTTGATGATAATGAGCTTGAAGAAAGCTTAATAAGGATAAAAACTAAACCGGTATGTGCATGGCTTGTTTGTATTAAGGGACCAAGATACGGAAAAGACTATCGTATAGTATTTGGAAAAAACTATATCGGGAGAACGGATGCCATGGATATCCAAATTATTGGAGATAATGCCATAAAGCAGGAAAATCATGCTATTTTATCTTTTGATGAAAAAGATCTTGAAGCGACACTTATCTGTACAGAAGGTGGAGGCATTACTTACTTAAATGGCAAAGCCGTTTATACGCCGCAGATACTTGAAACCTATGATGTAATTACCATGGGTGAGAGTGAGTTTTTATATATTGCTTTATGTGGAAAGCAGTTTTCATGGTAAAAATTAATAAAGTACTGACTAAGTCAGTAATTCCTATAAAAATATTAAGGGGAAAACAGATATGGGAACTGCTTTTTGGATAGCTTTAGTCTTTATTTTAATCGCTTTTGGAATTTTGATATGTAGATTTTTTATATGGATTAAAGAAGAAAAAATCAGGATATATGACATAGGGGCTTTGCTTGATATCGGAAAAAAACAGGTTCAAGCAAATGCATACGGATTCAAACCGGAAAAAGACAGACTTATGGCGATACTTAGTGCGGGGGAGGGAAAAGAGTATGCAGGAAAAGTTGCAGCACTGACTACAGTAAGAACCTTTACAAAACTTTATAATCGCTATGATAATAACCAAAGTAGCAGGTATTTCTTTGAAAGAGCATATGAGACCGCTAATATGAATGTATTAAATGCACTTAGAGGGGAAAACGGAAGGGCGTACGCAGTATGTCTAATGCTTAGAGGAAATCTTTTAAGTTATGCCATTATGGGACATATAAATATTTATATTTTTCGTAAAAAAGAGCTTATACTTCTTAGTAGGGGACAGATAATGGAAGAACTTATAAAAGAAAAGGTAAATAAAGGACTTTTAAGTAAAGAGGCAGCCCTTAGAATTTCTGATACAAATAAGGCATATAACTATATAGGAAGAGATGACTATATGAAGCCTCTTATAAGCAAGGAAGAAATAAAACTGAAAAGAAAAGATATGGTTGTTATAATAAATGCCGGAGTAGAGAAAAATATTTCCATTAGAGAACTTGAAATTATCCTTTCAAAGAAACATGGGTGTAAGAAAACGGCAAAAGAGATTATTGAAACCATAAAAAAGAAAGATACAAAAGATTTGGACAATCTTGGACTGATACTTATAAGGATTTAGGAGGCTAGGAGAAAATGCGTAAGCAAAACAGCAAATTTAACACAAACTTTATTTCAGAAGAAGGCAGTTCATTAAAAAACAGTGATTTTTTTGCTTATGCTGAACTTGATAATTTTGCATGTTATGTGCTTGCAGACGGTATTGAAGATGTGGCGGATAGTGAGTCTGCAAAGGAAGCGGTGGAAAGTATCATTGCAAAATTTCAGGAGAAGCCATCTATATCTAAGGGGAAGATACATGGATATTTAAAACATGCCAATGAAGTTCTTTTAAAAGCTGAAAAATATATGAAGCTTAAAGCATCAATTGTAGTTGCAGTAACTGACTATGAGAATGTACGATTTGGTTATGCCGGGAATGTAAGAGCAAAGCTTTATAGAAACAATAAGATGTTTTATAAGACTATAGATACGTCACTAAGTAGTGAAATGGTATCAAAGGAGATGATTAGTGAAGATGCCTTGTCAAGACATGAGCAAAGAAGCAATCTATATACCTTTTTAGGGCAAAAAGGATTTTCACCGGTGATATCAGGAAAGATAAAACTTGTTGATACAGATATTTTAATTCTTTATACCAAAGGGGTTTGGGAAAACGTATCAGAAGGAGAGATTGACAACATCTTTGCTGAAAGCGGAAAGGATCCGAAAGATGCTCTTTTAAAGGTTGAAGCCGTACTTCTTGATAAAAATTTAGGATATATTGATAACTATACGATTGCAGGTATTTATATTGACAAGGTATTTATTGAATCGGATACAAAAAAGAAAAAGAGAAGGAAACTTATTTTGATAGTATCAATTGTATCTGTAGTTGTAATACTTGGAGCGATTATTGCTCTTTACTTTTATAAAAAATACACAAAAGAACTTAAAGAAGACATGAATACACACTATGAAAAGATGCTTAAATTTATAGAAATGGAAAACTATACAAAGGCGGATACCGAGTGTGAAGAGTCCATAAAAAAGGCTGAAAGTCTTAGAGACAAGGAAATGAAAGATCTTTTATATCATTATGAGCAGGTTATAGAGGGTATAATTGAAGCGGACGAAAAGTATGATGCCAAAAGCTACAAAGAAGCTAAACCGTTGTATGAGCTTATACTTAGTGAAATTCCATACGCTGACAATGCCGGACTTTCATATGTAAGAAAGAGACTTGACTTTATTTCAGGATATGAAAGTGTAAATTTAAGTCTTGATAACGGAGATATACTTTTTGATTCGGAAATATATGATAAAGCAAGAGAAAGGTATGTGGATGCAAAGACTGAAGCAAGAGATATAGGATATGAAGAAGGCAAGTTAAAGGCTGAAGCAAAACTTTTAGCAGTGGATCAAGCCATTGCAAAGAAAGATGAAGGAAAGCAGGCGGAAGCTGACAAACAGTCACAAAATCTAAAATCTGCAAATGATATGTTAAGTGCAGGAGATGAGGCTTTAAGTAAAGGAGATTTTTTGTCAGCAAGGGCTAATTATAATACTGCAAAGGATATTTTGGAAAAATCGGGTGAGAGTGCAGGACTGTCGGAACTTGAGCAAAAGATATCCACAGCGGACAAGAAAATAAGCGAAGGAGATGAAGAGAAAAATAAAGCCGGAGGATATGCAGTTACAGCAGATGAGGCATTCTTAAGAGGAGACTTTGAAAGTGCAAGAGAGAATTATGAGTATGCCAGAAGGTTATATGTAAAATTAAAGGATGAGATAAATACCATAGAAATGGACAAAAAGCTTAGTGATGTGCAAAAAAGAATTGATGAAAAAGAAAAAGAAGAATCAAAGGCAGCACAATCAGAAGCACAAACCACACAGCCAAAAACAAGTGAAACGCAATCCTCTTCAAGTTTAAGTGCTGAGTAATCCGGTATTTATTTAAAGCTTATGTATTGTTAATTAGTATTTTTCTATTAAAAGAGGTGCTTTCAGATGGATAAGGTATGCTTGGATGAGTTTGACATAAAGAAATATGTAAAGGACAGACTTTCAGAAATAAAAGAAGAAGATGAGTATGTCCTTGCAAAAAGTGTTTTATATGACGGTCTTTACAGGATGAGTGAGGTTTTTGAAGAAAGATATAAATCACTGTATAAAAAGGTATATGATGAGCTTGAGAGCAAAGAGGAGAGCTACGAGATTGCGATACTTTTACTTTCAAAAAATGAGAATACATTTTTAAGGATGTTTTTTCCGATATCAGATTTGGATGTAATAGAGGATAAGGAAGCCGATATTAAAGAAGGTTGTAAAGAAGAGTGTATGGAAGATAAAAATTCTATAAAAACCGTTTATCTTAATGCAGCCGACAGTGTATGCAAGGCTTTTTTACAAGAAAATATAAGAGTAAGTTTTACAAATGACAAAGAAAAACATACACTTTTGGTACAACCTAAAAAGACTCTTCGATACAGGAAAGAAGTAGGAAAACTTTATGAAACCTTTTCTTATAACGGACTTGGATGGAATACGGTAAATACCGCATACCTTGACCGCTTTTTTGATATAGACCTGTCAGGACTTTCCCAAAATGCAAGAGATGTGGAAGTGGACTATGGAAAATATGCCGATATGATAGAAGAAGAACTTTATCCTGTATGGAACATAGAAAAAAATGTATTTAAGAGCAGTACATTTTTAAGTCCAAGTAAAGACGGATTATACTATGAACGTGAAATGATTAGGCAAAAAGATAAGGAGATTATCTTACGACTGATACAAAAGACTGGAGGAATGGTAGGAATAAGACAGGAAGAAGAAAAGATTATAGTAAAGTCATATGAAGAAAGCTATTCCGATTTGGAAGGGTATAATATCTTTGATATAAGATATACAAAAGAAGAATTGCCAATCGGCTTAATAAGCAATAAAAGAAAAGAAGGAATGATTGGTCGCCTTCTAAATAAAGCCAAAGAAAAAATCCATACTGAAGCGGAGATAGAAAGGATTATTGAAGAGCTTGATATTGGAGAGTATGTATCGCTTAAATCCTGTGAAAGATTGGCAACAAACAAAGCTTTTTTAGAAGAAATGAAAATCCTGCCGGATATGAATAACTTTACAAATGAGAATTTCCAACTAACAGATGAAAGTCCTAAACTTATTTTAAGGTTTTTAAGAAACAGTGACAGCAACCTTTGTGAAGCAATGGTAAGATATGCCATATCGCAGTTACAGATAAGCTTTGATGAATATATCTGCATAGGAGTTTTGGAAAACAGTTATAATTTATTATGATAAAAATAGTATAATGCTTATGAAAACAACTAAGTTATTAGTAGGAGCAAAGTATGAACTGCATATGGGAGATAGTATTAAAAGCACAAAAAAGCGGATATAACTTAGAAGATCTCAGATTTATAAACAGTGAGAATCCAAGTCCTTATACTGAAAGCTCATTTGATTTTCTGAATTCAGATACCATTGAGGAAAATGAAATTGAAGTAAATCCTTTGTATCGTTTTGCAAATGAACTGGGGGAGATTTTTCTGCCGGATGTAGAGGGTTTTGAGAGTGTAAGAAAAATATTTTTAGATATAATATTTCACTACATAGCGGTATGGGATCTTAGAAGCGGGGGAGATAAAAAAGAGTTAAGGGCAATGTATATCTTAAAAGAGATAGAAGAGGGGAGGTTTCTAAAAAGTATAAGAAAAACCTTGCTTTCCCTTGACTTTGAAAAATCTAAAAGAATTATTTTTTGCCTGCTTGATTTATGTAAGTGTAAAGATTATATAACGGTTTTTAGAAAGGCGCTTAGAGAACTTTATCCGAAGGCAAACCTTTACGTCCACTCTGAGAATTTAAGGAAATTTACCATATTTACAGGGGTGGATAAGACAAAAGAAGAAGTGGAGAGAATGGAAATGCTTGAGAAACTTTTTTTGCCGATATCTTATGAAACGGATGTTTTTTGGAAATACCACTTCGGTATTATAGGAGTTGATGAAAGTATGAAAATCGGAAAAACAGCAATATACTAAAAAGAACCGGATTGGAAGGAAAACAAGATGAGCTATAAGCTTAACAGGAATATAACTAAAGAAGAACAGGCTGCGGCATATACAAGAAAAGAACTTGAGCTGATGAGTGAATATCGACTTAGAGAGATTTGCCTGAGAGAACATATCGTAAAGGGATTTGATAAGGATATGACAAGTAAAGAGCTTATAGAGGCTATACTTTCCTACTGTCAAACATTTGAAGATGAACTTATCAAAGAAGAAAAAGGAAGGCGGAGAGAGAGGATTGAAGAGTGCTTTGATAAACTAAGTATAAAAGAGCCTGAGAATGATGAACTTAGGGATATCAGGCAAAAATCAGTATTTATGAAGGAGCGGCACTTAACTTCCTTGACGATTATAAAATAGAATATAAAGAAAAGTTTTTAAACACCAATGCTTTGATTGTAAGTGGAGATAAAAAGGTATGTGCCATATTCAATGTAGTTGCAATGGGAGATAAAAAAGACTCTTTATACCTTGTAAAAGATGCATCTCTTTCAGGTATCGTTACAGATATAAAAGATTACAGCCTTTATCTTATGGAAAGAGAATCATCAAAGTTTATATACCGGATATATATGGGAGAAGAGAGAAAAGACCTTACAAAGTACAGGGTTTATAAGATTCCTATTATGGACTTTGAAATTCTTCCCCTGATTGAACTTCATATGCCGATAGCACTTGATCTTGGCTCCACCAACACCACAGTAGCTATGTATGCGGACAGCAGCTATTACAGACAGATACATGCAAAGCAAAGAGGAATTAAGGAAAATACCATTTGTCATACACTGTTTTTGGAGTCGGTGGGAGGAGAAAACTTTATTGAAAAGATGATACCTACAGTTGTAGCGGTAACTGATGTAAATGAAGACAGTATAGATTATGTTTTTGGAAGAAGGGCTTTGTGGTTTGCAAACCTAAGCTATACGGATAAAGGGTTTTCCGTATTTTATGATATTAAAAGATGGGCGGGAGATTTTGAAAGAAAAGAAGAACTTACGGATGCCAAGGGAAGATACAGATATGTACAAAGGATAGAGATTATAGCCAAGTATCTAAAGTATGTACTTGATATCACAAGAGATAACTTTAAGTGTCGGATAAAGGAAGTATATATCACAGTACCGGTTAAGCAAAAGCATGTATATGAGCAGATGTTGGGGCTTTTGTCAAAAATGCTTTCTATAAGTCTGAAGGTTACCTTGGATGAAAGTACGGCAGTACTTTACAGCTTTATCAGTAAAATGAGAGAGAAAAATCGCTTGAAAGACGGAGAAAGCTATAAGGCACTGATAATGGACTGTGGAGGAGGGACAACGGATCTAAGTGCCTGTAAGTTTAAGGTACATGCAAAGGGTGATATACAGACTTACACAATGGAAAACAGTTATAAAAACGGTAATACGGACTTTGGAGGAAACAATATCACCTATAAAATCATGCAACTTTTAAAACTGCGAATAGTTTCAAAACTGCTTGATACGGATAAAGATTTAAGCCTTGAAGTTATTAATGAACTGCCTACAGATCCTTACAGATACATAGATGAAGAAGGTGTTGAAAGTTTTTATAAGGGACTACAGGAAGCTTATGAAAAGGCGGAAGAGATTTTACCTACAGCTTTTAAGCGATTTGAAACTTATGGAAAAGAGGGGTATTACAGAGTAAGGAATAATTACTTTTTTTTATTCACATTGGCGGATGAGATTAAGCAGGAACTTTTTTCAGGAAATGATATCGTTATAGAAGTACCTGAAGAAAAAAAGGGGGAATCGGGGCTTTTAAGACTTGAGGCGGACAGATATAAACTCTCAGTCTTTAAGGGAGAAAAACTTGAGATTTTAGAGGGGGATGCCGAAGCTAAGTTTTAACCGTTATGAAGTTGAAAAGCTGATTGCAGGAGAAATCTATGCGGTTATGAAAGTTTTTATGGAAAGACTTTATAAAAACGGAGAACTTTATAACTTTGATATGATAAGGCTTACAGGGCAATCCTGTAAGATAGGATTATTTAGAGATGCCTTAAAAGAATTTGTACCCGGAAACATGATGCAAAGCGGAGGAAGTGTTAAAAAGGAAGAGTTAAAACTTGCCTGTGTGGACGGACTGATGAGGTATCTATATGATAAAAGAACCGGATATGCAGGATTTGATATAAGAGAAGAAGAGGCCCTTATTCCTTATAAAATAAAAGCCCTGTCATACTCAGGAAGACAAGAGGTACTTATAGACGGATTTGAAAGCAATAAGATGACAGGAAGCCTGCTTAGAAGTCTTGAAGATATCTTACTTAGAATGTATCTGTATGACGCTTCGGAAAGTGTACGATTTGAATACCTGTTTCACTTTAAAAAAGATGAGGCAAGAGAAACGGACAGAATGGAACTTGCAGGAAGATATAGCGGATATATAAAGCAGGAAGATACTGATGATATACAAAACGGAGAACTGAAGATATTTGCCTTTGTAGACTATAAAAATGGGGATTTCAGATCGTACCTGTATACAGACTTAAAGATACCTTATATGCGGGAGAAGGAAAAGAGTATAAGTTTGAAACCGATGAATGGATTTGTGATTTCTTTGATGGAGAACACTAGAAGGAGAAGTTTATGGAAAACAGATACCCTTTGTTTGAGACAGGAAGAATCTTAAAAAAAGAAGCACTTGAAGTAATAAGAGACTATCCCAGAGATTTGCTTGATATCCTTTATGAGGGATATACGGACGGAGTCATAAGAGGATTAAGATTAAGTTCAGACCATGAAAACAGAAATCTCATCATAGGAAAGGGACTCATAAAACTGAAAGGAGAGGTATATCAGGTAAATAAAGAGATAAAAGTGGTATACACCCATACAGAACAAAGGAGATATCTTAGATTAAAGTGTAATGAAAAGAAAGATAAAGACTTTACAGTAAATGAAATAGAAGCTTTCCTTTCCGATGAGAAAGAAAATAAAGACGGAGAAATCCTGCTTTGCGACTTTTTATTAAAATCAGGATTTGTATTAAGAGATACCTACCTTAACTTTGCCGACATGAGGTCTGAGTATGATACCATACATCTGATAAATACAGATTATGCAGGATATGGTGAGAAGTCATTTAATATAGAAGTATTAAAAGCATATGCCAAAGAATACCTGAGTACAAAAAAATGTGAAGAGACGGACAGAAACTTTTGCTATATGGTATTAAACAGCATGGAAGGAATAGACAGAAGTATTATAGAAAACTATATAGCATTTAAAGAAGGAAAGCTAAAGGTAAGTCACCTAAGCAATAAAGAAATTTATACAGGGCTTTTTGATATATTGGCAGTTGCAAGAATACGGATGGGTCTGGTACTACAGGGTTTAGCCCAAAGAAGATTCTGGTAGATTAGTGATAATCAGGATAAGGTAAAGTTGCAAGTAACAAGGAGAAGAAGATGTCAAACATAATGGACTGCCCATACGGACACAGGTTTTCAAAAACGAGGTATGGAACAATATGCCCACATTGCGGCTTTGATCTGGATACCCCGGAAAAGGTTTATGTAAATTTAAGGAAAGAATGTGGACTTTCTTTAAGAGAAGAAAGACCTGTATGTGCATGGCTTGTATGTATAGAAGGAGCAAGAAAGGGAAAAAGTTATGTAATAAGCTTCGGAGAAAATTTTATAGGTACTGACAGGGATAATGAGATACAGGTTTTAGGGGATGAGAAGATAAAGAAAAAGCATACTCTTATATACTTTGATGAGAAAGAGAACAAGGGTATGTTATTACCTGCAAGAGCGGACGGTATTGTATATATTAAGGACAAACCCCAATATGATAAATATATACTGAAAGATAAAAATATTTTAGAGATTGGAAACAGCAAGTTTTTATACAAAGAATTTTTATCAAAACATGAAGAACTGTCGGATAAGTGGAAATATGAAGAAATAGGCGCCAAGGAAGATTTGTCACTAAAGAATAGGAAATATAAAACTTTAAAAAGGGAAAAACCTAATTTAGAAGAAAAGTACAAAGATAAGAGAACCTCAAAAAAACTATCACTTGAAGAGGAGTTTCCTGTTTGTGCGTGGCTTGTTTGTATAGAGGGAGTCAGACAGGGATGTTCATATAACATTATAGAAGAAAAAAATTATATAGGCAGAAACGATACAATGACTATACAAATCCTAGGTTATGATGACATAAGGGATAAAAGGCATGCTGTAATAGCTTTTGATATGCGAGGACTTAAGGGTACGCTGTTGGGAGAAGAGTGTATGGGTTTTGTGAGATTAAACGGGAAGGCTGTATATACTTCGAAAGAGCTGAAAGATGGGGATATTTTAGAAATCGGCTCAGGCAAATTTATGTATATTGATTATGCAGGAAATAATTATGGATGGGAAGAAAAAAGAGAGGAAGCTAAAATATCCGATTATGATGATGTGGAGTAAGTAACTGAAAAATCAATGTTAAGCTAATATATGTAATACATATTTTTATACAGGAATTTGTGTTTTATATATCAGGAGGTAGAGTATGAAATCATCTGTGAAGATAAATAATCGCATAGATATGAGTGGCAAAAGTGTGTCATTTAGTACCAAGGAAAAGGCAAACAGAATACCGGTCAAAAGTTTGGACAGGCGAAAATTCAACATGAATAAAATGGCAAAAAATGCATTAGGCTCTATTCCTTCTTGTGTTTTGGTAACCGGAAGTTCAGAACAAAGAGCGGAGATGGAAATTTTGAAAATGGTGCAAGGCTCTATACCTGTAGTAATAGGAAGTCTAACTAAAACAGAGTTAAAAAAGACAGGCGAAAAGACTATGGGAATAAAAGATATAAACTATGTGATGTACCATGATACAACAGGAGTGCGTACAGCAGCAAAAGCAGCTTTAGGGAATAAAAACAGTGTATTAAGTAATATAAATAAATCTGAACGTAACGGCTGGGTTAAGACTGAGATAGGCTGGATGTATAATGAAAACGGTAAACCTGTAACAGGATGGAAGCTGATAGATGGCAAGTGGTATTACTTTGAGTCTACCGGAGTTATGCAAACGGGCTGGCGTACTATAAGTGGAAAAATCTATTATTTGCATACTAAAGGCAATATGGCAGTGTCTGAATGGATACAGGATAAAGCAAGTAAGAACTGGTACTATATAAAAAGTAACGGTGAGATAGCAAAATCCGAGTGGAGACAGGATAGTGTAGGAAAGTGGTACTATGTAAGAAGCAATGGTGTGATGGTAAAATCTGAATGGAGACAGGATAGGGAAGGAAAGTGGTATTACCTTGGAAGTAATGGAGAAATGGTAACATTACAGATGGTAAAGGGTGCTGACGGAAAGAACTACTATCTTGGAGAAGATGGGGTTATGGTGGTCAATAAAGATATTACATGGAGAGGTACTACATATCATGTTGATGAGAATGGAGTATGTACTAAAAAAAGAAATAATACAGGTCATAATGTTAGTGATATTCATCCAAAGCTAAAAATATTGCAGAAAAACTAATTGAAGAATGTGAAAGTAAGGGATTATTAATAAGAATAACACAAGAAATCAGAACGACTGAAGAACAAGACAGGCTGTATGCACAAGGGCGGACAACTTCAGGAAATATTGTTACTAATGCAAGGGGGTCAGACTATTCTTCACATCACCAATGGGGAACAGCATTTGATTTTTGTAGAAATGATGGGAATGATCCATATTATGATAAAGATGGATTCTTTAGTAAAGTTGGTGCAATAGGGAAATCTATAGGTCTTGAATGGGGTGGAGATTGGAAAAAGCCGGTAGATAAACCCCATTTTCAACTACCTGATTGGGGAAGCACTACCAAAGAGTTGAAACAACAATATGGAACACCTGATGAATTTGAAAAAACCTGGAATTAATAAGGGATAAAGATTGGCATGAAGAGTAATATTAAATTTCTGAGTTTATTTTTTGTATTATGTATATTAATAACAGGATGTATGGACTCCTCGGTTAACAAAAAAATAAATATCAATAATATAAAAAGTGATATAAGTGGATTTTATAAAAAATTTTCGACTGATTATTTAGATGAAGAGATAACAGTTGTTAATAAAGATATAATAGGCTGGGATGGGGAAGTAGTAAAATATATCGATACAAATAATAAAGTGTCAAGATGTACTGTAATAATTTACGGAGAAGATGAAAAATCGACTTCAGAATATTATTTTATAGATGGATATATATATGTAACGACATTAAAAGAATACTATACATATCCTATATATTATTCATATAACAGACCGATAGATATAATGTACAGAACATTTGATGAGGCAGTTATTTATGATGCAGATGATTTATGAGCTTGTAAATGGAGAACTTATTAAAAAAATATAGAAGATATAAAAAAATACCTTATACATCATTACAGGAGATAAATGAAGATATAGGTGAGTGATGGAGAAAAGTTTAACTGATATTGAAAGTTTTTAACAGAGATTAGAAACTATCTTGTTATTTAATGGAATAAAAAGATAAATACATGGAGGTGTGTTATGAGGGCGGAACTTTTAGAAATATACGGTTTTGATTTTATTGATATACAGGAATTTTATTCAGAGCTTTTGCCCAATAAACATGGTAAAGCAGTTATTGGAGGTACTATAAGAGGGGATAAAAAAGAAGAATATTTATCATCCGGCGGAAAGGTGACACAAATAATTGCTAAAACATATGAGGGTAATAGTATAGTGCTGTTTTGCGGAATTATCACTTCCTGCAATATAAAAAGTAACGGAGATGTTCACTATATGACTCTTGGCCTGATGACACAAAGTGTACTTATGGATGGAAAAGAGCATATAAGAACATTTCAAAATGCAGGAGTTATCTACAGAGATATTATTGATATTATCATAGAAAGTTATAATAACAGCGCATTTATAATGACTTCAGGTGATGATAAGAAAACTCAGGGGTTTATGTGTCAGTATAAAGAAACTGATTGGGAGTATATGAAAAGGTTGGCATTTTCGGCAAATACAGTGATATACCCTGACTATAGTGTAGAGGGTGTTAAGTTTTTTGTAGGACTTCCATGTAGACAGGAAAAGCTGTTGAGGTCGGAATATTACGAACTTGGAGTTGACAGTGGTGATGAGTCTTTACTTAATTCAGGCAAGGCATATTATAAGGTTGCTGTAAGAGAACATTATGAAATAGGGGAAAGATTAACATTTTTTGGCGAAACACAGGCTGTTGTAGCAAGAGTCAGCAGACTGGAACATAGAGAAGTGATTAATGAGTACATATTAATGAAAGAAAGTGATGTAAAGACTAAGGCGTATCAGAATGAAAAACTTATAGGTGCGGCATTATTTGCAAAGGTGTGTCAAGTCGAAAATGAACTTGTAAGAGTGAGTATAGATGATGATGAAAACGATTATGATGATAAGGCGTTCCTAAACTACGCTACAGTATATTCTTCACCTGAAGGAGGGAGTTGGTATTGTATGCCTGAAGTCGGAGATAGGGTAATAGTGAAATTTCCTGATGCAAATGAACAAAATGTATATGTACAAAATGCTTTTCATGTAGGCAGTGCAGGCGGTCGTGACAATCCTGAAATCAAATTTTTTAAGAATAAAGAGGGAAAGGAAATCAGATTAAGTCCTGAAAGTGTACTTATTACAGATAATAACGGTTCAAGTATAGAACTTAAAGATGATAAAGGAATAAGTATAAAAAGTAGCGGGATGATATCAATAGCTGCAAAAACTGAAGTGTTGATAGAAAGCAGTAACGCAGGTATAAGTTTAATATCGCCGACATCAGTACAAATAACACAAAACGGAACTCAGATAGAAATGAATGACGGGATAACCAATAAAGGAAGTAAAGTATACTTAGGATAGAATATTGATACGAGCTACATTGCGGGAGGTACGTATGAAAGAAAAGAATCAGGCTGAATGGATATATGAAGTATTAGGTAAGAAAAAAGGGATTTTGGGGGCATCTATAAGGGAGCTTACAGATGCAGACGAGAAAGATAAGAGAAGAAATGTTGCGGTACTGGAAAGAACATAATGATGAAAGCACTGAATTTCTGGTCAATGGAGCGGTACTTTGTTGTAGCCGTGGAAGTGATTATTCTACACTGAATAGTGCAGATCATGGAGTTTATACCGACAGCAGTGAAACCGGAGCACTTGCAAATACCGATGATAAAAAATTTGACGGATTTGTTGCATGTTCAAAATGGAATGATGAACCGCTTGTAAGCAAACATATTTGCCGTTTTAAGCTTGGAGAATGGAGAAATGTTAGAAAGAGTGTTACCATAAACGGTAAGTATGCCTTAGATACAAACTCATATTTACCATGCAAGCATGGAGGAATAATATCACCTGTAACATCAGGGCAGGAATATACACTAAGTAAGTCCTATAATAAATATCCTAAATTTTTAAACGATGACGGCAGCGTGGATGAATTAATTGTGAAAAAGCTTTTACTAAGAAATGTATCAGTTATGAAAGAGAGTGAAATAGATGCATTGATAAAACTGGGAATATATTTATGTGTATGTGAAGATGTTGAAATTTTAAAAAAGATTATTAATTGTGGATATACAGTTTCAAAAATATTATTTAGGTATTCAAAAAGATGGCTGGCAATGTACATTATTAGAAAAACTTTATATTTGCTTCCGGTTGGGCGGAGGCTTGTTGTAGATTTAGCGCTAGTATAAATAAAGTACCAATAGTGCAGAACTCTAGTTGGGATAAATATGGAGCAGTGTGTGCTTTACTAAAGAATAACAATAAAAAAATTTTTAATACTGTTGTTGGAGATGAAAGACAAATTAACAGTAACATAGAGAATATGCTTTTTAAATTTAAAAACTTTTAGAAACTATGATTGCTGCTGGAAATTTATATGAAACAAGCGTTCCTATAACTAGTTTAAATGAACAAGTAGTTCCTGTTAAAGGAGCAGAGCAACAAATTAAGTTTTATAATCTAGAGTATGCGGATGCTCAAATGGATAAAAAAATAGTAAGGGATAATATTGGATATATAAATGGGAGTAAGCCTGGATTTAATAAATATATTCATAAAGTACATTTATTTTCATATACAAGTAATAAAGCTAATAAAAAGTATGAAAGATTTTATAAGTGATGTTTTAAATAGTATAGGTGCAAGTATTTCAGGACCAATAACTGCAATAAATTATGGAACAGCTCTTGTATCAATAATGATGGCAAACCCGATTTTCTCACTGATCTCAGCCCCTGTAGGAATCATTTGTACTGTAACAGCTACAACTGCAGGTTTTGTTGATGCAGATAGAAGTGATAGTGAAACGGAATATAGTAAAGTTTTAGCAATAAAATCTATAAATGAATGCATAAATATGAGTCATTTGAGTAGTTGTTTGGGATTGTATACAGCTCATGCAATACATGAAATTAAACAACCGACAGATAATAGTTATGCGTGGTCAGAATATGAGGGCAGTTATAAAGGTAAAAAAGATCAAAAGGCTAGAAATGCCGGATTTGCAACGAAAGATAAATTAATTACTTCTAGGGAAGAAGTGAATAAAACATTAGGATTGGGTTATAGTTATAATATAAGTGTAATAGAAGGTGGAAATACCCTGTAATAGTATTAGAAATTTTAATAATAACATGAAAAAAATATTAGAATTTCAAAAAAATGACGGAAATGGTAAAAAAATAGATCAAAAGACAATATCAGAGGGAGAGGGATTGGGAGAGTTTGAAGAATGTAATGATTTAAAAATCACTGATTAATTATATGAATACCAAAAATAAATGGTACAGACTATATTATTGATATACTTGATGTAGTAGGGGTTAACGGATCGGATATACCAGGTAGAATAGTATACAAGTTTGATGACGGTACAGAAAAAAAGTTATATATGAAGATGATTTTTTTAAACTTACCAATACTATTTAAAGATAATAGTCTATAACTATTTATATTCAAATAATTTAAAAATTGTAATAGTGTAGAAATGCTTTTTCAGCACTATTTGTGGTGTGTATTGCAAAGAATAATTGTTAATATTGAGCATAGACAGAAAAGGAGAGCTATATGTATAAGAAAGTAAATGTAACTATATTATTAATATCAATATGTTTAGTGCTTATATTTATATTTTCTATATAGAACGTATAAATAGTAAAAAGAAAGGAAAATGCACTGAGATATTATAATCAAATTATACCAATAATAACTTTTGGCGGATGTATTAGATGCAGACTTAGAGTATAGTGATAATCACGGCAATAAAGGTATATTAAAAGGTGGAGAAGAAAAATTTAACAAGAAGAGTGGGTGATGATATAATGGATTATATTACAAAGCAAAGTGATAATATGTATGAATATAGAATAATAGAATCTGAAAGAGTTTTGAAATATATAGGCAATTTTAATAATAATATGAAAAATATCAGAATAACAAGAAGCGACATGAAAGATGGATGTATAGTTAAAAAAAGACAATATCAGAGGGAGAGGGATTGGGAGAGTTTCATGAGTGTAATGATTTAAGTGCATTAATTGATTATATGTGTAGTAAAACTAATGATGGAGAGTATTTTATAGAAGCATTGGATATTATAGGAGTAAATGGGTCAGATATACCTGGTAGGATAGTATATATACGAGATGACGGAACAGAGAAAGTTCTTTACGAGAAAGACACTTTAAATCTTGCTATGTTGTTTAAGGATAATGGTAGCTGATTTTTGAACATTTGTTTTTATGATGAGAAAAAATGTCAGAAGAGCACAATATTCCGAATATAGTTTTCATCATCTGTGGAGAATTGCATTTGACTTTTGTAGAAATTTGGACTGTTTAAGCTTTGAAGAAATACTGTCAAACATAAGATGTAGGGACTTATTATGGTGTAGCTCCGGATAGACCGTTGTTGAGAGGAGGAGAAAGTGATAGATAAAAAAATACATATATTCACAATAATACTCTTGCTGATGTGTTTTATTTATGGATGCAGGATAAATATATATTCAAAAACAGAAAAATTCATTGATTATATTTGATAGTATTAGTGCTATTTCTGAAAAAATGAATGAAAGTACGAAAGCAATGAGTTCCGGAGAAGCAACTGTAATAACATGGGGAACTGCAGCAATTTCAATATTATTGGTATTGCCTGTATTATCCACATTACCTTTTGCAGGACCGTTGGGGCTTGCATGTACTGTAACAGGCTTGGCAAACAGGTGTGGCTGATGCCGATAGGATTGATAAGGAAACAATGACAAATAATCAATTGTATCTGGATGCAAATTATGAAAACATAAATGTAATAAGGATGAGTGAGTGTATGTCATTATATACAGCTATTACATTGCGAACTACACCGATATTAAAAAAGAATGAAAGTACATGGCAGGATTATAAGAGAGAACTCAATAACAGAAAATCGGATTCTAAGAGTAAAGGAAAATTTACGCCTGATGACAATAATATAATTGCAAACAATATAAGGACTGATGCATTAGGAAATGGTTACACCTATTATGTCAGTGTATTTGACAGTTATAATACAAAATGAAATGATAAAAAAATTTTTAATGATAATATGTTGCACTTAAAGATATGGAATAATCGTGAGAGCAGATACAGGACAATTTCTGAGAATGAGGGATTGGAAGAGTTTCAGAAATTGAAAACTATACCGGAAGTTTTTTTGATTATATGAATAAACGAAATGACGAAAAACATTTTATATATGAATGAACTTGATATAGTTGGACATGACAGAACAGGTCGACCAGGAAAGTTTATATATGATTATGGGAATGGAAAGAGTAAAAAGCTTTCAATTAATATAGTAAACTTATTAAGTTTATTTAGAGAAAAAGTATAAAGACTATAATGGTCTCATAAATTAAGACATTTCGCAAGGTTTATATATGATTACGGAAATGGAGAAAGTAAAGAAATATCAGTGAGTGTGATTAGTTTATTTGAATTATTTAATGACAAGTACAAAGATTGGTCATAATGAGAGTTTTTAGGTTTTATGGGGGTAAGGTAATAATGGATATCGAAAACATGCAAAATCAGTTATTTTTTGAAAGAAGTGACGAGTTTTTAAAAGAGTTTCATCTGAAAAAAGATGATTATAAACAATGGATTTTTAAGGACTTGGAGGAACTTTTGGGAGAAAAAAATGCTAAATATATTGTGATTTCGCCGCTCTATAGCAGCTTTGTGACCAGGTCATATGAATATAGACTGGGGGTATATGGAAAAGATTTATACTTGAGTAATCTCGATAAAAGTATATACAGGGAACTTCCTTTAATGAAAAGGTATATAACAGAGGACTTTGCTACGATAGATAAATATATGCTTAATCATATGGAAATTGAAAAAGTTACAGATTTTCAAAAAAAGGATATAAAGTATCAATATAGCCTTAGATATTTGATGACCGGAAGGCTGATATGGAGAGAATTAATAGAGTGCTTCGTTGAACATATTAATAAGAAAAATGGGGATGCATTAAATGATTTTAATATAGTATATGGACTTTATATGGAGAGGGGAGAACACTTTTTTAGTGGGAATATTGTATGAGTGAAAGATATTTTCTTATAGGTACTGACGAAAGTTATGAACCTTTACCTTTAATGATTGATGTGAGAAAGAGCATAAAAGAAGAATATCTTGAAGAAGGAGAAAGTTATAAGCAAGCAGGGATATCTTTGGTGAATATAAGGAACTCCTTTGACGAGCATACTAAATATCCGGATATAATGGATCAGGGAATATTTATGTTGTCTGATGGAGCATACAGGATATTTAAGCTTTATGAGCCGGCAACAGTAATAAAAAGGGTTCTTTTAATGGGAGAAAGCAGCGATGAAGCATATGAGTATATCATCCCGATTCTTAAAAGAATAGATTGTCTGTCGGATAGAACTACATTCAGGCGTGGACGATATATAGATAAGGGAATACTTATAGGAAAAAACATACCTGATACAGCTTTATTTAAGATACCAAGTGTTGACGGCATGTCTATTGTGGCAAGACTTGATTTTGTGGAAAGCCTATTAAAACGAGGCATGAAAGGAATTTGCCTACAGGCTTTGGAGATTGAATAGTAAAAATACTTGTAAAGGAGCATTTTAAAATGATTGGCTTAGGAAATGTAAAAGTACATAGTTTATTGGAAGTAGAAAGTGTAGCTGATTTATATTTTACAGTAAAGCCATGTAGTCATGCATGCGTAAAACTGAAGGTAAATATCAGTTATAGTTTTGTTAATCAAATTAAAAACATAATAAATAAGATAAAAGGCTCCGATATAGGCATAGAGTATACTGACACAGCTGATAATAAAACAAAAGTTTTGTTCAAAGGAATAATCGAAAGTTTTAGATTTAGTAATGATTTAGGTGTCTGCGTATGCCATATAGAAGCATTCAGCAAAAGTTTGTTGCTTGATAAAGAAAAAAATGACAGGCTGTTTCAAAATAAGGAAGATAATATAAAGTCTGTTATCGAAAAGGTATCTTCTAAAATTGAGACAAGGGTGATTTATAATACGAAAATTAAAAAGCTGGGAAAGCTGTTTTTACAATATAAGGAAACGGATTGGGAATTTATAAAGAGAATTGCAAGTAACTTTGGAGAAGTGCTTGTGGCTGATTATAAATCAGGAGTAACAGCTTTCTATTATGGAATGCCATATAGTGAAGATATGGTACATTTCCATCCGGATCATTATGAATCAGGGTTTGAAATAGATATTTATGAAAAAGATAGTTTATCTAAAGTACACCATAGTATGCCTGTCGGGGATAGATACTATAAAATATCAGACTATAATGACTATGAACTTGGAAGTAAGACGGAGTTTATGGGCAAAATCTTTTATATAAAAGAGAAAAAAATAGAAACCCGAGAAGGGTATTTGGTTTTTACATATAAAATTTGTGATAAACAATATATAAAATCAACACCAAAATTTAATGAGAATATTACAGGGCTTGTAATCGGTGGGAAGGTTGTAGATGTGAAAGAAGAACATATCTATGTCACAAGTGATATTGACTGTTCAGACAGTACTTTTCCGGTTGTATGGATTCCGATTACAGGAAATGTCATGTATTGTATGCCTGAAGTAAACAGCAGAGTGCAGTTATATTTTGGAGACAGTGAAGAAAGTAAGATTGTCTTTGCCTCTGATATAATTGATCATATTAAAAAGAGCGACAGGGGGCTTATCACAGAGGATAAAAAGGAAATGTCAGTTGATGAAACTTCTGTTAAATGCGGAGGGTCAAGTATGTTAAGCCTTTCATCAGCATTAACAAACTTTGGAAGTATCGAAAAACTTCATATAAATGCAAAAGGAAAAATAAAAATAGAGGCACAGATGATCTCTATTGAATCAAATGATGAGATAACAGTGTTAAAAAGATAAGAGAGGATATAGGCATGGAATACTTTGATGAAGAGGTAATAAGTGCAAAGCACATAAAAAGACGTGATGAATACGGAAGTATAGAAGAGGGGCTATATATACAAAACTCACTTACATTATTTCATAAAGAACTGTTGTTTGAAGAAAAGTTGTCTGTAATGATGCCAAATGAATTTGTAATTATGTTACCTGAACTTGTAGACACTAAGTACATATCTGAGAAAAAGCCTGATGTTATATATACAAATCTTGATGGAAGCATAAATTTCTCATTTAATTTATTAGTAACTTCATCGGGCGAAAGGGATATGAGCTATGCCATAAGCATGTTAAAAACAATGATAAAAAACATGAATCCGGCATATGTCTTTTTTGAAGATAAAACAATTGAAAGTGTTGCAGGGAACAGTATAAGCTTAATACAGTTTAAAAGCTATGGAATTGATGAAGCGGCTTTATAACATAATATATTTAATCAGTATAGACAAATATATTATTCAGGGAGCATTTAATTGCAGGTATGATGATATGGATGAGTGGAAAAAGAGCAGCTTTTGAAATGATAAAGTCAATAAAGGTTGAATAAAGACAAATTTTAGAGCACAATAAAAAAATACAAGTTTTCATTGTGCTTTTTATTGTATAAAAACTAATAACAATATGTTATTTATAGAAAATATATACGATATATGTTATTAAAAATATAATGAAAAAAATGGTATAGAATTTGCTATAATTAGGGTAGTATTATTTTTCGTAAAAAAATATTTGTGTATGTGTTTAAAGATGACATGAATATAAACAAATGGGTAATTATGGAGAAACTATGAAAGGAACTTGCCATATTTTTTTATATAAAAAGAAAATTTTGAAAATACAAGGGGGATACGAATATATACATCGGAGGATATTCCAAGGAATATAGATGCTCTTAATGAAAGATTTTTATGAAATGCCAAGAGAGTTTGTTCTTGAAATAGAAAAAAACAAAGGAGTTTATATTACCTGATTTGATGATGAATGTATACCCTCTTATTTCAGAAAGGTTTAGAGAGGTATTGCTCCTTTTTGATATAGAAAAATTTTTACAAAAAGGGTTATTTTGATAGATAAAGATAGTGGAGAAATGAAAAACTACTATTTACTTTATACACAAAACTTGTTAAATGCTGATTTCAATAATTTCTTTAGAGTAGTCAGAGAAGAGAATGAAAATATAAGATTTATTGTAAATCTTGATTTTGCAGAAAGCCTAATAAGAAGAGGCGTTAAGGGAATAGAGTTTGCTGAAGCGGAGGAGAGTGTATGAGAGAAAACCTTATAAAGCTTGATATTTTTGATGTACTTGCAGTAATAAGCTATGAAGCAAAGCATGAAGTAGGCAAGCATGGAAGAGCTATAATAAGAGCCATAATAGAAGAAAGAAGAGAAGAAGAGTATATTAGCACTGCCCAAAATACAAGGTGGGTAAGGGTTAATGCCATTGATGAAACAGATAAAGAGAGTACGATATTTTATGGATTATTAGAAAGAATATGTTTTTTTAAAGAAAGTGGAAGTTTCCTTGTTGAATTGGAATTAATCACAGGAAGCTCTTTAATGGAAGAAAAAGTACATACAAGAGGATTTTCTAAACACAGTGGAGAGTATACCGATATACTTAATACCTTAAAAAAAGGCTATGAAGAGTCATATTATATAATTGGAGAAGAAGGAAAGGGTACATTTCCTGATTTTTTGGTTCAATATAGAGAGAATGACTGGAATTTCATAAAAAGGATTGCAGCGTTAAAGAATACAGTAATAATGCCGGACTATCAGAGTGAAGGAGTGAAGTATTTTTTCGGTATGCCAAAAAGAGAGACCAAAGTCTTAACTTCACAAGATGTGCGTATTCTTGTAAATAAAGAATATACAGTTTATGAAGTCAAATCAAGGGAAATCCATAGTTTAGGAGACAGAGTAAGCTTTAACAGAAGAGACTACCGTATAATAAAAATTTTGTCTAAAACAGAGGGAAGTGAACTTTACCATACATATTATTTAACACAGGATATAGATTATATAGTAAAAGAAGAAAGCAAGTATGATTTGAAAGTAATAGGAGCATCACTTTACGCTAAAGTTACAAATGTAGAAAAAGAAAAGGTTAAGATAGCAATAGAGGATATAGAAAATAAGGATGAAGAAATAGAAAGATGGTTTGATTTTTCCACTGTATATTCTTCAAGTGACGGAGCGGGGTGGTATTGTATGCCGGAAGAGGGAGACAGCGTAAGACTGTATTTTCCTACAGAAAATGAAGAAAATGCCTATGTTTGCAGTGCAGTACATGAAAATGAGGGCGACGGAATAAGAACCGATCCTGAAAATAAGATTTGGCGAAATAAGTACGGAAAAGAAATAAGACTGACACCGGAAGGTATAGTCATAAAAAGCGATACGGGAGATTATATTGAACTGAATGACAGTACAGGAGTCAAGATAGTAAGCAGTGGAAGTATTTTGATAAAAGCAAAGGACACTGTTGAGATAAGCAGTGAGGATTCAAATATATCCATGGTGGCAGGTAAAAGGATTATGCTTTTACAAGATGATACACAAATAATATTAAAAGACGGAATAACTGTGAGTGGTGAAGGTATTCATATAAGCTAAAAATGTGCTTTTGATATGAGCGGAAAGGGATTTTTTATGCTGATTATAGAAAATTTAGAAATAGAAATAGAATTACCTATTTATCTTGTTGAAAACTTTGTTATAAAGACCGTTCCAAACATGCATACCGTCTGTAATATTAAGGGGGTGCTGGAGAAAAAAACTTGGAGAAACCATTCTTACAGACAAAAAGGATATGGATATTCATATAAAAATACAAAGGGAATATTGTATTTAGAGGATTTGTAGAAGAAATAAGTATTTATTCATCAGCAGATGTACATTATTTTGAACTTAAGGCATATTCATGCAGTAAAAAATTAGATAATAAAGAGCATACAGAATTATTTCAAAATATAGAAAAAACTTATGGTGACCTTGCCCGTGAAGTGGTTAGAAGATACTCAGGAGACATCAGTAAATACAATATAAAGGATAAGGAAATTAAAGGGCCCGTGCTTTGCTATAAGGAGAGTGCCTGGGCCTTTGCAGTTAGAATGGCATCTTGCATAAAAACATTTATCTATCCAAGTATGGAATATGATAAGCCACATATTCATATGGGAATACATACAGGGAATATGATTGAGCCGGGAGGTATTATAAGTGAGAGTAGAGGTCTGATCAGGAAAAATGAGAATACAAGCCGGATAGAGTATAGGCTAAGAACATATAACTCTTATGATATAGGTGATAACATAGCGTTAGATAATAAGATTTTAACTTTATATAAAAAAGAGGTGGAGTTTACAAAGGGAGAGTTGATATTTAATTATCAAGGGGTTGAAAGATCATGTATAGAAGATATGATATATCCACTTGAAAATGAAAATATGATAGGTTTGAGTCTTATGGGGAAAATCAAGAGGTATAAGGATGGAAAAGTATATTTAAGACTTGATATAGACAAAAAAGAGCCGGATTATGGATTTGAGTGGTATCCTGAGACCGGAAATGCATTATATGCGGTAACTGATGTAGGAGAAAAAGCACAACTTTATATAGCAGGTATGGATACAGGAGATATGTATGTAGTACGAACCTTTGGCAGTAAAGGTAGTGATGAAAATAAAAAGCAATTGGAAGTGGGAAAGAAAAGTCTTACTTTCTCAAAGGAGGGAATAAGCTTCATTGCAGATGACATACTTACCGTGAATGACAGAAGATTCAAGCTTACAGGTAATGGAGATGTGAACATAAGTGCAGCTGATAAACTGACAATAAAGGCAAGAAATATAAGGCTAAACAGTAAAGAAGAGATAGTGTATATAAGTAAGTAAAATTTTGTAGCAGTAATGGAGTAAAAATCCGAAGAAAGAGGTGCAAAGTGGCGGACGGTATACAGAAAATGTATGAGCATCAGGAAATGAAGGGATATGGAGGATATGAATATGTGGTAAGAGGTGCAGAGGTTTCCTGTAGCTATGGAAGCAAAACATGTGTATTAAACTTGAAAGATGACCATGGAGTGCACACTTCAGACGGAAGACCTTTAATCACAGAAAATGACAGTACTACTGATAATATAAAAAGCTTTGGAATGTGTAATAAAAACAGGAGTAAGCCTTGTAAATGTAAGCCGGAGCTTGGAAAGTGGTGGGTTACTGACAATTCAAACATGAAAATATTTGATACTGCAATTAATGATAAAAGTGATGCAGTTACGGAGGACTCTATAGCTGCATGTAACAAAGGTGGTATAGTTTCATTTAAGACATCAGGGCAAACTTCACCAAGCTACGATAATGTAAAAATAAAAGATGCTGTAGAAATAGTTGAAGATGAAAAGAAAAATTGGAGGCGAAAAAGTGATAAAAAAGACTTTATAGGTCATGTAAGGGTTAAGAATTCAGGTTTATATAACTTCGGTATAGAATTTTATGATATTAAGAGTGGTAATAGCCCCGGAAGTATATTTGTTTATGAAAAAAGTTGTGGAAGGACCAAGTATATAGGTGCATATGAGATAAAAAGTCATGCAGGAAATAAAGAAATGAAATTTCCTGATGATGTACTTAAAATCAATGGAAATAGTTATGGATATGTATCAGGTTTACATTATTGGTTCTATTGGATAGATATAATTCTTTACGGAGGTAAAGATTATTATTTTGAAGTGGATTGCCCCGGAAGGGATGGGTTTGATTATAAACTTATTGGTAATGTGGATGAAGTGAGTTATACAGGAAAAACAACTACTATAAGTAATGGAGATGAATTAATACCATATTCAGGCGGGATGTATTGGATGCTTGATAGAGAGGTTGAGTTAATGTCTCAAAGTCTATGAGTTATCGGCTGTAGTAAGATTTGTAATGTATTTGGACTCTGATTATGCCACAGCAATTTATGACTTGTTGCGTGAAAAGTATGTTGATTCCAAAATAGAAGATAATAAGGATATTATATCCGGAGTTATTTCTAGTTTAAAAGCAATGGTAATAACTGCTGTCGGAGTTGTAAATACTGAGGCAGGAGTAATTTTATCAGCATATGACATACTGATGTCCGGATTACCACAATCGGGTGCACTGGAATTGATAAGAAAAATTAAAAAAACATGTAAAAATATGTAAAAAAAGATAAATGGAGAAGAGATTACTATACTAAATAGTATTAGATTAAATATAGTTGTTATTCATCCTATGACTATGGAGGATAATTATTTTGATTTAAAAAAATCCATATAGTAGGGTTGAAGAGTATAAATGTGAAGTTCAAGATTGGGATAGTCAAGTAAATGATAAGGTTCAAGGTGAAAAAAATATTTTAAGGGAAAAATTTACTGACATGAAAAAAGTTCCATATATTTATCGAAAGGAAGTGTTTATGAAAGACTTTATAGAAAATTTGAGTAGTATTTTTGCCAATGTTACCTAATGAATAATGTAAAGAAAGAGTGAAACAGTGAAATTATTAAGAAAGGGATATTTGAAAAAAAGGGTAATTATCGCCTTTATGTTTATAATTATTTTTACTGCCGCATTACAATATTGCGTAAGAAATATATTATTTGAACATATGGTTATATATAATAGTACTGTAAGGGGAATAAAAAGAGGTATTATAAATAAAGATGAGAGATCCAAAATACTGATTATTCCTGAAGGAGTTAAAAGTATAGGTACAAATGCTTTTATAGATAATACAGATATTGAAGAGGTGGTTTTGCCCGGATCACTGGTTAGTATAGAAGATTATGCTTTTGCGGGTTGTACCGGGTTGAAGAAAATTAAATTTCCACAAGGGCTAAAGAAAATAGGTCCTTTTTCATTTTTTGGATGTGAGAGTTTAGAAGATATAGTATTTCCGGATTCCTTGGAATATTTAACTTGGGGAAGTTTTGCAGGTTGTGTAAACTTAAAAAAAGTTGATTTTTCAGAGTCAAAAACATATATAGGTTTGATGACTTTTAAAAATTGTACGTCACTAAAGGAAGTACAATTATCAGAAAATTTAACAGAAATACAGAAGGAAGCTTTTTATAATTGTATAAGTCTTGAAAAGATTTATATACCTTTTAATACTCAAACTATAGGAAGTCGAGCCTTTATGGATTGTAAAAACTTGAAAGAAGTTATCTTAAACAGAGAAGATATCTTGTTGGGGGCGGGAGCTTTTATAAATACTTTATGGTTATCAAAACTTCCGACAGATGACGGATATAAATATTTTTCAAATATTTTAATGAAGTATGAAGGAAATGAGAGGAAGGTAACAGTTAAAGACGGGATTAAAAGTATAGCAGGAGGAGCTTTTTTTGACTCGCCTACACTTGAGGAAGTAGTTCTTCCGGAAAGCTTAACAGTTATAGGGGGGTCTGCATTCAGTTGTTGCCAAAAACTGTCATATATAGATATACCGGATAATGTGGAGTTAATGGGAAATAAAGTATTTGAAGCATGTGATTCTCTTGAAAGAATAGTATTACCGGATAGGCTAAGGTCTTTACCGCAATATAGTTTTCATCAATGTAAAAATTTAAAGGAAGTGGTGTTGGGATCAGACTTAAAAGATATTTTAGATAATTCATTTGCTGAATGCGAAAATTTAAAGTCGATTAATTTAAATGATAAAACAAGATATATAGGTGAGGGAGCTTTTGAGGGCTGTAAAAAATTGACTGATATAGGTGATTCTTCCGGTGTAAGTTTTGTCGGTTATAATGCATTAGATGATACCCCTTGGTACAGCAGTCAAGAAGAAGTGGGCGGATGTAAATATGTAGGCAATGTACTTATAGAATGCTTAGATAAGAAAAAGACCGATATAAAACTTAAAGAGGGTACGACTATGATAGGAGATTTGGCATTTGAAGGTACAAAAATTTACAGTTTAGATTTTGCAAAGGGAATTAAAATAATTGGATATAGGGCATTTGAAAATTGTAGTAATTTATCCTTCGCTGTTATACCTGACGGTGTGGAATATTTGGGGTATGATGTGTTCTCATCTTGTAAAAATTTAAGAGAAATTTATGTTCCTGAAAGTGTAAAACGCGTTTCATTTGAGGTATTTGGTAACGGCATATTTGATAAATATAAAAATATAGCAGTACCAAATCATTTGAGTGGAATGTTTATTTATAACGGAAGAGCAAGGATAAAAATACTACTAGAATTATAATAAAGTTGATACTATGAAAAATTATTATGATAAGCAAATCATCCCTCTAAAAGTAAGAAACTCTGAAGCTGAAGCTATGTCTTTGGATACGGGATACTATATAGAAGGCAGACTTGAAACTTTTAGCAAAGAACAGTACTTTGATAAGTTGTTAAGTATATATATTCCTGAATCTTTTATAGATATGCCGGATGAAATAAAAGAAATAAAATATCCTACCAATTTTAGACCCGAGGTAATAAAAACAAATCTTGCCGGAGATGTAAATCTAAGCATTAGCCTTATTAAAGTCAGTGAAGATACAGAAGTAAAAACTTTGGTAACTGATTTTAAAAGTCTGCTTTCAAAAGCACATAATGGGATAAAGTTTTTAGAATACGATGAATTGGCGAATGAAGGCTGTGTAAAAATGTACTGTTTTGATTTTATTATACCAGGAATAGATGAGAGAATATATCATAAAACAGGTCTGGGGAAGATAGGTAGAGAAACAGTACAGGTTATGTTTAATTGTAGGGAGCCATTATCATGGACATGGAAAAAAGCTGTGAATGACATACTTCAAAATATAATACCGGTAAGAAAGTAGATAAATGAATAAGGAAAAAGCAAAAAAAGGAATATTTTAAAAGTTTCAGATACAGATGGATCAGCGAAAAAATTCGGGAGTATAAAGATTATAATATACAGGGCTTATCTGAAGAAATAGAAAAAAATTACTGTCAGATTTGACAGAGGAAAAAGCAGGTATATAAGCTTAAGTATATTACATTATTTTTTTTCTAACACAAGCCTTTATACAAAAAGTTATAAATGCATGATATATGCCTCAGATGAGGGTTTGTATATAAATAAACCTTTAGGTATCAGGTATTGGAGTCCGGATTTTATGAAAAAAGATTCCTGTAAAATTCGTGAAGAAATGATGAAAGGGATAGGAAAACTTTTATTAAGTGAGCCGGAGATAGAAGAAGGAATAAGGTTTGTTTTAAAGGGATATAAAGATATTATTGCAATTTTTTGGAAAAAAGCCTTAGAACAAGCAGCCGGAACCGAGGCTTTTGAAGCCATATTTAAAGATTTAGTAATTATTATTGGTGAGTACATGGGAGAGTTAAAGCAAATAAGTTTAAACAGACAGTAAATAAAGCAACTGAAATGAACCGTACATAGGGGAAGGAGTGTCCAATGAAGAGAATAAAGGGAAGTTCCATAAAGTTAAAAAGTGATGTAAATATATCAGCCGATAAAGTATTGCTTAAGGGGAAAAAATCAAAGACATACGAAGAATTAAGAGAGCCTTATAAGGATATGTCAAAGGACTTTGAAAGACTGCTTCCAATGATGCTTGGTGCAATGCCTGTCATGGCAGGAGTGCCAAGTGAGAAAGATAAGCTTATGCTGAAACTCATGGGAAGTTTGGCAGCCTGTGCAGGAGTAAAGATAATCAAAAATCAGGCCGGAAGTTACAGTGCGGTTTATACAGGTGCATTAAACCGTGTAAGAAATAATGCAGTACCGGCAGATTTAGAACTTAGTGATGTACAGCTAAAGGAAGAAATCTATAAGATTATTTCAAAGATGCTTGAAAAGAACGGTCCTGCCTTTGCTTCATGGAATGAGCTTTTAAAAGATCTTATAAAAAACAACAGTATGGAAGATTTTTTAAAAGGTGCAAGAGGTGCATTATGTGCCATGACGGGAGATCCGGTAAATGCAAATACCGGAAACTTTACATATAGTAAAGAAGATATTATTCTCCACTCAAAATTTCCTATAGGTTTTATAAGGTCTTATAACAGCAGTGAAAAACGAACCGGAGTACTTGGAAAAGGCTGGAGACATAGCTATGAAATATCTGTAAGTCGTGAAGAAAACGGATATATATTACATTTATCCGACGGACAGGATGAAGCATACTTTGTGGATGAAGAAGGAAGAATACATTCTGTTTTTGATGATTTCAATCGTTTAAAGCAAACGCAAACAGGATTTATGTACAATGCTGAGAGCGGACTTATATACCTTTTTGATAAAGCCGGGAAGCTTTTGCGTATAGAAAGAAAGGATGGTGAGGCGGTTTGTCTTTCTTATGATTCAAAAGGCAGACTGATAGAAGTATCCGGCGAAAGTGGAAGTAAAATATCCCTTTATTACAATGACTTCGGGAAATTAAGTGAGATAAAAGATCATACCGGAAGAAAAGTAGAGTATAGTTATGAAGGAAATCAGCTTGGAAGAGTATATATTGAGGGGAAACTTACATACAGCTATTACTATAAAGATGAACTTTTGGAAAAGATAAAAAATCCAAGGGGAATCTATGTACTTGAAAACCTATATGACGGTGAAAACAGGGTAAAGATACAAAAATTTGCCGACGGAGGAATAATAAGATATGAGTACAACAGTGAGGAAAGTAAGACCTTTGTCATAAATCAGAATGGAAACGCAGAAGTACATGGGCATGATGAGAATTTCAGAAATATAGAAAGTGAGTACGCGGGTGAGTCGGAAAGCTTTACTTATGATACAGGAAATCTGTTGACCTCATATAAGGATAAAAAGGGAAATATAACATACTATGAGTATGATAAGGAAGGAAAACTTACAAAGGTTACTTTTCCTGATAATCAAAGTGAAAGTGTGGATTATGACAGTGAAGGGAATGCAGCAGTCCATTATATAAACGGTGAAGAGATCGAAAAGTATTTCTATGATGATAAAGGAAGAATCATAGAAAGTAAAAATACTTTAGGAGAAAGCACAAAGTTTGATTACAGCAAAGAAAGCCTTATAATAACTTTGCCTGACAGTTCCAAAAGAAAAGTTTACTATGATAACAGAGGGAATATATCCGGTATCGAAGAAGAAAACGGTAAAGTAACCACTTATGAGTATGATAATCTTAATCGTGTGATTGCAAGCATTGACGGAGAAGGTAATAAAACAGGGTTTTCCTATAACGAGAGAGACTTATTGACCGCTGTAAAGGATGCTTTAGGAAATACCTGTAGATATAACTATACAGAGAATGGGAAGCTGTCTTTATTTGAAGACTTTAGAGGCGGTATAACAAAGATAAACTATAATGAGTTAAATAATATAAATGATTTTACCCTGCCTGACGGTGAGACTTACAGAATGGAGTATGATCTTTGCCAAAACCTTATAAAGGAAGTATATCCTGACGGAGGAGAGGTAGAGTATACTTATAATGCAATAAATCTGGTAGAAAAAAAGACTTTACAAAATAAGGGGGAGTATAAGTATCACTATGATGCAAACGGAAATCTGATAAAGATAATCGATCCTTTGGGAAATATGGAAGAGTATTCATATGATGAAAGAAACAGACTTATATCTTACAGAGATAAATCCGGAGAGGAAACAGAGTATGAGTATGGAAAAACATAGCCTAAATATAACAAATAATCTTGGAACACATAAAAATAAAGTATGATATTTTGGGAAGGATAATACTTGAAACAGATGTGTACGGTTTTACAAGAGAATATGAATACAATGAACTTGGAAAAAAATAAAAAAAGATAAAGTCGGGGGAATTTGAAACTCTTTATGATTATTATAAAGGTGGTCTTCTACAAAGAAAAAAACATATCCTGATAAAAGATATGAAATATTCACATATGATAAAAAAATTTGAATGTAGTAAAAAGGGAGAATGAAAAGGGAGATTATGTTTTATTTACCTATGACAAGCTGAACAGAATTATAGAGGTAAAGAATAACTTTTCACAAAAACAAAGCTTTGAATATGATGCCATGGGCAATGTAATAAAAGAAACAGATGCCATGGGACATGTGACAAAATACAATTATTCTCTTGGAGGGAAGCTGATATCAGTAATAGATGCCATGGGAAACAGAACTGAATACGGATATGATAAGGTAGGAAGGCTTATTACCGTATATAGGCATAAGGGTGATAAAGAACTTATATCAGGTGTTGAATCGGCAAATACTTCTCTAAAAGAACATATAGATGCAGTAAGTTTCCCAAGGGTTACAAGGTACAAAAGAGATCTTATGGGAAATATAGTGTCTGTTATAAATGCATTTGGATATGAAGAGACATTTTCATATGATCTTTTAGGAAGAGTGACAGGAAAGAAAGACAGAGAAGGTTATAATACCGACTATTCCTACACAGAAGCCGGAGATATCAAAAGCATTATATATAATGACGGGAAAAGTGTGGAGTACACCTACAACAGCTTAAGACAGTTAAGTCAGGTAAAAGATGCACTCGGTACTATAAATATAGATAGTGATAAGTTTGGCAGAGCCACAAAGGTAGTGGATTATAGCGGAGATGAAGTAAGTTATAGATATGGAGAGAATGGAGAGAGGTTAAAGACATTATATCCTGACGGAAGCAGTGTATCATATGAATACGATAAATATTTAAGGCTGACAAGCCTTACATCAGGAAATAAAAGGGTGGATTACACTTATGACAAAGAGGGAAGACTTATCAGAAAAGATATGTCTGATGAAGTAAGCAGTATCTATGAATATAATGAAAGAGGACTCTTAAGCGGTCTTTGTCATTTAAAGAAGAATGTAAAGCTTGAAGAGTATGCCTATGATTATGACCTTTTAGGAAATAAAACAAAGATTGTAAGACACAGGAATGTAAACCCGAATGGAATAAAGGAAAACGATAATAAAGAAAAGATCATACATAAACTATGGAATGATTCAGCCACCTTTTATTACAGTTATGATGTCCTAAACAGACTTATAGAAGTAAAAGAGGAGACAGATTTGTAAGTAAGTATACCTATGATGCCTACGGGAACAGGGAATCACTAAAAAGTGGTAATGATTTAGAGATAAGATATACTTATGATGCCTTGGACAGACTTATAAAAGAGGGAGGATTACAGGGGAAATAAGACATACGAATACGATAAAAGAGGAAATCTTATCGGAATAACAGATAGAGGGAAGAGAGTAAGAGTCTACGAATATGACACTACAGGTAGGCTTGGTTTAAGTTACTCAAAATCAGGAAAAGCAAGAAGCTACAGTTATGACGGGCTTGGAAACAGGATGGGAATAAAAGAGTATGAAAGGAAGATAGGCTATGGAGAAGACGGGCTTAATACTATCTTGGAAGAAAACTTGTCAAAACTGACACCGTCATATGAAGAAAACTATATCCTTGACAGAACAAGGGCATATCATAACCTTTTGCAAAATAAAACCACAAAAAGAGGCAGTCAGGCAATACAAAGCTATATATGGGACTTTAATGTTGCATATATGGGAGAAGGGGAAAAAGAGTTTACCTATCTACAGGATGAGCTGGGAAGTACAATTCGCCTTCTTGAGCAGGGAGGAGAAAGTCAAGCTGTATATGGTTATGATGAGTTTGGAGAAGATACCTATAATACACAAGGGAAAATGCAGCCATTCGGTTATACGGGCTATAGATATGATAATGTAGCTAATACCTACTTTGCTCAGGCAAGAGAGTATGTGGCAGGAGTCGGCAGGTTTGCAGGGGAGGACTGGATAAAGGGAAGTATAGAGCAGCCATTTAGCCTGAATCAGTATGGGTATTGTTTGGGGAATCCGTTTGAATTGGTGGATTATGATGGAAAGAAGCCTAGAGCTCCACTAGCTAATCCATCAAATGCAGAACGTCTTAGAAAACCTTTGGGAGTAATAAATTATAAACCCCGATCCCCAATAGCTCCAATAGCTAATCCGTCAAATGCCAAGACACCGAGAAAATATGCAGAAAATGATGTTTTAAAAATGATAGTGGAGCTCCATATGTAGGAGTATTTTATTTAAATATCGAATCAGGTGCTAATGGATTTGGACATGCAGCAATGATGTTGCTTAGAAGTGATGATACCGGAGATTTATACAGCTATGTAGGAGATAATAGCAATAAATTTACAGCAGTATTGTGGGGATATAATAATGCAAATGTAAATTATGCATATGGGATAGATGTGGGAGAATCACTAAAGAAGAAAAGTGATAATTATAGCTTTAATATTAATACTAGGGATGGAAATAAAAATCAAAAAGATGTATATAATAGGGCAATATATTTTCCTATAACAAATGAATCCGGAAAAGCAATTGCAAATGCAGCAAGGGATACTATTTTGGATATTAATGGAATAGGACGTGACGAAAAGGACTATCATGTGTTATTAAATAATTGTGATATAAATGCAAGGGCATGGATGAAAGCAGGAGGTATACCAATAGAGACAGGGGGACATATAGCGCCAAATAATATATATAAGCACATGGTAGGTGAAATAGATAAATATGGAGATTACTATGCAAATGTAAAATATGGAGATTTGAAAGAAATTTGGGATGAGATTCATAAGAGCAAAAACTGTACAACCGTAGATTAAGAGGTATAGTGTATGAAGAAAATAGCAATAACAATACTTATATGTTTAATATTTCTTGGTAGTATATGGTTTCTGTATAAAAAGAAATATTGATTATCATATGATACAAACAGTAGAAAAAAACAACCTGATATAGTATTTTCTGCAGAATTTCACAGTGGAGATAAGGGAACATATAAATATAGTATTGGAAAGAAAGACCTTGAAAAAAATTTCAGAGGATATTTTGCAAGAACTGTCATATAGTGAGAATTATGAAACTATTATTGCTGTAAAATGGGAGGATGACTTTCAAGGCTTGGTAGAACTTAATATGAAAGATTATACATATAATCCTATTATAGATTTGGAAACTTTAAATAACTGTGCCAGGGATATAGGCTTAGATGAGATTAAATATAGGTCCTTTGATACAGCTAATATACATATGCCAAAATACTTTAAGGGTGGGTATACTTTCTTTTGGGGAGATTGGAGAGATGAACTTTGCTATCTTGTTAAAGAAGATGGTGTTTGGAATATGTATATATTATACAGTTCTGACGGTAGGAATTATTGTTATTTTATTGAAGGTAGAGATTCGGAAGAGCTATTGTTTGTGGAATCAGAAAAAAGTATTTCAAAATATAAAATTGAAAGCACTGATTATAAAAAATGTAAAGTGGTTGATGTAGAGAATATATTGCCTACCAAGAGCATGGGAGTACTTGATTTTGATGGGAATATAGATATGACATACAATAAGGAGAAAATAGTCTATTATGATGCTCCGGAAATATGCATATATGATTGGAATATGAAGGAAAGGATGTGTGTTGTTAATCAAAATCTGTTGGATAAGGAACTTTTAGATATTAAGTTTTCGCAGGATGAGAAGTATGTATTATATACGGTAGGAGATATTCCGTTTTTTTGGTCAAGCGGATATAGAATGAGTTTTTTTATAGTTGATTTAAATACAGGAAATAAGGTAAGAACGGTAAAATGGGAAAATGGAGACAGATTTTATGGAATTGATTGGTAGGTATGGTTGATACAGTAGTTAAAATATCATTATTAGCTAAACTGACTTATACAAATTTAATTGAAAAAGAGATATAATAAGACAAATTCAGAATGCTTAGAATTATATTGTCAGAGGAAAGAGCAAAAATATTGTATATACATTAATTGAATCATTCAAAGTAGAATAAAGCTTTGATCAAAATAAGGTATGCTACTATTCGAATATATTTTTTGCAAAATAAAACCATAAAAAGAGGTAGTCAGGCAATACAAAGCTATGTATGGGACTTTAATGTCGCATATATGGAAGAAGGAGAAAAAGAGTTTACATATCTACAGGATGAGCTTGGAAGTACAATTCGCCTTCTTGAGCAGGGAGGAGAAAGTCAAGCTATATACGGTTATGACGAATTCGGAGAAGATACCTATTGTACACAGGGACAGATACAGCCATTCGGATATACCGGGCTATAGATATGATAATGTAGCAGGTACATACTTTGCACAGGCAAGAGAGTATGTGGCAGGAGTTGGCAGATTTGCCGGGGAGGACTGGATAAAGGGAGAGATAAGTTATCCCACTTCATTGAATCAGTATGGGTATTGCTATGAAAATCCGTTGGTGTTTGTGGATAGAGATGGAAAGTTAGCAGGTGAGGTAAGCATAAGAAATTTACCAAGAGGACTTAATGAGAAAAATATAAGAATGTTTTTAGGTTTATCAGAAAATGAGGTAATACCTAAGTTAAAAGAAAACCAAATGTATGTATTGGAAAATACAAAGAGTGTTGGATTGGCAATAGTTGGTAGAGGAATTGTTATGGATAATGATAAGTATTGTGAGTATTCTTTTGGTGGTTTTGGAAAAGGTATGGGATTATCCAGTGTTATAGATTACACAGAAACAAAAGGATATGTCTATAATGTTAAAAATCCGGAGGATTATTCTGGATTTTTATTGGAGGTTCAATTAATTTAGCAGTAGGTGTTGAAGGTGGAGCAGTTGCACCTGTAGTAACATTAAATCCTGTTTATAGTGAAATAATTGCTGGAGAGGGACTTGGAGGTGGTGAAGGAGTGGGAATTACATGGTATAAGCAGTTATCAAAAGGATGGGTATATGGGGAAGCCCCAATTAATTGGCATAATCCGAGATTATCATATCCTTTTGGATCTGGATCATTGATAGCAAATTCTAATAATTTCTGCCAAAGCAGTGTTTAGCATAGGGAGATTAAATGTTTATGATAAGCTTTACAATAAATGGTTCATGTATAACAAATAGAACGACAACAGAAATATGGAAAATGTTTGACAAGTTATCTTTCATGAAATCATTAAAAGGTAAAAAATTTAAAATGATATTACAAGGTAAAAAAAGTGGATTTAAGCATATTGGATTGTGCTATGTAAAAGGTAGCATAGAAGAACAAGATAATGTATGTAAGATAGAATATACAATATTTCCAGAATTTATATGTACAATTTTATTTATACTCTACATTTCTATTTATGTATACAAATTATATGTAGATATAATGAGAGAGGCTAGTGGTTCTTTAAGTTGTGGAGTAATAATTAGTGTTATACTTATGATCTTACCGGGAATTTTAATTGTACTTGAGAGCAGAAGTCAGCAAAATGTATGTAAAGAAAGGCTACAATATTTGTTATTAGAAGGAAAGACGATAATACTGCTATAGGTCAAGTATGAAGACTTAAAAGAGCCTTATAAGGATATGTCAAAGGACTTTGAAAGACTGCTTCCAATGATGCTTGGTGCACTGCCTGTTATGGCAGGGGTACCGGGGGAAAGAGAGAGACTTATGCTGAAACTTATTGGAAGTTTGGCAGCCTGTGAAGGAGTAAAGATAATCAAAATTAAGTGTTCTTTGTCATTTAAAGAATAATATAAAGCTTGAAGAGTATTCCTATGATTATGATCTTTTAGGGAATAAAACAAAGATTGTAAGAAATAGGGATGTAAACCCGAAGGGAATAGAGGAAAATGATAATAAAGAAAAGATCATACATAAACTATGGGATGATTCAGCTACCTTTTATTACAGTTATGATGCCTTGGACAGGCTTATAAAAGAGGGAGGATTACAGGGAAATAAGACATACGAATACGATAAAAGAGGAAATCATATCGGTATAAGCGATAGAGGAAGAAAAATAAGAGACTATGAATATGATATCACAGGTGGGCTTGGCTTAAGTTACTCAAAATCAGGAAAAGCAAGAAGCTACATCTATGACGGGATCGGAAGCAGGATAGGAATAAAAGAGTATGAAAGAAAGATAGGCTATGGAGAAGATGGACTTAAGACCATCCTGGAAGAAAACTTGTCAAAACTGACACCGTCATATGAAGAAAGCTATATACTTGACAGAACAAGAGCATATCATAACCTTTTGCAAAATAAAACCATAAAGAGGCAGTCAGGCAATACAAAGCTATGTCTGGGACTTTAATGTTGCATATATGGAAGAAAGGGAAAAAGAGTTTACCTATCTACAGGATGCGCTTGGAAGTACAATTCGCCTTCTTGAGCAGGGTGGAGAAAGTCAAGCTGTATATGGTTATGATGAGTTTGGAAAAGATACTTATAACACACAGGGGGCATTTGCAGCCATTCGGCTATACAGGATATAGATATGATAAGGTAGCTGATACCTACTTTGCACAGGCAAGAGAGTATGTACCGGGAGTTGGAAGATTTGCCGGGGAGGATTGGATAAAGGGAAACATAGAGCATCCGTTTAGCTTGAATTCGTACAGCTATTGTGGAAATAATTCTTTGATATACATTGATTTGAATGGAAAAGAAAGGCTTTTGGTATCAGGCGGAGTATATAGTGCCGAGAAACAAAAAAAGGTAAATATTACTATGAATTTATTGATCCCGCAATCGCTCAGATAACTGAATGGAAAAAGAAAGGTGCGAATGATATAACATGGCTTGTATCAAATGCCGATTGGACAAATGGGGATATAAATGCAATTCAAAGAGTAGCAAGCTCGGAAATGTAAATTTATATTTTATTAACAACAAATCGGATTTAATAAATTATATTAATAATAAGACTACCCCAAAAGAACTGCCTAGAATTGCTGATCTAAGCAATGCTATAAGAGCTAACGACATAAAATATCCAAGAAATGAAGATTTGATTACTGAAGTTAGAGTATTTTCTCATGGATTTGTAAGAGACGGAGGAATCGTATCTTTAGGGTATAATTATGAGGATGAAAATTACAATAAATCACTAAATTTAACAATAAATGATATAGTCGGCATTAATAGCGGAGCTTTTAATACACCTAAAACTAATTTTTTTATTCTTGTAATACCGGAACAGCAGGAAAAAGATAGTTTTGCTCAATTTTGGGCTAAAAAGAGTAGGTGGATTAACTTATGCTTTTAATGGTAAAACTTTATACTGAAATGTATCTGATAATAGTTTACTAAAAAAAATATCACGAGGATTAGGTGTAGATATTTTTGGAGGGAATACCAAATCCTCAGAGGGAAGTGATGGTACTGAGAGGGTTTTTATTTATGACAAATTGTTCTGAATAAATAAAAAAAGGAATATTATATCAATGGAAGGAAATTTATTAAAAAAAGGATTAATAAGAGTGATTAAAGGTTTTATTGTACTATTTTTTTATTAGTAATTGTAATCATAATAATTTATCTCATTCCTGCTTGGATACCTGTTAAATATGCAAAAAAATGGAAGCAGATTTTTACAAGTATGAGAATGCTATATTAATTAAAAAGAACATTTTATGCAACAGGTGCAAGTTGGAAAAATTGTAGGAGATAGTAATAGTTTTTTTATGATAAAGAAAATATCTGTGATATTTGGCTTGAGAAAAGATGATAAGCCAATAATAGAAATGCCACTTTCAGAATATGATAATACTTATTTGTGTATTGTAAAAAAATAGAAGGAGGTAAATACTGGGAGGAGGGCGGTGAATATTTTTGAAGCGTATAAATTAATAGATTGGTACCCTATATATCCTATAAAACGAGAAACAATTATTTTACCGGAGTGTATGTACCCGTCAGGCTTTCTTAATAAATATGATTTTGAATAAGGCATACCATGATAAATAAATGTTGAAGAATTACTTTCCAAAAAATAAAGAAATTGAAAGTGGGGACAATAGAGCAATATATTCTCCAATAATAGATGAATCTGGAAAAGTAACAGCAGATGCCGCAAGGGAGACTATCTTAAAAACAAATGGAATAGGATTTGAGGAAAATGATTATAAATTATTAACGAATAATTGTGATCAAAATGCAAGAAGGTGGATGATTGTAAGACATAGGGATGTAAACCCGAAGGGAATAAAGGAAAATGATAATAAAGAAAAGATAATACATAAACTATGGAATGATTTAGCTACCTTTTATTACAGTTATGATGCACTGAACAGACTTATAGAAGTAAAAGAGGAGACAGACTTGTAAGTAAGTATACCTATGATGCCTACGGGAACAGGGAATCACTAAAAAGGTCTAATGATTTAGAGATAAGATATACTTATGATGCCTTGGACAGATTTATAAAAGAGGGAGGATTACAGGGAAATAAGACATACGAATACGATAAAAGAGGAAATCTTATCGGAATAACAGATAGAGGGAAGAGAGTAAGAGTCTACGAATATGACACTACAGGTAGGCTTGGTTTAAGTTACTCGAAATCAGGAAAAGCAAGAAGCTACAGTTATGACGGGCTTGGAAACAGGATAGGAATAAAAGAGTATGAAAGAAAGATAGGCTATGGAGAAGATGGACTTAAGACTATCTTGGGAGCAAACTTGTCAGAACTGACACCGTCATATGAAGAAAGCTATATACTTGACAGAACAAGGGCATATCACAATCTTTTGCAAAATAAAACCACAAAAAGAGGCAGTCAGGCAATACAAAGCTATGTATGGGACTTTAATGTTGCATATATGGAAGAAGGGGAAAAGAGTTTACCTATCTACAGGATGAGCTGGGAAGTACAATTCGACTTCTTGAGCAGGGTGGAGAAAGCCAAGCTGTATATGGTTATGATGAGTTTGGAGAAGATACCTATTGTACACAGGGACAGATACAGCCATTCGGCTATACAGGATACAGATATGATAATGTAGCTGACACATACTTTGCACAGGCAAGAGAGTATGTGCCGGGAGTTGGCAGGTTTGCAGGAGAGGATTGGATAAAGGGAAATATGGCATATCCGTATACTTTGAATAGTTATGGATACTGTTATGGAAATCCTATGGGGTTTGTGGATATAGATGGTAAAACAGCCAAAGTAGCAACATTAGAAAACCCATCTAATGCAACATTTAATGGAGATCAGTGGGATAGTAATGTGAGTTCAAGGTTTATTCAGACAACTTCACGTGTAGGTAATAGAGTTGGAGAAATTAATAGGGAAATGAATTTTAAAAGTGATCCTCAAGGTATGAGTATATTATTTCATTATCTATATGGAAATGGGGTTAGCATGATTCAAGAAAATGGTAGTTGGTCAGAATATTTAAAAGCAGATAATGAGTTAAAGGAAAGAGTGAAAAATATTGTATATCCATTGGGTGAACCTTTAAAAGCAGGACAAAGCATTGAGATCAATCAAACTTATTATGCCCTGGATATTTTTGTTACAAATGGAGAGGCAATTATAGGATATAATTATTTTCATGGACCGGAAGTAGAAGCGGGTGGATTTGTCATAGAAGGAAAGATTTCAAAAAAATAGATGAATCAAGGGTAGAGTATGACTTACATTATATATGGAACGATAGAATGGATCCTAATTTTATGTATAGTTCTGATAAATGGAAAGCTAAAGTGGCAAATATTATAACAATGGGTAATGCAAAAACCATTTTTTTAGTAAAAAAATTTCATGGGATGATAAAAACAGTTATTGATAAACAGGGAGGTAGCTGCGGATGGTTGTCAGATTAAAATATTATATTATGATAGTAATATTTGTTTTATGTGTAATTTTATTGGGGTTACTCAGTAAAAAAATAAAGAAGCTATTATTATAGATAAGGAGCATAGTTATTTTTCATGATTTTTAAAATATATAATGGTAAAAGTATATATGTATTGCACTATAACATTAGAAAAATATAACAGATAATAATTTATCATTTAGTATATTTGCGGAATCATATAAAGATAAAGTAAATGGTTTGATAACGAATGAAAGAATGAAAGGCTATGAATGGGAGATAGATGAAAAAAACTAGAGAAATGAAAGTAACTGATAAAAAAATATTTTTTTATTAATAGAAAACAGAAGATTAGTGAATTAAAAAAATAGTATTTATTGGTGAACACGGAAGTGGAAATATGAAAGATAACAGAAATTTGCGGATATTTATATAGTTATAAATAAATAGGCATAATGAATATACAGCTATGACGGGCTTGGAAACAGGATGGGAATAAAAGAGTATGAAAGGAAGATAGGCTATGGAGAAGACGGGCTTAAGACCATCCTGGAAGCACAATTCGCCTTCTTGAGCAGGGTGGAGAAAGTCAAGCTGTATATGGCTATGATGAGTTTGGAGAAGATACTTATAATACACAGGGACAGATGCAGCCATTCGGATATACAGCTATAGATATGATAATGTAGCTGATACCTACTTTGCACAGGCAAGAGAGTATGTGCCGGGAGTGGGCAGGTTTGCGGGAGAGGATAAGGTAAAAAGCAACGAGATCTTAGCATTAAACTCATATCTATATGCGTATGAAAATCCATTAAAATACATAGATTTAGATGGGAATACGGATATTGATATTTTAAAAACAGGTGCTGGACTGGCAGCAGGCATTTCAATGTTAGATAGTACATTACCAGGGCCAATGGACATAGACACTTTAATTATACTTGGAGGAACTTTAACTTTAGCAGGTGGAGTTGCAGTCTATGACATTGTGAATAGCTTCCTGTATAATTCAAAGTGTAGAAAGTAAATGATTTTACAAAAATAGATACCTAAGTTAAACTGTCATTGCTGACCGGCCAGTTAGCAAATGAGCGGAATAAGGAAGGTATCTACAAATGAATTCTACACAAAATAAGAAGATTGAACAAGTAAAAGAAACAACAATGATTGTCGGCATTGATGTTGGCAGTGAAAAGCATTATTTCAGAGCTTTTAACTGGAGAGGCATAGAACTTACCAGAAAGCCTGTAGCGTTTTCAAACTCTATGGAGGGATTCAACAGCTTTTACAATTCGGTTGTGGAACTGATGCAGAAAAATGAACTTAAAGAGGCACTGGTAGGAATAGAGCCAACCGGTCACTACTGGTTTGATCTTGGGCAGTTCATGGGTGAAAAAGAACATAAAGTTTGTGATGGTAAATCCGCAACTATGTGCATAAGACCAAAGAATTAGATGACAATAGTCCATCTAAAAATGACAGAAAAGATCCTCGTGTTATTGCAGGGCTTGTAAGGGATGGACGATATTTTTATTCATATATGCCGACAGGTGTATATGCAGAACTGCGGAATGCGTCAAACCGCCGGTTTGTGCTTGTAGAAGAACAGACAAGGGCGAAGAACCGTCTGCAGAAGTGGGTTGCAGTGTATTTCCCGGAATATAAGGGGATTTATACACACATAGATGCCAAGGGAGGTCTGCTGGTGTTAAAGCAGGCACCAACTCTTGAGGAGATAGTAAGACTAGGAGTGGAAGGTATCATAAAGATATGGAAAGACGCTAAACTCCGAGGAAATGGGCATAAGAAGGCTATGCTGATTCTGAATGCAGCCATGAAAAGCATAGGATTAAAAGCAGGTCTTACAGAAGCTCGGATGGAGATACAGGATCTGATAGAGGATTATGAACTCCAGACAAAACGCCTTGAACGGGTCAATGACCTGATCAAAGAACTGTGCCAACAGGTCAGGTATGCGGATAAGCTGCTTGAAATAAAAGGTATAGGAATAACAACCGTAGCTGGTTTCATAGCAGAAGTTGGTGATATCACGCGCTTTGATAGCACGAAAGAACTTCAGAAACTTGCAGGATTGGAACTGGTGGCAGATAGTTCCGGTAAGCACGACGGAAAAACAAAGATAAGCAAAAGAGGACGCAAGCGTCTCAGGTATCTACTTTTTGAGGCAGCGATATCGGTGGTGGGAAAGAATGAAGAATTCAAAGAAATCCACAGATATTATACCACCAGGGAAAAAGAATCCATTGAAAAAAAGATGCAGTCGCTGATAGCAGTAGCATGTAAGCTGATAAGAGTATTCCATGTGATCCTTACCAAGGGAATCAGTTATGATGCATCAAAGATGTTGAAAGATATTCGACGTCCGGGAGAGCAGTTAAAGGCTGCATAACCGAGCAATAAAGAACAACCATAATGATTATAGGAAGCGTCTACCGAAAGGTGCTGTAATCGTAGTGTTTGGATCAGTGATGAAAGTACAAAGAATGAGCTGGTAGCCGGCAGGAATTTTCTCCAAAGGGCATGACCCTGATGAATAGCTAAGCTGTCACCCTGGTTATGGACAGGCAGAACGAAGGAAGTGAGGACCCACCGTAAGGAGGATAATCCTGTTGGACATGAGAGGTGAGCTGCCATATAGGGATGGGTACACATCGAGGCCATTTAGAACGAATAGTGATGACGTTTTATTTGGTGCACCCATTATTACTATATATCTGCCCTGTATGAGGTAAAGATCACTCCATAACCTTAGTTCTATTCAATGACAGGTATCAAAAAGTATTGAATTTATTAAAAAAACACTTGATTATATGGAGAGGAGAAATTTATGCCGGATATATTGACTTTATTATTAGGGACTTTTTTAGGATATATACTACTTTATGGTGTCTGTTGGGGGAACAGATAAAACTGATATAGAAAAATATAAGAAAAAAATAAAAGCTTAATAAGTATACAAGCATATTATTTTTTTGTGGCAAGGAATGAAAAAAAGTATATTGGCTAATATATATAATAATAATTACAGAAAGTGTAGCATTTATATTAGTGTGGATAGCATATCTCTTAAATATAGTGTTTTTATATAAAATATTAATTAATTTATACATACGAATATATTTATCCGGGATGGTTATTCTTGGTATAATAATTCTAAAAAAAGAATAAAAAGATTTCATAAGTGGGAAGATCAGATAAACCTAAAAAAGTAGTAAAACACAGTGAATTTGCATGAGGTATGTAATATCTATGGAGATATAGTAGCGGAACAATCTCAAGTGTTGTTTGGGGTATTTCTGCGGTAGTCGGTGGTGCAAAAAAAGAAGTACAAGAAAAATTGAAAGAAATTAGTAAAAAATTTAGGGAGTGTGAGACTAAAACGAGTCTCACACTCCCTATTTTGAAGTTATCTATTTCCGGACAACTCCTTTTTAGATTTATAATTTATTTTTTAAGATCTGTTTTATCTTTTGGAAGTACTACATTCAATAGTACAGCCATGATAGTTGCAACAACTACAGGGCTCTTACCGAAGATAGTAGTAAATTCCGGTGGGAAAGCGGCAAGTGAACCTTGTGCCTGTGAAATACCTACACCGAGAGCTACTGAAAGACCTACAATAGATGTATTTCTAAAGTCCATCTTCTCTGTGAAGATAAGCTTGATACCTGTCATTGCGATTGAAGCAAATACTGATATTGTAGCACCACCGAGTACACAAACAGGGATAGTAGTAAGCAATGCAGAGAACTTAGGTATAAGACCTGCTATAAGGATTATAATACCTGCAAGTCCAAGAACCGCTCTGTTGATAACCTTTGTTGTTGTTACAATACCTACATTCTGTGAGAATGTAGCTGTAGGAAGTCCGCCAAGTGCGGCACCGACTATATTTGAGATACCGTATCCTATGATACCGCTTCTAAGCTCATCACCTGTAGGAAGTCTGTCCATAGAACCGCTTGTTGTAGCTGATAAATCTCCGATAGCCTGAATAGAGTTTATAGCAAATAAAAGTCCGATTGCTATACAAGCTGCCGGGTCAAACTTTATACCGAAGTGAAGTATCTGAGGCAGTGAGAATACACCTGCACTTGCGACAGATGAGAAGTTGACCATACCAAGCACCAATGCAAGAATATAACCGCAAATCATTGCCACCAATATGGAAGCAAGCTTTAAGATACCTGTAGCAAAGTTGTTGAGTACTATAACAATAATAAGTGTAAAAATTGCTACACCCCAGTTCTTTAAAGAGCCGTAGTCATCTTTTCCAAGACCGCCTGCCATATAGTTTACAGCAACTGAGTAAAGTGAAAGACCGATAGTAAATACTACAGTACCTGTTACAAGCGGTGGGAAAAGCTTCTGAATTTTCTTAACAAAGAGACCTACCAATATAGCAACAATACCACCGACTATCTGAGCTCCAAGTATGGAAGCTACACCCGAAGTTTTCGCAATATCCTGCATAGTAGGAACGTATGCAAAGCTTATACCCATAATAACAGGAAGTTTTGCACCGATTCTAAATGTCTTGGTACCTATACCGAAAAGCTGTAAAAGTGTAGATAATGCTGCAACTACTAATGCAGCCTGAACCATAAGTACCTTATCTTCGGGTGAAAGAGCAATAGTTTTTATAACCTCACCATTTGTATCACGAATAACATGTTCAATATTACCTACAATAATAGCAGGTGTTATACATCCTACAATCATTGCAACCACGTGTTGAAGTGCAAGTGGAAGAGCTTCTGAAAACTTTGGAAAACCGTCCAATTCAAATATAGAAGCATACTGCTTCTGGCCTGCATTTGCTGAATTACTCATATTATCAATACCTTCCTGATCAATCTACAATTCTTGTACCTGTCTTGCCGTTAATTGCATCTTTAGCTTTTTCAAGCAATGTTATCATAGCAGTTTTGTTCTCGCCTGAAGAAGCGAAGTCTACTGCAGCGAGTACCTTAGGGAGCATTGATCCCGGAGCGAACTCACCGTCATCAGCATACTTTAGAGCTTCTTTTGTGCTGAGCTTATCAAGCCATTTTTCATTTTCCGTACCGTAACCTATAGCAACTTTTTCAACAGCTGTAAGGATGATAAGTGTATCTGCACCTACATTCTTGCAAGAAGAGCGGCGGCAGCGTCCTTATCTATTACTGCAGGTACACCTGCAAGATGCTTACCGTTTGAAATAACAGGGATTCCGCCACCGCCGCAGCAGATAACAACCTGTCCGTCATCAGCCATAGACTTAATAGCAGACAACTCAATAATTTCCTTCGGAGCAGGAGAAGCAACAACTCTTCTGTAACCTCTGCCGGCATCCTCTTTAACAATCCAACCTCTGCTGCCTGCAGCTGCAAGAGCTTCATCCTTGCCCATGAACTTACCGATAGGCTTTGAAGGGTTCTCAAATGCCTTATCATTTTCGTCAACTCTTATCTGAGTTACTACTGTAGCGATAGGCGGAACTTCAAGATTTCTATTTAAGAACTCCTCATGAAGAGCGTTCTGGATATCATAGCCTATATAAGCCTGACTCATTGCAACACATACTGACAGTGGAGTAGGATCAGAGTCTGTAGAATGAGCATACTCTGTCATAGCATTGTTGATTACACCGACCTGTGGACCGTTACCATGTACAATCAATACCTCATGGCCTTCTTCAATCAAATCCACGATAGCCTTTGCGGTTGTCTTTACAGCTACCATCTGTTCTTTCAGGTTGTTGCCGAGGGCATTACCGCCAAGAGCGATTACAATCTTGCTTTTGAATTTTTTTGTCATAAAATCTCCCCTTAATAAAATTTCTAGGAAATGTTAAAAAAAAGACAGGTTTTTGTGACCTGCCTTTTGGTTTATAGGCAGCAGTGAAATGATTGTCTATATTTAACTACTGCCACATGGATAAGTACTTTGACTTATATTATTCTGAAAGGATTCTGTCCTGTCCACGTGCCTCAAGTTTCTCAAGAACCTTAGCAGGATCTTTGAACTTCTCAAGAAGGATCATAGCAGCGATAACATATGGCTTGAAGCTTGCTTCTTTGTAAGCGGATCTCTGTATCTGTCAAATACTGAACCGTCAACCTCGCCTTCCTTGCAAGAAACGCCTGTGATATCAGCAGGTAAGCAGTGAAGATAAAGAGCCTTACCGTCCTTTGTAAGCTTCATCATTTCTTCTGTACATGCCCAATCCTTGTGCTCTGCATTCTGAGCAAGAAGTTCCTTCTCTAAAGCCTTGATTCCCTCTGAATCGCCCTCTGCATAAAGGTTTGTTCTCTTCTCCATAGCTGCAAACGGTGCCCATGACTTAGGATAAACGATATCTGCATCCTTGAATGCTTCCTTCATGTCGTTTGTGATAGTGAACTTACCGCCGCACTCAGCTGCCTGCTTCTCAGCCTGCTCAGCAACCTTAGGCATTACCTCATAACCTTCCGGATGAGCTAAAACAACATCCATACCAAGTCTTGTGAAAAGACCGATAACACCCTGTGGAACTGAAAGAGGCTTACCGTAAGATGGTGAATAAGCCCAGCTCATAGCGATCTTCTTACCCTTAAGGTTCTCAATACCGCCGAACTCATGGATTACATGAAGAGCATCAGCCATACACTGTGTAGGGTGGTCGATATCGCACTGAAGGTTTACAAGAGTAGGTCTCTGCTCAAGAACGCCGTCCTTGTATCCTGCCTCAACAGAGTCTGCAACTTCGTGCATATATGCATTACCCTTACCGATGTACATATCATCTCTGATACCGATAACGTCAGCCATGAAAGAGATCATGTTAGCTGTCTCACGAACTGTCTCACCGTGAGCGATCTGTGACTTACCCTCATCAAGATCCTGAACCTCAAGACCTAAAAGGTTACAAGCTGAAGCGAAAGAGAATCTTGTTCTTGTAGAATTATCACGGAAAAGTGAAATTCCAAGGCCTGAATCAAATACCTTTGTAGAGATGTTTCTCTGTCTGAGGTCACGAAGTGCATCTGCAACTGTCCATACAGCGTTAAGCTCGTCGTCTGTCTTCTCCCATGTAAGGAAGAAATCGTCTCATGAACATATCCTGTGTCTTTAGGCCTTTTTAACTTTTTCAACTAAATTCTTGAAATTTGACATTTTTTTAAACTCCTTATTTTTTTAAAAAGCATTGCTTTAGTTTTTATAATATACAATTCTGTTACACTCCCGGATAAGCTGTGTATCCGGGATTATAATCTATCAAAATATAATCTATACAGATTAGTCACAGTAGTAAGCAGGAAGAGCTGCATAGAATGCCGCACAAGTTACCAAGTCTTTCTTCCATGTGATCTCGTTTGGTGCATGAGCCTGTGCCTCTGCTCCGGGACCGAATCCGATTACAGGGATACCGTTTCTACCCATGATTGAAACACCGTTTGTAGAGAATGTCCACTTGTCAAGAAGTGGTCTTACCTCACGCTCAGGTGTAGTCTTTGCATTACCGATTCTCTTATCACCGAAGAGGTCCTTGTAAGCTGCAACTGCACTTGTACAAACCTTGTGATCCTCAGGAAGTACCCAAGTAGGGAAGTAGCACTCGATAGGATATACAACACCTGTAAATGAAGGTCTGTCATAGTTGTACATACTTACAACTACATCATCGCCGTACTTCTTAACTGCAGGAAGTTCTCTGATTTCCTCAAGACATGACTCCCAAGTCTCACCGACAGTCATTCTTCTGTCAAGTGATACTGCACATGAGTCTGCTACTGCACAACGTGAAGGAGATGTGAAGAAGATCTGTGAAGCTGTAACAGTTCCTCTACCAAGGAATCTTGCTTCTTTCCACTGATCATTGTACTTAGGATTGAGCATCTTTACAAGACCTCTGATATCTGTAGACTCAGCGTCACCGTTGTTGTTAAGTGCACGAACATCTCTTAAGATATCTGCCATCTTGTAGATTGCATTATCACCTCTGTCAGGAGCTGAACCGTGGCAAGAAACACCCTTAACATCGATTCTGATCTCCATACGTCCTCTTTGTCCTCTGTAAAGACCGCCGTCTGTAGGCTCTGAAGATACAACGAACTCAGGTCTGATCTTATCCTCATGGTAGATATACTCCCAGCAAAGACCGTCACAGTCCTCTTCCTGAACAGTACCTACAACCATTACACGATACTTGTCGTTAAGAAGTCCGAGATCCTTCATAATCTTTGCAGCATATACTGCAGAAACTGTACCGCCAAGCTGATCTGAAACACCACGACCGCCGATTTCTTCATCATCCTCGAATCCCTCATAAGGATCGAAGTTCCAGTTGTCTCTGTTTCCTATACCTACTGTATCAATATGTCCGTCAAAAGCGATAAGAGTCTTACCTGATCCCATGAACCCCATAACATTTCCCTGTGGATCAACCTTAACTTCATCAAAGCCTACCTTCTCCATCTCAGCCTTAATTGTAGCAACGTGAGCAGCCTCTTCAGATGACTCGCCCGGATTTGCAACTATAGCACGAAGGAAAGCTGTCATATCAGCCTTATAGCCTTCAGCTAAAGATTTAATCTTTTCCAACTCTTCTTTTGATAATTTACCCATTGTTTTGTTCCTCCTTTAAAAAATAACAACTATATCTTATCTTTCCTTAGCTTCCCAGATAATATTTCTCCAACGCTGCGGATCTGTGTCGCCCTCGGTTGAGAAAAGTAATACCTTTGAATCTTTAGTTAAGTTTAGTTTCTCTCTAAGCTCCTTGTATTCATCGTCCATCATAATAGTAGCGAGAGTACCGAACGGAGCGGCTCCGGACTCACCTGAAAGTACCTGAGGATCTCCCTTTAACGGAGCGTTTAGCATACGCATACCTCTGGCAGCTACTTCATCCTCTGCAGCTATAAAGCATGTTACATGGTTCTTTAAAATATCCCAAGATGTGATATTAGGCTCACCGCAAGCAAGACCTGCCATGATTGTATCCATATCGCCATCGACGATTCTTATATTACCGTCTGCAGCCTTAGCACCCTTATAAAGACATGCCGCAGCTTCAGCTTCAACAACTACCATGATTGGAGGGTTCTCCTTGTACTTGTTGGCAAAGTAACCAACCATTGCACCTGCAAGTGAACCTACACCTGCCTGAACAAATACATGAGTAGGTCTCTCTGCAAACTGAGCGTCAGCCTCAAGAGCCATAGTACCGTAACCCTGCATTATCCATGAAGGTATCTTCTCATAACCTTCCCAAGCTGTATCCTGAACTACAACACCGTGCTCAACCTTAGCGGCAAGCTTTGCAGCCTCACGAACACATTCGTCGTAGTTTACATCTGAAATCCATGCATCGGCACCCTCAGCCTTGATATTGTTAAGTCTTGTCTGTGTAGAACCCTTAGGCATTATGATTACTGATTTCTGATGTAACTTGTTTGCTGCCCAAGCCACTCCACGACCGTGGTTACCGTCTGTAGCGGAGAAGAATGTAGCAGGTTTGAATTTCTTTGCAAACTCCTCAGATGTAAGAACTGAATAAGGTAATTCCGATACATCTACATTCATTTCATCAGCTATGTACTTAGCAATTGCATATGAACCGCCAAGAACCTTGAATGCGTTCAAACCGAATCTGTAAGATTCATCCTTAACCTTAACCTCGCCTAAACCGAGGAACTTAGCCATCTCCTTTAAATCAGCCAAAGGTGTTTCGCTGTACTGAGGGAAGCTTTCATGAAAAGCTTTAGCCTTAGTCACCTCTTCAACCGACATTATCGGAAGATTAGCATCGTCTGTTTTGGGGCATATTGTTAATGACCCATTTTAGTTGTGACATGAAAATTTAAACCTCCTAAAAATTGTTAAGCAAAATGCTTATTCATCCACTGCTTTTTGCTTGATCAATGTAGCTATACAGTGTAAACTTACTAATTCCAAAAAAATTGAGAAATTTTATCTCCGGATCTTGTAATAAGGAAGGCGCCGGCATCCTGTAAAAACTTGATTGCCTTAACCTTTTCATCCTTTGTCATAAGTGCGGGAGTCTTCCCACAAGCTTCACGCTTTGTTCAATCAGGTTGTCGAGCAGGTCGTTCACACTTAGAGGAATCTGACCGTAGATATCTTCGCCTGTGGTTTCGATATTTTTCCACCACATTGGATAGTGCTGATTGAGCATTTATGAAATTGGTCATATCGTGGTTTATACCGAGTATGAATCTGTACTTACCGCTTTCATCCTTTAGAAAGATAGTGGAAGATTTTAAGATTCTGCCGTCTGAAGTATGTGTTCGATAGCCGAGGTGATCACTTACATTATCCCCTTTTTAAAAGCTTCGAGAGTCTCCAGTACTATCTTTGAAGCACCGTCACCGATCTTTCTTCCCGACACATGACCGTTTATGATGTAGCAAATAGTGTGCTCAAGGTCATTAGCTTGTAAATCGTGAATGCATACTTCACAGTCATTGCCGAACTGTCTGGCGATACCGTGTGCAATCATCACTAAAGATTCCAAAGTTAAGTCATCTCTGTTCATAACACTATCGCTACTCCTTTCTAATTTACACGCCTAAATTTTTTTTAGGTATGTATACTATAGCACTTTAAGCAAAGCAAATCAATAGGTATCTAAAAAATTTTTAGGTAAGCAAAAATATTATAAGAGTGAAGATAGACGGCTCATTTTAATAAATTTTAAACAATAAATGACGCACTTTTTATATTGCATACCATCGAAAAAAATTAATATATATAATACACAAAAAATAAGATATTTTTTTATGTACAGTTTTTCAAAAAAATTTTATAATAGTGTTTGAGTCGTGGTATAACAATTATACTAGAACTTAATAAATTAGTTAATAATCAAGTCCTATATATAGTAGAGATTTGACAGTAGAATAAGGGAGGTTTATGAGAAAAATCATAGTAACATTATCCTGTATCCTGTTGGTAGGATGTGGCGGAGTCAAAAAAACGGATGTAGGAAGTTCTGCCGATACAAACAATATAGAAAGCAATGCACAGACGGCAGGTACAGATGTAAAAAGTGAAGAGCCTAAAGCGGACGGACAGGTAGATTATGACCTAAGCAGTATGGGTCCTGATATGGTATATGCCACAATATATCAGATGATGATTGACCCGAAGTCATATGTAGGAAAGAGTTTTAAAGTAACAGGAAATTATTACTCATCCTACAGTAAAGAAAACGATCAGTACTATCACTTTTGTATGGTAAAGGATGCCGCCGCTTGCTGTGCACAGGGCCTTGAACTTCTTTGGGCGGATGAGAGTATGAACAAGCATGAAAATTGCCCTGATGAAGAAGCCCTTGTCACAGTGGAAGGTGTATTTGAAACATATGAAGAGGGTCAAATACTTACGGCAGATTAAAAGATGTAAGACTTGTCAATCAGTAATATTATTCAGACTTTGTTTTTGCCTGCCTCAGTGATTTGAAAAAAGAACTTAAAAGCGATGCGCATTCGCTTCTAAGCGATTCACACGATATAAGTTCAACTTCGGTCTTATGGTTGAATCCGTCGGTTTGCAGGATGTTAAGCACGGAACCTGCGCATCCTGCTTTCGGATTCATAGCTCCTAAGACCACTTTTTATTCTTGACTGCACTATGGCGCCTGCACACATAGGGCAGGGGCTCAAAGTGTTATATACATGGTACAGTCTTCCAGTCGCCAGTCACCTATCTTTTTGCAGGCTTTTTTTCATAGCAATTATTTCCCATCATGAGAGCGTACTTTTATCCTTGTTTCTTCTGTTATAACCTCTTGCTATTATCTTATCTTCAAATACGATAACACAGCCTATCGGAACGTCACCTATTGCCATTGCTTTTTTTGCCTGCTTTATAGCTTCTTTTTAAAAAAATAATTATCCCTATCCATTTTAATACCTGTAAGTCACAAAATTTTTAACAGTTTTACCATATAATAGTTTCGGTATCAAAGTTTTTTTGTTTTTTTATATGAAAACAAATGGTATAATTGATACCGAGGTTGTGATAAAACAATCCATATAATTTGTATGTTAAACTAAAACAAAATGAAAATTATGTCAAGATATATATAAAGGATGGAACTATGGAATTGATATTGGTATGTGATGACGACAGAGAGATAGTAGACGCAATTAAAATCTATCTTTCAGGCGAAGGATTTGAAGTGCTTACAGCATATGACGGTGAAGAAGCTATACAGTTGATGGAAAAACACAAGGTGGATCTTTTGATAATAGATATAATGATGCCTGTACTTGACGGAATAAGGGCGACAATGCAGATAAGAGAGAACAGCACGATACCTATTATAATGCTTTCGGCAAAGTCGGAAGATGCCGATAAGATACTCGGACTGAATATAGGCGCTGATGACTACCTTACCAAGCCTTTTAATCCGCTTGAGCTGGTTGCCAGAGTGAAGAGTCAGCTGCGCAGGTACAAAAAACTTGGAAATATGTCGATGCCTGAACCGCAAAAGGTGGTTGTGGGTGACCTTGAGATAGATGATGAGACAAAGGAAGTAGTAGTGGCGGGAGAGCTTATCAAGCTTACACCTATAGAGTACAATATACTGCTTTTACTTGCCAAAAACGCAGGAAAGGTCTACTCAATAGATGAGATATATGAGCAGATTTGGAATGAAGAGGCTATAGGTGCCGACAATACGGTTGCGGTGCATATAAGACATATCAGAGAGAAAATTGAGATAAATCCTAAAGAACCGAGATACCTAAAAGTGGTTTGGGGCGTAGGATATAAGATTGAAAAGCATGGATAAAAATATATTTTTTTCAAGAGCTAAATTAAAGATTTGGGCAGTGGTCTTGCATTTGACGGCCTTTGCCCTGTTTGTGATAGGTATTTCCATAATATATTGCAATGATAATTTTAATAAGGGTCTGCTGTGGCTGAACTCCGAGAATTATGACGATTCGCCGGCGTTTATGAATCAGGTGGACTCGGATATTTCATTGCTTTTTTCGTATGCCGAGTTAAAGGATGTATTTGAAACCGACGGAAAGTTTGATATAAATAAGAAGATATTCGGTTTGAATATTGGTCCCAGCAACGATGTGGACTTTACGGTCGGCTCAATTATTGAGTATGCCAAAAGACACGGATACTATATTGATGAACATTATAAGCTGAGTGTTACCGACCAAAATCTGGTAAATCAGATAGAGGATACATCATACTTTGTAAACTACAGAACTTATGCCAACGACTCAAGTATATTGGAGCCGGGTGATGCATATATGAGTATGAAGACCGCTATAACTGAGAGTATAGGTCTTTTGTCAAAGTACTATGAGCATATGAAAGATTTGTGGTACAGCCGTCCAATTTCAGATACAGACTTGAGTACGGTGATGTTTTGTATACAAACGACAGGTTGTTGAATGTAAAGACGGTATATGACTACGGCAAGTTTGCAATAACGTCTTCACAGGGTATGCAGGTGGAGACAAATATGAACAAGGTGCCGAATGAATTGTCTTTTTTGGCTGAAAAGATTACAGACAAGCTTCAAAAACCTTATAAAGTATATATTGCAATTAACACTCTTTATACGGCGACAGATGTCTACGCTATTGACAATGTTAACTATTTAAGTCAGAGAAGACTCTATGCCGTAGGTTTGGTATCCGTAACTATAGGTATTATACTGATGGCAATAAGCTTGGGTTATCTTATAGCTTTTTGCGGTCATAATGAGAATGAAACCGGAATAAGGCTGAACAACTTGTTTGATGCCATACCTTTTGAGGTGAAGCTTTTACTCCTGATTTTTGTTATTGTGCTGTTGGCTGCAATCAACAATTTCATAATAAATAAAGTCCTGCATATATATGTTGAAAAGAAGCGATGGGGCTTTGCAGGTCAGATGTTAAACTACGTTTCTATCTATCTGGTGACATTGCCGATTGCATTTTCAATACTTAGAGAGTACAAGGCGGGGCTTTTGTGGAAAAATTCGTATACAAAGATTATAAAAGAGAGCTTCTCGGTCTATATGTTAAAGAGAACTTTCAAAAAGAAGCTCGGCTCAAACTTTTTGGTTATGATTTTGGTGGACTTTGTAGTGGTTATACTGTTTTTACTTACCACAATCAATGTAAAAAGTCTCTTCGGTCGCCTCACCATATTTATATGTTTTATTATCTTCCTTATTATAAATATTGTCATATTCAATAAGGTTTATAAGACTGCAATAGCGTTTGACAAGATTGCGGAGGCGATAAAGGAGATTGCAAACGGCGATACAAGGTACAGGCTTGATGAAAGCGAGTTTACAGGCAGAGAGATAAGTGTGGTAAAGGATCTCAACAATATAAGTAAAGGGATTTCAGGGGGCCATAAACGAGCAGGTAAAAAGTGAAAGATTAAAGGCCGATCTGATTACAAATGTCTCACATGATATAAAAACTCCGCTTACTTCCATTATAAATTATGTTGAACTTATAAAGAGAGAGAAGCCTGAGAACGCTAAGATACAGGAATACCTTGATGTATTATCTGTAAAGTCACAGCATTTAAAGAACCTGACTGAGGATTTGGTAGAGGCAAGCAAGGTATCAAGCGGAAATATCTCCGTGGAACTTAGGGATATAGATCTTGTAGAGATGATAAATCAGACAAACGGAGAGTTTGAAGAGAAGTTTGCTGAAAAAGGGCTTAAGATCATATCTACCATTCCGACAACAGGTATTATGATAAAGGCTGACGGCAGACATCTTTGGAGAGTTTTGGAAAATCTCTACAATAACGCTTTCAAATATGCGGCTAAAAATTCAAGGATTTATATAGATATAACTTCAGAGAATAATATCGCCACATTTGTTATAAAGAATATTTCCGAAAATCCGCTCAATATAAAGCCTGACGAACTTACAGAGAGGTTTGTAAGAGGTGATGTGTCAAGGACTACCGAGGGCAGCGGACTGGGACTTTCAATAGCCAAGTCGCTTACGATATTGCAGGGCGGAAAGTTTGAAATAATCATAGACGGAGATTTGTTTAAGGTACAGATAAGATTTAAGGCGGTTTGATATATATGAGTGAGTCTTAGGGCCCACTCATATATTTTGCTTGATTATTAGCACTCGTTATGATATAGTGCTAATAACGACTCAATCGTTATAGGTAGCACAGTATTTAGCATTAAGATATAATATAGAATGGAGAAAATATGGTAGAAGATCCAAAAAGCAGGAAGCCTTTCATTTATTACTATATTGTTGTTTTAGTAATAATGATGGCGTTAAATTTTTTAGTTGTACCTTTTATCAAGGAAGGTCAGATAAAGCAGGTTGACTACGGAACCTTTATGACAATGACTGAAAAAGGTGAGATTTCAAAGGTTGATATACAGACAAATCAGATAGTATTTATAGGGAAAAATGACAATGTAACATATAAGACAGGGCTGATGAACGATGCAGGACTTACAGACAGACTTCATACTGCCGGAGTTGAGTTTTCAAGTGATATTGTAAGAAAGGATTCACCGCTGTTGGATGCCGTTTTAAGTTGGGTATTACCTCTTGTAATATTTTATTTTCTGTGGAACGGAATTTCAAAGAAGATGTTTAACAGAGACAGTGCAAACTCGCTGATGTTTGGTGGCATGGGCAAATCCGGTGCCAAGATATATGTAAAGTCATCTGAAGGAATCAAGTTCAGTGATGTGGCAGGTGAGGATGAAGCTAAGGAAAATCTTACCGAGATAGTGGATTACCTACATGATCCGAGTAAGTACAAGGATATCGGTGCTTCAATGCCTAAGGGTATCCTTCTTGTAGGTCCTCCGGGAACAGGTAAGACAATGCTTGCAAAGGCTGTAGCAGGTGAGGCGAATGTTCCTTTCTTCTCAATGTCGGGCTCCGAGTTTGTTGAGATGTTTGTAGGTATGGGTGCTTCAAAGGTAAGAGACCTTTTCAAACAGGCAAAGGAAAAAGCGCCATGTATAGTTTTTATTGATGAGATAGATGCTATAGGTAAGAAAAGAGACGGTCAGATAGGCGGAAATGATGAGAGAGAGCAGACTCTCAATCAGCTTTTAACAGAGATGGACGGCTTTGAGGGAAATTCAGGTGTTATGATTTTGGCGGCTACCAACAGACCTGATGCACTTGACCCGGCGCTTACAAGACCGGGAAGATTTGACAGAAGAGTACCTGTAGAACTCCCTGATTTAAAGGGTAGAGAGGAAATACTCAAAGTTCATGCCAAAAAGATAAAGATTGCAGATGATGTTGACTTTAAGCTGATTGCAAGAATGGCTTCCGGTGCCTCGGGTGCGGAGCTTGCAAATATTATAAATGAGGCGGCACTAAGAGCGGTCAGAGATAACAGAAAGTTTGTAAATCAGTCAGATCTTGAAGAAAGTATTGAAGTTGTTATTGCAGGATATCAAAAGAAAAATTCTATATTGACTGATGCAGAGAAGTGGAGAGTGTCATACCATGAGGTAGGCCATGCACTGGTAGCTGCAAAGCAGACCAATTCGGCGCCGGTTACAAAGATAACCATTATTCCGAGAACTTCAGGAGCACTCGGATACACAATGCAGGTGGATGAGGGTAATCATTATCTGATGACAAAGAGTGAGCTTGAAAATAAGATTGCCACTCTTACAGGCGGAAGAGCAGCAGAGGAAGTGGTATTCGGAGATGTTTCCACAGGAGCTTCAAATGACATAGAACAGGCTACCAAACTTGCAAGAGCTATGATTACCAGATACGGAATGAGTAAGGACTTTGATATGGTTGCACTTGAGACAGTTAACAACAGGTATCTGGGAGGTGATACTTCTTTGGCGGCTTCGGCTGAGACTGCGGCGGTTATAGATAAGCAGGTCGTGGCTTTGGTAAAAGCTCAGCACGAGAAAGCTGCGCAGATACTTTTGGAAAAACAGAGAAAAAAACTTGAAGAAATATCTCATTTCCTGTATGAGAAGGAAACTATTACAGGTGATGAGTTTATGGAGATATTAAACAGGTAATGTTTACATAATCTTAAAATTTTAATATAATGTCGTTGATATTCGTTTGGATATTTAGAAAAAAATGAAAGTGGGTGAGCAAATGGTAGAATTAGACGGTTTTAAAACCACACTACAATCCTACGAAAAAATATTGCTGGAAGTGAGGGATTCACTTTGACTTGGACAGTAAGGAAAAAAAGATAATTGAGCTTGATCGTGCTATGGAAGAGCCTACATTTTGGGATGATCCGAAGGAGAGTACCAAGATAGTAAGAGAGGCAAAACAGCTCAAAGATACTGTCGAAAAATATAATAAGTTAAAGTCTGAATACGAAGATATCGGAGTCCTTATAGAGATGGGATATGAGGAAAATGATGAGAGCCTTATACCTGAGATAGAAGGTATGCTTGAAGCATTTACAAAAGAAATAGACGATTTGAAGATAGCTACACTGCTTACAGGTGAATACGACTCTTCAAATGCTATCATGAAACTTAATGCAGGTGCAGGCGGAACCGAGTCTTGTGACTGGTGTTCAATGCTTTATAGAATGTATACAAGATGGGCGGCTAAAGAAGGCTACAGTGTAGAAATTCTTGATATGCTTGAAGGTGATGAGGCAGGTATAAAGTCTGTCACATTACAGATAAACGGTTTAAATGCCTACGGCTATCTTAGAAGTGAGCATGGTGTACACAGACTTGTTCGTATCTCGCCTTTTAATGCGGCAGGAAAGCGTCAGACATCATTTGTGTCCTGTGATATTATGCCGGATATTGAAGAAGACCTTGATGTGGATATCAATCCGGATGATTTGAGAATAGATACTTATCGTTCATCAGGTGCCGGTGGTCAGCATATCAACAAGACTTCTTCAGCTATAAGAATTACACATATCCCTACAGGTGTGGTAGTGCAGTGTCAGAATGAAAGAAGTCAGTTCCAAAACAAGGACAAGGCTATGCAGATGCTTAAGCAAAGCTCTTTATGTTAAAGCAGCAGGCAAATGTCGAGAAGCTTTCAGATATCAGAGGTGATGTAAAGGACATAGGCTGGGGAAATCAGATTCGTTCTTATGTAATGCAGCCATATACAATGGTAAAGGATCACAGAACCGGAGCGGAAAGCGGAAATGTAACTGCTGTACTTGACGGTGATATAGATAAGTTTATTATTGCATATCTTACGTGGCAGAGCCTAGGTTGTCCTGCAAGAAATGCGGGAGATGAATAATGTAGAAAATAAAGAAACCGACTGTGAAAAAAGTTTTCACGGTCGGTTTTTAATATTGCATTTTTAGAGCCTCGCTTAATAAAAACATACTGTTGAGATAATGCTTATATTCAGGCCCTTTTTTATTAAAATCATCTTCGTTTATTCCTCTATAAATATAAATTGCAGTTTCAAAAAAGGATGAATTGGACATAAAGTAATCTTTATCGGGTATATAGACCAATATAATCTTAGGAGAATCTCCGATTTTTACAAATCTCTCATAAAAATCCTTATAAAAGCGGGAAGTTGCCAAATTTTTGTGGAAGTTGCCAAATATCATTAGTAGGAATATTCATATTGCTTTCGGGGGTATTATAATTAATCAATGATATGGCTGACTCTGCAGTCATCCTGTCGAGTTCACTATATAATACTTTAGTCAGACCATAATCTTTGGAAAGCAGTAAAATCATATCATCAAGTGATTTCTTCAGCATAATAATATCATTTTTATAAAAAAATTATAGACTGACGGCAAAAAAACTGATATCTGTAGTAGATATTTCCACGATGGTCCGATAATTACAAATGTATTGATCCATAAAGTTCTCCTTATTTTTTTAATCAAAATCACCCCTTTGCAGCTTTTTAATATTATATGTGACTTAATTCCAGGATATTTCAAGATTCCTGTTATGTGTAACACAATCTTTCAAATAAAGATTTATAAGTGTTTGATATGGTATGCCTGTGCTCTCAGATTTTTTTCTTTGAAATAAGCGATTATACTTTCATCAAGATTTATAGTAACCTGCTTCTTAACAAGCTTGGCATATGGATTTTTTTCTTGGGTTTAAATTCTTTATATCATATTCTTCTCTCATTTTTATCACCTAAATTCCTTGTTCGTAAATATCCCACTCGAAGGTCATACATTCATCGCTCTCCTTGTTATAGTTATATTATAATTATAGAATAATTATAAATCAAGTTTAAGATAATTTCTTGAGTATCTTGTATATGAGATATCGTGCAAAGTCGGATTCAGTGATTATAAGTATTTTTGTACGGTATTTAAAAAATATACTTCCCTCAGTCCGTCAGAATACCAAAACAGAAATACCAAAATGTAAGAAAATTGTTCTTGCATTCCGCTGTGAATTATGCTAAGATTAAGTACTGTGACACATAATCCTTGCTTTTGATATCGCTATCAAAGGCCGGAGACCAAGAGGAGGTAAGAAATGACAAGTACATATGAATTAGCATTAGTGCTTAATGGTAAGCTTGAAGATGATGCAAGAGCGGAAGCTCTGGAGAAAGTTCAAAATTACATCACAAGATTTGGTGGAAGCGTACTTAATGTCGATGACTGGGGTAAGAAGAAATTCGCCTATGACATCAACAAGCAAAAAGAAGGATTCTACTATTTCATCAAGTTCCAGTCAGAGGACAACAAATGCCCTAACGAGTTGGAGGCAAATGTTCGTATCATGGAACCGGTTGTGAGATACCTAGTCGTTAAGCAGTAAGCTTAATAAAAAGGAGAGATTGTATGAACAGAGCCATATTGATGGGCAGACTAACAAGAGACCCGGAAGTAAGATATTCAAGTGGTGAAAGATCCATGGCTATAGCAAGATATACGCTTGCAGTTGACAGAGGTTTCAAGCGTGGAGGAGATTCATCCGAACAGACCGCAGACTTTATACCATGTGTTGCATTTGATAAAGCCGGCGAGTTTGCAGAGAGATATTTTAGACAGGGAATGAGAGTATTGATTTCAGGTCGTATACAGACAGGAAGCTATACAAACAAAGAAGGTCAAAAGGTTTATACAACTGAGGTTATTATAGATACTCAGGAATTTGCAGACAGTAAGGGAGCAAGCGATAGCGGTAATAATTATCATGCTTCCACAAGACCGTCACCGGCATCGGCAAGTACAGACGGATTTATGAATATTCCGGACGGAGTTGATGACGAGGGTCTACCATTTAACTAGGTTAAAATAAAGAAAGGGGACTTTATCATGGCATTTAACAAAGCTGACAGAGCAGAAGGCTCTAGAAGAAGACCTGCTAACGGATTACGCAGGAGAAAGAAAGTTTGTGCATTCTGTAGTGATAAGGAAAAGGCTATTGATTACAAAGATGTAGCAACTCTTAGAAAATATATTTCAGAGAGAGGAAAGATTCTTCCAAGAAGAATTTCAGGAAGCTGCGCTAAGCATCAGAGAGAAATCACAGTAGCTATCAAGAAGGCTAGACATATAGCTCTTCTGCCTTATGTTGTAGAATAAGATTTAAAATGTAACAAAACCCGTTTTTGTCCAGGACAGAGACGGGTTTTTTGTATATTACTTAATGTAATTGTAATGTAAAAAATAACCATGTAGTGTATAATGGTAATACAAGTTGAGTGAGTAGTAATATTAGAGCTTTGGATTAAAAACATAATGGAGTAAATATGAAAAAGAAAATACTGTTACCGCTTTTTGCGTTCGGTCTTATTTTGGCAACGCCTACAGTCATATATGCTGAAGGTTGGTCAAAATCCGGTTCCGATTGGATTTACTTGGATAAAAACAACGATAAAGTTACAAATGAGTGGAGAAAGGTGCCGATGATAAATGGCGTTATCTGAATGATAACGGAGTTATGGCAACGAACAGTTGGGTTGACAATGACAAATACTATGTGGACGATCAGGGACTTATAGCGGAAGGCTGGAGAAAATTAAAGGACGGCAATGAATATTACTGGGCATACTTTCAAAACGGCGGCAAGGCGGTCAAAGGAAATTGGAAGAATATAGACAACAAATACTATTATTTTGACGATGACGGAAAGATGCTTACAGGTTGGATACTTGACAATAACTACTATATAAAGAGTGACGGAACCATGGTGACAGGCTGGTATAAGCTTTTGCCGCCTGACAGTGAAGAACAAAAACCGGGTCCGAACTCGGGAAATAAAGAAAAGTGGTATTACTTTACCAACACCGGAAAGAAGTTCAAACCTGTACTTAACGGCAATGCAAAGTTCGGTGAGAAAAAGATTGACGGAGTAAGATATGCTTTTGATGAGAACGGCGAGCTTGTATCAGGTTGGATGCAAATATCGGGAGGTTCAAATCCGGGAATAAAGAACTACAGATATATGAATGATGACGGTACTGTGAGAACCGGCTGGTATTCCTTGGAGCCGCCTGAGGATTTGCTCGGCAACTACAACCATTTGGTAGAGTGGTTCTATTTTTCATCTACCGGAGAACCCTATGCTTCAAAGACAGACAAGCTTAATATAAGCGACCTTGTAAAGATAAAGGATAAGCAGTACCTTTTTAATAAGAACGGTACACCTGTGTACGGTATTCAAAAGGTCTATCAGGGAAATACCTACAGTGCCTATTATTTCGGAGAGAGCTCACAGTGCTATCTCATTAAGGGAAAAGCAGAATATAAAAAGAATCTTCAGGCAAAAAGTGAAGAATATTTCTTCCAGACATCTACAGGTAAGGGGCTTACAGGAACAAAGGATTCAAAGCTTTATTACAAGGGCAGACTTGTAAGAGCGAATGAATATATGAAATATCAGGTATTTGCCGTGCCGAATGAAAGCGGAAGCGGAACTACAAATTATGTGGTGAACTCTTCAGGCAAGATAGTGTCAAACGGCAAGGTAAAGGATGCGGACAAGGTGGAGTATAAGACCAATGCTTCAGGAGTTTTGACTGCAATAGACGGCAGCACAAATATAAGCGGAAGTTTTGAAACACCGCAGGAGCCTGATTGGGCAAATAATGATTGAGAGGTGGAATATGGATTGTATTTTTTGTAAGATAGCTAACGGAGAGATTGCATCGGATACTGTTTATGAGGATGATAACTTTAGAGTAATACTTGACTTGTCGCCTGCAAGCAAGGGACATATGCTTATTTTACCGAAAGTTCACGCCGGAGATATAACGGAACTTAGTGAAGATATAGCGGGTAAGGCACTTGTCCTTGCAGGCAAGCTTGGAAAGGCTGCAATGGTAGGGCTGGGCGCTACAGGTTTTAATACTCTTGCAAATACAGGTGAGAGTGCCGGACAGACTGTTTTTCACTGCCATATACATGTTATTCCGAGATATGATGACGCGTCAAGCATTGTAAGCTGGGCTCCGAAAACAGCCGATAAAGAAGAGCAGAAGGAGACCGCAAAGAAAATATCAGAGAGTCTTAGATGATGGAACTTGGAATAAGTAAAAGAAACTATGTTGTTATAGGTATAATCATAATAAATATAGTATACTTTTTATTTCTTGAGACACATGGAGGTTCGGAGGACACCATGGTCATGTTAAGATACGGTGCCTGCTTTCCCGACAATATAAAAAGCGGAGAGTATTACAGACTGATAACTTCCATGTTTATGCATTTCGGAATAGAGCATATCGCCAACAATATGCTTATATTGGTACTACTTGGCGGCAAGCTTGAAGATATAATGGGGCATTTTAAATTCTTTATCATATATATGCTTTCAGGCATACTTGCAAATCTTGCATCGGACTGGGCACAGACAATGACAGGAGATTTTGCAGTCAGTGCGGGAGCCTCAGGTGCAATATTCGGAGTGGTAGGCGCTTTGCTGGCATCGCTTGTTTTAAGCAAGGGCAAGATAAAGAATCTCAGTTTGTATCAGATAGTGGTATCTTTGGGGCTTATGCTGTATGCCGGATTCAAAACCACAGGTGTTGATAATATCGCACATGTGGGAGGTGCGGTAAGCGGTGTCTTTATAGGTCTCATACTTTACAAGGAAGATAAAAAGTCGGAGTTGCAATCGAACGAATATTGTGATAGAATTTTATAGCTAAATAAGCACATCAGGTAAATGAGAAAAGAGGTGCCATAGGTCCTTTTCTTAGGCCTGATGGAAGAAAAACCAAAGGAGAAAAACAATGAGTGTTATTTCAATGAAGCAGTTACTTGAGGCAGGTGTTCACTTCGGACATCAGACAAGAAGATGGAACCCTAAGATGGCTCCATACATCTACACAGAGAGAAACGGTATCCATATCATCGATCTTCAGCAGAGTGTAGGTATGGTTGATACAGCATACAATGCTATGTCAGACGTAGCTAAGGACGGCGGAAAGATCCTTTTCGTAGGTACAAAGAAGCAGGCACAGGATGCTATCAAGGAAGAAGCTGAGCGTTGCGGAATGTACTATGTTAACGAGAGATGGCTTGGCGGAATGCTTACAAACTTCAAGACAATCCAGTCAAGAATCAAGAGACTTCACCAGTTGGAAGAGATGAGCGAAGACGGTACATTTGATTTGCTTCCAAAGAAGGAAGTTATCAAGTTAAAGAAAGAATGGGAGAAGCTTGAGAAGAACCTTGGCGGTATCAAGGATATGAAGAACATCCCTGACGCAATCTTTATCGTAGACCCTAAGAAGGAGAGAATCTGTGTTCAGGAGGCTCATACTTTAGGTATTCCGCTTATCGGTATCTGTGATACAAACTGTGATCCTGATGAACTTGATTACCTTATCCCGGGTAACGATGATGCAATCCGTGCAGTAAAGCTTATCGTAGCTAAGATGGCAGATGCGGTTATCGAAGCAAACCAGGGTGAGCAGGGTGAAATCCTTGCAGAATCAGAGGGTGCAGACAATGATTCACTTGAGGGCAATGAGTTCGCTCCTGATAAGGAAGATTTGGACGAGAGACAGTTCTAATATAAACATTAACTTATAGGCAGGTTGCAAAGCGGATTTCCGCTTTGCAACTTGTCATATCATAAAAAAACTTTAGGAGGTTTTTACAATGGCAGCAGTAACAGCAGCAATGGTAAAAGAGTTAAGAGAGATGACAGGTGCAGGAATGATGGACTGTAAGAAGGCCCTCGCTGCAACTGATGGAGATATGGATGCGGCAGTTGACTTCCTTCGTGAGAAGGGACTTGCAGGAGCACAGAAGAAGGCGGGTCGTATAGCAGCTGAGGGTATCGTAGATGTTTGCGTAAGTGATGACGCAAAGAAAGCGGTTGTACTTGAAGTAAATGCTGAGACAGACTTCGTTGCAAAGAACGAGAAGTTCAGAACTTATGTAGGGTGAAGTTGCAGCACAGGCATTAAAGACAAGCGCAAATACTACAGAAGAGTTCTTGAATGAGAAGTGGGAGCTTGATCCGAGCCTTACAGTAGGGTGAGAAGCTTTCAAGCATGATTTCAATCATCGGTGAGAACATGACAATCAGAAGATTTGCAAAGGTTGAAGAGAACGACGGTTGTGTAGTTTCTTATATCCATGCAGGTGGAAAGATCGGCGTTTTGGTAGACGTTGTAAGTGATGTTGTAAACGATGAAATCAAAGAGATGGCTAAGAATGTTGCAATGCAGGTTGCAGCACTTCATCCTAAGTATACTTCAGATAAGGAAGTTGATGCGGATTACCTTGCAAGAGAGAGAGAAATCCTCTTAGCTCAGATTAAGAACGATCCTAAGGAAGCATCAAAGCCTGAGAAGGTTATCATGGGAATGATCGAAGGAAGAGTCAAGAAGGAGCTTAAAGAGATTTGTCTTCTTGATCAGCCATATGTTAAGGCAGCAGACGGTAAGCAGTCTGTAGCGGCTTATGTGGCAGAGGTTGCAAAGGCAAACAATGCAAAAGTTTCTATCAAAGGCTTCGTAAGATTTGAGACAGGTGAAGGTCTTGAGAAGAAGAGCGAGAACTTTGCAGAGGAAGTTGCAAAGCAGATGGCAGGTAACTAATTTAAATAGTATTTTTTTTAATGGAGCCAAGGACGTTAAGGTCTTGGCTCCAGTTTTACAAAGGAGAAAAAATGGATATAACAAAAATAGTAACAGATATAATAAATAAGGCAAAGGCTGATCCTGCACTTTTAGCAAATCTTACAAGTGATCCTGAAAAGACTATAGAGAACCTTACAGGTATAGATATTCCTGACGGACAGCTTGATGCTGTTGTAAATGGCGTAAAGGCACAGATTACAAAGGTCGGAATTGCAGGTGCAATGGACAAGCTTGGAGATCTTTTCAAGAAGTAATATGAAATATTTTTTTGATTTGCATACGCATACCATAGCCAGCGGTCACGCCTACTCCACCTTAAAGGAAAATATGGAAGAGGCTGTGGCCAAAGGCCTTTCGGCATATGGATTTTCTGATCACAGTGAAGCCGTTCCGGGTTCATGCAAAAATATATACTTTATGAACTTTAAGGTTATCCCCAGAAACTATAAAGGAGTGCTTATACTTAGAGGTGTAGAGGCCAATATCATGGACTTTAAGGGCAATCTTGATGTTGACGAGAACGTACTGAAAAGACTTGATTATGTTATAGCAAGTCTGCATACAATATGTATAGATCCGGGAAGTTTGGATGAAAATATGAACGCATACTTCGGAGTGATGGCAAATCCGTATGTGAAGATAATCGGTCACCCGGATGACGGAAGGTATCCTATTGATCACGACGCACTGGCAAAGGAAGCAGCAAAAAGAGGAGTTGCACTTGAACTTAACAACTCTTCATTGAATCCGAGGTCGGCAAGAGTCGGCGGCAGAGAGAATGCCGCAAAAATGCTTTCGGCCGCCAAAAAATACGGTACATATGTGGTATGCAATACCGACAGTCACTATGCGGACTATGTAGGTGACTTCAAAAATTGTGACAGTTTATTGAAAGAATTAGATTTTCCTGAGGAGCTTGTTTTGAACAACAGCATGGAAAAGCTGAAACTTATTTTAAATAAAGATATCGAAGAGATGTAAAAGATATTCTTATTGAGGGAATTATGGAAAAAAGAAAAGCAAGTATTACAGATATGACCTGTGGTAGCCCTCTAAAACTTATAATGGCATTTGCAATACCGATGCTTATAGGAACACTGTTTCAGCAGTTCTACAGCATGGTAGATACGGTGATGGTGGGTAAGTATTTGGGTGTTAATTCATTGGCGGCTGTGGGTTCCACAGGTGCCATATTCTTTATGGTAAACGGCTTTGTTATAGGGAATACGGCTGGCTTTGCCATACCGGTGGCACAAAAATTCGGTGCAAAAGACTACAAAGAGATGAGAAAATTCACCATTAATGCGGTATATATGGGAATATTCTTTTCTGTAGTACTTACAGCTTTGGTATGTTTGCTTACAAATACCATACTTGTAGTGACGAATACGCCTACAGAGATAATGAACGATGCGTATATTTATATAATAATTGTCTTTGCGGTATACCTGTAATGTATTTATACAACTTGACTGCAAGCATAATAAGAGCGCTTGGAGATTCAAAGACACCGCTTTATTTCCTTGTAGTGGCAGCACTCCTGAATATAGTTTTGGACTTTGTTTCAATAAGATTTATGGGTCTCGGAGTTGCGGGGCCTGCCTATGCTACAGTTGTATCACAGCTTGTGTCAGGGAATACTTTGTGTAATATATATTGTAAAAAAGTTTTATATACTGAAGCTTGAGCCGGGTGAAGGTGCATTATCAATGAGACATGTAAAGGTGGTACTTTCCATGGGTATACCTATGGGATTGCAGTACTCAATCACAGCTATCGGTTCGGTAATACTTCAGGCGGCAGTGAACGGACTCGGTGCGATTACTGTGGCTGCCGTTACTGCAGGAAGTAAGATAAGCAGCTTTTGTGTGGCTGTAACCGATGCTCTCGGAGCGACTATGGCAACCTACTGCGGTCAAAACGTAGGTGCAGGTAAACTTGACAGAGTAAAGGAAGGAGTAAGGGTTGCCACAATAATAGGTATAATATACGCCGTTTTGGTATTCGTTTTTATGATATTTATAGGCGGAGAGCTGCCGAAGCTTTTCGTAGATGCAAGCAAGAGCGATGTAATAAGTCAGGCCAGATTATTCCTCTTATGGAACTCGGGATTTTACTTTGCGCTTATTTTTGTCAATGTTTGGAGAAATTCCATTCAAGGTATGGGATTTCCGATGTTTGCAATACTCTCGGGAGTATGTGAGATGTTTGCCAGAGGCATTGTAGGTTTTGTGGGAGTTAAGTACTTCGGTTTTGTTGCGGCATGTATGGGCTCGCCGCTTGCGTGGATTGTAGCGGATATGTTCCTTATCCCCGGATTTATGTACTGTATCAGGAGATTAAGAAAGTTGTTTGCCAAAAGAGAGCCGGTGGAAACATTAAAATATGAATAATTACAATAAAAGAATAGGTATATTGTATATACTTGGAGCCGCATTTGGATTTGCCATGATGGGGCTCTTTGTACGACTGGCGGGTGAACTGCCTACATTTGAAAAGGTTTTTTCAAGAAATTTTGTAGCTGCCGCTGTAGCACTTGTTATGCTTATAAAAAACGGTTACAGGTGGCAAAATATAGGAAGAAAAAATTGGATTTTGTTGTTGCTGAGGTCTTCATGCGGTTTTGTAGGAGTTATATGTAACTTCTATGCGATTGACCATATGAATATAGCGGACGCTTCCATATTGAATAAGCTCAGCCCCTTCTTTGCGATACTGTTGAGTTTTATAATATTACAGGAAAAACCGGTTGTAATGGATATTCTCACTACTGTAGTAGCATTTATAGGAGCAATATTTGTAGTAAAGCCGAGTGCGGATTTTGCATTCTTAGTGGCTATGATAGGAGTTCTCGGCGGATTTATGGCAGGTGTGGCTTACGCTCTTGTCAGAAAGATGACCGGAGGGGGAGTGACCGGAATGTTCATAGTATTTTTCTTCTCGGCATTTTCAAGTGTATGCTGCATACCGCTTATGGCTATAAATTTTATCACTCCAAGTCCAACACAGTTTGCAATGCTCATCGGATCCGGCTTTTCGGCCATGATCGGGCAGATTTGTATTACAAAGGCTTATACATATGCTCCGGCAAAGGAGATTTCCGTATATGACTATACACAGGTTATATATTCGGCGTTGCTAGGCTTTATATTTGTAGGTCAAATACCTGATGTACTTAGCTTATTAGGCTATATAATCATTATATCCATGGCGGTTGTGAAATGGGTATACAATAATAAGAAAGTCCCTGATTAAGGGGCTTTTTTTAAACATATCCGAAAATATTTTTATGGAAATACTTGTACATATATAGTATAGTAGGTTTATATGAAAGAATAAAAATATGGTAAATTAAATATATTATTATAATAAAATAGACATAATTAGTTAGAAATGTTTAATTTAGAAGGGGGACCATGGAAAATTTTTTGGATTTGAAGAAATTAAATACTTTTGTAAAGATAGCGGAATCGGGAAGCTTTTATAAGGCGTCTATGATACTTGGATATTCGCCTGCAGCCGTATCCATACAGATACAGCAACTGGAGTTTGACCTTGGAACAAAGCTGTTTGACCGACTCGGGAAACAGGTACGTCTGACAGATTACGGCAAGCAATTTTACCCTTATGCCGAAAAAATACTTATGTTAAATGAAGAGGCAAAGGAGTCACTGATAAGAACCGGTGACCCTATCAGAGGAGAACTTAGAATAGGTACGGTTGATTCCATATGTGATACCTTGTTTCCGCAGATACTTGCGGAATACCACGAAAAAAATCCCGGTGTTATACTGGAAATTAAAGTATCCACACCGGCGGAATTGTTTGATGCGCTGAAGCACAACAGTATTGATATAATGTTGTTTTTGGATAAGCCGTATGTCGCAAAAGATTTTGTGGAAGATATTCAGGTGGATACCGATGTGGTGTTTTGTGCATCGGCTAAACATCCTCTGGCATGTAAGAAGTCTATAGATTTGAAGGAAGTGTTGGAATATCCTTGTATACTTACAGAGAAAAACTCAAGCTACAGATATATTTTGGAGAATAAATTGTCCGAACTTGGTCTAAGCATAAGTCCCGGTATCGAGTCACAGAATACAAATCTTATTATCAAGCTGCTTTGTAAAAATATGGGATATTCGGTTTTGCCGAGATTTTTGATAGAACAAAAGTTAAGAGATGATGTGCTTAAGGTACTTCCGATAAAAGACTTTAATATCAAAGCAAAGTATCATGTGCTGCACAAAAAGGACAAGTTTGTCAACAGACAGATGGAAAGTTTTATAAATCTGTTGAAAAAACAGGCGGATGTATTGCAGGTTGTTGATAAGTATCAGGATATTGCAATGAGCGTGTAAGATATCACTGAACTGACGTTCTTTATACTATACTTTTATTTTGCCTCATGCTATAATTTTCCATGTTGGCGCTTTGCCACAAGATAGGGGTTAAATAATGGAATTTAAATTACATTCGGAGTTTGCCTACAGGAGACCAGCCTCAGGCAATAGAGGCGCTTGTAAACGGGTTCAGAGAGGGAAATCAGTTTCAGACATTGTTAGGTGCCACAGGTTCGGGTAAGACCTTTACAATGGCAAATGTTATTCAGAAGTTACAAAAGCCCACGCTGATAATAGCACATAATAAGACATTGGCGGCACAGCTGTACGGTGAGTTCAAGGAGTTTTTCCCTGAGAATGCGGTGGAATACTTTGTTTCTTACTACGATTACTATCAACCGGAGGCATATGTACCGTCTACAGATACATATATTGAGAAAGATTCGGCAATAAATGATGAGATAGATAAGCTGAGACACTCTGCAACCGCATCACTTTCAGAGAGAAAGGATGTTATTATAGTTGCTTCGGTTTCATGTATATACGGACTTGGAAGTCCTATAGATTATCAGGAGATGGTGGTATCTTTAAGGCCCGGAATGGAAAGAGACAGAGATGATGTCATAAGAAAGCTTATTGATATGCAGTATGACAGAAATGATATGGATTTTCACCGAGGTACTTTTCGTGTGAGAGGAGATGTACTTGAGGTATTTCCGGCAGCATCCACATCCACGGCATTAAGATTCGAGTTCTTCGGTGATGAAGTGGACAAATACTTGAGATAGATACGCTTACAGGGAATATTATAGCGGAACTTGCACATGCCGTGATATTTCCGGCATCACACTATGTGGTAGCTCCTGAGAAGATGAAGGTGGCTACCGAAAACATACTGAAAGAATGTGAGGAGAGAGTAAGTTTCTTTAAATCTGAAGATAAACTTATAGAGGCACAGAGGATTGATGAGAGAACACATTTTGATGTGGAAATGATGAGAGAGACCGGTTTTTGTTCGGGAATAGAAAACTATTCAAGACATCTTACAGGTTCTGCACCGGGAGAGCCGCCTTATACGCTTATAGACTACTTTAAGGATGATTTTCTTATTATTGTAGACGAGTCACATATAACAATACCGCAGGTTAGAGGAATGTATGCAGGAGACAGGTCAAGAAAGATGACTTTGGTAAACTACGGTTTCAGACTGCCTTCGGCACTTGATAACAGACCTTTGGAGTTTTCGGAGTTTGAATCAAAGATAGATCAGATGCTTTTTGTTTCTGCTACACCGAGTGTATATGAAAAAGATCATGAGATGCTTAGAACAGAGCAGATTATAAGACCTACCGGGTTATTGGATCCTCCTATAAGTGTCAGACCTGTAGAAGGTCAGATAGATGATCTGATAGGTGAGGTGAATAAGGAGATTGAAAAAAAGAACAAGATTCTTATCACTACACTTACAAAAAGAATGGCGGAAGATCTTACCGAGTATATGAAGGAAGTGGGTATCAGAGTGAGATATCTTCATTCCGATATCGATACTTTGGAGAGAGCCGAGATTATCAGAGATATGAGACTTGACAAGTTCGATGTCTTGGTAGGTATCAACCTTTTGAGAGAAGGACTTGATATACCTGAGATTACTCTGGTTGCAATACTCGATGCGGATAAAGAAGGATTTTTAAGAAGTGAAACCTCACTTATTCAGACCATAGGAAGAGCGGCAAGAAATGCCGACGGACATGTGATAATGTATGCCGACAATATGACCGATTCGATGAAGGCGGCTATTGACGAGACCTACAGAAGAAGAGGCATACAGGAAGCTTATAATAAGGAGCACGGTATCACTCCGACTACCATAAAGAAGGCTGTCAGAGATCTTATAGCAATATCAAAGGCGGCAGACAGCGTTTCGTCTATTGATAAGGATGTTGAGTCTATGGACAAGGCGGAGATACAAAAACTTATAAAAGAGCTTGAGAAAAAGATGTTTAAGGCTGCGGCGGAGCTTGATTTTGAAAATGCGGCACTTTTGCGTGATAAAGTAAGTGAACTGCGTGCAAACCTATAAATAAAGCCGGAAAATTTTTTATAAAATTCGGGTTTTAATATAAAATATAACGGAGAATAAAAGTGGCAGAAAAAAATGTGTCAAAGAGCCTCGAAAGAGTGGTGGCGGAGACAGCCATGCTTGCAGGTGAGACCATGCTTATAGCGGGCGCGGAGATAAGCAGAGTGGAAGATACTATGAACAGAATACTTGACTATTCAAAGTGTGAATCACATACCGCATTCGTTTTGGCTACAGGTATCACACTGACTCTTGACAGCGAAGAGGGGCTTATCACCATGTCAAAGAGAGTACCTGACAGGACTACAAATATAAACAGAATATACCTTATCAACAATGTATCAAGAGCATTAAGTGCAGGTAAAATGGATATATATGAGGCGTATTCCGAAATAAAAAAGATAAAGGATGTAAGACAGTTTACAGGTATTTTATACGGTCTCTCCTTTGTGGGAGTGGCACTGTTTTTTACAATGATGCTTGGAGGAGACTTTACAGACTGTATGGTGGCAGGTATAGCCGGACTTGCGATGGCTGTCACACAGTGGGTACTTACACCTTTCGGATTCAATTCGTTTTTCTTAAATATGATATCCACGCTCAGTATGGCGCTCACTGCGGTGGGCTTTAAGAAGTTTTTTCTGCCGGGTATAAATATTGATCTTGTGATTATAGGCGGAATCATGCCGATAGTTCCGGGTGTTGTGTTCACCACGGCTATGAGAGATACATTGAACGGAGATTATACTGCAGGTGTCAGCAGAATGCTTGAGACCGGAGTAGTGGCTTTTGCGGTGGCGGTAGGTGTGGCGCTGGCATATGTGATTTTGTGAGGAGTGTATGATATTTAAAATAATAGGTGCATTTATTGCGGTGGTGGCCTTTTGCACTATGATAGAGCTGCCGAAAAAATATATGGTACAGGCGGGGCTTACCGGTATGATAGGATGGGGAGTGTATCTGCTGGTGGATATAATAGGACATAGGGTAGAGATAGATGCACTCATATCTGCACTCTGTATAGCTACCATGTCGCATATACTTGCCAGAGTCTTGAAGGCGCCGGTAAGCAACTTTTTGATACCGGGTATACTTCCTATAGTTCCCGGCGGTTCAATATACAGATGTGCGTATGCATTTATCAACGAGTCTTCATATCTCAGTACATATATGAATGAGACATTGAAGATTGCAGGCTCTATAGCGCTTGCGATATTCTTTGTAGACTCGGTATTCAAACTGCATATGCCAAAGAGAAAATAAAAAGCTCCAAGGGCTTACTTTGGAGCTTTTTTCGTGTCCGAAAGCCCAATGCATAAAAATGTATAAATATAAATATGCATAAATATCGTATAAAATGTGTCTGCGAGTAAAAGACATGAGACTCTAAATGGTGTTCTTCTCAGACGGACACGTCTAAAACAGACGTTTTACAAGGTGTTTTTCTACCAAAGACAGTATAGAAATCACGGTAAAAATCTCGGTGTGACAGCAATTTTATCATAAAAAACAGCAAGATTGCAATTGACTTTTTATAGCTGTAAACTTAATGTAGTAGGTAGATATGGGGATTCGGATTTTAATTACTAAATTATTATATAGAAATAATGTTATTATATGGTGTAAGAAAAACCATTTATTTTGAATATAGCTAAAGTGTAATTATCATTGATTTTTTTGAAATTTTTGAACTAATATAGTATATAAGTTATACAAAAAATACAAATAATTCTATGGTGATATATGATAGAAATACTTGAAGGAACACATGAAATAATAAACTTTAAAAGTACACTTGGGATACGTCTTTTTAATAATGGAGAATATGAGGATTATCCGGAACATTGGCATACTGCTATTGAGATAATAATGCCGTTGAAGCATGGATACCAGGTGGTTATTGCAGGTAATAAATTTAGTCTTAATGAGGGAGATATATTTATTATAAATTCCGGTGTTCTACATTCACTAAAGGCGCCAAATATAGGTGAGAGGATAATACTGCAGTTTAGTGATTATATTTTATATTCTGTAAAAGGGATGGAAACACTATTGACGCTCCTTCCGGACTATATTTTTTTATAAGTGAAAACAATGATGTAGATAGAATCTATAGTTTTATAAAAAAAGCATATGGATGCTATTGCTGTAGAATATGATCAAAAAAAGTCATTTTTTTGAAGCATCTATATATGCAAACATTATTGAAATATTTGCATATTTGGGAAGAAATGCAATATGGGGTAGGACTATTACTAAAAAGGCCTGTATATAGTAATCCTTCAAAGAAAAAAAGGAGTATATGGAAACTATAATGATTGCTTGTAATTATATAAATGAAAAATTTTTACATCATAATTTCATTAGATGATGCCGCATCTATAACGGGTTTTTCAAAGTTTCATTTTTTTCCAGGATATTTAAACAGTGTATGAATATGACATTTTATGAATACTTGAATAATAGAAGAGTATCAAAGGCTGAGGAACTTTTAGCAAAGTCTGAATATACAGTACTGGATATTGCCTTAAGTTCAGGATTTTCATCTCTTAGTGCTTTTAATAGAACTTTTAGATCATTAAAAAATTGCTCACCATCAGAATATAGAAAAAAAGAGGATATAAGGAAATTTTAAACCGGGATGTAAAAACGATAAATTATTATTCATGTAGGGTGGATCTTTGTGTGAATAAAAAGGATGTGGGCTGTCAGATACCATCTGACAGCCATTACATATTATATAAAATTGATACCATAGAAGTCAAAGTTAGATCCGGGAAGGAAGATTAGTTTTATATCAGCTTTGCTGTCCAGTTTTGGGATTGCAAAGCTTTTATTTTTGTTTATATTTTCAAAGTATAGCATTTCTCTATAGGTATCCTTGGAGCTGTTTATTTCAAGTAAAATACCTGTCTTTGGAATCGGAGTGCTACCATATATAGTTATACTGTCTGTATTATACTCACTAAAAATCAAGATTATTAAATTCTAAGGTTACATTATTTCCTATATTTAGGATTTTTTTCCATCTGAAATGGTATAACTGTCACCATATATATTATCTACAAAACTTGCATTAAGGAAATATTTTTACTTTATTATATCTGTCAAATATAAAAACCTTTGATATGAACTTTTGCCTTTAGCAAAAAAAGAAAAATGGAATTTAGGCCTGTAAGTTTTTCATCGAGTTTCCAGGTAACTTTTTGATATACATTCCAAATTTTAGGTTTCTGATAAATATATTTTCCTATACAAATACCATTACTTATATCATCACCCCTATAGATTTCAAATTCGTAGGGGTCATCAGTAAGTGCAAAGATGTCCAGAGTAACAGTATCGGAGCCCATATCTGTAAAGTCAATATTTTTGAACCCTATAATGCTTATACCGTCTCTAGCTGTAGCAACTCCATTTTCATTTCCGTTTCCCAGTTCTCCGCAAGAAAAATCATATATTCCGGCACTGACATATTCAAAAGGATTTATATTTGCTATACCAAATCCGGATATAACAAACTCAAGTGAAGATATAATTCTTATACTGTCTCCTCCACATTTTGACATTGCCTTAAGTCTGAATGTACCATCACTTTTCGCAATTATTTTTGTAATATTATCCTCTGTAGAAAGTATTGCTATTTTTGTAGGTATATTTTTATCATTGACGATATCAAAAATAACATCCTTAAATTCAGTATCTGTAGGATAAAAATTGGTAATTATGACAGTTTCACTATTTTCAGGGTAAAGATGCATACCATTTGATGAATGCAGCTTAATGGTCCTTGGAAGAACAAAATTCAACTTACTATCAAGCTTAGCTTCATATGTTTGCAAATTATCAATACAAGTATTTTGTACTAAATCAAATATTTTTGAACATGAAACGAGTCCATTGCCATAAACGCTCACGGTTACAGAATATGTATTATTCAAAGGCCTTATTATTCCCAAAAGCTTTCCATTAAAAAGTCTTTTTATATTTGTTATGTACTCATCTGAATCTGTGCTGTCACCATTGTCCATAGCAAGCAGAGTACCTCCATATACATTCATATGTATATAATTATTGGCATTTTCGACTATATATCCTTCTCTATCCAGGACATAAATATTTGCAAATATAAGCTCATATCCGTCACAATGAATGTATTCCAAATTTATATTTAAAGAATAAGCATCTCCAAAAGAATGTCTTACAGTTCTTAAAACCTCATTGCCGTCTTCATCACAGGCTATAGCCATTAATTCTCCACTTTCATATGGGATTTGCCATATACCTATAAAATTTTTCCTACTTTCCTTATCAAGCTCCCTTATACCTTGACTTTTACCATTTAAAAACAGTTCTACTAAAGGTGCATTAGAGGCAACCAATATGTCAATAAGTTGTTCATCATTAAAATCCCAGTATGGATAAATATGTAACATTGGTGAGGTTTTAAAATTTTTCCATGCGGACTGTATTATATAGAAGGAGTCCTTTGGAAATCCTGCAGTGTCAATCTGACCAAGGTAAGAATTTTTTGTATGATAGGGTGTGGGTTCACCTATATAATCGAATCCACTCCAAATAAACTGGCCGGCACTGAAATTGTAATTTACATCAGTTAGAAGACATTCTTGCATAGATTTAGCGCCCCAGCTGGTTGGAGAGTTTCCAAGAGCAGAGCATTGGAAATCATCATCTGCAAGTATTGAAGAGCCGTAGGGAAAGTGGTAAATACCTCTTGAAGATGCAATGGAGGAGGTTTCACTACCATATATTACCCATTGTGGGTACAGTTTGTGATGTGGAGCATAATACTTGTCGCCATAATTGTATCCGACCATATCCAACAGATCGGCACATTTTTTTGCACCTTCCCATGGCATATAGTTGGAGCCCATAGTTCTAAAGGCATTTTTAAGAGGGTCATGTTTATCAACCTCAGTAAGTAAGGATTTGCATATATTAAATCCATTTTTACCTAGATTAGTATCTGATATCTCATTTCCTATGCTCCATAGAATAACTGAAGGATGATTTCTATCTCTTCGAATCCATGATGCAACATCTTTTTTGTACCATTTCTTAAAAAATCTACTGTAATCATATTCTGTTTTAGGATGCTCCCACATGTCAAATGCTTCATTTATAACCAAGAAGCCCAATTCATCAGTTAGTTTTAACGTATGAGAATCTGGCATATTGTGGGAGAAGCGTATAGCATTCACCCCCATATCCTTTAGAAGTAGTAGTCGTCTTTTCATAAATGCGCCATCGTATACAGCACCCAAAGCACCTGATTCAGTGTGTTCACAAACACCTTGGAGCTTTACTTTTTTTTCGTTTAATATAAAGCCTTTATCAGGATGAATTTCTATTTTTCTAAAGCCGACAAAAGTACTCAAAGAGTGAATTATTTCATCGGATCTTAGTAGTGTACATTTTAGCTCATATAAGTTCGGCTCATCAATATCCCAGATATATGGATTTTCAATATAAAATTCAATTTCTTGAAAACTATCAAGATTGTCAAATTTTAAATGTGTACTGTTGCAATGTTTTCCCTCATTTGAAGGATTCTTAAAGTTAAGGCTTAATTCCAGACTTAGGTATTCACAAATATTGTTTATTTCGATATTTAGATTTACTTTCCAAATATCATTCTGCAATTTTGAAGCATGAAAATATATGGAGTCATTTACGATATGTGTTTTTTTGGTACAATATCAATATATACATCTCTATATATACCTGCTCCTGAATACCAGCGACTATTTGGATATTGGAAATTTACAGATACAATTACTTCATTAATACCTCTTTTTAGGTATTTTGTGATATTTATTTCAAAGCTTGTATACCCGTATTTCCATTCAAATACTTTTAATGTCATTTATATATATTTCACTATCCATATATATACCACCAAACCTGATAATATAATCATATTCATCAAGATTATCATTGCAGTAGAAGTTTTTCTGATACCAGCCCTTAGAATTTTCATAAAGATTTGAAACATTTCCTATAAGCCAGTCATGAGGTAATGAAATATTTACGGCAGAGGATAGGTTTTTCTTGAATGAGAACAAATCAGATTTATTATCTAATTTTAAAAATTTCCAATTGTCATTAAACTTTTTCATATGCTGTTTCCTTTTTTGAGAGAAGTCTTACACTTGCTGCTCTGTAAGCCATATCTTGCTTGTCCAAGGGATGAAGGTCATTTTCTTCACCAAGGTCTATATTATCGATATATAAAACATTAGGTAAATTTGTTGCTGCTCTTTGAGCTTGTCTAATTATATTCCAGTTGTTAGTACCGGATATGTCTATCTTACATTTTGGAAGTCCGATAATGCTGAAATGAAGATGTGGTATTTTCCAATGCTCACGCCAATTCATTATCAAATTTTTCAGTAGTTCTTCATATTCGTATGGATTTGAGTCATTGGACTCACCTTGATACCATATGACGCCTGCATTTGAAATATAAAATGCAGGTGTCAACATACCATAGAATATACCGGTTGGAATATTATTGGGGAAAAATATCGCTTCACAACCTGTATCTTCTACAATGATTTCATAGTTCCATATACCGGTCAAATCGTATTTTTTCTGAATATCATCAAAATATATTTCATATTTCTTGTGTGGTGTAAATCTGCCTTCAAAATTATTACATACAAGTCTAATAAGGATTTCATTTTCACCGGTATGCAATAAGTTCTTATTAATTTGATACTTTCGTGGAGGATATTTGTACTCAGTACTTCCGACAAAGATACCGTTCACATAGACTTTGTCAAAATCAGCAATAGTACCAAGATATAAAATAGCGTTTCTTGTTGATGACTGTATTAGATTATAATCCTCAGATGAGATAAGAAATTTCTTCTTTAAGTACACTAATCCACAAAAATTACCGATTTTTGTATCTTTAAAGAAATTTGGCAACTCTATACTTTTATTGAATAATAGTTTTTTTCTGAAATCATATTTATTTCGTTTATATTATATTTTTTTCAAAAAAAGCTTTTTTTCCGAGTAATCTAAAAACCTTTTGTCTGTCAAATTGTATTTTTTTCTGATTAGAGAAGAAATCATTAAAGTATTCGGATCTTTGAACTTGTATAAAAGTTCAAGACTCTTTGAGTTATGTATATATTTCTCTTGCATAAAGCTTTCTATGGGACTGCCTCCCTTAGAGATATTTACAAAGCCTATTGGAATGTTTTGCTTTGTAAACATATATTGAGCATAAAAAAATATCCAAATGCAGATACATCTTCAAAATCTTTATTTATACAGCTACGCCAAGAAGCACAAATAAAATCTTTTGAAATATTGCCTTCAAGGGAGAGATTTTCAAATACTTTAAATTCTTTTATAAAAGGATTTCCCGGTTCTAAGGGATATTTCTCTCTGACTCTCGATATAGGCAATTCCATATTTGATTGTCCTGCGCAGATAAAAATATCGCCTACATTAACATTTAATTTAATTTCATCTTCCATATTTTTTATAATGAGTGGGAAATTGATTCCGGGTGAAGCCGCCACTTTAAATAGAAATTCACCGTTTTCCCCTGAAACACAGGAGTAGTGTTTGCCTTGAAAATCTATATCAACTTGAGTATTAGGTAGAGCAATTCCCCAAATATTGGTAGAATTTCCTCTTTGTATTACACAACCTTCTGCTATATATTTTGGTAATTTCAAATTCATATCATCTCCTATTAAGTACAGATAGATTAACTTTACAATATAAATCATATATGAAATAAAAATCTGTTATCTTATTACATAGTTGCGAAAAAAATGTCAAATCTTGCTAGATGTAAAGTATAAAAATAAAAAGACAGTGTTTTATAGTTAAATGATAGAAAAAAATTGATTGATTATAATATTTAGTAGTTAGTATAATTTAAGTGTAGATTTATGCAATATTATATTAGAAAGTGTAATAGGTATGAATATAGAAGAAAAAAATTTTTATTATTAATAAAAAAATATTTTTTTAATAGTAGGTATATTCTTTGTTTTTTTATTATTGGGATTGGAATGATCATTTTTATACATAATAAAAATATTTGAAATGGTAAGAAGTGAAACGGAATTTATGGCAGAAAGTATAGAGGATGATTTGAGCAGATATAAAGATTGGTTTATAACTATTAATCTAAATGAAGATGTACAAGACTTTTTGGATGGTAACAGTAAGTCTGATACTTTTCTTAGAGCTGGAAAAGGCTCTTGAGCAGATGGGAAATGTAAATGAAAATATAAATTTTGTACTGCTATTTAGTGAGAATGGAGAGAAGAAGCAAATAAGAAGTGGCAGAAGAGGAGTACAGAGTTGGTTTTCTACATATGAGAAAAGGATTAGAGAAGATTATTATGCCGATTCATATAGTATAAATGGTGGAATATATATAAATTTTTACAAAGGAATATAGTAGTAAGTATTCATTAGGATTTTATTATAATATATACTCTACAAAGCAAATAGGTAAATGTTTGGGAATACTATATTTAAATACTGAAGATAAATATTTTAGACATGTGATGGACGATAAACAAGACGGCTTATTTTTTAAACAGACATATATAGTATATGATGATGGAACTATTCTTGCATCAAACAGAGAAGATGAAATTGGTAAAAAGCTAAAAAAATACAATTTATTAAAAGACGAGGACAAGCTTGTATACAATATAACTGGAGTGTTAGCTTACAAAAAAATAAGTGACTATAATATGTATTATGTAGTAGAACTGAATTGGAGTTCCCTTTTCTTTGAAAGTATGGGAATTATTTTAATATTAATTATTTCTCTGTCACTTCTGTTTTTTGTCATCAGCAAGTTGACAGTAAAGGTTATAAATAAAGCATACAGTCCTTTGGAAGATATGGTAAAGGCTATGGAACAGGTATCTGATGATGGACTAATGGTAAGGATTCCGGAAAACACCACAGATAGAGATATTATAGTGATAATAAAGGGGTATAACAAAATGATGGATAAGATAAATGAATTGCTTAATAAAGTAAAAGAAGAAGATGAACAGATGATGAACATTAAGTTGAATGCATTACATTCTCAAATTCAGCCACATTTTCTATATAATACGTTGGATTGTATACATTGGAAGGCACTTTTAAGTAATAATAGAGATATATCTGACATGGTGAAAGCTCTGGCAGGGTATTACAGAATATGTTTGAGTGGAGGAAAGGATATTATTAATCTTGAAAAAAAGAAGTTGAATATCTTGAGAATTATTTATACATACAGAAAGTAAGATATGGAGATATATTGGATTATAGAATACATATGGAAAAAAAGAACTGAATAAATACCAAATTCCAAAAACTTACATTGCAGCCACTTATCGAAAAACTCTATATATCATGGTATTAAGATGGAAAAAGAATAAAAAGGGACATATTAACATATTTATAAAAAAAGATGATGATATTATTTTAATAGAGATAGAAGATAATGGAGTAGGTATGACTGATGAAGAAATTATTGAAATAAATAAGAATATAGCAGACTTCGATAAAGAATTTGGCTATGGAGTAAGGAATGTAAATCGTAGAATAGAACTATTTTATGGTAAAGGATATGGGCTAAACTATAGAAAGAATAGACTTGGAGGAGTAACAGTGAGTATAAAAATACCTTGTAGAGAGGATAAAAAGTCATGATAATGTTGATCGTAGATGATGAAAGAATGATTAGGGAGGGGATAAAAGCAGCATTGCCATGGAAGGATATTGGTATTAATGAAGTGCTTCTTGCAAGTTCAGGTGAGGAGGCACTTGAAATAATGAAACATAATGATGTAGATATTATTATTACAGATATTAATATGCCATATATGACAGGGATAGAGCTGGTAAGAACAATAGGGGAGAAGTATAAAGAGGTTAGATGTATTATTTTGACAGGTTATGATGAATTTGATTATGCTAGAGACTGTATTAGAGCAGGTGTTGTTGAGTTTTTATTAAAACCGGTAGATGAAGAGCTTCTAATGAATTCTGTAAGTAAGCAGGTACAGACGATAAAAGAACGAAAAAAACAAGAACATGAGACAACATACTCGACAAGAATATATGGTAGTATGCAACAGTTGTCTCTTGAAAAGCAAATGCTTGCATTGATACAAAATAAAGATATAAATGAAAATGCAAATAAGATATGTGAGCTATACAAATGCGAAAAGAATATAGAAATAATAGTGGGAGTATTTGTGCCGGAAATAAGATGGAAAAGTTTTAAATATGATCAGCTAGACTATATATCTATAAAAAATATGATTATGGAATATATAGATGGAAGTAAAGCCGGTATTACGTTTACAGACCAGGAAGATAATATAACTGTTTGTTTTTTTATAGGAGAAAAAAAGTGATGAACTTGAAAAAGAATTGAAGTAATAATAAATCTTATAAAAGAGGAATATGATATTAAATCAGAATTTTCACTTGGTAATAAGGTTGAAGGGTTTGAAAAACTTATACCTGTCATACAATGATGCAATATATAGAATTGAAGAGAAGACGGTATCATATAATAGACTCTTGAATAAAGAAAAAGATAGACTTGAGATGTATAGAGAGGTATATAGTGAACTGAAAAAACAGATGAATCAGGCTGTAGGAAATACAAATCTTATTATACGGATTTGGGATACATTTTATTCAACTATAGATGCATATAATATTTCGGATGAATATGCTAGAAGATGTTGCTTTGAAATAGCTTCTACACTTTATTTTTACCTATCGCATGGAGGTTGGAGAAAAAAATGATATTGATTTACATGTGTTAAGTTCAATGCTATTAAATTGTAGCAGAATAGAGCTTTATAATATAACAAAAAAATTTTTATTGAAAAAAACTGATAAATATGGAAGAAGAGGATGCAAATGAAATGATATCATCAATAAAAAGATATATCAAAAATGCATTTGGCAGAAGAAATAAATGTATCAAAGTTATCTGAAATTTTTTTATCTCAGTCCCAACTATTTTTTTCTAGGATATTTAAAAAAGACATCCGGAGAAGGCTGTAATGAGTATATTGTAAGGAAAAAGAATGGAAAAAGGCAAAGATTTTTATTGGAAACAACAAATATAAAGGTTGTTAGGATTGCAGCAGATGTGGGATACAAGGATACAAATTATTTCTCATTAACATTTAAAAAAATGTTGGAGTATCTCCATTGCAATATAGAGAAAAAAATAGAAGGTAGGAAGTATATGAGACGAAAATTTTTCAATTAAGTACTTTTTGTATTTTTTTGATGTGTATATTTTTATTAAATGGATGTATAGGAAAAAAATGAGAAAAACAGCTAAAAAAAGAACAGATCAATCCTGCATTTATTGCAGAAGGTATAAGGAGAATAAGTATAAAGAAAGAAGATAGAGTTATCTTTGATGTAGAATATAAGGAGGATAATAGTGAGTTACCATATTTATTTTGGAAAAATACGATGATCCTTATAATATTCCGTTATCCATAGATACAGAAAGGCTTCTAGAACTATTTAATAAATTGGTTGACTTACAAATTTCGATGAAAGAAATCAGCAATGATGATACTACCAAATACAAAGAAGAAAGTATAGCAGAGATTTATTTGGAGTTTAACCAATTAAACAATGACAAAAAAGAAGGCTCTTTTAAAGCAGAAGCTGATAGTATGACGACTATATGTATTTCAAGATATAACGAAAAAGTATTATGCTTATTACAAATCGGATCCTACAAAGTTATTTGAGATAAATAGTTATGATATTGAAAGTATTTTAAATACAAAAAGCTTTTGATATTATTTTTGAAAAATTACACCAATAATAGAACTTTCAAAAGTTAAACAGATAGTAGTAGAAAGAGATGGTGTGAAAAAGGAGTGGACCGGCAAGGAAAACCATATGGATGATGTACTTAGTGCTTTTATGTCAGTATTTGCAACAGATGAATATACCGGGGAATACCCAACAGGAGAGCTTATTTGTACGGTGGATTATTTGGGATATAATAAAAAAGATGATTTGAATGTAAATTATTATAGCTATGATGAAAACAGTGTGGTAGTTGTGGTAGATAAAAAGGCATTATTTATGGCTAATAAAAAGGATTTATATGAAGCTTTAAAGTTAATAGAATAATATTAGAAATAGAAACCATCAGGATATTAATAAGATCTTGATGGTTTTTATAAAATTATAAAAGGTAAGGAAATTATAGTAATCGGATAGATTATTAAATATATATATAAAACTGAAAATGATATTATTTCAGTATCAAATAAAAGGAGGAACGAAGTTTGAAGAAGGGAAAACTAGTACAAGTATTTTTGCTATCATCATCAATAGTTATGTTAACTGCATGTGGTGGAAAGGGCAATACAACCGCAGATGGGGCAGATACAGGAAATGAGAAGGAAATAGTATTCTGGAATATAGGTACTGAAGAGATAGATAAAGCTATTTACAATAAAGCTATAGACCTCTTTAACTCAACTACCACATCAGGTTACAAGGTAACAAGTGTGCCAATTCAAAATGACAATTATAAAGAAAGACTTGTCATAGCAATGAGTTCAGGGCAATGCCCGGATATGTATATAAGCTGGTCAGGTGGTCCTATGAATGAGTATATAGAATCAGGACATGCAAAACCTATAACAGATCTGTTTAAAAATAGTGAATTACCTAATAAGCTGATGGATGCGGCTATTGCACAGGCAACATATAAAGATGATGTATATGCAGTACCTTTTAAGAATGTTGCACTTTCAGGTATTTACTATAATAAAGATATATTTGCAAAGTATAATTTACAAGAACCAAAGACCGTAAAAGAGTTGGAAAATGTATGTGATACTCTACTTGCGAATGGTATTACTCCTTTTGCACTGGCTAATGCTCCGAAGTGGACAGGGTCGATGTATTTTATGAACCTTGCTGCCAGAAAGGGTGGATTGGAGCCATTTAATGAAGCAGTAGCAGGCACAGGAAGCTTTGAGTCAGAGAGCTTTATATATGCCGGAAATAAGATAACTGAATGGACTAAGAAGGGATATTTTCCGGAGGGCGTGAATTCACTCAGTGAAGATGATGGACAGTCAAGACAGCTACTTTATCAAAATAAAGCAGCAATGGAGCTTATAGGAAGCTGGTTTACAGGAATTGCAAAGCAGGATAGTGAAGAGTTTTATCAGAAATTGGGTTGGTTCCCATTTCCGGCAGTAGATGATTCAAATGTAGATTCATCTATTATGATTGGAACTATTGGTGATAACTTTATATCATTTAATTGTGATGGTGATAAGCTAAAAGCCGCATTTGAATGTGCAACAAAATTTTCGGATGATGAAGTTGTGAATCTTATGATTGAGCAGGGGCAAATACCACCATTAAAAGGTATAGAATCACGAGTAACAGAGCCTATAAGTAAGATGATAATCGAAGCAGCAAATAAAGCATCTTCTACACAGCTCTGGTATGACCAGTATCTTCCACCGGCAGTAGCACAGGTACACCTGGATACAAGTCAAGAACTTTTTGGTTTAACAATGACTTCAGAAGAAGCAGCTAAAAAAATGCAAGATGCAATGCAAGATTATATAAAAGAAAAAGCTAATTAAAAGGAGGGTACATGAAACTGGCAGGAAAGAGGCAAAGAGATATACATATAGCTGCGACAGTATTTTTAATACCGGTTGTACTATTTTTGATTGTATTTATATTTTATCCTATTGTAGACACATTTATTACTTCATTTTATAAATGGAATGGAATATCAGTAGATAAGACATTTGTAGGCCTCACAAATTGGATGAATTTGCTTAAGGACGGAAAGTTCTTTGCCGGATTTAAGAATAATTTGATTGTAATGTTCCTGTCTGTATGTATACAAATCCCGCTGGGATTACTTCTTGCAACACTGATTGATTTTGGTGGTAAAAAGATGACATTATTTAAAATTCTTTGGTTTATTCCACTCCTAATGTCATCTGTTGCTATTGGTTTTTTGTTTACATATGCCCTTGCTACTAATGGGGGTATGATAAGCAGTATATCAACTTTTTTGGGTGGTAAGAATATAGATTTACTTGGAAATCCCAAAACCGCACTATTTACAGTAATTGGAGTAATGGCATGGCAGTTTACACCATTTTATATGGTATATTGTATGGCAGCATATACAAATATATCTACGGATATATTTGAGGCGGCTACTATAGATGGAGCAAATAAGTGGCAATATTTTTTAAAAATTGCATTGCCACTTCTGACTCCCTCATTGAAAAGTGCGGCTATACTTTCAATGGTAGGTTCATTAAAATATTTTGATTTGGTATATGTAATGACCGGTGGAGGCCCGGGAACATCTACAGAGCTTATGGCAACATATATGTACAAGCAGTCATTTGTGAATTTTAATATGGGGTATGGCTCAGCAGTGGCAGGCGGTATGTTTATATTGATTTCTATAATTTCTCTGGTTACTTTGAGCGTGTTAAACAAAAATAAGGAGGAAGCATAGAGATGGTGGATAAAAAGATAACACCTATAAAGTTTATATTAGGTATATTTGTGATTTTTTGGTCTTTAGTAGCAGCCCTTCCATTTGTGTTTATGGTGTTGAACTCATTTAAAGATAAGTTTGAAATTTTGACAGAGGGTGTATTTGCAATACCAAAGAAGTTTGAAATTACCAATTATGTAAATGTTATAAAAGGTAATTTTATACACTTCTTTATAAACTCAGTTATAGTAGTTGTAGTTGCTTTGAGTATACTTTTATTTATCTCAGCTTGTGCTTCTTACCCACTTTCAAGGTTTAAGTTTAATCTTGCAAAACCTTTATATGGAGTAATTGTTGCGTGCATGTCAATACCTATTCATATCACATTGATACCCGTATTTAAGATGTCACAGGCTTTACATGTATATGATTCAATAGTAGCACTGATTGGTCCATATGTGGCTACGGCAATACCGATATCGGTATTCATTTTAACAAGTTTTATGAGGGGGATCCCAAAGGAAATAGAGGAATCGGCTGAAATTGACGGTTGTAATAAATTTCAGATGTTTTTTAAGATAATTTTTCCGCTTGCAAAGCCGGGTCTTGCAACTCTTGCAATATACAATGGCGTAAATATGTGGAATGAATTTAGTTTTGCTTATACACTTACACAGTCAGCAAAAAATAAAACACTTCCATTGGCGGTTTGGGAATTTCAGGGGCAGTATTCTATGAATACACCTATGATTATGACAGTATTGACACTTACAGTTATACCTATGATATTGTTGTTTGCATTTATGCAGGAGCGTTTAGTAAAGGGAATGACAGCAGGTGCTGTGAAAGGATAATTGTTACAGGGAGAATATATGGGAAGAGAATGGCACGTATCTAAAGGGTTCAGATAAGGCAAATGGAAGTTTAGAATCACCGTTTTTGACTATTTCAAAGGCGGCAAATTTAGCCTTGGCCGGAGATAGAGTAATTGTTCATGAGGGAATATATAGAGAGGATGTAGACCCTAGGCATGGAGGAATTGATACTAATAACAGAATTGTATATGAGGCAGCAGAGTCTGAAAAGGTAATAGTAGCAGGTACTGAAATAGTAAAAAATTGGGAGAAACTTAAAGATAGTACAGTCTGGAAACTTACTTTGGAAAACAGCTTTTTTGGAGATTATAATCCTTATGCGCAAAGAGTTTTTGGAGATTGGTTTGTTGCACCACTAGATATAATTCTTCATACAGGTGAAGTATATTTAAATGGAAAATCATTCTATGAAGGAAAAGATTTGGATGAAGTGAAATCTCCACAAAAAAGGACTCATGGAGTAAATCCGCCCTGGACTAAGAGATTAGAGGAGATAAGGAATCCGGAGGATACATTATATAGATGGTGCTGTGAGGTTGATGGTGAAAATACATATATCTATGCAAACTTCCATGACTTTGACCCAAATAAGGAGACAGTTGAAATAAATGTAAGAAAACATTGTTTTTATCCTACAAAAACGGGAAGAGATTATATTACTGTCAGAGGATTTGAGATGTATGGTGCGGGCCACACCTTGGACCCCTCCTACAGCAGATCAGCCGGGACTTCTTGGTGCTAACTGGAGTAAGGGATGGATTATAGAAAATAATATAATACATGATTCAAAATGCAGTGGAATAAGCCTTGGTAAAGAAGGTCTAACAGGAGATAACTGGGCTTGAGATATAATAGGGATACAGAGGAAAAAGCTTGATAAATAGGAGCTTTCAGCACTGTATCCCTATTTTTAAAATCAAACAAAATATCGAAAAGGAGGCTTTTATGATATGTAAAAGAATATTTCAAACCATTATGTCAGTTATTCCATTAGCAAAGGCGGTGGAGAATAAATGAGATGGATAATAAAAATAATTTTATTTCCAATCAGCTTGCTGTTAAGTATTCTTACTGCATTTTTAATATTCTTGCTTAGCGTAGGAACAGCAATCCTGTATTTGCTTATGCTGATGTGTGTATTTGTTGCCATAGGCTCATTCTTTATGCTACACAACACAAGAGCAGCAATAGAAGCACTCATTATAGGATTTCTACTAAGTCCTTACGGAATACCGATGATAGGAACTGTAATTATAGCTTTTATACAAGGAATCAATGAAGCCATAAAATCAATATAAAAAAATTTCATAAAAAATGGTTACCAAGGGCGATAGATAAAAAAACTATCGTCTTTTTTTAGTGAAAAAATATCATGGAAAGGAGAGCTTTTAGATGAGTATGTATTTATTTGATGAACAACCTATCGTTGCAAATAAGACATTGGCAAGAGAGATAGGTTTAAATGAAGCTCTTATCTTACAGCAAATAAACTATTGGATAGAAATAAATAAGAAATCCGCAATAACTTCTATGACGGAAGATATTGGACATATAACTCAATAAGAGCATGGCAGGAAAAAAAGATTTTTGACTATATGAGTTTCGATACTGTAAAAAGAACCTTTGCGAAGTTGGAAAAAGGCAGGTTTTTCTACTCGTAGGAAACTACAATAAAGATCCAAGAGATAAAACAAAATGGTACAGCATAAATACCGAAAAAGCTGGAGGAACTTTATATTGAAATTGAGAACAAAAAAAGAAAAAAAGAAGAATTACAAGCCTTAGAAAAAGCTGTGCCTAATGCATTAGGGCAAAATGCACCAATGGAAAAGTGCAAAATCCACCAATGCACAAGTGCAGATTGCACCAATGCAACAGAGCAAAATCTGCCAATGCAAAATGGCAATATGCCCCAACCATTACCAGAGAATACTACAAATAATTCATCAAAGATTACTACAGATAATTCCACCCATCATTCCGTCATAGATGCCGAGTATTCAGAACCAAGAAAAAAAGGATGGACGGAGAGGCGGAAGAGAAAAACAAAAAAATATATCAGAACTGCTTAGATGAGTTAAGAACACAGACAGGCTATTATGAACATCTTGAGTTGGGCAATAAATTTATAGTTAAAGACTTTGATGAGATATTAAAGATACTGGCAGATATTATGATACTTGATGATAGAGAGTTTGTTACAATCAATCAAACGAAGCTTCCTGCACATATAGTAAAAGAAAGATTTAGAAAACTTAGATCAGAGCATTTAGAGTATCTGTCAGATATTATTAAAGAAAATGAATACAAGATCAGGAATATTAGAGCATTTGTCCTAACAGCAGCATATAATGCACCAAGTGGGATAGATGCACATTACTCTGCCCTTGTAAGCTATGATATGAGAGGAGGATATTGAATGTGATTAACGAAGAAATTGCAAGAAAGACACTCAGCCTTGAGGTTAAGGGTGCCAAAGTAACCGGAAAACTTCTTTTAGCCCTGCTGAAAAAACTGATGAAAGAAGCAAAAAAACTGGGAGGACTTGAAAAACTCGTTAAAGTAAACGGAAATGAAGTCAAGCTCAAAGATATGGCGAAAAAAGGACAACTGGAAGAAATACCGGTAGAAGAAGCGGAACTGAAAGAACTGAAAAAAGAATTGAACAAATACGGGGTTAAGTTTTCGGTGATGAAAGATAAGGAAACAGGCAAATACTCCGTATTTTTTCAAGCCAAAGATATGAAAATGATGGAGAAAGCCTTTAAAAATGCTCTTGCAAGCTCAGAAAGAAAAACGGAACGGAAAGAATCCATTCGTAAAAATATCGAGAAGTTTAAAGAGATGGCAAAAAATACTGTTTCTAAAGATAAAGTTAAGAATGAACAAAAGGAGCAGAGCCTATGAGCAGCTTGATAACATTTGAAAATATGGAATTTGAGAAACTCACTGTAATGGAAAAAGACGGTGAGTTTTTCTTTATCGGAAAAGAAGTAGCTGAAAAGCTTGGATATTCTAATACGAGAGATGCACTGGTAAGACACATTGCGGAAGAAGATAAGGGAGTCGTGAAACACGACACCCTTGGTGGTAGACAGTCATTTACGATAATCAACGAGTCCGGTCTTTACTCTCTTATCCTATCTTCCAAGTTACCACAGGCAAAGGACTTTAAAAGATGGGTAACCACAGAGGTATTGCCGAGTATTCGTAAGAATGGCGGATATATCAAAAATCAAGAAAAAATGAGTAATGAAGAAATATTGGCAAATGCGGTACTCCTTGCCAATCACCTGATTGCTGAAAAAGAAAAAATCATAGAAGATTTAGAGCCGAAAGCCAAGTATTTTGATGAACTGGTGAATAACCATCTGCTTACCAATTTCAGAAATACAGCAAAAGAGCTTCATATCCCGCAAAAAGTATTCATTCAATTCCTCATAGACAAGAAACTTATTTATCGGGATAAGAAAAGTAGACTTCTACCCTATGCCAAGAACAACAAGGGATATTTTGAGGTAAAGGAATGGTGCAAAGAAGGAAGTGAAGCGGTCGTGATACAGACCTTTGTAATACCGAAAGGCAGGCACTACCTATTACTTTTGATTGGGGGTGAAGAGACTTGTGATAGATAAGATATTAAAGGACATTAAAGGCTTATTTAAGGTTCAAGATAAGGTAAAGTTTGCAAAGCAAAACATTCCCTATCTTGCATTTTTCTATATTGGGAATATTTTCTCCTATCATGTGAGAAGCTATACCGGCGGAGATGTAATAGACAGGATATTTCAAGGAATACTTGAGCTTAATACGATGAGTTTTATCCCAAGCATACATCTTATTGATATACTGGTAGGAGTTGGAGTAGCAGCCTTAATTAAATTTATTGTCTATACCAAAGGTAAAAACGCCAAGAAGTTTAGACAAGGAAAAGAGTACGGCTCGGCAAGATGGGGAAATAAAAAAGACATCGAGCCATATATGGACGAGAAGTTTCAAAACAACATCTTGCTAACACAAACAGAACGACTGACAATGAATGGCAGACCGACAAATCCGAAGTATGCGAGAAATAAAAATGTACTTGTCATAGGAGGTAGTGGAAGTGGTAAGACGAGGTTTTATGTCAAACCGAACCTTATGCAAATGCACTCGTCATATTGCGTAACCGATCCGAAAGGAACGATAGTCCTTGAGTGTGGCAAAATGCTTGAAGATAACGGATATGAGATAAAAAAATTTTTAAATACCATCAACTTCAAAAAAAGAGTATGAAATACAATCCCTTTGCTTATCTTAGAAGTGAAAAAGACATACTCAAATTGGTACAGACAATCATTGCAAACACCAAGGGCGAGGGAGAAAAAGCAGGTGAAGATTTTTGGGTGAAAGCCGAGAAACTTTACTATACAGCACTTATCGGATACATTTTCTATGAAGCTCCAAGAGAAGAAAAGAACTTTGCAACTCTCCTTGATATGATCGATGCGTCTGAGGTCAGAGAAGATGACGAAACATACATGAATCCGATAGACAGACTCTTTGAAGCATTGGAAAAGAAAGAGCCTACACACTTTGCAGTGAAGCAATACCGAAAAATATAAACTTGCTGCCGGAAAAACAGCGAAAAGTATATTGATTAGCTGTGGTGCAAGGCTTGCTCCCTTTGATATTCAGGAACTTAGGGACTTGATGAAAGAAGATGAACTGGAGCTTGATACACTCGGAGATAGAAAGACTGCCCTCTTTGTTATTATCTCCGATACCGATGATACCTTTAACTTTGTGGTATCAATTATGTACTCACAGCTATTTAATCTTTTATGTGATAAAAGCCGATGATGTATATGGTGGAAGATTGCCAGTTCATGTAAGATGCCTACTTGATGAGTTTGCAAATATCGGCTTAATTCCAAAGTTTGAAAAGCTGATTGCCACAATCCGAAGCCGAGAGATTTCAGCAAGTATTATATTGCAGGCACAATCTCAGTTAAAGGCAATCTACAAAGATAATGCCGACACGATTGTAGGTAACTGTGATAGTACCTTGTTTCTTGGTGGAAAAGAGAAAACAACATTAAAAGAACTTTCGGAAACACTGGGAAAAGAAACCATCGACCTATATAACACATCGGAAACAAGATCGAATCAAAAGAGTTTTGGGCTGAATTATCAAAAGACCGGTAAAGAGCTGATGAGCCAAGATGAAATAACCGTTATGGACGGCGGTAAATGTATCTTTCAGCTTAGAGGCGTCCGCCCTTTTCTATCGGATAAATTCGACATTACAAAACACAAGAACTATAAGCTCTTGGAGGACTATGACAAGAAGAATGTCTTTGATATAGAGGGGTATATGAAAAGACGGGGCAAAGCAAAACTGAATAGGGAAACAGTTATTACAAGAATGCAGTAAGTCTAAAAATAGATTTGCTGCTTTTTTCATGTAAAAAGCAGGAGGTAAAATGATCAGAATCAGAAGTCCTACTTAATACAACAGGATGAAACATGCAAAAACTGAACAGCAGCGTTATGAAGCGATTGAAAACTTAAACTTTCAGTCGCTTTTTTTATTGAAAAGAAAAGGAGAAATTAAATATGAAGCAGGAAATGATGAACATCAATGCCAACTTGGTTGCAGAGCCTATTTTCTCAAGTTTTGAAAAAGACGGAGAAACGGTAGAAGTCGTTAATTTTGCACTTGTAAAGAAGTACGGGAAAGGCAAGGAATATATCAACTGTGCCGCTTACGGTGAAAAGGTGGAAACAGCGAAAGACTTTGTAAAAGGCGATCTCATTCATATCTTTGGATATTTCAAAGAGCGTGAAAAAGACGGTAAGACTTACAAAAACTTTGTAGTGAAGTCATACAACAAAATTGAAAAGAAAGAAAATAAGGAGGAAGAATAAAATGGAATTTTTTACACAGGCAGTAGATGTACTAAAAGGTATTGGTAATGGCGGTAGGAGCAGGACTCGGTGCGTGGGGCGTGATCAACCTGATGGAAGGTTACGGGAACGACAATCCCGGCGCCAAGAGCCAAGGCGTGAAGCAATTGATGGCGGGAGGCGGTATCGTCCTTATCGGTTTAAAACTCATTCCGCTTCTTGCCAATGTACTAAAGTAGGAAGAAAAGGAGCGATGAAATGTTTGGGATATTCGACAAGATAGAAGAATTTTTCAAGGAGCTTCTACTGGGCGGTATCCAAGCAAACTTAGAGTCCATGTTTCTTGACATCAACAATCAGGTTGGGAAAGTGGCAGCAGATGTAGGACAGACACCGATGGGATGGAACGGAGAAGTATTTAACTTTATCAAGAGTATTAACGACTCCGTTATCATTCCAATAGCAGGACTAATCATAACGGCAGTCCTTTGTATCGAGCTCATCAATATGGTCATGCAAAAGAACAATATGCACGATACGGACACTTTTGAGTTTTTTAAGTACATCATCAAGATGTGGATTGCCGTATGGTTAGTATCCCATGCCTTTGAATTTTCGATGGCAGTCTTTGATGTGGCACAAAGTATGGTAAACAAAGCGGCGGGGGTGATTAACACCTCTGCTGTTGTTTCGGGAGATCAAATTGTTCAGATGGTAGAAGCTTTAAAAGATAAGGGACTTGGAGAACTCATTATGATTCTCTTTGAAACCTCACTCATTAAGGTTGCCATACAGGGAATCTCCATTGTTATCATGCTCGTTGTGTATGGAAGAATGTTTGAAATCTATGTTTACTCATCGGTTTCAGCCATACCTTTTGCGACAATGGGAAACAAAGAATGGGGACAGATCGGAACAAACTACATTAAAGGACTGTTTGCCCTTGGACTGCAAGGACTTTTTTTAATGGTTTGTCTTGGAATTTACGCAGTATTAGTTAAGACAATACAGATTACAGACATTCATACCAGTACCTTCACGATACTTGGGTATGCGATTTTGTTGGGACTGATGATGTTAAAGAGCGGAACACTGGCAAAAAGTGTATTAAACGCACACTAAAAAAGAAAGGAAGATAGTATGAAGAAAAGAAAAACAATATGGAAAGCAGCACTTCTTGTAACAGGTATTGCCTTTGTGATGGATAGCATGAAAAATCATAAGAAAATGAAAGAACTGAGCGAAAGAATCACAAGAATCGGACATTGTCATAATGATTTTTGTCTGATGCAGGGAAGAATCAATCAAAACACAGAGGAACAGCTTGCCAGTATTGAGGAAGAAATCGGCTCCGTATATGAACACATGGAGGAGCTGTCAAAGGAAAAAGAAGATGGGAGGTAAATCATGGCGTATGTACCAATCCCGAAAGACTTAAAGAAAGTAAAAACGAAGGTCGCTTTTAACTTAACCAAAGACAGCTGATCGGCTTTACTTTCGCAGGACTGGTAGGAATACCGGTCTATTTATTTATGAGAAAGTTTGTAGCAAATGATATAGCAATTCTATTTCTCATCGTGTCCACACTTCCCATTTTTTTCATTACACTGTTTGAAAAAGACGGACTGACCTTTGAAAAATATTTTAAGTATGTCTATTTACACAAGTTTTACCAACCGCAAAAGCGTGTGAGAAAGGAGGTTTACCTTGAACAGCAAAAGAAAAATTCAGCAGATAAAGCTCACGCAAAACAAAAAGGCGTTAAGAAGGGAGAAACAGGAATTAAAGCAAGATAAAACAAAGATAAAAAAAGAGAAAGGCGGATTTTTAAACCTTATCTTTAAGAAAGAGCCGAAACGCCATACCGTAGAAGATACCCTTCCCTATCTTAGAATGTTGAAAAGCGGGATATGCCAGAGTGATGAAAAACACTTCAGTAAAAGCATAGCCTTTGAAGATATTAACTATCAGCTTGCCTTAGAGGAAGATCGAGACCTTATTTTTAATCAGTTTGCCAACTTCTTAAATTCCTTTGATCCGAGTGTCAAGATTGAGCTTTCATATATCAATCAGCTTGGCAGAAACGAAGAAATGCAGTCGGCAATTCAGATACCGGATAAAAAAGACGGCTTTGACGAGATACGCCTTGAGTTTCGAGAGATGCTAAAAAATCAGATTGTAAAGGGAAATAACGGGCTTAGAAAATCAAAGTATATTACTTTTACCGTCGAAGCGGACAATATGGAGCAGGCAATCTCAAAACTGGAAAGACTGGAGATTGACATCTTATCTTCCCTAAAAAGTATGGGCGTGCGTGCAGAAAGCCTAAATGGAGAAGAAAGGCTGAAAATCCTTCACGATGTATTAAATCCGGGCAAGACCTTTGAGTTTTCCTACAAAGACCTAAAGAAAAAAGAAAGCACCAAAAGCTACATTACGCCTGATGAATTTAACTTTACACCGAGTAGATACTTTAAGTTCGGGAAGTTTATCGGAGCGATAAGCCATTTTCAAATCCTTGCCAGTGAACTTTCAGACCGTATGCTTGCCGAGTTTTTGGATATTGATGATAACATCAATATTTCCTTTCATATCAGGGCAATTGAGCAGTCGGAAGCCATTAAGATGGTAAAAAGAAAAAACACCGACATTGATAAGATGAGAATTGAGGAAAACAAAAAGGCGGTAAGAGCGGGTTATGACATGGATATTTTACCCTCAGACCTAATCACCTATGGTGAAGATGTGAAAAGCCTGTTAAAAGACTTGCAGACAAGAGATGAGAGAATGTTTGTAGTAACCATTGTCTTTATGAACTTTGCAAGGACAGTACAGAAACTGGAAAACACCATTGCACAGATCAGCTCCATTGCCAATAAGCATAATTGCAAGATAAAAAGACTTGATCATGCACAGGAGCAAGGACTTATAAGCGTACTTCCTCTTGGCGTGAATAAACTGGAGATTAACAGAGGCTTAACTTCCTCATCAACAGCCGTCTTTATACCGTTTACCACAGAGGAGCTTTTCATCAATTCAAGCAACAGTCTTTACTACGGATTGAATGCTTTAAGCCATAACCTGATTATGGCGGATCGAAAGAAACTCAAAAATCCAAATGGGTTAATCTTAGGAACACCCGGAAGTGGTAAGTCATTCTCGGCAAAGCGTGAAATGGCAAATGCGATTTTGGTAACGGATGATGATGTCATCATCTGCGATCCGGAGGGCGAATATGGAAACCTTGTGCGTCAGTTTAACGGAGAGGTCATTAAGGTTAGCAGTAAATCAAAGGATTACCTCAATCCCCCTTGACATCAATATGAACTACGGCGATGGAGATGCACCGTTAAAAGACAAGGCAAACTTCATTATGTCTATGCTTGAACTTGTCGTTGGAGGAAGCGGACTGACGGCAGAGGAAAAGTCGGTTATAGACAGGTGCTTACCTAAGATTTATGAGAAGTATTTTGACAATCCGATAAAAGAAAATATGCCGATACTTCAGGATTTATACGATATGCTTAAAAATCAGGAAGAAAAGGTCGGTAAGAAACTTGCAACGGAGATGGAGATTTATGTGTCAGGAAGTTTAAATGTCTTTAACCACAGGTCGAATGTGGATCTCAACAAGCAGCTCCTTTGTTTTGACATCAAGGAATTAGGCAGTCAGCTTAAAAAAATCGGAATGCTTGTGATTCAAGATCAGGTTTGGAATAAGGTATCTTTAAACAGAGGAAACAAGGCAACAAGGTATTACATTGATGAGTTTCACCTACTTTTAAAAGAAGAACAGACCGCCTCCTACTCCGTTGAGATATGGAAACGATTCAGAAATGGGGAGGCATTCCGACAGGCATTACGCAGAATGTCAAAGACCTACTGATGAGTAAGGAGATAGAAAATATATTTGATAACACCGATTTTGTTTTAATGCTCAATCAAGCAAGCGGAGATCGGGAAATTTTAGCAAGAAAACTGAAAATCTCCAAACCACAGCTTAAATATGTTACCAATTCCAATGCGGGAGAAGGACTGTTATTCTTTGGAAACACCATTGTTCCCTTTATTGATAAGTTCCCGAAGGATACCATTCTCTATCAGAAGATGACAACGAAACCGGAAGAAGTGAGGTGATAGCTTGTGGAAAAGAAATTAAGGCGAGATTTTAAGGAAAGGCAGGAAATAAAGGAAGAAGCAAAACTGTTAGGGAAAGAATATATGGATGCGAATGAAGCCAGTAAATTAAAACATGGCGATGATTACAGAGGGAAAATTATTCACGAGAAAGACCGATTTCAGGATAAGATCCACGAAAAGGAAAGCAAAAGAAATTCCAAGAATGAGCTTTTGCAAGGAAGTCCTAAAAGAAAGGGAAAACAGCCTAAAAATGTTGCAAAAGACAAGGAAACAGATACCTCAAAAGAAGATAATAAATCCCCTCTTATATCCAGCTATGAAAACAGTGCGTCTACTTCCTTTGTGAACGATGAAACAACAGCAACAAATGATGAAACAACAGTTGGTGAGATAGTTTCTGCACCGAAAAGCGTAAAAACAGAAAAGGAAATCTCCTTTGAAGAACAAAAAGCCGAGCTTTTAAAGAAAAGAAAAATGGCTGAAAAGGTCAGAAAAGAGTTAAGAACGGAAGGAAAGTACAGTCAAAATGAAGAAGTCTACGATCCTTTAGGAAAAGACCTTGATAATGACGGGATCATTGACAGGTATGACAATGACTTTAGAGACAGCGACTATTTTGAATCGACTTATGATGTGGAAGATAATTTTCATACCAAAGAAGATATAACGGAAAGCTCTTCTAAAAAGCACAATGCTCAAAAGAAGCGGTATAAACGAAAAAACTACTCGGATAAGCTCTATACAAGGAAAAAGGAAGATAATCCCGCAGACGATAAGACGGAAGGAAAAAAGTCTACCAAAGAGATGATTCAGGGCAGAGAAAAGAAAAAACCTGCAAAGGTATCCGTTCTATCAGGCTTAGCAAAAGGAAGTGAAGCGGTAAGAGATTACCTATCCCATGGCAGCGATGAAAAATCAGGGTGTGGAAACCGGAGAAAAAGATTGCAGACGGCAATTCAAAAATTACTTCATGGGATAAAAAACTATGCCGATAAGAAAAAGGCTAAAAAAAGCTATAACCTAAGCAAAAAAGATTACAAGATACGAAAGCGTAAATCCAAGCTGGAGTTTCGGGAAGCCAAAGAGGAATTAAAGAAAACAAAGGAATATAAGCAAGCAAATGCCTTTAAGAAGTTTCAAAAGAAAAAGCAGATGAAATCCGCTATTGGGAAACGAAATAAATCAAGGCTAAGAGATCGTATCAAAGAAAGTCTGATCGGAACACTGAAAAGCTCCAAAGAAATGCTGACACGAAAAGCAAAGGGACTTATGATGATTGTCATAGGTCTTATTATTTTTGGGACTTTTATCATTCAATTTGCAGGTACATCTATGACCGGAATGATAAACTCTACAAGCGGCGTATTAACAACAACCTATCTTTCCGACCCAAATGTACTAAGTGAAATCAATCAACAGTTTTCGGGATTGGAAGAAGGTCTGCAAGATGAAATCAGTTCCGTAGAGTCCAATTATCCCGGCTATGATGAATATCTCATAGAAAAAGAGGGAGAAATCGGACATGATGTGCACCAGCTTCTGTCTTACATTACTTCAAGATATGGAGAGGTCAAAGATTCAAAGGAAGTTCAAAGTATCATCCATGACCTTTTTACAAAGATGTATGATTTATCTTATCGGGAAGAAATTGAAATCCGATACAGGACGGTTACGGAAACATATACCGATGAAGATGGCAATGAGCATACCGAAAGCCATGAAGAAGCTTATGAGTATAAGAAGCTCATAGTAACACTGAAGAAAAGGGAAATGGACAGTGTTGTAAGAGAAATCTTCGCAGAGTATCCCGATAATGTCCTTCACTATGAAGCCTTGCTTGCGTCTAAAGGAAATATGGAAACTGTCTTTGGAAGCGGAAACGGAAATTTATCGGAGATTGTAGACAATCCCGACTTTTCAAATCCGGGAATTGCCTTTGATGATGTAACGGTAAAGGCACTGTTTAACGAAGCGGAAAAGCATATCGGAAAGAGATATGTTTTTGGGGCGAACGGGCCGAATAACTTTGACTGTTCGTCCTTTGTGTGTTGGAGCTTTACCCATTCGGGTGTCAAGAATATGCCACGAACGACCGCTTGGGGAATCTACAAAACTTACTGCAATCCCGTATCTCCAAGTGAAGCAAAGGCGGGAGATATTATCTTCTTTAAGAATACCTACGACAGCGGCTCCCCTATTTCTCATGTCGGCATTTATGCAGGAAACGGAATGATGATACACGCCGGAGATCCGATTCGATTTGTCAGTATCAACACGCCTTACTGGAGGGAGCATTTCTACGGCTTCGGCAGAGTTAAGTAAAGAAAGGACGGTAAAATGTGAAAAAAGAACTTACAGCAGTGAAAAACAAAATTCAAAAGTTAAAGGATAAAAAGGCTCTGATTGATGAAGAATTGGAGCCTTTATTGATTCGTGAAGAAGAACTTGAAAATGAGGAGATTATTGCCATTTGCAGAAAAAACAATATCACAATTACAGATTTAATGGCAAAGGTTAAAAAGGAACAAACGGAAATAAAAAAGGAGAAAAATCATGAGAACAGTTATGAAAAATAAGGTATTTACAAGGTTAATGACAGCATTACTTCTTGCTGTTACGGTCATTTTGGCAGCTTACCCATCGGTAGCCTATGCACAAGTTGATGAAAAAGAAGCAGTACAGGAAACACTAAAAGAAGAACCGAAAAAACCGGAAATTACAGTTATTAAAAAGGAAGAAGAAAAAGAAGTGCGTTATCCCAATAAATTGACTGCAAAAGAGCCGGAGAATTTAAAGCAAAAAATGGCTTCAAACGGAGAAACAACCAATACCAATAAAGGGATTCCGACCGAACCTACCAAATCAAGGGCAAGTGTTACGGAGAATGTAAATAATGCCAATCAGGAGTATCCCATTCATCATGGAGATAGTAGTGATAACAAAGAAACGGATAAATATTATGCGGATGCCAGACAGTTTATTACCTTTCAGACGAAAAACGGAAAGACCTTTCACCTCATCATCAATCATGATGAACAGGGAGAAAATGTCATGCTTCTTACCGAAGTTTCGGAAGATGATCTGCTTAATATGGTAGAAATCAAGGAAAAACCGAAAGAAGTAGTCAAGGAAGAACCCATAAAGGACGAACTGAAAGAAGAAGCAAAGCCCGAAAAAAAGGAAGAAAAAAGCAGCACCGGAACATATATCCTGCTTGCTCTTGTAACTTTGGGGGCATTGGGAACGGGCTATTATTTTAAGGTAGCAAAGAAGAAAGAAGATAAGGAACTGGAAGCCTTAGAGGAAGATGATGATTTTTTCTCGGAAGCGGAAGGCAGTGAAGAAACGGAAAATGAAGAAGTTGAAATCAGGAAATGGAAGATGAAACAGAGGACAGCGACGAAGATGAGGAGTAAAAAAGATACTATTTGCTGTAAAACACAGGGCGAGAGAGTAAAATCTTTCGCCCTCTTATATTGAAACAGGAGGAAAATATACATGGAACATAAACTTGTGATAGCAGAAAAACCAAGCGTAGCCATATCTATCACAAAGGTTATCGGAGCGAAAAATAAAAAGGACGGATATTACGAGGGAAACGGCTATAAAGTATCATGGTGCGTTGGACACTTAATTCAGATGGCAAATCCCGATGCTTACGATGAAAAATATGCAAAATGGAAGATTGATGACTTGCCGATTATTCCAAAAGAGTACAAATATGAAGTGGTAAAGGCAACAAAGAAGCAGTTTACAGTCCTAAAAAAACTGATGAATGATAAGGAGATTGATACTGTTATCAATGCCTGCGATGCAGGTCGTGAGGGAGAAGCAATCTTTAGACTTGTATATCTTCAGGCAAGCTGTAAAAAGAAGATGAAAAGGCTTTGGATTTCATCAATGGAAGATTCTGCAATTAAAGACGGCTTTGATAAGCTGAAAGACGGAAAAGACTATGACAATCTCTTTGAATCGGCACAGGCAAGAGCGATTGCAGATTGGCTTGTCGGAATGAATATCAGCAGGCTTTATTCCTGTCTGTATAAGCAAAATTACAGTGTTGGGAGAGTTCAGACACCGACTCTTGCCATGATTGTTAAAAGAGATGACGAGATAGCAAACTTTAAGAAAGAAAAATACTATACGGTAGAACTTGAACTTGACGGCTTTACTCTTTCGACAGAACGAATTGACAGCTTGGAAGTGGCGGAACAGCTTAAAAACTTACTCGAAAACAGAATAGAAATTGCGGATGTGATACAGAAAGAGAAAATTACAAAGCCTGATTTACCATTTGACCTTACGACACTTCAAAGAGAGTGCAATAAGTATTTTGGATATTCTGCAAAGCAAACTCTCGACTATGCTCAAAGTCTGTATGAAAAGAAGCTGATTACCTATCCAAGAACAGACAGCAGATGCCTTACTGAAGATATGATTACAAGTACCGTCAATAATATTTTGGGCAAAAACGACTTTGATACAGGTCGTATCAAGACGGTGTTTAACTCAAAAAAGGTTACGGATCATCATGCGATTATTCCTACAGTAAGCTCACTGAGTGAAGATTTATCGGGTATTCCTGAGAGTGAAGCAAAGGTATATAGGCTTATTTCTAATAAGCTCCATGTCGATGTAGGGTTATCCGCTAATCGAGAACACAACAAAAAAATTGTAGCAGAGTTTGATGGCTTCGAGTTTACAAGTACCCGGCAAGGTAATTAAAGAGGAAGGATTTACAAAAATACCTTAAAAGAGTATAAGCCTAAGAAAAAAATGAAGATAATGTACTTCCTGATGTGAGTATTGGCGATGTTTTAAGCATTGAAAAATAAAGAGATTAAAGAAAAAGTACACTCAGCCTCCGAAACACTTTACAGAGGACACACTCTTAAAAAGCTATGGAGCTTGCAGGTAATGATGCATTGGAAAAAAAGGTGTTGAAGTGGAAAGAGAAGGACTTGGAACACCGGCAACAAGAGCAGGCATTATTGAAAATCTGATTTACAAAGAATTTATTGAACGAGATAAGAAGAATCTGATTGCAACACCGAAAGGGAAAAAGCCTGATTGAGATTGTCGTAGATAACTTCAAATCAGTAGAAATGACGGCACAGTGGGAAATGGAATTGTCTGAAATAGCACAGGGCAAATCTTCCAAAAAAGAATTTTTAGAAAAGATTGAGGAACAGATAAAACATACGGTAGAGGAATACCAGAAGAATGAATAGGAAAAATGAATATTAGAAAAAGGAGGTAAAAATGCGAATCAATGATTTTCATAACATTTTGGAGCTTGTAAAACAGGATATTTTGCATAGTGAAGCGGAATATTTAAAGCTCCTAAAGGTTGTCGGAAACAATCAACGCTACGACTTTAGAAGTCAGCTAAGTATCTATGATAAAAATCCGGAAGCGACAGCCTGTGCCAAGTTCGATTATTGGCGTGAACGCTTTCATCGAACCGTTGTACGAGGACAGAAAGGGATTCCGATTTTAGAGGACTACGGCACATACAAAAAGGTTGACTACATCTTTGATGTAAGTCAAACCGTTTCAAGAAACAGAGATGTTAATGAGGTAAATCTCTGGAAATTTGATAAAGAAGCCCATCAAGAGGTCTTAAAGGAAATGATAGCAAGTGAAGGCTATGAAGAAAGCGAAAGTAACATTGAAAATATCTTTTCTTTAAGCAGAATTTATGGCGATGAAAAGATAGACAGCCTGATGAATGAGCTTAGAATCACTGATGAGGACAGAATATCCTTTGTTAAATTCGTCAGGGACTCCATCAGCTATGCGGTAGCTTCAAGGTTTAAGGTGGATTATCCGATGGATAAGGAACTGTTAAGAGAAAACTTCAAAAGACTGGATAGCATATCCCTTATGAGTCTTGGTGAAACCGTATCGGATATTAGTGGAAGTATCATAGATACAACCATTCAAAAGAGCAAAGAGATAGAGCTTCAAAAAGGAGTTTTAAGAAGCAGAGAAGCAGGATATAATCAAATACGAGAAGAAATTGAGGAAGGAGAAAACCATGTACTTCGACGAGATGATAAGGAAAGAATTAGTGAAAACGAGCGAGTTCTCCGAAATGGAGAGTACGGACGAGATAGCAGGCAAAATCAGGGAGAATATACTAAGCAGTTTGGAGGAACTGATGGAATTCATAAAGGAATATCCCAATCCGACCTACGCAGTGATGAGGATGGATTATCTTTCACAGAGCGAGAAGCAGAGCCACTTCGAGATGTTAGTGGATCTATACAAGGAGAAGAAGCTGACAGAACACCTGATGGATATTCAAACAGGCGATAGCATTTATGAGGACAGAGAAGCCGAAACTGATGAAATCTTGGAAGATAGAGAGCGAGAGCGATCCGCAGTATGGGGCGATGATTTCAGCCTTGAAGGAAATGACCATCAAGGAAATCGTGGAAATCTAAAAGAAAATACTAAAGTAGAGATAAGAGAAGCTGACAATGCTTCTTTTTCTTTGCCTGAAAACTCCTACGGACAGATAAGGCTTAGCATCCCTCTTGCTCAGAAAGATATAGACACTGTCCTTATTAACGGGGGAAATCACGATGGGGGCAGACTTCCTATCATTGCCGAGTTTTCCAAAGGAAAAAGCAATGAAGAATTGGGAGAATACCTTAAAAACACTTTTCAAGGTGGGAACGGCTATATCATTGACGGAAATGAAATATCGGCTTGGTATTCGAATAAGGGACTTCACTTTTCTTCCGGAACATCGGCAAGAGAAGATGATACGCAGGTTTTAAGTTGGAGTGATGCTGCCAACAGAAGTGCTGAACTTCTAGAAAACGGAGAGTTTGCTACCAATGTGGAGATTTCAGAAGCATTTGACTATGAAAGGGACAGAATTTCAGAAGCTCTATGGTATCTCATTCACGATTTGAGTGAGGAAGGAAAAGAACAAGGCTTTTTTGAATTTCTCGAAAATGGAGGTGGCTTTCAGGATGAAACAAAACGATTATCCGAGGCACTGAAAAATCCTGAATACCTTGTAGATGTTATCAAAGAGTATGGACGATTTTTAGAAGCATATAGAGAAGATAGAGAGGTGCTAAGGTTTCACTATCATAAGGTGGAGAGCCTATATCAGAGATTACAGGAGCTTGCACTGCCAAGAAAAGAATATACTTCTAATCTTACTGAACTTCCAAAAGTAAAAGCCTTTATTACAGAAGATGAAGTCTTTGCTACCCTGTCAAGAGGAAGCGGAATCGATAGAGGAAAAGAGCGAATTACAAAGTTTTTCAAAGAAAATCACACTTTACAGGAAAAAGCCGACTTCTTAAAAGATGAATACGGAACAGGAGGAAGAAGCCATGCGGTATCAGGTTTGACAGGCAGTGGAGAATGGCACGATGCCAAAGGAATAAAACTGGAAAAGAATGATTGTAATGATGTGTTTCTTACTTGGTCAAGCGTGGCAAAGCATATTGATGAGCTGCTTTCTAAAAATCTTTATGAAGAAAAGAAAATAGAAAGAAAGGCAGAGAGAGAAGAAGCAAAAGAAGCACAAAAATCACAATATTATTCTAAAGATGATCCTGAAAACTTAATGACCGATGAAATGCTTGAAAGAGTTCCTGAGCTTTACGCACAGGAAGAAATTGCTTTAGCGGATAAGGAAGTTCATGCAGCATATATCATTCCTTTTAGAAGCAACTGGACTTGGTATATGACGGAGTACGACAGAGAAAGCGGTGATGCTTTTGGTCTTGTTTTAGGGATTGAACCTGAATGGGGATATTTCAATCTTGAGGAGCTGAAGGAACTAAACGCTCAGAGGCTCATTTTAGAAGATTTTCCAAAGACTTTTCGAGAGATTAAAGACACAGAGCTTGTAAAACAGATGAGCGAGGAAGAAATAGACCGAGTATTTAACGGACAGCTTTCCTCAAAGATAAGCAAAAGGAACAGGACATCTTTTATCTTAGCGATGAAATGGGAATTTCATTAGAAGAAGCCGAGGGTATTATCGACGACAGGAGCAGGTTATCAGGGGTTAGTACAGAGGATACAGATAACAAAGATAATTTACTTGATGAAAAAAGTCCCGTTCAATCTACCCTATTTGACTATATTCAGCAAAGAGAGGAAATCGAGCTGAATGAAAAAGAGGAAAGCCTTGCAGATCAATTTGCAGTGAAACAAGGTGATACCGTATATTTTGACCATGAAGCATATATCGCAAGGGATATTGAAAAAAATAAGGTAAATGGAAAGCCGGAGGTATGGATGTATCCGGCAAGAGATGGAAATAGGCAAATTGCAATCGTACCATTTATGGATAATGAGGAGCTGCTAAAAAAGATAAGCCTTGAAAGACCAAACTTTTTGGTTGGTGATGAAGTAAGATACAAGGATAAGGACTGTACCATTACCCGCTTTGATAATATGGGAAATAACCTAAAGACCGTAACGGTTATGGACAATACCGAATATCTTGGCGGTATGATAACCGGCTCCGATGTGATTCCCTATCGTTTGGATAGCGACCTTGAGAGAATATTTGAAAATCTGACATACACGAAAGCTAAAGATACAATTCAAGACATTGATGAAAAGGCAGAAAAACCTAAAATAGAAGCTCATAACTTTAAGATTACCGAAGAAATCCTCCCTGAAAAATTAACGCCAAGTGAAAGGTTAAACCAAAACCTTGAAGCAATCTCCATGCTTAACCGAGTGGAGAGTGGACAAAGAGAGCTTGACAATACAGCTCAGGAAGTCTTGGTAAAATATGTCGGTTGGGGCGGATTATCTGAAGTATTTGATGAAGACAGAGGTGGTCAATGGAAAGAAGCAAGAGCATTCTTAAAAGAAAATCTATCGCCATCAGAATACGAAGCTGCTAAGGAATCAACCTTAACAGCTTTTTATACGCCTAAACAGTCATTGACAGTATCTACTCTACCCTTTCAGGAATGGGCTTTAAGAGTGGTAATATCTTAGAGCCGTCAACGGGCATCGGAAACTTTATCGGCAATCTTCCTGATGAAATGAGTGAGTCAAAGTTTTATGGCGTTGAGATTGACAGTATAAGCGGTCGCATTGGAAAACTCCTTTATCCAGAAAGTGATATACAGATTAAAGGATTTGAGGAAACTTCCTTTTCCAATAACTTCTTTGATGCGGTTATCGGGAATGTACCTTTTGGAGAGTACAAGGTCAATGACAGAGAGTATAACAAAAATAACTTCCTGATCCATGATTATTTCTTTGCCAAATCCATTGATAAAGTAAGGAATGGAGGTATCATCGCCTTTATCACATCAAGTGGAACAATGGATAAAAAAGACGAAAGCGTCAGACGCTACATTGCAGCAAGAGCAGAGTTTTTAGGAGCGATAAGGCTTCCGAACGATACCTTTAAGGGCGTTGCCGGAACGGAAGTAACCTCGGATATTATTTTTCTGAAGAAAAGGGACAGTATCAGAGAGCGTGAGGAGGACTGGATACATCTATCTGAAGATGAAAAGGGACTGACCTACAACAAGTATTTTGTGGATCACCCTGAAATGGTGCTTGGCTCTATGGAAGAAGTGTCAGGCAGATTTGGAAACACCCTTGCTTGCCTGCCAAGAGAAAATACAGACATAAAGGAACTTCTTACAAAAGCAGGCACAGAAATATCAAAGAACGCAAAGTATGAGGAAATAGAGCTGCTTGATGATGAAATCACATCTATCCCTGCCACAGATGATGTCAAAAATTTTTCATATACTATCATTGATGACGAAGTGTATTACAGGGAAAATTCTCTTTTTGTAAAAAAAGAGATAACGGACAAAAACAAAGAAAAGATTAAAGATTATCTTGAGCTGAATACTGCCCTTAAAGATGTTATCTACAAGCAGAAAGAGGACTATTCCGATGACGAAGTGAAAAAAGCTCAGGAAAAGCTCAATGAAGTCTATGAGGGTTTTTCAAAGAAACATGGCTTTGTAAATAACCTTTCCAATACCAGAGCCTTAAAAGAGGACAGCAACTTTCCTTTGGTATCCTCAATTGAAATCCTTGATGAAGAAGAAAACTTTAAGGCAAAGGGAGATATTTTTTCAAAAAGAACAATAACAAAGGCAAAGACCATCGACCATGTGGATACTTCCCTTGAAGCCCTTGTCTTATCTATGTCTGAAAAAGGTTATGTGGACTTTGACTATATGGAAAGCCTGACAGGAAAAGACAGACCTACTTTGATTGAGGAGCTTCGAGGAGAAATCTATTTAAATATCAGAGAGGAGCAAAACTTTTATAGACCGCTGTCTTTCAACTTGGAAGATGGAGATTTACCTTTCGCCTGTGCAAATGGCAGTAATTCCTATAAGTATGGCTATGTAACAAAAGACGAGTATCTGTCAGGAAATATCAGAGAGAAGATTACCATTGTAGACAGCTATCTTTCAAAGCTAAGACAAACAGAAAGAGAACTACCTCATCTAGGCTATGCGGAAGATGGCAAAGAAAAAGAGCTGATAAGCTATGAGCTGAACCGCTTGGAATACCAAAAGGCGGAACTTACCAAAGTATTACCGAAAGAACTGGAAGCAAGTGAAATCAGCGTTCGTCTTGGTGCAACTTGGATACCGATTAAGGATATTGAAAAGTTTATTTTTGAAACACTGAAAACTCCGGGCTGGGCAAGATGGGATATTAAGGTTAAATTTTCAAATCTTACAAGTGAATGGAATATTGAAGGAAAGAGCAAAGACAGAGGAAATGACCTTGCAGAAATGACCTACGGAACATCAAGGGTAAACGGATATAAGCTGATTGAGGACGCCTTAAACCTTAAAGAAACAAAGGTCTTTGACCAGATAGTTAATCCCGACGGTTCTAAAACATCCATCTTAAATAAAAAAGAAACATTACTTGCAGGACAAAAACAGGAACTTCTAAAAGAAGAATTTAAGAACTGGATATTTAATGATCAGGAAAGAAGAAGCAGACTTGTAAAGCTCTACAATGAGCGTTTTAACTCTATCCGAAATCGTGAATATGACGGAAGTAATCTCTCTTTTGAGGGAATGAATACGGAAATCAAACTCAGACCGCACCAAAGAAATGCAATTGCACGAAGTTTGTACGGTGGAAATACCTTACTTGCTCATGTGGTGGGCAGTGGAAAGACCTTTGAGATGGTAGCGAGTGCGATGGAATCAAAAAGGCTTGGAATGTGTAGTAAATCTCTCTTTGTTGTACCGAATCACCTAACAGGACAGATTGGCAGAGAGTTTATGCAGCTTTATCCGTCAGCTAACATTATGGTTGCGGATAAGAAAGACTTTGAGCCAAGAAACAGAAAGAGATTTATCGGTAAGATTGCTACCGGAGAATATGATGCGGTTGTAATCGGTCATACGCAGTTTGAAAAAATCCCAATGAGCAAAGAGTATCAGGAGAAACATATTCAGGATCAGATTGATGAAATTTTGAACTATATTGAGGAATACAAGCACGACAGAAACCAAAATTTTACGGTTAAGCAACTTGAAAAGACCAAGAAAAAACTAGAAGCAAGGCTTGAGAAACTAAACGATGATTTTAAGAAAGACGATGTCATTACTTTCGAGGAACTTGGTGTTGATAAGCTTTTTGTGGACGAAGCACATGGATTTAAGAATTTGTATCTTCATACAAAAATGCGTAATGTTGCAGGGATTGGGCAGTCGGAAGCCTTTAAGTCCTCCGATATGTTTATGAAGTGTCGCTATATGGACGAGATGACAAATGGAAAAGGAATAGTCTTTGCAACAGGAACGCCTGTATCAAACTCTATGACCGAGCTTTATACCATGCAGCGTTATCTTCAGTATGAAAGCCTAAAGAAGAATCACTTGGAGCATTTTGATGCTTGGGCTTCCACTTTCGGAGAAACACAGTCCGCCTTTGAACTTGCTCCTGAAGGAACAGGATACAGGGTGAAAACAAGATTTTCCAAGTTCTACAATTTGCCTGAGCTGATGAGTATGTTTAAGGAAGTGGCTGACATTCAGACTGCAGATATGCTTAATCTTCCTACACCTGAAGCTAATTATGAAGTTATTAAAACCTTGCCAAGTGAGGAACAAAAAGAAATCCTAAAAGGATTATCTGAAAGAGCGGATAAGGTTAGAAATAGAGTGGTTGAGCCTGATGAAGATAATATGTTAAAAATCACCAATGACGGTAAGAAACTTGCTCTTGACCAAAGACTGATCAATCCCCTACTTCCTGATAATCCCGACAGCAAAGTCAATGTTTGCGTGAAAAATGTCTTTAGTATTTGGGATAAGACCAAGGAGAATAAATCCACACAGCTACTATTTCCGATATGTCCACACCGAAAGGCGATGGAGAGTTTAACATCTATGATGACATCAGAGAAAAGCTCGTTGCAATGGGAATACCGAAACAAGAAATAGCCTTTATTCATGAAGCTAATTCAGATAAGCAAAAGGATGAACTCTTTGCAAAGGTGCGTAAGGGAGATGTGCGGATATTACTCGGCTCTACTCAGAAGATGGGAGCAGGCACGAATGTGCAGAATAAGCTGATTGCACTACATGACCTTGATGTCCCTTGGCGTCCTGCGGATCTTGAACAGAGAGCAGGAAGAATTGTTCGTCAGGGAAATGAAAATAAAGAGGTAAATATCTATCGTTATGTAACGGAGAATACCTTTGATGCGTACCTTTGGCAGACCATAGAAAATAAGCAGAAATTTATTTCACAGATTATGACCAGTAAGACACCTGTCAGAGTTGCGGAAGATGTGGACGAAAGCTCCCTTAACTATGCAGAGATTAAAGCACTTGCCACAGGTGATCCGAAGATTAAGGAAAAGATGGATTTGGACAATGAGGTTACAAAACTTAAAATGCTGGAAGCAAACTACAAGTCCAACCGTTATAGATTAGAGGATAAGGTTGCTAAAAATTATCCGGAAGAAATCACAAGAACGGAAAAGCTGATTGAAGCTGTAAAGAAAGATATAGCTGATGTAGAGCCGCAAGGAGAAGTCGAAAATAAATTTACTTCCATTACCGTTTTGGGAGAAAAGATTACTGATAAGAAATTAGCAGGAGAAAAACTTCTTGAAGCTATCAAGACTATAAAAATCAACGGAAGTAAGATGATAGGAAAGTATAGAAATATGGATTTAGAGATCAGCTATAACGTCTTTACCAATGAGCATAACTTCAGCTTAAACGGTGCTGCAAAGCATTCAGGAGAGCTTGGCACAAGTGCAGACGGTAATATAACAAGACTGGATAATGCTCTTGAGAAAATGCCTGAGAAATTAAATAGACTTGAAGAAAAGCTTGTCAGCACCAAAGAACAGCTGGAAAATGCCAAAGAAGAACTTAAAAAGCCGTTTGAAAAGGCAGATGAACTAAAAACTAAAGTATTAAGGCTTGCCGAACTGAATAAGCTGCTCGATATGGGAGAGGTAGAAGAAAAGAGAAATGACAATCCCATTGTGGAAGATGTAAAACGAGCGATTATTGACTTCTGTAACAGAGAGTATGAAGAAAACCACAGTTATGATGAGTTTGACAAGTTATACCCTGACTTAAAGCATATCGGGATTGCCTATACCAATACTCCTGATGAAAGGCATGGGATTCAGTACGAACTGAACTTAGAGGATAAGACATGGACGCAGTACATTGATGATATACCAATCAAGACTGAGAGCTTTGATTATGAGAACAAAGGAGAGATTGAAGCTCTAAAGAACATGAAAAATGAGATTGAGCTATCCTCTTTTGAAGATTTGAACTATGTGGATTCCGAAGATTTAAGAGCAGCAACGGGACTTGATATTGATGATGAAGGAAACTTCTATGATCCGCTTGCAAAGGACTTAGATAATGACGGTATCATCGACAGATATGACAATGATTTCAGGGAAAGTGATTACTTTGAATCAACCTATGATGTGGAAGATAATCTTCATACAAAAGAGGAAACTTCTCAAAGAACGGAAGATAAACCGTCTATTTTAGGACAGATCAGAGCTTATCAAAGTGAAAGCAAAACGGAAGAGAAACAAACTACAAAAGAACAGGAATATGTAAGATAAGGGAGCGAACAGCTCCCTTTTACCATGAAAGGAGATAAAAACATGGATTACAAAACAATAAGGGATAGGACTGAAGATATGGCAAAGGATAACCACAAAGATTTTGTGAAGGCGGTTATCAGCATGGAAAAAGGCATTAACGATGAGAGTGCATTAGATAAGCTATATGATGCTTATATGGCAAATGATACCATCAATCTGCTTCATGAAGATTTCGACTATATGATTGAAGATTTAAGAGAACAGGGACAGATAAAAGACCTTCCCTATGTTCAGCAGGAGAAAGATGACCTCGTAAATATCGTCGGAAATGTTGTAGGCAAGGTCGAACTTATTGAAAGGGAAAACAAGAATGGAGAAGCCTTTAAGGTGGCAAATTTCTCCGTAGTTTCCAAAGATGATGACGGGAATAAGGTATATCATAATTGCTCCGCTTATGGAGAAAAGAGTGATGTTCCAAAGGACTTTAAACAGGGAGATTTTGTGAAACTTTTTGGTCAAATCAGAACTTCTATTGATGATAACGGCAAGGAGCATAGCAATGTAAGGATATTATCCTCAAAGCTCTTAAAGGCGAAAGAACAGATGAAAGGACAGGATAAGAGTCAAGAGATTGCTAAATTGAAAAGCGAGGTAGAAGAAAGAGAAAAAGACCTATTTTATGCTGATTCTTGGGAGCAATCAGGACAGATTAGAGCAGATATTGAAAAAATGAATGCTAAGTTAAATACCTTGCTCAATTCTGAAAAAGGTCAAGAAAACGGTAAAAAATCCATACTTGGTGCTATCAAAGAATATCAGGCAGAAGATAAAGAAAAGCCAAAAGTAAAGCAGGAATCGTCAAAAGAAACGGAGAGATAAATGTATAGTCGGTGTGGTCTTTAGGGCTGCACCGACTCTTTTTTTGTCTAAACATTGACTTTTATTCTTATAAAGATTATAATTTAAGAACAAAAAGGCGGTGATGCAAATGAGTAAACGGGAACTCCTGCTAAAAAAAATAAAAGAAAATAATGGGATTATAACTACCAAAGAAGTCTTAAAGCTTGGTATTCATAAGGATATCCTAAAAGAATTAACCATAAAAGAAGAACTTGAAAAAATAGCCAACGGACTCTATGTACTTCCGGATGAGAATATCGATGAGTATCTTTATTTCTCATACAGAATACCCAAAGGTATTTTTTCTCACGAAACAGCAGCGTATTTACAAGGATTATCAACACGAATGCCCCTTGTTTATGTGATGACTGTAAAGGTAGGAGATAATGTCAGCAGAGTTAAGTCGGCAAGAAATAATATTATTTTTTTAAGTATGTAAAAAAAGATTATTACGATATTGGGAAAAATAACTATAACCAGTCCTTTTGGCAGAGAAATATCAGTGTATGACAAAGAAAGAACCATACTTGATATTATCAAAGATAAGGACAGAATAGATGCACAAGTATTTAGCGAAGCAATAAAATCTTACTTTGCAGGTAAGGAGAAAAATTTATTAAAACTGTCGAAATATGCTATTAAGATGAATATGGAGCAAGCTTTAAAACGATATACGGAGGTGCTATTATGAAAACATCGGAACAGATAAAAGGAGCGATTAGGAACATATCTAAGAAAACAGGAGTTAATCCGAACTCTCTGCTTCAGATGTGCTTATTTGAAGGAATACTTGAAAAACTCTCCAAATCAAAATATAGTGAGAATTTTATATTAAAAGGTGGACTTCTTATATCCTCTCTTATCGGTGTTGATATGCGTAGTACAATGGATATGGATACCACGATTAGAGGCATTCCACTAAATGAAGAGTCTATAACAAAAATCTTAAATGAAATATTAGCGATTGAAATTGATGCAGATATTGAATATAAGCTGATTAAATTATCGCCAATAAGACAGGAAGATGTGTATGAAGATTTTTGTGCAAGCATATCCTGTATTTTTGGGAAAATAAATGCAACCTTAAATATAGATATAACAACAGGAGATGTTATTACTCCAAGAGAAATGAATTATTCCTATTCAAAAATCTTAGAAGAAGGTACAATACCGATTATGACCTATACCATAGAAACTATACTTGCTGAAAAATTTGAAACCATTTCAAGCAGAAATATTACCACAACAAGAGCAAGGGATTTCTATGATTTGTATATGATATACAGCATTTATAAAGATAAAATTGATAAAGATATATTAAGAAAAAGCAATAGAAAGAACGAGTAAATACAGAGGTTCTATTGAAACAGCTTTACAGTATAAGGAAATAGTAGAGTTGTTCCGAGAAAGTGAAACAACAAAAGAACTATGGAAAAAATACACACAGAATAACCCGTATGCTAAAGATGTTGATTTCTTAGATACTATATCAGTCTATGAAGAAATAGGTACTGTATTAGATGTGAATGATGATACTAAATAGTCTTATGGTTGGTGTGGTCTTTAGGGTTGCATCGGATCTTTTTTATTTGCATAATCAAGGAGAAAATCTCTAATCAATTACCCATTGTCATCAAAAAAGAGGAGATAAAGATTATCTCTCCATCTCCTTACCCATATAAATTCCATAGTTCTTTCGTATCTGATAAAGCTCGTCCATAGTCGATTTTGAGGAAGAATACTCTTGCATGAGGGTATTCTTTTTTTCTTGCAGATTATCAAGTCTGTCTAAAATATCCTTTGAATTTGGAAGTTTGGAATAAGTCTTTTTAAGTTCAGAAAGAGCATTTTCATAGAGGGTAATCTGAGCTTTGTATTCCTCAAAAAACGCCCTATCAGACGGATTCGCCTTATATTCCTTGTAATAGGCACGATATTTTTTGACAATATGAACTTGCTCCATTGTAGTAGATAACTGTTCCATTTCCTTATCAATCGCCTTGATTTTATCCTGTAAATTTTGTCTTTCATCAGCACTTTTCTTGATAAATTCATCAAGCTGCTGAACGGATTTAATGCCATGTTCTCTGATAAAGATAACGGATTCTGCCATTGTATTAAGGTTATGTTTCGTTGCCCAGTATTCATAGCCTTTACTTTCTTTTACCTTTGCATTGGTATTCATATCAATGATATTTCCGATGCGTTTTTTAGCAAGAGGAGTCTTAATCGTTTCTCTTTCTGCTATGCGTTCTTTTAATCGTTCTTCAGTATAATCTTCGCCAATCGTCTTCGCTCTTGTAAATCTCTGCTTATCTTTTGGCTTAAAGGCTATATGTTTTCCATGCTTTATTTCATAACCAAGCTCCGCCATTTTCTTTAGAAATTCGTCCCAATCCTGAGATTGTTTTATTATGCGGTCAATGTCAAATTGAAGCCTACTCTTCCAAGAAGCGCCTCTTTTTGCTTGCTCATTTTCATACCAAGACTTACCGTTCGTCCTATATTTTTTCTTATAGCTTTCGTAGTGTTCATCAATGACGGAAAGGTTATTTTCCTTGCATAGCTTATCACTCTGGTAACGGATCTTATGATAGCTTTTTTTATTGGACTGATAGCATTTGCCGGTAACCATATTCACATTATTGAAGATGATATGATTATGGATATGCCCTTTATCTATGTGGGTAGATAAGACAAATTCATACTCATCTTTTAATATCTTTTTACACAGTTTCATACCGATTCGATGTGCCATTTCAGGTGTAGCTTCTCCGGGTAAAAAGGATTGAATTAGATGTCTTGCAAGGACAGTTCCCTTAGTTCCTGCCTCCCCTCTTGTCCTTAAAAACTGAGTATGAGCAGTTGACTGATGGCATTTATGCGTACTGACTAAAAGCTGTTCATCTGTTTTATCTCCATTAACAATATAGTCAATAGCAAGATGAAGGGTTGATTTTATAGGGTGTATTTTTGTAATCGCCATAAATTTTAATCACCTCCGTAAGTCCTGTTTAGAAGCAAGGAATGAATTTGCCATAGCTGTTTTGAGAAATGTTCAATCTGCTCTTTCATATCATTTATATCATCTTTATAGATGACACCTGTCGAATTTGCTCGCTTTGCAATCTGATTGATATTATTTGTAGCATTGGAAAGTAAGCCTTGCAAATCCCGAAAAGGATCTAAATCTACTTGATAAATCTCCTTTTCTAAAACGCATTTGCGGATAAAGTGGCTCATATTTCTGCACTTTGCAAGTTTTCTTTCTCCTCAAAAAGAGCCTTTTCTTCTTTGGTCAACTTAATTTCAAGTCGTTCATTTCGTATCCTATTTGCCATAGATAGTTCCTCCTTTAGATGTATTTCGGGGTTTTAGGGTCTCCCTAACAAGCTAAAAATTGATAAAAAAAGAAGCAGTTCCCAAAGGGCTGCTTCATCAATTTTCCGTAAGTGTACGTACACTTACTGTGCTTGCTACATAAGAATGAATTAGATAACAAGCATTAAGCAAGTTTTGAATTTGTTATCAAATTATACCATAAGAACGCCATAATTTCCACATGTAACGATAATTTATAGGAGTGGTGATATATTGACTAAAAACTGAAAAAAAGTGATAATATAATTATTAAAGATAATTAGATTATCAAAAAAATAAAAAAATGAGAGGGGAAGTTAGATGTCTTATTGCTCTGATATAACAAAAAAATAGAATTTTAGAATGTGCTAAAGGGGAATTTTTTTAAGCAAAGGATTCGAAAAATGCACAGGTAGCTGAAATTGCTAAATTAGCAAAAAGTAACTACAGGAGCTATTTATCGTCATTTCAAAAAAATAAGGAAGCATTATTTTTTTGCTCTAATTGAAGAGGAATATAATTACACATTAGATGTTGTTTCTGATGTTGAAAAAAAGGAGCGAACAAAAAAACTATTAGGATAGACTCTGATTTAGTCGATGATGAAGTAATTATAGAAAAATTTATTCTTGGAAACAATGCTATTTGTTGATTATATGTATGCACATTTTTGATAACTTTAAGCTGATTTTTGCGTGTAGCAAAGGGTCGCAAGTAGAAAACTTTATTGAGGATATTACTGAAAGATATACAGCTAAAAAAATATGAAGCTTATTCTTTTTCAACGCTAAACAAGAGCAAATTATTACAGCGATTAAAGAGTTTGAAGTTCATGTCATTACAAAAAGGCTATATTACATCTCTATGCGAGTGTATTCTTCATGATATACCGCATGATAATGTTGGCGAATATATTAGAAGCATTGTTGTTTTTCAATATTATGGTTGGAAAGGCTTAATGAAGAAAAACAACAAATAAATTTTTTCAAAGGGTTAGCAATAACTAATTGATCATCTGTTTGTAGGGGGTGTTTTCTTGAAAAGTAACAATAAAAATGTCATTTCAGAGTTGCTTAAATACGCTGATGGCGAGAAAAAAACAATTATACAAATCAATTTTTATTAGCCACTATCGAGGGAACTGTTTGGAATGATTCCTTTTTTAGCAATAGCAAAGTTGATAGAAAAAATTTATCAGTCAGAACTGTCATTTCAAACAGTGCTTTCTATAACTCTTGCAGCTTTAGGTGGACAAATTTTAAAAGGCATTTTCACTTTGTATTCAACAATGACTTCACATAAAGCAACATTTCACATTTTGAAAAAAATATAGAAGCTTAGTTGCAGAAAAAAATGTTAAGAGTACCTATGGGGGTAATGATAGATACACCTATAGGTAAATTTAAAAAAATTTGATTGTAGATACAATATCGAAACTTGAAGATTCTATGGCTCACTTTATGCCAGAAATAACATCAAGTTTGATATCTCCTGTTTTATTTTTTTAATTCTGATTTTTTTGCTTTAGATTATAGAATGGGTTTGGCTTCGCTACTTACAATTCCTTTGGGAATGCTTGGATATATAGGGATGATGAAAGATTATGAGTTTAGAAGCAAAACTTATACGACTGCTCAAAATAATATGAATAGCACATTGGTTGAATATGTTAATGGCATTGAGGTCATAAAAGCTTTTTAATCATAGTACATCTTCATATGAAAAAAATTTACGAGTGCAATTCAATTTTTTTCCATGATAGTACCCTTGCTTGGTGGAAACAAAGCTGGTTATGGTCAGCATTTGTTCAAGCAGTTATGCCGTCAACACTTTTGGGGACTTTGCCAGTTGGTGCATATCTATATATGAATTCTCAAATATCTCTATCAAATTTCATTGTGTGTATTATCTTACCTATCGGCTTTATTGCACATTTAATGAAAATCGGAAAGTATTCGGAGCAATTCAGTATGGTTAAGGCGAGTTTAGATGTAATAGATGAATTTTTTTATCGACAGAGGAACTTAAAAAGACCAAAAGAGAGAGCAGTTCTTGATAATACTCTGTATCGTTTTGTAAATGTTTCGTTTGCTTATGATAAAGAACTTGTTTTAAAGAATATCAGGTTTGAATTAAAACCAAATACAGTAACGGCACTGGTTGGCAACTCAGGATCCGGAAAATCAACTATAGCAAAGTTAATGGCTGGCTTTTGGGATCCAACAGCAGGTAACATAATTTATGGAGGTAAAAAAATTTCTGAAATTCCATTTGAACAGCTAACAAGTGAGATAAGCTATGTTGCTCAAGATAATTTTTTATTTAATACAAGTATAAAAGAAAATATAAAAATGGGAAACCCAACTGCAAGTGATGATGAGGTTATTGAGGCGGCTAAAGCTGCATCTTGCCATGACTTTATTATGGAACTTGAAGATGGATATAACACAAAGGTCGGTGATGCAGGAGGTTCTTTGTCCGGTGGAGAAAGGCAAAGAATTACGATTGCAAGAGCAATGTTAAAACAATCTAAGGTAATAATTTTAGATGAAGCAACTGCATTTGCAGATCCAGAAAATGAATATCTCATTCAAAGTGCAATCAACAATCTTATTAAAGGAAAGACTCTTATAGTGGTTGCTCACAGGCTTTCTACTATTACAAATGCTGATACAATCCTTGTTATGAAAGATGGGGAAATTGTAGAGAATGGAACTCATGAAAACCTTGTAAAAAAAGATGGAGTATATGCTTCCCTGTGGAAAAATTATGTGGGCGGACAAGATAATGAAAAGGAGGCGATGTAAATGATTAGCATTGTAAAACGAATATTAAAAATATCAGGAAAGTATCAAAAAAATGTAATCCTTGGTCTTATATTTAGTGGATTAAAATCATTTTTCGTTTCTTTGATGTTGTTGGCGGTTTTATTGATTATGATTAATCTTGAACAATTGAACATGACTATTATTATGCAGGCAACAGCGATTATAGTTGTGAGTATATTCGGCAGATTCATATTTCAGTATCTTTGCGATAGAAAACTTAGTGCTTCAGGCTACGAGATTTTTTTAAGGATAAAAAGAATTGAAATAGGCGAAAAAAATTAAAGAAAGCTCCGATGGGATATTTTTTTCAGAAAAAAACTTAGGGACAATTCAAGCTGTTTTAACGACAACTATTTCCGACTTAGAAGCTATGGCAATGCTTGCGATGAACTTTATTGTTGGTGGATTTTTTTCCAAGCTCTAACTATGACAATCTATGTTATTAATCTTTTGTTTTCCGGTAGGGATGGTGTCTTTAATTGCGATAATCCTTGGAATAGTTGTTCTTAAATTAATTACAAAGAAAAACTGAAAAAAATATTCTCCTATTATGCAAGATTCACAGGAAATATTAGTTACAGAAGCAATTGAATATATCAGAGGAATTTCAGTGCTTCGTTCATTTAAGAAAGGGAATGATGGAAAAAACAAAGTTGAAAAAGCTTTTATGAGGAAATGCGAAGTTGATATTGAGGTTACTGAAGGTTCAGCTTATTTAATGAAATTATATGAAATGATTTTCAAGGTAGCAAGTTGTGCCTTAGTGTTTGTTGCTACGGTTTTATATATGAATTCACAAATTCCACTTTCATATGCACTGATGTTTATAGTATCTGCCTTTCTGATTTTTTTGGAATTGGAGTTGGTCAGCGATGGAGCTTTTTTAAGTAGGATGCTTGCAACACAACTTAATAGACTGGAATATATTTCGGATATACCTTCACTTGATGATGGTGGAAAAGAGATTGATTTGGATTCCTATGATATTGAATTGAAAGATGTTTGTTTCGGCTATGGAGAAAGGGAGATTTTGAATAATATAAACTTGCAAATAAAGTCTAATAGCAGTTTAGCTATTGTGGGTGCTTCAGGTTCCGGGAAAACAACGCTATGTAATCTGATAGCAAGATTTTGGGATGTAAAAAAAGGTGAAGTTCTTATTGGTGGACATAATGTTAAGGATTTTACTTCTGAAAGCCTTTTAAAAAATATCAGTATGGTATTTCAGAAGGTGTATTTGTTTAATGACACGATTGAAAACAATATAAAATTTGGAAATCCAAACGCAACACATGATGAGGTGGTTGAGGCGTGTAAGAAAGCTTGTTGTCACGATTTTATTACAAGTCTTAGTGATGGGTATGACACTGTTGTTGGTGAGGGCGGTTCAACGCTATCAGGAGGAGAAAAGCAAAGAATATCTATTGCAAGAGCAATTCTTAAAGATGCTCCAATTATTATTCTTGATGAAGCAACTTCAAGTGTAGATCCTGAAAACGAGCATATGTTAATTAGTGCAATTAATGAGTTAACAAAAAATAAAACTCTCATTAGCATTGCACATAGATTATCTACGGTAAGAGAAGCAGATCAAATTATTGTCATTGATAAAGGTAGAATTGTGCAACGAGGCAATCATAATGAACTAATTGGTCAAGATGGAGTATATAAACATTTCATTGAAATTAAAAAACAATCTATTGGTTGGCAAATATAGGTGATGAAATGGGAGATGTAGTTATTGATTTTGATAATGTAAGTTTCAGTTATGGAACACAAACAGAAGGAAGTCTCAGCGATATAAATTTCAAAGTTAAAGAAGGAGAATTTATTTTGCTTACTGGTCAGTCTGGTTCAGGGAAAACAACTGTTACAAGATTGATAAACGGCTTAATTCCACATTTCTTTGAAGGGGTTTTAACTGGAACTGTGAAAGTGTTAGGAAGTGATATAAAAACTATCACTCCCGGAGAAATGGGAAAAAATATTGCTTCTATATTTCAAAATCCACGAAGTCAATTTTTTACAACGAATAGTACCAAGGAAGTGGCATTTGCTCTTGAAAATTATGGAATAGATAGAGATGAAATGATAGATAGAGTGAATTGTGCATTTCACGATTTTGAAGCTGAAAATCTTATGGATAGGGATATGTTTTCTTTATCTAGTGGTGAAAAACAGAAGATAGCGATTATAGCTGCAAAAACTTTGAATCCCAAGATTTATGTTTTTGACGAGCCATCTGCAAATTTAGATATTCATTCAATTATTAAATTGAAAAAAATTATGGAGTGGTTAAAAAAACAGGGGCATACAGTGATTGTTTCAGAGCATAGATTGTTCTACTTAAAAAAATCTAGTAGATAAATGCTTAATAATGAAAGATGGAAAAAAATTGATAGAGAATTAAAGAAAAATGATGTTGATAACTTGAATAATTCAGATATTAGAGCGTATAAACTTCGAACATTTAAGTTAAGTAATATTAAATATGAACTAAAGGATAATCTTATTGTTAACAAGCAAAATGCAGATTTTAAAATGGAAAAATTTATATTTTTTTCCTATGATGTCAATCATTCTGTTTTTGAGTAATTGTAATTTAGAAGGGAATTTTTGGTGAAACAGTAGCTATAGTTGGACACAATGGAAACGGTAAAAACGACATTAGGGAAAAATAATGTCAGGATTACTAAAAAGCAAGAAGTGGACAATTTTTTTATTGAAGGTAAATTTATAAAAGCAAAAAGAACTTATATAAAAAGTGTATATTTTTGTGATGCAAGATGCAGACTATCAACTGTACTCCGATTCTGTTGTTTCTGAGTTAATGCTCAGTTCTATGAATAGCATTAAGACTATTAAGCAAAATGATGAAAAAATAGAAAATGCGATGACTTTATTGAATATTTTATCCTTCAGAAATAGACATCCGCAAAGCTTATCAGGAGGGCAAAAGCAGCGAGTTACTATTGCAGCTGCAATAGCTTCAAATAAAAAAATTCTGATTTTTGATGAGCCAACCAGTGGACTTGATTATGAAAATATGAAAGTCGTATCTGAAGCAATTAATGCTCTTCGTAAAAAAGGAATACTGATTTTTGTTATTTCTCATGATTTAGAATTTTTAAGCAGAGTAGCAACTAAAGCAGTTTTTATAGAAAACAATACTGTCAGCAAAAGCATCTATTTAGAGAAGGATAGTGATTTTGAAAAAATTAAAAAATTTTTACTACAGAGTGAGGGATATGAAGAATGAGTAATCCTCGTAAACAAAATGGAATAAGGTATGATCCAAGAATTAAGTTGTTACAAGTTTTAATTATAGGGGTTTTAGTATTTACTTTGACTGGTAAAAAAAGTATGAGGTTCTACTTTTTTTGTCAGTATTTGCATATGGAATGATAAGCGGCATATACAAAAACTTGTTTTAAATTTTTAGCTTTATATATAGTGTTGTTTATGATAGCGGAAATAAGTCCTTTATTTATTTCAACTACAATACACTATTTTGTCCTTTGTTTTGTAACATTGACACTCGCAGCTATCAATATGAGCAGAACAAGCGAAATATCAGAAGTATTGGCATCCTTGCAAAATATGAAAATCCCATACTATATAAACATTCCATTAGCTGTTATATTAAGGTTTTTTTCCTACTTTGAAAAAAAGGATTTTACTTGTATAAAGCAGGGAATTAAAACAAGAGGGATTGATATTTCATTCTTTGGATTTTTAAAACATCCATTTAAAATTTATGAAATGATGTTGATTCCGATGTTAATGCGAATGTTATGTACGGCAACTGAGTTGTCGGCATCTGTTGAGACACGAGGACTTGGAGTTTCGTGTAAAAAAACTAGTTATACAGAAGTCAAATTTCGTATGCTTGATATGTTATTGCTAGTAATAATGATGGTATTTTATCTAACTATCATCATTATGAAAATAAAAAATATTTAAAAATAAGGAGAATGATTATGGAAGAAAAAAAGAAATTTCAAATTAAAGATTTAATTATTACGGCACTAATGGTGTTATGCTCACAGGTTTTATACAGGGTATTATCTTTTCTGTTTGTAACGCCATATACAATGTTATTGGCTGTTCCAATCTGGTCAATTATTGGAGCGGTTACTTATTTTTTAGTTCCGGTAAAAACAAAAAATTCATGGATGATTTTATTGTTTTGTGTACTTACAAGTATTATAGGATTTTATCCGCCATATATAATTAGTTGCATAGTTGCGGGAATTATAGCTATGTTGATTGCAAGAACAAAAGGAATTAGTAATTATAAAGGACTAACGATTGGTTATATGATATTTTGCGTTCTTGCTGGCTTTGGTGGAATGTGTGTTCCATTTCTTTTCTATGCTGATCAAACGATTAAATCTTATGCAAAAATGTTTGGCAGTGAATACATGGAAACTCTAACTAAACTTGTTTCCCCTATGACTACAGTAATATTTCTTGTTGTTATAGCGATTTGTGCGTTGATTGGAGCAATAATATCTAAGAAGCTATTGAAGAAACATTTTGAAAAAGCGGGAATGATTTAATCAATCTTTGTTTGTGAGGGGGAAAAAATGGATTAAATAATGGAGGTAATTGCTATGCATTATTTAGGGTCTGTTATTCATATAGAAAAAAACAATAGACCTTTTTGATACTGGTAATTACCATAAAAAATCAAATTTAAAATATAAGGAAAGAGCAAGTTTCTTTCATTTTAGAGGACTCATTATGCCTATGTGCAGAAGTCCTCCTTTTTTGTCTAAAAACGCAGACAAAAAAGAAATGGAGGAAATTAAATGCCAAAAGAATATTACCTTTATGTCAACGGACAAAGGATTAAAGTCAGCGAGCAGATATATAAAGTCTACTGGCGAGAAAAAGAACACGAAAAGTATTTAGAGCAGGTGGACAAGAAAAACCACTTGCTCTTTTTTTCATTGTTGGATCATGATGGACATTATGTAGATAATATTGTCGATGAAAGTGTTGATGTAGAAAAGATTGTTGAAACACAGATGATGATTGAAGCAGTCAGAAATGCTATATCAAGACTCAATGCAGAAGAAAGAGATATTATTGAACGCTTGTATTTCAATGATGAAACGGTTCGTTCAGTGGCAAAGCTTAAAAGTATTACACATCCAGCCTTAATCAAAAGAAGAAACAAAATTCTTGAAAAGCTGAAAAAATTCATCGAAGAACTTTAAAACTTCGGTAACCAAAGGGGTCAAATTTCCTTATGTAAAGTGAAGGGGAGTTTGACCTCTTTTACTTTCGTGAATAAGAGATCGCCGTCTTATGGCAAATTGAAAAAATGGAAAGAAAATCCCTTTCAAATATTTTGTTCTTTGACAACTGAATAGACCAAGGTAGGACTTTATCTGCTTGTGGAGAATTATGACTTACGCCAAGACCTTTCTGCTAAAAAACATTTTAGTTCAATGAATACTGAGAAAATCAAGGAAACAAGGAAGCGAGCGACAAATAAGATTACATAAAAAACAGATGTGGCAGTCTGTTCGATGATACAGGCAGTGATAATGATACTTCAACAGTTTATGCCGGCTCGTCTTGAATAAGGGGCGGAGGTGAGATTCCTATGTTGTCAGCCAAGACACCTACCAATGTCAAAAAACTTAAAGAAAGAAAATAACGGTGGAAGGAGCTTTTTTATGGACACAGAAGAATTAACAAGATATAAAAATATGTCAGTGAATGAGATTGATCAAAGACTCGTTCCGGACATTGAAGATATAAAGAACAAGAAAAAAATGGATCCGCTTTCCATGTACTTTATGAAAGTCGGAAATGTTATCGTCAAATGCAGTTATGCAGGGAACGGAAGAAGCTTAGCGGATTGCTTTTTGTCCTATTTAGAAAAGAAAGCGATGCTGCTTGATTAAAATATGATAAAGGGGCAGACTTTTTTACGAATTTATGGTATAATACGAATCAAATAGGGATACAACTTAAATAAGTGCTTGAAAAGACTCCAAGTTATCATATTTCTCTTGAAAAAGAATATGAAAGTTTGGAGGTTTTGTTATGTCTAAAAGAATTTCGGATACCTATCGGGTAGCCATGTATCTTCGACTATCTCAGGATGACGAAAAATACGATAAAGATTTCAAGGTGGAAAGCAACAGTATTTCCAATCAAAGACTTCAAATCCAAGATTACATTGATAAAAATGAGGAGATGGAGCTTGCAAAGGAATATGTGGATGACGGATATTCAGGAATCAATTTTGAGCGACCGGCATTTAAAGAAATGATGGAGGATGTAATCACAGGCAGTATCAACTGTATTGTGGTAAAAGATTTATCTCGTTTCGGCAGAGATTATATTGACAGCGGAAGATATTTGCAAAGGGTGTTCCCCCTCTCTTGATATTCGGTTTATTGCCTTAAATGATAATTATGACAGCTTCACAGCCAGTGAAACGGAAAAGAATTTGGTGATTCCTTTCAAGAATTTCATCAACGACAACTATTGCAGAGATACCTCCGCAAAGGTCAGAAGTGTTTGTAAAGTAAAAAGAAAACAAGGACAGTTTATATCAAACTATGCTCCTTACGGTTATGAAAAAGATGAAGAAGATAAGCACAAAATAGTAATTGATAAAGAAGTGGAAGATGTGGTGCGAAAAATCTTCTCCATGAAACTGGAAGGATACAGCTCCTATTCGATTGCCAAACACTTAAACGATAATGGAATCCCCTCACCGATGGAGCATAAAAAGGCAAAGGGAATAAGGTATAAGACAGGCTTTTGTACAAAGGCGGTTGCCAAGTGGGATACGCCTGCGGTCAATCGCATTTTAACCAACGAGGTCTATATTGGAACGCTTCAGCAAGGAAAACGAGAAAAAATCAATTATAAGCTGGATAAAGTGGTTTCCAAAAATAAAAGCGATTGGATTGAAATTGAAGATAACCATGAGGCGATTATTGATCCCCATGACTTTGAAATCGTTCAAAAACTTCTGAAATGCGATATCAAGGCGAAAACTGTCGGAGAAAAAGCGGATTTGTTTTCCGGACTTCTCTTTTGCAAAGACTGTAACGCACAGATGACAAAGAAAGTCGATAAACGAGGGAAAACACCGACCGTCTATTATATTTGTTCTTCGTATAATAAAGGACATAATTGCAGCAGGCACTCCATAAAGCAGGAAGACTTGCAAAGGACAGTGCTTGAAATGATTCGTCATTATATTCAGTATCTTGGGGAATACGAAAGTGTTTCAGAGAAAATCAAAGAGATGGAAGTATCCTATGAACTGTTTCAAAAAATAGATAAAAGACAGGAATACACCAAGAAAAGCAAGGCAAATTTGAACTTTTAAAATCTTCCCTTTATCAAGATTTGAAGGAAGGCATTATTGCGGAAGAAGAATTCTATGATATGAGAGAGTTTTACACGAATCGTATCGTAGAAAGTGAGCTGATTTTAGAAAAGCAGAGTAAGGAAATTGCAAGGCTCTACAAAAAGAGTTTGGGCAATCAGAATTTTCTTGCAGATATCAAAAAGTATCAAAACATCGGTACTTTAGAAAGAGGACTCCTTGTTCGACTTGTTGATAAAATCTATGTTTTAGAAGATAAGAAAATAGAAATTCAGTTTAACTATGACGAAACGATCGGGATTCTTGATAAGTTAAGCAGCTATACCGCTCAAACTCCTGAAATCAGGGAGGTGGTATAGATGGCAAGAACAGCAAATCGAAGAATAAAGTCGGAAGAACAACTGCTAAACAAAGAAAGTATAAACAGTTTTCAAACGGCAATCTATGCAAGGATTTCAAGAGATAAAAAAGAAAAACCGAGCGACTCCATAGAAAATCAAATTGCTCTTTGCGAGAGCTTTATTCAAAAAAGTGAGGATTTCAGTTTAGCAGGAATCTATAAAGATATTGCAAAGACGGGAACGGACTTCGAGCGACCGGACTTTGAAAACTTGATGGATGAAGTACGAATGGGGAAAGTAAACTGCATTGTTGTAAAAGACCTATCAAGGTTTGGAAGAAACTATACGGAACTTGGCAATTTCATTGAAAAGATCTTCCCGTTTCTTGGGGTAAGATTTGTGGCAGTCAATGACAATTTAGATACTTTCCACATGGACGATCCCAATAAATCACTGGAAGTCATTCTAAAAAATATTGTCAATGAAACCTATGCAACGGATATTTCAAAGAAAGTATCAAGCTCTCATCAGATGAGGATCAAACAAGGCGGATTCATCTGTGGAGCAGCTCCGTATGGATATGTGGCACGAAAAGATGAAGATGGAATTCGACGCTTGTATCCGGATGAAAATACAGCTTCCGTCGTAAAAGAAATCTTTGATGCGTATTTGAAGGGATTTAGTACACTTGATATTTCAAAGTTACTGCTTGAAAAGAAAGTATATATAGCAACTGATTATAGGAAGTTTGGAAAAGCTAAAGCTGATGAAAATGAACTTATAAGAGCTTGGATGCCGACAACAATATTACAAGTGCTTAAAAATCGTGTATATACAGGAACACTCATTCAAGGCAGAAATCAAAAGCATTTATTTGAAGGTAAAAAGAGAGAAAGGCTTGACGAAGAACATTGGACAATAACAGAAGATGCCCATGAAGCAATTATCTCGCTTGATACATTTGAAAAGGTACAGGAGAAAATTTCCTCAAAATCTAATTCCATTAAAAATAGCAGAAAAGAAAATAAGAATGCTAAGGATGATACAGTATTTAGAGGAAAACTCTATTGTGGGATTTGTAAGAGAAAAATGAGCGTACACAGGCAAAAAAGCGGTAATAAAACTGTATTTTATTTCAGCTGTAATCGGTTCAGAGAATTTACAACAGAAAAATGCGGAACATCAATTACAGAGGCTACTCTTGAAAAAACTGTTAAAGCAGTCTTTGATGCTATTCTTTTAAATAACAGTAAAAGTTATAAGGCATATTTAGACGGTTATGCAGATAAAAAAAGAGAAGCGGAGCAGCAAAAGGAAAAAGAACTGACAGAAATCGGCAGAAGAATCTCAGGACTGAGCAGGCTTCAAAGTGAGTATTACGAAAAGTATGTCTTGGGAGATTGGAGAAAGGAAGATTTTGAAAGAGAAAAGGAACATCTTCATCAGAAGAAAAAAGAACTGGAACACCTAAAAGAAAAGCAAATTGCCATCTTTGAAGAAGAAAAACGAAGGCTCGAAGAAAAGTACGAGTATCTGAAAGCTCTCTTTAAGGGCAAGACGAAGAAATGGGACAAAGAGTTTGTGAAAGCCATCATAGATAAGATATTCATCGGAAAAGACCATACGGTAGAAATCAAATTTAACTTTGAAGAAACGCCTGTCATTACCGAAAAAATCGGAAGAAAGGTAAAAAGGTGATGATATGAATACCGTAGATTTTTATCTAAGACTTTCATTGGAAGATGGCGATCAGCAAGACGAAAGTAACAGTATCACTTCCCAAAGAGAAATCTTAAAAGACTATATCCGCTCCAAAGAAGAATTTACAGGCTTTCAGATACGGGAACACATAGATGATGGTTATACCGGAACAAACTTTAATCGCCCCGCATTTCAAAAGATGATTGCTCTTGTAAAGAAAAATGAAGTAAAGACCATACTCGTAAAAGATTTATCTCGCTTTGCCAGAGATTATATCGAATCGGGAGCCTACATTGAGCAGATCTTTCCCTTTATGCAAGTTCGATTTATTTCGGTGAATGACAACTATGACAGTAAGAACAACGAAAACGGAATAAGCAGTTTGGAAATTCCTTTTAAGAATCTTGTCTATGACTACTATTCTAAGGACATCTCACAGAAAATCCGTTCTTCCGTTAAAATCAGACAAGAGAAAGGCTATTACTTCGGCTCAAAAGCACCCTACGGATATGTGAAATATGAAAACGACTATCATCAGCTCATTGTCGATGAAGCAGTAAGACCGATTGTGAAAGAAGTGTTTGCAAGATATTTAAGCGGAGAAAGTATGCTTTCGATTGCCAAAGACTTGAATGAGAGAGAAGTCTTAACACCCGGTAAGCACATAGGACTGCAAAGAGGAACGGGGATTTGGACAGGACAGATTGTTCGCTATCTCTTAACCCAACGGGTTTATACCGGAGCAATTGTTGGCGGAAAGACAAGAGTGTATGAAGTCGGATCGGATCATCGGCAATGGATGGATAGCGAGGACTGGATTATACGGGAAAATATGCACGAAGCCATCATATCCCAAGAGGACTTTGCGGAAGTTCAAAACCGATTAAGCAGCAATGCAAAATATATCAGCCGAGAACGGAAGCATTTCCATATTCTTCAGGATAAAGTCTATTGCGGGAAATGCCATCATAAGATGAGCTATACCGTTTACTCCGGAAAAAATGACGGATATTATTGTCCGTATCGGTACAAGGCAAAAGACTGTGGCTGTATGAAAGGAAAGATACAAGCCTCGGTACTGGAAGAAATCGTGTCAAAGGAAATTCAGCTTTATACCGAGAGCTTTCTTGAAAAAGAACAGACGAGAATGATTGAGCATAGAGTCAGAGAAAGTATTTGTGAGAGCCTGCTTGAGCGAAAGAAAAAACTGGAAGCGGAACAACAAAGGAATCAAATTTCCAAAATGCAGTGTTATGAAAGGCATAAGCAAGGGATCGTGGAGAAAGAAGAATATCTCTCAAAACGAGAATCCCTGACACAAAGAGCAAAGAATATCGAGCAGGAAATATCGATTATAGAGAACAAGATACAAGAAAATACAGTTTCAAGACATCATTTGAATGTCGATAAGTTAAGAGAAGCAGTATCCGAAGGAGAACTTGTTTTAGACTGGCTCAACGAAGTGATAGAAAAAATCTATGTTTATGACAAGGACAAGGTGGAGATTATTTGGAAATTTGAATAAAGAGGACAAAGAAATGGATAAAAAAGATGAAATGATGATTGTAAGTCAAGAATCCCTTGTAAAAAAAATTTATATTATTAGGGGACAGAAAGTCATGCTTGATTTTGAACTGGCAGAGATTTATGGGTATGAAACAAAAGCTTTTAATCAGCAAGTAAAAAGGAATATTGAAATTTGATGAAGATTTTATGTTCCGATTAACTGACGAGGAAGTATCTGAACTTTCAAGGTCACAAAATGTGACCTTGAACAAGAGTCCGGGGAGAGGTAGCAATATTAAGTACAATCCTCATGCCTTTACCGAGCAGGGAATCTACATGCTGATGACAGTTCTCAAAGGAGAGCTTGCGGTTAAGCAGAGTAAAGCTCTGATTCGTACCTTTAAGAAGATGAAAGACTATATCGTAGAGAATCAAGGGTTGATTGGAAAAAGAGAGTTTTTGCAGCTTTCGATGCAGATTACGAGTAATGTCGTGGAAATGCAGGATTTAAGACGAGATTTAAGAGATGTGGAAGATCAGGTAGCAGAAGTGGTGGATACCTTAAATAATGTGGTGTATAAATCGGAGCTGTCGGAGCTGATTCTTGACCTTAGCAATCCACAGCTCAAATATGGATTTTTACTCTTGAACGGACAGCCGATCGAAGCAAATCTTGCTTATAAGGATATTTACAGCATTGCGAAAAAGAGCATTTATATCGTTGATAACTATATTGGAGTGAAAACTTTGGTCTTATTAAAGGATGTACCTTCATCCGTAGAGGTCATTATATTCAGCGATAACATCGGCAAAGGACTCCATACCCTTGAATATCAGGATTTCTGTCAAGAATATCCGTTTAGAAAGATAACATTCCAAAAATCCGGTGGAGAGTTTCATGACAGATACATTATTATCGACTGGAATACCGAACATCAGCGAATCTATCATTGCGGAGCGTCTTCCAAAGATGCAGGACAAAGAATCACAAGTATAACTGAAGTGGTCGATCAGATGATTTACACCGACCTTATCAATAATCTTTTGAAAAATCCGGTGTTGCAGTTAAAATAGAAGTGGAAAATGGATTGGAAATTTGAAAAAAATATGTATCCAATACTTGACACAAGGGTGGTCTACAAAATATCATAGGAAACCCGGGTATCAGTATCAGATGGAGGCTGTATTTAAGGCATACAATTCAGGTTGGAGTAAAGAAAAAATAGGTTCACACATCGTTAGAAATAATATAATTTACGATTGTGGACAAAATGGTATTGTAGGACATATGGGATGTATATTCAGTGAGATATATCATAATCATATTTACAATATAGCTACAAAGCATGAGTTTTTTGGATACGAGATTGCCGGTATAAAACTGCATGCAGCAATAGATGTGGTAATAGAAAATAACTATATACATGATACAACCCTAGGAATATGGCTTGATTGGCAAGCTCAGGGAACGAGAGTTAGTAGAAATGTATTACATAATAATGATAGGGATATAATGATAGAAGTTACACATGGGCCACATCTTGTAGATAATAATATCTTTGGCTCAGACTATAGTTTTGATAATATTGCTCAGGGTGGAGCATATATAAATAATTTGTTCTGTGGAAGTATGAGAAGAGAACCTGTACTTGATAGAGCAACGCCATACCATTTACCACATTCAACAAAGTTAGCGGGTGTGACTTTCGTATATGGTGGTGATGACAGATGGTATCAGAATATATTTGTTGGTGGTGTAAAAACTTATACAGAACAATCTATATGCGGTCTTTCAGACTATGATGGTAGTCCTACTTCTTTAGAGGAGTATGCAGAAATAATAAAATCGATAGAAGGAGATCATGAAGCCTTTGGATCTACAAAGGACCCAGTATATATCAATAGAAATTTATACCTAAATGGTGCAAAGTCATTTAATAAGGAGAAAGTAAAAGTTGAATCATATTATAACCCGAATATCAAAATAGAAATGTTAGATGGAAAGGTTTACTTGATATGGATATACCTAATGAGATAAATTCCATAAGAAATATTATTATAGACAGTGGTAAATTGCCACTTACAAGGATTAGTGAATGTGCTATAGAGAATGCCCATGGAGGAGAAATTATTAGATAAGGATATCAGAGGAGAAGTTAGAGAAAAAAAGTAATGATAATATAGGACCTGTAACCGCGCTTACTCATGGAAAAACAGAGAGTATGTGTTTGGAGTGTATAATATCTAAATAAAAAGTTTTTCAAAAAGCTCTTTAATCTCAATATTTTATTGGATTAAAGAGCCTTTTTATATGAACTTATAATATATGCTCAAAAATATACAAATCAATCAAATCTTGCTTTCAAATTAGCAAGATATAAAAAGAGAAAGAATAGATTTGATATTATAATTGATATAGTTTCAAGGTTCAGTAAAAATATGGAGGTGGCTATGAAGGAACACTCACTTTTTAGACATTTGAAAAAAGAGTGGAAACTGTATTCACTGATGTTAATACCGATACTGTATTATATTATCTTCAAATATATTCCGGTATTGGGAAATGTAATTGCTTTTCAAAAATATAAGGGAGGACCGGATTTTGTAACAGGAAGATGGGTAGGCTTTAGATATTTTAATCAATTCCTAAAGGACCCACAGTTTTGGCAGGCATTTTGGAATACTCTAAGATTGAGTATAGGCTATCTCTGTGTAAGATTTCCGGTTACATTATTATTTGCATTGTTATTGAATGAAATAAGATTAAAACTATGGAAAAAAACAGTACAAACAGTATCTTATTTGCCACATTTTATTTCATTGGTAGTAGTTTGTGGAATGGTAAAGGAATTACTTTCATCCTCAGGACCTATAAATCAGCTAATTGGAAGTCTAGGTGGTGAGAAAATAGCTTTTATGTCTGAGGCAGCTTGGTTTGATGCAGTATATATTCTGTCCGGTATATGGCAGGCACTGGGGTGGGGTACTATACTTTATCTAGCAGCAATGACAGGAATAAATACAGAGTTATATGAAGCTGCTGCAATGGACGGTGCAGGAAAGTTTAAGCAGGCAATACATGTTACAATACCTGGAATTTTGCCTACTATTATGACGCTCTTAATAATGGATATCGGCGGCATAGTTACTTCTACAAATATGCAAAAAGTATTACTTTTATACAATCCTTTGAATCAGGCTAAGGCAGATATTATAGGAACCTTAGTGTATAGGATGGGTATTACAGGCGGTAACTTCAGCTATGCGGCAGCAGTAGGACTTTTTGAAGGTGCCATAGGACTTATTTTGGTAAGTACTGCGAATCTGTTGTCAAAGAAATTTACAGAAACATCACTTTGGTAGAAAGAGGGATATATGAATAAAAAAACAAGTACAGGAGTTTGGGCATTCAAAGTTTTAAATACAATTTTAATGCTTTTTATATTATTTATTACATTATATCCTTTTTTATATTTAGTGGCACAGTCATTTAGCTCAGATGCTGCAGTGAGTGCAGGTAGAGTAAAACTGATACCTATAGATTTCAATATTGACACATATAAGTATATTTTAAAGGATGGAAAATTTTTCAGATATTATGCAAACACTATTTTGTATTCAATACTTGGTACAGCTATTTCGGTAGTAGCTACAGCATTGTTGGCATATCCACTGTCAAAGCCAAGATTGAAATTAAATAAATACATTACACCATTTGTAGTATTTACAATGTATTTTGCGGGTGGAACAATACCGAACTATATAGTTATAACCCAGTTTTTGGGATTAAAAGACAGTATTTGGGCAATAGTTTTACCCGGAGCAATATCTACATTTAACTTATTGGTAATGAAATCATTCTTTGCTTCACTGCCGGAGGAACTTGAGGAGGCAGCAGCAATAGATGGAATGGATACCTATCAAATATTTGAAGATTATTATTCCTCTTTCAAAACCAATAATAGCCACAATGTGTTTATTTTATCTTGTTGGAATGTGGAATGAGTGGTTCGGTCCAATGCTTTATTTGGACAGCAAGGATAAATGGCCTATTGCACTTTATGTAAGACAGCTTGTAGAGGGTGCAAACAATACAGAGATAGGTTCATCTGCAGAAGCAAGTAGTGTACAGGCAACAATAAAATTCAGCAACAATGGTACTGACTTCTATTCCTATAATTGTAGTATATCCATTTGTACAAAAGTACTTTGTACAGGGAATGACTATAGGAGCAGTAAAGGGATGAAAATTATATAATTTATATAGAGGGAGAAATATATGAAGAAAAAATACTATTTGACAGCACTGGCAGTTGGTATAGCAGGCTTATTATCAGCCTGTGGTGGCAAAGCTTCAGGCACAGATGCCGGAGGGAAAAGTGTTTCTGAAAATGCAGGAGAAGCAAAGGGTTATGAATTCGGTGAGGGAGTTACATTCCATTCTGATGAACCTGTAAAATATTCTATGATGTTTTCAGACCATGAAAATTATCCGTACAAAGAGGATTGGCTGCTTTGGAAGGCTATAAAAGATAAGACAAATGTTGATTTTGATTTAACTATTGTAGCAAGAACTGATTACAATGATAAGGTATCAGCTACAGTAAATAGTGGTAGTGCACCTTTTATTATTCCAAAGATATATGACTCAACACAATATGAGGATAGTGGACAAGTAGTTGCTATATCTGATTATGTACAGTATATGCCTAACTATCAAAAGGCGATTAAGGATTGGGGATTACAAGATGATTTGAATCAGATATTGTCTTCTGATGGAAAATACTACAGGCTTCCGGGAATGTGGGAGAACAATGCAGGTGGATACTCACTTGCCATAAGACAAGATGTGTTTGAGGCAGCCGGGGTTGACCTAAGTAATGAGGCAAAGTGGACATGGGATGATTTTGTTGAAGCATTAAAGAAGGTGAAAGCATATACAGGTGCTGATTATGTTTGGTCAGACGGATTCCAGTTTGGTTCAACTATGAATATTGCTGCAAACTCATATGGAGTTACAGGTGGAAATTCATCTGATGGTGGTGATTGGGGGTTAAAGAACGGAGTAAAATTTGATTATGATAAGAAGGAATTTTACTTTGCAGATACCACAGAAGAATATAAGAATTATTTAAAGATGTTAAATACATTGTATACTGAGGGGCTCTTAGATCCTGAAACATTTACACAGGATACTGCAACAGCAAAAGCAAAGTTTTATAGAGGAGATTCATATGTACTTAATATGAATTATCAGATGCTTTCAGATACATTGAACGGTAAGATGACTGTAGATGGAGCAAAGCTTTACTTCCTAACACCTCCAATGGGAAGTGCCGGAAATATAAAAAAATTTCCAGCAGCAATGGAAGACTTGAAAATGGCATTATGATTTCTAAAAATGCATTAGATAAACTTGGTGAAGAAGAGTTTATCAAAATGCTCAGATTTATAGACTGGCTATGGTATTCAGATGAAGGACAGACATTGGCTCTTTGGGGTGTAGAAGGTGAAACTTATACAGTAGATGATGCAGGAAATTATGTTTTAAATTCTGATATTTACTACAACGGAATGAATCCGGGTGCACCAAAACAGTTAAATGTAGACTATGGCTTTGGTGGCGGAGTATTTGCATATGGAGGTTCTAAGAAGTTACGTTATTCTAAGTTCTCAGAAGGTGAGAAGGAGTGGAATGACAGGGTTGATGCAAATAGAGTAGACCAGAAGCTGCTACCTCCTATTTTGGCAGATGAACTTGAGAAAGAGGATTTGAACTTGATACAAGTACCTTTTGATGGATTATGTAAATACAGCGGCTCTTGAGTTTATTTCAGGAAAAAAAGAAATCTTGATACAGATTGGGATGCTTATGTAGCAGAATGTGAGAATAAAGGTTCTGTAAAATATATCGAATTAGCTAATAAGATATATCAGAATACTAAATCACTACTGGGAGAATAAGTTTTTGGCCCGGTAGCATATGCTACCGGGTTTTTTTAAGAGGAAAATATGGCGATATTTGAGTTTAAATCTGAGAAGATAAAGAATTTATATATTTTAGACAGGAATGAGTCAGGAATAGAAAAAAATAGCAAATAAGTTGAAAAAAAGGATATATATGATACTTCCGCTGTGAAATAAATATATAAAAAAATTACCAAATTGAAAAAGATAATATGGCCATTGTTATTGGAACATATGGCAATGGATTTTCAGACGAAATATTGAAGGATATATCGGAGATTAAAGCTATAGAAAGCAAAAGGGAAAGTTTTTTTATAACTGTAAGAGAAGATTTTTTTTAATATAAAGAATGCCTTAGTGATATGTGGGAGTGAAAAAAATAGGTACAATTTATGGAATGTTTTTTTCTGTCAAAAACTTCTTGGAGTGACGCTCGGTAAGATATTTTGGAGATGCATCTCCATTCAAATATAAGAAGATAATTTTAGAAAACTTCAAGAAAGAAGAGGAAAAACTCAAAAACACAGAGCTTTTTGAAAGTGGAGTGTATGTTAAAAAAGATGATGGAAAAACAGTAAAAAATATATATCTAAATACATATATATCAGATGAGCCAAGTATAAGATATAGGGGTTTTTTTATAAATGATGAGTGGCCTTGCTTTGGGAACTGGACAATGGAACATTTTGGCGGTTTTAATGCGAGTATGTATGACCATATATTTGAATATCTGTTAAGAATGAATGGAAACTATTTATGGCCGGCAATGTGGAATTCTGCATTTATGGAAGAAGGTCCCGGACTACTAAGCATGGAACTTGCAAATGAGTATGGGATTTATATAGGAATGAGCCATCATGAACCTTGTAACAGGAGTGGAATAGAGTATGGAAGGCTTAGAGGAAAAGACAGCATATATGGTGATGCATGGGATTTTAGAAACAATAGAGAAGGCATACTAAAGTTTTGGGAAGATGGACTTATTAGAAGTAAAGGACTAAATACCATTCCAACTGTAGGTATGCGTGGAGAAAATGATTCAAAGCTTTTAAAAGAAGGAGAAAATATATCCTCAAATGTTGATGTATTAAAAGACATTATAAAATGTCAAAAATAAATTGATAGATGGCATACTAGGAATATAAGCCGTATATGATAAAGTCCTAATATACCCCAAACGAAAAATGTCCTGTTTATGATAGAATAGTGCTTTTATACATTTTATTAAACAGGAGGAACAGACTTATCAGAAAGGTAGTTTTATCAATGAATGAGCAAAAGAAATACGAAGTTATCAAAGGGTTGGCTGACCACCCTGATACCGCTAACAAGAACAGAGCCGCTATGGTACTGGGATGCACCAGGAGGCATATAAATCGTATGTTACAGGGATATAAAAAAGTGGCAAGAAATTCTTTCTACACGGTAATAAAGGCAAAAAGCCGGCCACTACAATCTCCCATGATATTCGTAGACAAGTCATAGACCTTTACAGAACTAAATACTATGATGCAAACTTTGAGCACTATACAGAGCTTCTGAAAAAGAATGAGGGCATATGTATCTCACATTCATCTGTAATGAATATCTTGGAGTCTGAATATATTCTTTCTCCAAAGGCCACCAAAGCTAAACGTAGACGTATTAAGCAAAAGCTGAAAGCTAAAAAAGAAACCGCAAAGACAAAGAAGGAGCTGGCATCTATACAGGCCAACCTGGTAGCAATCGATGATGCCCACAGCCGTCGTCCAAGATGTGCTTATTTCGGTGAACTACAGCAAATGGATGCAACCCCTTATGAATGGGTAGCGGGACAAATATGGCATCTACATTTGGCTATTGATGATGCCTCAGGCGTTGTTACAGGTGCCTGGTTTGACACTCAGGAAACTCTTAACGGCTACTACCATGTATTCGATCAGATACTTACTTATTACGGTATTCCTTATAAGTTTCTTACCGATAGAAGAACTGTATTTACATACAAGAAAAAAGGCGCCTTATCTGATGATAAAGACACCTATACACAGTTCGCTTATGCCTGCAAGCAGCTTGGTGTAGAACTTGAATCAAGTAGTGTACCTCAAGCTAAAGGGCGCATAGAACGTTTGAATCAAACCTTACAGTCACGCCTGCCGGTTGAATTCAGAATCGCAGGCGTAACCGATATCAATAAAGCCAATGAATTCCTTCACTCCTACATAAAAGAATTCAATGAGAAGTTTGCACTTCCACTTTATGGTATCAAATCTGTATTTGAAACGCAACCGTCTAAGGAAAAAATAAATCTTACTTTAGCGGTTCTGACAGAAAGAACTGTTGATGCAGGACATGCGATTCAATTTGAGAAAAAGTTTTATAAGATGATAGATCATAAGGGAGCGCAGATCCATTATCGAAAAGGAACAAAAGTTATGCTTATCAAGGCTTTTGATAGGTCTTTGTTTGCGTGCGTTAATGACAAAGATATTCATGTGCTGGAGGAAATACCAACACATGAGCGTAAGTCTAAAGACCTGGACGCTGATTACAAAAAGCCAAAACCTAGAAAACCTTATATTCCACCAATGAATCATCCTTGAGAAGAAGTGCCTTTAAAAAAATTTGTCCACTCACAACCACACAGAATTGAACAAGATTTAAAAAGTGATGATAAAAAAAGCCCCTGTTTGTGGGGCTTATAAAATAATTATTTTTAGGACATAATCATTTATGCTTGACAAATAAATTGATAGATGGCATACTAGGAAAAGGTTCCCAAAGTTTTTTTGCTGTTTATAAAGAAGTAGAAGACTATTTTTTTGGTGAAACGAATAATGGTCTAAAGGGATATGCTGAATTGGATGATACTATTTTAATTTTATGTGATGATAATCATGGTAATATGCGAGCATTGCCGGATGAGAGTTTTAGAAATCACAGAGGCGGTTTTGGAATGTACTATCATTTGGACTATCATGGTGATCCGATATCATATGAATGGGTTTGCTCTACACCTATATCAAAAAGTATGGGAACAGATGAGTGAAGCGTATGAATATGGAGTAAGGGATCTCTGGATCGTGAATGTGGGAGATGTGAAATTTCAAGAGTATCCTCTAAGTTTTTTTATGAATCTGGCATATGATTATCCAAGGTATAGTAAATTCAAGATGCTAAGGAAATATGAAAATGATTGGATAAGAAATATATTTGGAGATTTTTTTGGACAATAAAATATTGCAAAAAGTTTGTGAAGTATTACATGAATTTTTGGAATTAAATCATCTTAGAAGACCGGAAGCTTTGAATTCCAATATTTATTCAGCCTATGAAAATATGGAGGCCGATAGAATCTTAAAAAGAGTAAATGAACTTGAGAATCTTAATGATAGGATTTTAGATGAAGCAAAAGCAAATGGTTGTGAAAAAGCGTATATAAGTCTTCTGCATTTCCAGGTGTTAGCCTCTGCAAACCTTATAAAGATGCAACTTTATGCCGCAAAAAATAGGCATTACGCAAAAACGGGTAGGGCTATAGCAAATGTATTTGCTAAATATATAAAAGCCTGCATAAAAAAAGACGAGATACTTGCGGAAAAATTTGGTGAGTTCAATAATGGCAAGTGGAATGGAATGCAATTAGCTTCCCACATAGGATTTACTAACTGGAATGATGAGGATTTCAGATATCCTGTAATAAATACATTGTATTTACCGAAGAAACCAAGACTTGTGGTATCAAGAGCAGATAGTGAGATGATTTTTTTACAAACCAGTATTTTCCGAAAGACTTAGAAATAGATTTTTTTCAAATAACTTTAAGAAAAAAAGGCTGTACTGGAGATTGCTAATGGAGGCAGTGGAAAACTGGTTTGGAGTAGTGATCTTAATAGTGATTTTGTTAGGCTTTCAAAGGAAAGTGGAGAAGTAGAACTTTTAGATAGAATATACATAGAAATTGATACATCAGTATTAGAAACAGAAGAGATAGATGAGTGTAGATTCAAAAATTTTTCACAGAAAATGAGTTTGTTCCAATAGTAGTTAGGGCAAATAGAAAAAGAATTATGTGATGTAAAAGTCCGTGCATTTTTTTATTTGAAAAATAATGAATGTGTGATATTGGCAAAAGCATTATTCCGAAAAGGGAACTCTTTAGAGGACAGTGGTGGTTTTGAAATAATAGAAGACTTTGGAAAATATTCTTCAGGAATAAAAAGTATTTCCTTTGAAAAAAATAACTATACAAGCTATGAAGCTGCACCATATGTAGAATATGAATTCTTTAGTGAGTGTGATAGAGAAGTTACTATAAATTTACATACATCACCTGCTAATCCATTAGTATATGGAGGAGAGCTTAGCTTTTTATAGGTGTAAATGACGATGAAATTATTAGGGCTTGTGATTGCAGATAAAAAAATCACAAGGGTGGTGACAACAGTTGCAGTTCATGGGCTAGAGCAGTTTTGGATGGTGAGCATATAGGAAGCATAAAAATACAATATAAAAAGCCGGAAATAATAGTCTTAAAGTTTTTTTGCAGCAGAATCAGGTTTGGTTTTTGGAGAAAAATAGTTATTAGGGATATGAATTGTGATAAGGATAATTCATATCTGGGACAAGTAGAAAAGTTTTAGAAACATATAAAGGAAAAAGTGAGAATATTATGTATAAGAAAAATGAAAGCAGCTGTTATGACAGATCTTATGAAAGTGGAAATACAGGAAGTAGAAGCTCCAAAGCCAAAAGCCTGATGAGGTACTTATAAAAAAATAGAGTATGTTGGGGTATGTGGTTCGGATTTACACTATTATGAACATGGGAGAATAGGAGATTTTTTTAGTAGAAACACCTTTCATACTGGGACATGAGGCAGCAGGAACAGTGGTAGAAACAGGTAGCGGAGTTAAAGATCTAAAGGTTGGAGACAGAGTTGCACTTGAGCCGGGTAAGATATGTGGAAAATGTGAATTTTTGTAAATCAGGTAAATATAATTTATGTAAGGATGTAATATTTTTGCCACACCTCCTGTAGATGGAGTGCTTCAGGAGTATGTAGCATATGAAGTCGGACTTTGTTTCAAATTGCCTGAAAAATGTTTCTACTATGGAGGGAGCACTTGTTGAGCCTTTGGCAGTGGGATTGCATGCAGCTTCACAGGGTGGTGCTACTCTTGGCCAAACAGCAGTGGTTACCGTACAGGATGCATAGGGACTGTGTTCATTATTATCATTAAAGGCTATGGGAGTAAGTAAGATTATAGTAGTAGATATAATGGAGAAGAGACTACAAAAAGGCATTGGAGCTTGGAGCTGACTATGTAATAAAATGGAAAGGATGAAGATGCTGTAGAAAGAATAATGGAGCTTACAGATGGCAAAAGGATTTGACCTTGGAATAGAAACTGCCGGTTCACAGATTACAGCTTCGCAACTTATAAAAAGCTGCAAAGAAGGGAAGTACTATAGTATTTGTAGGATATTCTGCTTCAGGAGAAATGACATTGCCTATAGGTATGGCACTGGATAAAGAGCTGAACTTTAAGACTGTTTTTCAGATATAGAAATATATATCCTATGGCTATAGAAGCAGTATCTAAGGGACAGATAAAAAGTAAAGGATATTGTCACAAATTATTTTTGAACTGGATGATATTCAGAATGCATTGGATACATGTGTAAAGGATAAGGCAAATGTTGTAAAGGGAGTAATAAAAATATGAGATTTATAATGAGGGATGAGGCAAGAAAAAAAGCAAGGGACAGGGCCAAAGAGCTTGTAGAAAAAGATGACTATAGATGAGGTTATCTCACAGTTAAGTTATAATGCTCGGCTATAGAAAGACTCGGTATTCCACAATATAACTGGTGGAATGAAGGACTTCATGGAGTGGCAAGGGGCAGGAACAGCCACTATATTTCCACAGGCAATAGGTATGGCAGCTAAGATGGAATGAAAAAGCTTTTTAAATTAGGGTCGGAAAAGTTGTTGCAACTGAAGCCAGAGCAAAAATACAATGAGTCAAAGAAATACAATGATAGAGACATTTATAAGGGATTGACTCTTTGGACACCTAATATAAATATATTTAGAGATCCCAGGTGGGGAAGAGGTCATGAGACCTTGGGAGAAGACCCATATTTGACATCAAAGCTTGCAGTAGAAGAAATTAAAGGATTGCAAGGGGATGGGGAATATTTGAAGGTGGCTGCTTGTGCAAAGCATTTTGCAGTGCATTCAGGTCCGGAGGCCATCAGACATAGTTTTGATGCCAAGGCCAGTAAAAAAGATATGAGAGAAACTTATCTCCCGGCATTTAAGGCAGCTGTATGTGAAGCAAATGTAGAGGCGGTAATGGGTGCATACAATAGAACAAATGGTGAACCTTGCTGTGCTCATAGCGAACTTATTGGAGATATATTGAGAGGTGAGTGGGGATTTGAAGGTCATTTTGTTTCAGATTGTTGGGCAATTAGGGATTTTTCATGAGCAACTATGAGGGTTACAAAAAAATGGAGTAGAGTCATCTGCATTGGCTTTAAATAAGGGTTGTGATTTAAACTGTGGTTGTTCTTATTTATGTTTGAAGGAAGCACTAAATAAGCAGCTTGTAAAAAAATCAGATTTAAAGCAGGCGGCTATAAGGCTTTTTACAACAAGGTTTTTACTTGGAATGTTTGATGAAAATGAGTTTGATAATATTTCATACTTAGAAGTAGAATCAAAAAAACACTTGGATTTGGCAAGGGAGGTAGCTGAAGAAAGCATTGTATTACTAAAGAATGATGGCATCTTACCACTAAACAAAGAAAAAATAAAAACAATAGGTGTAATAGGTCCAAATGCCAATTCAAGAAGGTCTTTAGATGGGAATTATCATGGAACAGCCTCAAGATATATTACAGCACTGGAAGGCATACAGGACTTTGTAGAAGAAAATATAAGGATACTATATTCTATCGGATGTGAATTAAATGGTGAAAAAAGTGAAGTACTGTCTGCAAATTCTTATGATAGAATATCAGAGGCTATTACAGTGGCAAACCATAGTGATATTATTATTCTTTGCCTGGGGCTGGATGAAACTCTTGAGGGAGAAGAAGGGGATACAGGAAATGCCTACTTTTCAGGTGACAAAGGAGATCTTTTATTGCCGAAGTCTCAGCAAATATTATTGGATACACTTTTAAATTTAAACAAGCCTGTTATTGTGAATATTTTTGCCGGAAGTGCTATGGATTTGAGAGAAGCCCAAAGAGCAAATGCACTTTTTGCAAACATGGTATCCGGGTGCTATGGGTGGTAAAGCATTGGCAAATATATTATTTGGAGAGGTTTCTCCAAGTGCAAAATTGCCTATAACCATATATAAAGATACAGAATGCCTTCCTGATTTTGAGGACTATTCTATGGAAAATAGAACCTATAGATACTTAAGAGAAGAACCGCTCTATCCATTTGGATTTGGTCTAAACTATGGAGATACATATGAGATGTTGTAGATATTTTTAGATAAAAAAATCCGGACAGAGGCAAGGGATTGAATTTGAGAGTGGAGATTGTGAATAGAGGCAGTATTACTAAGGACGTATTACAGGTATATGTAAAAAATGATTCTAAATATGCTCCATTAAATCCGGTACTTGTTGAATTTGAAAAGATAGCAATATCATCAGGTGAAAAAGCAATAATTGAATTGAAAATAAAAGAAGATGCGTTTAAGGTGGTAGATAATGAAGGGCAATTTATCACAGATGGAAAAAAAGCTCAAAGATATATATAGGACTTAACGCTCCTGACAGCCTAAGTGAAAGATTGACCGGTAAAAAATGTAAATGTATTGATGTAGATTGGATTATCTAAGAAAAGAGGAAACATGATCAATTTGCCAAAGTTAAAGATAGGTGTAGTAGCTGTAAGTAGAGATTGCTTTCCTGAGAGCCTTTCAGTAAATAGAAGAAAGGCTTTGATGGAGGTGTATAGTAGTAAATATGGAAATGAGGATATCTATGAATGTCCTATATGTATAGTTGAAAGCGAAATACATATGGTTCAGGCATTAGAGGATATAAAAAATAACGGCTGTAATGCTTTGGTTGTGTATCTTGGAAACTTCGGACCTGAAATAAGTGAGAGCCTTTTGGCAAAATATTTTGACGGACCGAAGATGGTAATAGGTGCGGCTGAGGAAAGTGGAGATAATCTTATTCAAGGAAGAGGAGATGCATATTGCGGTATGCTCAACGCAAGTTATAATATGGCACTTAGGGGAGTGAAAGCATATATTCCGGAATATCCTATAGGCACAGCAGCAGAATGTGCTGATATGATTGCCGACTTTAGACCTATTGCAAAAGCTGTTATAGGACTGGGCAAATTAAAAATAATAGGGTTTGGTCCAAGACCTAATAATTTCTTGGCATGTAATGCACCTATTGCACAGCTATATAAGCTTGGTGTTGAAATAGAAGAAAATTCAGAACTTGATTTGTATGAGAGCTTCTTAAAGCATGAAAATGATGAGAGAATACCACAGGTAGTGGCAGATATGGAAAAAGAACTTGGAGATGGTAACAATAAGCCTGAAATACTTCCAAAGCTTGCGCAATATGAGCTTACACTACTTGACTGGGTAGATGCACATAAGGGTTATAGAGAGTATGTTGCAATAGCCGGAAAATGTTGGCCTGCATTCCAGACTATGTTTGGATTTGTACCATGTTATGTAAATTCAAGACTTACAGGAAGAGGCATACCCGTATCATGTGAAGTGGACATATATGGGGCACTTAGTGAATATATAGGTACAGTTGTAAGTGATGATATAGTTACACTTCTAGACATCAACAACAATGTGCCGGCAGATATGTATGAGAATGATATAAAGGGCAATTTCCCATATGAGCATAAAGAGACATTTATGGGATTCCACTGTGGGAATACAAACTCCAAAAAGCTATCATTTAAAGAAATGAAGAATCAGCTTATCATGGCAAGATCATTGCCTGAAGAGGTTACCAATGGTACACTTGAAGGAGATTTGGCACCCGGAAGTATCACATTCTATCGTTTACAAAGTACTGCAGACGGTAAGCTTAGAGCATACATTGCAGAGGGAGAGATTTTACCGGTAAGAACTAGATCTTTCGGATCAATAGGTGTGTTTGCGATAAGCCAGATGGGAAGATTTTATCGCCATGTTTTGATTGAGAAAAACTACCCACACCATGGAGCAGTGGCTTTTGGAAAGTTTGGAAAGGCACTTTATGAGGTGTTTAAATATATAGGAGTTCCACTTGAGGATATTGATTATAATCATCCAAAGGATGTACTATATAAGAGTGAGAATCCGTTTGTATAAATAAACTATGTAAAGGAAATATTTTTATATATTTCCTTTATAAGATTGGAGACGTGTATGTATTATATTGGTGTTGATTTGGGAACCTCAGCCCTGAAGCTTGTAATGATGAACAGTAAGGGTGAACTTGTAAAGTCTGTATCAAAGGAGTATCCTCTATACTTTCCGCATTCCGGATGGAGTGAGCAAAGCCCGAAGACTGGTTTATAGCGGTAAAAGAAGGCTTAAAGGAGATAGCTGCAGGCTTAGATGATAAGATAGGCGGTATCAGTTTCGGAGGACAGATGCATGGACTGGTTATCCTTGATAAGGATGACAAAGTATTAAGGCCTGCAATACTTTGGAATGACGGCAGAAGTACTGAGGAAACAGACTATTTGAACAATGTTATCGGGAAGGAAAAACTCTCCAAGCTCACTGCAAATATTGCGTTTGCAGGATTTACCGCACCGAAGATACTTTGGGTAAAGAATAATGAGCCTGATATTTTTGAAAAAATTGCGAAAATAATGCTTCCGAAGGATTATATCAGCTATATGCTCAGTGGAAACTTCTCTACAGATTATTCCGATGCTTCAGGTATGTTGCTTTTGGATGTCAAGAACAAGAAATGGTCAAAGGAAATGATTGATATATGTTCTATTTCCGAGGCTATGTTGCCGAAGCTTTATGAAAGCTATGAGGTAATAGGAACTATAAAGGCTGAGCTTGCAAAGAACTTGGACTTGATGATGACATAAAGATAGTAGCAGGAGCCGGAGATAATGCGGCTGCAGCCATAGGCACAGCTACTGTGGGTGAAGGTGCCTGTAATATCTCTCTTGGAACTTCAGGAACCGTATTTATCTCAAGTAAGAACTTCGGTGTAGACAACTTTAATGCCCTACATTCATTTGCCCATGCGGACGGAAACTATCATCTGATGGGATGTATGCTCAGTGCGGCGTCATGTAATAAGTGGTGGATGGAAGAAATATTAAAGACAAAGGACTTTTCAAAAGAACAGGAAAATATAGAAAATCTCGGTGAGAACAATGTTTTCTTTTTGCCTTATCTTATGGGAGAGCGTTCTCCTCACAATGATCCTGATGCCGCAGGTACATTCATAGGGATGAGAATGGATACAAAAAGAGAAGATATGACACTTGCGATATTTGAAGGTGTTACCTTTGCTCTCAGAGATTCACTTGAAGTGGCAAGAAGCCTGGGTATCAAGATAGAGAAAACCATGATCTGCGGCGGAGGTGCCAAGAGCCCGCTTTGGAAAAGGCTTGTAGCCAATATACTTAATGTAGAGGTGGAAGTGCCTGTAAGTGAGGAAGGACCGGGATTCGGTGCGGCCATACTTGCGGCGGTAGGCTGTGGAGAATATGAAAGCGTAGAAAAGGCTACAAAATCTATAATAAAAATTAAAGAAAAAATAAAACCTGAAGCCGATCTTGTGGTAAAATATGAAGAGAAGTATCAAAAATTCAAAAAGATATATCCTGCCCTAAAGGATGTATTCAAAAAGATTAGATAAGGATGGTTTTATGTTAAAGATAGGTACAAAGGCACCGGAGTTTTCACTGCCGGATGAGAACGGAATCGTTAGAAATCTTTCAGATTATGAAGGTAAGAAACTTATATTATATTTTTATCCTAAGGACAATACTCCTGGATGCAGTGCGCAGGCTTGCGGCTTCGGGGAGTTGTATCCGCAGTTTGTTGAAAAAGGAGTAGAGGTTGTAGGCATCAGTAAGGACAGTGTGGCGTCTCATAAGAAATTCAAAGATAAGTATTCATTACCTTTTACACTGCTTTCCAACCCCGAGCTGGATGTTATACAGGCTTATGATGTATGGCATGAGAAAAAACTTTACGGAAAGACTTCCATGGGAGTTGTAAGGACCACATATCTGATAGATGAAAAGGGATTTATTATAGAGGCTATGGAAAAGGTGAAGGCTGCCAAAAATCCCGGTGATATGCTGGAGAGCTTGGGATGAAAATAATAGTATCACCTGCCAAGACTATGGTGGAAAACAGTGACAGTTATATCGGCAGCAGTGTACCTACATATATTGATTACAGCAGGATGATTTTAGACGAGATAAGAAAAAAGTCTTATGAAGAGCTGAAAGAGATTTGGAAATGCAATGAAAAGATTGCAAAAGAAAATTTTGACAGGTTTAAAGATATGAATTTGCAGGGGAGTCTTACCCCTGCAATATTTTCGTATCAGGGTATACAGTATCAATATATGGCTGTGAATGTGATGGAAGCTTCATCAATTGAATATATAAGAGAGAATCTGTATATACTTTCAGGTTTTTTCGGTATACTTAGAGCGTTTGACGGTGTGAGTCCTTATAGACTTGAGATGCAGGCAAAGATGGGGATTGGAGACTGCAAAAATCTATATGAGTTTTGGGGAGATAAAATATATAGAAAGCTTTTTGAAACCGGAGAAGCGGTGATAAATTTGGCTTCAAAGGAGTATTCAAAGACTGTAGAGAAGTATCTTTCAAAAGATGATAAATTTATCACCTGTATATTTGCTGAAAGAAGAAACGGTAAAACAGTGCAAAAGGCGACTCTTGCAAAGATGGCAAGAGGTGAGATGGTAAATTATATTGCCGGTAAAAATATTCAAAATGAAGAAGACATAAAAAAATTTGACAGACTCGGATTCGCTTTTGACAGTGAGCTGTCGGATGCAAACAAGTATGTATTTATATTGGAGCAGCGGTAAAAGTATGTATATTTCAAAACCTTACAAGGGCAGACCTGCAGATATAGAAAGCAGACAGGAAAAAGAAAAAAGATGCTATGATTTTTTGGACGGCATCGGCGTGGAGTACGAAGTGGTTGACCATGATGAGGCCTCTGATATGGAAAAATGTAAAGAGATAGAGGGTGCACTTGGTGTAAAGATTTGCAAGAATATAGTACTTTGCAACAGGCAGGAGACAAAGTTTTTTCTCTTTATGATGCCGGGCGACAAAAAATATGTGACAAAGGATGTTTCAAAGAAACTTGAAATGTCAAGGCTTTCATTTGCAAAGGAAAACTATCTTAAGGAGTTTTTGGATGTGACTCCGGGGTCTGTAAGTGTACTTGGACTGATGAATGATAAGGAAGATGCTGTCAAGTTGGTTATAGACAGAGATGTCATAAAAGCCGATTTTATCAGATGTCATCCCTGTGTAAATACATCTACATTGAAGATAGCGACTGACGATTTTTTGAATAAAGTAATACCGGCGCTGAAAAAAGAAGCCAATATAATAGATAATGAATAAGAAAGAGACATTTGTTGCAATTGATTTAAAATCCTTCTACGCCTCCGTGGAATGTAGAGAAAGAAATCTTGATCCGATGGATGTGAATCTGGTGGTTGCAGATGAGAGCAGGACGGCAAAGACGATATGTCTGGCGGTAAGTCCGGCACTGAAAAGTTTCGGAGTGCCCGGCAGACCGAGGCTTTTTGAAGTCTTGAAAAGGCTTCAGGAGATAAATCACAGAAAACAAAAACTTGTAGGAAAACTTGAAGGCAAGTCCTCATCATTGACGGATCTTAGGAAAAATCCGAAACTTGAAGCCGATGTGGTAGTGGCAATCCCAAGGATGAAAAAGTATATGGAATACAGTGCAAAGATACTGAGCGTATACTTAAAGTATGTTTCTCCTGAGGATATATATGTTTATTCGGTAGACGAGGTATTTATAGACCTTGGCGGATATATTTCAGATAATGCCGTAGAGTTTGTGGAAATGATGGTTAAGGATGTCTTTGATACCACAGGAATTATTGCAAGTGCAGGTATAGGTGAAAATATGTATCTTGCAAAGGTGGCAATGGACATTGTGGCAAAAAAGGCCAAGCCGAATGAGCACGGAGCAAGGATTGGAGAACTTAGTATCGGTTCATATCGAGAGCAACTTTGGAGCCATACTCCTATCACAGATTTTTGGAGAGTGGGAAGAGGGTATGCAAAGACTTTGGCAAAGTACGGTATATATACCATGGGAGATATAGCAAGAGAGAGCCTGAAACAAAACAGGGTAAATGAAGGAATGGATCTTTTATATAGGCTGTTCGGTAAGAATGCAAGTTTTCTGATAGAGCATGCGTGGGGAATTGACAGCACACAGATAAAGGATGTGAAGTTATACACTCCTGAGAAAAAGAGTATCAGTGAGGGACAGGTTTTACTTAGACCCTACAGCTATGATGAAATGAGAACCATTGTGATAGAGATGGCGGAGAGGCTTTCATTCTCATTGCTTGAAAAGGATATTTTGACAAAGCAGATTACTCTAAGTCTGGGATATGACATAGAGAGTCTTACAGATCCTGATATAGCAAAGAAGTACACCGGCAATATTACCAAAGACTTTTATGGAAGAAGTATACCTGAGGGAGCTCATGGAGTGATAAATCTTTTATCATATACCGATTCCACCAAAGAGATATGTAAGAAAAGTGAGGAGCTTTTTGAGAGACTGGCAAATCCGATACTTCTGTTTAGAAGGATAACGATAGTTGCAACTGAGATAAGCAATAAAAACAGTGCAGGCTGCATGGGAAATCTTTTGGAAGCAAACAGCATTTCTAAAGAAAAAGAGAACAGCAGAATGAAAGCCGTACTTAAAGTGAAAAGAAAGTTCGGAAACAATGCCATATTTAAAGGATTGAATCTCAAAGAAGAGGGAACCGCGCTTGACAGAAACAGGCAGATAGGCGGGCACAAGGAATAAAGTAGAGATACATTGAGAGATATAGAACCTGAATTACGTAGTCACTGTAAAATTTAAAACGTCGGAACTTTCGTGGTGAAAAATCAAGAACAACATTCATGGGGAGATGCCTTTATAAAATCGTTGGCTAAAGATTTACAAAAAGAGTTTCCCGATATGAAAGGTTTTTCTGAAACAAATATTAAGTATATCAGAAGATGGTATTCATTTTATATAAAAGGGCTACAAGGTGTAGCCGAATTAGAAAAACAACGAAAAGCAATTCAAAAGGACTACAACCTGTAGCTCGATTTGATGAAAGAGTTATAAACCATATTAAACAGATACCTTGGGGACATAATCAGAGGATAATAAATAAGTGTAAAAACCATTGATGAAGCCATATATTATGTTAATAAAACTATTGAAAACGGATGGAGCAGGAATGTACTCGTACGTCAAATTGAAAGCGGATTATATGGCAGGGAAGGAAAAATCTATAACAAACTTTGAAAAAAAGGTTACCGGCTTTTACAATCAGATCTGGCAAGACAGACGTTAAAAAGATCCATATAATTTTGATTTCCTTACCATTCGTGAAGGATATGATGAAAGGGAACTTCAAAAAGAACTTGTTGACAAGATTTCTGATTTTTTTACTTGAACTTGGTGAGGGATTTGCTTTTTATAGGCAAAGAATATCACATAAATATAAATGGGGATGATTTTTATATTGATTTGCTTTTTACAATTTGAAACTCCATTCTTACATTGTTATAGAACTGAAAGCGGAGAAGTTTAAGCGGAACATTTAGGACAGCTTAATTTTTTTATGTAACAGCAGTGAATAGAGAACTAAAAACTGATAGAGATAATGCTACGATTGGACTTATTATTTGCAAAGATAAAAAAACGATGTCGTTTGCGAGTATTCATTAGAACAAATATCGCAACCTATAGGTATAAGCAAATATGAGATTACTAAATTATTTGAAGCAGAATATAAGAGCAGTTTGCCGAGTATTGAAGAAATAGAGAAAAAAAGATCAAAGAAATAGATACGGATAATTAAAAAAACATCGAAGAAATGAATAATTATTGGCTAATGACGATTGGGAAAAAAATCACTAATCGTCAAATAAGGAGACATCTTATGAGAAAAATTTAAGACGATTTTTTTGTTACAATGATACTTGCGGTATTTCTACTTAGCGGATGTTTTCATTCAGACAAGGCCGAAGATAACGAGCCGGATGTTCTGACAAAAAAACATCATGGATTTCATATGATGACGGATCATATTGGGTGTTCAATGAGGACCACAGCTTTTTCTGGTATCAGGAAAAGGGAGTTACCGATGACAATTACTATGGCGGAAAATATAAATTGTACAGAGGTGAGGAGGCGATGGATTTTATAGAAAAGAAGCTTTCCTCCTATGGTGTGACAAAGGCCGAGCTGATGGAAGTTATAAACAGATCGGACGAATATAAAGTAGAAGATTTTATATGTATTTATACAAAGAATACGACATTTATGTTGGATGGTAAGGAACAGATATCTAAGCCGAATATGATACCCTACATGGGATTTCTTTTGAAAGATGAAACGATACTTGATATTGCAAATATGAAGACCGGATCTTACTACGGATTTATCAAAGAAGAATAGAAAATTTATATAGTCCACGCATTTATGTTACTGATAAGTTTAAGCATTACTTTTTCAGGATATATTGCGTGGGCTTTTCTTATTACTCTTTTATAAATACAGTAAACAAATAAAATTTTGCACTATGAAGCTTAGTGCAATAAAATATATAAACACATATAAAAATATTACAAAAATACTGAGGTGATTATTTAATTATATCGTTACAAGATATTAAGAACAGATAAAATAATAAAAAAAGAACAGAATCATACTGCATACATTGTTGGAATTACATAAAATAAGTAATATAATATAATTGTTCTGAAAATAAAATATAAGGAGGTAACTTCAGAGGCGGCACATTTTGAGGCATTACAGCCTTCATTCAATCAAATGGATCAGTTGATACCGGGCATAGCAAAGCAGTGTGATGACGTGGCAAATGCAACTTGGGCATTAGATGAAGAGATTGCAAGCAAGTTTAAGTAGAAGTCAGTTTTGTAGATAATGTATTTATGTTATCGATAAGTTATTATTTAGTTTATTAAGATATATGAATACATGGGTATTTTTGAATTTGAAGGTATAAAATGAAAAATAGAAAATTGAGTAAGAATGAACAAGGAATAATAGGTATTATTGTAGTAATAGCTTTTGTGGTTGGACTGGTATTCCTCAGAGATATACTTGTAAAAAGGGGAGTGAGCATTTTGATGTTAACAAGAGAAGATTACATGAATGCAGTGGAATACTATATGCAGAAAAAATATGGAGAGAAGTTTGAAGGTGAGTATATAGTTGAGGACAGTATATACGTTCATCCAAAGGAAAATCCTCAGTGGCATGCAGTAGTAGAAGTTTATAGTGAAAATGGATTAACTTACTTTAGTGATAATTATGTAGGATACCTAAAGAAAGATGAACTTGAAAAGTATATATATGAGCTTGTAAAGCCTATATATGGAGAGTGTAAAGTTTACACACATCCATATGGTTTTGCACTTAATGACAGCTTTAACAAAGATACAGATATAATGACATATGTAAGTAATAGTGACTATACTACATATATATTTACAGATAAAAAGACTGAAAATATAGAAAAAAGATTTTTAGAAAGGCATGTGAAATATTTGTAGATAAAGATTTGCAGACCAACAGATTACTGGTTACATATATCACAAAAGAAGACTTAGATAAGTTTGAAGAAGACTTAAAAGATTATACATTTAATACATTAAAGTTTTATTATAGAATTTCTAGCTTTTATGATAAGGCATACAAGACAGGTTTTGATGATGATATAGATATATTGGAAGGAGACAAGGAATATGGCAAGTGATAGACCTGCAGATAAAGGCTTGCAGTAAAAAACAAATGCCGGAAAATGGTAAGTATATTATAGATAGGATTAAAGAACAGTGGATATTGCATCGGAGGGGTGAATTTATGCTAAGGAAATATAAGAAGATAATTTGTGCAACAGTAATTATTATTATCGTATTTGCATTATATACTGTAAATAAAATAGCTTTTTTCCATGATCCTGAGTTTGAAAGAGCTGTAAGAAATACTACTATAGGTAATACTGTGTCAGGTGCACTACAGAAGGAGTATCCAATGTTACAGGGAGAGAGTCCTATTAAAGGTATAATTTGGAAGAAGGATTTGGAGAATATAAACTTTGTATCTATCGATTTTAGAGAGTATAGGGTGAAAGATATAAGCGATATAAAATATTTTAAAAATGCAGAAATAGTTATGTTAGGCTATTTAAGTGCATATACCGGAGATAAGAGCATATATGAGGAAGAGCATGTACTTGACAATTTATACAAGGCAAAGAGTTTAAAAATACTTGGATAATTTGCAATTATATAACTTAAAGGTAGATGATGAGGGCATAGAAAATATAAAGAATATGTTTCCGAATGCAAGGGTAATTATAGAATAACTGTATACAGATTTTTTTCGACTCTGTTTTTTTCAATAACAATAAATTTCAGAAAAATACAATATAAAGAATATTGAAGATATAAAGTACTTCAAGAATGCTAAATTTATAGGGTTTTGTTATGTGAGTGCATATGTCGGAGATAAGAGTATTTACGAGGATGAGCATGTGCTCGATAATATATATTTAATAAAAAAATTGGCACATTTAAAGAAGCTGGATTTATATCATTTGAAGATAAATGAAGACATTGAAGCTATGTTTCCTGAAGCAGAAGTTTCTATCGAGTAGAGGTTAAAAATCAAATGTTGAAAAAGAGAAGACTAAGCCAAAACGAAGAGGCAATAAGGGGTATTTTACTGATAATAGTTTTTATAGTTGGACTTGTATTTCTCAGAGATGTACTTGTAAAAAGAGGAGTGAGCATTACTATGTTAACAGAGTCAGATTATATAAATGCAGCGGAGTATTATATGCAGAAAAAATACGGAGAGAAATTTGAAGGAGAATATGTATATGAAGACAGCGTTTATGTACACCCAAAGTCAAAACCGGAGTGGCATGTGGTTGTGGACTTTGAGAGTGAGGGAGGTATGACATCTTTTCATGATAATTATGTAGGATACCTAAAGAAAGAGGAACTTGAGAAGTATATATATGAGCTGGTAAAGCCGATATATGGGGAGTGTAAGGTGTACACACAACCATGGGGTTTTTCACTGGATGACAGCTTTAACAAAGATACAGATATAATGACATATGTAAGTAATAGTGACTATACTATAAGTATATTAATAGATAAAAAGGCTGAGAATATAGAAGAAGATTTTAGAAAGGCATGTGATATTTTTTTAGATAAGAATTTGCAAGGTGATAAATTATATGTTCTATATGTAAAGAAAGAGGACCTTGATAAATTTGAAGAGTATAGAATGGATTACATATTTAATAAGTGCGATTATTACTATAGAATTTCCAGGCTGTACGACAATGTAGATAAAATATGGTTAGATGATATAGACATATTGGAAGGAGACAAGGATTATGGCAAGTGATAAACCTACAGATAAAGATTTGCAGTAAAAAACAAATGCCGGAAAATGGTAAGTATATTAGAGACAGGATTAAAAGAACAGTGGATATTACATCGGAGGAGTGAATTTATGCTAAGGAAATATAAGAAGATATTTTGTGCAATCCTAATTATTATTATCGTATTTGCATTATATACTGTAAATAAAATAGCCTTTTTTCATGATAAGGAATTTGAAAGAGCAGTTAGGGATACCCTTGAAGCACCATACATGTCATTTACGACGAAAAGAAACAAGCCGATATTAGGAATTATATGGAAGAAAGACTTAGAAAACATAATAATGGTGTCATTAGATCTTAGAGAATATCATGTTAAAAAAATATAAGTGATATAAGGTATTTCAAAGATGTAGATTCAATTTGGCTTATTTATAGAAGTGCTTATGAAGGTGACACAAGTATATATGAAGAGGAAAATTTGCTTAATAATATATATGTTGCTAAAAACTTTAAGAATTTAAACATGATATCGTTATATCATGTAAAAGTAAATAAAGACATTAAGGCAATGTTTCCTAATGTAGATATATTTATTGATTAAATGGCTTTTACATTTATTATCATCTGTATTTGTTATTTATTGAGATACAGATGATAATAGTGGTGTTTGTCAGAGTATATCGGTTTAGTGTCCGGAAGAATACTTGATTTAAACAAGGGATAGAATAAATATAATGTATGATGTGGTGGATAACGAGCTTTAATTCGGCTAAAGAATTCCAAGATATAAAGTCCGAGGATTTAGTAATGATAGGAATGGTTGATTTTGGTGAGGAAAGGGCTATGTGGAAGGAATTCGTACATACAGCAGAATTCGATGATCAAAATGTAGATAAGATAAATGATAACTGGTGCCTTGATTTTGTACATCGCAATGCTGTAATGAAATGGAAAGGAGGAAATAAAAACTGATGAAAATTAAAATTAGTATATTATTTTTAATAGCATGCCTGCTTACAGGATGTACGTCAGTAGTTGAAACTGTAAAATATATACATGATTCCGGTAAAATAGATAATTATATATATGGTGATGCAAAAGTGGCGAATGAATATATCGAAAAAGATAGTACAGGCTTTAAATACTAATGATAGGGAGCTTTTAGCAAGCCTGTTTCCTGAGACATGCAAGGAGTAAGATAGACCATTTTGATGAAAAAGATAGACTATATTATTAGAGAGAATGAGATTTGGCGGGTTCGATAATAAGATATAAAGCTTAATGAAGATAATAATTATCAATCAAGTTCCGACATGGGAAAAAGTACAAAAGGTTATATATGCTAATACTACTATAGAATTTGCAAAGCCGAAAGAGAATGAATATAAAAAAATTTGATTTAAGCATTGGAATGGAAATAGTTACTGTAGATGATTTTTAATGAGAATAATGTAGGAATATCGATACTTGCAATTGATGAGGGGAGTTTATTAAGGATGATGTAGATAAAGAAAAAAAGATGGATATGATATCTATGCATTTGGGCACTAATGAGAGGAGATAAGAATATGGAAATTAAATCAAATATTGCCGGAATGGTAAATACAGAGAATAATTATGATGTGTTTATGTATATATTAAATACAAGTAGGGAAGATTTAGTAAATATTATAACGGATATTGATGATTATTGGATTGGAAGAAGTGGAGATAGCTTTAAATACATTTGCTGGTATTTAAAGATTTTTATTGGATACAGGATATGAAGAGTTGACTAGATTAAAAAAGGAAATTACTGAGTCAAAGAGATATATATGTGATAATGACTATAGTCTTTCAAATCAGATACAAAGTAAGGAGCATATAAAAGTATGAAGAAAATAATATTTCTTATTATTGCATCAGCCCTTTTAATATCAGCCTGCTCAAGTGTTAAAAATACAGTGGGCGGTGCAAAGAGTGAGATTACAAAAAATGATAAGCAGCCTCCTGAGGAAAAAGAATATAAAGATAAGGTGATTGCTGCAATGGATGATCAAAATGCTAATGCACTGAAGGCACTGTTCTCAAAGAATGCAAGAGATAACATAGAAGATATGGACTTTAAAATTGCATTATTGCTTAAGAGGTATAAGGGAAAGTCAAAGAGTGTAAAGTATGACAGAAACTATCCTGTAGTTACAGAAGATAAAGAAAAGGGAATAAAAAGGATTGAGACTTATTATGTTGTAAAGACAGATGGTGGTAATATAGATTTTATGTACCTTCAAGTTGTAGCTAAGGATGATGAGGATCCTGATGAGGTAGGTATCAGCTCTATGATGTATTCGCCTGAAATTTGGCAGATTACGATGGATGACAGCAACAGAGGATATTATCTGTGGGTAGACAATCCGTTTTGGGCTGACTTTGTCAATCCTGATGAGGTTATGACTACAGAGAGCAGTAGGTAGATCCTTTAGAACTCCTATGAAAATACATAGGAGTTCTGTTAATACACAAACAATACGGTAAGTAGTATCAAAGGTATAAATTAAATAAACATTGAAGTATAGTTTAATAGCTTAATAATGGTATGAATGGTTGACTTTAATACTGAGGAGAAAAATGTGGGAAGGAGGAAATAAAAACTGATGAAAATTAAAGTCTTAATGGGTATTTTAATATTAAGTTTACTTACAGGATGTACGTCAGTAGTTGAAACTGTACAATATATACATGATTCCGGTAAAATAGATAATTATATATATGGTGATGCAAAAGTGGTAAATAAGTATATAGAAAAGATAGTCGAAGCACTTAATACTAATGATAGGGAGCTGTTAGCAAGCCTGTTTCCTGAGCATGCGAGGAGTAAGATAGATCATTTTGATGAAAAGATAGACAGAATTATTAGGGAAAATGAAACATGGCCGTCTTCTATAATAAGGTATAAGCTTAATGAAGATAACAATTATCAATCAAGAGCTGATATGGGTAAAATTTATAGAGAGGTATATGCTAATACCACCATAGAGTTCGCAGACCCTAAGGAGGGAGAAGTACATAGACCAAGCTTAAAGATTGGTATGGTAATAGTACCTGTAGATGATTTTCACGAAAATAATGTTGGAATTTCTATACTTGCAATGGGTTATGAAGGCTTTAATAAGGAAAATGTGGATAAAGAAAAAGATGGTTATGATATCTATGCATTTGGGCACTAACGATTATAATCATTCAATAAGGGAAAGTATAGAGTCCTTTTAATACACAAACAATATCACACAAACAATATGGTAAAACTGTATGAAGTTTAACAGAAAGGAAATGTGGAAATGAATTATACATTATCATTTTACTTGGGAATATTTACAATAATATGTATGATTGTGGTAAGCAGAATAGCTTTTTTTAAGGATGAGGAATTTCTCAGAGCGGTAAGAGATACTATGGGGAAAAACCGTATGTCTCTGGCAAATAAAAGAGAGAAGCCTATCAAGGGTATCATTTGGAAAAAGGATTTAAAGAAGATGAACTTCTTATCAGTCAATTTTAAGGACTACCATGTGAAAGATGTAAGTGACCTTGAATACTTCAAGAATGTGGAGAACATTATACTGACATATATGGGCGATAATGAGGAAGATATCGGAATGTATAATGAGGAACATGTCCTTGATAATCTAAATAAAGTAAGGGATTTTAAAAAGCTGAGAAGGGTACAGCTGTATCATCTGAACGCAGATAAGAGTGTGAAGAACGAATGCCCGAGAGCAATAGTGTTTATAGACTAGTTTTTACGGTAAGGAGAGACATAGATGAAATTAGAGTATAAAGCGGATATATTGGTTGCTTAGGTTTATACTTATTATATGTGTAATCAATGTACTGACCGGATTCTATGAGTTTTGTACTTCAAGCAAAAATGCAAATGCAAACCAAATCATATGGAAAGGCGAGAGATACAATAAGACTGAGACCGGATATCACAGTATAGATGAGCTTAAGTATTTGGTGGATATACCGACAGATTGTGATGTAAAAGATATTTGGGCGGTGGCAAGTTATTATGCAAAGGATGACAGTGAGTGTGATACAAGACTGAAAGAACTTAAGAATATATATGATGAAGGGGGAGAAAAGGCTGTCGTAGAGGATATCATGTCTAAAGATGTTGGAGATGATAAAAAGACTATGATGGAATACCTGATAGTGGACGGTTGCCTAATAAGAAGTCTTGGTAACGACACGGAACTGCTTAATAATGTTCTTGAACACTGCTATGACAGAGACTATGGATTCCTTGGATACAAAAGATATATTGATATCGGAAATAAGCTCTATAAAAAGAACGGGAAGATTGAAAGAATCATTGAAGCATTTGAAACTTTAAGCAAGTATACAATTGATCGTGCAATTGTGATGCCCAAATCAGAAGATGGGGATGAAAGTGCAACTGAAACGGTATACTATCATCGTATGATACAACTATTCCAGACATTCTCAAGCTTATCATATTTTGACGATAATCTTTTAGCGGCAAAATCATATACCGGAAAGGATAATAAGAAATATGTTGTGAAGGCGGCTATAACAAAAACATTATGATATTATTTTTAAGTTATAAAAAAATATAAATCATTTATAGGCCTTGGACATATCAGTATATACGGAAGATATAAGAATTTAAATATGGTGATAGAAGATGTAAAAAAATTAGAAATTTAAATTATGATGATGTTTTTTTAAATATTTATATGACAAAAGATCCTACAGGTAATATAGTGGCTGATAATTTAATTAGTTTAGAATGTTTATCAATAGTTTTTAGACTATGTGGTACCTATACACTGGTATATGATACAGATGTGCATACACTTGAGGGAATAAGCTACGGATTTTATCCTGTGCTTCCGGTGTATAGTTACTTTGATATATACAATTTAGTTGCATCTCCTGACAGTCACTATATAGATACAGTAGAAGCCATAAAAAACTTTAATACAAATTTTTCAAAGGGTGGTTATTTTGGAGAGTTTGCAGATGATGTAGGCTACGATGAAAATAATCCGTTAACATTGGAAAATTTTGGTGAGAGGATAGAGGAACTTGGCAATATGAAAGAAAAATATTATGAATTACCTGAAGTAGGGTTTTATCTCAGTATAAGTGATATTACAGAAGATTTGAGTAAAGAGGAACCGTTACATAAGAAAGATTAAAAGGGATTGATCGAGAGCAATAGTATTTATAGACTGGTTTTTACAGTAAGGAGAGACATATATGAAATTAGAGTATAAAAAGCGGATATATTGGTTGCTTAGGTTTATACTGATTGTATGCGTAGTCAATGTGCTGACAGGATTCTATGATATGTGTACTTCAAGCAAAAATACAAATGCAAACCAAATCATATGGAAAGGCGAGAGATATAATAAGGACGAGACCGGATATCACAGTATAGATAAGCTTAAGTATTTGGTGGATATACCGACAGATTGTGACGTGAAAGATATCTGGGCGGTGGCAAGTTATTATGCAAAGAATGACAGTGAGTGTGACACAAGACTGAAGGAACTTAAAGGTATATATGATGAAGGTGGAGCAAAGGCTGTAGTAGAGGATATCATGTCTAAAGATGTAGGAGATGATAAAAAGACTATGATGGAGTACCTGATAGTGGACGGTTGCCTAATAGAAAGCCTTGGTAATGACACGGAACTGCTTAATAATGTTCTTGAACACTGCTATGACAGAGACTATGGATTCCTTGGATACAAAAGATATATTGATATCGGAAATAAGCTCTATAAAAAGAACGGGAAGCTTGAAAGAATCATTGAATCATTTGAAACTTTAAGCAAGTATACAACCAATCGTGCCGGCAAGCTTAATGTGGTAGGTGACAGTGATGATAATCTTGTGGACAGAAAACATTACAGTAATATGATACAGTTATTACAGACATTCTCAAGTCTTTCATATTTTGACGGCAATCTGTTGGGAATAAGACCGACTATAGGTAATAGTAAAAATAAGTATATTGTGAAAGCTGTCAAAGAAGATTATGATATCGTATTAAGTTATAAAAAAATATAAGTCGTTTATAAATTTTTGGAAATATAAGTATATATGGCAGATATAAGAATTTAAATATGCGTATAAAAGCATCCGGTGATAGGAAATGTAGAAAAATTTGATGTTATGAAATATGTAGCACCATCTGTGGTCGGCAAAGTTGTGGATAAGTTGTTTGACTTAAATATGTTATCGAGAGAATTTGAACTGTGGGGTACAAATGTGATTGTATATGATATTGATATACACACACCGGAAGGTTTTAGTTATGGATTTTATCCTATGTATAAAATTTATAACATTGATGATATGGACACTAAAAGATATATTGACAGGTTTAATGAGTATTTTCTGCCGGGAGGCGAATATGAGGAGGAAAGGGATAAAGTGGGTTATAATCCGGATAATCCTATAAGTGAAGAAGATTTTGCTGAGAGGATAGATGAAATAAACAGTATGGTATATGAACTTTTTGAACTTAGGTGGTATTAAGGTATAATACTGATAAAAATAAAATGATAGAGTTGATGAAGTATTGGAAATGGAAGATACATAGCAGTTAGAAATAATTGTAGAATACTTGAGCAAAAGAGAACTGTTAAAAAGAGAATAGTAATGTAAAGGAAGAAAATTATGGCTGAGTATATTATGGCCTTTGATGCAGGCACTACAAGCAGCAGATGTATCATATTCAATCGAAAAGGTGAGATATGTGAGGTGGCACAAAAGGAGCTGACACAGCATTATCCGAAGCCCGGTTGGGTGGAGCACGATGCGGATACGATATGGTCTACACAGCTGAGTGTGGCGGTGGAAGCTATGGCAAAGCTTGGAATAAGTGCATCCGATATTGCAGGTATCGGTATCACAAACCAAAGAGAAACTACAATAGTATGGGATAAGGAAACGGGTATTCCTGTATATAGGGCAATAGTTTGGCAGTGCAGAAGGACGGCGGATTATTGTAATGAACTCAAAAACCGTGGATACACCGATATGATTCGTGATAAAACGGGTCTGATGCCTGATGCGTACTTTTCGGGAACAAAGATAAAGTGGATACTTGACAATGTGGAAGGTGCAAGACAAAAGGCAAAAGAGGGAAAGCTTCTATTCGGTACGGTAGATACTTGGCTTATATGGAAGCTTACAGGCGGCAGAGCACATGTGACAGATTATTCCAATGCATCAAGAACTATGCTTTTTAATATACATACGCTTACATGGGATGATGATATATTAAAACTTCTTGATATACCTAAGTCTATGCTGCCGCAGGTCAACGAGTCGTCATATGTATGTGGTGAGTCGGACTTGGCATTTTTCGGAAAGAGTATACCTATAGCAGGTGTGGCGGGAGACCAGCAGGCGGCGCTTTTCGGACAGACTTGCTTTGAGGTAGGTGAAGCAAAGAGTACATACGGTACAGGCTGCTTTTTGCTTATGAATACAGGTGAAAAGCCTGTTAAATCCGATAACGGACTGGTAACCACCATTGCCTGGGGACTTAACGGAAAGATAAACTATGCTTTGGAGGGTTCGGTTTTTGTAGCCGGAGCTTCAATACAGTGGCTAAGGGATGAGATGCGTCTTATTGATTCTTCCGCCGACTCCGAATATATGGCTATGAAGGTCAATGACACTCACGGTTGCTATGTTGTGCCTGCATTTACCGGACTGGGTGCACCGTACTGGGATCAATATGCCAGAGGCACCATTGTCGGCATTACAAGAGGGGTGAATAAGTATCATATTATAAGGGCGACATTAGAGTCTATGGCTTATCAGGTGAGAGATGTACTTGATGTGATGGAGAAGGATTCGGATATTGTACTGAAAGTTTTGAATGTGGACGGAGGTGCGAGTGTAAACAATTTTCTTATGCAGACACAGGCGGATCTTTGTAATGTACCTGTAGAAAGGCCGAAATGTGTGGAGACTACCGCAATCGGAGTGGCTTATCTTGCAGGACTTGCCGTAGGATTTTGGGACAGTATTGATGATATAAAGAAAAGCAGAAGTATTGACAGGACATTTATACCGAATCTTTCTGATGAGGTCAGGTCTGAGAAGATAAGAATGTGGAAAAAGGCTGTAAAATATGCCTTCGGTTGGGCAAAAGAAGATTAGTATAAAAAGGCATTGATTTAGTGTGAAAATCAATGCCTTTAAGTATTGGCTTATTGCTTGGAGATTAAATTTTGCTGGAATTTTTTGCTGATTTCCATGATGTCTTTGATAAAGTCGATGGCGCTGTCTGTATATTCCTTGTTTTTTACGATGGATTTTACTTTTGATATTACGATATCCTCTCTGTTTTGATTCAGAATGGGAAGATTATTCTTTATTTTGTATTCGGCAATATCATTTACTACATCCATTCTCTCTTCAAAGAGCGCTATAAGTTCTTTGTCTATGGTATCAATTCTTTCACGTAGATTTTCTAATTCATTCATAAGTACTCCTTAATTTAAATAAAGCTTTTAACTGAATCCATTTTGACTTATTTGATAATAAAAAGTAAATATAAGATTTTAATATTTTAAAGATAATTAACACAAAAAAAGCAGTGATGGTTCATATTTAATTGTGTACAATGAGTTTTTATAATGATATAATATGAATCTGTAAATTTGACAAGTTTTGATTAATTTGAAAGAAGGATATTATGACTGAGGAAATAAAGAATATTTTTATGGAAGCACAAAAGGGTGAGCTTGATGCTGTTATCATGTATAACATGCTGGCAGATGCTATGGGAAGTGAAAATAAGGAAATAGCAGAGAGTCTTCGTAAGATTGCTAAGGATGAGGGAAAGCATGCAGCAATATTTAAGAAACTTACAGGAGAGGCGGTAGTACCTGATGATGCACAGGCGAAGTATGTTTGTGGGCTTTTACCCGCTATAGGTGCAAAAACATTGTTTGCAAATATGGCAAAGGGTGAGTATGATTCTATAGAAAAGTTAAAGGTTCTGCAGGATGAATACCCGGAGTTAAGAGTAATTGTAGAGGATGAACCGAAACATGGAGATGCACTTATTAAGATGAGTGAAATTATAGGTTAATAATGTATAGTAACAAATTCTGCCTGATTTAAGGCAGTTTTTTTATTTGACAAAAGCGGAAAAATAAATATAATTAAACCATGGAGTACAAAAAATTAAATTTTAAACAATTAGTAGCGGATGACATACAAAAGTATGCAGGGTTTTATGGACTCAGGCCCAATAAGACCTGTGACAGTGTAGAGCTTGAGAGTTTTATATGGAAAGATTATTATAATGTGCGAGCAACTATCGCAATGAGAGACGGTAAGGAGGTCGGACTTCTTTGGCTTATGGGAGATGAAGACAGACCTTTTGCAGCTATGCCGCTGTGCAAAGAAGAAGACCTTGAGTACTGTTTCAATTTAATGGTGGAGTATTTTAATAAAGAGCTTGACCTACCTTTAAAGATTCATTTGGCGGATGAGGAAGGAATAAAAGTATTGAATTTGCCGGAGGATAAATTTATAGTAAGGCAGGAGGAGGATGCAAAGGACTATCTCTATGAGGGAGATAAGTTGAGGAACCTTTCGGGAAAGAAGCTTCACAAGAAGAAAAATCATTACAATAATTTCCTTAAGACCTACGGTGACAGATATGAGTACAGAGTACTTGGATGCAATCCTACAGACAGGGATGATGTTTTCAAGTTCTTGGATAAGTGGAGAGAGAAAAAGGGAGAGGAAGTGGAAAAGCATCTTGACCCTGAGGTGGAAGGAATACATGATATTTTGCTTCACTGTACAAAGTTGAACATCAGAATGGGAGCAATATATATTGACGGCGAGATGGAGGCGTTTTCTATAGGAAGTTATAATAAGCTTGAAGATATGGCTGTAATACATATAGAGAAGGCAAATCCTGAGATAAACGGTCTGTATCAGGCTATCAACAAGGAGTTTTTGGAGCATGAGTTTCCGAATGTCAGCCTTGTAAATCGTGAGGACGACCTTGGACTTGAAGGACTTCGCCGTGCAAAGCAAAAGCTATTATCCGGTGGACTATGCAAGAAAGTATTATGTTGAACAAAAAAAGGTAATATATGATAAAGTATTTGAAAAAAAGAAGAAAAAGTACTTACAAAGCCTCTGTATAAGGAGGCTTTTTTTGAAGATTCCGATAGTTTTGTAGAGTACTATTATAATGAAAAAGACAAAGGACAACAGAATTTTAGCGGATATAGAGGGTGAGGGCGTAAAATCTATGATTATGCTGAATCCTTATACGGTATCGGTCTTAGGAAAGAAATACGGACTTGATTATATAGTGGCGGTTGCCACAAAGAAGGAGTATAAAAGGCAGGGATATATGAGAAGACTTCTTGACAAAGTTCTCATTGATATGAACAGTGAAAAGGTTCCTTTTACCTACCTCATACCGGCAAATAAGGACTATTATCTGCCTTTTGATTTTGCATTTGTCGCAAGGAAAAATGTTTATGATGTAGATTTATCATCTTTTAAAAAGTCTGTATTAAAGGGCGTAAAGTCTGAGTCTAAAGAGGCTTGTGAGATTCTTAGGTTTATAAACAATGAGGTTTCAAAGGACAATGCTGTATATACATATAGGGATATGCATTATTTTGAGAGGGAGCTAAAAGAGATAGCTTCCGAGAACGGTTTTATAAATATCTACCGCAAAGGTGATGAAATCGTAGCCTATGAGTCTTTTTGGGGGCTTGAAAAGGTTGAACTGAAAGAGAGAATAGTCTCATCAAATATTGCAAAGAGAGAGTACGGCAAAGAGAATATAATGGTAAGGATCACAGATGTGGCTGAGCTTTTGTCAAATCTCAGATCAAACAAGGATATAGATATCATTATAAAGATAAATGACAATATTGTTGAAGCGCAGAATGCCTACTTTAGAGTGCAGATGGGTAAAGATTTCGCAAATATCGTTAAAATACCTGATGCAAAGGATAGTGCTTTTGTTGAGTTTGATATTGCGGATTTTACAGCTTGGATTTTCGGGTATAATGATGATGTGAATTTTAATATTGTCAATTTTGTAGACAAGTCTATTGCAAAAGATTCACTTGATTCTATAAATAAAATCAGTGGAATATTTATAAATGAACTTGTATAATAGGCGTTGATGCATAAAAGCTTGTAAGAGGAAATATTGATTTGATTATAATGTTAAGAAGCTTTACTTTATTATGCAGATAGGAAGAAGGGTGTAGAATGAAAAATCCATTACATTATCAAATATCTGAGTATGACTGCGGTCCTACATCAATGCTCAATGCACTGAGCTTTCTATTTGAGAGAGAGGATATCCCGCCGGAGGTAATCAGAAACGTTATGCTTTATACGCTGGACTGTTACAGTAATGAGGGGCATCCGGGTAAGAGCGGTACGTCACCGATGGCAATGATGTTTTTAAGTAATTGGCTCAACAGGTTCAGAGATATTAAGCAGCTTAATGTTATATGTGAATATATTACAGGTGAACAGGTCTTTATCGGTGAGACAAGTCGTATCAATGATGCTCTTACAAGAGGCGGTGCGGTTGTGATAAGGCTTTTTTATGATGTACCTCACTATGTGCTGCTTACAGGCGTGGATGAAAGCAACATCTATATGTTTGATCCTTATTATGAGGATGAGTTTACGGATGAGCATTGGTCACAGTTTATACCGGAAGGTGATGTGGAGTTGGTACTTGATAAGCCGCTTAGGTATAATCGCATAGTACCTTTCGGCTACTTTAACAGAGAAGAGGACTTGCTCTATGCCCTTGGAAAGTTTGAAAACCGTGAGGCGGTAATACTTTATAATCAGAAAACCGAGAAGACTCCGGAGAAGACGATAGAGTACTTTATATAGTTCAGGTTTTACATTGAGAAAAGAATATGAAAATGGTAAAATCAAAACAGAAAGTGAATTTAGGGAGGCTTTAGAATATGTGCTATCTTGTTGCAAAAAAGGCTGACGGTATAGGCAGTATAGCGCTACAGACTTCTCATGGGAAACATTTAGTTGATTTCAAGAAAAAGCTGATAAAAGAGGTAGGCGTTGAGAATATACAATTGGTTACTGTAAGTAGACCGTCTGCTTATGGAGAATATGAGCCATATAGGGTTTGTTGATACAGAGCAGGAATTTGAAGAGAGTTTAAAATTGCTTTTAGCTTATACAAGGTGTGGAATACTATTTTTAATATATAATATAATTTCAGGCGGTTAATCTAATGATTGGCTGTCTTTTTTAAAATCACCACCAAAGTCCGAAAAGATGTACAGCATGTCTGATATGATAATTACAGTATATATATTAACGGAGGTAATATCATGACTGAAATTAGTATAACAAAGGCAAAGGAGAATCTTTATCAAACTGTTTTAGATGTTAATGAATATTCGCAGCCGATAATTATAACAAATAACAGAGGGAAAAATGCTGTATTAATATCTGAAGATGATTGGTTGGCAATTCAGGAAACACTATATATAAATTCAATACCCGGAATGACAGAGAGTATTCTTGAATCAAGAGATGAAGATATTTCTGAATGTACCTCCTATAATCCGAACGAGGAGTGGTAAATGTAGCACGCATGTGGACGCATTATGAGGGAATAAAATAATAATTGAAAAATATAATCTTTGTGATACAATAGTCCTTAGCAATATATGTTAAAGTTTTGACATAGTTTCAAGGCTTGACGATTTTAATGGAGGTTTTGTTATGAAACGTTTAAGAATGATGCGTGCACCACTCAAGTATGTACAAGGAAAAGGAGCTTTGCTTCAGTTCCGTAAGGAAATGGAGTATATGGGAAAGAGATGGTTGTTTGTCTGTTCAAACAGCGGTTACAACAGCTGCCATGAAGATTTGGAAAAGAGCTTTGAAGGTGAAGATGATTATCGCAGATATGAAGTCTTCGGAGGAATGTCAAGTATCAGCGAGATAAAGAAAATGCAGGATATTGTTGAGACTGATAAGATTGACGTTGTTGTTGCAGTAGGCGGCGGTTCGGCAGTGGATGCGGCTAAGGCAACAGCATATTACATGGGAAAGAGAATAGTTATAATACCTACAGTTGCGGCTACAGATGCACCTTGTACAGGACTTTCGGTTATATATAATGATGACGGAAGCTTCAATAAATATTTATTCTATCCGCAAAATCCGGATGCAGTACTTGTAGACAGCAGTGTTATAGCTAAAGCACCTGTAAAGTTTTTGATAGCCGGTATGGGAGACGCCCTTGGAACATACTTTGAAGGAAGAGCTTCACTTCGTACAGAGTCACCAAGTTTGGAGAGCGGCGGTATTACAAGAGCAGGTATGGCAATTGCAAAGGCTTGCTATGATACCTTAAGAAAATACGGAAAAGCGGCTATAGCTGCCTGTGAGAATAATGTTGTTACTCCTGCTTTGGATGCAATTATAGAGGCTACAGTTTATCTTTCAGGTGTAGGAGCGGATAATGTAAACTGTGCGGCTCCTCACTCATTCTACAACGGAGTTACTTCACTTGGCGGACATGAGGCATATCACGGTAATTGTGTGGCATTCGGTACCTTGATACAGCTTACACTTGAGTGTGCGGATAAGGCCGAGTTTGAGGATATACAGAATTTCTGCCTTGAAGTAGGACTGCCTATTACACTTGCAGAGCTTGGAGACTTTACAGATGAGGATCTTCATACTATAGCAAAGAATGCCTGTGTAAAGGGAGAAACAATACATAATCTTGCAGGTGACGTAACACCTGATGAGTTGTATGCGGCTATTATAGCTACTGATGCTTTAGGTAAGGCAAGACTTGGCAAGTAATCTATTTAATGGATAAGTGGCTGTTGCCGGATAGATATTTTATCTTTTTGGTGGCGGCTTTTTTATGTTCTTTGTCAAATACTGGGGTGGGAGGTAAAATGAAATCAAAGCATGATGTAATAGTAATAAGACCGGGTTTAGTATATTTGTTTTTCAGTTTTATGCCTATAGTTTTAGGAGTTACATATTTTTGGGTATTAGGCAAAGCTTTACCGTCAGATAATCCGGAGACGGACAAGATGGCAAGGTGGATATTGCTATTATTTTTTTTGACTGTCGGATTAGTATCGGGATTATATGCGTTGCTTACCAAGATAAAAATTGACAATGAGAAAATAGAAATAACAAGGTTTCCTCTTAAAAAAAAGGAATATTTTTTTGGTTTGATATAACTACTGCAAATATTATAAATGAGGCATTGGCTTACCCATATGTGATATATACAGCAGAAAAAAAGAATAGCAAAAAGTACCAAGGGCATATATAGGCTATGAAAAAGCTGCTAAATGAGCTAAGCAAAAGAAAAAAATTATTGAGGAAGATGATTTGTACCTGGAAGCCAGAGGAATGTTGGCATTTGATAAGCTAAAAACTTAGAGATCTCTTTAGAAGGTAGTGGGAATAGGGTTAAAATATAATAAAGATTGAAAAAAATAATGGTGTATAGATGTATACAATTATTGATAAATAATGTATATGAAAATTTGAACTTAGAAAAATAGTAGTATATAAAAATAGATATTATTAGAGGAGGAGCATAGTGACTGACTATAAAAAAATATTCTAAATAAACCTGAATATGATTTTATAAATAAAGAGGAGGTGTTAAATAATGTCAAAGAATAAAAAACTTGTTATAAGCTTACTTGTAATAGTTGTACTGATGGCAATAGTGCCTTTATTTATGCTTAAGAATGCCGAATTTGGCGGTTCTGATGATGCCGGAAGTGAAGTGGTTTCAGAAATATAGGGCGGAGAATATGAGCCGTGGTTTAATCCGGTTATAGAAACCGTCTTAGGAAAGGAACTTCCGGGAGAAGTTGAAAGTCTGCTTTTTTGTGTACAGACAGGTATAGGTGTCGGAATAATAGCTTATTATATGGGAAGATTTGTAGAAAGAAAAAAACAGGAAGATAAGAAAAAATGATGAAAGGCTGCTGCTTTGTAAGATGGATTGCAAGGCGGCAGCTTTTAAGTAATGGAATAAGCCGGTATGGATTTTTTTCAAATTTTTGTTTTAAATTTTTTATGTTAATGAATGTGAAAGAGGAGAATCGGCATATTTTGAGATTGTGTAAGTATATGTATTCAAGAGAAGATATGCAGTACACATAGAGTTTTAAGAAGATAATTTAAAAATTATATTGCAGTTTATTAAAAAAATCACTTTGTTCAATAAAGCTGATAATTTTCAGCAAAAATCGTGATGAATATTAATAAAAGATTTGATAAAATATAAGTATCAAGGCAGTATTATTAAAAATATAATTTACATTATATAGCTTTGTCGGTTGTTGTAATAAAGAGGTCAATGCTATAAAGTATATTGGCGGATTTATACAATTAAGCTTTAGCTTTGAGCCGGGTGGCCGAATAAAACTGAAAGTATGTGGATTTTACTGCTAAAAAGCGTTTAATGAAGGGGGCGGAAGATGAAAACGAAGGATAGTAAAAATAGTGATAAGACCGGGTAAAAAAATATCTGATTGCAATATTTTTGTATATATACATTACTTTTTATGATGATTTGGGTTTTTATGTAAAGTAGGCCCATCAGAAATTCTGGAGACGAAGTGGGCGGGTGTGTTGCCGTTGCTATTATTAAGTTCAAGTCTTGGAATATATTTTTTAGTATTTGTTTTATTTACAAAAACAGAAGTAAGCGATAAAAAGATATTAATAAATCAGTTTCCGTTTAAAAGAAGTGAGTATTTATGGAGTGAGATAAGCAATGCAAAGATTATAGGTGAAGCCTCTGAATATCCATGTGAAATCTATTCAGGAGGAAAGAGAATATTAAAAAAATACCGAGAAATTATTTTTGGATATGAGATGTTGTTTTATGAATTGGATAAAAAGAAATATTCTCCGGAAAGATGATTTTTTTATGTAGCTGCCAAGGTAGCGTTGGAGATAGATAAAAGAAGACGGCAAGATTAGTACAAGTAAAAGCATCGTGATTATTGTATAGGGGTATAAGAAAAGTAAGAATTAGAGGTGGTGGAATGCGTTCGAAAAACGGTTCGATAAGAGAAGAGCTGGGTATTACTATGCCAATATTGCACGAAAATGGAATGATTACAATAATTATAATATTATGTTAGATAGTTCGACTCTTGTAATTGACGGATGTGCTACGGTACTGAAAGGTTTGCTTTCTTATTAGATGCTCTGTAGAAGGGCACTATGCCTGAAAAAATAGGTGTGTGTAAAATCAATATAGCATTAAGGAAAGTCAGAAATGGGTTATTCATTTTTGACTTTTTTAATTACTTACAATACAAAAAGCTAAAAACATGCATTTTCCAATAAACATGTAGTATGGCATGTAACAAACTGTTGAAGACCCGTAAGCAGTTTTTAACTTCATACCAACAGCAGACAGAATATTTGAGGAATGAACTTCCTATAAATATATATAGTCAAGTAGTTGGAACACAACACAGAAATAATATGAGTGCTTTGAAAAAAATGCTTTGAAAAAAATTTATTAGTAAATCATGAGATCCCTTTGCATATGTTATAAAAAAAGCTAGTATAATCCCTGTCTTTGACAGTTTTGAAATATAAAATACCCTTCAAGCCCTGTGTTTTAGCGGCTTTGGAGGGTATTTACATTTCGTTTTGAAACTAAAAAAATAGTATTTTTATTTTCCCTTACTTTGTTTTTAATTGTTCTCATTTGACTTTTTGTTATAAATTCAAAAATCTGTATTAAAATGACAAATCTCATCTAGCTTATCTGTAAGCTCCGTTCTTTTATATAGCGGTATAAAAACCTTGCTCTTTTACATATGCAAAATTAAAAATCCTTTAAGGTTTTTAGAATCTCTTCACATGTATATTTGTGTTCTAAAGCTTTCTCAAGATATCTGTAAATAATCAATGCTAAAAAACAAGTTAAGAAGTGAGCTGTAATTCTATCAACTCTTTGTAAGTACACAGGCCTTGCTTCAAACTCGGTTTTCATAATTCTAAAGCACTCTTCGATTTGCCATCGCTTTTCACTTATACTTAGTATTTCACTTACATTATCGTCAAGTAGGTCTGTTGAGACAGCATACATACCGTCATACTTAGCTTCTTCATCTATCTTGTTTGTAATAAGAAAGTTATGTACATTTGCCTTTTCTCCATCATCAGTTACTGCAAGGCTGCTAATAAACCTGGCAGGATCATTAGGATTTCTCCTTTCTTTTTTTACGTTACCTTTTTCAAGCATTAGCTTAGCTCTGTCAACTTGTTTTTCTCTAATAGTTTTTTGGTATTTGGCATATTTAGGTGAGTATGTGATGATAAGCCTCTGAGATAAATCCTTAGGTGTATACGGAGCATCTTTGTAATATATAGCCTCATCATCCTTTGATATTTCTGCCAAATCTACTACTTTATCATCAGACAAATGTTTAAATCCTTTAGTGTCTAAAGCCCATTGTCTATCTTGTGCATTAAGCTTTTTTATAGATTGTGTAACGACAAAGGCTCTTTCGCCCATATGATTGTATTTTCTTATTTTTTCCGAACCGAGTCCTGCATCGCTACAGTAAATAAACTTTTGACAGTCAAACTCGTTTAAAATCTTTTCTTCAAGAGGTTTAATAGAGGTTTGTTCATTAGTATTACCCGGAAATAGAGAAAAAGCAAGAGGAATGCCATCACCATCCATAAACATCCCCATTTGTACTATAGGGTTTGGTCTGTGTTCCTTACTTTTGCCGTATTTCTTAATGCCGTCTTCATCTTCAATCTCAAAATAATAATTGGTGCAATCATAAAAAAGGATCTTATCATTGCGTTTTCCTAATAAGTGGCTATTTTTATAAGTTTCAGATTGTATAAGGTCACATTCTTTAGCAAGTATATTTAAAGAACGGTACAAGTCATGCAGTTGGTAAGACGGTGGCTCCAAAAAGTCCAGTGCACAAGTATAACTTGAGCGTTTACTGGAAGGTTCAAGTATTCTTGAGTAAATCAAATCTGATAAAATCGCGTTAATATCAAACTTGAAGCTATATTTATCCCTTACCTTTCTGCAAACTTTATCTAATCCAAGTTTATAATAAAAGTATTGCAAAAACAGGTAGCCCCCACGATAGAAGACTTGTTGTTGAGGTTGAAGTCTTTTATTGGAGTTAAAAGAAATATTTACTGTTTTTTCTTCTTTATATTTTTGTGTCTCAAGTTTCGCCTCAGCACGAGCCCATTCCATTACATCATCTCTGGTAGGTCCGTGCTTTTTTAATAAATCAGCAAGCGTACCAAGTTTGCGTACATTAACAGAGGTGCTAACACCTTTGTCATTGATGAAACTTTTAGAAATATAGAATGACTCAGCATTTTTTGATTTTGATGTAGTAACTTTCATAGGGAACCTCCAACTCCCATTATACCATACAATACTATAAAATACTATATAATAAAACGAAAATTTTGACAAATTTTCAACCAAGAAATGTAGGCTATATGCGGGTTGTAAGACTTTTTTAAGGCCTATTTAGGTAAACAAACTGTCAAAGACCCGGGCATGTAACAAACTGTTGAAGACCCGTAAGCAGTTTTTAACTTCATACCAACAGCAGACAGAATATTTGAGGAATGAACTTCCTATAAATATATATAGTCAAGTAGTTGGAACACAACACAGAAATAATATGAGTGCTTTGAAAAAAATGCTTTGAAAAAATTTATTAGTAAATCATGAATCCCTTGCATATGTTATAAAAAGCTAGTATAATGGGTGAAGAATTACGGTGGACATCTTTGGATTACACCTAGAAGAACCTGATGCGTCGGGTTCTTTTTTTTAACTGTTAATATGTACAAAGAATTTTAAAGTCAAATAGATAATTTTTAAAGTAGATAAGCTTTCAATGTAAAATCTGATTTTATAATTAAATGATTATGATGGCTTTTGATAAGGAATGGAGATATTATGACCGACTACAGAGCAATTTTAAATAAACCGAATATGATTTTATAAATACTAATGAGCATCTTGGAAGGCATGTGATTTTGCTTGGGCTTGCGGGAAGCTATGCATATGGGACAAATATAGAAAGCAGCGATATTGATATAAGAGGAATTACACTCAATCGAAAATCGGATCTTATAGGACTTACACAGTTTGAACAATATGTGGACGATAATACGGATACTGTTATCTATACATTCAATAAAATGGTGAATTTACTTTTAAGTTGTAATCCGAATACAATAGAGTTGCTTGGTCTTGCACCGGATAATTATCTCTATCTTAATGATATCGGTAAGATGCTTCTAGATAATAAAAGATTGTTTTTATCAAAAAGAGCTATTCAGTCATTTGGAGGGTATGCGGATGCGCAACTTAGAAGATTACAGAATGCACTTGCCAGAGACACATTTCCACAAAGTGAAAAGGAACAGCATATTTTTAATTCTGTAAAGAATGCAATGTACAGTTTTAACTCAAGTTATAAGAACTTTGAAAACGGAAGTCTGGAAATTTTTATAGACAAGGCGGTTAATCCGGAGCTTGAAACTGAGATATTTGTCAATGCCAAGTTGAGTCACTATCCGCTAAGAGATTATGTAAGTATGTGGAATACAATGTCAAATGTTGTAAAAGACTATGATAAAATCGGAAAGAGGAATAAAAAGAAGGATGATCTTCATTTAAATAAGCACGCCATGCATCTTATGAGATTATTTATGATGGCCATTGATATACTGGAAAAGGGAGAAATCAATACATACAGAGAAAGAGAACATGAATTGTTGATGGATATCCGCTTTGGAAATATCAAACAGATGAGGGAACTTTTTCGGACAGCTTCTATGATATGATGAGAGAGTATGAAAAGAAACTGTATTACGCTTCCAAGCATACGCAATTACCGGATGAACCGGATTTTAAAAGTGTGCAGGAATTGGTTATGACAATAAATGAAAGGGTGATTCGTGATGAGATATGGTAATTATAAAGAGAATATAGAAGAACTGATTCTTTCTAAAATAAGAGAAATAGAGGAAAAAGAGAATATAAAAGTGCTACACGCTATTGAATCGGGTAGTAGAGCTTGGGGCTTTGCCTCGCCTGACAGCGATTATGATGTAAGATTTATCTATGTTCGTAATAAAAACTTTTATTTATCCCTTCGTGAGAACAAGGACTTTATTGATTGGGAATTAAATGAGGTGCTTGATATCAACGGATGGGATTTAAAAAAGGCATTAAAGCACTTTCATAAGTCCAATGCCACATTATTTGAGTGGAGCAATTCTCCTATCGTGTATTATACAACGGATGAGTGGAAGGAGCTTTACGACAGAACGGCATGCAAATACTTTGCATGTAAATCGGCACTTTATCATTACTACGGTACGGCAAAAAAGAACTACTACGATTATCTATGTGATGACATGGTAAATTATAAAAAGTATTTTTACGTGCTGAGACCTATTCTTGCCTGTAAATGGATCGAAGAAAAGAAATGCCCACCACCTGTGCTCTTTGATGAATTGGTTAAAACTGTTCTCGAGGAAAATATGAAGACAGCGGTAGAGGATTTGCTTGCAAAGAAGGTAAAAATGTCCGAATCCGAAAAAGGCCCAAAGGTTGAAGTGATAAATAATTATATAGAAGATAAGTTGGAATATTATAAGTCAACCTTGGAAACAATGGAGGATGACAGGAACACCGACTGGGATGCGCTGGAAGAGGAGTTTAGATGGGTGCTGGACAGTATGCGGAAGTAAATGACATAATTTATCTCGTGACTATCTTGTGAAAAAGAAGAGATTTTTACAAGATGTAGGAATGAGATAGGGCAAGTAATCATAATGATAAGTAATAGGGGTGTTGTCTATATAGTGGCTCAGTGACCGAAAGAGCTAATGATGGGACAAAAGAAATCAAGAAGACAACAGCTGCAAATCGTGTCGTTGTGGAAAGCGCCCTACTACTGTTCGGCAAATGAAAAATATATATGTATAAATCTCCTTTTCGGGAGTAGTAGAATGCACCATGCAGCTATGCATGTGCCTTTTTTGGAATAATCGCATACATATTATTCCGTTATTTTGATAAATGTTATTCCGATATCGTTGATATTATTCTGCTAAGTGGTATACTATATCTTAGATTGAGGAGGTAATCTATGTTTTTGACAGTAAAACAGGCTTCTGAAAAATGGGGCATTTCTGATAGAAGAATCAGAGTTCTTTGTTCTGAGGGGAAAATTCCGGGTGCATACCGTGAAGGACGTGGATGGAAAATTCCTGTGGATGCAAAGAAACCTTATGATGGTCGTTATAAGTCAAAGGAAAGCCTCTTAGCGCAAATTGACCGTAAGAAGGCAGAACTGGACAGCAGAAGACCTTTAACTGCGGGCGAGGTTGCAAGGCTCAACGAAGAATTTATCGTAGAGTACACATACAACTCCAATGCCATTGAAGGAAATACGCTTACCTTGAGAGAAACAGATTTAGTTCTTCGTGGTCTTACGATTGACCGTAAACCGCTGAAAGACCATATGGAGGCGGTCGGTCATAAAGAAGCGTTTGATTTTGTGAGCGAACTGGTAAAAGATAATGTTCCAATCAGTGAGAGTATTATCAAACAGATCCACTGTCTCGTTCTTGCAGATAAGAGAGAAGACCGTGGTGTCTACCGTAAAGTTCCGGTTCGTATTATGGGCGCACAGCATGAACCGGTACAGCCGTATCTTATTGAGCTGAAGATGGAACAGTTACTATATGATTTTGCTGCAAGCACAGAGCATATTGTGACAAAACTGGCCCGTTTTCACATCGAGTTTGAGGGCATCCATCCTTTCATTGATGGTAATGGCAGAACCGGAAGACTGCTTGTAAATCTTGAGTTGATGAAATCCGGATTCCCACCTATAGATATTAAGTTTACAGATAGAATTGCCTATTATAATGCGTTTGATGAATATCATGTAAAGCACAATCTTTCGGTAATGGAAAATCTGTTTGCAGGATACATCAATGCAAGATTAGATATGTATTTAGACATGTTACAGGATTAAACGGCCTGCTTCTGAACAAGGAGGTCACCTACGTATTGTAGATTTTGCTTTAAAAGAAATGTGAGGTTGATTGATTGCGTACATACACATGGGATGAATATTACGAAAAATTCTATGATTGGGCGGAAAGCATACAGGTGCGTAATCTGTCTGCTTGCACTGTTTCGGATTTCTATGATAGAGTAAGGGTATAAAAATAGGCTCTGATATACTTGGCAAATCAGAGCAAAATATAGCATTTTAGGAGGCGTTTCAAATATGATAAAAGTAATTTTCATCTGCCACGGCAACATTTGCCGTTCACCTATGGCGGAGTTTATAATGAAAGACAAAGTAAAAAAGCTTGGGCTGGAGGATATGTTTGAGATAGCCTCAGCAGCAACAAGCTCTGATGAGATATGGAACGGTGTAGGCAATCCGGTGTATCCTCCTGCAAAAGATGAACTTAAGAAGCACGGGATAGCCTGCTCGGGCAAGAAGGCAAGGCAGATAGTAAAGTCCGACTATGAAGAATACGACTACCTGATAGGAATGGACGATGCCAATATAAAAAATATGAAGAAGGTTTTTGGAAAGGATGATAAAGTATATAAGCTTTTGAGTTTTGCAGGAAGTGATGAGTCTGTATCCGATCCGTGGTATACCGACAGATTTGATACAGCTTATAATGATATAGATAGAGGAGTGGACGGATTTTTGAAGTTTTTGGAGGAGAAAAATGTCATCAATTAAAAAAGTATTGATAATAAAGGTTATATTGGCAGCTGTTTGTATTGCGGCAGGATTGGTATCGTTTTTTGTGTTGGCAGGCATTTTTAGTAATGTGGATTTTTATGCGGATACTATAAGCGCACTTGATAAGAGCAGGAGCAAGGTGATGGAGCTTGCAGCTGCAGCGGTAGCGTCATCTTCCGCTATAACACTTTTGCCGGGAGATATAGGCACTCCTGTTGCACAGGAACTTGCAGAGATGAGCAAATATTTTTGATTGTACTTTGTGCCATCTATCTTGAGAAATTTTTGCTGACGGTAACAGGAATGGTTGCATTCAAGTATATCATTCCGGTTGCCTGCCTTTTGTTTATTATATTTATAGCATCGAATGAAAAGGTGTTTGCAAAGATTGCAACAAAGCTGTTTTTATTCAGCCTGGTTATATCATTTACAATACCTATCAGTGTAAATATTGCAAATATGATAGAAAGTAATTATGCATCGTCCATAGATACGACACTGAACAACGCCAAGCAAAATACTCAGACCGTTACAGATGATGCAAAGGAAGAGAGCGGCAATGCCATAGATAAGTTTGTAAACAATATCACAGGCAATGCAAATGAAATTTTAAAGAAATTTGAGAATACGGTGAGTTCATTTATAGAAGCAATTGCAGTGATGATAGTAACTTCATGCCTTATACCTATAGGTGTGCTGTTTTTCTTCCTTTGGCTGGTAAAACTGATATTTTCAATAAATGTAAACGGTTTCGGTTTTATGCATAGAGAAAACAGGTAGCCAAATTATTTGTAAAAAATACTGAGAATTTAATTTTGGAGTGTATGCATTAGAGAAAAAAGGAAAGGTTTACTTTTACTTTTTCTCTAATGCCAAACCTATCAAACTATCCGTATAATCTGCCATAAATAAAGGAATATTCAGTACATCGTCATCAAGTTTCAGATTATTCAATGAAAAGCGTATTTTAAGTTTTACATTATTAGGAAATAATTCCTTGAACTTCTTTAAGCTCTTAGAGGATGTATTGGTTTCAGATTTGACTTCTATAGGAAAAATATCATTTTCACGCTGAATGAGGAAGTCAACCTCATAAGGAGGATTATTTTGCGACCAATACCTTGGAGTCACTTCAAATTGTGTAATTAAGGTTTGAAGTACAAAGTTTTCAGTCAATGCACCCTTGAATTCTGTGAACAGGCGATTCCCTTCACCAAATGCGGTAGGTGACAGTTGAGCCAGACGGCGGAGTAAACCTACATCTACAAGATAAATTTTAAAGGCTGATATATCATCATAAGCTGCAATAGGAAGGCCGGGAGCAGAGCTGCGGTATATTTTATGTACAAGTCGTGCGTCAACAAGCCACTGTAAAGCATCTTCATATTCACGAGCTCTTGCACCTTCTTTTACAACTTTATAAATGAACTTCTTGTTTTCTCTTGCAAGTTGTGAAGGCACGGATTTCCAAATCATGGATATTTTCGGAAATTCACTGATATTGGGATGTTTTGCAAAATCACGCTCATATGCACTGATAATATCAGACAGAGATTCCTGCATAGCGGAAACGTCACGAGCTTTTGTCCACATTAGAACAGGTTCAGGCATACCGCCTGTGACATAATACATCTTCAGTTTCTCATACAGAGGGTTGAAGAATGCATCCGGTAAAGGTTCAATTGAATTTACGTTTTCCAAAAAGTCGGAAAGATTTTTGTCACCGTTGGCAATCAGAAATTCTGAGAATGTCATCGGATCTATCTGTAGAAAGTTGACTTTTCCTACCGGAAAAGAAGCCGGTCTTGTAAGAGTAATACCAAGCAAAGAACCTGCACAGGCGATATGATACTGTGGAGCGTTCTCGCAGAAATATTTCATAGAATTGATGACTTTAGGGCAGTCTTGAACCTCATCAAAAATGATGAGAGTTTTTTGGGGCGAAATCTTTTGACCGCTTGCAAGGATTAAGTTTTGAAGAATACGATCGACATCTTTAGTAGTTTCAAAGAATTGCTTATATTCTTCGTTCTCATCAAAGTTAAAATAAGCTGTATTTTCATAGTAAAGTTTTCCGAATTCCTTTAAAATCCAAGTCTTACCTACCTGTCGTACACCTTTTAGGATTAACGGTTTTCTATATGGAGAATTTTTCCAGTTCAAAAGATTTTTTAAAATAAATCGTTCCATAGCCTTGCCCTTCACATTTTTATATTGATTTTTAGTGTATATAAATCACATTTTTATTATATACTAAAATATAAAAAAATACAATATAAAAACACAGATTTATACGAATCAAGAAAAACGAATTATGTTAAAAAGATAACGTTAAAACATTGACAATGTAACGAATGTGATGTATCATATAAGCATGAAATAACAGTGACAGATTTATAGCTGAGTTCTGCCGCATATTTTGTAAGAGGTTAAATTTATTTGCAAAGAGTGATTTTGCTTACACTTTTTGCTTATTATATTAAATTTAATATGGAGGCTGTATATGAGATTTACATTACCAAGGGATATTTATCATGGAAAAGATTCACTTGAGGCTTTGAAGAACTTCACCGGCAAGAAGGCTTTTGTCTGTGTAGGCGGAGGCTCTATGAAGAGATTCGGCTTTTTGGACAAGGTGGTAGAATACCTTAAAGAAGCGGGCATGGAGGTAAAGCTTTTTGAAGGAATAGAGTCAGATCCTTCTGTAGATACCGTAATGCGCGGTGCCAAGGAAATGATTGAGTTCGGACCTGACTGGATAGTAGCTATCGGCGGAGGTTCGCCTATTGATGCCGCTAAGGCTATGTGGATAAAATATGAATATCCTGATTGTACATTTGAAGATATGTGTAAGGTATTCGGTATTCCTACACTTAGAAAGAAAGCTAAATTCTGTGCTATTTCTTCCACATCGGGAACAGCTACCGAGGTAACAGCTTTTTCAATCATTACAGACTATGAAAAGGGTATCAAATATCCTATAGCCGACTTTGAAATAACACCTGATGTGGCAATTGTAGACCCTGCACTTGCAGAGACTATGCCGAAGAAGCTTGTTGCACATACAGGTATGGACGCTTTGACACATGCAATCGAGGCATATGTATCTACTGCAAACTGTGATTTTACAGATCCTCTTGCACTGCATGCAATAGAGATGATTCATAAGTACCTTATCAAATCATACAATGAGGATAAGGAAGCAAGAGATGCAATGCACAATGCACAGTGTCTTGCAGGTATGGCATTTTCAAATGCATTGCTTGGAATAGTACATTCAATGGCACATAAGACAGGTGCAGTATTTGGTGACTACGGCGCTCACATTATACATGGTGCGGCAAACGCAATGTATCTTCCAAAGGTAATCGCTTTTAACGCTAAGGACAGTGAGGCGGCTAAGAGATATGCAAAGATAGCCGATGTAATGGGTCTGTCCGGAAATACACAGGAAGAGAAGATAAAAGAACTTATCAAATATGTCAGAGGAATGAATGACGAGCTTAATATTCCGCACTGCATAAAGAATTACGGAGCAGATTCATATCCTACAGAAAACGGATTTGTACCTGAGAACGTATTCCTTGAGAGACTGCATGATATAGCAGTAAATGCTGTAGCTGACGCTTGTACAGGCTCAAACCCTAGACAGCCGAGTGTTGAAGAAATGGAAAAACTTTTGAAATGTTGCTATTATGATACTGAAGTGGACTTCTAATAAGTAGTTACACTAATCCTTAGTATCTAAGTATAATAAACACATCAATGACGTAAGTTGTTGGTGTGTTTTTTTACTTATAAATCATTTATAATAAATATAAAACTAAGGATATAAAACTAAGTATCAAATTTACTTGAAAAATAATAAAAAAAGTTGTAATATGATAACGAGTTTCAAATTAGACTATCCGAGTAGGGTAGCAATGTTGGAGGTGTGATTTGACGAAGGCTCAGTATAAAACCAAACAATTGTTGGAAATAGAGGATTTTCTGAAGGAAAATGCGAACAAGCATGTCACTGTGAGTGACATTATTCTTTTTTTCAAAGAGCAGGGAAAGAACATCGGGAAAGCCACTGTTTACAGACATTTGGAAAGAATGGTAAGTGACGGATCTGTACATAAATATATGCTTGATGCGGGAGACAGTGCGTGCTTTGAGTATATTGAAGATGAGGACTTGCATCCGGTTTGCTTTCACTGTAAATGTGAGAAATGCGGTAAACTTATTCACTTGGAGTGTACTGAATTGTCCCTGATAGGAGATCATCTGAGAGAGGAACACGGCTTTGATATCGACCACGCCAGAACAGTTTTTTATGGAACTTGTAATGAATGTAGAAAAGAGGGTAAGCTATGAAAAGATTTATTGGAATAGGACTTGGTATCCTTATGGTAATGATGACACTTCTCGGCTGTGCAAAAAAAGATGATACGGCTGCAAGTGCAGGTAAAGAAGGTAAGAAAATAAGTATTGTTACCACTATCTTTCCGGCATATGACTGGGTAAAGCAGGTGGTAGGCGATAATAAGAACGTGGATATTAGTTTTCTTATAGATAAGGGAGTTGATTTACACAGTTATCAGGCGTCCGCACAGGATATTGCAAATCACGGACAGCGACCTGTTCGTATATGTAGGCGGAGAGTCTGACGGATGGGCTGAGGATATCGTAAAGGAAAATCCTAATCTAAAATACATCAGTATGGTAGACAGTATCGGTAAAGCTGCATTAGAAGAGGAACTTGTAGAGGGTATGCAGGAGGAACAAGGCGAAGAAGAGGGAGAAGAGTGTGCTATCGATGAGCACGTTTGGCTTTCATTGGCAAATGCAAAGACTATAGTGGGGGCTATAGAAGCCAAGTTGGAGGAGATAGATCCTGACAATAAGAGCAGCTATGAAAAGAATGCAAATGATTATATTGCAAAGCTTGATGCGCTTGACAAAGAGTATAAGGATGCTCTTTCAAATGTTCAGGATAAGACAATCCTTGTTGGAGACAGATTCCCGTTCAGATACCTTGTAAATGAGTATGGAATAAAGTATTATGCCGCATTTAAAGGTTGTGATGCAAACAGTGAGGCGTCATTTGAAACGGTCAAATTCTTGGCAAACAAGATGGATGAGTTGAAGCTTACAAAGATATTTATAATTGACGGTTCAAAGGGTGACCTTGCAAAGACAATAGTGGAAAACACAAAGGATAAGAATGCAAAGGTTTTGGTACTTGACTCTATGCAGTCAACAAAGAGTAGTGATAATGCCGACTACCTTGATATAATGAAAAAGAATTTGGAAGTACTCAAAGAGGCATTATAGACTGGAGATTTATGATAAAAATGTGAAAAATCTGTCACTGGGATATGACGGAAAGGCTATAGTAGAGAATCTGAACTTTGAAATAAAAGACGGAGATTATCTATGCATTATAGGGGAGAACGGTGTGGGAAAGTCTACATTGATAAAGACGCTTTTAAAACTTATAAAGCCTATATCCGGAGAGGTTATATATAATGAGAATCTTGTGCCGACCGAAATAGGATATCTTTCACAGCAACAACAGCTTATGAAGGATTTTCCGGCATCCGTCTTTGAAATAGTAATCTCGGGATGTCAGTCAAAGGTGGGGATTAGACCGTTTTATAATAAAAAAGAAAAGCTGGCCGCAAGGGAAAAGATAGAAGAGCTGGGTCTTTCAGAACTTATGAAAAGAAGCTTCAGTGAACTCTCAGGCGGTCAGCAGCAAAGAGTTCTTTTAGCCAGAGCATTGATGGCAGGTCAGAGGCTCATGATACTTGATGAGCCTGTGACAGGTCTTGACCCGCATGCAAGTCAAAATATGTATGATATTATCAACGGGCTTAATAAAGACGGAATGACGGTAGTTATGATTTCACATGATGTGGATGAGGCGCTTGAGTATGCAACAAATGTGTTATATATAGGAAAGCAGATATTTTTCGGAGATACAGCCGAGTATAAAAGGAGTGTGGGAATACAATGAAAGAATTCAGTTTATATTTTAGTTATCCTTTTGTACGATATGCGATAATCGTAGGAATACTTATAGCGCTTTGCTCTTCACTTCTTGGAGTTATCCTGGTTTTGAAGAGATTTTCATTTATAGGAGACGGACTTTCACATGTAGCTTTCGGTGCGGTATCTGTAGCTACAGTGTTTAATCTTACCGACAATATGATACTTGTACTGCCGGTAACAATTATCGCCGCAATTATTCTTTTAAAAGGCGGTACAGGAGGCAAGATAAAAGGTGACGCCTCTATAGCCATGATGTCTGTAGGAGCGTTGGCATTCGGCTATTTGGCGATGAACGTATTCTCAAGCGGAGCAAACCTTGCCGGAGATGTATGTACCACTCTTTTCGGGTCCACCTCAATACTTACATTGACCAAGGAAAAGGTAATGCTTTGTATTGTACTTTCCGTAATTGTGATAGCCATATTTATACTGTTTTATAATAAGATATTTGCAGTAACCTTTGATGAAAATTTTGCCGTTGCGACGGGTATCAATACAAGAAAATACAATCTTTTGATAGCAATCGTTATTGCGGTCATTGTGGTACTGGCAATGAATCTGGTGGGATCGCTGCTTATATCCGCACTTGTAGTATTCCCGGCACTTGCTTCTATGTGTGTGTTCAAAAGCTTTTTATCGGTGACCGTATCATCGGCAATATTTTCAGTTGTATGTACAAGCGCCGGACTTTTTATTTCAGTGCTTGCAGGTTCGCCTGTGGGTGCCACTATTGTATGTATTGATATATTGGCATTCTTTGCATTTTATATAATAGGCAGAGTAAAGGGGTAGTTAGTACAGACTACCCTGTATTTATGCTTAGATTTTATATTCTTTGTTATTTTTTTATCTTGATAATACTTCTGAATTAATGTAAAATCAAAGTCGAGTTTAGAAATAACAAACAACCGCAGTTATTTTCGGTTGCTTAAGATAGCATTTGATGGAAAAAGAGGTATATATGGATAAGAGACCGATAGTACTATGTATAATGGATGGTTTAGGTATAAGAAAGGGACATGATCATAATGCCGTATTTGAGGCAAAGACTCCGAATCTTGACAGACTTGAGAAGGAATATCCTTTTGTAGAAGGTCAGGCAAGCGGACTTTATGTGGGTCTGCCTGACGGACAGATGGGTAATTCCGAGGTAGGTCATATGAATATGGGTGCCGGAAGGATTATCTATCAGGAGTTGACCAGAATATCAAAGGCGATAGAGGACGGAGATTTCTATAAGAATAAGGGACTTTTGGCAGCTGTAGAGAATGTAAAGAAAAACAACAGTGCACTTCACCTTATGGGACTTGTTTCAAGCGGCGGTGTTCACAGCTACAATACTCATATCTACGGACTTTTGGAACTTGCAAAGAGAAACGGTATCAAGGAAGTTTATGTACATGCGTTCCTTGACGGTAGAGATACACCTCCTACATCAGGTAAGGAGTTTGTAGCCGAGCTTGAAGATGAGATGGCAAAGATAGGTGTAGGTAAGGTTGCATCCGTGATGGGTCGTTTCTATGCAATGGACAGAGACAACCGTTGGGACAGAGTGGAAGCGGCTTACAATATAATGACCAAGGGCGGCAATGAGAAGGCAAGTGCGACAGAGGGTATACAGGAGTCTTATGATGACGACAAGAACGATGAGTTCGTAGTACCTTTTTGCAGTGGAAGGTACAAAGAGAATACAGAACAATGATTCTATAATATTCTTCAACTTCAGACCTGACAGAGCAAGAGAGATGACAAGAGTTTTCTGTGTAGACGATTTTAACGGTTTTGACAGAGGACAAAGACTCCATACAACATTTGTTTGCTTCACGGATTATGACGACACTATCACAGATAAGATAGTTGCATTTGAAAAAGAAGAGATTAAGGATACATTCGGTGAGTTCTTGGCTGCACATCATTTAAAGCAGTTAAGACTTGCAGAGACTGAAAAGTACGCACATGTTACTTTCTTCTTTAACGGCGGTAAGGAAGAGCCGAATGAGGGTGAGGACAGAATCCTTGTAAACTCTCCTAAGGATGTGGCAACCTATGACCTCAAGCCTCAGATGAGTGCTTATGAGGTTTGTGACAAGCTTGTAGGTGCTATAAAGGGCGGTAAGTACGATGTTATAATAATCAACTTTGCAAACCCTGATATGGTCGGACATACGGCAGTGGAATCTGCAGCCATAAAGGCTGTAGAGGTAGTGGATGAGTGTGTCGGAAAGGCTGTTGAAGCAATCAAGGAAGTGAACGGTATAATGTTTATCTGTGCCGACCACGGAAACTGTGAGACATTGGTTGATGAGAAAACAGGTGAGCCTTATACGGCACATACTACAAACCCTGTACCTTTTATACTTGTAAATGCGGACCCTAAGTACAAGCTTGCAGAAGGCGGCAGACTTTGTGATATAGTTCCTACACTTATAGAGCTTATGGGAATGAAAAAGCCTGAGGCTATGACAGGAAAGAGCCTTTTGGTTGAGAAATAAAATATAAATGATATGATAAACGCTCGAAGGCAATACTTACGGGCGTTTTTTATTGCCTATATTTTTAAGCAAAATTTAATCAATATGTACTTATTATTCATATGATATTGCTTGACATTATAAATAGTTAGTGTATTATTTGTATTGGTACAGTTAATATAATTTATCACATAACAAAGAGTGAAATAAATTATAAATATTTTGTGATTATTATTGTTTAGAGGTAAATTTGCGATATAATATCAAATACTTTACAATAAATGACGGAGGTTATATGAAAAGGAATATAATAAAAATAGGAGCTTTGGGACTTGCTTCTATAATGACTTTTGAGAGCGTGGGAGCAGGCAGCGTATTTGCACAGAGCTCAAACTTTGAATTAAGAAAAAAAGTAATAGGTCTTACGGGAATTACCTTTGTAAGTGGAAATATAGACAGATTTGTAACCAGAGGTGAATTCGCCAAGATGCTTGCACAGGCTTCACCGTATCGCTCGGTACTTACCAAAAACAGCAACACATCGGTATTTAATGATGTGCCTAAGGACAATGAAAATGCGGCGGCTATAAAGATGGCTGTGGAGCACGGATATATGACAGGATATCTTGGCGGAGTTTTTCAAACCGAACGACAATGTTACGCTTAATGATGCAATAAGAGGAGTACTTACATTGCTTGGATATGATTCAAGTGATTTTGCAGGGAGACGCCAACAATAAGAGAATGGCAAAAGTACGGCTTCCTTGAGCTTAACGAAAAATCTTACATCACTGAGCGCCAATTCAAATCTTACCGTTAGAGATTGTATAAATCTTTTCTACAATATGTTAAAGACCAATATGAAGGATGGCGGTGCATATGTGGTTACCGTATTTAACGGCGAAATAAACAAAGACAAGGAAGTAAATCCTCTAAAACTTGCAGATAATTCACTTAAGGGTCCGAAGGTTGTAAAGTCTGTAAATCAGCTTGCAAGGGCTTTGCCTTTTGACTATAAGGACGGAAACTTATTTGTAGACGGAAGAAGTGTGGGTGCGGATTACTTCAAGAGTCTTATGGAATCATCGGATGTGGGACTTGTAATCTATTATTCCGCAGCTGCAAAGACTGTTTGGGCATATGATGAGAACACTGACGCCACCAACGGAAAGAAGGCTGTACACGGTACCGTGGAGAGTATTTACTATGAGTCGACTTCTTCACTTACACCTACATCGGTTACTATTGACGGACAGGAATATCAGATTACAAACAGCGATATGCAGTTTGCATTCTCTATCTACGGAAGCATCAAGGTAAACGATGATGTTACATTGGTAGTGGATATCAATAATGCCGAAGACGGTACTTCGACATATTCGGTAGTTGATTATATAGAGGATTAGTGGGGGAAAGATGAAGAAAAGATTTATAGTTATACCTGCACTTGTAGTACTTGGAGTAGGCGGTTTTTTCTTTATGAAGTCAAGGAATGCTTCCAAGATGGATATGAGTACATTCGTATCGACAGCGGTAGTGACAAAACAGGATATTTCTTCCGAGATTTCTTCCTCGGGTACTATTACTCCTAAGGATACTTACAATATCACCGCACTTGTGTCGGGAGAGATTATTTCGGCTGATTTCAATGTGGGAGATACCGTAACCAAGGATCAGGTGTTGTATCAGTTAGATAAGTCAAGCCTTGAATCGGATATGAATTCTTCAAACAATTCACTCAATAAGGCAAGTTCAGGTTATGCCAATGCAAGCAAGGAGTATGCAAAGGCAAAGGCCGAATTTGCAGGAAATATTTACCGCTCCACCAGAAAGGGATATATAAAGGAACTCAGTATACAGGACGGAGATAAGATAAGCGGCGGAACCAAGCTTGCGACTATCTACAATGACAATGTGATGAATATTCGTATTCCTTTCTTAAGTGCGGAGGCCCGGTAATATAGCTCCCGGTATGACCGGAATATTGACACTGACCGAGACAGGTGAACAGGTTGAAGGTAAGGTGGTGTCCGTTTCAAGCATGGATCAGGCCATGGACGGCGGCAGACTTGTCCGCAATGTTACCTTTGAGGTGAACAATCCGGGCGGTCTGACAGATAAGACAACCGCAAATGCTACAGTCGGAGATATCACTTCTACAGGTGACGGAACTTTTGAGGCTTCCACAAATGTGGATATGAGTGCGGACCTTGCCGCAGGTGTTGATATTGAAAAGGTGCTTGTAAATGTAGGAGACTATGTGGAAGTAGGAACACCTATATTTAAGATGACATCCGAGAGTGCGGACAAGCTTTTAAAGACATATAAGGATGCGGTGGACACAGCACAGGGTGATGTGGATACAGCCAAGAAGGGCGTGGATACGGCCAAGAAAACTTCGGATGAATACACTATCAAATCACCTATTGCGGGAAAGGTAATAAGTAAGAATTATAAGGTCGGAGATAAGGTAGGCTCAGGCGGTGACAATAAGGCGACCACTATGGCTGTTATCTACGATATGAGTTCATATACATTCAAGATGAGTGTGGATGAGAAGGATATTACAAAGGTTCAAAGCGGTCAGAAAGTAAGAATAAAGTCCGACGCTTTCCCTGATAAAGAGTATTCGGGTACGGTGACCAATGTAAGTCTTGAGAGTACCAGTCAAAACGGTGTCTCGACCTACCCTGTTACTGTAACTCTGGATGAAACCTATGATTTGCTTCCGGGAATGAATGTAGACGGATATATCACACTTGAGTCCGCAAAGGATGCGCTCACTATACCTTCAAATGCGCTTATGAGAGGCAATAAGGTATATGTAAAAGATAATTCCGCCACAGAGGCAAAGGCAGGTTCAAAGTGATGAGAGCGGAGCTGCAAACTCAAGCGGTGACGGACTTATCCCGGCAGGCTTTAAAGAAGTTACGGTAACCACAGGTGTTATCAATTCGGATTTTGTACAGATTACTTCAGGACTTAATGAAGGTGATGAAGTCTATGTGGATGAGACCGCGGATATGAGTGTAGGCGGAACCGGAGCAGGCGGAATGCCTGCAGACGGCGGAGGAGCCGGCGCAGGAGCTGAAGGAGCCGGAGCCCGGAGCTGAAGGAGCCGGAGCCGGAGCAGGTGCTGAAGGTGCCGGCGGAGCGGACGCAGGCGGTGCAGATGCGGGAGCCGGAGGTCAGTAATGGAAAAACTTATCCAAATGATGGATATTCGAAAAGAATACAAGATGGGTGATGAGATAGTCTATGCCAATGACGGCATTACGCTGGATATTGATAAGGGTGAGTTCGTAGCGATAGTCGGAAAGTCGGGATCCGGAAAGTCCACTCTTATGAATATTATAGGAGCATTGGATGTGCCGACTTCAGGTACTTATCTTTTGGGCGGAAAGGATGTAGGTAAGATGAGTGACAATCAGCTTGCGGATATTCGCAACGAGATGATCGGATTTGTCTTCCAGCAGTACAATCTTTTGCCCAGAATGAATATACTTGAGAATGTGGAATTGCCGCTTCTGTATGCACATGTACCGACACATGAGAGAGAAAAAAGAGCTTTGGAGGCGCTTGAAAAGGTGGGTTTGGCAGAGAAGGCAAAGCAGATGCCCAAGCAGCTTTCAGGAGGACAGCAGCAAAGAGTGAGTATTGCAAGAGCTCTTGCCGCCAATCCTTCTCTTATACTTGCGGATGAGCCTACAGGAGCCCTTGATTCAAAGACAAGCCGTCAGGTACTGGACTTCTTTAAGAAGATTCATGAAGAGGGAAATACGGTTATTATGATTACACATGATAATTCAATCGCCATTGAGGCGAAGAGAGTCATTAGAATAGCGGACGGCAAAATAAATTTGATGGAAGTAGTGAAGATTATGCTGCAATCATTTAAACTTGCGATAAAGAGTATTATTGCGAATAAGATGAGATCATTCCTTACCATGCTCGGACTTATCATAGGTGTGTCGGCAGTAGTTATACTGGTAAGTGTAATGATGGGATATATGAACAATATGGTGAAGTCCTTTATGGATATGGGAGCCAATACTATAAGCGTCAGCCTTGTAAATTCGCCGGCAAGACAGGCAAGTATTGATCAGATGTATGATTTTTTCAATGAGAACAGGAATGTATTTTCGGAGATGAGCCCACAGGTAGGTGTAAGCGGTACTATAAAGGTGGGAACTACCAAATCCACAAGCACCACGGTAAGCGGTGTAAGCGAATACTACAGTAAGATGAAGAACTACAAGCTTGAAAAGGGAAGAAATCTGTCATATGCGGATATGATATCAAGGCAAAAAGTGGTCGTAATAGGTTATTATGTGGCTTTGAAGCTTTTCGGCTCGCCGAAGGAGGCTTTAGGTCAGATTATAAAGATAAACGGTTCGGCGTTCACAGTCGTGGGTGTTGTGGAAAGGCAGGATAAAAAGCAGTTGTCGGCCAGAGGAAACGACGACTTTGCACTTATGCCTTACTCCACTGCAGGACAGTTGAACGGTACTTCGGTACCTGATACTTACACATTTGCCACTGTGGATACAAAGGTAAGCGATAAAGCTGTGACTCTTTTGAAAGATTTTTTAAAGACCATTTATACACAAAAGGAAACCTATTTTGTGGAGTCTATGAGCCAGATGCTTAGTGAAATAAATGTTCAGCTGGCACTTATGAGTACTATTATCGGAGCTATAGCAGGTATATCACTCCTCGTGGCAGGTGTAGGTGTTATGAATATCATGCTGGTTTCAGTAACGGAAAGGACCAGAGAGATAGGTATCAGAAAGGCGCTCGGAGCCAGAAAGGGTGTTATAATGCAGCAATTTGTTATTGAGGCATTGGTAACAAGTACATTGGGAGGCTCTGTAGGTATTTTGCTTGGCTGTGTAGTCAGTCCTACTATAGGCAGAGTTATGGGAATGAGTTCGCCTGCAAACTTTAATGCGGTGCTTATTTCTTTCAGTGTATCTGTAGCTATAGGTCTTATATTCGGCTATATGCCTGCTATGAGAGCTGCAAGTCTTAATCCTATAGATGCGCTTAGAAGCGAATAAATTTTTTTACTCGGGGAGCCCCCGAGTTTTTTTGTTTCAGTAAATATGTGATAAATTTGGTAGACATATACTTTATATTGTACTTTAGATAGTAAATTTTAATATAAATTATATTGGCTAATCTACTTATATAAGATATACTAAAGAAATGAAGAAATTTTTTTATACATTGTGGGTGTGTTTATACCCTATAATTATTTATTCGGCAGTACAGCTTATGATAATGATTGTGGCTATGGTTGCATTTATGGTGTCAGGAGTGACGGCCTATGATAAGCTGTTGGATTCGGTGATTCCGTATCTATTACCGCTTACCGCGGTGAGCGCCGTGATTACATTTGTACCTATGATACTGTTTTATTATTTCGATAAGAAAAAAGGCAGGGGCTTTACAGAGAGCAATGCAAAGCCGTTAGACTTTTTGATGGCTGCTTTAGGAGGAGCGGGAATTGCGATAGTACTCAATGTAATTATAGGTATCAGCGGACTTGCAAACTTAGATAAAAGTTTTATGGAAGTAAGCGAGGCTATATCAAGTCCGCCATTTCCTGTTATTTTGCTTTGTGCAGGTGTGATAGCTCCGATAATTGAGGAACTTATATTCAGAGGTTTGGTATTTAACCGAATAAAGTACAATTACAATGCTGTAGCGGCAATAATTATATCCTCAATAGCATTCGGTATTTATCACGGAAATCTGACACAGGGTGTATATGCAACTCTTCTGGGACTTTGTCTGGCATATGTATACAATAAGACCGGGAACCTGCTTGTGCCTATATGTATACATATAAGTGCGAATGTGATAGTGAATTTTTATGGTAAGCTCAGCGAGGACTTTGATACGGTAACGAAGTTTTTGGAGTCGGCAGCGATATTTACGGTAGTTCTATTGCTTTGTCTGATATTTGCCATAATAGGAATTATATATTTTATAAGAAGAAAGGTTAAACAATGAAAGTTTTAAGTATAGCGGTACCTTGCTTTAATTCGGCGGAGTATATGAGAAAGTGCATAGATTCTTTGCTTGTAGGTAAGGATGATGTGGAGATACTTATTGTCAATGACGGTTCAAATAAGGATGATACGGCCAAGATAGCCGACGAGTATGAGAAGAAGTATCCTAACATATGTAAGGCGATTCACAAGGAAAACGGCGGACACGGTGATGCCGTTATGTTCGGTCTTAGAGCCGCAACAGGTGAGTTTTTCAAGGTGGTTGACTCTGATGACTATCTGGATAAGAAGTCTTTTTTGGAAGTACTCAACAAGTTAAAAGAGTTCATCAGAGACAAAGAAAATATTGATATGCTGCTTTGCAACTTTGTGTATGACAAGGTGGGAGTAAAGAAGAAAAAGGTAATGACTTACAAGAGGAATTTACCTGTGAATAAGAAGTTTGAATGGGAAGACATAAAGCCTTTCCATACAGGACAGTATATCCTGATGCACTCTGTAATATATAAAAGAGAGCTTTTGATTGAGAACGGGCTTGATTTACCGAAGCATACATTCTATGTTGACAATATCTTTGTATATCAGCCTCTAAAGGCGGTGAAGGATATCTATTACATGGATGTCAATCTGTACAGATATTATATAGGCAGAGAAGATCAGTCTGTAAACGAGCAGGTTATGATCGGCAGGATAGACCAGCAGATAAGAGTGACCAAGCTTATGCTTGACGCCTTCAATCCTTATGATGTTGTCAATAAGAAGCTTAGGGAGTATCTTATAAGCTATCTTGAGATAATGATGGTAATATCTTCAATACTTGCTATTCTCTCAAAAGACGAGGAGAATCTGAAAAAGAAAGATGAGCTGTGGAACTATCTTAAAGACCACAACCCGAGACTTTACAGAAGAATAAGGAGAGGTGCACTGGGTCAGGCTATGAATCTTCCGGGCAAGGTCGGAAGAAGTATTGCGGTAGCAGGATATAGAATAGCCAATAAACTTTACGGATTTAACTAAGCGTTTATAGGGGCTTGCAGGGTGTAGAAAAAACTTAAAAAAATTTAAAATAATGCTGTCAAGCATAAATGATTATGTCCTAAAATAATTATTTTATAAGCCCCACAAAAGGGGCTTTTTATCATGCACTTTTTAAGTCTTGTTCAATTCTGTGTGGTTGTGAGTGGACAAATTTTTTAAAGGCACTTCTTCTCCAAGGATGATTCATTGGTGGAATATAAGGTTTTCTAGGCTTTGGCTTTTTGTAATCAGCGTCCAGGTCTTTAGACTTACGCTCATGTGTTGGTATTTCCTCCAGCACATAAATATCTTTGTCATTAACGCACGCAAACAAAGACCTATCAAATGCCTTGATAAGCATAACTTTTGTTCCTTTTTGATAATGGATCTGCACTCCCTTATGATCTATCATCTTATAAAACTTTTTCTCAAATTGAATCGCATGTCCGGCATCAACAGTTCTTTCTGTCAGAACCGCTAAAGTAAGATTTATTTTTTCCTTAGACGGTTGCGTTTCAAATACAGATTTGATACCATAAAGTGGAAGTGCGAACTTCTCATTGAATTCTTTTATGTAGGAGTGAAGGAATTCATTGGCTTTATTGATATCGGTTACGCCTGCGATTCTGAATTCAACCGGCAGGCGTGACTGTAAGGTTTGATTCAAACGTTCTATGCGTCCTTTAGCTTGAGGTACACTACTTGATTCAAGTTCTACACCAAGCTGCTTGCAGGCATAAGCGAACTGTGTATAGGTGTCTTTATCATCAGATAAGGCGCCTTTTTTCTTGTACGTAAATACAGTTCTTCTATCGGTAAGAAACTTATAAGGAATACCGTAATCAGTAAGTATCTGATCGAATACATGGTAGTAGCCGTTAAGAGTTTCCTGAGTGTCAAACCAGGCACCTGTAACAACGCCTGAGGCATCATCAATAGCCAAATGTAGGTGCCATATTTGTCCCGGTACCCATTCATAAGGAGTTGCATCCATTTGTTGTAGTTCACCGAAATAAGCACATCTTGGACGACGGCTGTGGGCATCATCGATTGCTACCAGGTTGGCCTGTATAGATGCCAGCTCCTTCTTTGTCTTTGCGGTTTCTTTTTTAGCTTTCAGCTTTTGCTTAATACGTCTACGTTTAGCTTTGGTGGCCTTTGGAGAGAGAGAATATATTCAGACTCCAAGATATTCATTACAGATGAATGTGAGATACATATACCCTCATTCTTTTTCAGAAGCTCTGTATAGTGCTCAAAGTTTGCATCATAGTATTTAGTTCTGTAAAGGTCTATGACTTGTCTACGAATATCATGGGAGATTGTAGTGGCCGGCTTTTTGCCTTTGTTACCGTGTAGAAAGAACTTCTTGCCACTTTTTATATATCCCTGTAACATACGATTTATATGCCTCCTGGTGCATCCCAGTACCATAGCGGCTCTGTTCTTGTTAGCGGTATCAGGGTGGTCAGCCAACCCTTTGATAACTTCGTATTTCTTTTGCTCATTCATTGATAAAACTACCTTTCTGATAAGTCTGTTCCTCCTGTTTAATAAAATGTATAAAGTATTATTCTATCATAAACAGGACATTTTAGTTTGGGGTATATTAGGACTTTATCATATACGGCTTATAAAACTTAAAAAAATTTAAAATAATGCTTGACATATAGTGGGATTTTTTAATATACTTACAGAGCGTTGAACGCGACGGGATCTTAGCTCAGCTGGGAGAGCATCTGCCTTACAAGCAGAGGGTCACAGGTTCGAGCCCTGTAGGTCCCACTTTTTCATGTAAAGCATGAATTTAATATATGGCGATGTAGCTCAGTTGGCTAGAGCATACGGTTCATACCCGTAGTGTCGAGAGTTCGAATCTCCCCATCGCTATTTTTTCCATTTTGTTCTGGCTTATTTGCCGGGGCCTTTTTTTTACAAATTTTAATATTATGAAAAAGCCGACCTATAACATCATATTATAAGCCGGCTTATTTTTTAAAATTACTTTATCTCAAAACCGAAGTATCTTACTGCATTGTTAAATGAGATATTTTCTACAAGTTCTTTAAGTGCCTTGTCATCATTAGGATATTGTCCGCTCTCTACCCACTCGCCTACAAGTCCACAAAGTATTCTTCTGAAGTAGTCATGTCTGGTATATGAGAGGAATGAACGGGAGTCTGTAAGCATACCGTTGAAGTTACCGAAACATCCGAGAGCCGCAAGTGATTTCATCTGAGCTCTCATTCCCTCATAGTGATCGTTGAACCACCAAGCCGAACCCTGTTGAACCTTGCCTAAGCACTTGAGTCCTGGAAACATCCTATGATTGTACCGATAGCGGCATCATCGTTAGGATTGAGAGAGTAAAGGATTACCTTCGGAAGCTCATCTGTTAAAGTAAGAGCATCCAAAAAGTTTGCAAGCTGATCTGCCGGAGCATATCCACTGATAGAATCAAAGCCTGTATCAGGACCCAGCTTGTTAAACATCGCGGTATTGTTGTTTCTCTTACAACCGAAGTGCAGCTGCATTACCCAGTTAAGCCTGTGGTACTCTCTGCCAAGGAAAAGAAGCAGAGCGGTCTTATACTGATACTGTTCTGTAAGACTTATCTCATCACCTGCAAGTTTCTTTTTCATTATTGCATCAATGGCGGCGTCATCAGCCGGGTAGTAATATACGAAGTCAACACCGTGGTCAGAAACCGAGCAGCCGTTTTCGTTGAAGAAATCAAGTCTGTTTTTAAGAGCAAGCTTCAGACTTTCAAAGTCTTTTACAGATACACCGCTGACGCTTGAAAGCTTTTGAATATACTCATTGTAGTCGGTCTTTTCAATATTTGTTGCCTTATCAGGTCTCCAGGCAGGAAGTACACTAAACCCTAAATCACTTACCTCTCTAAGCTTTATATGCCACTCAAGAGAGTCTATAGGGTCGTCTGTTGTACAGATAACTTTTACATTTGAATTTCTTATGATATTTCTTACGCTGAGTTCATCACTTGAGAGTTTCTCCTTTGTAAGGTTCCAAACCTCATCGGCGGTCTCAGGGCTTAAATGACCTGTGTAGCCGAAGTATTTTTGAAGCTCAAGATGTGACCAACTGTAGAGAGGGTTGCCTATAAGCTTAGGCATAGTGGCGGCCCATGCGTCAAACTTTTCTCTGTCTGTAGATTCGTTTCCTGTTATAAGCTTTTCAGGTACACCGTTTGATCTGATCTGACGCCATTTGTAGTGGTCACCTCCAAGCCAAACTTGTGTGATATTGTCAAATTTTTTGTCTTCATATATTTCCTGCGGATTGATATGGCAGTGATAGTCGACTATCGGCATTTTCTTTGCATAGTCATGATAAAGGTGCTTTGCTGTTTTGGTATCAAGTAAAAAATCCTGATCCATAAAATTGTTCATGTTAACCTCCTTAGCCAAGCGGCTGTATAAAGTAAAATTTATAAATAACTACATCTATTGTAGCCATATATCAATAAGTTTGCTTGTAAAAGTTCTAAGTCCTAAAAGTATCCCTTTCAATAATCACAGGCTCAAATACGGTGATATTTTCAGGTGTTTGCCCGTCAAATACTTCTAAAAGAGTATTTACACTGTGACTGCAAAGATCAAAGAGCCTTGAGTCTACGGTGGTAAGTTCAGGGTATGAGACCTTTGAAAAAATCGAATTATCATATCCTATTATAGATAAGTCTTCAGGTACAGAAATATTATTTTGCTTTGCAAACTTCAGTGTAATCATTGCCAAGAAATCATCACTTGCAATTATACCGTCTGGGATAAAATTCTCCTCACTGAATTTAAAAAGTGCTGACAGAATACTCTCTATATCGTTTTCCATACATAAAAGAGAGGAAAAAACGGCACTCGAATGTTCGTATTCTTTACATCCTTTCATAAATCCGTCAAGTTTTCTTTTGGCGGACTGTGATGTGGAGTTGTAAAGAAAAAGCAGCTTTCTTTTTCCGGCTTCGTATAACATATTTGCACATTTTTTTGTGGCGTTAAAGTCGTCATAGTATGAGCAATAGATGTTATCACCTGTTAAAGAGCCGTTTATCAAAAGTATAGGCAGGGATTTTGCAGTGGTTTTTATAAGATTTTTATTATCTCTTGAAGATATGTATTTTGAGCCTATCATAATGACGGCATCCACACTTTTTGAGATAAGTATATCCATATATTTTTTCAAATTCTTCGTATCATAGCCGCTGCAACATAAAAGTGAGTCGTAACCGTTTTTACGAAGCATTTTTTCAAAGCATGACAATGCGCCGGCTACATAGATATCCGAAGGGTCTGAACAAAGTATACCTATGGTCTTCATAGTATTAAGCCCAAGCCCTCTTGCAAATACATTAGGAGTAAAACCCAGCTCATCCACTATATCCAAAACCTTTTTCCTTGTTTTCTCACTTACCTTAGGGCTGTTGTTGATGACTCTTGAAACCGTGGCTATAGAGACATTTGCCCTGTTTGCAATATCATATATATTCATAATCCTCCAAGACCGTACAGTAAAGTCTGTAAAAGTATAAATTCACAGCTTTTACTATACAAGCATATCTGCGTCTTGACAAGCTGTAAAAATCCCTTGTATAATGCGATTGTAAACGCTTACATTTATTATAAGCTTAATACTGAAATTTGGCAAGGAGTAAGAGATGGATTATATCAAAATCAATGATTCGGATAATGTATGTGTGGCACTGAATGCATTGAAGGCCGGAGAAAAAATCACTATAGGGAATGAAAGTGTGGTGACAAACAGTGATATTCCGGCAGGACATAAGGTGGCATTAAAGGATATAGGTGCAGGTGAAGATATTATCAAGTACGGAAACAGAATAGGTCTGGCAAAAGAAGATATAAAGGCCGGAGACCATGTACATACCCACAATATAAAGACGGCTCTTGGAGATTTGTTGGAGTACAAGTATGTTCCGAAGATAAAGGAGATAAAAGAGACGTCCCATGAGAGCTTTATGGGATTTAGGAGAGCAAACGGCAAGGTAGGAGTAAGAAATGAGATATGGATTATTCCTACTGTGGGCTGTGTCAACAATATAGCACAGGCCATTGAAAGAAGAGCAAAGTCTCTTATAAAGGGTAGCGTTGAGGATGTTATAGCGTTTGTACACCCTTACGGTTGCTCACAGATGGGAGACGATCAGGAAAATACAAGAAAGATTCTTGCAGATATGATAAATCATCCTAATGCCGGAGGTGTGCTTGTACTTGGGCTTGGTTGTGAAAACTCAAATATTCCTGTACTTAAGGACTATCTTGGAGATATAGATGAAAGCAGGGTAAAGTTCCTTATTTCACAAGAGGTGGAAGATGAGATAGAAACCGGAGTAGACCTTATAAAGGAGCTTATTGACAATATCTCGGATGAAAAAGAACAAGTATAGATGCAAGTGAGCTTATTATCGGAATGAAATGCGGAGGTTCGGACGGACTTTCAGGTATCACGGCAAATCCTATAGTCGGAGAGTTCTCCGATATCCTTATTTCAAAGGGCGGAAGTACAATACTTACAGAGGTACCGGAGATGTTCGGAGCGGAGACGCTTCTTATGGAGAGGTGTAAGGACAGAGAGACTTTTGAAAAGACTGTGGCTCTTATAAATGACTTTAAGATGTATTTTAAAAATCATAATCAGACTATATATGAAAATCCTTCGCCGGGAAATAAGGCGGGCGGTATATCAACACTTGAGGACAAGTCACTCGGATGTACACAGAAGTCGGGAAGTGCCAAGGTGGTGGATGTGCTTTCTTATGGTGAAACTTTAAAGACAAAGGGCTTAAATTTGCTCTCTTCACCGGGAAATGATCTTGTTGCGGCTACAGCTCTTGCAATGAGCGGTGCACATATAGTATTATTCACCACAGGAAGAGGAACACCATTTGCGTCGCCTGTACCGACTTTAAAGATTGCCACCAATTCAAGACTGGCAAAGGCTAAGGGAAACTGGATTGATTTTAATGCAGGCAGGATGATAGAAGATAAGTCAAAGGACGAGTTGGCAAACGATTTATTCAAACTGGTATTGGAGGTTGCAAGTGGTAAGAAGGTGAAGTCTGAAATCGCAGGATTCCATGACTTTGCAATCTTTAAACAGGGAGTAACGCTTTAATGAAAATAAATCGCACAACAGAAAGAAGTGTAAAGATACTTGAGCTTGTAGCCAAGGCAAATGACGGACTTGATATGGATGAAATCTGTGAGAAACTCGTTATACCGAGGACAAGTTGCTATGATATTTTGGTGACTTTGGTACATATGGGAATGCTTGAGGTAAGTACGGGTACAAAGAGAAACTATAAGATAGGGTTGAATGCATACAGGATCGGAATGAGCTATACAAATAACAGAAATATATCTGAGATTATAGATCCTGCACTGAAGAAGCTGTCAAAGGAACTGAAAAAGACCTGTTTTTTCGGAGTATTGGAAGGGACAAAAATTGTGTATATATCAAAGTTTGAACCTGAGAACCCGATAATAACCACAGCCACCATAGGAACAAGAAATCCGGTATACAGCACTTCTTTGGGTAAGGCGATATTAAGCACAATGAGTGATGAACAAATAAGAGAGATAACAAAAGAAATTGAGTTTAAGCAGGCTACAAGATTTACATTGAAAAGTGCGGATGCGCTGATTGAAAATATAAATGTTGCAAGGAGCAGAGGTTTTGCACTTGATGAGAGAGAGGTGGAAGAACATATGGAATGTGTCGGTGTACCTGTCTTCAATGAAAAAAGAGAGTGTATAGGAGCTATCTCGGCTTCAAGCCTTTACAGAAAAGATGAGGACTATATAGCTCTCGGAAACACGCTGAAAGAAAGAGCTTTTAAAATATCAAAATCTTTAGGCTATATGCCTTGACAAGACTTGGAAAGTTAATTACAATCAAGTTATCGCAAATATGAATTTGGTTTCGTATATACGAATATTGATATATTATTTATGGAGGTTCAAATGAGAAAAGAACAGGTTCTTACAAGAATGAAAGAAGATTGTTTGGTTGCCGTTGTTCGTGCAAAGAACAAAGAGCAGGGTGAGAAGGTAATAGATGCTATAGTTGCAGGCGGAATCAATTTTATCGAGATTACAATGACTATGGATGAGGGCAATCCTGTAGAGTTCATACAGTTTATGGCTGAGAAGTACAGAAATAACGACAAGGTGGTTATAGGTGCAGGTACCGTGCTTGATCCTGAAACGGCAAGAGCGGTAATCCTTGCAGGTGCAAACTATGTGGTAAGTCCGGGACTTAATGTGGAGACAATCAAGCTTTGCAACAGATACAGAGTACCGATGCTTCCGGGTGTTATGTCACCTACAGAGGCTATTACAGCACTTGAAGCAGGATGCGATATTATAAAGGTATTCCCGGGAAATGTAGTGGGACCGGGTGCAATAAGCTCATTTAAGGGACCTCTTCCACAGGGAGATTTTATGCCGAGCGGCGGTGTGGATGTAGACAATGTAGACAAGTGGATTAAAGCAGGTGCTTGTGCTGTAGGTACAGGTTCATCACTTACAAAGGGCGCAAAAACAGGAGACTTTGCGGCTGTAACTGCAAAGGCAAGAGAGTTTGTAGAGGCTGTAGCGGCAGCAAGAAAATAGTATTGGAGAAATTATGGCAAAGATAGTTACAATGGGAGAGATAATGCTCAGATTATCAACTCCGAACAATGAGAAGTTTATTCAGGCGGATGAGTTCGATATCAATTATGGAGGCGGTGAGGCAAATGTTGCGGTATCACTTGCAAACTACGGTCATGATGCGGATTTTGTAAGTGCATTACCTAAAAATCCTATCGGTGATGCTGCTATTGCAACACTTCGCAAGTACAATGTAGGCACAAAGCATATTTCAAGAAGTGGTGAGAGAGTGGGTATCTATTTCCTTGAGACAGGTTCCGCTATGAGAGCTTCAAATGTGGTATATGACAGAGCACATTCTTCTATCTCTACAGCCAAGGTTGACGAGTTTGATTTTGACGATATCTTCAAAGATGCGGACTGGTTCCATTTTACAGGTATTACACCTGCAGTTTCAGACAGTGCAGCAGAGCTTACAGAGGCTGCCCTTAAGGCTGCCAAGAAGGCGGGAGTTACAGTATCTGTAGACCTTAACTTCAGAAAGAAACTCTGGTCATCGGAGAAAGCAAAGAAAATAATGACAAATCTTATGCAGTATGTAGATGTATGTATCGGTAATGAAGAGGATGCGGAGAAGGTTCTCGGATTTAAGCCGGGCAACACAGATGTTACAGCAGGAGAGCTTGAGCTTAGCGGCTATGTGGATATCTTCAATCAGATGTGTGATCAGTTTAAGTTTAAATATGTTATAAGCTCACTTCGTGAAAGCTTCTCAGCTTCAAACAACGACTGGTCTGCTTGTATCATGGACGGAAGCACAAGAGAGTTCTATCACTCAAAGAAATACCATGTAACTCCGATCGTAGACAGAGTCGGAGGCGGTGACTCATTTGCAGCAGGCGTTATCTGCGGACTTTGCGATAAGAAGGACTTTAAGTCGGCACTTGAATTTGCCGTAGCGGCTTCAGCACTTAAGCATACAATTCCGGGAGACTTCAACCTCGTAACAAGAGAAGATGTTGAGAGCCTTGCAGGCGGAGACGGCTCGGGTAGAGTACAAAGATAATCAAAGTTTATATGTATTTTCCTATATAAAGATTTGTGTTTACAAATTATGAATAGCATAGTACAATCAGACTATGCTATTTTTATTGATATAGTAAGATAATGTTACATATATCTTATAATTAAGGTTGAAGATTTAAAAATAGTATTCTATAGTTATAGGTTTTGTTATATTGGCATTGTATGAATTCTATAGTAGTGATACATGATGATTACTATAATATTTTATACATAATATTTAATATATATTGTGCGTATTTAATATAAATATATTATAAGGAGAACTATGATATGGAAAATTGGGTTACAGTGAATATTGAAGGAATGATATCCTTAATAAAGGAGTCCGTTGAAGAATGTCATGAAGGTCATGAAGGCTCTGCTTTATTGTTTTTAGGAGAGCCTGGAATTGGAAAAGCAGAAGCAATAGAAAAATTGGCGAAAAGTATGGGGATTGGCTTTAAAGAGGTAAAGCTTGATACAATTGGTGTTCAAGACATAACTGACATACTGATTAGAAAAAGATTAGACAATGGTGATATAGTTTCAAGATATTCAGAGAGTGCTATAATGCCACAAATTGATAGAGATGGAGAAGTTGGTATATTATTATTAAATAATATTACGTCATGTACAGATGAAGTATGGCATACAGTTATTGGTTTGGCAGATATAGGTAGATGCATTAATACTTATACTTATAAATTACCTGAAAAATGGGTGGTTGTATATTTAGGAAACAGAGAAGAGGATGGTGTGGATTTTAAAAACAAACCATGGGGGAAATTAATAAATAGGTGCTTTAGTCTTGTTGTAACTAAATAAAAAGTTATAGGTTTTTTTAGATTTTTGTTGGGGCTGTCGGGAAATTACAGCTATAAGAAAGGGTGGTGTGACTCATTTTGAGTCACACCACCCTAAGTTTATTGATAAAAAAATATCCGAATGTATTTTTATCAAATACTTTGCTGAAAAATTTAATTTTACGCTGTAAACTTATCATGTCTTATAATAGATTTATGAAATAAGAGGTGGAAAATGGGATTACATATAGGTTTCTATAGGCATCACCGGCTCTATCTAAAGCGATACTACCTCCTCCGCCAGGATAGGGCGTAAATCCTTTTGAAACAGAAATACTATCTGTAGAGGCATATGCAGCCAATGGCTGTATTGTAAGTAATACAGCCATTGTCATTCCAACTATCTTTTTTATTATCATTAATTTCTAGCTCCTGATATAACTCCTAATGTACAATCATATATTTCCAAAAAAAGTGTATATCCATCTATTCCATTATTATGCACTTCTTTCATAAGTTCAATAGGATCAGTATTAGTATTAAGCTTACCTTCTAATGCTTCAGTAGGATCGAAGAAAGTTCTAACACCATTCACGTTTACAAAATTAAATGTATGCTCTGAAGTAAGACTAACAGTAGCTACACCAGGATCCTGTAATCCTATAGCATCACAGAGGTATAACGCAAGTAATGACATATCCATACATTGACCTATACCTTCATTTATATTCTGCATATGACACTGTACTGCTACACTCTTACCTTCATGATCATACTTCATATTTTCGCTAACTAATCTCATTACAGTCTGAAGTTTTTGATCTTCTGGTAAAGACTTCATCTCATTTGTAACCAGTGAGTTAGCTTTCCTTGTTATAGAATTAATAGTATCTATTGAAGCTGCTGCTTGATTCTCTAATACAAATGCATTTGGATTTACAGTAGATGTATACTTATAACCTCGATTTTCTCTTACCTGCTCAGGAATAGTGTAGGATGTTCCATCTCTTCTAGCAAACTCAGTCCATGGCTTATAGAAAGATGGATCCAAATCATATGGATGTAGATACCAATTTCCTGTTAATTCCCCTCTCTTCTCTTCCCTTATATAGAACTCTTTTGCAAAATCTGATTCCTTATAATTTCCAATAAAGTTCATATTTGTTGTATACTGTTGTATGAACTCCAATCCACCTGTAGTCTGTACAACATCTGCACCTGTCTGTTCTGATAAGAGAGTAGTGACTCTCTGTGAATCATTCGATGCCATAACCGGCATTGCACTGAGCAATGTTGCCGAAGTTACAATGCATAAAATCTTTCCTATTGATCTCATAAATTCTTCTCCTTATCCGGTAATTTTTTTGTGTCTTATTTTTTAATAGAAAGTCTATAGTTTCTATCAGTTACTTCAATATAGGCGCCAAGATGTGCTACTTTGCGTACATGGTTTGATATTACCTTAGTAACACCCATGTCACTGCTCCTTTTTAACTAGGCTTCTCTATGAACTTAGTAACAGTATCACCGATCTTTACATCTATTAAAGTATCAATCCGGTACTCATTTCTGTATTTTAAATAAAACTGAATTAAAAAGGATTATCCATTGAAAAATGTAAATACTAAATATACTATAAATACAATAAAATTTTGCCGTCTACAACAAAGCTCAGGGTTGTTAAAAATCACGACCACAAAAATACTTTTAGTGCATTCTTCGTCTAAATTAGCAATAAGTAAAAGGCATCATAATCCCTCTTATTCTGTAAAAAAATATTAAATCTATACCATAGTATAACATACACTAATATTGAAAGCAATGCAAATATAGAAAATATGTTATTGTACACGGGTAGTATACTTCCCGTCACTTAATATATGTATATTGGTTCTAAACCTAATAGGAAAAAGAAAATTTGAAAAACCATATTGACAAAAAAATAACAATATAGTATCATTTAACTATGTTAAAAAAATAACGAAATATATTTTATTATGTCGGAGGAAATATGGCAGATAAGAATTTTATTGTGGATAATATCGACAATTTGAGTATCAAAATGAAAGAACTGAAAGAGGCTCAAAGAGAATTTGCGACCTATTCTCAGGAACAGGTGGATAAAATATTCTATGAGGTGGCTATGGCTGCCAACAAGGCGAGATTTGAGCTTGCAAAGATGGCTGTAGAAGAGACGGGGATGGGCGTCTTGGAGGATAAGGTTATCAAAAATCACTATGCGGCAGAGTATATCTACAACGCATATAAGGATACAAAGACCTGCGGTGTGATTGAAGAGGATGATATATTCGGAATAAAGAAAATAGCCGAGCCTATAGGTGTTATAGCTGCCGTTATTCCTACCACGAACCCTACATCAACAGCTATATTTAAGATACTTTTGGCGCTTAAGACAAGAAACGCCATTATCATAAGCCCGCACCCGAGAGCAAAGAACTGTACAAACTATACTGCAAAATTTCTTTTGGAAACAGCCGTAAAAGCAGGTGCTCCAAAGAACATAATAGGTTGGATTGATGTACCTTCACTTGAACTTACAAACGAAGTAATGCATGAGGCGGATATCATACTTGCTACAGGTGGTCCGGGAATGGTTAAGTCCGCATACTCATCAGGAAAACCTGCAATAGGTGTAGGTGCCGGAAATACCCCTGTAATTATTGACGAAACGGCAGATATCAAGATGGCTGTAAATTCCATCATTCATTCAAAGACATTTGATAACGGAATGATTTGTGCTTCAGAGCAGTCTGTTACCGTAATGGAAAGCATATATAATGAAGTAAAAAAAGAGTTCGCTTACAGAGGTTGTTATTTCCTTAAAAAAGATGAGCTTGATAAGGTCAGAAAGACTATCATAATAGGCGGTTCTTTGAATGCGAAGATAGTAGGACAGCCTGCATATAAGATTGCAGAGATGGCAGGAGTAAGCGTGCCTGAAAATACAAAGATTCTTATCGGTGAAGTGGAGTCTGTAGATATAAGTGAAGAGTTTGCACATGAGAAGCTTTCACCTGTACTTGCAATGTATAAGGCAAAGACATTTAATGAAGCCGTTGCAAAGGCTGAAAGACTTGTTGCGGACGGCGGTTACGGTCATACATCAGGTATCTATATAGATGTAAATGAAAAAGATAAGCTTAATATACATCAGAATGCAATGAAGACTTGCAGAATTCTTGTAAATACACCTGCATCACATGGCGGTCTCGGAGATTTGTATAACTTTAAGCTCACACCTTCACTTACACTTGGCTGCGGTTCATGGGGTGGAAACTCCGTTTCAGAGAATGTAGGTGTTAAGCATCTTATAAATATAAAAACTGTAGCACAAAGGAGAGAGAACATGTTGTGGCTTAGAACTCCTGAAAAGGTATATTTCAAGAGAGGCTGTCTGCCTGTAGCACTTGATGAGCTTGGAAATGTAATGCATAAGAAGAGAGCCTTTATTGTAACGGATACATTCCTTTATAAGAACGGATATACGGATGTTATAACAAACAAGCTTGATGAGATGGGTATAAGATATTCATGCTTCTTTGATGTGACTCCCGGACCCTACACTTCAGTGTGCAAGAGAAGGTGTGAAGGCGATGACAGCTTTTGAGCCTGATGTAATCATAGCACTTGGTGGCGGTTCGGCTATGGATGCCGCAAAGATAATGTGGGTAATGTATGAGCATCCTGAAGTCAACTTTGAAGATATGGCAATGGACTTCATGGATATCAGAAAGAGAGTATATAAGTTCCCTAAGATGGGTGAGAAGGCATATTTTGTGGCAATACCTACATCATCAGGTACAGGTAGTGAGGTTACTCCTTTTGCCATCATTACAGATAAAGATACAGGAATAAAGTGGCCTATAGCTGACTATGAAATCCTCCCGAATATGGCAATCGTTGATGTAAACAATATGATGGATCAGCCTAAGGGACTTACAGCGGCATCGGGAATTGACGTCCTTACACATGCTCTTGAGGCATATGTATCTATAATGGCTACAGATTATACTGACGGACTTGCTTTAAGAGCGATGAAGCTTGTATTTGATTATCTGCCTTCAGCATATGAAAACGGAAGTGCGGACCCGATTGCAAGAGAGAAGATGGCTGACGCTTCATGTCTTGCAGGTATGGCTTTTGCAAATGCATTCCTCGGTGTAAACCACTCAATGGCACATAAGCTCGGTGCATTCCACCATATAGCACATGGACTTGCAAATGCGGTAATACTTACAAGGGTTATGAGATACAATGCATCTGATGTACCTACAAAAATGGGTACATTCCCGCAGTATGAATATCCTAAGGCAAAAGCAAGATATGTTGAGGCTGCAAAGTACTGTGGTGTAACCGGAAAGAATGATGACGAGATATTTGAAAACTTTATAAAGAAAATAGAAGAGTTGAAGAAATTCATAGGGGTTAAAGAGACAATAGCACTCTACGGAGTAGAAGAAATACTTCTTAGATACATTGGACGAGATGAGTGAGCAGGCATTCAACGATCAGTGTACTGCTGCAAATCCGAGATATCCGCTTATAAGCGAGATCAAAGAGCTGTATTTAGACGCTTATTACGGCAGATAATACCTATTGGAAAGGAGATTGATTATGGATTTGACAAACAAAAAGCTTATTGTAGAGAGAAAGCATAAGAAAGTATATGAAACAAACGACTGCATTATAAAGGCATTCAGCGGAGAGCATCCAAAGTCTGATGTATTTAATGAGGCACTCAATCAGGCAAGGATAGAAGAGACGGGGCTTAATGTTCCGAAGGTGCTTGCCGTAGAGGCAATGGATGACGGATGGGCAATCATAATGTCAAAGAAAAACGGAAAGACATTGAAAGAGATTATGGAGTCCGACAAGGACAATATAAGAAAGTATATGGATATGTTTGTGGATATTCAGCTTGATATAAACTCGAAGTCATCACCGCTTCTTAACAGAATGAACCTTAAATTCAGCAGACAGATAAATGAGTTGAAGGAACTTAATGCAACCATAAGATATGAGCTTTTAACCAGACTTGACGGAATGAAAAAGCATACAAAGATTTGTCACGGAGATTTCAATCCAAGCAATGTGCTTGTGGGAGAAGACGGAGAGGTTTCAATAATCGACTGGTCTCATGCCACTCAGGGAAATGCGGCGGCTGATGCTGCAAATACCTATCTGCTCTTTGCGCTTACAGATAAGAATCTTGCAGATATGTATATGGACATTTACTGTGAGAAATCCGACACTGCAAAGCAATACGTACAAAAGTGGCTTTCAATAGTTGCGGCACAGAGATTGTCAAAGCATATAGAAGCCGAGAAAGAACTGTTGATGCAGTATATTGACGTAGTGGATTATTTATAGAAGTGATTTCGGAGTGAAAAAGTGATAAACAAGGGATTGTATATGATTTTATAATTGTATACAATCCTTTTTTGTGCTATTATAGGTACTCATATAATGAAAGGAATAAAGGTAAAATATTTTAAATGAATGAGGGAGTAACATCATCAAATTTCAGAATAGATGCAAACGAGAGAAGAAAAAAGATAATAGCCGTGTCTGTAACAGGTATTGTCACAAATCTGTTTCTGGGTGTTTTAAAGGCCGTGCTTGGTGTATTGTCAGGGTCCGTTGCACTTGTCAGCGACGCTTTAAACAATATAACAGATTCGTCATCATTACTTATTACTATAATAGGTACAAAGCTTGCAGGTAAAGCACCTGACAAACAGCATCCTTTCGGACATGGCAGAACCGAGTATCTGACAAGTCTTTTGATAGGCGGTATCGTATTTTTGACAGGTTTTCAGTCGCTTATAAGTTCGGCTAAGGCCATATTTCATAAAGAAGAGATGAGTACCGGTGTTGTGACTGTGATAATAATTATTGCAACAATTGCGGCTAAAATAATATTGGGGACATATACACAAAACAGCGGAATAAAGTACAATTCAGGTGCGCTGCAAGCTTCAGGTGCGGATGCCAAGAATGATGCAATAGTATCTGTGGTTACGCTTATTTCTACGGCTGTATACATATTTACAAAGATTTCGATAGACGGTATTGCCGGTGTTATCATATCTTTGTTTATATTGAAGGCTGCATATGACATACTCTCCGATACAATAAAGAAGCTTCTCGGTGAGAGAGTGGACGGAGATATGGTCAGAGGCATAAAGGAGATAGCAAGGAGTACTGAAGGTGTTATAAATTGCTTTGACCTTATATTAAATGACTACGGTCCGGACTTTTATACCGGTTCCATCAATGTTGAAATCGAGGACAACAGAAGTATAGGAGAGATGTATCCTATCTTACATGAGGCACAGACAAAGATTTATGACAAGTATAATGTATTCTTAGTGTTCGGATTTTATGCGGTAGATGTAAAAGACGAGAGATATAAAAAGATAAAGGCGTTGCTTCAAAACTATAAGGACAGTGAAAGACATATCATAAACTATCATGGAATAGTAATTGATGAAAAAGATATGACTATATACTGTGACATTACAAAAGATTTTGATATTGTGCCGGAAACTATAATAGAAGATGTGAACAGAATATTGAAAGCGCAATTCCCGCAGTACGACATACATGTGAATATAGATACGGAATTCACAGGAGAATAGTTAAATTTCAGACAATAGGCGGTGTACAGACGATTTTGTATACTGTCTATTTTTTTAATATTAAATTTATTGCAATGTATATATTAAGTATTTTAAAAAAACATAAAAAGTACATGAAAAAAACTTGAAAATAAATTAAGCTTTTTAGTATACTCATATGCGTTAGATATAGCTAACTTAAGCAATAATATAGTACTTAAATGCAAAGGGAAGTGTTTTTGCAATAGTATTTAGTCATAGTTGCAGTATAATATTATGATTTAAATACTTTTTTGTAGTGCAACTTTCCTTTATTTAAGTAAAAAAGTTAGAGGCCACTAACTAAAATGTAATAGGAGATTTATGAAAAGAAAGCTTATTTTTAATGTAGGAGTCGGTGCACTTAGCATATTGATGGCTACAACACAGGTTACACCTGCTTTTGCCGGATCGTGGAAGAAAGAGCAGAGCGGCTGGAGTTATATAAACGACAACGGTGCCAAGGCTGTCGGTTGGACAAAGACTCCAAGCGGATGGTATTACCTGGATTCTACGGGTCTTATGAAGACAGGCTGGTTGCAGGATGTTGACGGAAAGTGGTATTTTTGGATACCGCTAAAGGTATACAAGAGGGCAAGATGCTCACAGGATGGAATTGGATAGACGGATATTGCTATTATTTCGACATTCAAAGCGGAGCTTTGCTTGTAAATACCACAACACCTGACGGTTACAAGGTGAATGCCGACGGCAAGTGGGAAAAAGACGGCAAGGTTATGTTCTCACAGGGTAAAGGGCATTTATCAGCCTCAGGTATAGTCGGAAATACTGCAAATCAGTCAGCAGCAAAAAATAGCGGCGCAGGTGCTAAGGGCGGTTCAAAAGGAGGATCGGGCAGCTTGCGAGGTGGCGGTTCACGAGGAAAATCAGGAAGTTCACGAGGCGGCGGTTCACAAGGAGGATCGGGCAGTTCACAAGGAAGTGCTTCACAAGGCGGCACGGGCAGTTTGCAAGGAGACACAGGCAAAAGTTTGGGTGGCAACAGTGTAAGCCCAAACGGTTCAGATACAGCTAACGGGCAAACAAATAACGCAGGAAATAATAATACAGTAAGTAACGGAACACAGAATCAAGTTTCAGGAACACAGGAAGGCAGTGTTAGCGGCGGACATTCGACAGGTGATGCGGAGAGTAGTGTCAATGCAGGAAATAATGTAAGCAGTATAATAGGAAATGTCGGAGTTGATGCGACTTTAAACAATGAAGGTGCAACAACAAACCAAACAGGCAGTGAAGCCGCAAGCGATTCAGGAAACACTTCAAGTAGTGAGGTTACAAATAACGCAGGAAACGCCTCAAACAGTGAGACAACAAATAACGCAGGGAACACCTCAAACAGTGAGACAACTAACAATACAGGAAACAACTCAAGCGGTGAGGTTGCAAATAATACAGAGAATACCTCAAGTACCGAGGCTACTGATAACGATAAATTTGCATATGTAAATTATACAAAAAATGTTAATACGGATTTCGGCCAGTATGTAGTGGTTACATTCAAATACGGAACAATCGACAATTACAATGTGCTTGTAGACGGTACGGATGTCACATCAAGCATGACAAAGGTGGATGATGAAGGACATGTGGTAAAGTGGCTTTCAACCGTAAAAGATCCGTCGGCACTGCAGATAGTAAGTAAGGCTGATAATGATACTCAGGATATCAAACTTGCAGGTGGTGAGAGAAAAAATATAACAAGGACTGATGTAAAGGCTCCGAAGTATGTGCTTTCAAACGGACATATGACAAAGTTTGATTATATGCTTGAAACATTTGACAATGAAGGTAAAGTAAGAAAAGATCCTGCAAAGACAACATTTACATTACAGACCAAAAAGACAGATTCAACTGCTGCCGCAGTTCCTTCAAAGTACTATATACCTGTGACGGAGATAGATAATGTAGGAACAGGAAATATAAAGATAAAGCTTCAGCTTGAGAATGAGGAGCAGGAGGCTTGGTTTGACGGACTTAACAATATAAAGCTCCTTAACGAGGATCACAATATTATAAATCAGAACCTTGTATACAATAAAAGTAAAGAAACAAAGTACGGCAAGGTCGGAGTTATAAATATTCCGCTGCCTCAAAACAATGCAAGGAGCAGAGGAGACTACTATGTAAGCGTAGGTTCTTCAAAGAATTCTAAAAGGGCAAGTCTTCCTATATCACTTGTAACCAAAACCGATTTCAAGGTGGTAAGAGACAGCTCTACACCGAATCCTAAGGTTGGCGGAGATATAAGATTTAAAATAGAGGATCCTAAGGGATTGCAGAGCTTCGGCAATGACTACGGTCTTGTTATGTATAAGGTGACACTTACAAAGCCTGACGGTTCAGTGATAGAGTTACCGCATTATGACAGCTGGTACAATATAATGGGACTTATGCATATCAGCGGAACGGATAAGACATCCGGTAAAGTGTATACAGATGTAGCGGGAGTGTATACGGCTACTATTTACGCCAAGGGCTATAAGACAATGACAAAGAAATTTGAAGTCTTAAACAGCGACGGTTCATCGGCTGCGACCACAGGCGACAAGGATTCGTCAAAGTCTGTTGATGCAATATCCACTCCTACAGTAAGTAAGACACATTCGGGAAATAGAGAGTTATCAAGTACTTCATCAGTAGTTATAGGAGGATACACAGGTTCGTCAAGCTCAGGAAAGAAGGCGGACAGTGTATCGGGTGCTACAAAGAAGTCAGGAGGTAAGGCCGATGCGACATCAAGTGCAAGCGGAAGCATGATGATGAACGGATATTTACTTTATGACTATGACTTGCTTACAAATGCGATGGTTCTAAATGAAATCGGACTTAGAAGTAAGGATTCCGACGCGGTAATGAATTGGTGGTTTGACCAGAGACCTGAGGCGATAGTCGGAGACGACAAGGGAAAACTGTATGAGTTAGACAGCTTTGTAGATGCATATAAAGATGCAAGACTTGGCGGAAATGTATTGACATTTGAAGATTATATAAAATCATCAGATGCAAAGACAAGAGAGATGGTAGGCAATGTAAAGAATGTGCTTGAAAACGGTAAACTGGGTACGGTATATCGCTACGGAAATCTTGTGGGAGAGGCTGCACCTACATTTACAGGACTTACAGCTCCTGTTGCGGACAGCTTTACAATAACTACAAACAATGCCGACTTTATAAAGAATCTTAATTCGATCATGCTTGACGGTTCCGGTTCACCGCTTAGAAGTGACAACTATCTGAAGCAGTATGAGATTGGTGCGGACGGTAAGAGTATCATAATCTATAAGAGTGCATTCAACAAATATCTGAATCCTTTGGTAGGAAAACATAAGATAGCACTTGATTCTACAGGTTTTGAGAAGATAGAGCTTGAAATGAATATAACGGATACATTTGAGAATATAGAACTTACAGATGTAAGTGATAAGCATGAGACTGATTCGGCTGTAGTGATAAAGGCTGTTAAGGATGATGATCCTAAGAAAGGTGACTTCTTAAGTAAGCTTGGAAGCGTAAATGTACAAAATCCTGACGGAACTATAAGAGATGTAATATCGGCATTTGCAGGTGGTAATGCTTCGGATACGGTATATGATATAGCGGACGGAAAGATTACTCTTCGCGGCGGACTCTTCAAAAATGCCGGAGAGTATATAATCTACTTACAGTCAAGTGATGCAAACTACGCCGTGCAGTCCGTTAAGGTAAATATTGCACAGAAGGAAACTGCCGCTCCTGTGACACCGGTAAGCCCTGTAACACCTGTAAGTCCTGTAGCACCTGTGACACCGATAACACCTGTAACTCCGGTAAGTCCTGTGACTCCTGTAACACCGATAACACCGGTTGCTCCTTCTACAGAAGAGGGCAAGGATACACCTAAAGGCAAATACATGTAAAAAGTCAAGCTCATTTATGTATGATATGCTGACTGTAAAGTTTGAAGGTATGAATGAAGGTGACCTTGAGAAGTATCTGAAAGCGGTCACAAGTGTGAGTGTAAACGGAGAGGATTATGCTAAAAGCAGGCATCCTCGGATTCGGATATGAAAGCAATAAAGAGTTTAGGGCACATAAGGATTCAACTTATGGCGGTAAAAGTAAGTCAGTTATCTGTAAAGGCACGCAGCTTCACAGACAATAAGTTTGATTTTTGTTGTAAAGGCTGAGGGCTATAAGGATTTGGTATTTACAATGAATGCTGACGGAAGTATCGTTAAAAAGCACTGCGCCTGCACCTGTAGTTCCTGCCGCTAATGATGTGGAAGTTGATAAGGTTGAAGTTACAAAGTATAACAATGCCGAGGTCTATGCGGTTACACTAAAAAGGCGAGACGGCAAAGATTGATGAGTTTATAGAAAAGCTTAACGCTATAGAAGTAAACGGAGTAAAGGTTGAAGAAGGTAGAATATCAGTACTTGGCAGAGAATGTTTTGCCGTAGACAGTGACAATGTAATCTATATAAAATCAAGGAAGATAAAGGGACTTGCAGACAGGCTTGTATTTAAAGGAGACGGTATGGATGATTTAATCTATACCACATCTTCACAGATATCTACACCTGCAATCACAGGTTCGGAGATTAGGAGAGGCTATGAAAATTATGTAAGTCTGAAATTTGATGATACAAACAAACCGCTGCTTAAACTTTTTACGGAACTGATAAAGTCGGGTAAGGCTACAGTGACTGTAAACGGTGTTACTTATAACAAAGGTTATAATATAAGCAATACCGCTACATATAAGCTTTCATCAAATATGGCTTTCGGATATACTCAGTTTATTGACCTTTCGCTTGACGGATTCAATCAACCAAGCAATGAAGTGGTGATAAGCTCTGAAAACTTTGATACAATAAGGTTTAATGTAGAGGTGGCTGAGAATACTTCAGGCAACAGAAGAACAAGAAGAGACTTGAGCGCTTTTGAAAGTGCTACACCGTCCAATGTAAACAGATAAATAAAAAATCATGTCGACTCCATAGCGGGTCGGCATTTTTTATATAAAATATGACAAAGAACGAATGTTTGGGATTGACAGACGGAGCTTCTTTTTGTAAGATGAAAGTTGCACTATTGTAGGGATTTTTATGCCCTTTGATAGATGTTCATATAATGTAACTTGCCAAAAGGCTAAACTAAATGAAATGATTTTTCTATTATATCATAGAAAAATCTAAATTCATACCAGAAAAATATACAGGGGTGAAACGTCAATGGATAGAAGCAAGATGCGTCCGATAACTTCCGGAAAGAGCATGAGGATGAGTTTCCAGACACAAAAAGAAGTTCTGGAAATGCCGAACTTGATAGAGATACAAAAAGACTCATATCAATGGTTCCTGGATGCAGGTCTAAAAGAAGTTTTTAGAGATATATTTCCTATAGAAGATTTTGCAGGACATTTTAGCCTCGATTTTGTCAATTTCAAGTTGGCAAGAGATGAAGTTAAATATTCCATAGAAGAGTGTAAAGACAGAGATACAACATACGCAGCTCCGCTAAAGGTGAAAATCAGACTTATAAATAAAGATAAGGACGAGATAAATGAGCACGAGATCTTTTTAGGAGATTTACCGCTGATGACTGATACCGGATCATTTGTAATAAATGGTGCAGAAAGAGTTATTGTCAGCCAGTTGGTTCGTTCACCGGGTATTTATTATACAATAGAACATGATAAGATAGGTAAAGAGTTGTTTATGTGTCAGGTCATCCCGAACAGAGGTGCATGGCTTGAGTACGAAACGGATTCAAATGATATTTTTTACGCAAGAGTGGACAGAACAAGAAAAGTTCCGATTACAGTACTTTTGCGTGCTTTCGGACTTGGAACAAACACACAGATTATAGATATGTTCGGAGAAGAGCCGAAGATTATGGCAAGCTTTGCAAAGGATCCTTCCGAGAATTATCAGGACGGTCTTTTAGAGTTGTATAAAAAGATAAGACCGGGTGAGCCGCTTTCAGTAGACAGTGCGGAAGGGCTTTTAAGGTCAATGTTCTTTGACGCCAGAAGATATGATTTGGCAAAGGTCGGAAGATATAAGTTCAATAAAAAGCTTCACTTCAAGAACAGAATAAAGGGACATACCCTTTCAAGAGATGTAGTGGATGAGAACACAGGTGAGGTGATTGCACAGGCTGAGACCGTAGTGGATGCGGATATCGCTACAGCTATCCAAAATGCGGCAATTCCTGCAGTGTGGGTACATGGAGTTGAGAGAGAAGTAAAAGTCCTTTCAAACCTGATGGTAGATATCGAAAGCTATGTGCCTGAGCTTAGCGATCCTAAGTCTATAGGTATTACCGAACAGGTATATTATCCTGTACTTAAAAAGCTTATGGAAGAAAACGAAGGAGAAGAGCTTATAAAGGCAATCGAAAAGAGTGTCAACGAGCTTATTCCTAAGCATATCACAAAGGAAGATATCTTTGCTACCGTAAACTACAACATGCATATTGAAGAGCATATCGGAAACAAGGATGATATCGACCACTTGGGAAACAGAAGAATAAGAGCGGTAGGAGAGCTGTTGCAGAATCAGTACCGTATCGGTCTTACAAGAATGGAAAGAGTTGTAAGAGAGAGAATGACCACTCAGGACATAGACTCCATTACACCTCAGTCACTTATAAACATTAAGCCTGTAACGGCGGCAGTGAAGGAATTCTTCGGAAGTTCACAGCTGAGCCAGTTCATGGATCAAAACAATCCGCTTTCAGAGCTTACTCACAAGAGAAGACTTTCAGCTTTGGGACCGGGAGGTCTTTCAAGAGAGAGAGAGCCGGATTCGAGGTTCGAGACGTTCACTATACTCACTATGGAAGAATGTGTCCTATTGAGACACCAGAAGGACCTAACATCGGACTTATCAACTCACTTGCAAGCTTTGCAAGAGTAAATGAGTACGGATTTGTAGAGGCTCCTTATCGTGTGGTGGATAAGTCGATGGATCCTTTAAACCCGGTAGTAACGGATGATGTTGTATATCTTACAGCGGATGAAGAGGACAACTTCACGGTAGCACAGGCGAATGAGCCGCTTGACGCTGAAGGACATTTTGTACACAACAATGTATCAGGTCGTTACCGTGACGAGACTTCAGAGTTTGCAAAGAAAAATATAGATTTGATGGACGTATCACCTAGAATGGTATTCTCAGTTGCTACAAGTATGATTCCTTTCCTTGAGAACGATGATGCGAACCGTGCACTTATGGGATCAAACATGCAAAGACAGGCCGTGCCTCTTATGATCACGGACGCTCCTGTAGTAGGTACCGGAATGGAGACCAAGGCGGCAGTAGACTCAGGTGTATGTGTGGTTGCAAAGAATTCCGGAACGGTAACTGAATGTTCATCAGATAAAATTGTTATAAAAAGAGATGACGATGCGGTACTTGATACATATAAGCTTATCAAGTTTGCAAGAAGCAACCAGTCAAACTCTTATAATCAAAAGCCTATAGTATTTAAGGGCAACCATGTCAATGCAGGTGAGGTTATTGCAGACGGTGCTTCCACATACAACGGTGAGATAGCCCTTGGAAAGAATCCTCTTATCGGATTTATGACATGGGAAGGATATAACTATGAGGATGCCGTACTCCTCAGTGAAAGACTTGTCGAGTACGATGTTTACACATCTATTCATATCGAGGAATACGAATGTGCGGCAAGAGAAACCAAGCTTGGACCTGAAGAGATCACAAGAGATGTACCGGGTGTAGGTGATGACGCTCTTAAGGACCTTGATGAGAGAGGTATCATAAGAATCGGCGCCGAGGTAAGAGCCGGAGACATTCTTGTAGGTAAGGTTACTCCGAAGGGAGAGACCGAGCTTACAGCGGAAGAAAGACTGCTTCGTGCAATCTTCGGTGAGAAGGCAAGAGAAGTAAGAGATACTTCACTTAAGGTACCGCACGGTGCATACGGTGTTGTTGTTGATGCGAAAGTATTTACAAGAGAAGCCGGAGATGAATTGGCTCCGGGTGTTACACAGAATGTAAGAATTTATATAGCACAAAAGAGAAAGATTTCAGTCGGTGATAAGATGGCGGGCCGTCACGGTAACAAGGGTGTTGTTTCCAGAGTATTGCCTGTAGAAGATATGCCTTTCCTTCCAACGGAAGACCGCTTGATATCGTGCTTAACCCTCTGGGTGTGCCTTCGCGTATGAACATCGGACAGGTGCTTGAGATTCACCTTTCACTTGCGGCAAAGGCACTTGGATTTAATGTTGCCACTCCTGTCTTTGACGGTGCAAACGAGAACGACATTATGAACATGCTTGAAGTGGCTAATGACTATGTCAATACCGAGTGGGACAGCTTTGAAGAAAAGTATAAGGATGTATTGGAGCCTGAAGTTATAGATTATCTGGGTTCACATCTTGAGAACAGAAAGCTTTGGGAGGGTGTTCCTCTTTCAAGAGACGGTAAGGTAAGACTTCGTGACGGTAGAACGGGAGAGTACTTTGACAGCCCTGTTACAATAGGTCACATGCATTATCTTAAGCTCCACCACATGGTAGATGATAAGATCCATGCCAGATCTACAGGTCCTTATTCACTTGTTACACAGCAGCCGCTCGGCGGTAAAGCGCAGTTCGGCGGACAGAGATTCGGAGAGATGGAGGTTTGGGCACTTGAGGCATATGGTGCTTCATACACCTTACAGGAGATTCTTACCGTAAAATCCGATGATGTTACAGGACGTGTAAAGACTTATGAGGCTGTAATCAAGGGTGAGAATATACCTGATGCAGGCGTTCCTGAGTCATTTAAGGTACTTCTAAAAGAGCTTCAGTCACTTGGACTTGATATAAGTGTCCTCGGTGAGAACGGAGAGGAAGTGGAGCTTAAGGAAAATACGGAGTATGCCGACTTAAGTATACACTCTATAATAGAGGGTGAGAGCAGACACCACGGCAAAGACGAGTTCAAAGATGCAGGATATAGTGAGCAGGTAGTAAAAGATGGAGAGTTTGTATCGGTTGATGAAGCAGGCGATTCACAAGAAGATGTAGATGCTGACTATGAAGGTGCAGGCGATACAGGGGATGATTCTCCTTACAATGAAGAGCCGTATGATGATGCAGATAACTTTGACGAGTAATCTTTAGACACTGAATACAAAAACCGCCCCATATCAGGGGCGGTATAAAATAAATGAAGTCGATTTATCGTTTTATATAGAAGGGAGCAATTTTATGCCTGAAAACAATGATGCTTATCAGCCAATTTCTTTTGACGCAATCAAGATTGGTTTGGCTTCTCCTGAAAAAATACTACAGTGGTCTCACGGTGAGGTTACAAAGCCTGAGACTATCAACTATAGGACATTAAAGCCGGAGAGAGACGGTCTGTTCTGTGAGAGAATATTCGGACCGAGCAAGGATTGGGAATGTCATTGTGGTAAATACAAGAAGATACGCTACAAAGGCACAGTCTGTGACAGATGTGGAGTAGAGGTAACAAAATCCAGCGTGCGTAGAGAGCGTATGGGTCATATAAAGCTTGCAGCTCCGGTATCACATATCTGGTACTTTAAGGGTATTCCTTCAAGAATGGGTCTTATCATGGATATAGCACCTCGTATCTTGGAGAAAGTATTGTACTTTGCATCATATATAGTACTTGACGGAGGAGATACACCTCTTAATTACAAGCAGGTGCTTTCGGAAAGAGAGTACAGAGATGCAATCGAAAGCTATGGCTACGGCTCATTCAGAGCCGGCATGGGTGCGGAGAGCATCTTGGAAATACTTAGCAATATCGACCTTGAAAAAAAGAGTCTGAAGAGCTTAGAGAAGCATTGGTGGATGCAACCGGACAAAAAAAGAGCAAAGATTATTAAGAGACTTGATGTAGTGGAGGCGTTCAGAAGCTCAGGCAATAAGCCGGAGTGGATGATACTTACAAATGTGCCTGTAATACCGCCTGATATCAGACCTATGGTACAGCTTGACGGCGGCAGATTTGCAACAAGTGACCTTAATGATTTATATAGAAGAATTATAAACAGAAACAACCGTCTTGCAAGACTCTTGGAGCTTGGTGCACCTGATATCATTATCAGAAACGAAAAGAGAATGTTACAGGAAGCTGTAGATGCTCTTATAGATAACGGTAGAAGAGGAAGACCTGTTACAGGTCCGGGAAACAGAGCGCTTAAGTCACTTTCAGATATGTTAAAGGGTAAGCAGGGACGTTTCCGTCAAAAACCTCCTCGGAAAGCGTGTTGACTACTCAGGGAAGATCAGTTATCGTAGTAGGACCTGAACTTAAGATATATCAGTGCGGTTTGCCGAAAGAGATGGCTATTGAGCTGTTTAAGCCTTTTCGTAATGAAAAGAGCTTGTAGAAAAAAAGGTACCGCACACAATATAAAAATCCGCCAAGAAGATGGTAGAGAGAATGCAGACTGAAGTATGGGATATCTTAGAGGATGTTATCAAAGAGCATCCTGTAATGCTTAACAGAGCGCCTACACTTCATAGGCTCGGTATTCAGGCATTTGAACCGGTACTTGTAGAGGGTAAGGCTATCAAGCTTCATCCGCTTGTATGTACCGCTTTCAACGCCGACTTCGACGGTGACCAGATGGCTGTACATTTGCCGCTTTCAGTAGAGGCACAGGCCGAGTGCAGATTCTTACTTCTTTCACCGAATAACCTCCTTAAGCCTTCAGACGGCGGACCTGTTGCCGTACCTTCACAGGATATGGTTCTCGGTATCTACTATCTGACACAGGAAAGACCGGGAGCAAAGGGAGAAGGTAAGTTCTTTAAGAGCGTAAATGAAGCAATACTTGCATATGACAACAAGATTGTTACATTGCATTCAAAGATAAAGGTCAGAATGACAAAGGAACTTGAAAACGGAGAGATTTTGTCGGAGACTGTAGATTCTACAGTAGGTAGACTTTTATTCAATGAGATAATACCTCAGGACCTCGGATTTGTGGACAGAAGCATTCCGGGCAATGAATTAAAGCCTGAGATTGATTTCCTTGTAAAGAAAAAGCAGTGTAAGCAGATCCTTGAAAAGGTTATCAATGTACACGGACTTTCAAGAACGGCTGAAGTGCTTGACGACATAAAGGCAATCGGATACAAGTATTCGACTATTGCTTCTATGACGGTTTCCATTTCAGATATGACGGTGCCTGCAAGTAAGCCTGAGCTTATAAAGAACGCACAGGCAACCGTAGACAGAATCGCAAAGAACTTCGCCCGTGGATTTATCACTGAAGAAGAGAGATACAAGGAAGTTATAAAGACTTGGGATATGACCGATAAGCAGCTTACAAGAGACCTGCTTGACGGACTTGATGCATACAACAACATCTTCATGATGGCCGACTCAGGAGCGAGAGGTTCAGATAAGCAGATAAAACAGCTTGCAGGTATGCGTGGTCTTATGGCGGATACAACAGGTCATACTATCGAGCTTCCTATCAAGTCAAACTTCAGAGAGGGTCTTGACGTTTTGGAGTACTTTATCTCAGCTCACGGTGCGAGAAAAGGACTTTCAGATACAGCTCTTCGTACAGCCGATTCAGGATACCTTACAAGAAGACTTGTAGATGTTTCACAGGACTTAATAGTTCGTGAAACAGACTGCTGTGAGGGCAAGGATATTCCATATATGGAAATCAAGCATTCTCGGACGGCAAGGAAGTTATAGAGAGTCTTGAGGAGAGAATCACAGGCAGATATATTGCGGAGACTATCACAGATCCTGATACAGGTGAAGTGGTTATCAAAGCGAACCATATGTGTACTCCGAAGAGAGCAGCTGCCGTTATGAAGGTACTGGATAAGCTTAACAGAGACAGCGTAAAGATAAGAACAATACTTTCATGTAAATCACATACAGGTATTTGTGCTAAATGTTACGGTGCAAACATGGCTACAGGACAGGCTGTACAGGTAGGTGAGGCTGTAGGTATTATTGCAGCACAGTCTATCGGTGAGCCGGGTACACAGCTTACTATGCGTACATTCCATACCGGAGGTGTTGCCGGTGGAGATATCACACAGGGTCTTCCTAGAGTCGAGGAGCTTTTCGAGGCAAGAAAGCCTAAGGGTCTTGCAATCATCACAGAGTTCGGCGGTGTTGTAGAGCTTAAGGATACCAAGAAGAAGCGTGAAATTATTGTTACAAACAATGAAACGGGCGAGTCAAAGGCATATCTTATACCATACGGTTCAAGAATCAAGGTATCAAACGGTGATGTGCTTGAGGCAGGTGATGAGCTTACAGAAGGTAGTGTAAATCCGCACGATATACTTAAGATTAAGGGTGTTCGTGCCGTTCAGGATTACATGCTTCGTGAAGTTCAAAGAGTTTACAGACTTCAGGGTGTTGAGATCAACGATAAGCATATCGAGGTTATCGTTCGTCAGATGCTTAAGAAGGTAAGAATAGAAGAGAACAATGATGCGGATGTACTTCCGGGAAATTCTATGGATGTTCTGGATTACAACGATATGAATGAAAAGCTTGTTGCAGAAGGTAAGACTCCTGCAGAGGGCAAGCAGGTAATGCTTGGTATCACCAAGGCATCACTTGCAACAGATTCATTCCTTTCAGCCGCATCCTTCCAGGAGACTACAAAGGTTCTTACAGAAGCCGCTATCAACGGTAAGGTCGATCACCTTATCGGACTTAAGGAAACGTACTTATCGGTAAGTTGATTCCTGCAGGTACAGGTATGAAGAGATACAGAAATGTAACTTTGAATACAGATGAGTTAATCGGAGAAGATGACGAAATAATCCTAAGTGAGGATGATCCTGCACTTCTTGATATCAAGGATGAGCTTATAGCCGATGCCAAGGAAGCCCTTGAGCAGGAAGAAAAGGCACATGAGAAAGAGGTTAAGACTGAAGAATTTTCTGAGGAAACTTCAAAAGAAGAGTCTAACGAAGATGAGCCCGTAAAAGAAGAGACTACAGAAAATGATGTAGAGGATTCTGCAGATGAGAGTGCGGAGTCTGTATCAGATGAAGAAACGGACGGAGCAAAAGATACTGAAGAATAAAACAGCCGGTTATATAGATAAGAGAGACTGCCGAATAGGCGGTCTCTTTTGGTTATATGTAAAGTGTTGGGGGGAGGAAGTTATTTCCGGCTTTAGTTCTTGCTCATAAGAATATTGTTATTGCAAAATATATGTATTCATCATAAAATCCCATCTTCAACAGTTGGATAGTAGAAAAGTGGCTCAAAACCCTGTATTTACAAGGCTTTAGCCACTTTTTTCTTCTTTGCAAAAAATGTTGTATGGAACATCTAGGTTGAAATTTTTTTTATCTTTTTATTTAAATCTTTTGGCTTGTAGTATTTTTTGTCTAACCCAAGGTCCATTATAGCATTTAATGCCGTTAGAACTTGGGAATTATTATATGTCGACATATAGCATACATCCTCCAAGTTAGCTACCTGTATGTTGTTTAAAGTTTTTATAACACTGTATACAGTGAAGTGTGTCCCATACATGTCAAGTTTCTTTTCCAGAAGTCTATATATAAGGAGTGCTGTGTAACAGATCATAAAGTGTGCGACTATACGTTCTCTTTTTTGATGAAATACAGGTCTGGCTGAGAAATTGGTTTTCATTACTCTGAAGCAGTCTTCTATTTTATATCTGTTTGAGCTGATCTCTAAGATATACTTAGCCGAATCGTTAAGGTTCGTTGCCACTGCATAGAATCCGTCATACTTCTCTTCCTCATTGATAACATCAAGATTAAGCTCATAGGTATCTACAGTTTCTTCGCCTGAACGTGTAGTTGTAGTTCGCTTTATAAAACGTGTTATGTCATTTGCTCCTTTTTTGTAGGCTTCAGGGTCTATGTTTGTAAGGAGCTTTTTGCTCTTTCAATCTGACGATTACGTACGAATCTTTGGTATTCCATCATCTTTCTTGAGAATGAGACAATAATCTTTTGAGGAATTATAGCCTTTGATTTAATCTTCCTAACAGTGCCGTTCTTGCACATCTTCTCTTCATATAGTCCTAGGGTCGAAAGCTTTATCAGCCGGGTATAATCTTATATATTCTATCTTCATAAAGTGATGCGTTAGACTTGTCAAATCTGTCAAAATCTTTCATTTGCTTTATAGTTGCCGGTTTATCATTAGATAATAAGCGATAATCAATATCACTAAACACAGCTTCTTTTAATGTGTTGGAAAGCATCTTTATAGATTGTGTGACAATAAAAGCTCTACCGCCCATTGAATTAAAGTTCCTTATGTTAAAAGATCCTAAGCCTGCATCAGCACAATAAATAAACTTTTTCCCTTTAAACATAGTTATAAGCTTTTGCTCTAAAGGAATAGCAGTGGTTTGCTCATTATCAGAACCTGATGTAATACACATAGACAGCGGTATTCCGTCTTTATCCATAAATAATCCCATTTGTGCAATAGGATTTGGTCTATGTTCTTTACTCACACCATATTTTCTTAAACCTTTAGTTACCTCACCGGTTACTGCGTCTACATAGTCGTCATCATTTGATTCTATTTCAAAGTAATAGTTTGAACAGTCATAAAAGCATACAGAGGTATCTCTTTTTACTATCTTATTACTGGCATCATATAGATGAGAGATATATTCATCGTAATGATTGTACATTATATCAAGCGTACGAAGTATATGTTCATAACCAAAGTCAGGCTGTTCATAATAGTCGGAAATACTTTGATGAGTACCAAGCTTAGAGTCAGGGCTAAGGATTCGCGAATAGGTAAGGAATCTATTTACCTGATTAGGATCAAACTGTATCTTGGCATCTTTTGTGATACTTTTAAAGAATGATCCGATCTTAAGGTCATGATAAATCTGTTGAAGAAAAAAATATCCGATATTTAAAAGTTTTGACTTTGATACTATATCATCTTGATATGTTATTTTCTCATTAAAGTCAAACTTAAAATCTAAAGCTACCGTTTGATTATTTTTCAGCTCCTCGTTATATCTTTGGACCTCCTTTTTAGCATACTCCAGAGGGTCGGTGGTAGTCTTTAAAAGTTCGGAATGTTTTCCTATACGAACTACATTTTTAGTAGTGGTCTTTTTTCCATTACGGATTCCTCTTTGAATAAAATAAGTGGGATCCTTTGATTTTTTGTCATACCAAAGCTTCATACTTTATTATATCATATAATACAACAAAATACAACAATAAAATAAAGAAAATTTGACATCAAGAATCCTTTATTTACAAGGCTTTAGAGGACTTTTATACATGACTAAGTGTTGAAGACCCGGTTAAGACTGAAGAATTTCTGAGGAAACTTCAAAAGAAGAGTCTAACGAAGATGAGCCCGTAAAAGAAGAGACTACAGAAAATGATGTAGAGGATTCTGCAGATGAGAGTGCGGAGTCTGTATCAGATGAAGAAACGGACGGAGCAAAAGATACTGAAGAATAAAACAGCCGGTTATATAGATAAGAGAGACTGCCGAATAGGCGGTCTCTTTTGGTTATATGTAAAGTGTTGGGGGGAGGAAGTTATTTCCGGCTTTAGTTCTTGCTCATAAGAATATTGTTATTGCAAAATATATGTATTCATCATAAAATAAAGTCATATACACGGTTTTATTTTTTCTATGTTCAGTTTGAAGTTTATATCTTATTAAAGTAATTTTATCGAAGCAAATAAGTCTTATTAAAGGGAGGTCGTATGAGAGGAAGCAAGGAAAAAGATATTACACAAAAGGCACTTGAGATGTATAATGATGTGTTTGCAGATATTATAAATGTACTACTGTTTAATGGGGAGAATGTAGTAACGGAAGACAGTTTGACAGATGTATTGCAGGAAAGTATTCTAAAGATAGATGGTGGAATAAGAGCACAGTATAGAGATATCGCAAAATACTGGTACAAAAGTAAGATAAAATTATCAATGTTCGGATTGGAGAACCAGACAAAACCGGAAAAGAGAATGCCGCTTAGAGTATTTGGATATGACGGAACAGAGTATGTCAAACAGGCTAAAAAAGAGAATAACAAAGAAGTACTTTATCCTGTGATTACATTGGTATTATATTTCGGGTATAATAGTAGATGGAATCAGCCAAAGAGCTTATTTGAACTTTTGGAGATAGATGAAAGGATCAAACCATATGTGAATGATTTCAAAATAAATCTATTTGAAATAGCATACCTTGACAGAGAAAAGATAGATATGTTCAAGAGTGACTTTTGGATACTAGCCGATTATCTGTATCAGATGCGTGTAAATAAAGATTATGTAGCCGGTGACACAGTAATTGAACATGTGGATGAACTTTTGATGCTGATGTCGGCAATGACAAAGGACTACAGATTTGAAGAGACCATAAATGAAGTGAAAGGAAAGGAGCATGTGACTATGTGTGAGGTACTTGACAGAGTAGAGGCAAGGGGAATAGAAAAGGGGATAGCAAAAGGAAGAGAAGAAGGCATTAAAGAGGGTACTGTAAATATCCTTATTTCGCTGGTAAAGGACGGAATTTTAAGTATTTCGGATGCGGCAAAAAGAGCAGGTATGAGCGAAGAGAGATTCAGAGGATATATTAAATAGTATAGTAAGTTTTAAGTATAGAAATTATCAGATAAAAAGTTTGGACTTTAAGAAACATTCTTAAAGTCCAATTTTCAACGTATGATTATTTGTATCAGATGTGTGTAAATAAAAACTATGTACCTGGAGATGCGATAATTGAACATGTGGATGAACTTTTGATGCTGATGTCGGCAATGACAAAGGACTACAGATTTGAAGAGACCATAAATGAAGTGAAAGGAAAGGAGAATTTAACTATGTGTGAGGTACTTGACAGAGTAGAAGCAAGGGGAATAGAAAAAGGAAGAGAAGAAGGCATTAAAGAGGGTACTGTAAATATCCTTATTTCGCTGGTAAAGGACGGAATTTTAAGTATTTCGGATGCGGCAAAAAGAGCAGGTATGAGCGAAGAGAGATTCAGAGGATATATTAAATAGTATAGTAAGTTTTAAGTATAGAAATTATCAGATAAAAAGTTTGGACTTTAAGAAACATTCTTAAAGTCCAATTTTCAACGTATGATTATTTGTATCAGATGTGTGTAAATAAAAACTATGTACCTGGAGATGCGATAATTGAACATGTGGATGAACTTTTGATGCTGATGTCGGCAATGACAAAGGACTACAGATTTGAAGAGACCATAAATGAAGTGAAAGGAAAGGAGAATTTAACTATGTGTGAGGTACTTGACAGAGTAGAAGCAAGGGGAATAGAAAAAGGAAGAGAAGAAGGCATTAAAGAGGGTGCTGTGCAAGTCCTTATTTCTCTGGTAAAGGACGGAATTCTAAGCATTGCGGATGCGGCAAAGAGAGCCGATATGAGCGAAGAAAGCTTTAGAAGATATTTAGAGCAATGTTAAAGTAAATTAGCATATAGTTTTGAATATATTTAAATAATATAGATAGACTGGCGGTATAGAATAAGAGGAACGAAAAAAATAACAGTACAAAAAAATTATATTGAAGAGTTCATTTTTGAAATAATATATTCTGAAGCCTTATTATACTTTATAATAAATCTTATAGAGGATAAGGTTTCAGATGAAACTGCGCCTAATGTAAGTATTGTGGAAGGGAACAATTAGTGAACATAGAGAGGAAGAAGCTTCATGCTAAATTCACTTAAGATAGAACTTGAAGGTGAGATTGAAAAGAGTAGAAATGACCTGCTTGGACCTCTTTTTCAAGGTTTTATAATGGAAAATATTGATACAAATTATGCAGATAAATTGCATGTGAGTGCATTGCATCCCTACAGTCAGTATGTGACTATGTCGGATAATAAGATTATATGGACGTTGAATACACTTAATAACGAAGCTAAGGAAAAGATAGCTGACAGAATGGAAGATATGTGATATTTCCAACTGTGAGGCTTATTTTTCAGAGCCTTATGATGAAATTTGATAAGTCATCAAGTGATATGGAGATATTCGACAAAGACATACTTGAGACTTTTGAAGATTGTACGGAGATAACGATGTATAAATTAAGAAGTACATGTTTTCATTTGGATGGAACAAAAATACCTGCATTTATAGGCGATATTACAATAACAGTAAAGGGACCGTCTCAGCTGGTTAATCTTGCAAATTTGCTCCTGAGATTCGGAACATACTCAGGGGTTGGAATAAAAACAGGAATAGGAATGGGTGGAATAGCATTTGAATAGAGATATGAAAAACTTGTATTTGAGTTAGACAGGTATGTAGGTATAGTATAATCCCCGAAAGGGGACATATAGATTGTGAGCAGGTTATGGAAGATAAATTTATAGTGCTTAGACGAGACGGAAAAGTATTGCTCTATGGTACTTCGGCAGAAAGTCTTTACGGTAAGCATGTGGCAAGAGTAATGGCAATATTGGGTGGGTTACCTATAAACCCACCTATATTTATTTTCTGCAAAAATAATCAAGTTTTTTGTAAAATTCTTAGGTTGACTTTTATATAGCTTATGTCTAAAATTTTAATTAGGGCATAGATGCGTGCGTTTTCTATACAGTTTTGCAGAGATAATTATATGAGATAAGTAAATAGTTAAAGGGGGGAAGATGCAACAAGATATAATATTTATACCTCTTGGCGGAGGACAGAGAGTGGGAGCAAGCTGCTACTACTTAAAAAGTTGGAGATGCCAACATCATCTTGGATGCGGGAATCGGCATTGACGACGGACTTGAGTTCGGACCGGATTTTCAGTTTCTTATAAGGACACCTTTTATACAATCAATGACACAGATCAACAATATCTTTATATCCCATGCACATATGGATCATGTAGGATACTTGCTGAAGCTTATGAATCAGACAAGCTATGCAGGTGTATATATGACGGAGATTACAAAAGTTTTATCGGAATATCAGCTTTATGACAGACTGTTTATAGGTAAGTCAAGAGATGAGAATACAAGACTGGCAGCAAGAAGTCTGTTGGAAAGAATTGCGACTGTCAGCTTTATGCAGACTATGGATTTTGGAAAGTACAAGGTTACATTCTATCCGGCAGGACATATACCGGGTGCAATGATGATGCTTTTTGAAACAGGAAAGAAAAGAATACTCTATACAGGAGATTATTCATTGAATAATACCGCATTGACACAGGGATGCATGATACCTAAGGATGCCAAAATAGATACCGTTATAATATGCGGACTTCATGCCAAGCATCCTGACTATACCAAAAAGTCGGACGCGATATATAAACAGGCAGGGTATGTGCTACATACGGTAAAAGACAACCGTAGGTCTCTGCTTTGTCAGATACCGCAGCTTAGTAAAGGAATAGAATTTATAAAAAAACTGAATGATTGGAATAATACAGGAGTACCGATATATATAGACCGCTCTATAATGGATATGGTGGTAAAGATGGAAAAACTCTCAGTACCCGTTCTCAACGAGTACAACAAAGTGATGGGGGATGAGAAGCCGTCTGTGCCGCATATATATTTGACGTCCGATAGGAACACAAAGTGGGCAGGTCACTATAAAAGTATTAAGGTTGATTTCTCATTACATGAGGATTTTAACGAGATGAAGCAGTTTTTAAAAAGAATAAATCCGAGGCAGGCAATAGTGGTACACTGCGGCAAGGAAAATTCAGTATTTGATGATACTATTGAGCAGGAAATGATGAAGGATGTGGATTGTAGGACACAGTTTACATTTGCAGATGAAGAAGAGATATACAGGCTTTAATAAGGGGGAACTATGCTAAATATCAATGAAGAAAAAATCAATGAAGTTGTACAGAACATACATGAGGCTATGGTCAGAAAAGCCAAGAAAAGCGGCAAGTCAAGTGAGGAAATAGTCACCGAGAGCAGGATTTTTTCCATTATATGCAGTGATTTTGACCTGGCACCGTCAAAGGTGGCTGCACTTATGAACAGCAACTACGGATATGATATGACCGGTGAAGAAGTGATACGGATTTTTAGAAACAGGAAGATGGCAAATCCGAATGAGAGAAAAGAACTTTTCAAATGGGCGGACAATGTTGCGAGACTTTTTAAAGGTGCAATGCTTGGAAAGAAAGAAAAGTTTGAAAAATTTGAAAGCCTTAGAAAAGAACCGGCACTAAAAAGCGGAAAGAAGCACGATTCACAGGACAGGATTGCAGCGATAATGATATATGAAAACTATCCTGAGATTGATATTTTCGATGATAAAAACAGCCTTTATCTGCTTGGAAATACAATGGCAAAGTATTTTTTCTATGATATGGTGGATGCCGTTCGCAATGTATACTTTTTTAATGAAAATGACGGAAGCAGAGCCGGACAAACCGAGAAAAAGAATAAGCTTTCATATGAGCAGGCACTCAGAAAAGTGGAGCAGCTTGAGAGTGCACTTGAGAGAACCAATACAATGCTTCAGGATTTGCAAGATGAGTTTGATGAGCAGCTTGAGGCAAGCAAGGTAAAGGAACTGGCGGATTTTTTTGCTATGCTCAATTCCGAAAGTACGGTTGTATACTTGATGAGCTTTTGGTGGTAAGAAAGGGAGTGGATGCGCTCAGAAAGAGCAATTATGAGTTGCCTATAGAGATAAACGGGCTTCTTATTATGGTAAAGAAACTTGTGCAGTTTGTGCGTGACAGTCATATAGAACCTATGATGAAGATAGACTCCATAAAGGAAGTGAGTGCTTGTGATATTGAGTTTTGCAATTACGAGGGTTCACCTTTTGACAGTGATAAAACCAAGAAAGTGAGGGTAATATCTCCGGGATGGGTATATAAGGACAAGGATTTGCAGATTTCAAGGCCTAAGGTAAAGGAGGTGAAGTCATGAACGATTTATGCGTAGGAATAGATCTTGGTACTACCAATTCGGTACTTGCAACTATCAATGAGAAGCCAAACGGTGATATTGTAAGTAAAGTTGTAGAGATTTCAAGAGCAGTGGATATGTACAATGCCGTATCCGGTGAAGCCAAGCTTACCACTATGAAAAAGCCCACGCTTCCGTCATGTGTATACTACAGACAGGAGAAAAACTACGAGCCGCTTGTGGGAGATTTTGCAAAGATGCAATACCCTTTGCGTCCGCATCTTGTGGCAAAGTCTATAAAGAGTCAGATGGGCAGGTCTGTTGCGGAAGGGCTGTCACCTGATATTCCCGATAAGACTCCTGCACAGATTTCAGCAAGGATTTTAAAACATTTACTCAGAGAAGCGTCAAAGGTTTACAGATGTGATATAAAGGATGCCGTGATTACGGTGCCTGCAAACTTTGACTCGGCTATGTGTAAGGCTACAAGAGATGCGGCGGAACTTGCAGGTATTAAGGTGAAAAATGATGACGGTACTGAAAGAGCTGTACTTTTGTCCGAACCGAATGCCGTAATTTACGATCTTATAAATCAGATTCACAACGGTGAAATTTCAAGTCATATCTTGGATCTCAGTGAGAAAAAGAGAGTGTTGGTATTTGACCTTGGAGGCGGCACACTTGATATCACAATGCATGAGATAAAGAGGCGAGAAGACAATAAAGAGATATTAAAAGTAGATGAGATAGCTACCAACAGATATACACTTCTTGGCGGTGACGACTTTGATGAGGTGATTGCAGGGGCTATGTATGAAAGATATTTGAAACAATACGGCAGTCACCCTGATGTTGTAAATAAGCTTAAAAAAGAGACAAAGGTCATAATGCCGCAACTTTTGGTATATGCGGAGCATCTGAAACTTGAATTAAATGAAAGATGCGGTGACGACTACGATTCGGGATGGGACGATCCTGATGAAGATATAGAGATTTCAACAGGCGGAAATATGGGAGGTATAGGTTACTCCTATGACGATACATTTACACAAAAAGAAGTGGAAGATATATTGTCGGTATTTATGGGAGCAGACCTGAAATACGAAGATTATAAAAGGCTTGAAAGTATAAAGAATACAAAGAATATTATTTACCCTATACTTGATGTTTTAAAAAAGGCTACAGAAAGCTGAAAGTTGATGATATATCTGTAGATGCTGTGATTGTAAACGGCGGAATGTCCAAGTTCTATATGGTTACAGACAGATTGAAAGAATTTTTCGGATTTGAACCTATTGTTGCGCTTGATCCGGATCAGGCGGTAGCAAGAGGCGCAGCCGTATATCATTATTATTTGAACAAATATGACGAGATGAAGGATGATATGAGAATGCTTGGAAATGAAGCGAGCAACGTATCATCTGTTCAAAGTAAGAATAATACAATGAGGACCATGCCGCAGGTGGCAATAGAGTGGGGAGATAATATCTTAAATGACTGTTTGTACCTTGGAGTAAAAAACGGTGCGGTTCATGAGATCATCCCTACAGGTGCCAAACTTCCGTACCTGTCAAATACTATGAACGGATTTAGAGTGGAGCCCGGTCAGAATCTGATTGCTGTACCTATAAAGAGTAAAAATTTGGACGGAACATACAGAACTATTGCCAACGGTAATATTACATTCAACCAAAAGTATTATAACGGTGCATATGTGGCGTTTAAGATACATATGGGTAAAAATAAAGTAATCAGTATGAAGGCTTGGACAAGCAAGGACCTTGCAGGCAAATCAAAGCTTGAAGAAGGATATACAGAGATTACTATTGACAGTAGTGAACAGTCGGGAGCAAAGTCAAAGATTATGGCACCTACCGGCAGCAAATTGCAGCCGAAAGATGAGATCAACAATCTGCTTCAACTTTGTCAAAATTATGAGAAGTGCAGGAATAAACTTGAAAAGGTCAATCTTGCAAAGAGGATTTTCTCCTGCGGTACAAGTATCTGTAATGCATCCAATAAAGATGAATTTGCAGAGGTGATACTTGATGCACTCAAAAATGTCACCCTTGAGGAAGCCAGAAAAAGATTGTTTGTCATAGCAAGAAAAATCGGAAATTCTTGGAGCGATGATGAAAAAAGGAAGCTTTCAAAACTTTGCATGAGCCAAATAAGTACTGAAATCAGCGGATTTTCAATTACGGGAGGACCGAAGATTTCTACAAACATTCAAGCTATATATGCTCTGGGTATGTGCGGCAGTATGGACCAGCTCAGTAAGCTCTCGGCATTACACTCCAATTCCAGATATTTACAGGCCTGTCTTTATACTCACGCAAAGACAAGGTCGGATTTGCAGTGGATTCAGGATGAATTTGAGGCTGACGCCAAAAAGAGCTTAAAGGGAGCAGGCAACAATATTCAGTTCAGCGCCTATGCAATAGGAATAGCACTCAGAAAATCTGATTCAGGTACAGAGATACTCTCAAGCTCGGCAAGAGGCAAGATAGTAAAGGATATATGCAATATAATAATATCGGGAAAGCTAAGCGAAGAGGCGCTTACAAGCTGTATCCTCGCAATCGGTTGGATATGTGACAGTAGAGTAAAAGCCTCCGATATTGACGATACAATAACAGACTATGCATTAAAGACCGTCAGAGATATCAAGTATGTCTATTCACCAAGCACAGTGATGAAGGATGAAAAGATGATTGACATAGTCACCAAGATGATAAACGGTGATTCACTTGACGGCTATGAGGAAAAATTCCTGCTGACAAAGTTGAATATATAATCAACCCTTTATACTTTCACCGATTAAACCCTTTATCAAGAATTTTTGTATAAAAATAAATATAATAATTGTAGGAATCATAGAGACAACACTTGCAGCCATCTGAGTTTCCCAAGTGGTTTTATAAAGCGACTGATAGTCTGTAAGTGCTGTTGCTATGGTTCTGTTTTTTGGTGAGAGTATAAAGTTCTTGCAAAAAGTAAATCATCATAGGCTCTGATGAATGCAAAAAGTCCTGTAGTTATAATGCCGGGCAGCATCAAAGGAGCCATTATAAATCTGACACCTTCAAGCCTTGTGGCACCGTCCACCCATGCGGCCTCCTCAAGTGCTTTGGGTATAGCTTTAATATATGAATACAGCAACCAAAGACTTATAGGTAGGCATACCGCCACATTGGCCATAATAAGAGCCTGTTTGGTGTCTAAAAGTCCTAACTTTTTGAATAAGATGTATATCGGAGATGCCAGTACAACTTCTGAAAACATCTGCGTAAAAATAACTGTCAGAAGTACCGCCCTTTTAAGTCTGAAGCTGTATCCGGCAAGGGCATAGGCGGCTAATATACTTAAAAGTATACAAATAAGTGCCGACACAAAAGATATATAAAAACTGTTAAAAAGTGAAGGCAGTATGCTCTTTTCACCAAATAATACAGTTTTATAATTATTCCACTCAAGCGAACCGTTAAACCATGTAGGCGGCCATTTCCTGATATCCTCGTATTTTTTCAGAGAGGTATTTATCATAATAAGCAGCGGACTTATAAAAACAAAAACAAATGCAGAGTATACAATTGTCCGTATAAGTTTGAAGATTTTCTTTTTTAAAATCATTTTAAGTATCCTCTTTATTCATTGAACAGTAAATAAAGGTAAATATAAATAAAATACCTACAACAAGACAAGACAGAGCGTATGCAACACCGAGGTCAAATTTAGAGAAGGCTTCTTCATATATCTTTAGCATAAGTGTTTCGGTACTTCTCATAGGTCCTCCGCCTGTCAGCACAAAGATTACATTAAAAGAGTTAAATGTCCATATACCTACAAGTGTTAATGTGACAAAGAATACTCTTTTTATACAAGGGCAGGTTATATGGATAAAACGCATGAAAACACCTGCACCGTCTATTTTGGCACTTTCATACAGTGAAAGGTTAATATTTGACAGTCCGGATATAAATATCATAGCTACCATAGGGATACCAAGCCAGGCATCTACAAAGGATGCGGCAAAAAATGCTGTTGTAGGATTTGAGAGAAAACTTATATTTTCATGCAGTAGTCCGATTTTTTGAAGATAAAAATTAAGATAACCGTAGTTTCCGTCAAAAATCCACTTCCATACAACAGCAACAGCTACCTGCTGCATCGCCCACGGAAGCAGTGATAAGAATTTTAACACCTTTGAAAAGTACATATCACTGTTTAAAAATAGTGCCGTTATAAAACCCAGAGAGAGCTTTAAAAACAGTGTAAAAGCGGTATACCTGAATGTAAGTGAGAGCGTAGGCAGCAGGTATTTTGAATTAAATATTTTTTTGAAATTGTCAAGGCCTATAAAACTTCTGTGACCGTCTATTATTGCAATCTTATAAAAAGACCCCGATATAATGCGATATATCGGGTATCCAAACAGTAATGCTACTGATATAAGTAAAGGCAGCAGCAATATATACGGTTGAAAGTCTTTTTTTATATTTGTGAAAATTCCATGTCTATTGTGCAACTTGTGACTGTGCCTCATCTAACGCCTCTTTTGCTCCCATCTCACCTGTAAGAGTTTTTTGCACTGCAGTAAGGAATGCTTTGTTAAAGCTGTCCCAGTCAGCCACCTGCGGTTCACTGATTCCATACTCTATGCTTGCTGCAAACGGTTGCATAAATTCACTTTTGAATCTTTCGTCATTAAATTCTTCTTTCAGTATCGGGAACCAACCGAAGGCTTCAGATACAGGTCTTTGATATTCAGGCTGACCCATAAATTCAACAAACTTCCAGGCCAAGTCTTTGTTTTTACTGATACTTGAGATAACATAGGAGTCTGTTACCAAAGTCTCGGCCTGTTTCTTGCCTGCAGGAAGTATTGCAACCTTATAAGGTGATTTGTCAGCCGCCTTATCAAGAGTTTCCTTCTCCCAAGGTCCGGATACGAACATTGCAAGATTGCCGTTTGCAAATAATGTGGCCTGGTCCTCTCTTGCAGTACTTACAACATCGGGAACAAGCTTTTCATCATTGAATTTTTTCAGATACTCAAGTGTAGCTACATTTTGTGGAGTGTCAAAGGTTATTTCACCCTTGTCATCTACAAGAGTACCTCCGTTTTGATATATAAAGTTCAGAAGTTCGTCTGTACCGCTTGTAATGTCTGTAGGTATGGAAAATCCGTATATGTCGGGATTTTTTGAATGTACATACTTTGCAACGGACAAAAGTTCATCCCAATTGGTAGGAGGAGTCTCTATAAGATCGCTTCTGTAATAAAGAGCTCTTGATGAAAATGCCATAGGTATACCGTATTGCTTTCCGTCTACAGTTCCGGTTGCCAGTACTGATTCAACTCTGTCTTTTTTGAAATCATCAGTTATATGAGAACTGAGATCTTCTGCGATACCCAGTGTAGCAAGTTGCTTTAATGTTCTTGAACCTGTCAGCATTATATCAGGTGCGTCACCGGCCTGATAAAGTGAGACAATTTTTGAGTTGAGTTCGTCCCAGCCTACAGAGACTATCTCCACCTTAACACCCTCATTTGCCTTCTCAAATCCTGCAATACCGGCGTCAAGTTCCTTCTTTAAATATCCGCTGTCATAGCCGGGTACAAGCAGTTTTAAAGTTTTGGAATCTGTTGATGTAGCGGATGTGGACTCCATAGAAGCGGCAGTTGACTGAGTGTCATCCGTTTTTTGTGAAGATGAACACCCTGTAAGTAATGTACCTGCAAGCATCATACTTACAAGACCGAATGATAAGATTTTTTTCATAATTATTATTTATAACCTTTCTTTTGTATTAGACGGAGTAAATTATAACAAATAGTATAAATAACATCTATCTGTATTGAAAAAAGCGATATGGCTCAATAATTTATTTGAAAAATATATAATTATATCTGTGATTTTATATTAAAATATTCTGAGAAAGGTATAGTTAAGATTATGAAAAGTAAAGATGAACTGTTAAAGTTACTTGCAGAATATGTTAAAGATATGGAAGATGAAAAGATAGAGGATGTAGCAAGAGAGTACCTTGAAGCGGGATATCCGGCAAAAGACGGTATACTTGACGGGCTTACAGTTGGAATGAAGGAGGCCGGAAAGCTATATGATGAGGAAGAGTACTATATTGCCGAATTGCTTTTATGTGCCGATGCTATGTATGCCGGAATAGATGTATTAAAGGCTGAAATAAAAAAAGATACTGAAAAAAAGACAAAGGCGGTAATAGGTGTAATAGACGGTGATACACATGATATAGGTAAAAATCTGGTAAAGATAATGCTTGAAACGGCAGGATTTGATATGATTGACCTTGGTAAAGATGTGGCGGCAGAAGATTTTATAAAGGCTGAAATAGAAAACAAGGTAAGCCTTGTATGTATGTCATCACTTATGTCTACTACCATGTACGGTATGAAAAAAGTAATAGAGGGGCTTGCAGAATGTGGGTATCGTGACAGTGTAAAGGTTATGGTAGGCGGAGGTCCCGTTACGGAAAGTTTCGCAATTCAGATAGGTGCTGACGCATATTCGGACAATGCAATAGAAGCGGTAAATGTTGCAAAGAAACTTTGCGGGTTAAATTGATATGACGGCAGATTTATGTGACTGTAATGTAGAGATATTTGAAAATAACAGTTTATATAATAAAAATGTATATGAGCTTGAAGGAATATTGCAAAGCTTTGACAATGAAAACTCACTTAACCTTGTATACAGGTATATCTTAAAATATAACAGCCTGCCGGATGATACAAGATTAAAATTGCAAATCAAACTAGATACCGTGGTTGACGGACTTATAGATGAAGCAAAGAATGCCTTAGATAGCGGGTATAAGATAATAAGCCTTGCAGACCCTCTTGCAGGAATGAAATTTTTGGGAGAGAGAGGTGCAAGGATTTATATTCAAAAAATATTTACAGACTTTCTTGTCAGGTTAAAAAATCTGTGTGAGAAATATGGCGGACATATTCATATTTGTCCAAGATTAAGTTTTTTACTCTACAACTATTGTGAGCTTTGTATGGAGTTTAAAAATGTAAGACTTTCTAAAGTGTACGATTCATTGCTTGAAGCCATACTTTTTGAGAATGCAGATACGGTGACGGCCTGTAAATGTATACATTTTTTGGGAAAAGTGGATGAAATCACAGTACTTAGATGGGAGCGGTATGACAATACTTGATTTTTTGAGAGAAAATAATATATGTTTGAATGCCGCCTGCAACGGACTTGGGATTTGCGGAAAATGTAAAATAAAAATCGGAAATCTGAAAGCCTTTGAAGGCGAAAGAAAAGTGCTGGGTGATAAAGATATAGCTGCAGGATACAGACTTGCATGTATGCACTCTGTGGATGAATGTGATAAAGAGACTATATTAAAGGGGGTTAAAGAAAGCACAGGCAGTGTAGTACTTACGGACGGTTTTATGCCGAAGGTGAGTCATACAAATATATGTGATAAATACGGTATAGCTATAGATATAGGTACCACGACAGTAGCTATGGAACTTATAGACTTGAGTAATGCCGCTATAATAGCAAAAGCGTCGGAGATAAATTCACAAATTGCATTCGGATTTGATGTAATGAGCAGGATTGCATATACCATGGAAAATGTTGACGGACTTTTTAAGCTGCAAAAGAGTATTGTGAATACTTTAAATATGCTTATAGACAGATTACAGGCGGATACAGGTAAGGTCGGAGAAGACATAGCAGAAATAACTGTGGCGGCAAATACCGTTATGTGCCATATTTTATTGGGTGAGAGTGTGGAAGGCCTTGGAAAATATCCTTTCTCACCTGTATTTACAAAGAGTAGGAGTGTGGCGGCCTCCGATATAGGAATCAAATCAGATGCAAAAGTCACAACATTGCCTCATATATCAGGTTTTGTAGGTTCGGATATAGTTGCAGGAGTGTATGCAAGCGGATTATGTAAGGACGATAAAAATGTACTCTTTATAGATATCGGAACCAACGGTGAAATGATTTTGAAATCCGGAGACAAGTTGCTTGCGACCTCATGTGCCACAGGACCTGCACTTGAAGGCATGAATATATCATGTGGGATGAGGGCAGGAGAAGGTGCTATAGATAATTTTTGCATTGATGAAAATAAATTAAGCTATACAACTGTCGGAAATAGAGCTGCTGTAGGTATATGCGGAAGCGGAGTACTTGCAATGGTCAGAGAGCTGCTTAAAAATAATATTATAAACGTTAGGGGTGCTATAGATGTTGAAAAGCAAAAGAAAGCATATGTTTTTTTAGCCTTTGATAAATCAGATAAACCTTTTATAAAGATATCTGATGATATATATTTTACATCTAAAGATATAAGACAGGTACAACTGGCAAAGGGTGCGATATTGTCAGGTATTTTGGCACTTGTAAGTGAAGCAAAGCTTGAATTAAATGATATATCGAAGGTATATATTGCAGGTCAGTTCGGCAAGTATATTAGCGTAGATTCTTTCTTTTGTGTAGGACTTTTACCGATTGAATTTTTTGATAAGGTTGAATACCTTGGTAATACGGCGCTGGCAGGGGCATATATGGCACTTTTAGATAAATATGCAATAGAGGATATGAGTTTACTCTCAAATAAAACCGAATTTTTTGAGCTGTCAAGGCTTGATAATTATGACAGGATTTTTGCAAAGGCTTTGAGATTTAACGGAGAAAATATATGAAACTTAAGATTCACAAAAATGATAAGATGACACCCGATGAAAGAGCAAGGGCAATTGCCGAAAAAAGAGATTATGACAGAATAATGATGGATCCTTTTTTAGGTGAGATAAAGGCGAGGCTTATAGGCAAGAACACAAGACAATATTGGAGAAACGAAGATAATCTTGTTATGGGTGATGTGGAAGCTGTGAACAGATTCGGACTTGACGGTATGGGAGTCGGTCCGAATGCGTATGGCATAGCGGAAGCAATGGGAATTGTGCCGCACTACCCTGAGCAGGGTTTAATTTATGTAGAAAGCATCCTATAGACAGTATAAATGAGGTAGAGAAGCTTAAAGATATTACACTTGATAGCGGAAGTCTCAGAATGTACTATAATGCAACCGCAAGACTTAGAGAGATTGCAGACGGGTTTTGCGGTGTAGGTGTTTCGGTTTCAGGTCCTATAACATTGGCAGGGTTTGTACTGGGAACGGATAAGCTTTTAAAGTCAATGATAAAATCACCTGATAAAGTACATATTTTTCTAAGGTATATCACAGAGAATGTAAAATATGTTGTTGATAAGTTTTCGGCACTTGATGTGGGATTTTCCATGGCGGATCCTATAGCGTCATGTACTATGATAAGCCCGAAGATGTACAAAGATTTTGCATATCCGTATACTGTTGAGATAAGCTCATATATAAAAGAGAAGTCTGGCAGAGCACCAAGCTATCATATCTGCGGCAATACAAGAAAAATATGGGAGTATATAAAGGATCTGGATATCGGCGTTTTCAGTGTGGACAATGAAATGGACATTGACGAGACTTGTGAGTTCTTGCAGATTCAAAGATGATTGCAGGTAATGTGGCTCCTGTAGCCACTATATGTAATGGGAGTAAAACTGATATAGAAAGAGAAGTAAAAAAATGTATACTCGCAGGGAGAAAGTGTAAAAACGGATTTATGCTTGCTCCGGGATGTAATCTTCCTTTGGTTACGACAGATGAGAAGATTGATATGTTTTTGGACGCAGGCAGAAAATATGGTATCATGATATAAACATAAAATTTGCGGATTGGAATATATTATGATAAAAGATAAAGAAAATGCCCTGGCAGGTGCCAGATGTATTATTCAAAATTGGTTGGAGGCAAAAGAAAGTGAAGTGATACACTTTATAACCGATGAAAGCCATAAAAAAGAAGCGGATATTTTTGAGCTGGCAGCCTTTGAATGCGGAGTTGTTCCGAAGATAAGTATACTTGCTTTGGACGGAGTGCAGTCCGGAGAGGTGATAGATAAGATGAAAAACACAATGTACTACTCAGATGTGATAGTGGGTGCAACACATTATTCATTTGTAACTACGGAGGCTGTGGAGTTTGCACTGAAAAAAGGCTCGAGATTTTTGTCTTTTCCTATGCATACCAACGACGGAAGTTGTATATTTGAAAGAGAATTTATAAGGATGAGCCCGAAGCAGGCAAAGAAAATGGGAAAGCCTGTAGCGCAGAGTATAACTGACGCTAAAGAGGTTGTAGTAAAAACAAAGAAAGGAACAAATGTTGCTTTTTCTGCAAAGAACAGAAATGCAGGCATATTTGCAGGAAGCTGCACAAGAAAGGGTAAGGTTGCCTCTTCAAGTTTTGAGGTGTATGTGCCGATTGTAGAGACTGCAACAAAAGGCAGAGTAATAGCTGACGGTTCACTTGGTTATCTTGGCAAAATAAGTAATCCGATAGAGCTGATATTTGAAGCCGGATATCTGGTGGAGATAAACGGCGGAGAGGATGCTCTCAGATTAAAAAAGTATATGGAGAGTTTCGGTGACAAGGAGATTTATTGTGCGGCGGAACTTGGTATCGGACTTAATACAAAGTCAAATGTGACGGTATCTGCTATATTGAGGATGAGTCTACATACGGCACATTCCATATAGGATTCGGAAGAAATATCGCACTTGGCGGAAGGCATGAGGCAAGGGGACATTTTGATATTGTTACAGACAGCCCCGATATATTTGTTGATGAAGTTGTTATAATGGAGAATGGGGAGTTTATTATATAAACATTAAAATATTCATACTATTATCGTAAGTAAATTGTAATCAAATATTGCATTTTAACAGCAAATATTCTATTATATACATAAAGAACCATATATTTATCCATAAATATATAGTTTTGTTTGTTATGGGAATATATCATTTTTTACATTAAGCAGTGACTGAGCATTTTGATATTTTCCGAAAATAATAGAAAGTGAGAAGCATATGGAGATTTTAAAACTGATTGGTGTGCTGGTAGTAATAGTAGGTCTTGCTTTGAAACTGGACACACTGGCTACGGTAGTGGTTGCGGGAATTATAACAGGTTTCGTAGCCGGAATGTCACCTTTGGATATTCTTACGGTGTTGGGAAATGCATTTATTTCACAGAGAATATCTACACTTTTTGTACTTGCGCTGCCTGCAATAGGTATTTGTGAGAGATACGGACTTAAGGATAAGGCTGTAGATTTGATAAAGAAGATTGCAAATGCGACTACAGGAAGGATTTTGTCACTTTATCTTGCAATCCGTGTGTTTGCAGCGGCTACCTCTCTTCGTATAGGCGGACATATACAGTTTATCAGACCTCTTATACATCCGATGTCAAGAGGTGCGGCTGTAGCAAAGTACGGAGAGCTTAGTGAGGATGTTGAGGACGACATCAAAGGACTTTGTGCAGGTGTTGAAAACTTCGGAAACTTTTTCGGACAGAACTGTTTCCTCGGTGCTTCAGGTACACTCCTTATAGTAAGTACACTTACAGAGCAGGGAGTCAATGTAATGAAGGACGGTAAGCCTGTTCCTGTAGACGTGCTCGGAATAGCTATGTGGTCTATTCCTATTGCTATAGTTTCTGTAATATTAGGAATTATATATTTCGTCATTTATGACAGAAAACTTGAAAAAGCATTGGGAGGTAAATAATGGACAGTGTATTAAAACTTTCTGAGATTGCAACATGGGGTATGTCAAAGATTGTTGCAGAGATTTTCTTTATAATCATAGGTATAGTTTTCATTCTTGTAGGATTAAAAGCACTTGCAGACAAGCAGTTTGCAAACAGAAATACAAGTGCATTATTTTGGTTTGTTGTAGCATTTACATTTATAGCCGGTCCTTATGTACCTAAGTTTATAACAGGAGTATGTGTAGTGCTTATGGCGATACTTACAGCTATAGGCAAGGTTGGACAGAGCGCCAGTGATGTGCCTACAGCCGAGGAGACAAGAGCTAATGCGAACAGGCTTGGAAATAAGATTTTTATCGCACCTTTAGTGCTTGCACTCAGTGCATGGATTATCGCTACAGTTTGGAAAAAGCTCGGCGCAAACAATGCTGTAGGACTTTCGGCGATAATTGCATTGATAGTTGTATTTGGAGTAACAGGTTCAAAGAAAGAGTATGCCGTAAAGGACGGAACAAGACTTATGGACAATATAGGTCCTGTAGGACTTTTGCCACAGGTATTGGCGGCACTCGGTGCATTGTTTACAGCTGCGGGAGTAGGTGATGTTATTGCAAAGGGAATTGAGATGGTAATTCCGCATAATAACAGACTTATTGCGGTTATAGTATACTGTCTTGCAATGGCAATTTTTACAGCTATTATGGGAAACGGCTTTGCGGCATTCTCGGTTATTACGGTAGGTATAGGTATTCCTTTCCTTATCAATCAGGGAGCAAATCCTTTGGTAGTAGGTGCTATGGGTCTTACAGCAGGTTATTGCGGTACTTTGATGACACCTATGGCGGCGAACTTTAATATTATGCCTGCGGCGCTGCTTGAGACGAAGAACAAATATGGTATAATAAAGATGCAATTGCCATATGCAATAGCAATGCTTATAGCACATATTATTTTGATGTATATATGTGCATTCAGATAGAAAGGACAGTTATGAGATTATTATTGACAGCCTTTGACCCGTTTGGCGGGGATGCAATCAATCCTGCACTTGAGGCGGTTAGGTTGGTATCAGAGAAATAGGAAGATTTGATGTTATAAAGCTTGAAGTACCGACAGTCTTCGGGAAGTCCATAGAGGCGGTGGCAACAGCTATTGAAAGCACACAGCCTGATGTGGTACTTTGTATCGGACAGGCAGGTGGAAGGTATGAGATAACACCTGAGAGAGTGGCAATCAATATAGATGATGCCAGAATCGCGGATAACGAGGGCAATCAACCTATAGATAAGAAGATATTTGAAGACGGAGAGAACGCATACTTTACTACATTACCGATAAAGGCGATGGTAGAGGCGATAAGAGATGTCAATCTTCCGGCAGCCGTTTCAAACTCTGCAGGAACATTTGTATGCAATCATCTTATGTACGGTGTGCTTTATACACTTGCAAAGAAGTATCCTCATATCAAAGGAGGATTTACACATGTGCCTTTTATACCTGAGCAGGTAGCAAGAAGGACACCTGTAGCTCCTTATATGGCACTTGATGATATTAGAAGAGGACTTGAAGCGGCTATAGCTGCTATTGATAAGCATTTTGACGGTGATATAGATGTCAACGGAGGAAAAGAGTTCTAAATGACTTTTACAAAACCTGTTTTGGAAATCCAAGGCAGGTTTTTTTAAATAAATTTATATATTTAACATATGTTACGGAAAAAGATATTTAAAAGGGTTATACTACAGTAGCAATAGAGATTTGGATTTAACCATAAAGGAGGACTATATGGATAAGTTTTTAAAGAATATAAATCATGAAGAAGTTTTAAAATTAGCCGATTTGGTTGAAGCAAGTGAAGGTCAGGTGGTTTCAAAGACATTGGCACAGAATAAATATGTAAGCATTACAGTTTTTGCATTTTCAAAGGGAGAGGAGATATCCACTCACGAATCAGACGGTGATGCTTTGGTGACAGTGCTTGAAGGTAGAGGAAAGTTTATAGTTGACGGCAAGGAGTATATCCTTAATGCAGGTGAAAGCCTTGTGATGCCGGCAAGAAAGCCGCATTCAGTTCATGCGGTAGAGAGTTTTAAGATGCAGCTTACAGTGGTTTTTCCGCTTGAGAGATAAAAGGAGAGAAAGATGAGTGCAATTTTAGGTCCAATACATCATTGGCTTTTTAGAAAGATTAAAATACAGAATGATTTGACAAACGCTATTATAGATGTAGCAAAGGATAAGGAGCTTAATGTAGCCCCACTTGCAGATATAGATGAGAAATTCGGTTCACTTCCTGAGGGTGACCTTGGAAATATTATAGATCCGACCAATATACACGGTTGGCTGCAGGATAAGATAGCTATAGTTGAGAGAAGACTGGCATATGTTACAAAGACTCTTACAGACAATAATCCTGATGCGATAGGAATTATATGTGAGTGTGCAAGGATATTCGGTGTGGAAAATGCTGTAGAGCCTAATGCTACTCCGGCAGACGGCTTTGAATATTATGAGAATACCTTTGTCAGCGGAATGCCTTGTGACGGTGTAAATATGGTTGTCAATGAAGACAGCGATGAGATTACATGGCAGGAGACTGTGGATATTCATAAGCAGTACTGGGACGAAGTAGGTGTGGATGTGGCATTATTTTATGAGATAAGAAATGCCATGATTGAGGGAGTCTTTGCAGGCAGTGATTTGTCATACTATAACCTCGGCAACGGCTCATATAAGTTGGTTAAGGAGTGATATGTACGGAATAGATATTTTAGTTGAAGAACATAAAAATATAATAGAGTTTTGTAAAAGCATGAAGTCTATGTGCTGTTCTATAATAGAAGGGAAAGACGTAGATATAAATCTTGTGAAAGAGTGTGTAGCATTCGGTAAGAACTATGCAGACCATCTTCACCACGGCAAGGAGGAGAAGATTCTCTTTAAGCTAATGCTTGAAAAGCTCGGCCCTGTAGCGGATAAGCTTATAAGAAACGGTATGCTTGTAGAGCATGACCTTGGAAGGCTTCATATGAATGAGCTTTTAGAGGCGATAGACAGATATGAGAAGGATCCTTCCACACTCAATAAGCTTGATATAATCACAAATGCCTCAGGATATGCCACACTTTTAAACAGACATATCGGAAAGAAGACGAGGTGGTCTATACATTTGCGCAGAGAGCTCTCTCGGATGAGGACAAAGAAAGAGTGAATGCAGAGACAAAGGAGTTTGACGAAGCTCCTGAGAATAAGGCCGACGTGGAAAAATACTTGGATTGGCTGAAAAACTTTAAGGAAAAGTATCCTGCAAGATAGACTCCTGTTTAAAAATACATAGAAAAACAGGCAATATTATGGTACACTTCGTGTGAAAGGATTTTCATACGGAGTGTTTTTTTGGATATTTGTACAGTCCATTACAGCACAGTTTGGTATATGAGGTGAACATATGCAGGATTTAAAAAATTGGAAGCCGCCGGTACTGCCTGAGGAAATTGAGCAAGCTGATGTGCCGGGAAGTAAGGTTGTGATAACCGAGTATCATATTGACAGAGCGGGAAGGATTTTTCCTTATTTGCTTGAGGAGATTGAAAAAGTTAAGAGTAAAAATGACAACGGAAAGGTAGTCGTATCCGTGTCAGGATGTTCAGGTGTGGGGAAATCGGGAATATCGGCAGTTCTGTCATATTATTTAAATGATATCGGGATAGGAAGCTATATATTGGGAGGAGATAATTATCCGCGAAGAATCCCTGAGTACAATGATGCGGAACGTTTACACCTGTTTAGAGAAGGCGGATTAAAAGGACTGGTAAAGGACGGTGAGTATACAAAAGAGCGTTTTGATATAGTTCATAAGCTGCAGGAAGACGGAAATGATGCAGACCCTGAAATATAAAAAAATATCCATGGTATGAATCATATATAAACGGCGGACGTAATGCGCTGAAGGAGTACCTCGGTACAGCAAATGAGCTTGCATTTAAGGAAGTTGAAGATGTTGTCAAGCAATTTAAATCAGGTGCCGACAAAATCTGGTTAAAGAGAATGGGAAGAAGCAACACACAGATATGGTATGATGATGTGAATTTCAAGGACATCGGAGTTCTTCTGATTGAATGGACACATGGAAACAGTGATTACTTTGAAGGTGTAGATATACCGATACTTTTACACAGTACTCCACAGGAAACTTTGAAATACAGACTTTTAAGGAATCGTGACTGCGAAATAGACAGCCCGTTTACGGCTATGGTACTTAATATAGAACAGGGAACACTGGTAGAACAGGCACATAAGGCAAAGATAATTATTCTTCCGAACGGCGACAGACTAAGCTACGAAGAATATTGTAAATATATAGGAATGTAGGTGGATTGAGTGAAGAAAAATAATAACGGTCCTATGCTTAATGCGTACCCTGACAGTCTTGGCGGAAATCTTGGTGATATTGTAAATTTCCTCGGTAAAAAAGAATTAAAGGATGTTTTCTCTTCATTTTACATTCTTCCGAGTCTGTTTAATACAGATTTGGACAGAGGATTTTCGGTAATTGACTATTCTTTGAATGAACTTTATGCAAAAAGAGAGGATTTGGAAAAACTTGAAGAACTTGGAATAGATTTAAAACTTGATTTTATTTTAAATCATGCTTCGGTACTTTCCGAGCAGTTTCAAGATATAATAAAAAACGGTGAAAAGTCAAAGTATAGAGATTTCTTTATAGACTGGAACAAGTTTTGGGAAGGCTGCGGTGAAATGACCAAAGAAGGCTATATACAGCCTGATAAAGAGTATATAAAGGATATGTTCTTTAGAAAACCGGGACTTCCGATACTTATGGTTCGCTTTCCTGACGGAAAGGAAGTTCCTTATTGGAATACCTTTTATCAGGAAGTAAGGTATCCGAATTTGGACGCCGTAGATATCAGAAATATCACAGGTGTACAGTATGGCATAGCAGACGGATTGGCAAATTTATTAAATAAGGGTCTTTGTGATGGCAAATCTCCTGCAAATATTTTAAATGAGGCGAATATCTACACAGACAAGCTTAGTGATGATAAAAAGAAAGAGCTTTGTGAAAGACTGGAGTCTGAGAGAAAGTATCTCGGACAGATGGATCTTAATATCAAGTCGCCTCTTGTTTGGGAGTTTTATGACAATACTTTAAAGACTTTGGCAAATTACAGGGGCCAAGATTGTAAGGCTTGACGCTTTTGCCTATGCCCCGAAGGGAGTCGGCGATAAAAACTTCTTAAATGAGCCTGCAACCTGGGATGTACTTACAAAGGTGAGAGAATTGGCCGATAAGTACAATGTGAGATTACTGCCTGAGATTCATGCAAGCTATGAAGAAAAAATATATCAGAAGATAGCAAATAAAGGCTATATGACTTATGATTTCTTCCTTCCGGGACTTATTATAGATGCCTTTGAACAGCAATCAGGCGAAGTCTTAAAAAAATGGGCCGATGAACTTGTGGAAAAGAAAATACAGGTCGTGAATATGCTGGGTTGTCACGACGGAATACCTTTGCTTGATCTTAAGGGACTTATAAGTGAGGAAAGGATTCAATCTGTTATAGATACTGTGGTAAAGCGAGGCGGATATGTAAAGGATTTACATGGTCAAAAGAATGTATACTATCAGGTGAATGCAACTTATTACAGTGCACTTGGAGATGATGATAAGAGAATGCTCCTTGCCAGAGCCATCCAAATCTTTATGCCGGGCAAGCCTCAGGTTTGGTATCTGGATTTATTTGCAGGAAAGAACGACCATGAAGCGGTAAAGAGGGCAGGAGCCGGAGGCCATAAGGAAATTAACCGTACAAATCTGACTGCTAAAGAGATGGAAGACGGCTTACAAAAAGAAATCGTACAAAAGCAGCTTGAGTTATTAAGACTTCGTTCCACATTTGCGGTATTTTCAAATGACAGTGAGTTTACTATGAAATGTGATGAAAGTAAAATATTTATGGAGTGGAAAAATAATGAGGAAAGAGCAGTACTAAAAGCCGATCTTGCCGACTGTGCTTTTGAGATATTTGTAGAAAAGAACGGTGAGAAAGTTTATCAATATAAATAAGGTTTAGTAAAAAAAGAGTAAAACCGACGGATAAGGTTTTACTCTTTTTATAATTAATATTATAAAAATTAGGATAAAAATTAGTTGGAGCGTAATGTCGGCAGTTCTCTTGACATAGTTATCAAATAAGATTTATACTATCAATTGATAGTATAAATCGTTAAGGAGGCAAAGTATATTTTTCTAAGTAGAATATCCAAAAAGCAGGAAGTAGTTGCTTTTCTTAAGGAACTGAAGGTACTTTTAGAAGGTGACGATTTTGATATAGATCAAGATTTAATACTGATTAAGAAAAAGAAAATATATGATGAAGAGCATTCAACACCATATACATTGCTTGATTTAGGCTACGATTCCGAAGATGTGGTTAGTAGACTTAGAGAGTTGACCTTGGAGGAGTATTCGGAAACCAAGATTGATAAGGATGATTTAAATCCCCCGTTATTATTTGTTTTCGGAAAGGATATTAGCAGAAAGCTTGTATATGTGAAGATAAAGATAAAACAGAAAGAAAATATGAGGAACTATATTTTATGCGTGTCATTCCATTATGCAAAAGAGAAGATGACATTTCCTTATGCATAGATAGAGAGGAAGAGGAGGCCGAACAATGGAGGAGAGCATACTTATTGGAAAAGTATATATGGATTGTCCGTTATGTGATAAGAAGCATGAGGTAGAGGAAAGAAAACGTTTGACAAGTATTACGATTAAAGGTGATAAGGTATTTTATGAAGAGCGCTTTTTTTGTTGTGTAAATGTGGACGAAGAAGAGAATGAATTTGAATCAGGTGCAATGGCTAATGAGAATTTGATGAATGCAAGAAATGCTTATCGAGTTTTACATGGATTGCTAACTTCTGAAGAGATTGTTGGAATTCGTGAAAGCTATGGTCTTTCACAGGTAGATTTAGCCAGGCTTCTAGGTTGGGGTGAAGCAACGATTTCAAGATATGAGAGTAAGGCTATTCAAGATGAAGCTTACGATACAATGCTACGCATGATAAAGGATAATCCGCTTGTTGCGCTGGAACTCTTAAAGAAAAATGAGGACAAGTTTTCTGAAACAAAGAGAAAATACGTACGTTCTAAAATTGTTGATAAGCTGGATTCGTATGGAAAAGAGTATTTGACAAGACAGGCGTTAGAAGCAGAGTATGCAAATTTTGATAAAATAAATGAGTTTAATGGCTACATTGTGCTTGATATTGACAAAATTGAAGCGATGGTTTCGTATATTGCTGAAGGTATATCAAATTTATTTAAAGTCAAACTGATGAAAATGCTTTGGTATGCTGATGCATTATCTTTTAAGAGACGTGGTGTTTCTATGACCGGGAATGGTATATCGTCACGAGTCAATGGGTGCATTGCCAATCGGACATTATAGTTTGATGAATTTGGAGAATTTAAATGTTCGAGAAGAAGAAAGTAATAATTATGACTTGATGCTTCATGTATATCCAAGTGAAGGAATGGATTATTCTATATTAACTGATGAGGATAGAACAATTTTAGATGATGTAATAAAAAAATTTAAAAATTACAAGGCAAAGGATATTATAGAATATATGCATAGAGAAATCGCATATACCAAAACGAAAGCAGGAGAGATCATTCCATTTAGTCTTGCCAAGGAAATTAGAAATTTTTAAACAAAAATAAATGTTGTAGAAGTTGTAGGGATGCAAAAAGGTTAGCAAAGAAAATCCGAAACCATGCATTTAAGTGACAAGGTCTTAGTAGAGGAGGTAAAAATTAAGAAAGAGAGGCTTAGTTTATGCATCAGAAAAAAATGAATCTTTTCCTGCGCGTGCTGTTTATCATCCTTATCATAGCGATATCCGGGGCGGCAATACTACAAATTTTTGTACCGGAATATATGGGAATGCACGCCGCATATGGTATTTCTACAGGATGGCAGAGAGAAATAGGATTTTGGAATATTGCCGTTTTGGTTATATTGATTACGGCATATAGGCACTACAATTGGATCTATCTAAAGTCAATTTTGCTTGCTCTGATCCTAGGAGGAATCGGTATCGGCAGCAATCATTTTGTCCATTATCTCAAGATGCATCAAATGGTAAATTTGATCGGTGCTGTGGAAAATTACCTTTTGGTTCTTGCTTGGATTATCGGATGGAAAATAGAAGAAAAAAGGCAGGGTATCAAGTAAAAAATACCGGCTTTATTTTAGGATAAAGCCGATATTTTTATAATTATATTTTATTGTTCTTTCACCAATGTAGCCATCTTTTTTACAAGCAATAAAAACTCCAACTTACTTGTATCATTTTTGATATCAGGAATTGAATCAAGTAATGACACAACGCCGTCATAACTTGATTTGCCCTTAAACTCCGAATCACGAAGTAACATGCCGGTCTCTGCTACCGCGGCGGCGAACTTCATATTATCTGACATCTCGGTTTTGATGGATTCAGTTGTAACAGGATAGTTTAATTCCTTACTTGTTTCGGAATCAGGCTCCTTATATCTTACTGCAATATTTAAAAGATCATTTGAATCATTGGCGACAGCGGTTTGATATTTAAGGTCTGAACCTATTTCCATAGGTGAATCATTGTCAACTATTTCATATAATACGGTTACTCTATGTCCTGAGCCTATTTCACCGCCATCTTTGGTATCATCCTTAAAGTCCTCATCATCCATGATACGATTTTCGTAGCCTATCAGTCTGTATCCCTTTATAAATTTAGGGTTGAATTCCAACTGGAACTTTACATCCTTTGCTACAGTAAAGAAGTTTGAACCAAGCTCTTCTGAGAGTACTTTCTTTGCTTCAAATCTTGAATCAATATATGAATAATTTCCGTTTCCGTTGTCAGCCAGTGCTTCCATCTTGTTATCCTTTATATTCTCAGTACCGAATCCCAGAACGGAAAGAAATACACCGCTTTCTTTTTCTTTCTTTATAAGCCTTGTGAGTTCGCCTTCACTTGTGATTCCGACATTCAGATCACCGTCGGTAGCAAGTATAACTCTGTTATTTCCGTCTGCTTTAAAGTATTTTTCAGCAATTTCATAAGCGGTCTTGATACCTTCAGATCCTGCAGTACTTCCTCCGGCTTCCAAATCTTCTATAGCAGCCATTATTTCTTTTGAATCCGATCCCTTTGCACCTTCAAGTACAACCTGATCGCTTCCTGCATATGTAACTATGGAAACAGTATCATTTTCTTTTAACTGTTCGCAAAGAAGCAAGAATGCATTTTTAACAAGAGGCAATTTATTCGGTTCTTCCATAGATCCTGATACGTCTATAAGGAATACAAGATTTGAAGGTTTCTTTTCAAGTTCCTCCATATTTTTAGCCTGCATTCCTACCATCATCAGCTTGGTGTCGGGATTCCATGGACATGCGGAAATTTCAGTAGTTACCGAGAATGGCTCACCCTCATTTGGCTGCGGATAGTCATAGTGGAAATAATTGAGCATTTCCTCAATCCTTACCGCATCAGCAGGCGGTAATTCTCCGGGAATTTACGAAACGCCTGATATTTGCATAAGACGCCGTGTCTACATCAGCTGCAAATGTGGATAGCGGTGAAGTAGCTACAGCTTTGAAGTTACTTTCGTCAACAGCATTGTATTCCTCAGTATTATAATTTGCATCATAACTTACATAAGGAGCGGCATATTCAGCCACCTTTCCGGTATCATAAATTGCACCTTCCGTTTTAGGCTGTGGTCCTGAACATCCTACAAGTAAGGCAGGTGTGCTGAGGGCAAATATCAACATACCTGCGCTTACCTTACAAAAACTTGATCTATTTTTCATATACTCATCCTCCTAATAAAACAATCAAGTGTAAAGCTTATAATAATAGTAACATTAAATACAATATAATAAATGTAGAAGAGTATAAGTATTTATTAAAAATTTGGACATAATTTATTCATCAATCTGTGCATCACTTGATTTTCTGTAATGTCTGGGAGAAAGACCGTAGGTTTTTTTAAAGGCGTCCTTAAAGTAGTTGCTGTCATTGAATCCGCAGCTCATTGCTATATCCGTTACGGTAAGTTTTGTGGTGGCAAGCTTTGTGGCGGCCTGCTTTAACCTTACATAGTTCAGATATTCTTTAAATCTCATTCCTGTAGTATTTTTAAATTTTTTACTGAAGTAGGTATAACTTAGTCCTGCCATATCCGCAATATCATTAAGAGTTAAAGGCTTATCATAATTGTCCGTGATATACTTTGCCAATGTCAGCATATGCTCGTCGGTGGTATTTATAATAGCCGGTGTAGAACGGTTAAAAGAGCAGAGTCTTATACAGTACAGGAATAATTCTTTCAATAAAAGCCTGAGAGTTTTTGAGCTGTGTTCATCATCAAGCTTATCCTCCGTAAGCATACTTTGCAGATGCTCATTTATTTTACCTTGATAGGCTGCAGGCACATGGAATACCTCTTTGCTTGAAAAATAGTTTTTAAAAGTGTCATTGTTTATATAAATATTGTCGACAAGATCACTGTACTTAAAGTAAATATTTATTCTCACACATGGAGTATCGGAAGTATATTTTGTATAGTGCATTTCTCTTGGCGGAATAAGCAAAAAATCTCCTGTATTCATCTCAAGCATTTGATTTTCGATGAAAAAAGTACATTTTGAAGCCTTACAATAATATAATTCATAATACATATGAAAGTGATTGTCAGGCATATTAAATTTATAGATGTTATTTCTTGTAGCGATATTCACATAGATTCTGTCAATATCGGAATTTGATACTCTCATGAGACCTCCTTAAAAATCACCAATTATAATTAACGGTTTCTACCCGTATTAAATTATATTATAACATAATACTTAAATTTAAAATAACAAAAAAACAGTAGTTTACTTTGTTTTGCACTATTTTCAGTTGGTTTTTTGGCTTAAGCTGTTGTATAAATTATTTAAATGAAAGGCAAAGGTATGAGTGAAAGTATCAAATGTAGCAGGGATGAAGCATTTAGAGAGAGAAGTTTAAATGGTGATATGCTTGCATTGGTTATCTATACAGGTATGCCGCTGGCGATATATCAGGGACTAAGTCAGTTGTTCAAAATATTTGACACAATAATGGCTGCCCATATAAATGCCGAATCGGTTTCCGCGGTTGCATATTTGTCACAGCTTATAGCTTTACTGTCTGCCATATCGGGTGGTCTTTCTGTAAGTGCCGGAATAAAGATTTCAAGTGCATTCGGAGAGGGCGACTATGATATGGTAAAAAAAAGAGTAAGTACTGTTTATTTGACAGCTGCAGTATTTGCGGTTTTGATGTTGGCTGTATTCATTCCGCTGACAGAACCGTTTTTAAAACTGGCGGCAACACCGGATATACTTATAAAAGCCGGTGCTTCATATTTCAGTATTGAAATTTTGACCATGGCTGTAAGTTTTATAAATAATATTTATATTGCAGTGGAGAGGTCAAGGGGGAATACATCAAGAATACTGTGGATGAGTATGCTTGTACTGGTATCAAAGCTTATACTTACAGCAATATTTGTATACATATTCAACGGCGGATTGCATATGATTGCAATTGCCACCTTATTGTCTCAGAGTATATTGCTTATATTTGCAATATATAACAGTCTTGGAAAAGAAAGTATTTTCTCATTTGATTTAAAGTTTGTAAGCTTTAGAAAGAATGTGGTAAATGATATGTATCTGCTTTCAATTCCTGTTGTGGCGGAAAAGATATTCTTTTCTTTGGGAAAGACCCTTATAAACAGCATGAGTACCGTATACGGAGCTTTGATGGTTGGAGCATTGGGAGTATCAAATACTCTTGGAGGAATTACAACATCACCGCAAAACGGTTTTCAAGACGGCAGCAGTGCAATAATAAGCCAGAACTTCGGTGCAGGCAAATATAGGAGAGTGTTAAGCGCATTTTATAATACTGCAATTGTAAATACCGTAATGGGATTTATAATATGCACGGCAACTTTACTGGGACTGGATTTCTTAAGTAATATTTTTGCAGGAGGAAATATTAATTTTGCAAAAATGATCAGAGAAGTTTACAGATACGAAGCCGTAGGCTCGTTATTCCTGGGAGTCAATGCGGCGGTGATGTCATTACTTTACGGTTTGGGAAAGACAAGGATAACAATGATTTTAAATGTGTCAAGAGTCTTCGTATTCAGAATACCGGTACTTTACTTTCTTCAAAATTTTACAAATTTAAAAGATGCAAGTATAGGTATAGTAATGATGGTAAGCAATGTTTATATAACAGTGATGTCTGTGACAGTGATTTGCTTTGTTATAAGAAATTATAAAAATAAATATTTATAATAAAAAAAGAGGAGAATTATGATGAAAAAGTTAAGTTTGGCAATGGCTGTTTTATTGGCAGGTTCATTAACAGCATGTACCGGAAATGCAGGTAAGGATGTTTCAAAGGAAGCACAAACCGGAGAAGCTACAACAGCAAAGAGTGAAGACGGAACTTCAGGACCTGTTACACTTACATTTAACTGGTGGGGCGGAGATTCCAGACATGAGGCGACAAAAAAGGCTGTAGATGCTTTTATGGCGAAGTATCCTGATATCAAAGTTGAAGTAAGCTTTGGTGCATGGACAGATTGGGAAACTGCAAGGGCGCTTGAGTTCCAGTCAGGTACGGCGGCAGATCTTTCACAGATAAATATGGACTGGATCAGTAACTATGATGCAAACGGTGATACATTCCTTGATTTAAACACTGTGTCTGATGTAATAGATCTTACTCAGTATGACAGCGCACTTCTTGACAGATCAAAAGATTCAAAAGGAGGTCTTGCAGGTGTACCTATAGCTGAGACCGGAAGAATTTTCTATTGGGATAAGACCACATTTGATGAGGCGGGTATTGATACACCTAAGTCTCTTGCAGAGCTTAGAGCGGCAGGAGCTACTTTCAAAGAGAAACTTGGAGATGATTATTATCCTCTGGCAATGGGACAGTATGACAGAGCAATATTTATGACATTCTATCTTCAGGCTAAATATAAAGAAGCAATCTTCAGTGATGAAGGAAAGTTCAATTTTACGGAAGATCAGATAAAGGATGGCATAGAGTTTATTCAGTCACTTGAGGCGGACCATGTTATTCCTTCAATAAAGACTGTAGACGGTGACGGTGCGGCAAGCTTTGATGTAAACGAGAAGTTTATTAGCGGAAAATATGCAGGTATTTTAGAGTGGGACAGCTCAGCAAGCAAGTTTAAGAAGGCTTTGGGAGATGCAAGAGAGCTTGTTGTAGGTGAAGAATTTAAAGATCTTGCCGACGGAAGTGGCACAGGCGTGTTTACAAAGATATCAATGCTTTATGCAATATCTGCAAAATCACAGCATCCGAAGGAAGCTGCTATGTTACTTAACTTCCTTGTAAACGATCCTGAAGGTATAGAGATAATCGGTACAGAAAGAGGAATACCGGCTTCCAAGGTGGCTCTTGAGCAGCTTACAAAGGCAGATGCAATAAATCCTATGACAGGTGAAGCACATAAGAAGGTTCTTGAAGCGGCAGAGTTCAGTATGAGTCTAAATTTGATGATTCATCACTTAAGGGTTCAACCGGACTTTATACAGAAGTATTCGGCGGCGTAAGCTATGGAGATTACAGTGCCGAGGATGGCGCAAAGATGCTCTTTGACGGATTTAGCAAAGTAAGCAACTAAGTTTACAAAATAAATATTTTAATCTGACAAAGGGGGCCGTATTTTTTACAGCTCCCTTTTATAAGGAGAATAGTTTTGAAAAATAAGACATTTAAAAAAGTTTTGAAAAATAATATAGGTTTTCTTTTTATATTACCGTGGCTTATAGGATTCTGTACTTTTAAGCTCTATACTTTTGCATCATCACTTTATTTCAGCTTTACGGATTTTCACCTGTTTAAGGGAATATCAAAGTATACTGTAGAAAATTATGTGGATGTATTTGCAAATAAAAATGAGCTTAAGGCTCTGATTGTAACTTTTAAGTATGCATTTATAACGGTACCGCTAAAGCTTGTAGCCGCATTGTTTATCGCATATATATTAAACTTCAAGATAAAGGGTGTAAACCTTTTCAGAACTGCATACTATATTCCTTCCATACTTGGAGGATCTGTAGCGGTTTCGGTACTCTGGAAGGCACTGTTTAAAGATGAGGGGCTTATTCAGACAGCATTTGCCATGGTAGGACTTCATGCACCAAGCTTTTTCTCGGATCCTAACTGGGCATTGTTTTCAATATCACTACTTAGAATGTGGCAGTTCGGTTCAGCAATGGTGATATTTCTTGCGGCACTTAAGGGAGTGCCGGCTGAGCTTTATGAGGCGGCATCAATTGACGGTGCCGGAAAGTGGAAACAGTTTTTCTCGGTTACAGTACCGCTTATTACACCTGTAATATTTTATAATCTTATAACTCAGCTTGTACAGGCATTCCAGGAGTTTAACGGACCATATATTATTACACAGGGTGGACCGAGAGGTTCAACTACATTGATGTCACTTTTGATATATAACAATGCATTTAAAAACTATCAGATGGGTAAGGCAAGTGCTCAAGCCTGGGTGTTATTCGTTATTTTACTTGTTTTGACAGCAGTAGCATTCTATTCACAAAAACATTGGGTTTACTATGCGGATGAGGAGAAATAAACATGAGCTTAAAAACAAAAAGAAATATACAATTGGTTATAAGATATACTGTTCTGATAGCAGTAGGTTTATTTATGATATATCCACTTTTATGGATGGTTGGAGCTACATTTAAGCCGAATAATGAGATATTCTCGGGGCTTAATATTCTTCCGAAAAAGGCTACATTTGAAGGATATTTAAATGCAATGAAAAACTATGGTGGTGATATAAATATATGGAAGGCGATGTTAAATACCTATTCATATGTTATACCGGCCGTAATATTTACAATAGTTTCATCCACTTTAACGGCATACGGTTTCGGAAGATTTAAATTCTTCGGAAGAAGTGTATTATTTGCAATACTGATGTCAACACTCTTTTTGCCTCAGGTGGTTTTGAATGTACCTCAGTATATTATGTACAATATTTTCGGATGGGTAGGCTCAAAGCTTTATCTGCCTCTTGTTGTTCCTTCAATGTTTGCGACAGAGACATATTTTGTATTCATGCTTATTCAGTTTTTAAGAAATATACCTAAGGAGCTTGAAGAAGCGGCAAAGATTGACGGATGTAATGAAATACAGACTTTAATAAAGGTAATAGTACCTATGTTAAAGCCTGCACTTGTTTCATGTGCACTTTTTAAATTTATGTGGGCAAGTAATGACTTCCTTGGACCCCTTTTGTATGTAAACAATCCTGCAAAATATCCTGCAACTATATTTGTAAAGCTTGCAATGGACTCGGACGCCGGATTTGCATGGAACAGGATACTCTCAACATCACTTATTTCAATTTTACCTTCAATAATTATATTCTTTATAGCACAGAATCAGTTTGTAGAGGGAATATCTGCAGGTGGAGTAAAGGGTTGATATGCTGAAAAAAGAAAAATATATATTACTTGATAAATATATTGATTTTTTATTGGAAAACTCAAATGCCTCTTCACCGATGTGGAATATAGAGCGTATCAGAAGCGGAAGTAAAAACAAATGGAATTATATTGACGCCTGTATGATAAGTGCATATCTTGAACTTTATGAAATAAAGAAAGATAAAAAGTATTTGGATTTTTGTGATGATTTCGTTTCAGCATTTGTAAAAGAGGATGGAAGTATAAATACCTACGATATAGAAGAGTATAATATAGACAATATCAGACCGGGCAAGAATCTTTTTAAACTATATGAACTTACAGGTAAGGAAAAGTATAGAAAAGCTATGGACACGGTGTACTCTCAACTAAAGTCCACGCCAAGAACGTTGGAAGGAAATTTCTGGCATAAGAAAATCTATCCCTATCAGGTCTGGCTTGACGGACTTTATATGGCACAGCCATTTTATATGGAGTATGAAACAAAATATAACAGGATGAGATTTTGTATTGACAGCTTTTTGCAGTTTGAAAATGTGGAAAGAATAATGAGAGATACAAATACAGGTCTGTATTATCACGGATATGATGAATCAAGACGGTCTGTTTGGTGTGATACGAAAACGGGATTAAGCAAAAATTTTTGGTTGAGGTCAATAGGATGGTTTATCTTAAGCCTTGTTGATACGTCACTTGTCATAGATGAGTCCTTATACTATGAATTCAGAAGATTAAAGGAGATGCTTTATAATCTTGCAAATGATTTACTTAAGTTTCAGGATGATAGCGGAATGTTTTATCAGCTGGTAGACAGGAAAGATGATAAAGACAATTACCTTGAGACATCAGGAAGTGCGCTTATTTCATATGCTTTTTTGAAGGCCGTAAGAAATAAACTTTTACCGAAAAGATTTGAAGATATCGGAAAGAAGATATTTGACGGTATCTTGGACAGGTATCTGTGTGTTGAGGGAGAAGAGCTCTCACTTGGAGGAATTTGTCTTGTAGCCGGACTTGGAGGCAAGGAAAATAGGGACGGAAGCGCAGAGTATTATTACTCTGAACCGGTTGTAAAAAATGAAGCCAAAGGTGTGGCACCGCTTCTTATGGCATATACGGAAATAATAAGGTTGGGTATGGCATATGATTGACTTTGAAATTGTAAAGGTATTTAAAAGGAGTGTAACAATTGAAGTCTGTTGTGATACTCCTTATGAAAATAAAAAAATATATGATGTTTTTATAAACGGTGAAAAGAAAATATCAACAAATAAAAATGTTATATCAATTTTTGATCTTCTTCCTGACTATGATTATAATATATATATCACTTGCGAGAATGAGGATTCCGATAAAAAAAACTTTCATACGGAATATGAATTTGTATTACTTAATGTAAGGGATTTTGGTGCTGTCGGAGACGGAGCGAATATAGACTCAACGTATATACAGGCTGCAATAAATGCCTGTCCTAAGAACGGTACCGTTTATATTCCTAAGGGAAAATATTTATGTACTCCGGTATTTTTAAAGAGTAATATAGATCTGTGGATAGATAAGGATGCCATACTTATCGGTGAAAAGGACAGAAAGAAGTATCCGATTCTACCGGGTATGACACAATCAAGTGATGAGAATGACGAGTACAATATCGGATCATGGGAAGGCAATCCGCTGGACTGTTTTGCCGCACTTATTACGGGAATAAGTGTGGAGAATGTACTCATATTCGGTGAGGGTATACTGGACGGTAATGCCGGTATGCTTGACTGGTGGAAGGATGCAAAGAAGAAAAATATAGCATGGAGACCGAATACGGTATTTTTATATAATTGTAAAAACATAGCCATGCAGGGACTTTGTATAATGAATTCACCTTCATGGACTGTTCATCCTTATTACAGTGACAATCTTTTGTTTTTAAACAATACAATTATGAATCCCGACAATTCACCCAATACCGACGGGCTTGATCCTGAAAGTTGTGAAAATGTCCTTATACTTGGTGCGGATATTTCTGTGGGAGACGATTGTGTTGCAATAAAGAGCGGAAAATACTATATGGCACTGAAGCATTATAAGCCTGCAAAGAATATAGTTATCAGAAACTCTATATTCAGAAAAGGCCACGGAAGTGTGACTATAGGTTCCGAGGTAGCGGCAGGAGTATATGATGTAAGAGTGGAAAAATGCATATTTGAAGGTACGGACAGAGGGCTTAGAATAAAGACCAGAAGAGGCAGAGGAGAGAAATCCGTTCTTGACAATATTTGTTTTGAGAATATTTTTATGAAAGATGTATGCATGCCTTTTACCGCAAATATGTTCTATTTCTGTGATCCTGACGGACATTCCGATTATGTACAAAATCAGGATAAGATGGAAGTCAATGAAAAGACTCCGAAGATCGGGAAAATAGCGGCAAGAGATATAAGATGTGAAAATGTAAAAAATATATTTGCATGTTTGTATGGACTGCCTGAGATGCCTATTGAGGAAATTGTACTTGAAAATATTAAATTGAATTTTGATAAGAATGAGAATATCAAGCCTGTTGTTCCGATAATGATGGACAATTTTCCGGCTATGTGTAAAAGAGGAATATTTGCAAAAAAATATAAAAAAAGCTGATATTAAAAAAATATAGAAATTACAGGCAGTAAAGATGACAATCCTTTTTATTGAAAAATATTGAGGATTGTGAATGTATAGGGGTGAAATTTAATTGAAAACAGAAGATAATAAAATAATAGTCACAGTCGGAAAAAAAGAGACGGTGATTACAGCAGCTTAAGAGAGTGTATGCACTCTCTTAATTTGATAGATACAGTTAACAAGAAGATAGAGATAATACTTACAGATGAAAAATACTTTGAGCAGGTGATTATTACAAAACCTGATATCTTATTGAGAGCAAAAGAGGGTGTAAGTCCTACAATAAGCTTTTATTATGGAATAGGCTATAAATATAAAAGCATAGGAGAGTCGGGTTACTTTGAGGAAAATAAAGGAGAAGATAAGCATTTTGCAAAAAGATGGGGCGCAACTGTAATAGTTGAAAAATCCGCATATAATTTCAGAGCCGAGAATATAAACTTTGAAAACTCTTTTAATCTGTATATGACGGAGAGTGAAATAAAAGACGGCATTGAAAAAATAAGCAGTGAAGAATACGGACAGAGCAAATGTGAAACAAATGAAGAGAGATTATCCCTTGAAATTAAAGTGGGAGAGTATCATAATAAAGAGAGAGCTGCGGCTTTGGTCTGTGAAGCCGATAATTCTATATTTGTAAACTGTAATTTCAAATCAAGTCAGGATACATTATATGCAGGACACGGCAGGCAAAGATTTATTAACTGCAATATCTATGGCAATGTAGACTATATTTTCGGTGAAGAAGATGCAAGAGCCGATTTTATAAAATGTAATCTTATATGGCTTGGATATACGGGAGAGGAGGCATCTCCCGGAATAATATGTGCACCGAAGGGTATATTTTTGTTTTATAAATGCAGGATTGAAAAGAATAAAGACAAAAATTATAAAAGTCTTCCGGGATATATGGCAAGACCGTGGAGAGCAAGCGGCGCGGTATTATTTTGTAAATGTGATATAGAAAAAGAATCGGTATGTAAAGAAGGGTTTACAGAAATGAATAAAGTTACCCCTGAGGAAGTGGCTTTTTTTGAGCATGAAAATATCTGTAAAGGACAGATTTTCAGTACAAAAAGAGGAAAGACTTTATTTTAGTGAGTTTATGGAGGTGAAAACTTGAAATTTGGAGTAAGGGTACATGACTTTGGAAGAGATGATGCGAAAATTCTTGCAAAAAAAGTAAGAGAGAGCGGATTTGAATCAATACATTTGGCTGTAAAAAAGGCTTTTCCGGGTATCAGCGGAAATATTGATATAAAGGAAAAAGATATTGAATATATAAAAGAGGCCTTTAAGGGAATTGAACTGAGTGTACTTGGAAGCTATATTGATTTTACAACAGATGATGATGAAATATGGCAAAATCATAAAACCGAGTTTATTGCCGCGATGAAAATAAGTAAGCCGCTGTCCGCTCTGTATGTGGGAAGTGAAAGTTCCTATGGAAACATATGTATGGAAGATAAGATAAGGCTTTTCCCGAAACTTATAAAAAGACTTGATGATATGCTTAATGAAGCACAAAAGTATGATGCCTATGTGGCTATGGAACCTGTAGCGGCACATACACTCTATTGCAGTGAGTGGACCGGGAAAATGATTGATAAGCTTGGAAGTGAGAGGCTTAAAATTATATTTGATCCTTTAAATGTTCTTACAAGAGAGCGTGTAGACTCGCAGGAAGCATTGTGGAAAGAATGTATAGACGCCTTCGGTAAGGAGACTGAGATTATTCATATGAAGGACGGAGTCTTTCCGGGTGAAGGCAGGCATACACCGTGTAAGCTTGGCGACGGTATTATGAGATATGACATCATTAAAAAATGGCTTAAAGAAGAAAAACCTGATATATCTGTAATAAGAGAAGAGGAAAGATACGAGTACGCCAAAGAAGATTTGGAATTTATGAAAAAGATGTTTGCATAAAAAAAGGGATGTAGCGCCCGGCGCTACATCCCTAAAATATTATCTGCTCTGTGTCCAAACACCGCTTCCGTCTACATAGTAGCGGTTGTTGTCAACCCACTGGCTTGTAAGCATCTTACCGAGATTGCTTCCGTCCTCTTTGCTGAGCCAGTACCACTTGCCTGAATATGGGCTCTTAAGCCAACCGGTCATCATATAACCTCTGTTATCGAAATAGTACCAGTTGCCGTTAATCTGCTGCCAGTTGTTTATAGTGTAGCTTCTGTCGGCATTTATATACCACCAGCCTACATTATCCTTTAACCAAGCACCTGTGCTGTTTGAGCTTGCGCCGTTAGGACCTGCGTTACCGCCGTTATTGTTGCTGCTCTGTCCGCCGAGATTTGATAAGATATCGTCATCTACGTCAAACTCATCAGACTCTGTCCAATTACCCTTAGTACCGTTGCTTGCAACTGCACGAATCTTTACAGTGTAGCTTCCCTTGCCGTTCTCACGGATCTTGCTGCGGAAATCATAGCTTGTTCCTGATGTTGTTATATTATCTTTGATTGAATTGTTACGATAAAGCTTTATTTCATACTTGCTTGCATAGTCGGCCTTGTCCCAAGATATGATAGGGCTGTCATCGTCACCCCAGTTGATATCACTTACTTCAAGTGCGCCGTTGTCACCTGCGCTTGTCTTTGGAAGTGTAACTGTTACGGACATGCTTGTTCCGCTTGCAGAAATCTTTGATATTGTAGCGCCCTTACCTGTTTTATCGTTAAGACTGATATTGCCGTTTGGTGTACCCTTGAAAGTATAATCTTCGTCAGACTTTAACTTAAGTGTAACCTTAGGCTTCTTACCGTAGTCGGTGTTTGTAATAGCTGCAACCTTTATATCATTGACACCGGTGCTGTCACTGTCAACATCAATATTTCCGGCATTCATATTAGGTGCCAAATCATAATCTATATTGATTTTGACATTCTGTACTACTGTTCTTGTGTTCTTTGCAAATGCCATGCTTGACATTCCAAGAATCATTGATGTTGTCAAAACAACTGACGCCATCTTCTTTAAACTTCCTTGAATCATACAATCCTCCATTCTGCAGGCTCTCCTGCAAGATAAATGTTTTAATGTTATGATTATATTCTAAAGTATTTTTTGTAGAAAATATAGTCCTTTAGACTTAATTTTATCTTACTTAATTGTAACTAAAAATTGAATATCCTCAGAAAAATGTAGAATAAATTTTGAAGATTTACAGAATATTATTAACAAAGTCAATTTATTGCAATTATCAGTATTCACATGAATAATTAAATTTATAAAAATATTCGGTATGTACTTGATTTCCCGAATGAAATAAGGTATAAATAAAAAAATATAGTTAGGTTAACCTAATTATAAAAATAAAATAACCTAATTTATTAGGAGGGATAATATGTTTAAAAGAAATTTGAGTATACTTATTGCAGCCGCAGGAATGGCTTTATCACTTTGTGCATGTGCAGGAGGGAAAACTTCAGATACTCAGACTACTGCACAAAATACAGAGTCAAAGTCAATCGAGGAAACATCAAAAGCAAGCAGTGATACCATGAATAAGAAGAATGTGGTTGTTACCACTTCATTTTTACAGGATATGGTAGAACAACTTGCAGGTGATACTGTTAATGTAGAGCTTATAATACCTGCCGGAGAGGATCCGCATTTATATGTTGCAAAGCCTGAGGACTATACAAAACTTAGTTCTTCAGATCTTACTCTTTATCACGGACTTCATTTTGAAGGGAAAATGGTGGAAGCACTTGAAGCTAAAGGTGAGGCTGTAAGCAGAAATTTTCCGAAAGATCGTATAGGAACAATGGATGAAGACGGTCAGGTTATTACAGATCCGCATTTCTGGTTTGATATAGGACTTTATAAAATGGCGGTTGAAGCTGCAGGTGAGTCACTTGAAAATTTAAATCCGGAATATAAAGATAAGTATGAAGAGAATAAGACAAAGTATTTGGAGGAACTTACAAAGCTTGATGAGTATGTAAAGGAGAATATTTCTTCAATACCTAAGGAGAGCAGATATTTGATCACGCCTCATGATGCATTTAATTATTTCTCAAGAGCATATGATATAGAAGTAAAAGCACCTCAGGGTGTAAGTACCGAATCGGAGGTTGCAAATCAGGATATACAGGAAACTATAGATTTTATAGTGGAACATAAAATAAAGGCTATATTTGCAGAGTCCACAACAGATCCTGCACGTATGGAAAAGTTAAGAGAAGGTGCAGCCGCAAAGGGAGCGGATGTAAAAATCGTAAGCGGTGAAGGAAATGAGTTGTTCTCAGATTCTTTGGCGCCAAAGGGTGAAGACGGAGATACATATATTGATATGTATAAGCATAATGTAAAACTTATTACCGATAATTTAAAATAGTACCTTTGAGGTTAGATATGGAAAAAGTATTGATACATTTGGAAGACTTTACAATGGCATATACAGATATTCCTGTAATATGGGATATGGATCTTGATATATATGAGGGAAGTATTACTGCAATAATAGGGCCAAACGGCGCCGGTAAATCCACCTTGATGAAGGGAATACTGGGGCTTATGAAGCCTATTTCAGGTAAAGTAAGTATTATGGGTAAGTCTTACAAGGAGGTATATAAGCAGATTGCTTATATACCTCAGACCACCACGGTAAACTGGAATTTTCCCACTACGGTAATTGATGTGGTGACAATGGGAAGATATGCGGGACTTGGCTTATTTAAAAGAGTAAATGCTTCTGAAAAGGAAAGCTTTGGAAGCATTGAAAAAAATGAAAATGGAAGATTTTGCATCCAGACAGATTTCAGAACTTTCAGGGGGACAAAAACAAAGGGTATTCATAGCAAGGGCAATTGCTCAGAATGCCCTTATTTACTTTATGGATGAACCGCTTGCAGGAGTTGATAAGAAAACAGAGAATATAATTATAGAAACAATGAGGGAGTTTAAAAAAGAGGGAAAGACCATTATAGCGGTACACCATGATTTAAATACCCTATGCGAATATTTCGATCATGTAATTATGGTTAATAAGCAGCTTATAGCAAGCGGAAGGACCGAGGAAACCTTTGTAAAAGAGAATATAGATGCGACATATGGGGAGTAGGCTATGAATATAAGTATTATTACACAGTATTCGTTTATTGTGGTTGCGATAGGAACAATGCTGCTTGCCATGGCAACAGGGATAGTCGGAACGATAAGTATTTTAAAGGGGCAAAGCCTGATAGGTGATGCTGTAGGTCATGCATCACTTCCAGGAATAATTCTGGCATTTATGATATCCGGAAGAAAAAGTTCTCTTATTTTAATGCTTGGTGCAATAGTGGCAGGTATAGTCGCTTTTATACTGATACAGATTATTGCGGAAGGCTCAAAGATAGAAGCGGACACCGCAATGGCTGTCATTTTATCTGCTATGTTTGGTATGGGTATGGTATTAAAAAGTTATATACAGGGTAATCCGAAATATCAGGGAGCTTCACAGTCGGGACTTGCGAGCTATATATTCGGACAGGCGGCATATATACTAAGGGAGGATGTTTATATAATACTCGCTGTATCTGTCATATCTCTTGCCCTGTTTATAGTCTTTTACAAAGAGATAAAGGTATATGTTTTTGATATGGTTTATGCGTATACAATAGGGATAAATTCAAGGCTTACCTCTCTTCTTATAATGATAATAACCATGATTTTGATTGCGGCAGGTCTAAAGGCGGTGGGTGCCATTCTTATAAGCAGTATGCTTATAACTCCTGCGGTTACAGGTTTACAATGGAGTAAAAGTTATGAGAAAGTATTGATGATTGCGGCACTAACAGGAGCCGTATCTGCTTTTCTGGGTACTTTTATAAGCAGTGCGGTGAAGGGATTTTCCACAGGACCAAGCATTATACTTATTATGTCTGTAATTGCTCTCTTTTCTGTATTGTTTGCACCGAGAGGTATTGTGAGAATGCTTTTAAATATTAGGAAGATGAGGGTAGGGAAATGATTGAATCTTTGTATATTCTTATAATAACCTCTCTTGCCTGTGCTGTTTTGGGAGTGTTTTTAGTGTTAAGAAGACTTTCAATGGTTTCTGATGCAATCTCACATTCCGTCCTTCTTGGAATAGTTATAGGATATTTTGTTACTAAAGATATAGGGAGTGTTTTATTAATAATAGGAGCAAGTCTTTTCGGCGTTTTAACGACTGTTTGTATAGAGTTACTGATAAAAAGTAAAAGAGTGACGGAAGATGCTTCTGTAGGTATAATTTTTCCGCTGTTTTTTTCGATAGCCGTTATACTTATTACAAGATATGCAAGAAATGTACATCTGGATACTGAGATGGTTTTGATTGGAGAAATTATACTGGCTCCGCTTCATAGAATAAATTTCCTTGGATTAAGTCTTCCAAAGGCTTTGGTACAGATGAGTTTTGTGCTTTTGATAAATACAGTATTTATAGCGGTCTTTTTTAGAAAACTGAAAATAAGTTCATTTGATCCTGTATATGCCGGAGTGGCCGGTATTGCAGGGGCAGGTCTTTATTATGTTTTTATGGCTTTGGTTTCATTTACTGCAGTTTCTGCGTTTGAGTCGGTAGGTGCGATACTTACAATATCCTTTTTTATTTCACCGGCTGCAAGTGCATATCTGATTTCAAAGGACCTTAAAATAACAATATTTTTGGCGGCTGTATATGCAGTAGTTAATTCTTGCATTGGTTATTTTCTTGCTGTAAAATTTAATGTATCCATGTCGGGAATGTGTGCTTTGGTTTCGGGTTTAACATTTATGATAACCATTGCAGTATATCCGGGTGGAATCATTACTAAGATGATAAGATATATTAAAAACAAAAATCGTTTCAGTAGAGAACTTTTGATTTTACATATAGATAATCATACAGGAAAGAAAAATGCTCTCGGTGAATTGGGATACAGTACAATTAGAGAGCATATTGCCTGGTCCGACAGAAAGCTCAAATATGTTTTGGACAAGTTGATAAAAAAAGGATATGTTTATCGTGCAAAAGAAAGAGGTGTATATTCCCTGACTGAAACGGGTAAAAAATTAAGTGATGATATAAGAAAACATTACGGACTCAGAGTAAGGGAAAATGATATGGCTAAGATAGACACCGGTAGAGATGATTATATTTCAGCAATTTATGAGCTTATTGAAAAAAAGGAAATTGCGACAAATAAAAAGATCTCGGAGATTTTGGGAGTAAAGGCTGCATCTGTAAGTGAGATGTTAAAAAAACTGGTAGAAGAGGGAGAAGTATATACTGAGAACAAGTCGATTCTTTTGACGGAAACAGGTAAAATGAGGGCCAGAGCATTGCTGACAAAGCATAGATTGTGGGAATTGTTTCTGGTGGAATATCTGGGTTATTCATGGCAGGATGTCCATGAGGATGCAAAAAGCTTTGGAGTATGTCACTTCAAACGGACTAAAGGACAGACTGAATGAATTTCTAAATAAACCTATGCACTGCCCACACGGAAATGAAATATACGAAAATCATCCGGAGACCGATAAATTAAAAAAGCTTTCGGAGGTATCAAAGGGTATTTCATGCCGCCTTCACAAAGTTGAAGATGACAGGGATTTGATTGAATATCTGGAAGAAAAAAAGATTGCTTTAGGAGATGAATTTGTGGTAAAGGATATCGATGATTTTGACGATTCAATACTTGTAAGCTCTGCAAGTGAAGATAAGCATATTGCGGGGAAAGCAGCGGTAAGGATGATGGTGGAAATTATTTGATCTGATATTTCAGAAAACAAAATTTGGTGTAAGAGCATATAAATTTGTGAAAAGATAATATTAAAATGCAAAATGCCTGTGACAAGATAGTCACAGGCAAAATATTTATAAATATATTATTAGTCTACCTTTGGGCCGGCAGCTACTAAAGCCTTACCGGCCTCGTTTGTAGTATATTTCTGGAAGTTCTTTGCAAATCTTGAAGCAAGATCCTTTGCCTTGATTTCCCAATCATTAACATTTGCATATGTATCTCTCGGGTCAAGAATCTTTGAATCAACGCCCTCAAGCTCTGTAGGAACCTCAAAATCAAAGTATGGAATCTTCTTTGTAGGAGCATTCTTTATAGCACCGCTTAGGATTCCGTCAATGATACCGCGAGTATCCTTGATAGAGATTCTCTTTCCTGTTCCGTTCCATCCTGTATTTACAAGATATGCCTTTGAACCGTTCTTTGTCATCTTCTTTACAAGTTCCTCTGCATACTTTGTAGGGTGAAGCTCAAGGAATGCCTGTCCGAAGCAAGCTGAGAATGTAGGTGTAGGCTCTGTAATACCACGCTCCGTACCTGCAAGCTTAGCAGTGAATCCGCTGAGGAAGTAGTACTGAGTCTGCTCAGGTGTAAGGATTGATACAGGAGGAAGTACTCCGAATGCATCAGCTGAAAGGAAGATTACATTCTCTGCAGCAGGTCCGTGTGATATAGGCTAACGATATTCTCGATATGGTCTATAGGATATGAAACTCTGGTGTTCTCTGTCTTGCTGCCGTCTTTAAAGTCTACCTTGCCGTTCTCATCAAGAGTAACATTCTCTAAAAGAGCGTCTCTTCTTATAGCGTTGTAGATATCAGGCTCTGACTCCTTGTCAAGGTTGATAACCTTTGCATAGCAACCGCCCTCGTAGTTGAATACACCGTTGTCATCCCAACCGTGCTCATCGTCACCGATAAGAAGTCTCTTAGGGTCTGTTGAAAGAGTTGTCTTACCTGTTCCTGAAAGTCCGAAGAATATAGCTGTATGCTCACCGTTCTTGTCTGTGTTTGCAGAGCAGTGCATTGAAGCGATACTCTTAAGAGGGAGATAGTAGTTCATCATTGAGAACATACCCTTCTTCATCTCGCCGCCGTACCATGTGTTGAGGATAACCTGCTCACGGCTTGTGATGTTGAAAGCAACGGCTGTCTCGGAGTTAAGTCCAAGCTCTTTGTAGTTGGCTACCTTTGCCTTTGAAGCATTGTATACAACAAAGTCAGGCTTGAAGTTCTCAAGTTCTTCCTTACTTGGCTTGATAAACATATTTGTAACGAAATGTGCCTGCCAAGCAACTTCCACGATGAAACGAACTGCCATTCTTGTATCTTTGTTTGCTCCGCAGAAGGCATCTACCACATAAAGTTTCTTGTTTGAAAGCTCATTCTTTGCAAGGTCCTTTAAAACAGCCCAAGAATCCTCTGAGAGCGGATGGTTGTCATTTGCATAATCTGCTGATGTCCACCAAACTGTATCTTTTGAATTCTCATCCATAACTATAAATTTATCTTTAGGGGAACGACCTGTATAGATACCTGTTAATACGTTAACGGCACCAAGCTCACTTACCTGTCCCTTTTCATAGCCTGATAATGCAGAATCTGTCTCAGCTGCAAATAATTCATCATAAGATGGATTGTGTACTATCTCTGTAGTGCCTGTGATGCCATACTGAGTTAAATCAATATTTGCCATAATAATCCTCTTTTCTATAATTTTGATATTACAATGTTTGAAATCATCAACATTGAGATCATCTGCTTAGAGCAATGCCAAGCAATATCTTTTAATAAAGCTATGCACTCTTTAAAGTACAATTGACCTTATTAGAATATACATAACAATCCGCAAAAAAGTCAATAATATTTTGAAGTTTGTTAAAAAAATGCTTATTAGATTTTTGCCATCTGTGAGACGGCATTCTCTCTTACCAAAATCTTAAAATGCTCCTTATAATAGTCGTCGCTGAAAGAAGTGGCGGAAAGTTTGTTGCCGTACTCGGAGAGAATATTTGCGGCTGCTGAAAAATCCTTTGTATTGTCATTCTTTTTTAGGACCAAAATAAATTTATTATTGGTTTCATCCTTATATAAAGTGTTTTCGCCGGAGTAGCTTCCTACAGCCTTTGCGGCTGTGATAAATTCATCCAGACTGTCAAATGAGAATGCTCTTAAATAAGATTCGCTCACAGCGTTTAGAGAGTTTGGTGAATCGTTTAATTCAATAGCGCCTTCAAGCAGGTTGTCAAGTCTTATATCAAGCGTGGAAAGTATGTCATCCGATATGGCAGGTGCAAACTTTGCAAATCTGGTATCCAGTTCATCCGGGTCGTCAACCTTTGTAATATATATGACAATGTTTCTCCGGACATCGGAACCGCTTCTATCATAAGAGGAGTGTCGTCCGTATCAAATCCCACTTCATAAGAAGCTTTATGTAACATCTCTCGAAACAGTGCCTTTGCGTTGTCACTTCCGTATGCCAGCTCCAGTACATTTAAATTTCTGTTTTGTAAATCAATACTTGACAGTGTGCATCTTATCTGATTGGTACTAATCCTTTCAATTCTCAAGGTATCACCTCCTTTAGATGTAAGTATATTTTAATACATTTAGCAATTATGTAAAGTATGATAAATGCCTACCGGATATCGGTAGGCACAAAAAAAGCAGGTGATGGGAATCGAACCCACGTATTCAGCTTGGAAGGCTGATGTTCTACCATTGAACCACACCTGCAAAAAATTACATTGCAATAGTATCAAAATTTTATAGAATTGTCAACAAAAAATAAAGTTAAAAATGTACTTATTTTCGTACATTCGTTCTATCTAAATAATTTTTAGAAAATTGAAAATAAAGTTAGATACCTATTGAAAAGCCTAATGAAAAATGATACTATAAGGGTACATTATTATGTTTTTGTTATTAAAACTGCATAATTCAGAGAGGAGATTTACAATGCTACTAATTGGTAATGGAAGGGTAGTTACTGGAAATCAGGAACAGCCATTGATTGAGGATGGGTCTGTAGTACTGAATGGCAACACAGTTTTAGAGGTTGGAAACTACCGTGATTTGAAAGCAAAGTATGCTGATGCAACTTTTGTGGATGCAAAGGGCGGGCTCATAATGCCGGCATTCATAAACACACATGAGCATATTTACTCAGCTATGGCAAGAGGCCTTAGCATCAACGGTTACAACCCGCATGGATTTTTGGAGATCTTGGACGGCTTATGGTGGACCATAGACAGAAACTTAGACAACGAGCTCACATATCTGTCTGCTATGACCACTTACATTGATTGTATCAAGAACGGTGTTACAACTATTTTCGATCATCATGCAAGCTTCGGAGAGATCGAAGGAAGTCTTTTCGCTATAGAAAAGGCTGCAAGACAGACAGGAGTCAGAAGTTGTCTTTGCTATGAGATATCCGATCGTGACGGTGAAGATAAGATGAAGGCGGCTGTTAAAGAGAATGTTGATTTTGCAAACTATGTGAAAAAAGATGACAGCGATATGATTGCCGCTATGATGGGAATGCATGCAAGCTTTACCATTTCAGACAAGTCAATGGAATACGCTATGTCAAGAAAACCGGAAGATATCGGTTGCCATATTCATGTTGCAGAGGGTATTGAGGATTTGCACTCATGCTTAAAGGAGCACAGCCAGAGAATAGTTGACAGACTCTATGACTGGAAAGTACTTGGTAACAAGTCATTGCTTGCTCACTGCATCTATGTTAATCCGCATGAGATGGATTTGATTAAGTATACAGATACCTGTGTAGTACACAACCCTGAGTCAAATATGGGTAATGCCTGCGGATGCCCTCCTACAATGGAACTTGTTCACAAGGGTATAGTATGTGGACTCGGAAGTGACGGATATACACATGACATTACAGAGTCATGGAAGGTTGCAAATGTGCTTCATAAGCATCATTTATGCGATCCTAATGCAGCTTGGGGCGAAGTTCCGAAGATGCTTTTTGAGTACAATGCAAATATTGCAAACAGATACTTTAAGAAGCCTCTGGGAGTGTTAAAGCCTGGTGCTGCAGCCGATGTTATCGTTGTTGATTATACACCAAATACACCTATGACCGCTTCAAACATCAACAGTCATCTGTTGTTCGGAGTATGCGGAAAGGATGTTAGAACTACAATTGCAAACGGAAATATCTTGATGAAGGATAGAGAGCTTCTTAACATTGATGAGAAAGAAGTACTTGCTAAGGTTAGAGAAGGCGCAAAGAGACTTGCGGATAAAATCAATGGAAGGAGCAACGCATAATGGGCGATATAATGACACCTATTCCTTTTGACAGGATAATGGACAGACTTTTTGATGAGATGGCAAAAGAGGGGTCTTGCTTTGGCGTAAAGAAAGCATATAAGGCCGATAGGAATAAATTTTACACAATTTTCGGAAGAAAATTGGAGACACAGATAGGTCCTGCAGCAGGTCCTCATACACAGCTTGCTCAGAATATCATTGCAGGATATTATGCAGGTGCAAGATTTTTTGAGCTTAAGACAGTTCAGAAGATGGACGGTAGAGAGCTTGCGGCTTGTGTGGCTAAGCCATGTATTACAGCCGAAGATGAGTGCTACAACTGTGAGTGGTCAACAGAGCTTACAGTTCAGGAGGCTTTTGATGAGTATATCAAGGGTTGGTTTGCACTTAAGGTTATCTCAAAAGAGTGGGGCCTTGGCGGCAGCGACGGTTTCCAGTTCAACATTTCTGTAGGATATGATCTTGAGGGTATCAAGCTTCCTAAGGTTGACAATTTCATCAACGGAATGATGGACGCTTCCAAAACACCTATATACAAAGAGTGTAAGGAGTATCTTGAGAAATCTCGGTAAGTTTGAGCACTTTACAAAGGCCGATCTTGATGCTATCACTCCGGATATTGTAAATTCCGCAACAGTATCAACATTGCACGGATGTCCTCCACAGGAGATTGAGGCTATAGCATCATATCTTATTACAGAGAAGGGATTGAACACATTTGTAAAATGTAACCCTACACTTTTAGGATATGAAGTTGCAAGAGAGATGCTTGACAGCATGGGATATGACTACATCGCGTTTACAGATCTTCACTTTAAAGAGGATTTACAGTACTCGGATGCAGTTCCGATGCTTGAGAGACTTATGGCACTTGCTTCATCAAAGAATCTTGAGTTCGGTGTTAAGATAACAAACACATTCCCTGTAGATGTAAAGAACAACGAACTTCCTTCACAGGAAATGTATATGTCAGGAAAGTCACTTTATCCGCTTTCAATGTTGGTTGCAAGAAATCTTTCAAGAAGCTTTAACGGCAAGCTTAGAATTGCATACTCGGGCGGTTGTGATTACTTCAATATAGATAAGGTTGTCGGTAGTGGAATCTGGCCTGTAACAGTGGCAACTACTATCTTGAAACCGGGCGGATATCAGAGATTTATTGAGATGTCAGAGAAGCTTGAAAAGCCTGAGATTAAGGCTTGGTCAGGAATTGATGTAGAGGCTCTTGAGAAGCTTGTTTCAGATGTTAGAAGTGATAAGCATCACGTTAAGCCTGTTAAGCCGCTTCCAAACAGAAAGTCAAGTAAGAAGGTTCCTTACCTTGATTGCTACATGGCACCTTGTGTAAACAGATGTCCTATCAATCAGGATATTACAACTTACGGAATCCTTGTTAATGAAGGAAAGTATGAGGATGCTCTTAATGTCATCTTAGAGAAGAACCCGCTTCCGTTCATGACAGGTCATATCTGTACACATACATGTCAGAGTGCTTGTACAAGAAATCACTATGAAGAAGATGTGCAGATCAGAAGAAATAAGCTTATTGCGGCACAGAACGCATTTGAAAAGGTTGTACCTACTTTAAAGAGCGCTGATAAGAAGAACTTAAAGGTTGCTGTAGTAGGTGGTGGTCCTGCAGGTATTGCAGCAGCATTCTTCCTTGCAAGAGAAGTTGTGGATGTTACTGTATTTGATGAGAGAGATACCATGGGTGGTGTTGTTGCAAACATCATTCCGGGATTCAGAATTCCTGCTGATGATATCCAGAGAGACGTAGAGCTTGCAAAGGCTTACGGAGCAAAGTTTGTTACAAACAAGAGAATTGATGATATAAATGCACTTAAGGCTGAAGGCTTTGACAAAGTTATCCTTGCAATCGGTGCTCATAAGGAGCTTCCACTTGAGCTTGAAGAAGGAAAGGCAATCAATGCACTTCACTTCTTAGAGGATTTCAAGAAGACTGAAGGAAAGATGGATCTTGGCGAGAATGTTATCGTTGTAGGTGGTGGAAACACAGCTATGGACGTTGCAAGAGCTGCTAAGAGAGTTCCGGGTGTTAAGAATGTATACCTTGCATACAGAAGAAATGCAAGATATATGCCTGCCGATGAGGAAGAACTTAACGAGGCAATTGAAGACGGCGTAGAGTTCGTTACACTTGTTTCTCCAAAATCATTCAAAGACGGAAGCTTGTATGTGCTAAGAATGTACTTGGTGAGCCTGATGCAAGCGGTAGAAGAGGTGTTAAGGAGACAGATGAACTTGTTGAATTGCCATGTGATACACTTATCGCATCTATCGGTGAGAGTGTAAGAGGTGACTTCTACACAAGCAACGGCATTGAGATTGACAAGAAGAACCTTCCGGTACTTGATCCTGTTACTCTTGAGACAAATGTTAAGGGAGTATATGCTGCAGGTGACGGCGCTAAGGGTGCATCTGTTATAGTTAAAGCTATTGCAGACAGCAAGAAGGTTTGTGAGGCTATCGTAAATCACGCAATCGGTGAGCTTAAGATTTCAGATACTACAGACGAGAAGGTTTACGACTACAGAGGAACTTTAGAGGAGCCTGTAGAGAAGAAAGCTGACGACAGATGCTTGGCTTGTGACTATATATGTGAGAATTGTACGGAAGTTTGTCCAAACAGAGCTAATGTATATGTGAATGTAAAGGGTAAACATCAGATAGTTCATGTGGATTATATGTGCAACGAGTGCGGTAACTGTGAGACATTCTGTCCATACGCTTCCGCACCGTATAAGGATAAGCTTACATTGTTTGCAAGTGAAGCGGATATGCTTGACTCAAAGAATGACGGCTTTGTAATCACAAGAGGATGCAAGGATGTTAAGGTAAGAATAGACGGTCAGGAACTTGTATATAGAATAGGTGAGTCAAATGATAAGTTGAACTACAGATATGCTGAGCTTATCGACACAATCTATAACGAGTATGATTACTTACTTCTAAAATAAAATAATTTTTACAGATATGCCACCCTAAAAAGTGGCATATTTACTTTTAAGGAGAACATATGAAGAAAGTATTTATAAAAGGTGGAACTATTGTAAATTCAAAGGAAAGTTTTGTGGGGAATATACTTATTGAAGGCGAAAAGATCAAGAAAGTATTAAAGCCTGATGATTTTATAGAGCTTGATGATGATACAAAAGTAGTGGATGCAGGCGGAAAGCTGGTATTTCCGGGATTTATAGATGCACATACACATTTTGACCTTCATGTTGCAGGCACTGTTACCTGTGATGATTTCTATTCAGGCACAAAAGCCGCTGTAAGCGGCGGTACCACAACCATCATTGACTTCGGTACACAGTACAAGGGAGAGACTCTTAATGAAGGCATGGACAATTGGCTTGAGAAGGCTAAAGACGGAGTATTCTGTGACTATGGAATACATATGTCAATCAGTGATTGGAATGAAGAGGCTAAAGGCCAGTGTCAGGATATGATGGATAGAGGAGTGACCACTTTTAAGATTTACCTTACATATGATATTCTCCTAAAGGATGATGAGGCTTTTGAGGTAATACAAAGGCTGAAGGAAGTGGGTGCAATCACAGGAGTTCACTGTGAGAATGCCGGACTTATCTTTGCACTTCAGCAGGAGTTTGTAGAAGCCGGATTACAAGATAAGGTTTCATCACATTATAAGACCAGACCGGCTGCAGCCGAGGCCGAGGCTATAGGCAGAATCCTTCATCTTGCAGAGGTGGCAGGCAGTGATATAATTGATGTGCATCTTACCTGTAAGGAAGGTCTTGACGAGATAAGAGCCGCCAGAAAAAGAGGTCAGAAAGTATATGCCGAAACCTGTCCTCAGTATCTTACTATGACAAACAAGCTCTATGAGTTGCCGGGATTTGAGGGGGCAAAGTATGTTATAGCACCTCCGCTTAGAGAGCAGTCGGATGTTGACGAGCTTTGGAGAGCGCTTGCAGACGGTGAGATTCAGACTGTTTCCACAGACCACTGTGCATTTACTTTCAAGCAAAAAGAGCTTGGCATAAACGACTTCAGAAAGATTCCGGGAGGAATGCCGGGAGTTGAAACCAGAGGTATTGTAATGTACTCTGAAGGTGTTACCAAGGACAGGATAAGTTTGGAGAAGATGTGCGAAGTACTTTGTGAAAACCCTGCAAAACTCTACGGACTTTATGACAGAAAGGGATTCATAGAGGAAGGCTTTGATGCCGATATTGTTATACTCGACCCTAAGGCACAGACCAAGATTACTGCCGCTACTCAGGTTTCAAAATGTGATTATGCTCCTCTTGAGGGTAAAGTACTTAGCGGACATATCGATAAAGTATTCTTAAGGGGCAGTGAAATAGTTGATAATGCAAAAATCAAGGATACTCCTGAAGGCAAGTTCCTTGAGAGAAAGCCGTATAAGAAGTTTTTGTAAAATACAGCCGGACTGGAACGGCTAAATTTTAGAAGTGAATTGTTTAAAAAAAGCTACATCTTAAAAAAAATCAAAGAGTTCCATTCATTTATCGAAATATTAAATAAATGAATGGAACTTTTTATGATTTATATAGTATAATGCTTTGGTATAAACAAATTTTAAATGTATAGTTACAGCTCATAATATATAAACTTTACGTAGAAGGGGAAATATGCGACTTATTGATACAAAAGATGCCGTAGGGCATATGCTCTGTCATGATATAACACAGATTATAAAGGGAGAAAAAAAGGGACCTGTATTCAGAAAGGGTCATATAATACAGCCTGAGGATGTGGAAGTACTGCTTTCGGTAGGTAAGGACCATATCTATATCTGGGAAGTAAATGAAAATATGCTGCATGAAAATGATGCGGCACTGATGCTTTATGATATGTGTAAGAACGACCATCTTACAAGAGATCCTGATATAAAAGAGGGCAAGGTGGAACTTATTGCGGAATGTGACGGCCTTTTAAAGATAGATAAGGAAAGAATAAATAAGCTTAACTCACTTGGCGAGATGATGATTGCAAGCATACATGACAACTTTCCTGTGAAGAAGGGACAACACCTTGCAGGTATGAGAGTTATACCTCTTATAATAGAAAAAGAAAAAATGGAAAAGGCAAAGGAAGTTGTGGGAGATAAGCCTCTCTTTAAACTTTTGCCTTACCAAAAAAAGAAAGTCGGAATAGTGACTACAGGTAATGAAGTTTACTATGGTAGAATCAAGGATACCTTTACACCGGTGGTTATGGACAAGGTAAAGGCTTTCGGTGCAGAGATTATAGCACATGAGATAAGCAGTGACGATGTGGAGATGGAAATTGAGTGTATCAAAAAGGTCATGGCTGCAGGAGCGGATATTGTACTTTGTACAGGCGGAATGAGTGTGGACCCTGATGATAAGACGCCTTATGCTATAGGGCAGAATGCAAGTAGGGTTATTACTTACGGTGCACCTGTACTTCCGGGAGCCATGTTTATGCTTGCCTACGGCGGTGAAAATGAAAATATTACATTTATGGGACTTCCGGGCTGTGTAATGTATGAAAAGAGAACAATATTTGATCTTGTACTGCCGAGGATTATGGCCGGAGAAAAGGTGGAAAAATCAGACATCGACAGCTTGGGTGTAGGCGGATACTGTATGCACTGTCCGGTATGTATCTTCCCGAATTGTTCATTCGGTGTGTCATAAATAAAAGGAGCAAAAATATGGACAAGGAATTATATAAAATAATAGACGAATCAAAGAAAAAAGGCTTAAGAACATTTGTATTTACTTCACTTGGTGATAAAGACTACGGCAGCAAGGCGGTTGTACGAGAGGGTGAACTTGTTTGGATAAGCCCTGAAACAAGTTTTTTTAAAGACAATTTTGATGAAATAAAGAATATAACAAAGGCCGGTATAACGGAAATAGCAGGTAACAGAGTATATGTGGAGCATATATGTAATGTAAGCAAGATAGTAATCTGTGGAGCCGGACATACAAGTATCGCACTTATAAAGATGGGTCAGATGATCGGATGTGAGATGATCGTTATAGAAGACAGAGAAGAGTTTGCAGCCAAGGCAAAGATGAGGGTGCCGACAGAGTTTATTGTGAGGATTTTTCATCAGCACTGAAAAAATTTGACTCGGACTATGACACCTATTTTGTAGTGGTAACAAGAGGGCATCAGTGGGATAAGGAATGTATCAGAGAGATTCTAAAAAAGCCTTATGCCTATGTAGGACTTATGGGTGCAAAAAGAAGAGTCGGTTTCGTACTTGATGCAATTAGAAGTGAGGGATATCCTGAGGAGAAGATTGAGGAAATCTATACTCCGATAGGACTTGATATAAAGTCTGAGACTCCGGCGGAAATCTCCATCTCCATACTTGCAGAGATAATATCGGTAAAAAATTCAAAGACCAGGAATGTGGGCTATGTTGAAGGAATGCTTGAAAAGATCAAAGAGAGCAATGAGAGAATGGTTATGGCAACTATCGTAGATAAAAAGGGCTCGGCACCGAGAGGAGTCGGAGCAAAGGCACTGTTTTTAAGAGACGGAAGCTTTATCGGAACTATCGGTGGCGGAAAAGCCGAACATGATATTATGGTTAAGGTGGATGAAGTATTAAAAAGCGATGAAGATATAAAGCCTTATCTGTTACATGTCAATCTTACAGACAGTGAAGCAAGTTTGGAAGGCATGGTCTGTGGAGGAAGAATAGAAGTACTTATAGAACCGGTTTAGATATGAGAGATTGTTACAACAGAGAGATAGACTATATGCGTATCTCGGTTACAAACAGGTGTAACTTCAGATGCACATATTGTATGCCTGAGACAAAAAAAGTTGAAGAGACTTTGAGCTTGGATGAAATATACGAAGTGGCGCTTGCGGCAAGCAGATGCGGCATAACCAAGTTTAAGATAACAGGCGGAGAGCCTCTTATAAGAGACGGAATATCGGATTTTATAAAAAGACTTCATGATATAGACAGTGTAAAAGATATCACTATGACAACAAACGGGTTCTATCTTTGTAAATATGTCGACAGTTTAGTGAATGCCGGACTTTCAAGTGTGAATATAAGTCTGGATTCACTAAAAAAAGACAGGTTTTTAAAAATTACAGGTGTGGATGCACTTGATGATGTTATGGAAGGTATCTACAAAGCGGAAAAGTCGGGATTAAGTACAAAGATAAATACCGTCTTACAAAGAGGAGTGAATGATGATGAACTCTTTGACATTATAGAGCTTGCAAGAGACAAAAATATAAATATAAGATTTATTGAAATGATGCCTATAGGTCATGGCAAGGAGTCAGACGGAGTTTCCAATTTTGAGGTATCGGAGAAAATAAAAGAGAAATATATTGTAAGCGCGGATAATAAAAGGCACGGCAACGGACCTGCAAAGTATATAAAGCTTGAAGGTTTTAAAGGTTCAATAGGATTTATCAGCGCAATACACGGTAAGTTTTGTGACGGATGCAACAGAATAAGGTTTACATCAGGCGGAAAGCTTAAACCGTGTCTTTGTTACGCCTCAAATATAGATCTGAAGGATATTATAAAGGATAAAACAATAGATTCTGATGAAAAAATAAGACTACTTGAAGAGAAGATAAGAGAGTGTATAACTACAAAGCCGAAAGCACATGCCTTTGAAGATTTATCCAAGGTAAGTGAACTTAAGGATATGGTAGAAATAGGTGGATAAGATGGAAGTAAAAGCTGAAGTTTTGGCAGTATGTATAAGTGAGAAAAAAGGAACAGAGAAAAAAGAAATAGAGAAGGCCGTATTAAAGCCTGATTGGGGTATTGAAGGAGATGCCCATGCCGGAAAGTGGCATAGACAGGTCAGTCTTTTGGCATTTGAAAAGATAGATGATTTCAGAAAAAAAGGAGCCGAAGTGGACTTCGGTGCATTCGGAGAGAACATTATTGTATCGGGTGTTGACTTAAAAAGTTTACCTGTCGGAACCGTCCTTGAAATAGGAGATGCGGTATTAAGGGTAACACAGATAGGCAAAGAATGTCACAGCCACTGCAATATATATCATAAAATGGGAGACTGTATTATGCCCAGAGAAGGTATATTTGCAGAGGTTTTGAAGGGAGGCTGTATAGAAAAAGGAGATAAAATAAATGTAATTGAAAAAGAAGCCGGACCTTACAGAGTAGGCATTATCACTGTTTCAGACAGGGCGTCACAGGGAGTATATGAGGACAAATCAGGTCCTGTTATAAAAGAACTTGTTGAGGAAGCCGGAATGGAAGTGATTGATTGCCTTATCGTACCGGATGAGAAAAGTGAAATAGTAAAAAAACTGCTTCACTTCAGTGATCAGAGACAGGCGGATCTTATATTTACAACAGGCGGAACAGGCTTTTCAAAAAGAGATGTTACTCCTGAGGCTACAAAACAGGTGGTTGAAAGAGAAGTTCCCGGTATAGGGGAAGCACTTAGAAGCTATTCGATGACCATTACACCAAAGGCAATGTTAAGTCGTCAGACCGCCGGAATAAGAGGAAATACTCTTATAATAAATTTGCCGGGAAGTCCTAAAGCCTGCAGAGAGAACATTGAATATATAATTAAGCCGCTAAAACACGGACTTGGAATACTTAGCGGCAGAGAAAGTGACTGATATTATAAAATTAAAGGGAGACTGTTATGAAGTTGAAAAGTATTTGTAAAGTATTGAGTGTTGTTGCGGCAATCGCGCTTACAGGATGCGGTAGCACAAAGACTGCAGAGAGTAAAGTCGCAGATACTACAGCACAGACAAGCGCAGAGGAGTCGAGTGCGGAGTCAAGTGAGCAGACAAGTGCACAGGAGAGCAAGGCTGCAAGCGACCCTTCGGCGGTAAATGTATTTGCGGCGGCATCGCTTAAGAACGCGATGGATGAGATAATCTCGGAGTACAACAAGGCAAATCCTGATGTAAAGATAAATTTAAACACGGATTCATCAGGTAAGTTGCAGACTCAGATAGAAGAGGGATTTGCTTGTGACATATTCTTCAGTGCGGGGAAAAAGCAGATGGATAAGTTAAAAGCAGAGGGACATATAAAGGACGGTACGGATGTAGACTTGCTGCACAACAAACTCTGTATTGTAGCACCTAAGGATTCGGACACAAAGGTTACAGGAATTGCAAATATTAAGGAAGCAAAGTCAATATCAATAGGTGAAACAAATGTACCTGCAGGTGCATATGCAAGAGAAGCACTTTCAAAGGCTTATCCCGACCTCGGCATAACAAAAGAGAGTACAGGTGCCGAACTTAAGGAGAAGCTCGGTATGGAGATAATAGAGAACTCAAATGTTACAAAGACACTTTTATCTGTAGTGGATGGTTTCGGTGAGGTAGGATTTGTATATCTTACAGATACATACGGCAATAATGATGTCAAAGTTATTGAAAAAGTGGATGAGTCTTTGACAGGAAAGATTACCTATCCTATAGCAAGAGTAAACAATGATGAGGCTGATGAGAAGGTAAGTGCCGAGGCTGATAAGTTCTACGACTATTTGAAGTCGGACGCCGCAAAGAAGGTATTTGAAAATTATTTATATGAATAATGTTTTAGCACATTTGGATTGGAGCCCTTTTTTTATAACCCTAAAAATAGGGCTATTTTCAACAATAATATGTTTTTTTCTTGGTGTGGGACTTGCATATGTAAGTCTGTATATGAATAAAAGGATAATGGCGGTATTTGACAGTATACTTACACTTCCGATGGTACTTCCTCCGACCGTAGTAGGATTTTTTCTGCTTCTTATATTTAGCAGAAGGAGACCTGTAGGAATGTTCTTATACGGACATTTCCATATAAAGATAGTCCAAAGCTTTGTGGGATGTGTAATCGCCGCCTTTATTATTGCGTTTCCGCTGATGTATAAGAATGCAAAATCGGCATTTTTACAGCTTGATAAAAATTTGATATATGCAGGCAGGACTTTGGGGCTGTCGGAGTTTAAGATTTTTTTTAAGATAGTATGCCCTATTGCATCGCCTTCACTGTTTTCAGGAGCGATACTCAGTTTTGCAAGGGCTATAGGTGAGTACGGCGCAACATCAATGCTTGCCGGTAATATATCGGGAAAGACTTCGACCATATCACAGCAGATAGCGATTCTGGTGCAAAGCCAAAATTATCTTGAGGCGGGTATATGGGTAGCGGTTGTACTTTTTATTGCATTTCTTATAATGCTTTTGATGGAATATATACAGAGGTAGTATGCTTGAACTGAATGTAAAAAAGAAGCTGAACAGCTTTACTTTGGAAATAAATTGCAGTCTTGACAGCAACAGGATAGGAATTTTGGGCGGCTCAGGTGCAGGAAAAAGTATGATCTTAAAGATGATTGCAGGTATAGAAAAACCCGACTCCGGTTATATAAAGCTTGACGGTGAGTTGTTGTTTGACTCACAAAAAAAGATTGATATAAAGCCGCAGGACAGAAATATAGGGTATTGCTTTCAAAACTATGCACTTTTTCCGCATCTTTCAGTGTATGAAAATATAACTATAGGACTTAATAATGCCGGCAAAAGTCTTGCTGATGAGTTTTTGGAAAAATTTGAACTTACTCAGATAAAAGATGCCAAGCCGAACAGGATAAGCGGAGGTCAGGCGGCCAGAGTGGCAATGGCAAGAATACTTATAAGAAAACCGAAAGTATTACTGTTTGATGAGGCGTTTTCGGCACTTGATATATATCTCAGGGATCATATACAGGAAGAGATATCGTCAATACTAAAAGACTTTGAGGGCAGTGCCGTATTTGTATCGCATTCCAGAGATGAGATATACAGACTTTGTGAAAGTATGATAGTTATTGACAGCGGAAAGATGACCAATCTTGGAAATACCAAGGAAATATTCAAAAATCCCGAGACGAAGAATGCCGCAATACTAACAGGTTGTAAAAATATTTCAGACATAAGATATATTGATGAAAATACATTGGAAGCTCTTGACTGGGGAGTAAGTTTTAAGTTTTCAGAGACATTACCTAAGGGATTATCTTCAGTAGGTATAAGAGCACATGATTTTCATCCTGTATGGGGCAAATCTGAGGGAAATATATTTGATTTCAGATTGAAAAGTAAGGCTAAGTTGCCGTTTGAGGACAATTATTATATAAAGACCTGCGGCGGACAGGATATTACCTGGCTTGTTCAAAGAGAGATGAAAGAGTTGATAGAAAAAAAAGGGTTACCTGATTTTTTGAAAGTAGATGAGAACGATATATTGTTATTAAAATAGATTGGAGAAAAATGGAGTTTACACATTTTGATGAAAATAAGAATGCCGTGATGGTGGATGTATCGGATAAAGATATAACAGACAGAGTTGCGATTGCGACGGGCAGAATTACACTCTGCGATGAGGCTATGGAAGCGATAAAGGGCAGAAAGATAAAAAAAGGAGATGTACTGACAGTAGCACAGGTGGCAGGTATTATGGGACAAAAAAGGACCTCGGAGCTTATTCCTATGTGCCACAATATCAATCTGACCGGCTCCAAGATAACCTTTGAGATAGAAGGCAATGATATAGTGGTATTTTCAAAAGCGAAGACTGCCGGTAAGACGGGAGTTGAGATGGAAGCACTGATGGGGGTCAATATTGCACTTCTTACAGTCTATGATATGTGTAAGGCTATCGACAAGAGGATGCTTATAAGTGATGTGCATCTTGTGGAAAAGAAAGGCGGAAAGAGCGGAGACTTTTTCTTTTAATAAAAAGGCTAATCGGGCGATAACCTGATTAGCCTTTTGAGTTATATTATTGTGCCGGCTTAATATAAGCGCTTGCTACATAAGCCTGTCCGCCGTTGTAGTTGATGATAGCCCAGTTGGCATCCTGTGCTCCGACATATTCAACGCTTACACCTACATTAAGAGTAGCCAAAAGATCGCCGTCTTTTGAAGGTGAAGAGCGAACATTAAGCTTGGTTGTTGTAATGTATTTTGTGGTTGTCGCCTGTGCACTTGTTGTTTCTAAGCTGCTCTCAGAGCTTTCCGCTCCTTCACTTGTAGCAACGGTAGTAGTGGTTGCAGTCTTTGTTTTGGTACCTTTGCCGCCCTTTAGAGGGTTAAGTGATCTGAATAAAATTATCAAAATAAACAGAATAACCACACCTATAAGTACTTTTATCAAATCGGGTGTGTTTACAGTAGGCTTTTTCTTTTTAGGAGTTTTCTTTACGACCTTTCTTTTTTGAGCGGTCTCACCGCTTTTTGTAACAGGTCTTCTTTGTACATTGTCATTGCGTACCGGAACCGGAGTTATCTTGCTTTTTTTAGGTGAGTAGTCGCGTATAAAAGTCTGCACTTCCTCTGTGAGCAACTGATATGCCGTAGTGGCATTGAAGCCGTCGTCATTATTTTCGTGTACGGCTTTATTGCTTATAACACAAATCTTATGATAATGTTCACATGATTTTTCTGAAATGGTTTTGTTTCGCATAAGGAATTTATAATGTCTGTCAGGCTTTGATCGTCATAGTCGTCTCGTCCGCTAAGCTGCTTTATAATAATCTCCAAGGTCTGTCTTGCCTTAATCATGGCAAGATTATATTCCTGACCGGATAGAAGCTTTTCTGTATCATAAACCCCTGCCTGAATCTGCTGCCAGGCACTGTGAGTGGTTGAGTTTGCCATTAGGTAAACCTCCTATATTCTTTGTGTATCTGTGAATAAAAGTGTAAATACGAACTTCACAGAACCCTAAACTTATTATACAATAAGAAGCTTATAAAAGACAATATTTAGCAGATTTTTTTATAAAATATCTTATAAATCACTGAGAATTTTCAGTCTTGTGAATCTCTTTGTAATCCGTAATCCCCTACATTACCTTTCATTTGAATCCCCCACTTTCAAATACAAAAAAGGAGTGTTACAAAAGTGCAACACTCCCAAATATTACTGTAAAATTATGCCTCGGCGATGCACTCAATCTCACAAAGAACGCCCTTTGGAAGATCCTTTACTGCGAAACAGCTTCTTGCAGGCTTTGATGTGAAATACTTTGCATATACTTCATTGAATGCTGCAAAATCTGCAATTTCTGCAAGGAAGCAAGTTGTCTTTACAACCTTGTCCATGCCTGAACCGGCAGCCTCAAGGATAGCAGCCACATTCTTGCAGCTCTGCTCTGTCTGTGCGGCAATACCCTCAGGAACTTCTCCGTTGGCAGGGTTTACAGGAATCTGTCCTGATGTGATAACCAAGCCGTTTGTGATAAATCCCTGTGAATATGGTCCGATTGCACCCGGTGCATTTTTTTGTATCGATTACTTTCATGATAATCTCCTTTTTTCTTTTTCTTATATTTTATACTAATTTTCAGATTTGTACAGTCTATTTTTTGATACAAGAAAATTGACGATATTGACATAATATATATTTAAGAATTGTATTACTGGTATTACATATGAAAAATTGATATAATTAGCTAAATGACGGCTTTAAATAAATAAACAGGAGGATATAATTATGGGACTTATTTCAGCTATAGCAGGTGCCGCAGGAGGAGTACTGGCGGACTCATGGAGAGATTTTTTCTATGAAGATTCAATGGATAATGAACTTCTCGTAACCAAGGTAAAAAAAGAGTGGACCAAAGAGGTTCAAACAATAAATCTACAAACAATGTTATTACAGACGGCTCCATTATCGAAGTTGCAGACGGACAATGTATGTTGGTGGTGGAAAACGGAATGATAAAGGATGTCTGTGCACAACCCGGAAAATATGTCTACAGTAATACTGATGAACCTACTATTTTTGCAGGTAATTTAAAGGAAACTGTAAAAAGAACCTGGGAGCAGTTTAAGAACAGATTGGTATTTGGCGGCGGTGCTACAAGAGATACAAGAGTTTATTATGTAAACACAAAGGATATCTATGGAAATAAGTACGGTACCGCAGAACCGATTCCATACAGGATAGTGGATCCCAATATCGGACTTGATATAGAAAGTGCGGTAAGATGTCATGGAGAGTTTGCGTTTAAGATTGTGGACCCTATACTTATGTACAAGGAAGTGGCGGGAAACACAGGCGGAGAGTTCAGAATGAATGAAGCATTCAGAAAACAGATGACTTCAGAACTGCTTACTTCACTTCAACCTGCACTCGGAAGACTCTCAGGAATAGGGGCAAGATACAGCGATATCCCGAATCATACCAAGGAAATTGCAAATGAACTTAACAGCGTAATGTCAAGTGAATGGGGAGACAGATACGGTATTGAAATAAGTTCATTCGGAATAAGCAGTATTACCATATCAAAGGAAGATGAAGACCTTATAAAGCAGCTTCAAAGAACTGCGGTATTCCAAAGAACATCAATGGCGGCTGCAAACTTAAATGCCGCACAGGCTGACGCTATGAGAGATGCTGCAAAAAATACAGCAGGTGCAATGATGGGATTTGCAGGTATGAATATGGCAAATCAGATGGGCGGTATGAATGCAAATCAGCTTTATCAAATGGCACAAAACGAACAGATGCAACAACAGTACGGACAAAATAATATGCAGCAGCAGTACGGTCAGAACAATATGCAGCAGCAGTACAGTCAGAACAATATGCAGCAGCAGTATGGTCAGAACAATATGCAGCAGATGAATCAGCAAGCCGGAAATACATGGACTTGCAGCCACGGACATGGCGGGAACACAGGTAAGTTCTGCTCCGAATGCGGTGAAGCAAAACCTTCAGGTGTTGTAAGCTGTGCTTCATGCGGATACACACCTGCAGATCAGTCACATCTGCCTAAGTTCTGCCCTGAATGTGGAAAGCCGTTCTAAACCGATATAGATGGAGTTAGTATGAATAATATAGATAAGGTAACACTTACAATACCGAAAGAAAAAAATATTGCATTGATTGCACATGACGGTAAAAAACCTGATATTATCAAATGGTGTGAGGAGCATAAAGAAGTTTTAGCTAAGCATAAGCTGTACGGAACAGGAACCACCGCCAGACTTATAACTGAAAGACAGGACTTACAATAAAGGGATATAACTCGGGTCCGCTTGGCGGAGACCAGCAGATAGGCGCAAGAATAGTCGAGGGAAAGATAGACTTTGTTATCTTCTTTACAGATCCGCTTACGGCACAGCCTCATGACCCTGATGTGAAGGCACTTTTGCGTATAGTACAGGTATATGATGTGCCAATGGCTATCAACAAGTCAAGTGCGGACTTCATTATCACATCGTCTCTTATGGATGAAGAATATGACCATGATGTGATAAACTTTAAAGAGAATGTCTCAAAAAGGGTAAAGGAAATGTCATAAAAATGACTTGCAAGGAAGCAAGAAAGCTCATCATACCTTTTATACATGATGAGCTTTCTATGGAAGATACAAGAGATTTTTTACAGCATGTAAGAGGCTGCAAGGCCTGTATGGACGAGCTTGAAATATACTATATAGTTGAGGTGGGACTTGACGGCAGCGGAAATGACGACATCAACTATAATATGACGGCGGCTCTGCACAGCCATATAAGAGAGGCATATCAGAGGATATTTATAATATTCCTCGGGCAGGTGTTTAAGTATGTGGTAAATACACTTATGATTTTCGGTGTGTTTATTATCGCAATGATGCAATTACGAAATTGGTTCTTTTAGTAGGAGATATATGAAAAAATTAGTTCTGATAGACGGACATAGCATTTTAAACAGAGCATTCTACGGAGTACCTGAGCTTTCAAACTCACAGGGACTTCATACGAATGCCGTTTACGGTTTTTTGAATATTATGTTCAAGATTTGGACGAGGAAGCGGCTGATTATATAGCAGTCGCTTTTGACTTGTCTGCACCCACATTTAGACATAAGGCGTATGCGGAATATAAAGGCACCAGAAAGTCGATGCCTGATGAACTTAGAGAGCAGGTTCCGCTGATAAAGGATGTTTTATCTTCTATGAACATACCTATACTTACAAAGGAAGGCTATGAGGCGGACGATATAATAGGAACCATTGCAAAGAGATATCAAAGTGACGATGTCTTTGTCAGTATAATATCCGGAGACAGAGACCTTTTGCAGCTGTCGGATAAGCATATAAAGATAAGGATTCCAAAGACATCAAAGGGAGTTACTACAGTTCATGACTATCTTCCGGAGGATGTAATAAGTGAGTACGGTGTGACACCGAAGGAGTTTATAGATGTGAAGGCGCTTATGGGAGACACCTCCGACAATGTGCCGGGAGTCCCTTCAATAGGCGAAAAGACGGCTACAAAGATAATACAGGAATACCACTCTATAGAAAATGCAATCGAGCATGTGAGTGAACTTAAGCCTCCGAGAGCGTCAAAAGCACTTTCCGAGAACATTGAAGAAGCAAAGTTTTCAAAGATGCTTGTTACAATAGTCACAGATGCTCCTATAGATACCGATATTTCAGATATGGCGGTCGGAAATCTGTATACAAAAGAAAGTCTTGAATGGATAAACAAATTGGAGTTTAAGTCATTCTTAAAAAGATATGAGAATATAGAAACCGCCGCAAGTATAGAGCTTGATATAAGTGATATTACAGATTTGAATGATTGGAACGCTCTTTATGAGAAATTAAAATCTGCAAAGGAATTCGGTATCGCCATATGTTTAGATGAGACCGTTATAAAGAGTTACACAATAAGTAATCTTTATGCAATTTCAATTACCTTGGATAACAGGACATATATCATAAAAGACATTGTGCAAATTGATGATATTTTGGAGCAGATTATCTGTCTGGATGCAAAAAAATATATACTTTCACTCAAGCCTCTTATAAAGCAGGTAAAGGATATGAAGCTTGCAAAGAGTTTTTATGATTTGTCTGTGGCCGCATATCTTATCAATCCGCTTAAGGACAGCTACTTTGTGGAAGATATTGCAAGAGACTATATGGGAAGCAGTGTTTCTTCAAAGTCTGAGCTGATCGGGAAGTCAAAGCTTGGTGAAGTATTGAGGTTCAATGATGAAAAGGCGAAAAAGTACTTTGCAAGTGAAAGCCATGTGGCACTGTTTGCAAGTGACAGTTTGATTAAAAAGCTTAACGAGCTTGAGCTTACAAAATTGTATGAAGATGTGGAGATGCCGCTGATATATTCTCTTGCCAAGATGGAAAACACCGGAGTAAGGGTGGATGAAAAGAGGTTAAAATCCTATGCGGATACACTTCTTGAAAAGATATCAAAGCTTGAAGCAAGTATCACGGATAAGGCCGGAGAGAGCTTCAACATAAACTCACCGAAGCAGCTTGGAGAGATACTTTTCGGCAAATTAAAGTTATCAGGCGGAAAAAAGACAAAGACGGGATATTCAACTGCGGCGGATGTACTTGAAAAGCTTGCACCGGAGCATGAGATAATAAGAGATATCCTTGAATATCGTCAGCTTACAAAGCTTAATTCCACTTATGCTACAGGTCTTGCAGGTTATATAAGGGATGACGGACGTATACACGGCACATTCAATCAGACAATCACCGCCACGGGAAGAATCTCATCCACAGACCCGAATCTGCAAATATTCCTGTAAGAACGGAGATGGGAAGTAAAATAAGAGATATCTTTGTACCGAAAGAAGGCTATGTGTTTGTGGATGCGGACTACTCACAGATAGAACTTAGAGTTCTGGCTTCAATGTCGGGAGATGAAAAGCTTATAGAAAGCTACCATACTGCAGCAGATATTCATGCGGCTACGGCTGCCAAGGTATTTCATGTGCCGCTTGATGAGGTGACACCTGAACTTAGAAGAAATGCTAAGGCTGTAAACTTCGGAGTGGTATACGGCATATCGGCATTCGGACTCTCGGAGGACTTAAGCATTTCAAGAAAAGAGGCGCTTGATTATATCAACAATTATTTCAAAATCTATGAAGGTGTAAAGAAATTCTTAGACAAGCAGGTGGCTGATGCCAAGGAAAAGGGCTATGTAAAGACTATGTTCGGCAGAATAAGGCCTATACCTGAGATAAAAAGCTCAAACTTTATGACAAGATCCTTCGGTGACAGAGTGGCGATGAACTCGCCGATACAGGGAAGTGCGGCGGATATTATGAAGATTGCTATGATAAAGGTGGATGAGGCGCTTGATAAGAGCGGATATGATGCGGATATTGTACTTCAAATCCACGATGAGCTTTTGGTGGAAGTAAGAGAAGATGAGGCCGACAAGGTAAAAGAACTTGTGGAAAAGTCAATGAGAGAAGCGGTCAGCCTGAAGGTACCGCTTGAGGTGGACGCACATATCGGTAAGACATGGTTGGAGGCAAAGTAATGAATATTTTGCTTTGGGAGGTATCGGTTCAGGTAAAAGTGAAGCATTAAAGATACTTAAAGAAGAACATAACGCAAACATTATTGAGGCCGATAAGGTGGCACATTTTTTGTATGAAAAGGATAGGGCAGGATATACTGCCCTAAAGTCTTTATTCGGAGATACTATACTGGATGATAAAAAAGATATTGATAGAAAAAAATTAGGTGATATACTTTACTATGATAAAGACAAACTACGTAAAGTAGATGAAATAATACATCCGTTAGTAAATGCTGAAATAAAAAAAAGACTTTTAGATAACAGGTTGAATGTGGTGGAGCAGGCACTTATGCCTGATGAAAACTTCTACGATTCTGTCTGGTATCTGTATACAGATATAGAGATAAGAATAAAAAGACTGATGTTATCAAGAGGATTAAGCAGAGAGAGAATAGAGACAATAATATCAAAACAGCCTAAAGAATCTGATTTTGAGTCTATTGCCGATAAGATTATAAAAAATAACGGAGATAAGTCTGAATTGGAGAAAAATATAAGAGAGGCTTTGAGGTGACGTATTGAGACTGGTAAGCTTGGCAAGCGGTAGCGACGGAAATTCCACATATATCGGCAGTGAAAAGACGCATATCTTGGTAGATGCCGGTATATCAAATAAGAAAATAGAGACAAGGTTAAATGAACTTGGGCTTTGCGGCAAGGATATCTCAGGAGTATTTTTGACACATGAGCACAGTGACCATATAGCGGGACTTGAAGTATTTGTAAGAAAAAATGAGATACCTGTTTTTGCATCAAGAGGTACACTTGATTATTTGAAGGACAGAGACAAATACTCAAGGATTTCTGATTATTTTAACATTATTGATTCGAAGAATAACATTATATTGGGAGACCTCAATATAAAAGCGTTTGATATTGACCACGACGCAAACGAGCCGTTCGGATACAGAGTGGAATGCGGTAATAAAAAGATAGCCGTGGCTACAGACCTTGGAAGATATACAAAGGATATTGTAAAAAATCTTTCAGACTTGGATGCACTGCTTGTAGAGGCGAACCACGATATCAGAATGCTTGAGACAGGTCCGTATCCTTATGAACTTAAGAGGAGAATCCTAAGTAATAAGGGTCATCTTTCAAATGAGAATTCAGGTAAGTTGATATGTGAGATATTAAATGATAAGATAAAAAAGATTTTCTTGGGGCATTTGTCGGATAAGAACAATCTGCCGGAGCTTGCACTTGAAAGTGTGAGGTTTGAAATTTTTGCAGACGAAAGACACTATAATCCTAAGGATTTTGATATAGAAGTGGCAAAAAGAGATGCGCTCTCGGGAGTTTGCTACGTGTAGTGATATTTAGAAATGGAGAAGTTTATGAACAAGGTAATAATAACTGTAGTAGGTAAGGATACAGTAGGTATTATAGCGAAGGTATGTACATATCTGGCAGAGAATAAGATAAATATACTTGATATATCACAGACCATAGTAAGCGGCTACTTTAATATGATGATGATTACAGATATGGAAAATGCAAGTGTGGACTTTGAAAAAATTGTAGAAGATTTGGATGCTCTTGGGGACGGTATCGGGGTAAAGATAAAGGCACAAAAAGAAGAAATTTTTGAATCAATGCACAGACTCTAGGAGGAAACTATGTTTGATATGTTTGAAGTAATAGAGACAAACAACATGATAGACAAAGATCTGTTGGATGTCAGAACTATTACGATCGGTATAAGCTTACTGGACTGTATTGATACAGATCTTAATAAACTTTGTGACAATATTTATAATAAAATTACAAATGTGGCAAAGAACCTTGTAAAGGTGGGAGATGATATCTCAAGAGATTTCGGTGTGCCTATTGTAAATAAGAGAATATCCGTTACTCCTATAGCTTTAATCGGCGGCAGTGCCTGCAAGAGTGTAAGCGACTTTGTGCAGATAGCAAAGACTCTTGATAAAGCGGCAAAGGATACAGGTGTAAACTTCCTCGGAGGATATTCGGCCGTAGTATCAAAGGGAATAACTGCGGCGGACAGACTTTTGATGGAGTCCATACCTCAGGCGCTTAATGAGACCGATTTTGTATGCAGCTCCGTAAACTTAGGTTCTACAAAGACAGGCCTTAACATGGATGCTGTAAGACTGATGGGTAAGATAGTAAAGGAAACCGCAAAGATTACAGCAGACAGAGATTCTATCGGATGTGCAAAGCTTGTGGTATTTTGTAATGCTCCCGATGACAATCCTTTTATGGCGGGTGCATTCCACGGTGTGACAGAGGCGGATGCCGTTATAAATGTAGGCGTCAGCGGACCGGGAGTAGTAAGAGCGGCTCTTAAGCAAGCCAGAGACAAGGACTTTGAGGTACTTTGTGAGACTATAAAAAAGACCGCGTTTAAGATAACCAGAGTCGGACAGCTTGTGGCAAGAGAGGCTTCAAAAAGGCTTGGAATACCTTTCGGAATCATCGACCTTTCACTTGCACCTACTCCTTCGGTAGGTGATTCCGTAGCGGAAATCTTACAGGAGATAGGTCTTGAGAGAGTTGGGGCTCCGGGAACCACAGCCGCACTGGCGCTTTTAAACGATCAGGTCAAAAAGGGCGGTGTAATGGCTTCTTCATATGTAGGAGGGCTTTCAGGTGCGTTTATACCTGTTTCTGAGGATCAGGGTATGATTGATGCGGTGAATGCCGGCGCTTTGACTTTAGAAAAGCTTGAGGCGATGACCTGTGTTTGTTCTGTAGGTCTTGATATGATTGCAATACCGGGAGATACTTCGGAAGAGACTATTGCGGGAATCATTGCCGATGAGGCCGCTATAGGTATGATAAATCAAAAGACTACCGCCGTCAGAGTAATCCCGGTTATCGGAAAGGGAGAAGGAGAAGTGGTTGAGTTCGGAGGACTTTTAGGTTACGCTCCGATAATGCCTGTAAACGGTTTTTCATGTGAGAAATTTGTAAACAGAGGAGGCAGAATACCTGCTCCTATACACAGTTTTAAGAACTGACAAAAATAAAGGCTGTTGCAAAAAGTGCAACAGCCTTTGTTTTACTTTATCATCTTAAATCCCGGGAAGTAGCGGAAGATTACCTTTGCAATTATCTTATCCTTGTGTACAAAAGGGTGAATCCAACGCCTTGAGTCAGCGGAATTGTTCCTGTTGTCGCCCATACAGAAGTATGAGTCTTCAGGTACTTCAAAGTGCATCGGTGCCTCAGGAATCATAGGCTCTTTTATATAGTCTTCTTCAAGCGGAGTCTCGGAGTTGTTTAAGTATACCTTGCCGTCTTTTATATCAACGATATCTCCCGGCTCACCGATAATTCTCTTTACATAGTAAAGACTCTCATCGTCAGGGAACTTGAATATTATAACATCACCGCGCTTAGGCTCCTGGAAAAGATATGTAAGTCTGAAGCCGACCACTCTGTCACCTGTCATTATTGTGTTCTCCATAGATGCTGAAGGAACTCTTGAGTTTGCTATAATAAAGAGGTTTAGAACCAGCGCTATTACGGCAGCCACCACTATTATGGAAATCCAACTGAAGATTTCTTTTACAACATCAAAATCTGAATTCTTATTCATTATCTTCTCCAATCCGTTTTTAACATAGTCTTTAAAACTTCTACTATTTTACGCTAATTAAAAGTAGAATACAACCAAATGATAATATAATTATGAAAATAGTAATAAACATTTTTTTTGAAACGGCAGTATAAAATATTATATGATAATAATCACATTTATATTGAGTAGCTTATAACATTTGCTTTTAACTTTGGCAAAAGAATAGTATAATCTATATAAATGTTATGGAGAGGATAAGCGGCAGTATCTTATCTGAACTATTACTCATATTGTAGGAAGAAAGGTTAGGCTATGGATAAGAATTTATATGATTTGATGGATTGGGCAGCAATAGAAGAAATCACTTATTCTGAATGTGACAGACCGAAAAAGATTCTTGGTTCACATAAGGTGGAAAATGGTTTTTTGGTTCAGACTTTTATACCTCATGCAAAGAGTGTTGAATTGTTGATTGACGGCAATAAAAATCCTGTTGCTATGGAATGTGCGGATGAGGCGGGATTTTTTGCATGTCTCGTAGGTAGAAGCAAGGAGTTTAAGTATCAGTTTATAGTGACATATGATAATGATACCGTGCAGACAATCTATGATCCGTATTCCTTTGACAGTATTTATACAGAGGAAGATTTGTCAAAGTTTGAGGCGGGAATAAACTACGAAATTTATGAAAAAATGGGTGCCAAGCCTATGACACTGTCCGGGGTGGAAGGCGTAAATTTCTCGGTTTGGGCGCCGGAAGCTATGAGAGTGTCTGTAGTAGGTGATTTTAACCTGTGGGATGGCAGAAGGAATCAGATGAACAAGCTCGGAGACTTCGGAGTATATGAACTGTTTATACCGGGGTTGAAAGTTGGCGACCTTTATAAGTTTGAAATAAAAACCATGAAGGGAGAGCCGATGTTGAAAGCGGATCCGTATGCTTTCTATTCAGAACTCCGTCCGAATACTGCAAGCATAGTAGCCGATATTTCAGGATTTGAATGGAGCGATGAGGACTGGATGAAAAACAGAGATGTATTCCAGTCCACAGAGACTGATAAGTCTCCTGCAATGAATATATATGAACTGCATCTCGGTTCATGGATAAGAAAAGAGATGCAGTATGCTGAAAACGGTGAAGAAGTAAACGGTTCGGTATTCTATAACTACCGTGAGATAGCACCGAAGCTTGCCACCTATGTTAAGAAGATGAACTATACACATATAGAACTTATGCCGATTATGGAACATCCTCTTGACGGAAGCTGGGGATATCAGGTGACAGGATATTACAGTCCTACAAGCAGATACGGCACTCCGGATGATTTTATGTATTTTATGAACTATATGCATAAAAAGAATATCGGTGTAATACTTGACTGGGTTCCGGCACATTTCCCGAGAGATCTGCACGGACTGGGTTGCTTTGACGGCAGCCATGTATATGAGCATCCGGACCCTAGAAGAGGTTCACATCCGCACTGGGGTACTTTGATTTACAACTATGCAAGACCGCAGGTCAGCAACTTCCTTATTGCAAACGCACTTTTCTGGGCTGAAAAGTACCATGTGGACGGTATCAGAATGGATGCGGTGGCTTCCATGCTATACCTTGACTACGGCAAGAATGCCGGAGAGTGGCTGCCGAATATATATGGCGGTAATGAAAATTTGGATGCTATAGAGTTTTTGAAGCATCTTAATTCAATATACAAGAAAAAATATCCTTCAAGTCTTTTGATTGCCGAGGAGTCTACAGCATGGCCGAAGATTACAGGCGATTTAAAGGACGGCGGACTCGGATTTGACTACAAGTGGAACATGGGTTGGATGAATGACTTCCTTGAGTTTATGAAGCTTGACCCGTATTTTAGAAGCGGAGACTACAACGGACTTACATTCTCGTTACTTTATGCATACAGCGAAAACTTTATTTTGGTACTCAGCCATGATGAGGTGGTACACGGTAAGGCGACTCTTGCAGGAAAGATGCCGGGTGCAACTCAGGAGGAGAAGTTTAACAATCTGAGGGTTGCATACGGATTTATGATGACACATCCGGGAAAGAAGCTTCTGTTTATGGGACAGGAGTTCGGACAGATGAACGAGTGGAATGAGGATGTATCACTTGAGTGGGATCTGCTTGAGTATGAAAATCACAAGAAGATGCAAAGATACTCAAAGGCACTCAATAAGCTTTATCTGGATTATCCTGCACTTTATAAGCTTGACTACAATCCTGACGGATTTGAGTGGATAAACTGTACCTCAAAAGATGAGACAATTGTAGTATTCCTAAGAAAGACCGAAAAAGAAGAGGATACATTGGTGGTGGTATGCAATTTCACACCGGTAGTATATGAAAGAGAAATCGGAGTTCCTTATAAGGGTACTTATACGGAGATTTTCAACTCGGATGATAAGAAGTTTGGCGGAAGCGGAGTAGGAAATAAGAGAGCGAAAAAGTCTGTTAAGAAAAAAGTAGACGGAAGAGAAAACTCCCTTAAGATTAAAGTTCCTCCAATGGCAATGGTAGTATTCAAGTGGGATAAATAGTGATTTTTAATATTTTTAAATTATGTAGAGCCGGGATTTGTCTGACAAGCGTGACTGATTCCGGCTTGCCGAGTATATCGGAAAGTGATGTGGCGGAATCTGTCGCCAATGATATTCAAAAGCTTAAGCCGAGTGTGATGATGGAAACCTTAAAGAAACTCTATCCTTTCTTTCTTGCACTGGCATATGACATAGTGATAGTGATTATTACATTACTTATAGCAAGTCAGGTAATCAGACTTTTATCAAATATGCTTGATAAGTTCTTAAAAAGGATAAATATTGATATAGCTGTAAGGAGATTTGCTGTCCACGCTGAAAGTAGCACTATATGCCTTGGTTGCACTGGGACTGGCGGAAAGAATCGGTATAAGCAGTGCATCCATAGTGGCAATACTGGGTTCTGCAGGTGTTGCGATAGGTTTGGCATGGCAGGGAAGCTTAAGTAACTTTGCCGGAGGAATGATTATTCTTTTCAGTCACCCCTTCAGCAGAGGTGATTATATCATTACTCCGAAGGCTGAGGGTATTGTAGATACTATAGGTATAATATATACGGTGCTTTTGACACCGGACAACAAAAGAATATCCATACCCAACGGCGCGTTGGCAAATGATGTCATCACCAATGTTACGGCAAACGATATCAGGCGAATAGATATAAAGGTAGGAGTATCATATAACACCGATATCAGAAAAGCAAAAAAGCTTATAAAAGAAGCATTTGATGAAAACGGATTGATACTTAAGAACAATGATATAGTTTCGTATGTGGATGATTTGGCGTCTTCCGCCGTTATGCTCGGCGGTATGGCATGGTGTAAGACAGGAGACTATTTGACTGCAAAGTGGGCAATAGTCGAAGAAATCAAGATAAAGTTTGATAAAAACGGCATCGAGATACCTTATGACCAGCTCGAAGTACATATAAATGAATCAAAGACTTCTACAAATCAGAACAAAGCAGAATTACTTTAGTGTAGTAGAGGAATAAAGTGTTGACAGATACACTTTAGTGTGCTACCATAAGAAAGTGTTAAGACAAAGCAACAAAGCAAAGAAAGTAATGAGGTGTATTATGAAGAAAATTTATTTGTTTGGAGTATTGGCGGCACTTATGTTGGCAGGTTGTTCTAATGCAAAGACAACCGAGAGCACATCTGCATCTGCAGAAACAAGTAAAACTGCAAGCGAGAGCAGCGAAGCAGTGAAAACAGACAGTAAGAATACTTTTACTGTAGGATTTGATCAGGACTTTCCTCCGATGGGATTTGTAGGAGATGACGGACAGTTTACAGGATTTGACCTTGAAGTGGCTGCCGAGGTTGCAAAGAGAATGGGCAAGGAGATAAAGTATCAGCCTATAGCCTGGGATGCAAAGGATATGGAACTTTCATCAGGTACTATAGACTGTATTTGGAACGGCTTCAGTATACAGGGAAGAGAAGATAAGTATACATGGTCAAAGCCTTATATGAAAAACGATCAGGTATTTGTAGTAAAATCCGATTCAGGTATAGATTCAATAGAGGATCTTGCGGGTAAGAAGGTTGAAGTACAGACAGATTCTTCAGCAGAGGCCGCATTAAAAGAAGACCCTGATATGGTAAAGACATTTGGAAGCCTTCAGACTGTAGCTGATTACAACACCGGATTTATGGACCTTGATATGGGCGGCGTTGATGCTATAGCAATGGACAGTGTGGTAGCAAACTATCAGATTACAAAAAGAGGCGGAAACAGCTTTACAGTGCTTGATACACCGCTTGCAAGTGAAGAGTACGGTGTAGGATTTAAGCTCGGTAATGAGGCTTTGAGAGATGAAGTTCAGGCAAAGCTTGACGAGATGAAAGCCGACGGAAGCTTGAAGACTATTTCAGAGAAGTGGTTTGGTAAGGATGTTACTACTTTAGAGTAATGTAAGAGACGCTGACAGTTCATCTGCCGGCGTTTTTTTATGCACAATATATCTTATAGGAGAATTTATGAATATTCTTAATATTGCAGCAAAAGCTTGCACCGGGTATGCTTGTAAGTATACAGATATTCCTGGTCACATTGATATTTTCGCTTCCGCTTGGACTTTTGGTTTGCATTTGGAAGAATGAGCAAAATAAAAACAGTATCTTATCTGTGTAAGATTTATATATCTATAATGCGCGGTACACCGCTTATGTTACAGCTTATGGTGGTATATTTCGGACCTTATTATATCTTCGGAGTATCAATTTCAGGGAAGCTATCGTATGGTGGCTACCATAATAGGTTTTGTAATAAACTATGCCGCTTACTTTGCGGAGATATACAGAAGCGGAATCCAGTCAATGCCTGCCGGACAGTATGAAGCTGCAAAAATATTGGGATATAGTAAATCTCAGACCTTCTTTGTTATCATATTGCCGCAGGTGGTAAAGAGAATATTGCCTTCCGTAACCAATGAGGTAATAACCTTGGTAAAGGATACTTCACTTGCATTTACAATAAGTGTGGCGGAGATGTTCACTATGGCAAAGGCGCTGGCAAGCAGTACAACAAGTATGTATCCTTTTGTATGTGCGGCACTGTTTTATTATATATTTAACGGTATAGTTGCATTTGTAATGGAGTTTATTGAGAAGAAATTGGAATATTATAAGTAGGTGATTATGTCATTATTAAGTATGAAGTCGGTAAAAAAGTCATTTGACGGCGTGGAGATATTAAAGGATATTTCACTGGAAGTCGGTGAAGGTGAGATTTTAAGTATTATAGGTCCTTCAGGTTCAGGTAAGTCTACACTGTTGCGCTGTGCCACACTGCTTGAAAGTATGGATGACGGTGAACTTAGCTACAGTGGAAATCCGGTATGTAAAAGTGTGGCCAGAAAATCTGTTTATGAAAGTCCTGCAACTTTGAAAAAGATTTCAGAGTGTTTCGGACTTGTATTTCAAAACTTCAATCTGTTCCCACATATGAATGTACTGCAAAATATCTGCGATGCGCCTATAAGAGTACAAAAAAGAGATAAAGCAAGCGTGAAAAAAGAGGCTTTTGAACTGCTTAAGAAAATGGGGCTTTCAGACAGAGCCGATGCTTACCCGTATCAGCTTTCAGGCGGACAGTCACAGAGAGTGGCAATAGCCAGAGCATTGGCACTCAATCCGAAGATTTTGTTTTTTGACGAACCTACCTCGGCGCTTGACCCGGAGTTGACAGGAGAGGTTTTAAAGGTTATAAAGTCTTTATCGGATCTGAATATTGCAATGGTCATAGTAACTCATGAGATGGCTTTTGCAAAAGAGATTTCAGATAAGGTTATTTTCATGTCGGGCGGTGTTATAGTGGAATCCGGAACTCCGGATGTGGTATTTGCATCGGACAATGAAAAGACAAAGAACTTTATAGGGGCATTAAACAAATAGACGGAAGGTGAAGAAATGAAATATATAGTGGTACTTGGCGACGGAATGGCCGACAGAGATATAAAGGAGCTTGGCAATAAGACAATACTTGATGTGGCAAAAAAGCCCAATATTGACGGTTTAAAGGGTATTATGGGTATGGTAAAAACAGTGCCTGACACACTAAAACCCGGCAGTGATGTAGCCAACCTTGCAGTAATGGGATATAACCCTTTGGAGTGTTATACAGGGCGTTCTCCGCTTGAGGCCGTAAGTATCGGAATAAAGATGAAAGATAGTGATGTGGCAATCAGATGCAACCTTGTTACACTTTCAGATGAAGAGGATATTAAAAAAAGAAAAATGCTTGACTACTCTGCAGGAGAAATATCAACGGATGAGTCAAAGGAGCTTATAAAGGCCGTAGAAGAAGCGCTTGGAGACAGCGAGTTTAAATTTTATCCGGGAATCTCATACAGACATTGTCTCATATGGGATAAAGGTCAGACAGGACTTAATCTGACACCGCCACATGATATTTCAGACAGAGTTATAGGAGAGTATCTGCCGAATAATGATAAGATTTTTAATCTTATGGAAAGAAGCTATGATATATTAAAAAATCATCCTGTAAATATAAAAAGAATAAAAGAAGGTAAGAACCCTGCAAACTCCATATGGCTTTGGGGTGAAGGCAAGAAGCCTCGAATAGATAATTTCTATAAAAAGACAGGTCTGAAAGGCGCTGTAATTTCTGCCGTTGACCTTATAAAGGGTATCGGAATCAGTGCAGGTATGGAAAGCATTGATGTTGAAGGTGCGACAGGTACTCTTGACACCAACTATCAGGGAAAGCTTGAGGCCGCAAAAAGACATTGTTAAAAGACGGTAACGACTTTGTGTATATTCACCTTGAAGGACCTGATGAATGTGGACATCATGGAGATACAAAAGGTAAAATCTTAGCGGTGGAAAGAATTGATGAAAGAGTTGTAGGACCTCTTTGTGAGGCACTCAGAGAAGCAAACGAAGATTTTGCAATGCTTATAATGCCGGATCACCCTACCCCTATTGAGACCAAGACTCATTCTTCAGATCCTGTTCCGTTTAAGATTTACAGATCAAATGATGAGAAGGAAGGTGCTGAAGTATATAGCGAAAAGAATGCCGGAAAGAGCGGTATCTTTATAGAAGACGGGTACACTTTATTGACAAAATTTATAAATAATGATATACAGAATCTATAGATAAAATATGAACTGTCAATAATGGAGGGCAGGTATGGAAAGAAATAAACTTAATGTAGCGTTCGGATTTGGGATATTTGGTGTTTTTTTCTTAAGCGGTATAATATTGTTAAGTACCAACTTTATCAGCCGGTCATTGACATTTGTAGTAATGAGCAATATGAATTATATGACAGATATTCCTGTTATAAATGAACCGATATTATTTGTATTAAGCATTGTATGTTTTATTGTATCGGTTATAGCATTGATAAAGAGTATCTTGCTGTTAAAAGAAGGATGCTGATATTTATAGACTTGATATATAGTTTTTATTACTATATACTAATGTTATGAAAACTAATATTGAAATTATAAATGATATGATAAAGCATTTTGAAAAGCTTGATATTGTAAAGACTGAGGATATTCCGGATATATCGCTGTATATGGATCAGATGACAAGTTTTATAGATGAGAAGCTGACAAGTTTTAAAAAAGAGGAGGATGATAAGCTTCTTACAAAGACTATGATCAACAACTATACCAAGAACAAGCTTTTGCCGCCTTCAGATAAGAAAAAGTATACAAAGGACCATGTGATGCTGCTTATCCTTATATATTTTTATAAAAATGTGCTTTCATTTGCCGATATAAAGAGTCTGTGTGACTTAAGTATATATGACAGTTTTAAAAAGGAGGACGGCTCACTTTCAAAGCTGTATGATATTTTGGTAAGTATGGAGTCGGATAAAAAAGATGCGATTATCTCAGACTTAAAGGACAGGCTTGAGTCTGCAAAGAAAAAGTCAAAAGACTTTAACAGCGAAAGTGTTGAGTTATTTACATTTTTATCAGATATTGTATTAGAAGTATATTTTAAACAACATCTTATTGAGTATATTTTTGAATAAATTATAATACAAACGTCAAAAATATCTTTATTTCTATACATACTTATAAAAAAATAACATATAAAAGATATGAATTAGTAAGAAAAATTTTTAACTATACATGAGACCTTAAATTAAATATACTTAGAGTATAAAGACAGCAAGGCTGTGAAAAATATAAGGAGGAATGTATGAGGTTAGCTAAGAAATTGGCGATTTTCGGGACTGTCTTAGTATGCTCATTTGCAGCGATGCCTGTATATGCGGCGAATAAGACCATCAGTTCAGTTGGAATAAAAGTAAATACGGATTTGGATATAGGAGACAATACGGACACACTCAGTATCAACTACGGAGGCAATTCAGGCGGAGATATCAATGTATACACCGCATCGGACAGGTTCAATGTGGTGGATGCGGAGATTACAAGCGGAAAGAAGCGTCTTAATATAGGAGATGAGATAAAGCTTAAGATTACACTTGAGCCTGCAAGCGATTATTCCTTTAAGGGGACTTATTCATCATCCAATATAAGCGTTACCGGAGGTAAGTATCTTTCATCTTCAAAAAAAGACGGTGACTTGGTGGTGGCTGTTAAGTTAAATCCTATAAAGGGCACATATGAGCAACCTGAGGATGTGGAGTGGAAGGACAGCGGCATCGGTATTGCCAAATGGGATGAGCCTTCGGGAACTTCAGGATATTACGAGTTGATACTGCTTCGCGGAAGCACACAGGTTACCAAGGTGGAAAATTATAAGGGTAACAGCTACAGCTTCAGAAACGATATGACACAAAAAGGTACATATAAGTTCAAAATCAGAACCGTAAGTCATGGTGACGACTACGGCAGAAGTTCGGACTGGGTGACTTCAGATGAGTTTTATCTGGATGAGAGCAATGTATCAAAGGGCAATAACAACTCTTCAAACCAGGGTGGAAACGGTGTCGGAAACAATGTAGGCTGGAACAAGTCGGGTGATACATGGTACTTCAGATTCCCTGACGGAAGTCTTAAGACAAACGGTTGGGAATATATAGGAGATAAGTGGTATCTTTTTGACGACACGGGCAGAATGCTTACAGGTTGGCAAAAGAGAGACGGTGAGTACTACTATTTGAACTCATCAGGTCAGATGACGATGGGATGGCAGCAGTCAAACGGTAAGTGGTATTACTTAAATGCTGAGGTGCCGAGAGGTAAGATGTTAAGCAACACATGGCTTCACAGCAGTGACGGCAAGTACTATTATTTGGACAGTAACGGCGCTATGTGTGAGAAGTGGACACAGATTAGCGGAAACTGGTATTATTTCTATCCGGGTTCGGGATTTATGGCTACAAACACTACAATTGATTCATTCAGACTGGGCGCAAACGGTGCCTGGATAAGATAAAAACGGGGCGAAAGCCCCGTTTTTTATAAATCTTTGAAATGAAATTCTTTTTTACCGTCTGCATAGTCAGCTACAATATCGCCGTTGCCGTAAAGCTTATACTTGTAGGTGCAAAGTCCTTCAAGGCCTACAGGTCCTCTTGCATGGAGTTTTCCGGTACTGATTCCGACCTCGGCACCGAAACCGTATCTGAAACCGTCTGCAAATCTGGTTGAGCAGTTTTTGTATACATTTGCGGAGTCGACTCTGTTCATAAAATAGTCCGCATTTGAATCTATATTTGTGAGTATGGCGTCGGTATGGTGTGAGCCGTAGGTATTGATATGATTTATCGCCTCGTCAATGTTATCAACCGCCTTCACATTGACAGTCTTTTCAAGGTACTCGGTATGAAAAGAGTTGTCTGTAGCAAGGAGAGCATTATCAAATTTATCTATGATATTCTCATGTGCAAATACTTTGATTTTCGCATCGTTAAAGGCTTTATTTAAACTCGGGAAAAGCTTATCTACAGCATTTTTGTGAACCAGTATTGTCTCTGTGGTATTGCAGGCGGAAGGATACTGAGTCTTTGCATCCACCAAAATTCTTATGGATTTGTCAAGGTCAAACTCTTCGTCTACATAGGTGTGGCATATACCGTCGGCATGTCCCATTACAGGAATATTTGTATTGTCCATAATGTATTTTACAAAGGAATTTGAACCCCTCGGTATAAGCAAATCCACATATTCATAACAGGAAAGCAGCTCGCTTACATCACTTCTGGCCTCAAGCTGAACAAGTGCATGCTCGGGAAGATTTGAATCTTTCACGGCTCTTTTTATACTTTCAAATAAAGCTCTGTTTGTAAGCAAAGCCTCGCTGCCGCCCTTAAGTATGGCTGCATTACCGCTCTTTATGCAAAGTGAAGCGATCTGAACCAATGCATCAGGTCTTGCCTCAAAGATAACACCTATAACGCCGATAGGAGTGGTGGTTCTTGTAAGTACCAATCCCTCATCAAGTTCCCTTTTTAGAGTGATTTTTCCGATAGGGTCAGGCATCTTTATAAGGTCGTTGATTCCCGCTATAACGGTATCCATCTTATGCTCGTCAAACAAAAGCCTTGACAGGATGGAAGATGAGATATTTTCATTCTTGGCATTTTCTATATCTTTCTTATTTTGTGCCAATATATGTTCTTTATCTTTTTTGAGGTTCTCAATAATATTTTTCAAGCAGGTATTTCTCATCTCATTGCTGCTTGCCATAAGCAAAAATGAGTCCGCTTTTACTTTTTTTGCAATTTCTTTCATAACTCTCCTTATTTAAAAATTGATTGCACCAGTACCATATAAAGCATTGTACCGGCGGATATGGATAAAATCATCTGTCTTTTCCAAAAATGAAGAAAAACTGTAACTGCAATACATATGGCTTCGGGAATTGCGTGGTTGTCATTAAATACTGATACATCCTTAAGCGAGTACACCACTAAAAGTCCAAGTACGGCAGCCGGAAGCACCTTTCCGAGGTACTTTATATATTTCGGAGTTTCCTTATTTGCAGGAAAAGCGATAAAGGGTAAAAATCTTGTGATCATAGTCGCTATTGCCACGACTGCAATTATAATTATACGTTGTATTGTACTCATTGTCCAAACCTTCCTCTAAGCAGTGTCAGAGCCGCCAATATAATCAACATGGACGGTATTATAAAGTTTGTACCTTTGAATACAATCAGGCAAATAAAAGATACACTCAGTCCTATGATTGAAGCGATGTGATTTTTTTCTTTCAGCCAATTCTCTAAAAATATTACGACAAAGAGTGCGGTCATAACAAATTCAATGCCCTTGGTATCAAAAGGTATAAAGCTTCCGAATATACATCCCAAGGTGGCGCCGGCAACCCAATAAAATTGATTTAGCAAGGTCACAAAGAACATAAACCATCCCTTGTCAACGCCTTCAGGGATAGTGACTGTAGCATTGATAGAGAATGATTCGTCACACATTCCATATATTAAGTAGTATTTTTTTAGTCCCGGTATATTGTACTTTTCAAGCATGGACAGTCCGTAGAACAGATGTCTTGCATTTATCATAAGGGTGAGGAAAAATATATTTATAGGGTCAAAGCTTCCAATCAACCATGAAACGGTGGCAAACTCTACAGAGCCGGCAAATATTATAAAGCTCATAAACATCGGGTAAAGAAAGTTAAACCCTGAACGATTCATATAAATGCCGTAAGCAATTCCTAAAAATAAAAATCCTGCCAAAATAGGTATAGTATTCGGAAATGCTGCAAAAAATGCCGACTTTATTTTATTTTGTTTTTGCATATAACTCCTAAAAATAAATGCATACCCATGTGCGGGTATGCACTGTTTGATTTATTTCTTTAAATCCTCAACAATCTTATCAGCCATAGCGACTACTTCATCATACTGTGCATTCTTTAAAAGTGACTTTATACTGATTGTTTCATCCGCTATATTCACCTTCTTTAGCTGGCCGATGATTTCACGCATTCCCTTACCGGCTGTAAGCGCCCAAGAACCGTTCTCAACTACGAATACATCTCTGTTTTGGAAGTTGTGTGCTACAAGATCCATAAGGAAGTTCTCCATAGGTGTGAATATACCGCCGTTGTAAGAAGAAGCGGCAAATACAAGAACCTTTGCTCTGAATGCTTCAGACAAAAGGTATGAAACATCAATTGAAGAAATATCATATACCTTGGTATTTCTTACACCTCTTTGTGCCAAAAGAGTGGCAAGCAAGGTGGCAAATTCTTCAGTGTGTCCGTATACCGAACCTGAGTAGATTACAACTTCGTTATCCTCAGGAGTATATGAACCCCAAGTCTGATATTTCTTTATACAAGCTTCAATATCTTCCTTTGTTCTGAAAATAGGACCGTGCAGTGCACAAATAAGTTCAATATCAAGACCTGAGAGCTTCTTTATAATGTTCATAACCTGTAGACCGAACTTGCCTACGATATTTGTATAGTATCTTCTCGATTCGGCAAGCCACTCGGACTCATAGTTGAGTTCGTCGGCAAAAATATTTCCTGAAAGTGCACCGAAACTGCCGAAAGCGTCTGAAGAAAAAAGTGTCTTAATCTTCTCATCATATACCATCATTACCTCAGGCCAGTGAACCATCGGCGCAAAGAAGAACTTGAATGTATGCTCACCTGTGCTTAATGTGTCACCTTCTTTTACTTCATGGAATCTGTGATCAAGTGAAAAATCGAAGAACTGACCTATCATCGCCTTGATTTTTGCATTACCTACTATCATCATATCAGGATGCATATTCAAAAGGTCGCCGAGAGTTGCGGCGTGATCCGGTTCCATATGTGTTATTACCAGGTAGTCAAGGTGTCTGTCACCAAGTGTTGCTTCCAGGTTTTCAAAGAATAATCCCTCAACAGATCTGTCTACGGAATCAAAGAGTATTGTCTTCTCATCCAATATAAGATAGGAGTTGTAAGACATTCCGTGAGGAATAGGATAAGCATTCTCAAAAAGTCTCTGTCTTCTGTCGCCGGCTCCTACATAATATAAATTGTCCTTAATACATTGTTCCTGATGCATAATTCCTCCATATAAAATATAGATATAAATATCTGTTCATTTAATCAACCTCCTATAGTATAAAGCAAAAGTTTTTATTTGCAAGATTTTTATAGCATACAATTTTATAAAATTTTATTTCAAGGCAAGGATTTTTGTTTTTATGCTTTGCTATATTATATGAATATGGTATAATGGTGAACGGAAAATACAGGAAAAAATACATACGGAGGTTTTCACATGGCAAATAAGTGGGTATACCTTTTTACAGAAGGTAACGCAACAATGAGAAATCTTTTAGGTGGTAAGGGAGCAAACCTTGCAGAGATGACAAATCTCGGTTTGCCTGTACCACAGGGATTTACAATTACAACAGAGGCTTGTACACAGTACTATGAGGACGGCGAGAAGATTAACGATGAAATCATGGGCCAGATTATGGATCACATTAACAAGATGGAAGAGATCACAGGAAAGAAATTCGGTGATAAGGAAAATCCGCTTTTAGTTTCAGTTCGTTCAGGTGCAAGAGCATCTATGCCGGGTATGATGGATACTATTCTTAACCTCGGTCTTAACGAAGAGGTTGTAGAGGTTTTGGCTGAGAAGTCAGGCAACCCTAGATGGGCATATGACTGCTACAGAAGATTCATCCAGATGTTCTCAGACGTAGTTATGGAAGTAGGTAAGAAGTATTTTGAAGCTCTTATCGACAAGATGAAAGAGCAAAAAGGGTGTTAAAGCAGGACGTTGAGCTTGACGCTAATGACTTGAAAGAGCTTGCAAATCAGTTTAAGGCCGAGTACAAGGAAAAGATCGGTAAGGATTTCCCTTCAGATCCTAAGGAGCAGCTTGTTGAGGCTATCAAGGCCGTATTCCGTTCATGGGACAACCCTCGTGCAAATGTATATCGTCGTGATAATGATATCCCTTATTCATGGGGTACAGCAGTTAACGTACAGATGATGGCATTCGGTAACATGGGTGATACATCAGGTACAGGTGTTGCATTTACAAGAGATCCTGCTACAGGTGAGAAGAAGCTTATGGGTGAGTTCCTTATGAACGCACAGGGCGAGGACGTTGTTGCAGGTGTTCGTACACCACAGCATATCGATCAGTTAAAGCAGGTAATGCCTGAAGTTTATGATCAGTTCGTAAAGATTTGTCATACACTTGAAGATCACTACAGAGATATGCAGGATATGGAGTTTACTATCGAGGACAGAAAGCTTTATATGTTGCAGACAAGAAACGGTAAGAGAACAGCATTTGCAGCACTTAAGATTGCATGTGACCTTGTAGATGAGGGCATGATCGACGAGGCTAAGGCTGTTTCTATGATAGAGCCTAGAAACCTTGACACACTTCTTCACCCTACATTCGATCCTGAGGCACTTAAGAAGGCTACACCTATCGGTAAGGGTCTTGCAGCTTCACCGGGTGCGGCAAGCGGACAGATCGTATTCACAGCTGAAGAGGCTAAGGAATGGGCAGACGCAGGAAAGAAGGTTGTTCTTGTAAGACTTGAGACATCACCTGAGGATATCGAAGGTATGAAGGCTTCACAGGGTATCCTTACAGTTCGTGGCGGTATGACATCACACGCAGCCGTTGTTGCTCGTGGTATGGGTACTTGCTGTGTATCAGGTGTTTCAGAGATCGTTATGGATGAAGAGAACAAGAAGTTCGAACTTGGCGGAAAGACATTCCACGAGGGAGACGTTATCTCATTTGACGGTACAACAGGTAATATCTATGACGGCGCTATAGCTACAAGAGAAGCTCAGATAGCAGGTGAGTTCGGAAGAATCATGAGCTGGGCTGACAAGTACAGAAGACTTAAAGTTCGTACAAATGCGGATACACCACATGATGCAAAGAAGGCAAGAGAGCTTGGTGCAGAGGGTATCGGTCTTTGCCGTACAGAGCATATGTTCTTTGAGGGCGACAGAATAGATGCATTCAGAGAGATGATCTGTTCAGATACAGTAGAAGAGAGAGAGAAAGCTCTTGAGAAGATCTTACCTGTACAGCAGGGAGATTTCGAGAAGCTTTATGAGGCTCTTGAGGGTAACCCTGTTACCATCAGATTCCTCGATCCGCCTCTACATGAGTTCGTTCCTACAGAGGAAGCCGAGATTGAGAAGCTTGCACATACTCAGGGCAAGAGCGTAGCACAGATTAAGGCTATCATCGCTTCACTTCACGAGTTCAACCCTATGATGGGACACAGAGGACTTCGTCTTGCAGTTACATATCCTGAGATTGCGGTTATGCAGACAAAGGCTGTTATCAGAGCGGCTATCAACGTAGCTAAGGCTCATCCTGATTGGAATCTTAAGCCTGAGATTATGATTCCGCTTTCATCAGACTCCAAGGAGCTTAAGTATGTTAAGGATATCGTTGTAAAGACAGCTGACGCCGAGATCGCAGCGGCAGGATCAAACATCAAGTACGAAGTAGGTACAATGATTGAGATTCCTAGAGCATGTCTTACAGCTGATGACATCGCTAAGGAAGCTGAGTTCTTCTGCTTCGGTACAAACGACCTTACACAGATGACATTCGGTTTCTCAAGAGATGATGCAGGTAAGTTCCTCAATGCTTACTATGATAAGAAGATCTTTGAGAACGATCCGTTTGCCAAGCTTGACCAGGTTGGTGTAGGTAAGCTTATGAAGATGGCTATCGAGCTTGGTAAGAAGACAAGACCTGAGCTTCACGTAGGTATCTGCGGCGAGCACGGTGGAGATCCTTCATCAGTTGAGTTCTGCCACAGAATCGGTCTTGACTATGTAAGCTGTTCACCGTTTAGAGTGCCGATTGCAAGACTTGCAGCAGCACAGGCAGCGATTGCGGAAAAGAGGAATTAGTCAGCAATATATTTATTTTTGCAGCTTAACGGTGAGGCGAGCGGATGTGCAGGCATTTATGGCTGAGCATCCTGAGTACACAAAGGCAAACAGATTTAAAGATATTGAAGTAAAAGTCTATATATAAAGTTCTGCGAGGGAAAGCATTTATTGCTTTCCCTTGTTTAACGTTTGGGAATAAGCACTTTTTATAAGTGTTTGTTCCCTTTTTTATACCTATAAGGAGGTTCAATATGAAGAACACAGCGTTAAGTGCAGAAAATAATAGTAAACGGTCTATTATATTTAATAGCGAAGCACATGAAAAATTCTACTATGAAAAACTAAAAGAAGTAAGGGAACAAGATGCCTACCATAAGGCACTTGCTATTGTCTAGGCATCAGCCCTGATACGAGAAGAAATATTAACAGTATTTATGATTTTAAGACCGGTGATATAAAGACCGAGTGTTTGTGTGAGGGGTGGCAAACAGGTAGCAGTATGAAGGTGGTGAGACTGGCATTTAACCTTTATTGTAACACTACACCGAGTGTAGATGATTATAAAGAACCTGAAGAACAGATATATGAGTGTATGAAGTATACAGTAGAAGACTTGTTTTGCTGTACTTATGCACCATTCTTTTGGCAAGCGATACAGATTCGCTATCCTGACTACGCTAATTATAATTGTGAGATATAAGCTTTATTGGAGGTGCAAACTAATGCTGAAAATCAGATTGATGGGAACAAAGAGTGATATTACATGGTTTCAAAAAATATTAAGGAGGAGTAAAAAAATAGAAGTTCTGGAGATATCAGAGCTTTATAGCAATAAGGGAACAAGAAAATATTACAGGGCTTATGCACAAGTGCAGAAAGTAAATTTGAAAAAAGACAACTAAAATAGTAGAACAATAGGAGAATTATATCATGTGTAGAGTTATAGCTATTGCAAATCAAAAAGGTGGAGTTGGAAAAACCACAACAACAAGTAACTTGGGAATTGGACTGGCAAGGCAAGGAAAGAAGGTTCTGTTGATAGATGCAGATGCACAAGGAAGCCTTACGGCAAGTCTTGGGATTAGGGAGCCGGATAGATTGGAAATTACACTTGCAACTATAATGGGAAACATTATTAATGATGAGGAAATAAGATCAGATTGTGGAATTTTAAGCCATGATGAAGGAGTTGATTTTATACCCGGAAATATAGAACTTTCAGGTTTGGAAACTTCACTTATTAATGTGATGAGTAGAGAAACAGTACTGAGAACCTATATAGAGTTGCAGAGAGACAATTATGATTATATTTTGATTGACTGTATGCCATCCCTTGGCATGATTACAATAAATGTTTTTACTTGTGCAGATAGTATTTTAATTCCTGTACAAGCGGCATATTTACCGATAAAAGGCTTGGAACAACTTATTAAAACCATAGGGAAAGTAAAGCGTCAGATTAATCAGAAACTTGAGATTGAGGGTATTTTGCTAACAATGGTTGACAACCGTACCAATTATGCAAAAGATATCAGTAATCTGCTTATTGAAAATTATGGGAGCAAAGTTCATATATTTGAAAACAGTATCCCAATGTCGGTAAGGGCAGCGGAAATTTCTGCGGAAGGTGTGAGCATATACAAGCACGATCCGAATGGGAAAGTGGCAAGTGCATATAAGTCATTGACAAAGGAGGTGCTTTGCAATGAATAAGACAGGAAGTGCCACAAAGGTAAAGCTTAACAGCTTTGATGATTTATTCGGGATTGAGCAGCCACAGTTAGGAATAGAGCAAGTACAGGAAATTGCATTAACAGAACTTCATGGGTTCAAAGAACATCCGTTTAAGGTATTGGATGATGAAAAGATGCAAGAAATGATTGAAAGTATCAGAGAGTATGGGATATTGATGCCGGGTATTGCAAGACCGATGAAAGGTGGCGGTTACGAAATCATCGCCGGACATCGTAGAAAATATGCATGTGAAATGGTTGGACTCTCTACAATGCCAATGTTTATACGTAATTATACAGATGATGAAGCTACAATTATCATGGTAGATTCTAATATTCAAAGAGAAGATATTCTGCCAAGTGAGAAATCAAAAGCGTACAGAATGAAATACGATGCAATGAAACATCAGGGAAGTAAAGCAGGTGGACTTACACTTGGAGAACTTGGAGAAGCGGCAGGAGAGAGTGCAAAGACTGTTCAGAGATATATATGGATTTCACGCTTGGCGGATGAGTTACTTGATATGGTGGATACAAAGAAAATAGGTATAATGCAGGCAGTTGATTTATCATTTTTATCAGAGGATGCACAGCAATGGGTTTTGGCTGTAATACAGGAAACAAATATTATTATTACAACTTTGCAGAGTGCCATGCTCAAGGAAAGCGATAAAAAGGGGAGCTTACATTTCCGATGGTTCGTATGCTGCTTGAAAAAGAGAAAACTGTGGAACGAAAGGTTGTTATAAAAGCAGAGCGTATCAACAGTTATTTCCCTGTAACATATAGCAGGAAAGAAATAGAGAACATTATTTATCAGTTATTGGATAACTGGAAGAACAATCAGTAGAAAGGAGGAGCCGAGAATGAGTGAAATATTACAACTGAATTATTATTATGGGATTGAAGCGGAGCAGTTCTCATTCTATAGAGTTCCTCGCTTGCTTATTAAGGATGAACGATTTAAGAAATTATCAAGTGATGCAAAACTTTTATATGGACTAATGCTTGATCGTATGTCCTTATCTATAAAAAATAAATGGTTTGATGATAATAACAGAGCATATATTATATATACTATAAATAGTATTATGGAAGATTTGGGATGTGGAAAGGAAAAGGCAGTTAAGGTTCTTGCAGAGCTGGACAATACTAAGGGAATTGGTTTGGTAGAGAAAGTTCGTAGAGGATTGGGCAAACCGGATATTATATATGTCAAGAATTTTGCTTCGCCGGAAGGAAATGTAGATAAAAAAGAGGCAGTAAATACTGATAAAATTACTGAAGTCGGAAAAACAGACTTCAGTAAGTCGGAAAATCAAACTTCTAGAAGTCAGAAAACAGGACTTCAAGAAGTCGGAAAATCAGACCTCAAGAAGTCGGAAAATCGAACTCTTAGAAGTTCGGAAATCGAAACTCAAGAAGTTGGAGAATCGAACCCTAATTATACTAAATATAATAAAACTGATTTAAACTATATTGAGGAGAGTTATATCAATCCTATCATTCAATCCGGTTCAGAGAAGAATGATTTGATAGATGATGTACAGAGATGCATAGAACTGATCAAAGAAAATATCAGTTATAATCATCATATGAAATATGACAGTTATGGAGATAAAGAACTTTATGATGAACTGTTTCAAGTAATATGTGAGGTAGTATGTGTGAGACGTCCAACAATCAGGGTAGCCGGAGAAGAATATCCGTATGAGCTTGTGAAATCAAGATTTTTGAAACTGGAAAGCAGCCATTTGGAATATGTGATTGAATGTATGAAGAATACAGCCACTAAAATCACAAATATCAAGGCATATATGGTTACAGCACTTTATAATGCAACCACTACAATAAATCATTTTTATCAGCAGGAAGTAAATCACGATATGTATGGAGGGGGCTGGTGTAAAAAGGATATTATTTAAGGTAATGCTGTTATTGCTTTTGATTGTAGTGTAGAATAAAATACAAGGCATATAAAGAAACTGTGTATCTGCTTTTTTATAACTTCTGGTCATAATGTCCAGAAGTGGGAAGGAAGAAAAAATGATGCAGATAAGTGAAAATTATAAAGCATGACGACATAAAGGTTGCATTGGGAAAAAGGTATAGTAGCTATAATTTATTTAAGAATTGAGAGGTGATTTTGTGTCTAAAAATAAATGTTGAAGGATCTGAAATCAGCATTATAGCCATAGATGATAAAGATTATATTTCTTTAACTGATATGGTAAGAAATATTGAAAATGGTTTAGCTTTAATCGAGAAGTGGCTAAGAAATAAAAATACAATAGAGTTTTTAGGTATTTGGGAGGAAATGTATAATCCTGATTTTAATTCCCTCGAATTCGAGGGAATTAAAAATGAAGCCGGACTGAATCGATTTGTTTTATCGGTAAAACAGTGGGTAGAAAAAACCAATTCTATCGGTATTGTTGCAAAAGCAGGAAGATACGGAGGAACTTACGCACATAAAGATATTGCTTTTGAGTTTGCTTCTTGGGTATCCCCATACTTTAAGTTGTATTTAATAAAAGAATTTGAACGTTTAAAAGAAGAAGAACAAAAGAAGCTCGGTTGGGATATAAAAAGAAATTTGGCAAAAATCAATTATAGGATTCATACTGATGCTATAAAGAATAATCTTATACCTGAAAAACTGCCAAAGGAAAAAATCAACTTTATTTATGCAAATGAGGCTGATATATTGAATATGGCTTTGTTTGGAATGACTGCCAAGGAATGGAGAGATGAAAATCCAAATTTAAAGGGAAATATCAGAGATTATGCGGATATATCTCAACTTGTTTGCCTTTCTAATCTCGAAAACCTAAATGCAGTATTTATAAATGAAGGGATGAAACAGTCGGACAGATTGGAAAAATTGAATTCTATTGCAATTGAGCAAATGAAAATATTATCTGAAGCTGAAACTGTAAAAAAGCTGAAGTAAAATGAATCTTAAAAGAATCCTGTAAAGAGGTGATTAGAGTAACATCTAACTACCTTTTTTCTTGTAATAAATGAAGGAGGTGAAATATTGATCAATGAAGAAGTAAACAGACAAGTTATTGCTATAGTAAAAAGTGGAAATATAAAATCAGCAAAAAAATGATAATAGATCTTATAAAAAAATGCTGAATATGGCAGCCAAAAAGGGAAAAAGTCTAAAGGAGTTTATAGAAGAAAAGAAACCGACAACCGTAAAAGAGTTGGTGAAGAAAGGGAAGGTTGAAACCTTAGAACTAAATGAACTTGATTTTAAGGGCTTAAAAAGAGAGCTAAATAAAAAAACGGAGTAAAATTTAGTATAAAAAAAGATCTTACTACAGAAAATAATATCATCTTCTTTTCAGGCAAAGGATGAAAAAGGTCATGGAGCAAGCGTTTAAGGAAGCAGTAGAAAAAAATTTGCCGGAAAGAATAAGAAAAGAGAATCGGTAATGGGTAAACTAAATCAATTCAAAGAAAAAGGTGAAAAAAACGCACCTAAGAAAGATAAAAATCAAAGAAAAAGCTTAAAGAACAGAGTTTGTAGAAGGAGGGGAAACACGAAGATATTAGAAGCAATACTAAAAGATATAAAAAAATATTTCATATAAGAGATAAGAAAAAGTTTGTAATTCAAAACCTACCTTATCTCTTTTTTTATTTTTATCCGGGAAACATCCTATCAGCACATGTTAGAAGTTATATAGGTGGAGATATTTTGGATAAGATTTTTAAGGCGATTTTAGAAATTGGCAAAATAAGTTTTATTCCAAGTATTCATTTAATAGATATAATGGTGGGAATAATAGTAGCAGCTCTAATCAAAGTAATTGTCTATACCAAAGGAAAAAATGCCAAGAAGTTTAGGCAGGGTAAAGAGTATGGCTCGGCAAGATGGGGGAACTCAAAAGATATAGAGCCGTATGTAGATGAGAAGTTTGAAAACAACATACTTTTAACTGATACGGAAAGACTTACCATGAATGGTAGACCTAAAAACCCTAAATATGCAAGGAATAAAAATATACTTGTGGTGGGAGGATCAGGAAGCGGAAAGACAAGATTTTTTCTAAAACCCAATCTTATGCAAATGCATTCATCCTATGTTGTAACAGATCCTAAAGGATTAACCTTTTAGGGACAGAGAAAATAACAAAAACTTGGAAAGGAGGTAATTCTCATGTCAAATACGAAAAGAACAGGACAAACAGCCCTTTATGAGCGTTTAAGTCGAGATGATGAAATGCAAGGAGAAAGCAATTCCATCACCAATCAAAAGCAACTACTTGAAAGCTATGCCAAAAGAAACGGCTTTGTAAATATCTATCACTATACCGATGATGGAGTAAGCGGAACAACCTTTGATAGAGAGGGATTTCAAAAAATGATAAAAGCAGTAGAAGAAAACAAAGTATCTACTGTGATAGTAAAAGATATGAGTAGGTTTGGCAGAGACTACCTCAAAGTAGGTTTTTACACCGAAATACTTTTCAAAGAAAAGGGAGTAAGGTTTATCGCCATCAATAACGGAATAGACAGTGAAAAACAAGCAGAAAGCGACTTTACCCCATTTCTAAATATCATGAACGAATGGTATGCAAGAGATACATCAAGAAAAAAATACAATCTATCTTCAGGGCAAGAATGGAAGAGGGGAAAAAGAGTATCTCCAAGCGTACCATACGGCTATTACAGAAACCCAAAGAACAAACAGGAGCTACTTGTCGATAAAGAGAGTGCAAAGGTCGTAAAACGCATTTACAGGCTTGTAATAGAGGGATATGGAGTAACACAGATAGCAGATATACTAACCAAAGACAAAGTCCTTATCCCATCAGCCTATGCAGAAACCCATTATCCCTGAAAAATAACCATAGCTCAAAGAAAAGAGGAATAGAAGACCCATATTTTTGGACACCGACCACAGTAGGTTATATCTTAGAAAAAAGAGAATATATGGGGCATACTGTATTAGGAAAGACAATTAGTTTAGACTATAAAACCAAAAAAAGAAGAAAGGCAAAAGAAAATGAACTCATTATCTTCAAAAATACCCACGAAGCCATCATTGACGAAGAAACATGGAATAACGCCCAAAGGTTAAGAAAAAAACAGTGAGAAGAAGTCCAAAAGTATGGTACAACCTCACACCCATTCACAGGGCTTTTAATCTGTTCCGACTGTGGAGGAAAGCTAAGCTATAGAGAGCCGGCAGAACATAAAGAAAAGAAGTACGATTGCGATTATTGTTTTGTATGTCAACATTACAGACACAGAAAAGGCTCTTGCAGTATGCACTACATCAAAGTAAAAAACAGTAAATGAAATTCTCCTAAAAATCAATCAAAGAAATCACAGACTTTTGCAAAAGAAGAAAAGCAAGAGTTTCTAAAAGTGATGAACAAGTTATCCGACGAAAAAAAGAGAAGAAAAAGTATCAAGAGGATAAAGAAAAGTTAGAAAAAACTGTCATCAAGAAATGCAGAGCTAACAACACTCATTACAAAGCTGTATGAAGACCACGCACTTGGTAAAAATTCCTGTAAAACATTTTTGACAGATTATTTAATACCTATGATATGGAGCAACAAGACTTAGAAAAAGCAAATACAGTATTTTTGAACAAGAAATAGAAAGCTATCATCAGAGAAAAGTTGATACCGATAAATTCTTAAAGATGATAGAAAAAAATATACAGATATTGAAAAAACTTACAGTACCAATGATAAATGAGTATATAGAAAAAGTTGTAGTCTACGAAGCGACAGGAGGAAGACAAGGCAAATATAGAAAACAACAAGTTGATGTGTACTTTAACTTTATAGGTAACTGTCAAGTGCCACAGAAAGTAGATATAGAAAAAAATGGCTTAAAAAGTGGTATAATATTATAAATATTGAGTGAAGTAAATTAGAATTTGACGAGGAGATAGTCATGTTAAATATATGTTCTAAAAGGTTTAGAAAAATATGGTATATTATTTTTCATTACAGAGGAAGCCTTTCAATTATTCACTAAAAATAATTTTAAAGGAGACAAGTAAGAAATGAAGAAAATATATATGTATTTACTAGATACGATGGCAGACTGGGAGAATGGCTACTTTTTACAAGGATTTACACTACAAAAAATGTTGCCAAAACAAGAATATGAATTATGTACCGTAGCTACTTCTAGGAAGCCTATAAAAACTGCTGGTGGTATGACTTTGATTCCCGATATTACATTAGATGAATTAGACGAAAATCAAGCAGCGGCATTGTTGCTGATTGGTGCAGATACTTGGGGCAGTACAGAACAGACAGCTATTCTTGAAGTAGCCAAAAGCTTAATAGAAAAAGGGGTATTGGTTGCAGCGATTTGCGGAGCAACTTTGGGACTTGCAAATGTGGGAATATTAGACACACAATACCATACAAGTAATGCTTTGTTTTTCTTAACAGGTATGTCATCGAATTATAATGGAGAGCAATATTATAAAGATGTCGCTGCTGTAGCTGATGATAATTTAATAACAGCAAGTTCCGCTGGTTCGTTGCTTTGGGCAAAATATATCTTTGAAAAGTTAGAAATATATTCTTCTGAAACCATAGAAAGCATGGTACAACTACTTTTTCAACAGGAAAGGCAAGTTATTTCGGAGAACTAATGAATACATTTTCCTAATAATCAAATTCCAGTTTGTCGAAATGAAATAATTAAATAGAAACAATAGTATAGCAGCTTACGAAACAGTAAATCAAATCGGTTTACTGTTTTTTTCTTTTGCTCAAAAACATAAAGAAAGGAAAAACAGAAGATGAAAAACATAGATGAAAAAATCTTAATTACAGAAGAAGAAATCAAGCAGTTACAAAACAAAAGAAAAAAGCTCATCAGTCAGCAGAAACAGGAAGAACGAAAGAAAAGAGATAGACGGCTTTATGAAAAAGGAGCAGTCTTTGAAAGTATCTTTACCGAGAGTAAGGATTTTACCAAAGATGAATTTTATCAACTCATTACATTTCCGAATATCAAAGAAGTAATCAATCAAAAAATCAAGAAAATCATGGCAATGCGAGAAGAAAGTGGAAATCAAAATACAGAAATGAAAGAGGAAGAAACGGACATAGAGGAATAGTCCCTTGTTTACAAGGGCGCACTTATACACCCTAAAGGGTGTGTGCGTTCTCCGAAGGCTCTTAGCAGAGGGCATATCAGCTAACGCTGATACAGGGGAGCTACACTCCCCTACGGAAATAAATTTCCTACCCCTTGTGTACTTCCCAAAAGAAATCGGATAAAAGCTATCCGATTTTTTTAGGAAGTCTTATCCATCGCCACCATATCCATATTAGAAAAAGAGAGGAGGTTTTCCCTTATGGCAATATATCATCTTAGTATAAAGATTGTCTCAAGAGGAAAAAGGAAAAAGTGCAGTTGCAGCTTCTGCCTATCGAAGTGGCGAAAAAGATAAAAAAATGAATATGACGGAGTAGTTCACGACTTTACAAGAAAAAGGAGGGATAGCACATACAGAAATTCTCTTACCACAAAATGCACCACAGGAATTTTTTTAGATAGAGGAACATTATGGAACAGTGTAGAGAAAAATAGAAAAAAAGTAAAAAAACTCACAGCTTGCAAGAGAAATAGAAATTGCATTACCTAAAAGAATTAGACAGGGAAAAAAACAGATAGAGCTTGTACGAGAGTATGTAAAAGAAAAATTTTTGTAAAGATCGGTATGTGTGCCGATATTGCTCTACACGATAAAGATGACGGAAACCCACACGCACATATCCTATTAACTATGCGACCGCTAAACGAAGATAAAAACATGGGGAGCAAAATCAAAAAGGAATATATCCTTGATGAAAAACGGAGAAAAGTAAAAACTTAAAAAAATGGCAACTACAAAACAAGAAAAAAATCAATACAGTGGATTGGAACGAACAAGACAAAAGCGGAACATTGGCGAAAAGGCATGGGCAGACATTACAAATAAATATTTGGAAGAAAAATAACATACAGGACAAAAGTAGACCATCGTTCCTATCAAAGACAGGGCATAGAACAAATACCGACCATTCATTTAGGGCGTATCAGCCACCCAAATGGAAAAAGAAAGGCATAACTACCGACAGGGAAATATCAACCGAGAAATCAAACATCAGAATAAGATATTAAAAGAGATTGCAAGAAGAATAAAAAGCCTTACTAAATTGGATAAGAGGAATAGGAAAAGAAGAAAAAGGCAGAAACTGATAATCTCAAATCTACCCTCCCATTCAAAGAAAATTTGCTATCCGTTTTTGAAAAATCTTATCCGTAAAAAATGCAGATAACCATAATACAGATTTAGAACAATACATCGGAAGCTATCAATTCTTAAAAGAGAAAAATATCATTTCCGTATCTGAACTGAAAGAAAACATAGTTACTTTAAGAGATAAGAACTACAAGACCACAAGAGCTATTAAAGATACCGAAAAGCGGATTGACAATAAAGTACAACTTATCGACCACGCCGAAAAATATTTGAAGCATAAAGATACCTATACAGCTTATACCAAGCTAAAGAAAAAAACAAACAAGATACTTTCTACAATGAGCATACCGCAGAGATTATTTTGTTTGAAAGTGCCAAGAAATATCTGAAAGAACATTTAGGAGAAAGCAAGACCTTAAATATATCCAAATGGAAATCGGAAGCTGCCAATATGAAGAAAGAGAAAAATAGCCTATACAATCAAATATTAGAGATACGAGAGGAAGTAGAACAGGCTGAAAAAGTTAAGACTTGTATTGAACAGTTACAGGAACATTCAAAAGCAACTAACACAGGTAAAACGGAACGAGTTAGACCTATAAAAATCAAGCGAAAAAAATGGTATAATATTAGACAAGTATTTGATTTTGGAGGTGCTTAAATTCATGGATGAAAGAGAAAAATCATTCGTTTATGGTTTGATATGTGGCTTACACAACAAGACTTAGGAATAGATGATTTTTTTTTGGATGATGTGATTTATATTGAGAGTTGGTGTCCTAAGTATGAAAAATCGGCAAACAGTAAAGCACTGGTTTAATGAGTGGAATACAAGAGGAAAAAGTTCTTGCGTGGGATATAAAAGCAATTTTTTTCATAAGGATAATCAAACTATTGTAGAATGGCACTTCAAAAAATAAAAATGAATGAGGGAAAGTTGAAGAATTTGACGGTATCTCTTTGATTGTTTGGACAGCCGATAATAAGATAAAAAGCGTTGAAAGAGTTTGGTTGTAATTGTAACAACTACAATCCTTACAAAGAGAGTGAAACACCATTATTTAGAGATGAAAAAGTAAATTGGTTTTGAGGAGATAAAATATTGATGGAAAGTAGACCTGAGTTTGACAAAATTACATCGTTTGATGAATTTACTAAATACTATTGGTATCGTGAAGAACTTTCACAGATATGCAAGTCATTAGGATTAGAATATAGAGGCACAAAACAGGAACTCAATTATATTATTGAGCAATACTTTAAGGGCAATTTGATTAAAAAAATCATCAATAAAAAAATGAAAAGAAGCAAGTGGAAAATATTACTTTAGATACACCATTACTTGAATGTGGTTTTTCTTTTTAATGCAAAGTTCAGAGAATATTTCGCTGTTTTAACAGGTATCTCACCATTTAAATTTACTGCTGATATGGCAACAGTTTGGAGAAAAAGTAAAAAGAGAAAAATGATTTGAGTTTTACAATTCAAGATATGCTAAAAAGTTTATTATGGGAAATCAGATTATGCAAAGTATGATAATTCGGTTTGTCAATGGAATCAATTTTTAAAGGATTTCTGTGCAGACGAAAAATAGTTGCAACTACTCAAAAAAATTAAAAAGTAGCTTCTATTCTTTGGAAAGAAGTCAGAAATTCAAGAAATGAAAAAAATTTATTCAAAGAATCTTTTGACTGAATATGCCGATAAAAATAAAAAGAGTATTGCAAGTAGGATATTTTTAGCTTGCTAAACTAACAATTCAATAAAAAGCTAACACGAAAGCAGTAAATCAAAAAGGTTTGCTGTTTTTTTCTTTTGCTTAAAAAAACGGAAAGGAGGACACATGGAAGAAGAAAAAGAGTAATAAAAGAACCACAACATAAACAGTTAATAATGGATATTGGAAAAACAAAATACACCGTAAACCTACATTTCAAGCAAGGTACAGGGGAAACATACAAGGATAAAATACTAAAGCTAATCAAGAGAGAAACAGAGAAGATATAAATTTATCAAAAAAATTTTGTTTATGTCCTTGACAAATCTTCCCAAAGGGTACTGTTCTTGTAGAGTGCGGAAAGATGCTTGAGAAAAACGGCTATGATATTAGAGTGTTAAATACCATAAATTTCAAAAAATCCATGCACTACAATCCATTTGCCTATCTGAGAAGTGAAAAAGATATTCTAAAGCTTGTACAAACCATTATAGCTAATACGAAAGGCGAAGGAGAAAAATCCGGTGAGGATTTTTGGGTGAAAGCAGAACGACTTTATTACACCGCTCTGATAGGATATCTTTACTATGAAGCACCGGAGGAAGAGCAAAACTTTGAAACACTGCTTGCTTTTATTGATGCCAGTGAGGTAAGAGAAGAAGATGAAAACTTTAAAAATGCAGTTGACTATATATTTGAAGCACTGGAAAAAGAAAAGCCAAACCACTTTGCGGTAAAGCAATACCGTAAATACAAGCTTGCTGCGGGAAAAACTGCAAAGAGCATATTGATTTCTTGTGGTGCAAGGCTTGCTCCATTTGATATTGAGGAGCTTAAAAACCTTATGGAGTATGATGAGATGGGCTTAGATACTATAGGAGATAAGAAAACAGCCCTATTTATTATTATTTCAGATACAGATGACACCTTTAACTTTGTGGTGGCAATGATGTATACTCAGCTATTTAATTTACTTTGTGATAAGGCGGATGATGTCTATGGTGGCAGACTTCCCGTTCATGTAAGGTGTTTATTGGATGAGTTCAGTAACATCGGTCAGATTCCAAAGTTTGAAAAGTTAATTGCAACCATTCGTTCAAGAGAAATATCTGCAAGTATTATACTCCAGGCAAAATCACAACTTAAAGCTATATATAAAGATAATGCCGATACGATTACAGGCAATTGTGATAGTGAATTATTTTTGGGTGGAAAGGAAGGAACAACCATAAAGGAGTTGTCTGAGAACTTAGGAAAAGAAACCATAGACCTGTATAATACATCGGAAACAAGGTCAAATCAAAAATCTTTCGGACTGAACTATCAAAAGCTTGGAAAGGAACTGATGAGCAGGGATGAACTTAAAGTGATGGACGGTGGGAAGTGCATACTGGAGATAAGGGGAGCAAGACCTTTTTATTCAGATAAATTCGATATTACAAAGCATAAAAATTATAAGCTGCTTTCAGACTACAACAAGAAAAACACCTTTGATATAGAAAAATATTTAAAAAGAAGAGATAAGTTCAACTTAAAAAGAAGAAATGCGGGTAAAGGTGGTGGAGTTTGACAGGTAAACTCGGGATAACTTTAGTTAAAAAAAGAGCGAAAGTTATTAACGGATAGATTTTTGGAAGGAATATTAAGAAATGGATGAATGGGAAAAGATAGAAATGAGAATTAAAAAAGCAGGGAAGAGGTTGGGCAAAGTAAAGGATTAAGATAAATCAAATCTTAGTCTTTTTTTGTTGAAGAAAAGGAGAAATGGTTAAGTGAAAGCAAAGGTAAGAAGCCCTCCGAATTCAGTTCAAAATGAGCAGAAGTCGGAATTAAAAGCGATAAAATTAAATATAAAAAAATATAGACAAGACTATGACAAATTAAAAAAAGAAATTGTGGTCTTTTTTTGATTAAATCAAATAGGAAACGGAGAAATTATATGCAAAAAAAGAAATGTTTAACATCAACGGAAATCTGATTAATGAGGTGGAGATAAAAGTTATTAATGGTAAGGACGGGGAAGTTAAAGCTGCTAATTTTACCCTCTTTAGAAAGATGGGAAAGGTAGGAGAGAAAAAGAAGGAGTATATAAATTGCAATGTTTACGGTGAAAAAGCCGAGCTTACAAAGGACTTTGAAAAAGGCGATTTTATCCATGTTTTCGGCTATTTTAAAGAGGTTAAAAAGGAAGATAAAAGTTATAGAAACTTTATTGTAAAACATCTTAACAAGGCAGATAAGACAGTAAATGAGGAGGAAGAATAATGGCATTTTTTACACAGGCGGTAGATGTATTAAAGATTTTGGTAACAGCAATAGGGGCAGGACTTGGAGCATGGGGAGTCATAAACCTGCTTGAAGGTTATGGAAATGACAACCCCGGAGCGAAATCACAGGGAATAAAGCAGCTTATGGCAGGGGGAGGAATAGTTTTAATAGGGCTAAAACTGATTCCGCTACTTGCCACTGTACTTAATTAAGATGTTGGATTTATTTGGAAAAATAGATGAGTTTTTCAAGAATATCATGATTGATGTAATTAAGGATAATCTCTCGGCAATGCTTTTAGATATTAATGAGAAAGTGGGAACAGTTGCCGGAGAGGTTGGCAAAACTCCGAGTTCATGGAACTCGGAGGTATTTGCCTTCATAAAATCAATCAATGAGAATGTTGTTTTACCCATAGCAGTAATAATCCTTACAGCAATCTGTTGTATTGAATTAATTCAAGTGGTAATGCAAAAAAACTCCATGCATGATACGGATACATTTGAGTTTTTCAAATACATCATCAAGATGTGGGTAGCTGTATGGCTTGTATCCCATGCCTTTGAGTTTTCCATGGCGGTCTTTGATGTTGCACAGGACATGGTAGGAAAGGCAGCCGGAGTTGTGGGAAGCAGTGCGAATATTGCACCGGGAGATTTTGATGCTATGGTTGATGCCCTAAAAGAGAAAAGTGTTGGAACACTCATCGGAATTTCACTTGAGACAGGACTTGTTAAAATCTCTTTAACAATACTTTCTGTTTTAATTACAGTAATCTTATACGGAAGAATGATTGAAATTTATATTTACTGTTCCGTAGCCGCTATTCCTTTTGCCACAATGGGAAATAAGGAATGGAGCAGTATAGGAACAAATTATATAAAAAGTTTGTTTGCACTTGGACTTCAAGGACTGTTTATTTAATCTTTTTCGGGATCTATGCGGTACTTGTAAAAACCGTAAACTTTACGGATATTCATGTAAGTATTTTAAAGGTGCTGGCATACGGACTGATACTTGGAGTAATGATGATGAAGTCTGGAAGTATAGCAAAGGCTATTCTTAACAGTCATTAGATGACTTTTGTTCAAAATGAGCAAAAGTAAAAGATTGAAATGATGAAATTAAAACAGTAGGTTTAAGTAAAAATATAAGTACCGGGAGGTAGCAATGAAAATATTAAATAAAAAAATGATAATAATATCAGGAGCAGGAGTAATGCTTTTTATAGGGGTTTTGCTTGGAAAGATCATAAGCAGGAAAAAGCAGGATATATCAGTACCTTTAGATAAAGATTTTGACTTTGTAAAAATAAAAGATGATGAAAATATCTTATGTAAAGCTGATTTCGAACTTGCAGAAGAATTGCAGAAGATAAAAGAGGAGATCATCTCACTTTGGGAACATATAGAAGCGCTTTCAAATAGCGAAAAATCAAGGGAGAAAAGTTTATGGCATATGTAAAAGTACCGAAGGATCTTAGCAAAGTAAAAACAAAGGTAGCCCTTAACCTTACTAAAAGGCAGCTGATCGGCTTTAGTATAGCAGGATTATTAGGTTTTCCTGTTTATCTGTTATGTAAAAACTTTTTAAGTACGGATATTTCAATGATACTGATGAGTATAGTAGTACTTCCGATTTTGTTTGCAACGCTTTATGAAAAAGATAACCTGCCATTTGAAAAGCATTTGGCATATATAGTAAGGTTTCATAAGGCTGAAAAGATAAGGGTATATAAGATAAAAAGCATTTATAACACTGATAAGAAAGATAAAATAAAAGATAAAATAACTATAAATAAGTCCGGCTTAAAGAGTAATGGGAGGAGAAGAATTGAATAAGGAGAAGAAGAAAAAACAAGAGCAAAGAATACAAAGGGATGAAATGGAGCTTAGGAAAAACAATAAGGAATTATCCGAGTTAAGAAAGTTAAGCAGAAAGAATACAGGCAATAAAAAAGACGGGGAATCATTCATAAAAAAGGGATGGTTTCCCTTTCTGATAAAGTCTAAGAAAAAGGAAACGGTACAGGATACAATTCCCTATAAAAGAATGTTAAAGGACGGGATCTGTCAGGTTGAAAAGGATAAATACAATAAAACCATTCGCTTTTTTGATATTAATTATAGGCTTATGGAAGAAGAGGATCAGGAGGGGATATTTGCCGACTTTTCTTCTTTTCTTAATTTCTTTGATTCAAGTGTGGAAGTGGAGTTTAACTATATTAACAGCATAGGTGAGAATGAAGAAAGGAAAGAGCTTATTAATATCAAAGAAACCGAGGATGATTTTAATGAGATAAGAAATGAGTACAGGCAAATGTTGTTAAATCAAAGTAGTAAGGGAAATAACGGACTGTCAAAAAATATGTATTTAACCTTTACCATAAAAGCTGAGGATTTAAAACAGGCAAAAAGCAGACTGGAGAGAATAGAATCGGATATATTAAATAACTTTAGGCAGATGGGTGTAAAGGGCTATGTTTTAGACGGAGAAGAACGCTTAAAAGTCATTCACGATATATTAAATCCTGATGACAGGTTTATTTTTAACTTTGAAGATTTAAAATACAGCGGGCTTACAACAAAGGAATATATTGTACCGACTTCCTTTAATTTTTCCAAGCCTACCTATTTTAAGATGGGAGAAGTATTTGCAGAGGTAAACTTTCTACAGATTTTAGCATCGGATATAAAGGATGAAATGCTTTCAGAATTTTTAGAGGTGGAAGAAAATATGATCGTAACCTTTCATATCAAAGCTGTTGACAGGATGGAAGCGATTAAAAACATAAAAAGAAAAATAACTGATCTTGATAAGATGAAACTTGAGGAAAATAAAAAAGCAATCAGAGCAGGATATGATATAGACATACTGCCAAGTGATCTTGTAACTTATGGTGCGGAGGCAAAGAATTTACTTTCTGAACTTCAAAATCATGATGAAAAGATGTTTTTAGTAACAATCCTTATTATGAGTACAAGTAAAAGTAGGACTAAGCTTGAAAATACTGTATTTACATTAAAATCCATTGCAAACAGGCACAACTGTAACATTAAAAACTTAAACTACAGGCAGGAACAGGGGCTTGTTGCAAGCCTTCCGCTTGGAATAAATGAAGTGGAAATAGAAAGAGGACTTACCACAAGTTCGGTGGCTATCTTTATTCCGTTCACAACGGAGGAACTCTTTATTAAGGGTGAAAGTCTGTATTACGGCTTAAATGCATTAAGTAGAAATATTATCATGGCTGACAGAAAGAAACTTAAAAATCCGAACGGGCTGATACTTGGAACACCGGGTAGCGGAAAATCTTTTGCGGCAAAGAGAGAGATTACCAATGCATTCTTGATTACGGATGATGATATCATTATTGCGGATCCTGAGGCTGAATATTCTCCGCTTGTTAATGCCTTAAAAGGTCAGGTTATTAAAATATCACCGATTTCAAAAGACTATATAAATCCCCTTGATATCAACACCGACTATGCGGATGAAGATAATCCGTTGTCATTAAAATCTGATTTTATACTTTCCCTTTTTGAACTTGTAGTTGGAGAGAAAAAGCTAAGTGCGGAAGAAATCTCAGTTATTGACAGGTGCTTGCCAATTCTTTATAAAGCCTATTTTGAAAATCCTATACCTGAAAATATGCCTATACTTGAAGATTTATATAATCTTCTTAGAAAACAGGAGGAGAAAATAGGAAAGAAACTTGCGGTAGAGATGGAAATCTATGTAAAGGGAAGCCTTAATGTATTTAATCACAGAACGAATGTAGATACAAACAACAGGGTGGTTTGCTATGACATTAAAGAACTTGGAAAACAGCTTAAAAAAATAGGAATGTTAATAATACAAGATCAGGTTTGGAACAGAGTAACAATAAATAGGGCAAGTAAAAAAGCAACAAGATATTTCGTTGATGAATTTCACCTTCTTTTAAAAGAACCGCAAACAGCCAACTATTCTATAGAAATCTGGAAGCGTTTTAGGAAGTGGGGAGGTATGCCGACAGGCTTGACACAAAATATCAAAGATCTCTTGGCAAGTCCGGAGATTGAAAATATCTTTGATAATACCGACTTTATTTTAATGCTTAATCAGGCGGGAACAGATAGAGATACACTGGCTAAGAAGCTTAATATTTCAAAGCACCAGCTTTCCTATGTAACAAACAGTAATGAGGGAGAAGGTTTAATCTTTTATGGAAATACTATTGTCCCATTTATAGATCAGTTTCCTAAAAATACAAAACTGTACTCACTGATTACAACAAAATTAAGTGAGACAGGAAAAGATAAAAAGTGAGAAGCAGTATGCAGAATTCAAGATAAATACAGAATATATGGGGCTTGTAAACAACGATTGAAAGTGAGGTGAAAAAAACTTGAGAAAGAAAAAGAATATAAGGTATAAAAACAGTAGAGAAAAGCCGTTGAATCAAGAGATACAGCCTTTTTCATCTGAAAATCAAACAGGTTATAAAAAAGAAGATGTTCAAAATCAGGATGTTCTCATTAAAGATAATATGCCGGCTGAAGTAAAGATATCCTCATCTAAGAAAACATTTATAAATCATCCGGACAGAGATGATAAATATAATGACTTAAATAAAGGCAGTGATTCTTATGAGATACAGAATAAGGGAAATATAAATCAGGGCAAATCTTTTCTTGAACCAAAAAAGAATAAAAAGGTCAGGCAAAGGCAGATAGGCAGATTTCAGCAGAAAGAAAAAGAAACCTATGAAGATTTATCAAAAGATACGGATAAAAACATAACTTCAAATCAGTATGATAGTGGCTTTAGGAATGATAAAGCTTTGCAAAAGGTATCAGCCAAGGAACAAAGGCATAAAGAAAATGCCGCCTCCATACCAACTGATAAGTCTAAAAATAAAGTAAGAGCAAATAGGAAACGATATAAGAAAATATTAAAAGAAAACCATGACAAAGAAGATTTAAGCTTAAAGAAACGTTCAAAGAAGTATTTTAAAAGTAACTTTGAAGATGAAGAATTTACAAGGACTAAGAATAAGAAAAATCCTCTAAACACAAAGGATGGCGTAAAAGAAAAAAATGATAATAAAGATGAAATACCGAATAATTCAAAGTCTAAACCTAAAGAATATTCAAAAAAAGCCAATGATAAATTTAGAAAGCAGGAAAAGAAGATTTTAAAGCTTCAGCATAAAAAGCAAAGCTTTGAAAAACAGCTTAAAAATAAAGGTAAAGACGGCATATCTGCTAAAAGTGCAGTAGTTGTGGTAGGAGCGGTAAACAGGTATCTTGAAAGTGGACAAGAGGATAATGCCGGTGTCAGTGCTGCCCATAAGACCACAGACGGCATAGAAAATCTTGCAAGAAAAGCCCACAATCATGGAAAAGGTAGGGTATTAAAAAGACAAAAAAGGATAGTAAGGCTTGAAAAAGATATTGAAAAACAGGGGAAAAAGTTGTTTTTTAAGAAAAATATGGAAGAATTTAAGAAAAGTAGCGAGTATCAAAATACTTCAAGGTTAAGACAGTTTTTTAAAAGGAGGCAGTATAAAAAGCAACTTCAAAAGAAATACAAAGAAAGGATAAAGAACGGGCTCAAAAAATCCTTAGTAAAGGGAAGCAAAAAGTTTGCAGAATTTATAAAAGAAAGAGGTAAGAAGGTAGTGTTCCTAATACTTTTGGTGGTAGGAACATTTTTTATGCTCTTTCAGGCAGGAAGTATGGTGATGAATATAGGAACAGGAACAATCAGTGATACTGTTTCTACAACCTATCTTTCCTCAGAAGAGACCTTAAGGAATATCAATCAGGAATTTTCTTCTTTAGAACAGGGATTGCAAGAAGAAATGGAAAGCGTAGAAGAAACTCATCAGGGATATGATGAATATATAATAAATGGAAAAGAAAAAATAAGTCATAATGTCCATGAGTTGCTATCCTATATTACATCTCGATATGGTGTGGTAAAGGAAGTATCTGAAATAGCCGGAGAAATACAACAGCTGTTTAATCAAATGTATACATTGACCTATGATGAAGAAGTTGAAATCAGATACAAAACTGTTACATCAAGCTATATTGATGAAGCGGGGAATGAGCAGACAGAAAGCCATGAAGAAGCTTATGAATATAAAAAACTTATTGTAAACTTAGAAAAAAGAGAAATGGACAATATCATCAGAGAAGTATTTAATTCCAATCCCAACAATTTAGCCCACTATGAAGCACTGCTTTCAAGTAAAGGCAATATGGAGCTTGTTTTTGGGAGTGATAACGGGGATCTATCGGAGATTATAAACAATCCCGACTTTTCAAATCCGGGAATCGCCTTTGATGATGTAACGGTTAAGGCATTGTTTAACGAAGCGGAGAAACATATAGGTAAAAAATATGTATTTGGAGCAAACGGACCGAATAACTTTGATTGTTCGTCCTTTGTATGCTGGAGTTTCACACATTCAGGAGTTAAAAATATGCCAAGAACCACTGCTTGGGGGATATATAAAACTTATTGTAATCCCATATCTCCAAGTGAAGCAAAAGCGGGAGATATTATCTTCTTTAAAAACACTTATAACAGCAAGAGTCCAATATCCCATGTAGGTATCTATGCAGGAGATGGAATGATGATACATGCAGGCAATCCTATTCGCTTTGTAAGTATCAATACACCTTACTGGATAGAACATTTCTATGGTTTCGGTAGAGTTAAATAACAGGAGGAAGAAGTTGAATAAAAAATATCAAAAGAATATAGAAAATCAAAAGGCGATTGAAGAAAAAATAGAAGAACTTAGGCTGAGGCAGGAAATACTGAAGAAGAGCAGGAGGAAATGGAGCAGGTTGAGGTTCTAAAAGAATATAGGAGCATTGATATTTCACTTGATGAGTTTTTAGAAATGATGAGAAATTACAAAAAGGAAAGGCAAAGCGAAAAGAAAATGAAAGAGCCGGAAGATTCTAAAGAAGTAGAGAAAAATAGAGAAAAAATCATGGAGGATAGAAATGAAGGAAACTAAATCTAAAAAGAACAGGGTGAAAAGATTGGTAGGAGTTATTTGCTTACTTATGATGTTTATTATAGGGAATGTTTACCCTACATATACTTTTGCACAGGTTAATGAAAGTGAAATAGAAACTGAGGCAATTAAGGAAACAGCAAGTAAAGATAATAAAGAAGAAAGGGAAGTACGCTTTCCGAATAAACTGGAGGCAAAAGAGCCTCCAAGTGATAATCAGTTAGGTAGCCAAAGTGATAGTATAAATAAAGGTATTCCTACAGCGGAAAGCAGTGCCAAGGCGGATCTTATAGAAAATGTAAATAATGCTAATCAAAGCTATCCTATTCATCATGGAGAAAGTACGGGGGATGAAAGTGGTAAATATTTTGCCGATGCCAGACAGTTCATTACATTTAAAACAAAGTCAGGAAAGACATTTCATCTAATAATTAATTATGATGAAGAAGGGCAAAATGTCATGCTGCTTACAGAAGTTAGCGAAGATGATTTACTAAATATGGTTGAAGCAAAAGAAAAACCTAAAGAGGAAGTAAAAAAGATAGAAGAGGTACCGCCACCAACAGAAGCAACAAAAGAAGAACCGGTAAAAGAGGAGCCTAAAAAGAAGGAAAAAAGTAAAGGAACAGGGCTTTATATATTTTTAGGATTGCTTGTCATGGCAGTTGTCGGGGCAGGATATTATTTTAAGATTTACAAGAAAAATCAGGAAGAAAGTGAGGATGAAGAAGACTATAATGAGCTTGAGGATGATTATGAAAGCGAGGATAATATAGAAGAACCGGAAGAAATACAAGAGGAAACGGAGCAGGAAGAAGTTGATGATATGGCAATAGATGCTTATGAGGAAGATGATGATGAGTAGAAAAGGATAAAGAATATAGTGCATTTTTTATTCATATATAGTCCTGTCTTTGACAGCTAAAAGGCCTGAAGCCCGTATATATCAAGGGTTTCAGACCTTTTTTAATTCGTAAAAGTGTAGCTAGAACTACCTACTTTTTTTGCTGTCTCGAAAGACTTTTTTCATACTCAAATCGGTTAAAATTTCATAATCGGTACGAAATCCGAATGCTTCATGAAGTGCATCTGTTATGGCCGTTCTTGTGTAAGCGGGCAGATATCCTAGCTTTTCTCCCGGACGATACATCATCATAGAGCGTAGTACGTTAATGATTTCATCGCATGTATATTGTTCTCCAAGTTTTTTCTCAAGTATCCTAAAGACTACTAATGAGGCAAAACAAGTTATGAAATGTGCCTTTATACGGTCCTCTCTTTGAAGATAAATAGGGCGTGCACTGAACTCGGTTTTCATGATTCTGAAGCATTCTTCGATTTCCCATCTCTTCTTGTTTATACGAACTATTTCTTCGGCACTTGTTGTCTCCAGATTAGTACAAACGGCGTAGAAACCGTCATATTTTTCTTCTTCAGCTATGAGGTTCGAATCTATATAAGGGATTTCTCTGTCACATACTTCTCCTGAAGATGTCATTGTTTCGGTAGCAATAAAACGGCGTGGATCATTTTGATTTTTTTGATTTCTTTTATATTCCCCTTTCTCAATAAGCTTATTGGCACGGTCAATCTGGCTTTGCCTGATTTTCTGATGATATTTTTTGTACTTTAAGGAGAATGATACGATAAGATGTTGCTCTAACGCTTTATCACCTTCTTTGACCTTTTTATCGGATAAGTCTTCTTTAATCCATCGTTCTTTATAAAAGACTTTATTATAGTCTGTCTGTTCATCAAGGTTATTTAGATTAAATAATCCTGTTTCACCTTGTAGTGACCAGCCTTCAGGGTCTAGGGCAAACTCCTTTAAGTATTTCGGTAGTTGTTTTATAGATTGTGTTGTTATAAAACTTCTTATTCTTTCGCCAAATAAAGTTTTGTCGTTAAACTTTCTATTGGCATTTGAAGAAAGACCTGCATCTGTACAGATAATAATACTATCAATACCATAATCATCGATTACCTTTTGTTCCAGAGGCTTTAGTGTCGGTTGCTCATTCTTATTTCCGGGAAAATATCAAAAAGCAAGAGGAATACCGTCATGATCCATAAACATTCCCATTCCTACGATAGGTAGTGGTTGATGTTGTTTTGATTTTCCATATTTTTCTAAGTTCATCTTCCTGCTCGATTTCAAAGTAATAGTTTGTGCAATCATAGTAAAGAATGTCGTTCCTTCGTGGAAGTATTATTTGGCTATTTTTATAAAGTTCAGATTGAATGAAGTCGCTTTCTTTAGCTAAAACAGAAAGCGAACGATATATATCATGTAAATTAAAGGTAGGCTGCTCAATAAACATTTTTGAAGAACGGTTTGAGGCCAACTTAGAAGATGGATAAAGTATACGAGTAAAAATTAGTCGAGATAAAATATCGTTCAAGTCATATTCAAAGCTATATTTCTTTGAAATTTTAGAACAGATTTTATCCAGATTCAGTGAATAGTAAATACTCTGAAGAAATAGATATCCACAGTTAAACAAATGTTTTTCATCAGGTTTTAGGAGTTTTGAAGGAGAACATTTTATTAAAATCTCTTTTTGTTCCTCATATTCCTTACGATTAAGTTCGTCTACATATTCCTGAGCCCAAATATAAGGGTCTTTTCCATTAGCTCTAGTTTTAACCATATCAAGATTTCCAAGTTTTTCAATAGTAACTGTAGTAACAGAACCATTGGATTTACGTATAGATTTCTGAACATAGAATGTAGCAGAGTTTTTTGATTTACTTACAGTAAGCTTCATAGTATTCCACCTCCATGTTCATATTATACCATAAATAGCTACAAATAGCTACATAAAAATAGATAATAAATTGACAAAAAAATAAGACTGAAATCCAGTCTTTATAAGGGTTTGAGGTTTATAAAGGGAATCGGTAGCTGTCAAACTCCGGAAAAGGATAAAGAATATAGTGCATTTTTTTATTCATATATAGTATGATATTTATAGATACAAATATAAAAGTATTTACTAATCATAGATAAGCTATTATCTATAAGAAACATCAAATTAAAAGGAGATTTATTATGGATTTTTTTATCTGGATCATAATATTTATATTTACTCATTAATAGATAAATCAATAGTTTCAGCAGTAGACTTATTAAAAAAAGTCTGTGAACTTTTTGTTATAGCCCAGCCCATATTGAAGAAGTTTATAAGGCATTAAAAAAAGGGGATAGTAATTATTTAGAAAAATAAAAAAATATTCTTTCGCAAATTTCTAAATTTACTAATGATATGGAGTATTTGCCATCTATGACAAGTATAATAATTAAAAAAAGAATCGCCTTTTTATTTGCTATGAACGTATAGTAAAATATGATACAACTCAAAGGATAGAGATTGATGGTAAACATAAGTATAAAGTAGACAAAAGAGCATTACAAAGAACTTTGTGATAAAGAGAAAAAAATATCAAAATATCTCTAATATTGAATTTGACAAAATTTGGGAGTATGAGGATATGGTTAATGCAATAAGTCAATTAAATACTAATATGAAAGATATTATAAAAAAACATAATAACAGGTATGAAAAATTCGGTTTTTAAATTGTGCGGTGTAGATAAAGACTTACCGGAAGATTTAAAAGATATACTCAGGGATGTATTCTAAAAATAAAGGATTCTTATAAGGTATTAGAATTTATAATAGAGATACTATTTCGTATACTAAATATAAATGGCTATAATGCAGAAAAAAAGAGGATACAACGATTTCAGGAATTCATGATGTTTCACATGCAATATATGCAACAAAAAGCAGATAAGTTATTTACTGTAGATAGAAAAATTCTTCAATAAATGTAAAGCTGTATACTATTTTTCTTCAGGTAGATACAGAGGTTATACTCTGTTCTAAAGAAAATATTTCCGAAATTTTGATGTCGTATAATGAGTGTTGTAAGCTTATGTGAAGAGAAGAAACTAGAGCTAAAGATTTTAAGTAAATAAAAAAATACTATACTTAGTATTTGAGGTACAATAATTGTAAATATACTATAATTTAAAATTCAAGGAGTATACAATGAATCTTTTATCAAAACTTAATTCTAGTTCAAAGACAAAAACGATTGAGCCTAGAGAGATTTTTATGACATTACCTTCAAAAGCAATGGGGTACGGGTATCCTCGGGATGTTCAAAGTGAGGTATGGAAAAAATGGTTTGATGTAAGAAATGAAAAAAATGTAATTTTGAAAATGAATACGGGTAGTGGAAAAACAGTAGTTGGGTTAATTATGCTTCAGAGTTGTTTAAACGAGGGAAAAGGACCAGCTATATATGTGGTACCTGATAATTACTTGGTTATGCAGGTTATTGATGAAGCTAAGAGATTAGGAATTTTTGTAACAGCGGACAAAGATGATTATAACTATTCAAACTCAAAAGCAATTCTTGTTACCTCTATTCAGACTATTGTAAATGGTCATAGTTATTTTGGGATGAGAGAGTGTGGGAATTATCCAATAGGAAGTATTATTATTGATGATGTTCATGCATGTATGGATAAAATTACTGACCAATTTATGATAAGAATTAATGCTGGAACGGATGCATATAGGGAACTAATAGCTATATTTAGTTCGTCATTAAGAGATTATAATCCAAAGAGTTACATTGATGTTGTTGAAATGAAAGATTGTCGAAAAAATATACTGGTTCCATATTGGGAATGGCAAAGACAGCAAGACAATGTTTATAGAATATTAAAGAAATATAATAATAAGGATAATAGCGAAATATACTTTGGACTACCATTGCTGAGAGAAGTTTGGATACATGTGATTGTATAATTACAGCTTCTACGATTGAAATATCTCCTAAAGGAATTGATTTATATAATATATCTAGTCTTGAAGATGCAAGTAGACGTATATATATGAGTGCAACACTAGCCGATGATAGTGTGTTTATTTCTGCACTTGGATTAGATATAGGGGATATGAAAAATATTATCACACCAGAAAATGCTAATGATATTGGAGATAGATTAGTTATCTTTCCTAAGCATATAAACAGCGAGATATCAGAAGTTGAGATAAAGAAAAAAGTTGAGGAAATAGCTAAAAAATATAATGTAGTGATACTTGTGCCTTCTTTTTCTAGAGCGGAATTTTGGGATGAACAAAGGGAACAAACAGCGACAAAAGATAATATAGATAAAGTAGTTAATAAATTAAAAAGCGGTGTTCATTTAGGAAAAGTGATTTTTGTTAATAGATATGATGGGATTGATTTGCCAGGTGATGCTTGTAGAATGTTGGTCATTGATGGACTTCCGCCTTTAAATAGTATTAAAGATAGATATATTCAAAGTGTAGCTCCTCAAAGTACTATTCTGCTACGAGAGCAAGTTCAAAGAATTGAACAAGGTATGGGACGAGGAGTGCGTTTTAATGATGATGAATGTTGTGTTGTTCTTATGGGGGATGAACTTTCAGATGTGTTATCAAGAGGTAAGGGAATAGATTATTTTAGTGCGGCTACGAAATGTCAATATGATCTTTCAAAACAATTATGGGATTTATTAGTGAGTGAAACAGGTTCAAAGCCAACAATTGATCAGATATTTGAACTTGCAAATTATTCTTTAGAAAAAAATCCAGAATGGATAAAAACTTGCAAGGAGAGTTTAGCCACGGTTAAGTATTCAAATGAGGCGAGGGTAGATGAAAGGATAGTTGCTCAAAGAAAAGCTTTTGAAAAATCCATAAATATGCAATGGATTGATGCTGCAGAAACTATTAAAATGGTTAAGGATAAAGAGGATGACAAAAGAACAAAAGGATATTTATGTCAGATTCAGGCTGAATATACAAATAAAACAGACCCTGTTCTTGCTCAAGAAATATTAACAGTTGGAAAGAATTTAAGTGCAGCTATTCTTTCACCTATTAGAGGTATACAGTATAAAAGAACAATTAATACAATTCCGCAAGCACAAGCTATTAGCACAAATATATCTGCAAGAAAGCTTGGGTTAAATGAATTATTAGTATATATAGACGGAATTTTGTCAAATTTATGTATGGAGAGTGAATATGAGAAATTTGAGGAAGCACTAAATCAAGTTGGGGTATCTCTTGGTTTGTATGTTCGAGACCAGACAAAGAAACTGGAGGATATGGACCAGATAATTTATGGGCTATTGATTCAAGTAAGTATTTGGTAATTGAATGTAAGACGGAGGCTACTACTCAAACAATAAAGAAAGATTATTGTAATCAATTATCAGGATCGGTTCATTGGTTTAAGGAGAATTATGTATACCCAAATGAATGTATACCAATAATTGTTCACCCATCTAAATTTGTTGATATAGTTGCTTCTCCAAATGAAAATATGAGAGTTATGACTGAGAAAGAACTGACATTTTTTAGAAAGAATCTACGTGATTTTTATAGTACTTTGTGTCATAACGGGAATATCAATGATATAAATAAAATTAATGAATTGCTGCATATATATAAGCTTAGAAAAGATGATATTGTTAATATGTATACAGTTAAGTTTGAGAGAAAGAGTTAAAGGGGTAAAATCACATGAAAGTAAACCGTAATAGATTTAAGCCAAAATTATATTTTTGAACAATTAAACACCAAAAACCAAAAGGCAATCAGAAGGAAAAACTCGGATTGCCTTTTTTCATGCAAAAAAAGGAGGATTTATAAATGAATTTAGTGATATGTGAAAGCCGAGTGTCGCAATGAGTATTGCAAAGGTAATCGGTGCAACCGGCAGACAGGAAGGATACTATGAAGGAGGTGGGTATATTGTAAGTTGGTGTGTGGGACATTTGGTACAGATGGCAAGTCCTTCAGCTTATGATGAAAAGTATGGCAAGTGGAAATTGGCGGATTTACCGATTATCCCTAAACAGTATAAATATGAGGTGGTAAAGGGAGCCAGGGGTCAGTTTAATACTCTTAAAAAGCTGATGAACTCTAAAGAGATTGAAACGGTTATTAATGCCTGTGATGCAGGGCGTGAGGGAGAGTTAATCTTCAGGCTTGTGTATGAGCAGGCAGGTTGTAAAAAGAATATCAAAAGACTTTGGATCTCATCAATGGAAGATGTGGCAATTAAAGAAGGCTTTAAGCAGTTAAAAGATGGAAAAGAGTATGAAGCTCTATACCGATCAGCTCTTGCCAGAAGTAAGGCGGATTGGCTTGTAGGCATGAACATGAGCAGGCTTTATTCTCTTATTTACAATCAAAATTATTCTGTTGGAAGAGTACAAACACCCACACTTGCCATGATAGTAAAAAGAGATGATGAAATAGCGGTTTTTAAGAAAGAAAAATATTATATAGGCGAGCTTTATTTTACCGGTTTTACTCTTTCAACAGACAGAATAGACAGTCTTGAAATCGTAGAAGATTTAGTAAATGCGGTAGGAAATAAAATCATAGTAAGAAATGTGGAGAAAAAGGAGAAGATAACAAAGCCTGACTTGCCGTTTGATTTAACAACACTTCAAAGAGAATGTAACAAGTACTTCGGATACAGTGCAAAACAGACACTTGACTATGCACAAAGCCTTTATGAAAAGAAAATGATTACATATCCTAGAACGGACAGCCGATATCTGTCGAAAGATATGATTATAAATACGGTAAACAACATACTTGGCAAAATGACTTTGATACAGAAAGAATTAAAGTTATTTTTAACTCAGCTAAGGTAACGGATCACCATGCAATCATACCTACAGTAAGTTCTTTAGAGGAAGATATGTCCACAATTCCTGAAAGTGAAAGAAAAATATATAAACTTATCTTAAATAAACTCCATGCAAGTGCAGGCTATCCCCTAATTGAAAATATGACAAAGATTGTTGCTGTATATGAAAGTCAGGGTGATGTATTTGAATTTAAGGCAAACGGTAAGGTTATTACAGATGAAGGTTTTACAAAATATCTTAAACAGTACGGTTCAAAGAAAAATGAAGATGTTGTATTACCGGATTTAAATGTGGGAGATGTACTTAAAATCAAGGATAAAGAGATAAAAGAAAAATATACGACACCACCAAAGCATTTTACAGAGGATACTCTTCTTAAGGCTATGGAGATTGCAGGTAATGATGCACTGCAAAAGGGAATTGAGGTTGAGCGAAGGGGACTTGGAACGCCGGCAACAAGAGCAGGTATTATAGAAAATCTGATTTCCAAGGATTTTATAGAAAGAGATAAGAAAAATCTTATTGCAACCAAAAAAGGAAAAGCTCTTATAGAGATAGTGGAGGATAACTTTAAGTCGGCTAAAACAACAGCAAAGTGGGAAATGGACTTATCTGATATAGCACTGGGTAAAGCATCAAATGAAGCATTTTTATCAGGTATTGAAACTGAGATAAAAGAAACCGTTGCCAAGTATCAGGAAAGATAATCTATGTTTGATACATTGATGAAACTTGATAAAGACAGAGAGGTCTTGGATTTTTATGCCACAGATAAAAGAGCAACAAAGGAGCTTTTAACAAGAGAAAATTTCAGAGAAACAATATATGAGCCTGCCTGCGGTCAGGGGCATATCGTAAAAGTACTGGAAGAGCATGGATATAAGGTAAAAGCGGAGGATATTTGTTACAGAGGGTATGGAAGCAAAAGAGAGGTGGATTTTTTTACGGTTAAGGAGAATACCTTAGACATAGTAACCAATCCGCCTTATTTTTGTGCAGATAAATTTCTGAAACACGCCCTTGAAATATCTGTCCCCAAAGTAAAAATTGCAATGCTTTTTCGCTTGGCATTTTTAGAGGGACAAAAAAGATATGAATTATTTAAAAAATATCCTATAAAAAAGGTATATGTATTTTCCAAAAGGCTTAATTGTGCTAAAAATGCCGAGTTTGAAAAGTATAAAAGCAATGCCATTGCATTTGCATGGTTTGTATGGGAAGTAGGATACATAGGAAATACGCAATTAGAATGGATTTTATAAAAGGCAGTAAAAAATAAGGAACAGAATTTAAGGAGGACAAAATGAACGATAATAAAAACATTCAAAGACAGGAAGAACAGACAAAGGAAGTTATAAATGAAATCAAAGCAGAATATACAAAAACAGCCGACTTTTTAGAAAAAAATACCGATACACAGCTTAAAATTGCCGGGGAGCTTAAAGAAGAGCTAGAAAACAATGACTTTGATGTAAATATTGAAGAGTTAAAGGCACTTAAAGATGAAATAACAGGTCTTAAGGCGGAGATCAAAAGACTTAATGAAATGGATAATATAAGCCTTAGCTCACTTATAGTTAAGGATATTAAGACGGTAGGAAACTCCCTTATTAAGCTTCAGGAAAAAGCGGTAGGAAGTATTAAACATCTTTATGACAACATGAAACATCAACTTACCTACAACCTTACCAAGGCACAGGAAAAGTTTGTTGAGATGAAAATAGGAATTGTAAAGGGACTTGTAAACTCAATGCAAAACTTCATTAAAGAGCAACAAAAGAAGCTTAATAACTGCCTTGAAAAACTTGATACCTTATCTAAAGATATACAAAAGGATGAGGAAAAATTAAATAAGGGAAATAAGGAAGAGATTAAGCAGACGGATAATGAAAATAAAGACATTAAGTCAAGTGAAAAAAAAGCTGTGAGAAATGGAGTTGAAAGGCAAGGTACAAACATTCAAAAAAGCAATGAGAAAAAGCCCAAAAGTATGGAAAGAAAACCTTCCGTATTAAAAACACTTAAAGAAAATCAACAAAAGATTAGACTTGAGGAAAAGGGTAAGGCAGAAAAAACGATAAAAAAGGATAAGGGAATGGAAATATAATGAAAGAAGCCGACCTTATCAAATATAAAAATATTCCGGATGAATTAAGGCGAGAGAAAAGATGGTGTCTTTATAAAATCATTGTAAGAGATGAAAAAAACACAAAAATGCCTATTATGCCAAGTGGAAAACCTGCCAAGTCAAATGATAAAAAAACTTGGCATAGTTACAAGGATTGCATGGATGCTTTATGTAAAAATCAAGGAACCGGCTTGGGATTTTTCTTAGGGGACGGGTATATCGGAATTGATATAGATAAGGTAAGTGATGAAATAATGGAATACAGTATGGACTTTAATGCTGCTTCCATGACAGCTAACTTTTTAAGAGGGATTTCCACCTATGCGGAAATCTCTCCGTCAAAAACAGGATTACATTTTATAGGAAAGGGTAAAGTACCGGGAGAAAGGAAGCGATATAAAAACCTTGAAATTTATGACAGGGACAGATTTTTTACGATAACCGGCAATATATTAAAGGATAAAGACAGAAGTAAAATAGTAAATATCAATCAGGAATTATTACCGCTTTATCAAATATATATGCCAAGTATAGACTCCGTAGAAGGCAAAGCGGGTAGGATTAATCTAAATCCAAGTAGTTTGGCTTATAAAAACAGGTTCTCGCAAAATGATATTCTTAACATACTTTTTAATAGGGGATACTTTAACTATAGCGGAGAAGATCTAAGACAAATATATAACGGGAATTATCAAAACTATTTTAACAGCCAATCTGAGGCTGATTTTTTTATGCTTGGAAGGTTGCTTTATTACACCGCAGATGTGGAAGCGTCAATCAGCCTTATGGAAAGAGGCGGACTTAAAAGAAACAAGTGGTATAAAAGGCGAGGTAGTACAGACTATATACACTATATTGCAGACAGGGCAATGAACGGAATAAGAAAGTTTTATGATTGGAATAAAGAAAAGGCTGATATTGCAAAAGATATAAAGCAAGAAGAGACTGAAAATAATAAGAAGGAGGGAAAGATGCCAAGATATTCAACTGAAAAAATCGGTGATATTTTATCTCACTCGTTAGAGGAAATAAGAAGGGATGTAAGTGCCTACAAAGATTTTTTAAAGACAATGGGAAACAACTATAAATACTCATATATGCACCAGTTAAGTATTTACAGTACCTACAAGAGAGCAACTGCCTGTGCGGAGTATGATTTTTGGAAAAAACTTGGAAGAAGTGTAAAAAGAGGAGAAAAGGGAATACCGATTCTTGATTTAAGCATGAGACTACCAAAGGTAAAGTATGTATTTGATGTCAGCCAAACAGTCAGTATAGGAAATAAGATCAATGAAGTAAAACTGTGGAAATATGAACCCGAGAAACATACTTTGGCTATTGATTTACTGATTGACAACTTTAAAGAAAGAAACAGCAGGCTGCTTTTTTCACAGGAAGAAAAGATAAACGCTCTTATAGATTTATATGTTAGGAAAAGGATATATGCCATCTTTGATATGCTGACGGATGATACACTTAAAAGTTATACCAAAGTAGAACTGATGCAATTTATCACAGAATCCATAAAGGTTTCACTGGCACAAAGAATGTATATAGGTATTCCTGTTGATGAGGGCAAACTGAAAACAGTATCAGGGATTAAGCATGGACAGGATATTGACAGCCTCCTTGGAGAAATCTCCTTACTTTCAAAGGAAATACTTATGGCTATCGGAAGAGAAATAGGGAGGATAGGTGATAGAGAAAAACTTAAAGAAATAGAGATAAAGGAGCAGACAAAGACCGACAAGAAGCGTTATAATAATACTGTAAACGAAACCGTTAAAAGTACCGATACAATAAATAATGAAGAAAATAAAGGAGGCTTGACTGATGAGAGAAACAGTAATACTGGCGGACAGGGAATATCTTTTGGAGGAAGAAACCTACATCCCGGTAATCAAGGAGAACCTATTCGAGAAACAGGGGGGAACCTACAGTTTGGAGAAGATGGAAGACGGAGAGGAAGTTTTGATACCGAATATCAAGATGCCAAAGATAGTAGATCAGAGCAGGCTGAACAGATTTGGCAGAGAGAGGCTCAAATTCCTGAAAGAAAACAGGGAGAATCAGTATCAGAGCATGTATTACAGAGGGACATTGATGGAGCATCTTCTAAATATAGAGGAGCAGGTACAGGAATTTTTGGAGAAGGAGGAGCCGAAAATGATGGAGGCTTGGGGGCTTACAAACGAACTGAAGTCGGAAGATTTTCTGAAATATACGGGACTGAAGAAAAATCTCGATATGACATTAACGAGGATGGTATTGGAACAGATAGTCTGGGCATAGATAGAAAAATACAATCAAACAGCAGAGATAGTGAAAGGGAAGTCAATAAGACTTCTTTTTCTTTTGCCCAGAATGAAAGCGGTCAGGTAAGATTTAACTTGCCCCTACAGCAAAAAGAAATAGATACTGTTTTAATTTATGGAGGGAATGAAGAGAATTTAAGATTAAAGGTTTTGGCTGAGTATTCTAAAGGAAAAAGTATAGAAGAATTAGCTGATTTCCTTCAAAGCAGTTTTAGAGGCGGAAATGGCTATGGAGTAGACGGAAACAAGGTTTGTGCATGGTATGATAAAGAAGGAATCTACTTATCCAATGATATTTCATCAAAAGAAAATCCGATGCAGATTTTATCATGGTCTGATGCTTCAAAGCGTATAGGAGAGCTTATTGAAAGCAGCGAATATGCAACCAATGTTGAGATGGTTGAAGCTTTTTCCTATGAAAGAAAAGAACTTGCCCAAAAGCTGTGGTACTTAAAAAGAGATTTTGCAGATGATGTAAAAGAAAACTACCTACAGGTTCTTGATCGAACAGAAAAACAAGGATTTCCTGATGAAACAGAAGAACTTACAGAAAAGCTTAGAAGTCCTGAATTTAGGAATAAACTTAGAGAAGAATACAGCATATTTTTACAGGACTATATGGAAAATAAGGGGATATTAATATTTCATTTTCATAAGCCGGATGAGATTTTACAAAGGTTAAATGATTTGGAGATACCAAGGAAGGAACTTAGTTCCGGTCTTATGGAATTACCGAAGATAAAAGAATTTATCACAGAAGATGAGATAGATGAAAATTTAAGGAAAGGAAGCGGTATTTCAGGAGGAGAAAAAAGTATTGCCGACTTTTTTAGAGAAAATCATACACTTTCAGAGCAGGCGGAGTTTTTAAAAAATGAGTATGGCACAGGTGGAAGAACTCATGCTTTATCAGGAAATATGGAAAGCAGTGAATGGCATGATGCTAAGGGAATAGGTCTTAAAAAGGGAAACTCTCCGGAGCTTATACTTAACTGGAATCAGGTTGCAGTAAGGGTTAAAAACCTAATAAAGAATTACAGATATGAAAGTAAGGATATTACATTCGGTATACAAAAACAGCCAAAATCAAAAGAAGAAAATATAGAAACAGAATATTCAAATCCGGAAAAAGAGGATATAACGGATAAAGAAAAATGCTACCGCCATTGATCTGGATATACAAAGGGAAGAAGAAATACTTTTAATTCAGGATGAAAGAGAAGTATCTTATGAAGAAGCTGAAAAAAATCTATGAGTTGCAAATAGAAAGAGAAAAGAGCTTCAGCACAGAAAATATCTTAAATCAAAATACATCATATAAAGAGCAACCCCCAAATAATTACTGGGTAGTGGAATTTCATGAAAAATCAAGTCTGACTGAAAAAGATTATACAGGTATGATTGTTACAAAGGATATTCTTAATGAAATAAAAGAACTGGATGAAAAAGTAAGTATACATAATGAAACTGTAGGCAAAGATAAGTATGGGAAAATGACAGATGAGTGGTTAGGGTATTCAAAGTTTTATTTTGACCATATCGTAGACAGCGAAGTAAAAGAACATTACAGAGTGGATGTAGGGGACGGTAATGAAGCAAACAAAAGAGAGTTTGCCTATCTTTATGAAAACATAACACCAAGTCAGGAGATAATAAATGAAGTATATCAAAATACTGCCCATAGTAACAAAGAAAGTGAAATACAAGTTAATTTAGCTGAAGAAGAAAATGAAAAGGCATTAGAGCTTAGGGATAAGAATGAGATTATATCTGCTCTAACTTTTAAAGAGGAAAAAGAAGCCGGAGGGTATCAGTATAACTATCAAAATGAAGAATTTATTTTGCTTAAAAAGACTGTAGATGAAGGAAAATTAAAAGCACCGGAGCATATAACGAACAGAATAGACGGGAAAGTCGGATATGAAGCGGAGCTTGTTTTAGATATGAAAAACAGACAGCTAAAGCAAAACCTGAGATACAATGGATATATGCTTAATTCTAATCGTGCAATCGAGTATGAAAGTTATCATGAAATGCTTCAAAACCTCTCTTACTTGCTTGATGATAACCATAGAAATGTACTTCTTACAGGTTATATAAATGAACAGATTAAAAAGGCAAATGAACAAGAAAATGTAAATGAGCCGATTTTTAAAGAAGGTATGCAGGTAAGATATCAAGGAAAGGAATACCTGATTTCAGAAATAAGTGATTATGGAAACTGTAAAACAATAAAATTGGATGATAATGAAGAGTATCTTAGCGGCTTTGTTACAGGAAGTAAGATCCTGACATTTAGAAATGAAAACGAACTTGACTTTGAGATACTTTCCACAGAAGAAAAATCACCGGAGAAAAGTGTAGATAAAGAAGCTTTACCTGTCTTAAATAAAGAATCTTTAAGTGAAACATTAAAACAAGAAGATGTATATACAGGTAGAGAACATACAAAAAACATTATACCTGCAAATTATTACAGGATAACAAGAGAAGATGAAGTCCTACCACCCTCAGAGCGATTAAAAAACAACATTGAGGCAATAAAGGTACTAAAGAGACTTAATAAAGAAAACAGAAATGCAAGTAAAGAAGAGCAGGATATTTTAAGCAAGTATGTAGGTTGGGGAGGACTTTCAGATGTATTTGATGAAGAGCGGGGAGGTCAGTGGCAGGAAGCAAGGATGTTCTTAAAAGAAAACCTATCACAGTTAGAGTATGAGGCTGCTAAAGAAAGTACGCTTACCGCCTTTTATACACCTAAGGTAGTAATAGATGCTATTTATCATACTTTATCCGATATGGGATTTGAGAGTGGAAATATCTTAGAGCCAAGTATGGGAACGGGAAGGTTTATAGGAAACCTACCAAAGTCAATGCAAAACTCAAAGTTTTACGGTATAGAGCTTGACAGTATCAGCGGGCAGATTGCTAAAAAGCTTTATCCCAATTCAAACATTCAGGTAAAAGGCTTTGAAGAAACTGCTTTTTCAAATAATCTTTTTGACATAGCTGTAGGAAATGTACCTTTTGGAGAGTATAGGGTATCCGATCGTGAGTATGAAAAAAACAACTTTCTTATTCACGATTATTTTTTTGCCAAAACACTGGATAAGGTGCGTAGCAAAGGAATAATTGCTTTTATAACTTCATCAGGCACAATGGATAAAAGAAATGAGGATATAAGAAGATATATAAGTGAGCGTGCAGAGTTTCTGGGAGCTATAAGACTGCCGAATAATACATTTAAAGGTGAAGCCGGTACAGAGGTTACAAGTGATATTATTTTCTTAAAGAAAAGAGACAGGCTGTTAAAAATAGATGAGGACTGGATTAAGCTTGATAAGAACAGGCAGGGACTAAGCTATAATAAATACTTTGTAGATAATCCTGAAATGGTACTTGGTAGTATGCAGGAAGTACCGGGCAGGTTCGGTACCGCTCTTGCTTGCATTGCAGATGAAGGTAAATCAATAAAAGAACAGCTTGAGGATGCAATTAAAAATATCAAAGGCACTTATGAAAAGGCGAAGTTAAATGAGGAACTTGAAACAGAAACACTTCCGGCTGATGACAATGTTAAAAATTATTCCTATGCAGTGATTGAAGATAAGGTGTACTTTAGAGAAAACTCCATTATGCAAAGAGTACTTTTAAATAAAGCTGATGAGGAGAAGATAGGGGCATATCTTGAAATAGAAAAAGCGTTAAGAGGAGTAATTACCTATCAAAAGGAAGATTATCCGGAAGAGGAAATAAAAGCTTTACAGGGGAGATTAAATAAGCTTTATGATGATTTTTCTAATAAATATGGACTGATTAATTCAAGGGCAAATAAAAGATTATTGCAGGAAGATGCCAATTATTCTTTAGTATCCACCTTGGAAAACCTTAATAAAGAGGGGAACTTTCTCGGTAAGTCTGACATTTTTACAAAAAGAACTATTAAAAAAGCTATGGTAATTGAACATACGGATAGCTTAAGCGAAGCACTGATTCTTTCCATATCTCAAAAAGGGAATGTAAACTTTGAGTATATGGAGAAGCTTACAGGAAAGATAAGAAAAGAGCTGATAGAAGGACTAAAAGGAGAGATATTCCTAAATCTTGACAGTTTTGAACCAAGTGATATTACGCCTTTTTTATCAGCTTTAGATTTGGGAGATTTTTCAAGAGATTATGTCAGTGCAGATGAATACTTATCAGGTAATATCAGAGAAAAAATTGAAGTAGTAGATGCATATATAAAAAATATAGATTATGAAATTAATAAAAATAAAGAGGAGTTAGATAAGCCTCAGGTATTACAATCGGGATTTGAAAAAGAAGTAAACAATCCGGATAAAACACCTAATAAATCGGAAATAACAGAGAAAATTTCGGTATTAAAACAGGAATTATCCGCCCTTAATTATCAGAAAAAAATACTGGAAGAAGTAATGCCGAAAACTCTTGAAGCAAGTGATATAACTGTCAAGATGGGTTCTACATGGATACCTGAAAAAGACTATAAGAGCTTTATGTTTAATCTGTTAAAGACCTCCGCATCAAACAGATGGAATATAGATATTAAATATACGGATTTTACAGGAGAGTATAGGATAGAGGGAAAAAGCACAGATAAAAATAACGATCTGGCTAATTTCACCTATGGAACAAGCAGAGTTAGTGCATATAAGCTTATAGAGGATAGTCTAAATCTTAGAGATACCAAAGTATATGACCAGATCATTGATTCGGACGGAAGAAAAACATCAGTTCTAAATCAAAAAGAGACCATGCTTGCAAGGAGTAAACAGGAAATTATAAAAGAAGAATTTAAAAATTGGATCTTTGAGGATGTGGACAGAAGAAACCGACTGGTGAAAAAATATAATGAAAGATTTAATTCTATTCGATTAAGGGAGTATGACGGAAGCCATTTGCCTTTTGACGGGATAAACCCTGAAATTAAGCTTAGACCCCATCAAAAAGATGCAATAGCAAGGGGGCTTTTTGGAGGAAATACATTACTTGCACATGAAGTAGGGGCGGGCAAGACCTTTGAGATGATAGGAATTGCGATGGAGTCTAAAAGGCTTGGAATGAGTTCTAAAGCTATGTTTGTAGTTCCAAATCATATAGTAGAACAGTTCGGGCGTGAGTTTAACGAGCTTTATCCGGCAGCCAATATACTTTGTGCTACAGAAAAGGACTTTACACCGGACAAGCGGAAAAGATTTTGCAGTAGGATTGCCACAGGAGATTATGATGCGGTGATTATCGGACATAGTCAATTTGAGAAAATCCCGATTTCAAAGGAAAGACAGGAGTATGAACTTAAAAGTCAGATCGATGAGATTGTGGAATTTATCGGAGAGTATAAAAGAGACAGGGATCAAAGATTTAGTGTAAAACAGCTTGAAAAGACAAAGAAAAGTTTGGAGGCAAAATTAAAGAAACTTAATGATGATTATAAAAAAGATGATGTGGTAACCTTTGAGGAACTGGGAATTGATAAGCTTTTTGTGGATGAAGCCCATTCATATAAAAATCTGTACCTGTTTTCAAAAATGAGAAATGTTTCAGGGATCAGTGCAACAGATTCACAAAAGTCAAGTGATATGCTTATGAAATGTAGATATATGGATGAGATAACAGGCGGTAAGGGAGTTGTTTTTGCAACAGGAACTCCGGTTAGCAACAGTATGGCTGAACTTTATACCATGCAAAGGTATCTTCAGTATGACGGACTTAAAAAAATGCACCTTCAGCACTTTGATTCGTGGGCATCTACCTTTGGAGAAACGGTTACGGCAATAGAGCTTAATCCTGAAGGGAACGGATATAGAAGTAAGACAAGATTTTCAAAGTTTTACAACCTCCCGGAGCTTATGAACATGGTTAAGCAGTTCATGGATATAAAAACGACGGATGTATTAAATCTTCCCGTTCCAAATGCACACTATGAAACCATAAAGACAAAGCCTACCGAGGAGCAAAAGGAAATATTGGAGTCTTTTTCTGAAAGAGCGGATAAGGTTCGAGCAAAACAGGTGGATTCCTCTGTCGATAATATGCTGCTTATTACAAATGACGGAAAGAAGATGGCACTTGATCAGAGGCTTATAAATCCCCTACTTCCTGATGATGAGAACAGTAAGGTAAATACTTGCGTAAAAAATATCTTCAGTATATGGGATAAATACACGGATAAAAAGTCGGCACAGCTTGTCTTTTGTGATATGTCTACACCTTCAAGCGAGTTTAATATTTATGATGATATCAAAAACAAACTTATGGCTATGGGAATTCCTGAAAGGGAGATAGAGTTTATTCATAATGCAAATAATAACAGAGAAAAGGATGCTATCTTTGATAAGGTAAGGAAAGGAGAAATTCGTGTGCTTTTAGGTTCCACACAGAAGATGGGAGCAGGAACCAATGCACAAGATAAACTCATTGCCATTCATGATCTTGATGTCCCATGGAGACCTGCGGATCTTTCTCAAAGAGCCGGAAGAATCGTAAGACAGGGAAATGAAAATAAGGATGTTTATATCTTCAGATATGTAACTGAAAACACCTTTGATGCTTATCTTTTCCAAACACTTGAAAATAAACAAAAGTATATTTCACAGATAATGACAAGTAAAACACCGGTAAGAGTTGCAGAAGATGTGGATGAGGCTACATTAAATTATGCTGAAATAAAGGCACTTGCTACAGGTAATCCTTTAATTCGTGAGAAGATGGATCTTGATGTGGAGGTATCCAAGCTAAAAATGCTTGAGTCCAACTTCAAGTCAAACCTGTATAAACTTGAGGATAAGGTGGTAAAGGTTTACCCTAAAGAAATAGAAAATTTAAAAAATAAAATAGAAAACCTGAAAAAAGATATAAAAGCAGTAGAGCCATATAGAGAAGAAAATACAGATAGGGAAGTATACATTCAGCCAAGTTTGGAGAATGTAGGAGAAAATTCAATAGAAACAGAGAAAAAGCCGGATAAAGAAGCAGTATCAAAATTCACCTCTCTTATTCTTGACGGCAAAAAATATATGGATAAAAGACAAGCCGGAGAATTTTTGATAAGCAAGATAAAAAGCATAAAAAAGACGGATGATTTTAAATCGGAAGAAGTAAAAATCGGAGAGTACAGAAACTTTGATTTATTTGCATACTATGACAGCTTTTCCAATCAGTATAAATTTAATCTAAAAGGCGAAGAGAATCATTATGGTGAATTTGGAACGGACGGTATCGGAAATATAACGAGAATGGATAATGTCCTTGATAGAATGCCTGAGAGACTGGAGCAAACTTTAGGTAAGCTTAGTGATACCGAAAGTCAACTAGAAACCGCAAAACTTGAAATCGGGAAGAAATTTCCACAGGATGAACTTCTAAAAGAAAAGACACTAAGACTTGCAGAGGTAAATAATCTACTTGACATGGGGCAAAAAGAAGCAGTAACAGAGGAAAAAAATCCATTACTTGAAGAAGTAAAAGAAGAATTAATTCACTTTTTAAATAAAGAGTATGAGGAAAATCATAGTGTAGAGGATTTTGATACTTTGTTTCCTGATTTAAGCGATATAGGGCTTGCTTATACGACTACGCCGGATGAAAAGCATGAAATACAGACAAGCCTTGATTTAATCAATTATAAATTAAACACTTATGTTGATAATACTTTAGTTAACAGCTTTCAGTACACCTATGATCCTCTTGATGCAAGCGATAGAAGAGAGCTTGTGCAGATAAAGGCAAACATAGGTTTTTGGGATTTTAATGAGCTTATCTATGTGGATGAAGAAAAGTTAAAAGAGGTGATGGGGCTTGAAATTGATGATGAGGGAAATTTCTATGATCCGTTAGAAAAAGATACGGACTTGGACGGTGTAGCAGACAGGTACGATGCCGACTTTAGAGACAGTAAGGTACAAAGTATCGGAGATCTTAATAAAAGAGATAGAAACTCTGTAGTAGATAAATTAAACGGGTATAAGGAACAAATCAGTCAAACAGGTGCAAGGGAAAATCAGTTGGAATACTTTGAGGATGCAAGGTAGGATTCAGATAAAAAATATCATATTCATATATAAATATGGGAAGAGAGTATCTTTTATGGGTACTCTTTTCTCAATCTTTAATAGAAAAATAAAGTGTAAAGACAGAAATGGAGGAATTTATGAACTTAAAAAAAGGATATATTATTAAAACAGCACTGGGAGAATATACAACGGTATTGGATGTAAAGAAAAATCAGGCGGTATTATTTACAGGTGAACAATTTGTCATAGCATCAGGAATTAAAGAGAATAAAGAAACCGGTAAATTTGAGTGGCTAAACGGAAGATATGCAAATGATTTAAAAAGCATTTCAAATATGCAAAACAACAGCTTTGAAAGTATGAAAGAAACTTTATCATTCTTGGCGGAATACAATCATAGTGATTTTATTAAGGGAATAATATCACTGGAAACAGATATAAATAATGAAGACATACTGGATAATGCCTATGACAACTATATGAATGACTCTTATATGGGGTTGATTGATGAAAGATTTATGGACTTTATTGATGAAGACCTAAAAACAGCGAAAGATATAAAGCAGGAAGAGATAGAAAAAGATGCAGGCATTCAGGAAAAAAGCAAAGAAGAAATAAGTGAAAACGAGCAATACCAAACACAGGAAAATACAGTAAAAGAAAATACAAGTCTGAAAGATAATAATGACCAAGAAAAGCAATATATAAAAGGTAATCTTACAGCCGATGTTGAAATAAAAGATCTAAGGTCAAATGATGGACAGGATTTCAGAGTGGCAAGTTTTTCCATTGCTCAAAATGACGGAATGGGGAATGTAAAGTTTATGAATTGCTTTGCCTATAATGAACAGGTTCAAGCAGTAAAGGACTTTAGAAAAGGAGATTTTGTTTCGCTTTCAGGAAAAGAAAAGCTTAGTACCGGAAAGAATGGAAAGCAATATACAAACTTCAAGGTATATTCTGCCAAGTTGTTAAAAGCCAGAGGACAATCTCAAGATAAAAAAGAGAAGGCTTCAACACTTAAAAAACTGAACGATTATAAAGAGAAAACGGATGGAAGATCAAAAGAACAAAGGAATATGAAAAGTGAAAAAGGGGTAGAACGATAAAATTGTGGGGGACAGGCAGCCTAATAAGCTGCTTTCCCCTGTCTTTTTTTGATTCTCTTTTAAACTTAAAATAAGGGTTTGCTAAAAAAGGAGAGGGGCATTATATTATAAGAAATAGGATTATTTTAGTAGAAAGGATGAAATGATATGATTGTTATTTTTATAGCCTTAATTATACTATATTTGGGAGTTATCCTGTTTGTAGGAACAACATTTGTAAAAATAAGCTTATTTGCAATGGATAAGCTTGCGGTATTTATAGCAAGTTGGTACTATACTCACCATTATTTTTCTGTCAAGTTTTCATCCGGATATGCAGTATATTTTTGGGATATATCAGCGGCAATAGTGGCTGTAGTGCTATATTCTGTCTTATTTAAGCTCATTCATGATAAATTTGGATTGATTGGGAAGATTCTTAATTTAGCCATTTCATTCTTCAGCTCTATGACAGTGTATTGTATTTTGGTAAATGGATTTATTACAAATGAAAAATCTTATTTCCTACCCCTTTTAAACAATGATTTAGCCAATCAGGTGGTAAACTATATCATAATAGGTATAATCTCTTTAGTTGTATGGAAAAGAAGAGAAGATTATCTTATAGAAATGGACAAGGTATAAGAAAACAGTGTTATTAAAAAGCAGAGCTTGCAGAAAAATTTAGCACTAGGGTAATCATACTGTTTTGACTTAGCCTATTTGAGCCTATAAGAAAATGTCTGTCCCTGAGTCTATATATTTTTATTACTTATAAAGAAGGAGGTTGCTTTCTACCAAAAATCAGGTAGGAGCTATCTCCTTCTTTTATTTTTCCAGATGGTTGTTAAGGTATATATCCGTATTTTTCTTTGCCTGTTGAAGATCGTGGAGCATGAAGTTTTGATAGGAGTATTCTTCCATAAGGTTAATTTTTTTCTGTTCCAAAACAGCATATTTATCTGACAGTTCCGGAATAGTTAATGTACGGTATCCTGATTTTTCAAGTTCTTTTAAGGCAATTTCATAGGCAATAATCTGTGGCTTATATTCTTCAAAAAATGCTTTATTTTCCTTATCTTCAATATACATGTCATAGATCATCTGGTTTTTAGAAAGGGTGTTTTTATTCTCTATCACAGAATATATGGATTTCATTTCCTGTTCAGCTTGTTTTATCTGATCTAATAATTGTTGTCTGTCTGAAGCTGCTTTCTTTAATTTTAATTCCAGTTCTTCATAGGTGTTTATGCCATATCTTCTCATTTCATTTAAGGATGAAGCCATTGTTTTCATGTTGTGCTTGCCTGCCCATACTTCATAACCTTTTGAGGATTTTACCTTTTCATTGTTCTTTATATTTACAATAGTATCCGGCTTTTTATAAGAGAGTTTGTCATAAAGCTGTTCTTTATTATAAATCTGCTGTTTGGTTGGATCTTCAATTCTTTCTTTAATTCGCTCTTTGGTATAATCTTCTCCAAGCACATTTGCCTTTGTTCTTGTAAATCTTCCTGTATCTTTTTTGTCTTTATGGCGGAATGAAAGATACTTTCCAATCTTAATTTCATATCCTAAATCTTCCATTGCTTTTAAAAACTCTTCGTAAGTACCGGACTTTAGAATTGCTTTATCAATGGCAAGGTGAAGTCTGTTTTTCCAAGAACTGCCTTTCTTAAATTCCATATATTCAATATAGCTTTTACCGTTTGTGGAATATCTGTTCTTGAATTTTTTATAGTTTTCATCAATGACAGATAAACCGTTTTCCTTACAAATCTCATCACTGACAGTTCTGATTTGATGATAACTTCTTTTGTTGCTTTGATATGCCTTACCTGTTACAAAACTTACATTATTAAATATAACATGATTATGAAGATGCCCCTTATCTATATGGGTAGTGAGTACATACTCATACTTTCCTTGAAAGACTTTTTCGCATAGTTCCAGTCCTATTTTGGTGTGCCTGCTCAGGAGTGGTTTCTCCGGGAGCGAAAGATTGAATTAAATGCCTTGCTAAGATTTTTGCCTTGGAATTACATTCTCTTTTAGTCTGCTCAAACTCAAGATGAGCAAGCTTAGGATTGCAGTTAAAAGAGTAAATAAGGATTTTTTCATCGGTTTTATCAGCATTCATGATGTAGTTTAGGGCTAAGTGCAAAGTTTTTTCTATGGGATGAATCTTTGTAACAGCCATCAGATCTCCTCCGTATTTATACTTTCTAAATTTCCAAGATCATATAGTCTTTTTCGCAGAGAGTAAATATCTTTCCCCTGCTTTTTTAGCAGCTCTTGTATATCAATGATGTCATCTTTATAGATAGCTGCAGTAGAATTTACCCGCTTTGCAATCTGATTTATGCTGCCGGTTATTCTACCTATACTTGCGGAAAGTTCCCTAAAAGCGGTCATATCCAATACAAAAATATCCTTGCCTAAGATACATTTCACAATAAACTGACGCAAAGTTTTACAACCGGAGAGCCTATATTTTTTCTCCAAAACCTTCAGTTCATCATCTGAAAGCATTAAATAAATGCCATGAGTTCTTACTCTGTTTGCCATGTCAAAACCTCCAAATCCTAAAAATAGCAAAAGAAAAAACCTGTAGAATCAAGTGCTAAGCTTGATTTACAGGTTTTGCTTTATAGTATATTTCCAAATCAGAAATCTCCTGTAGAGAGATAAAATAGTTATATAAGTCACAAGAAGATTATAACATTTTTGAAAGTAAGCTTCAATGAAAGAAGTGAAAACTTTTTCAAACTACTTAGGGGATGAAATCAAAGAAGTAACTTATGCAGGGGTTTGGGGATATTCCCCAACAAGCAAAAATTGACTGAAAGAGTCCGATGCGAAAGCGAGGATTAAGTCAAATTTTCGTAAGTGCATATGCACTTACTGTGCTTGCTCATATACTGGTCAGTACAATAACAGCGTTAAGCTATATATATATATATCATAAAATGGAGCAAAATGATATAATAAGGTTAACTTGAAAATGGAAAAAGCTATTAATCCCCCATCTGAGATGGGGGAACCGGCAAAGCCGAAGCGTTACTTAGAGTATTAAAAACTCCTATGCGACAATGATATTGGTTTCGCAGGCCATATCAAAGCATAGGAGGTATCCAAGTGGATAATCAAAGTATAACACATACACGTTGGGCTTGAGATATAATAGGGATACAGAGGAAAAAGCTTGATAAATAGGAGCTTTCAGCACTGTATCCCTATTTTTAAAATCAAACAAAATATCGAAAAGGAGGCTTTTATGATATGTAAAAGAATATTTCAAACCATTATGTCAGTTATTCCATTAGCAAAGGCGGTGGAGAATAAATGAGATGGATAATAAAAATAATTTTATTTCCAATCAGCTTGCTGTTAAGTATTCTTACTGCATTTTTAACATTCTTGCTTAGCGTAGGAACAGCAATCCTATATTTGCTTATGCTGATGTGTGTATTTGTTGCCATAGGCTCATTCTTTATGCTACACAACACAAGAGCAGCAATAGAAGCACTCATTATAGGATTTCTACTAAGTCCTTACGGAATACCGATGATAGGAACTGTAATTATAGCTTTTATACAAGGAATCAATGAAGCCATAAAATCAATATAAAAAATTTCATAAAAATGGTTACCAAGGGCGATAGATAAAAACTATCGTCTTTTTTAGTGAAAAAATATCATGGAAAGGAGAGCTTTTAGATGAGTATGTATTTATTTGATGAACAACCTATCGTTGCAAATAAGACATTGGCAAGAGAGATAGGTTTAAATGAAGCTCTTATCTTACAGCAAATAAACTATTGGATAGAAATAAATAAGAAATCCGGCAATAACTTCTGTGACGGAAGATATTGGACATATAACTCAATAAGAGCATGGCAGGAAAAAGATTTTGACTATATGAGTTTCGATACTGTAAAAAGAACCTTTGCGAAGTTGGAAAAAGGCAGGTTTTCTACTCGTAGGAAACTACAATAAAGATCCAAGAGATAAAAACAAAATGGTACAGCATAAATACCGAAAAAGCTGGAGGAACTTTATATTGAAATTGAGAACAAAAAGAAAAAAGAAGAATTACAAGCCTTAGAAAAAGCTGTGCCTAATGCATTAGGGCAAAATGCACCAATGGAAAAGTGCAAAATCCACCAATGCACAAGTGCAGATTGCACCAATGCAACAGAGCAAAATCTGCCAATGCAAAATGGCAATATGCCCCAACCATTACCAGAGAATACTACAAATAATTCATCAAAGATTACTACAGATATTTCATCATATAATTCCACCCATCATTCCGTCATAGATGCCGAGTATTCAGAACCAAGAAAAAAAGGATGGACGGAGAGGCGGAAATAGAAAACAAAAATATATATCAGAACTGCTTAGATGAGTTAAGAACACAGACAGGCTATTATGAACATCTTGAGTTGGGCAATAAATTTATAGTTAAAGACTTTGATGAGATATTAAAGATACTGGCAGATATTATGATACTTGATGATAGAGAGCTTGTTACAATCAATCAAACGAAGCTTCCGGCACATATAGTAAAAGAAAGATTTAGAAAACTTAAATCAGAGCATTTGGAGTATCTGTCAGATGTTATTAAGGAAAATGAATACAAGATTAGGAATATCAGAGCATTTGTCCTAACAGCAGCATATAATGCACCAAGTGGGATAGATGCACATTACTCTGCCCTTGTAAGCTATGATATGAGAGGAGGATATTGAATGTGATTAACGAAGAAATTGCAAGAAAGACACTAAGCCTTGAGATTAAGGCTGCCAAAGTAACCGGAAAACTTCTTTTAAATCTGTTGAAAAAACTGATAAAAGAAGCAGAGAAACTGGGAGGGCTTGAAAAACTCGTTAAAGTAAACGGAAATGAAGTCAAGCTCAAAGATATGGCGAAAAAAGGACAGCTTGAAGAAATACCGGTAGAAGAAGCGGAGCTTAAGGAACTGAAAAAAGAGCTTAACAAATATGGTGTTAAGTTTTCAGTGATGAAAGATAAGGAAACAGGCAAATACTCCGTATTTTTCCAAGCCAAAGATATGAAAATGATGGAGAAAGCCTTTAAAAATGCTCTTGCAACATCAGAAAGAAAGGCTGAGAGGAAAGAGTCCATTCACAAAAATATTGAGAAGTTTAAGGAGATGGCAAAAAATACTGTTTCTAAGGATAAAGTTACGAATAAACAAAAGGAGCAGAGCTTATGAGCAGTTTGATAACATTTGAAAATATGGAATTCGGGAAACTCACTGTAATGGAAAAAGACGGTGAGTTTTTCTTTATCGGAAAAGAAGTAGCCGAAAAACTGGGCTATTCAAACACGAGAGATGCTTTGGTAAGACACATTGCGGAAGAAGATAAGGGAGTCGTGAAACACGACACCCTTGGTGGTAGACAGTCATTTACGATAATCAACGAGTCCGGTCTTTACTCTCTTATCCTATCTTCCAAGTTACCACAGGCAAAGGACTTTAAAAGATGGGTAACCACAGAGGTATTGCCGAGTATTCGTAAGAATGGCGGATATATCAAAAATCAAAAAAAATGAGTAATGAAGAAATATTGGCAAATGCGGTACTCCTTGCCAATCACCTGATTGCTGAAAAAGAAAAAATCATAGAAGATTTAGAGCCGAAAGCCAAGTATTTTGATGAACTGGTGAATAACCATATGCTTACTAATTTCAGAAATACAGCAAAAGAGCTTCATATCCCACAAAAGGTATTTATTCAGTTTTTGATAGATCAGAACCTTATTTGTTGGGATAAGAAAAATAGACTTCTACCCTATGCCAAGAACAACAAAGGATATTTTGAAGTAAAGGAATGGTGCAAAGAAGGGAGCGAAGCGGTCGGAATACAGACCTTTGTAACACCGAAAGGCAGGAGCTACTTATTACTTTTTATTGGAGGTGAAAAGACTCGTGATAGATAAAATATTAAAGGACATCAAAGGCATATTTAAGGTGCAAGATAAGGCAAAGTTTGTAAAACAAAACATTCCCTATCTTGCATTTTTCTATATTGGCAACATCTTCTCCTATCATGTGAGAAGTTATACCGGTGGAGATGTGATTGACAGGATATTTCAGGGGATATTAGAGCTTAATACAATGAGTTTTCTCCCAAGTATTTATTTGGTGGATATACTGACAGGAATAGGAGTTGCTGCTATAATTAAATTCATTATCTATACCAAAGGTAAAAATGCGAAAAAGTTTAGACAAGGGAAAGAGTACGGCTCGGCAAGATGGGGAAATAAAAAAGACATCGAGCCGTACATGGATGAAAAGTTTCAAAACAATATCTTGCTAACACAAACAGAACGATTAACCATGAACGGCAGACCGTCGAATCCAAAGTATGCAAGAAATAAGAATGTACTTGTCATAGGCGGATCAGGAAGTGGCAAGACTAGATTTTTTGTAAAACCAAACCTTATGCAAATGCACAGCAGCTATTGTGTAACCGATCCGAAAGGAACGATAGTTCTTGAGTGTGGCAAGATGCTTGAAGATAATGGCTATGAGATAAAAATCTTAAACACCATTAACTTCAAAAAGAGTATGAAATACAATCCCTTTGCTTATCTTAGAAGTGAAAAAGACATACTCAAATTGGTACAGACAATCATTGCAAACACCAAGGGCGAGGGAGAAAAAGCAGGTGAAGATTTTTGGGTGAAAGCCGAGAAACTTTACTATACAGCACTTATCGGATACATTTTCTATGAAGCTCCAAGAGAAGAAAAGAACTTTGCAACTCTCCTTGATATGATCGATGCGTCTGAGGTCAGAGAAGATGACGAAACATACATGAATCCGATAGACAGACTCTTTGAAGCATTGGAAAAGAAAGAGCCTACACACTTTGCAGTGAAGCAATACCGAAAATATAAACTTGCTGCCGGAAACAGCGAAAAGTATATTGATTAGCTGTGGTGCAAGGCTTGCTCCCTTTGATATTCAGGAACTTAGGGACTTGATGAAAGAAGATGAACTGGAGCTTGATACACTCGGAGATAGAAAGACTGCCCTCTTTGTTATTATCTCCGATACCGATGATACCTTTAACTTTGTGGTATCAATTATGTACTCACAGCTATTTAATCTTTTATGTGATAAAGCCGATGATGTATATGGTGGAAGATTGCCAGTTCATGTAAGATGCCTACTTGATGAGTTTGCAAATATCGGCTTAATTCCAAAGTTTGAAAAGCTGATTGCCACAATCCGAAGCCGAGAGATTTCAGCAAGTATTATATTGCAGGCACAATCTCAGTTAAAGGCAATCTACAAAGATAATGCCGACACGATTGTAGGTAACTGTGATAGTACCTTGTTTCTTGGTGGAAAAGAGAAAACAACATTAAAAGAACTTTCGGAAACACTGGGAAAAGAAACCATCGACCTATATAACACATCGGAAACAAGATCGAATCAAAAGAGTTTTGGGCTGAATTATCAAAAGACCGGTAAAGAGCTGATGAGCCAAGATGAAATAACCGTTATGGACGGCGGTAAATGTATCTTTCAGCTTAGAGGCGTCCGCCCTTTTCTATCGGATAAATTCGACATTACAAAACACAAGAACTATAAGCTCTTGGAGGACTATGACAAGAAGAATTTGTTTGATATTGAAAGCTACATGAAGCGAAAAGGAAAAGCAAAACTGAATAGAGATACGGTTATTACAAGAATGCAGTAAGTCTAAAAAATAGATTTGCTGCTTTTTTATTACTCAAAATCAGGAGGAAATATGATAAGGATAAGAAGTCCCACTAAGGAAAAACTAAATAGCAAAAGCATCAGCGATTGGAAAATAAAACTTTCAGTCGCTTTTTTTATTGAAAAGAAAAGGAGAAATTAAAAATATGAAGCAGGAAATGATGAACATCAATGCCAACTTGGTTGCAGAGCCTATTTTCTCAAGTTTTGAAAAAGACGGAGAAACGGTAGAAGTCGTTAATTTTGCACTTGTAAAGAAGTACGGGAAAGGCAAGGAATATATCAACTGTGCCGCTTACGGTGAAAAGGTGGAAACAGCGAAAGACTTTGTAAAAGGCGATCTCATTCATATCTTTGGATATTTCAAAGAGCGTGAAAAAGACGGTAAGACTTACAAAAACTTTTTAGTAAAGTCATACAACAAAATTGAAAAGAAAGAAAACAAGGAGGAAGAATAAAATGGAATTTTTTACACAGGCAGTAGATGTACTGAAAGTATTGGTAATGGCGGTAGGAGCAGGACTCGGTGCGTGGGGCGTGATCAACCTGATGGAAGGTTACGGGAACGACAACCCCGGCGCAAAGAGCCAAGGCGTGAAGCAATTGATGGCGGGAGGCGGTATCGTCCTTATCGGCTTAAAACTCATTCCGCTTCTTGCCAATGTACTAAAGTAGGAAGAAAAGGAGCGATGAAATGTTTGGGATATTCGACAAGATAGAAGAATTTTTCAAGGAGCTTCTACTGGGCGGTATCCAAGCAAACTTAGAGTCCATGTTTCTTGACATCAACAATCAGGTTGGGAAAGTGGCAGCAGATGTAGGAAAAACTCCTATGGGATGGAACGGAGAAGTATTTAACTTTATCAAGAGTATTAACGACTCCGTTATCATTCCAATAGCAGGACTAATCATAACGGCAGTCCTTTGTATCGAGCTTATCAATATGGTCATGCAAAAGAACAATATGCACGATACGGACACCTTTGACTTTTTCAAGTACATCATCAAGATGTGGGTTGCCGTATGGTTAGTTTCCCATGCCTTTGAATTTTCGATGGCAGTCTTTGATGTGGCACAAAGTATGGTAAACAAAGCGGCGGGGGTGATTAACACCTCTGCTGTTGTTTCCGGAGATCAAATTGTTCAGATGGTAGAAGCTTTAAAAGATAAGGGACTGGGAGAACTCATTATGATTCTCTTTGAAACCTCACTCATAAAAGTTGCCATACAGGGAATCTCCATTGTCATCATGCTCGTTGTTTACGGAAGAATGTTTGAAATCTATGTTTACTCATCGGTTTCAGCCATACCTTTTGCGACAATGGGAAATAAAGAATGGGGACAGATCGGAACAAACTACATTAAAGGACTGTTTGCCCTTGGACTGCAAGGACTCTTTTTAATGGTTTGCCTTGGAATTTACGCAGTATTAGTTAAGACAATACAGATTACAGACATTCATACCGGTACCTTCACGATACTTGGGTATGCGATTTTGTTGGGACTGATGATGTTAAAAAGCGGAACACTGGCAAAAAGTGTTCTCAATGCTCACTAAAAGAAAGGAAGATAGTATGAAGAAAAGAAAAACAATATGGAAAGCAGCACTTCTTGTAACAGGCATTGCCTTTGTGATGGATAGCATAAAAAAACATAAGAAAATGAGAGAATTAAGCGAAAGAATCACCGAAATCGGACATTGTCATAATGATTTTTGTCTGATGCAGGGAAGAATCAATCAAAGTACAGAGGAACAGCTTGCAATTATTCAGGAAGAAATCGGCTCCGTATATGAACACATGGAGGAGCTGTCAAAGGAAAAAGAAGATGGGAGGTAAATCATGGCGTATGTACCAATCCCGAAAGACTTAAAGAAAGTAAAAACGAAGGTCGCTTTTAACTTAACCAAAAGACAGCTAATCGGATTTACTCTCGCAGGACTGGTAGGAATACCGGTCTATTTATTTATGAGAAAGTTTGTAGCAAATGATATAGCGATTCTATTTCTCATCGTGTCCACACTTCCCATTTTTTTCATTACACTGTTTGAAAAAAAGACGGACTGACCTTTGAAAAAAATATTTTTAAGTATATCTATTTACACAAGTTTTACCAACCGCAAAAGCGTGTGAGAAAGGAGGTTTACCTTGAACAGCAAAAGAAAAATTCAGCAGCTAAAGCTCACGCAAAACAAAAAGGCGTTAAGAAGAGAGAAACAGGAATTAAAGCAAGATAAAACAAAGATAAAAAAAGAGAAAGGCGGATTTTTAAACTTTATCTTTAAGAAAGAGCCGAAACGCCATACCGTAGAAGATACCCTTCCCTATCTTAGAATGTTGAAAAACGGGATATGCCAGAGTGATGAAAAACACTTCAGTAAAAGCATAGCCTTTGAAGATATTAACTATCAGCTTGCCTTAGAGGAAGATCGAGACCTTATTTTTAATCAGTTTGCCAACTTCTTAAATTCCTTTGATCCGAGTGTCGGGATTGAACTGTCATATATCAATCAGCTTGGAAGAAACGAAGAAATGCAGTCGGCAATTCAGATACCGGATAAAAAAGATGGCTTTGATGAGATACGATTAGAGTTTCGGGAGATGTTAAAAAATCAGATTGTAAAGGGAAATAACGGACTTAGAAAATCAAAGTACATTACTTTTACCGTCGAAGCGGACAATATGGAGCAGGCAATCTCAAAACTGGAAAGACTGGAGATTGACATCTTATCTTCCTTAAAAAGTATGGGCGTGCGTGCAGAAAGCCTAAACGGAGAAGAAAGGCTGAAAATCCTTCACGATGTATTAAATCCGGGCAAGACCTTTGAGTTTTCCTACAAAGACTTAAAGAAAAGAGAAAGCACAAAGACATATATTACGCCTGATGAATTTAACTTTACACCGAGTAGATATTTTAAGTTTGGGAAGTTTATCGGAGCGACAAGCCATTTTCAAATCCTTGCCAGTGAGCTTTCAGACCGTATGCTTGCCGAGTTTTTGGATATTGATGATAACATCAATATTTCCTTTCATATTAAGGCAATCGAGCAGTCGGAAGCCATTAAGATGGTAAAAAGAAAAAACACCGACATTGATAAGATGCGAATTGAGGAAAACAAAAAGGCGGTAAGAGCGGGTTATGATATGGACATTTTACCCTCAGACCTAATCACCTATGGTGAAGATGTGAAAAGCCTACTCAAAGACTTGCAGACAAGAGATGAGCGTATGTTTGTCGTAACTATTGTCTTTATGAACTTTGCAAGGACAGTACAGAAACTGGAAAACACCATTGCACAAATCAGCTCCATTGCCAATAAGCACAACTGCAAGATAAAAAGACTTGACCATGCGCAGGAGCAAGGACTTGTAAGCGTACTTCCTCTTGGCGTAAATAAGCTTGAGATTAACAGAGGCTTAACTTCCTCATCAACAGCCGTCTTTATACCGTTTACCACAGAGGAGCTTTTCATCAATTCAAGCAACAGTCTTTACTACGGATTGAATGCTTTAAGCCACAATCTGATTATGGCGGATCGAAAGAAACTCAAAAATCCAAATGGGTTAATCTTAGGAACACCCGGAAGTGGTAAGTCATTCTCGGCAAAGCGTGAAATGGCAAATGCGATTTTGGTAACGGATGATGATGTCATCATCTGCGATCCGGAGGGCGAATATGGAAACCTTGTGCGTCAGTTTAACGGAGAGGTCATTAAGGTTAGCAGTAAATCAAAGGATTACCTCAATCCCCTTGACATCAATATGAACTACGGCGATGGAGATGCACCGTTAAAAGACAAGGCAAACTTCATCATGAGTATGCTTGAACTTGTCGTTGGAGGAAGCGGACTGACAGCAGAAGAAAAGTCGGTTATAGACAGGTGCTTACCGAAAATCTATGAAAAGTATTTTAACGAACCTGAACCGAAAAACATGCCTATCTTACAAGACCTATACGATATGTTAAAAAATCAAGAAGAAAAGGTCGGGAAAAAACTGGCAACGGAGATGGAGATTTATGTAACAGGCTCTCTTAATGTCTTTAACCATCAGTCCAATGTGGATCTCAACAAGCAGCTCCTTTGTTTTGACATCAAGGAATTGGGCAGTCAGCTTAAAAAAATCGGAATGCTTGTGATTCAGGATCAGGTTTGGAATAAGGTATCCCAAAACAGAGGAAACAAGGCAACAAGGTATTACATCGATGAGTTTCACCTACTTTTAAAAGAAGAACAGACCGCCTCTTACTCCGTTGAGATATGGAAGCGTTTCAGAAAATGGGGAGGAATTCCGACTGGCATTACGCAGAATGTCAAAGACTTACTGATGAGTAAGGAGATAGAAAACATCTTTGATAACACAGATTTTGTTTTAATGCTCAATCAAGCGTCAGGAGATCGGGAAATCTTGGCAAGAAAACTGAAAATCTCCAAACCGCAGCTTAAATATGTTACCAATTCCAATGCGGGAGAAGGACTTTTATTCTTTGGGAATACCATTGTTCCCTTTATTGATAAGTTTCCAAAAGATACCATTCTCTATCAGAAGATGACAACGAAACCCGAAGAAGTGAGGTGATAGCTTGTGGAAAAGAAATTAAGGCGAGATTTTAAGGAAAGGCAGAAAATCAAAGAGGAAGCAAAACTGTTAGGGAAAGAATATATGGATGCGGATGAAGCCGGTAAATTAAAGCATGGCGATGATTATCGAGGGAAAATTATTCACGAGAAAGACAGGTTTCAGGACAAGATCCACGAAAAAGAAAGCAAAAGAAATTCCGGAAATAAAATTCAGCAAGGAAGTCCTAAAAGAAAGGGAAAACCGCCTAAAAATGTTGTAAAAGACAAGGAAACAGATACACCAAAAGAAGATAATAAATCCCCTCTTGTATCTGGCTATGAAAACAGTGCTTTTACTTCCCTTGCAAATGATGAAACAACAGCTACAAATGATGAAACAACAGTTGGTGAGAGAATTTCTGCACCGAAAAGCATAAAAACAGAAAAGGAAATCTTCTTTGAGGAACAAAAAGCCGAGCTTTTAAAGAAAAGAAAAATGGCTGAAAAGGTTAGAAAAGAGCTAAGAACGGAAGGAAAGTACAGTCAAAATGAAGAAGTCTACGATCCTTTAGGAAAAGACCTTGATAATGACGGTATCATTGACAGGTATGACAATGACTTTAGGGACAGCGACTATTTTGAATCGACTTATGATGTGGAAGATAATCTTCATACCAAAGAGGATATAACGGAAAGCTCTTCTAAAAAGCACAATGCTCAAAAGAAGCTGTATAAACGAAAAAACTACTCGGATAAGGTCTATACAAGGAAAAAGGAAGATAATCCCGCAGACGATAAGACGGAAGGGAAAAAGTCTTCCAAAGAGATGATTCAGGGCAGAGAAAAGAAAAAGTCTGCAAAGGTATCCGTTCTGTCAGGCTTAGCAAAAGGAAGCGAAGCGGTAAGAGATTATCTATCTCATGGCAGTGATGAAAATCAGGGTGTGGAAACCGGAGAAAAGATTGCAGACGGCAATTCAAAATTACTTCATGGGATAAAAAACTATGCCGATAAGAAAAAGGCTAAAAAAAGCTATAACCTAAGCAAAAAAGATTACAAGATACGAAAGCGTAAATCAAAATTGGAGTTTCGGGAAGCCAAAGAGGAATTAAAGAAAACAAAGGAATATAAGCAAGCAAATGCTTTTAAGAAGTTTCAAAAGAAAAAGCAGATGAAATCCGCTATTGGGAAACGAAATAAATCAAGGCTTAGAGATCGTATCAAAGAAAGTCTGATCGGAACACTGAAAAGCTCCAAAGAAATGCTGATACGAAAAGCAAAGGGACTTATGATGATTGTCATAGGTCTTATTATTTTGGGGACTTTTATCATTCAATTTGCAGGCACCTCCATGACCGGAATGATAAACTCTACAAGCGGCGTATTAACTACAACCTATCTTTCCGATCAAAATGTACTAAGTGAAATCAATCAACAGTTTTCGGGATTGGAAGAAGGTCTGCAAGATGAAATCAGTTCCGTAGAAGAAAATTATCCCGGCTATGATGAATATCTCATAGAAAAAGAGGGAGAAATCGGACACAACACCCATGAGCTTTTATCCTACATCACTTCAAGATATGGAGAAATTAAGGATTCAAAGGAAGTTCAAAGTATCATCCATGACCTTTTTACAAAGATGTATGATTTATCTTATCGAGAAGAAATTGAAATCAGATACAGGACGGTTACGGAAACATATACCGATGAAGATGGCAATGAGCATACCGAAAGTCATGAAGAAGCTTATGAGTATAAGAAGCTCATAGTAACACTGAAGAAAAGGGAAATGGACAGTATCGTAAGAGAAATCTTCGCAGAGTATCCCGATAATGTTCTTCACTATGAAGCCTTGCTTGCCTCTAAGGGAAACATGGAAACTGTCTTTGGAAGCGGAAACGGAAATTTATCGGAGATTGTAGACAATCCCGACTTTTCAAATCCGGGAATTGCCTTTGACGATGTAACGGTGAAGGCACTGTTTAACGAAGCGGAAAAGCATATCGGAAAGAGATATGTATTTGGGGCGAACGGGCCGAATAACTTCGACTGTTCGTCCTTTGTGTGCTGGAGTTTTACCCATTCGGGTGTCAAGAATATGCCACGAACAACCGCTTGGGGAATATACAAAACTTACTGCAATCCCGTATCTCCAAGTGAAGCAAAGGCGGGAGATATTATCTTCTTTAAGAACACCTATGACAGCGGCTCCCCTATTTCTCATGTCGGCATTTATGCAGGAAACGGTATGATGATTCATGCAGGCGATCCGATTCGCTTTGTCAGTATCAATACACCTTACTGGAGGGAGCATTTCTACGGCTTCGGCAGAGTAAAATAAAGAAAGGACGGTAAAATGTGAAAAAAGAACTTACAGCAGTAAAAAACAGGATAAAGAAGTTAAAGGATAAAAAGGCTCTAATTGATGAAGAATTGGAGCCTTTATTGATTCGTGAAGAAGAACTGGAAAATGAGGAGATTATTGCCATTTGCAGAAAAAACAATATCACAATTACAGATTTAATGGCAAAGGTTAAAAAAGAACAAACGGAAATAAAAAAGGAGAAAACAGATGAGAACAGTTATGAAAAATAAGGTATTTACAAGGTTAATGACAGCATTACTTCTTGCTGTTACGGTCATTATGGCATCTTACCCATCGGTAGCCTATGCACAGGTTGATGAAAAAGAAGCAGCACAGGAAACACTAAAAGAAGAACCGAAAAAACCGGAAATTACAGTTATTAAAAAGGAAGAAGAAAAAGAAGTGCGTTATCCGAACAAGTTGACTGCAAAAGAGCCGGAGAATTTAAAGCAAAAAATGGCTTCAAACGGAGAAATAACCAATACCAATAAAGGGATTCCGACCGAACCTACCAAATCAAGGGCAAGTGTTACGGAGAATGTAAACAATGCCAATCAGGAGTATCCCATTCATCATGGAGATAGTAGCGATAACAAAGAAACAGATAAATATTCTGCGGATGCCAGACAGTTTATTACCTTTCAGACGAAAAACGGAAAGACCTTTCACCTCATTATCAATCATGATGAACAGGGAGAAAATGTCATACTCCTTACCGAAGTTTCGGAAGATGATCTTCTCAATATGGTTGAAATCAAGGAAAAACCTAAAGAAGTAGTCAAGGAAGAACCCATAAAGGAAGAACCGAAAGAAGAAGCAAAGCCTGAAAAAAAGGAAGAAAAAAGCAGCACCGGAACATATATCCTGCTTGCTCTTGTAACCTTGGGGGCATTGGGAGCAGGCTATTATTTTAAGGTGGCAAAAAAGAAAGAAGATAAGGAACTGGAAGCCTTAGAGGAAGATGATGATTTTTTCTCGGAAGCGGAAGGCAGTGAAGAAACGGAAAATGAAGAGGTTGAAAATCAGGAAATGGAAGATGAAACAGAGGACAGCGAAGAAGATTAGGAGTAAAAAAGATACTATTTGCTGTAAAACACAGGGCGAAGGAGAGAAAATCTTTCGCCCTCTTATATTGAAAACGGGAGGAAAAATATATATGAAACTTGTAATTGCTGAAAAGCCAAGTGTTGCATTATCAATCTCAAAGATAATAGGAGCAACAAGTAGAAATGACGGATATTATGATGGGAACGGATATAGGGTATCTTGGTGTGTCGGGCATTTAATTCAAATGGCAAATCCCGATTCTTACGATGAAAAGTATGCAAAATGGAAGATTAATGACTTGCCGATTATTCCAAGTGAGTATCAGTACGAAGTGGCAAAGGCAACAAAGAAGCAGTTTGCAGTCCTAAAAAAACTGATGAATGATAAGGCGATTGATACTGTTATCAATGCCTGCGATGCCGGACGAGAGGGAGAAGCAATCTTTAGACTTGTATATCTTCAGGCAAGCTGTAAAAAGAAGATGAAAAGGCTTTGGATTTCCTCCATGGAAGATAGTGCAATTAAAGACGGCTTTGATAAGCTAAAAGACGGAAAAGACTATGATAATCTCTTTGAATCGGCTCAAGCAAGAGCAATCGCCGACTGGCTTGTCGGAATGAATATCAGCAGGCTATACTCTTGCTTATATAAGCAAAATTACAGTGTTGGGAGAGTACAGACACCGACTCTTGCCATGATTGTAAAAAGAGATGACGAGATAACTAATTTTAAGAAAGATAAATACTACACAGTGGAGCTATCTATGAACGGCTTTATACTTTCGACTGAGCGAATTGATGATGAGGTTGCTGCTGAACAGCTAATCAATTTAGTTGGCGATAAGATTGAAATCACTGATGTTATCCAAAAAGAGAAAATTACAAAGCCTGATTTACCATTTGACCTTACGACACTTCAAAGAGAGTGCAATAAGTATTTTGGATATTCTGCAAAGCAAACTCTCGACTATGCTCAAAGTCTTTATGAGAAAAAGCTTATCACCTATCCAAGAACAGACAGCAGATGCCTTACTGAAGATATGATTATAAGTACCGTCAATAATATTTTGGGCAAAAATGATTTTGATACAGAGCGTATCAAGGTAGTATTCAACTCTAAAAAAGTTACGGATCATCATGCGATTATCCCGACCGTATCATCGCTCAGTGAAGATATATCCAAACTTCCTGAAAGTGAAGCAAAAGTATATCGACTTATTTTCAATAAGTTTCATGCAAGTGTAGGCTATCCTTTAGTGGAAAATACAACGAAGATTGTAGCTGAATTTGACGGCTTTCAATTTACGAGTACTGGTAAGGTTATTAAGGACGAGGGCTTTACAAAATATCTTAAAGGATACAAGTTCAATAAGAATGAGGATTTGGAGCTTCCTGATGTAAGCATTGGAGATGTTATTATCATTGAAAATAAAGAGATTAAAGAAAAGTACACTAAACCTCCGAAACACTTTACGGAGGACACACTCTTAAAAGCTATGGAGCTTGCAGGTAATGATGCATTGGAAAAAGGTGTTGAAGTGGAAAGAGAAGGACTTGGAACACCGGCAACAAGAGCAGGCATTATTGAAAATCTGATTTACAAAGAATTTATTGAACGAGATAAGAAGAATCTGATTGCAACACCGAAAGGAAAAAGCCTGATTGAGATTGTCGTAGATAACTTCAAATCAGCAGAAATGACGGCACAGTGGGAAATGGAATTGTCTGAAATAGCACAGGGCAAATCTTCCAAAAAAGAATTTTTAGAAAAGATTGAGGAACAGATAAAACATACGGTAGAGGAACACCAGAAGAATGAATAGGAAAAATGAATATTAGAAAAAGGAGGTAAAAATGCGAATCAATGATTTTCATAATATTTTGGAGCTTGTAAAACAGGACATTCTGCATAGTGAAGCGGAATATTTAAAGCTCCTAAAGGTTGTCGGAAACAATCAACGATATGATTTTAGAAGTCAGTTAAGTATCTATGATAAAAATCCGGAAGCGACAGCCTGCGCCAAGTTCGATTATTGGCGTGAACGCTTTCACCGAACTGTTATGCGAGGACAAAAAGGAATTCCGATTTTAGAGGACTACGGCACATATAAAAAGGTTGACTACATCTTTGATATAGCTCAGACAGTTTCAAGAAACAGAGATGTCAATGAAGTAAATCTATGGAGATTCGATAAAGAAGCGCATCAAGATGTGTTAAAGGAAATGATAAAAAGTGAGGGATATGAAGAGAGTGAAAGTATCTTAGAAATATCTTTTCTTTAAGCAGGCTTTACGGAGATGAAAAGATAGACAGTCTAATGAACGAGCTTAGAATAGCCGATGAGAATAGAATATCTTTTACAAAGTTTGTGAGAGATTCAGTGAGCTATGCGGTATCTTCAAGGTTTCAGCTTGATTATCCTATGGATAGTGAACTTTTAAGAGAAAATTTTGAAAGACTTGATAGTATATCTCTTATGAGTCTTGGTGAAACCGTATCGGATATTAGCGGAAATATCATTGATGCGACCATTCAGAAAAGTAAAGAGCTTGACAAAGAAGTTTTAAGAGGTAAAGAAGCAGGATATAATAAGATTAGAGAAGAAATTGAGGAGGTAGAAGAAAATGTACTTCGACGAGATGATCAGAAAAGAAATGAAAACGAGCGAGTTCTCCGAAATGGGGAGTACGGACGAGATAATAGAGAAAATCAGGGAGAATACACTAAGCAGCTTGGAGGAACAGACGGAATTCATCAAGGAATATCCCAATCCGACCTACGCAGTGATGAGGCTGGATTATCTTTCACAGAGCGAGGAGCAGAGCCGATTCGAGATGTTAGTGGATTTATACAAGGAGAAGAAACTGACCAATCATTTGATGGACATTCAGAAACAGGCGATAGCGTTTATGAGAACAGAGAAGCCGAAACTGATGGAAGCTTGGAAGATAGAGAGCAAGAGCGATCCGCAGTATGGAGCGATGATTTCAGCTCTCAAAGAAATGACCATCAAGGAAGTCGTGGGAAATCTAAAAGAAAATACCGAATCAGAGATAAGAGAAGCGGACAAGGCTTCTTTTTCTTTGCCTGAAAATGCTTACGGACAACTGATCCTGACCGTTCCTCTTAGCCAAAAGGAAAAAGATGTGTTCCTGATTAACGGGGGAAATCACGATGGGGGCAGACTTCCTGTCATTGCCGAGTTTTCCAAAGGAAAAAGCAATGAAGAATTGGGAGAATACCTAAAAGATACCTTTAACGGTGGAAACGGACTGTATATTGATGAAAGAGAGGTATCTTCCTGGTATTCGGATAAGGGGATTCATTTTGCTTCCGGAACATCGGCAAGAGAAGATCATACGCAGGTTTTAAGTTGGAGTGATGCGGCAAATAGAATTGCTGAACTTTTGGAAAACGGAGAGTTTGCTACCAATGTGGAGATTTCAGAAGCTTTGGATTATGAAAGAGATCGGATTTCAGAGTCCCTATGGTATCTTATTCACGATTTGAGTGAGGAAGGAAAAGAACAAGGCTTTTTTGAATTTCTCGAAAAAGGAGGTGGCTTTCCGGATGAAACAAAAAGATTATCCGAGGCACTGAAAAATCCTGAACACCTTGGGGATGTCATCAAAGAGTATGGACGATTTTTAGAAGCATATAGAGAAGATAGAGATGTACTAAGGTTTCACTATCATAAGGTGGACAGCCTTTATCAGAAATTACAGGAGCTTGCACTGCCAAGAAAAGAATACAGTACCAATCTTACTGAACTTCCAAAAGTAAAAGCCTTTATTACAGAAGATGAAGTCCTTGCTACTATTTCAAGGGGAAGCGGAATCGATAGAGGAAAAGAGCGAATTACAAAGTTTTTCAAAGAAAATCACACTTTACAGGAAAAAGCCGACTTCTTAAAAGATGAATATGGAACAGGAGGAAGAAGCCATGCGGTATCAGGCTTGACAGGTAGTGGAGAATGGCACGATGCCAAAGGAATAAAACTTGAAAAGGATAATTGTAAAGATGTGTTTCTCACTTGGACAAGTGTGGCAAAGCATATTGACGAGCTGCTTTCTAAAAACCTTTACCTTGAGGAACAGCACATAGAAAATATAGCGGAGAAGGAAGAAGTAAAAGAGCCACACTATTACTCGAAAGATAATCCTGAAAACTTGATGACTGATGAAATGCTGAAACGGGTGCCGGAGCTTTACGCACAGGAAGAAATTGATTTAGCGGATAAGGAAGTTCATGCAGCATATATCATTCCTTTTAAAAGTAATTGGACTTGGTATATGACAGAGTATGACAGGGAAAGCGGAGAAGCCTTTGGGCTTGTAGTCGGAATTGAACCTGAATGGGGATATTTCAATCTGAATGAATTGAAAGAACTTAATGCTCAAAGACTTGTGTTGGAAGATTTTCCAAAGACTTTTCAAGAAATCAAAGATACCGAGCTTGTAAAACAGATGAGTGAGGAAGAAATAGACCGAGTATTTAACGGACAGCTTTCCGCAAAAGATAATCAAAAGGAACAGGACATCTTTTATCTTAGCGATGAAATGGGAATTTCATTAGAAGAAGCCGAGGGTATTATCAACGACAGGAGCAGGTTATCAGGGATTAGTACAGAGGATACAGATAACAAAGATAATTTACTTGATGAAAAAAGTCCTGTTCAATCTACCCTGTTTGACTACATTCAGCAAAAAGAAGAAGTAGAGCTGAATGAAAAAGAGGAAAGCCTTGCAGAACAATTTGCAGTGAAACAAGGTGATACCGTCTATTTTGACCATGAAACATATATTGCAAAGGATATTGAAAAAAATAAAGTAAACGGAAAGCCGGAGGTATGGCTGTATCCGGCAAGAGATGGAAATAGGCAAATTGCAATCGTACCGTTTATGGATAATGAGGAGCTATTAAGAAAGATAAGCATTGAAAGACCGAGATTTTTGATTGGCGATGAAGTGAAATATAAGGATAAGGATTGTACCATTACCCGCTTTGATAATATGGGAAATAACCTAAAGACCGTAACGGTTAAGGATAATACCGAATATCTCAGTGGTATGATAACAGGCTCCGATGTGATTCCCTATCGTTTAGAGAGCGACCTTGAGAGAATATTTGAAAATCTGACATACAAGAAAGCTAAAGATACGATTCAAGACATTGATGAAAAAGGCAGAAAAAAACTAAAAATAGAAGCTCATAACTTTTAAGATTACCGAAGAAATCCTCCCTGAAAAAAATTAACGCCAAGTGAAAGGTTAAACCAAAACCTTGAAGCAATCTCCATGCTTAAACGAGTGGAGAGTGGACAAAGAGAGCTTGACAATACAGCTCAGGAAGTCTTGGCAAAAATATGTAGGATGGGGCGGACTTTCCGAAGTCTTTGACGAAAGCAGAGAAGGTCAGTGGAAAGAAGCAAGAGCATTCTTAAAAGGAAAAATCTATCGTCATCAGAATACGAAGCTGCTAAGGAATCAACTTTAACAGCTTTTTATACGCCTAAGACAGTCATTGACAGTATCTACTACACTCTCAGGAATGGGGTTTAAGAATGGCAATATCTTAGAACCGTCAATGGGCATCGGAAACTTTATCGGAAGTTTACCGGATGAAATGAGTAGCAGTAAATTTTATGGTGTAGAGCTTGACTCCTTAAGCGGTCGCATTGGAAAAACTTCTATATCCGGAAAGTGATATACAGATTAAAGGACTGGAAGAAACTTCCTTTTCCAATAATTTCTTTGATGCGGTTATCGGGAATGTACCCTTTTGGAGAGTACAAGGTCAATGACAGGGAGTATAACAAAAATAACTTTTTAATTCATGACTACTTTTTTTGCAAAATCCATTGACAAAGTTAGAAATGGTGGTGTTATCGCTTTTATTACATCTTCAGGCACGATGGATAAAAAGGATGAAAGTGTCAGACGATACCTTGCAGCAAGAGCGGAGTTTTTAGGAGCAATCAGACTTCCAAACGATACCTTTAAGGGTGTTGCCGGAACGGAAGTAACCTCGGATATTATCTTCCTAAAGAAAAGGGACAGTATAAGAGAAAGGGACGAGGACTGGATACATCTTGCAGAAGATGAAAATGGGCTGACATATAACAAATACTTTGTAGAGAATCCTCAGATGGTGCTTGGCTCTATGGAAGAAGTGTCAGGAAGATTTGGAAACGCCCTTGCTTGTCTGCCAAGAGAAAATGCCGATTTAAAGGAGCTGCTTGCAAGGGCAAGTGAAGAAATATCCAAAGGAACAGCCTATGAAGAAATAGAGCTACTTGATGATGAAATCACATCTATCCCTGCCACAGATGATGTCAAAAATTTTTCATATACTATCATTGATGACGAAGTGTATTACAGAGAAAATTCCCTTTTTGTAAAGAAAGAGATAACGGATAAGAATAAGGAGAAGATTAAGGACTATCTTGAACTGAATACTGCCCTTAAAGATGTTATCTACAAGCAGAAAGAGGACTATTCCGATGATGAGGTAAAGAAAGCTCAAGAAAAGCTCAATGAAGTCTATGACCGCTTTTCTAAAAAGCATGGATATGTCAATAACCTTTCCAATACCAGAGCCTTTAAAGAGGACAGTAACTTCCCGCTTGTTTCCTCCATTGAAATCCTTGATGAAGAAGAAAACTTTAAGGCAAAGGGGGATATATTCTCCAAGAGGACAATCACAAAGGCAAAGACCATTGACCATGTGGATACTTCTTTGGAATCTCTTGTGTTATCTATGTCGGAAAAAGGCTATGTGGACTTTGACTATATGGAAAACCTGACGGGAAAAGATAGACCTACTCTAATAGAAGAATTAAGGGGAGAGATTTATCTAAGTATCAGGGAAGAACAGAACTTTTACAGACCGCTATCCTTTAACCCCGAAGATGGAGATTTGCCTTTCGCCTGTGCAAATGGCAGCAATTCATATAAGTATGGCTATGTTACAAAGGACGAATACCTATCAGGGAATATCAGAGAAAAGATTACCATCGTAGACAGTTACCTTGCAAAGTTAAGACAAACGGAACGGGAACTACCTCATCTTGGCTATGCGGAAGATGGCAAAGAAAAAGAGCTGATAAGCTATGAGATGAACCGTTTGGAATATCAAAAATCGGAACTTACCAAAGTATTACCGAAAGAACTGGAAGCAAGTGAAATCAGCGTTCGTCTTGGAGCAACTTGGATACCGATTAAGGATATAGAGAAATTCATCTTTGAAACGTTGAAAACACCGGGCTGGGCAAGATGGGATATTAAGGTCAAATTCTCAAATCTTACAAGTGAATGGAATATTGAAGGAAAGAGCAAAGACAGAGGAAATGACCTTGCTGAAATGACCTACGGAACATCAAGGATAAACGGATATAAGCTGATTGAAGATGCCTTAAACCTTAAAGAAACAAAGGTCTTTGACCAGATTGAAAATCCGGATGGCTCAAAAAGTTCTGTCTTAAATAAAAAGGAAACTCTCCTTGCAGGACAGAAACAGGAACTTCTAAAAGAAGAATTTAAGAACTGGATATTTAGTGATCAGGAAAGAAGAAGCAGACTTGTGAAGCTCTACAATGAGCGTTTTAACTCTATCCGAAATCGTGAATATGACGGAAGTAATCTCTCTTTTGAAGGAATGAATACGGAAATCAAACTCAGACCACACCAAAGAAATGCCATTGCAAGAAGCCTTTATGGAGGAAATACCCTGCTTGCCCATGTGGTAGGAAGCGGAAAGACTTTTGAGATGGTCGCTTCCGCAATGGAAAGTAAAAGGCTTGGAATGTGCAGTAAATCTCTCTTTGTTGTACCGAATCATCTAACAGGACAGATTGGCAGAGAGTTTATGCAGCTTTATCCGTCGGCAAATATTATGGTCGCAGATAAGAAAGACTTTGAGCCGAAAAACAGAAAAAGATTTATCGGCAAAATTGCAACAGGCGAATATGATGCGGTTGTAATCGGGCATACGCAATTTGAAAAAATCCCGATGTCAAAAGAATACCAAGAGAAGCATATTCAGGATCAGATTGATGAAATCATAAACTATGTAGAGGAATACAAGCATGACAGAAATCAGAACTTTACGGTAAAGCAGCTTGAAAAAACAAAGAAAAAACTTGAAACAAGGCTTGAGAAATTAAACGATGATTTTAAGAAAGATGATGTCATTACATTTGAAGAACTTGGCGTAGATAAGCTCTTTATTGACGAGGCACATGGCTACAAAAATCTCTATCTTTACACAAAAATGAGGAATGTAGCAGGTATCGGGCAGTCCGAAGCCTTTAAGTCATCCGATATGTTCATGAAGTGTAGATACATGGATGAAATGACAAATGGAAAAAGGAATTGTCTTTTGCCACAGGAACGCCTGTATCAAACTCCATGACCGAGCTTTATACCATGCAGCGTTATCTTCAGTATGAAAGCCTTAAAAAGAATAATTTGGAGCATTTTGACTCTTGGGCTTCTACCTTTGGGGAAACGCAGTCAGCTTTTGAATTATCTCCGGAGGGAACAGGATACAGAGTAAAGACAAGATTTTCCAAGTTCTATAACTTGCCTGAACTAATGTCTATGTTTAAGGAAGTTGCGGACATTCAGACAGCGGATATGCTTAATCTTCCAACACCTGAAGCACACTATGAAGTCATTAAGACTTTGCCAAGCGAGGAGCAAAAAGAAATCTTAAAGAGCTTATCAAAACGGGCAGATGATGTGAGAAACAAAGCGGTAGAGCCTGATGAAGATAATATGCTGAAAATCACCAATGACGGTAAGAAACTTGCTCTTGACCAAAGGCTGATCAATCCCCTACTTCCTGATAATCCCGACAGCAAAGTCAATGTTTGCGTGAAAAATGTCTTTAGTATTTGGGATAAGACCAAGGAGAATAAATCCACACAGCTACTATTTTCCGATATGTCCACACCGAAAGGCGATGGAGAGTTTAACATCTATGATGACATCAGAGAAAAGCTCGTTGCAATGGGAATCCCTGAAACAAGAAATAGCCTTTATTCATGAAGCTAATTCAGATAAGCAAAAGGACGAACTATTTGCAAAGGTGCGTAAGGGAGATGTGAGGATATTGCTCGGCTCTACTCAGAAGATGGGAGCCGGGACAAATGTGCAAAATAAGCTGATTGCACTGCATGATTTGGATGTACCTTGGCGTCCTGCGGATCTTGAACAGAGAGCAGGTAGAATTGTAAGACAGGGAAATGAAAATAAAGAGGTAAATATCTATCGCTATGTTACGGAGAATACCTTTGATGCATATTTGTGGCAGACCATAGAAAAATAAGCAGAAAGTTCATTTCTCAAATTATGACAAGTAAGACTCCCTGTTCGTGTTGCGGAAGATGTGGACGAAAGCTCCCTTTAACTATGCAGAAATTAAAGCTCTTGCCACAGGAGATCCGAAAAATCAAAGAAAAAAATGGATTTGGACAATGAGGTTACAAAACTTAAAAATGCTTGAAGCAAACTATAAGTCCAATCGTTATAGATTAGAGGACAAGGTTGCTAAAAATTATCCGGAAGAAATTGCAAGGACGGAAAAGTTAATTGAAGCTGTTAAGAAAGATATATCAGAAGTTGAACCTAAGTCAGACAGTGAGGAAAAAGTTTACTTCCATTACTATTTTAGGCGAGAAGATTACCGATAAGAAATTAGCAGGAGAAAAAAACTTCTGAAGCCATTTCAAAAGTAAAAAAATCAATGGAAGTAAGATGATAGGAAAGTATAGAAATATGGATTTAGAGGTCAGCTATAACTTCTTTACCAATGAGCATAATTTCAGCTTAAACGGTGCTGCAAAGCATTCAGGAGAGCTTGGCACAAGTGCAGACGGAAATATGACAAGACTGGATAATGCTCTTGAGAAAATGCCTGAGAAATTAAAGAGGCTTGAAGAAAAGCTCGTTAGTACCAAAGAACAGCTTGAAAATGCCAAAGAAGAACTTAAAAAGCCGTTTGAAAAGGCAGATGAACTGAAAACTAAAGTATTAAGGCTTGCCGAACTGAATAAGCTGCTCGATATGGGAGAGGTAGAAGAAAAGAGAAATGACAATCCCCTTGTGGAAGATGTAAAACGAGCGATTATTGACTTCTGTAACAGAGAGTATGAAGAAAACCACAGCTATGATGAATTTGACACGCTATATCCTGATTTAAAGCATATCGGGATTGCCTATACCAATACGCCCGATGAAAGACATGGGATTCAGTACGAACTGAATTTAGAAGCTAAAACATGGACACAGTATATTGATGATACGGTGGTAAAAACAGAGAGCTTCGACTATGAAAACAAGGGAGAGAACGAAGCTCTAAGGAATATGAAAAATGAGATTGAGCTATCCTCTTTTGAAGATTTGATCTATGTGGATTCCGAAGATTTAAGAGCAGCAACGGGACTTGATATTGATGATGAAGGAAACTTCTATGATCCGCTTGCAAAAGACCTCGATAATGACGGTATCATCGACAGATATGACAATGATTTCAGGGACAGTGATTACTTTGAATCAACCTATGATGTGGAAGATAATCTTTATACAAAAGAGGAAACTTCTCAAAGAACGGAAGATAAACCGTCTATTTTAGGACAGATCAGAGCTTATCAAAGTGAAAGCAAAACGGAAGATAAACAAACTACAAAAGAACAGGAATATGCAAGATAAGGGGGCTTATAAGCTCCCTTTTACCATGAAAGGAGATAAAAACATGGATTACAAAACAATACGAGATAAAATTGAGGATATGGTAAATGATAACCATAAGGACTTCGTAAAAGCGGTTATCAGCATGGAAAAAGGCATCAATGATGAGAGTGCCTTGGATAAGCTATATGATGCTTATATGGCAAATGATACCATCAATCTGCTTCATGAAGATTTCGACTATATGATTGAAGATTTAAGAGAACAGGGGCAGATAAAAGACCTGCCCTATGTTCAGCAGGAGAAAGATGACCTTGTAAATATCGTCGGAAATGTTGTAGGCAATGTAGATGTAATCGAAATAGAAAATAAGAACGGAGAAGGCTTTAAGGTGGCAAATTTCTCCGTAGTTTCCAAAGATGATGAGGGTAATAAGGTATATCATAATTGCTCCGCTTATGGAGAAAAGAGTGAACTTCCAAAGGACTTTAAACAGGGAGATTTCGTAAAGCTATTCGGACAGCTTAGAACCTCTATTGATGATAACGGCAAGGAGCATAGCAATGTAAGGATATTATCCTCAAAGCTCTTAAAGGCGAAAGAACAGATGAAAGGACAGGATAAGAGTCAAGAGATTGCTAAACTGAAAAGTAAGATAGAAGAAAGAGAAAAAGACTTATTTTATGCAGATTCTTGGGAGCAATCAGGACAGATTAGAGCAGATATTGAAAAAATGAAAGCCAAGTTAAATACCTTAACCGGCTCTGAAAAAGGGAAAGAAAACGATAAAAAATCCATACTTGGTGCTATCAAAGAATATCAGGCAGAAGATAAGGAAAAGCCAAAAGTAAAGCAGGAATCGTCAAAAGAAACGGAAAGATAAGATGATGGTCGGTGTGGTCTTTAGGGCTGCACCGGCTCTTTTTTGTTGCTCAAAAAAAGGAGATAAAGATTATCTCTCCATCTCCTTACCCATATAAATTCCATAGTTCTTTCGTATCTGATAAAGCTCGTCCATAGTCAATTTTGAGGAAGAATACTCCTGCATAAGGGTATTCTTTTTTTCTTGCAATTTATCAAGCTCAGATAAAATATCCCTTGAATTTGGCAGCTTGGAATAAGACTTTTTAAGCTCGGAAAGAGCGTTTTCATAGAGGGTAATCTGAGCTTTGTATTCCTCGAAAAATGCCCTATCAGACGTATTCGCCTTATATTCCTTGTAATAGGCACGATATTTTTTGACAATATGAACTTGCTCCATCGTAGTGGATAACTGTTCCATTTTCTTATCAATCGCCTTGATTTTATCCTGTAAATTTTGTCTTTCATCAGCACTTTTCTTGATAAATTCGTCAAGCTGCTGAACAGATTTTATGCCGTGTTCTCTAAGGAAGATAACAGACTCAGCCATTGTATTAAGGTTATGTTTGGTTGCCCAAAATTCATAGCCTTTGCTTTCTTTTACTTTCATATTGGTGTTCATATCAATAACAATGCCGATGCGTTTTTTGACAGCAGGGGTTTTAATAGATGATCTTTCTGCAAGTCGTTCTTTTAATCTTTCTTCAGTGTAATCTTCTCCGATTGTTTTGGCTCTGGTAAATCTCGGCTTATCTTTTGGCTTAAAAGCAATATGTTTGCCATACTTAATTTCATATCCAAGCTCAGCCATTTTCCTTAGAAATTCATCCCAATCCTTAGACTGTTTTATCATTCTGTCAATATCAAATTGAAGTCTACTTTTCCAAGAAGTACCTTTCTTTGCCTGCTCATTTTCATACCAAGACTTTCCGCTCGTCTTGTATTTTTTCTTGTAGCTTTCGTAGTGTTCATCAATGACGGAAAGGTTGTTTTGTTTGCATAGCTTATCACTCTGATAACGAATTTTATGGTAGCATTTTTTGTTTGACTGATAGCACTTGCCACTAACCATATTCACATTATTGAAGATGATATGATTATGGATATGCCCTTTATCTATGTGCGTCGATAACACAAACTCATATTCATCTTTGAGGATCTTTTTACATAACTCAAGACCGATTTGATGTGCCATTTCAGGGCTTGTTTCTCCCGGTAAAAATGATTGAATCAGATGTCTTGCAAGGACAGTTCCCTTAGTTCCTGCCTCCCCTCTTGTCCTTAAAAACTGAGTATGAGCAGTTGACTGATGGCATTTATGCGTACTGACTAAAAGCTGTTCATCTGTTTTATCTCCATTAACAATATAGTCAATAGCAAGATGAAGGGTTGATTTTATAGGATGTATTTTTGTAATCGCCATAAATTTTAATCACCTCCGGAAGTCCTGTTTAGAAGCAAGGAATGAATTTGCCACAGTTCTTTTGAAAAATGTTCAATCTCTTGTTTCATATCGCCTATGTCCTCTTTGTAGATAACACCGGTCGAATTTACACGATTTGCAATCTGATTGATGTTGTTTGTTGCGTTGGAAAGTAAGCCTTGTAAATCCCTAAAAGGCTCTAAATCGACTTGATAAATTTCCTTTTCTAAAACGCATTTGCGGATAAAATGGCTCATATTTCTACACTTCGCAAGTTTTCTTTTCTCCTCAAAAAGAGTTTTTTCTTCCTTAGTCAACTTAATTTCAAGTCGTTCATTTCGTATCCTATTTGCCATAGATAGTTCCTCCTTTAGATGTATTTCGGGGTTTTAGGGTCTCCCTAACAAGCTAAAAATTGATAAAAAAAGAAGCAGATCCCGAAGGGCTGCTTCATCAATTTTTCCGTAAGTGTCCGTACACTTACTGTGCTTGCTACAAAAGAATACAAGCATTAAGCATATATTAAAATTATTAATAATTGTATCATACTTAAGTATAATTTTCTACTATACTCTTGACAAAATGGTTAGAAGGGACTAATATATAAGCATACAGAACGAGTGTCGGTCAATAGGTGGTGATGTTTTGACAAAGAGAAATGTAAAAGATCCAGAAGAAAGAAAACAGGAGCTTATAAATATAGCATCCAGACTTTTTGAAAAGTATGGGTATGAGAAAGTTTCTGTGCGAGATATTCTTGCAGAAGTTAATGGAGCGCCGGGAATGTTTTATTATTATTTCAAATCAAAAGAAGATATTTTCTTGGCGTGTATGGAAACATACTTTGATGAAAAATTAAAAAATAAGTTAGGTATCCTTCAAAACAAGGAAATAGATTACGAAGAAAGAATAAAGATTTTAAGAGAACTTATAGTAAAAGATATCGGTCAGTTTACGACAAGATATAATTTTTCAAAAGAGAATTCAATTACAGATAACTCTTACAGGTTATGGGAATTGATTCATTACATTGGAAAAATTTATAGATGTCTATTCAGAATTTATAATTGAAGGAATTGAAAAATAAAAAAATAGAAAAATAATATGGGAATAAACAGAGAAAAATGTGAGAAGTTTCGCAGCTTTTATTTTATACGGAGCTGTTGGCACAATATATAACGACTATATTATTAAGGGAGAAAACAAAACAAATTCAAGTGAAGCCTTTGGAATAATAAGTGAGCTATTTCAAAGACCTCATTAGAGAAAAAAATAAAATATAGTATTTTTACAAGGGAAACATCAATGGTGTTTTCCTTGTATTAGTTTTAAGACAAATGAACGAACTCGTTCGGAAGGAGGTATGTTTTAGATGAAAAAGAAGAAATCAATCAAAGATATTATTTCCTACAGTGAAATAAAAAAAGGACAACTTGTAGGAGGGATATTATTTGTTAGTCTTGGTATGCTATTAAGTATTTGTCCAATTTTGGTGATATACAAAGTCATAAAATCTCTATTTTTATATGGAAAATTAGAACAAAGTACAATACAGTTCTGCATCTATGGACTTGCAGCAGTGGTATTGTCATATTGCTTAACTTACATTGGCGGTATTTTATGCCATAAGTTTTCATATGTTTTAATAGCTAACTTAAAAAAGAAGATATTATTTCATATTGGGAATCTTCCTTTAGGTTTTTTTACCGGAGACAACAAGTCAAAAATAAGGCAAGTATTAGGATCGGACATGAATCAAATTGAGGGATATTTTTCTCATCAATTACCAAATTTAATTTCAACTTTAGCACTAATTTTAGCAATGATAATTGTTATGTTGAAGATAAATTTAATATTAGGTCTTACGACTTTGTTAATTATATTTGTTGGTTTAGGAATTCAGATTGCAATCATGGCAAAGATTATAAAGTCGGGTGGACTTGAGAAGAACTTTGCGATTTTGGATCAAATTAATTCAGCAACTACTGAATACGTTAAAGGTATGCCGGAAGTGAAAATATTTGGAACAGGAGCAAAATCATTTAAAACTTTTTCAAAGTCAGTAGGAGAATATAGAGATTTTACAAGTTCGATGACATCAATGATAAGACCAGGATTTGTCTCATTTAGAATGTTTATTTTATCTGTTGCTACATTCATAGTTCCTGTAGGAATACTTTTAATGTCACGAAATAATAACTTGGATTTTGCTACAGTTTTTATTTTCTATTTGATTCTTGCACCTGCAATTAGCGTACCTGCATTAAAGCTTAGAGATTTTGCAGAAGGAATGAATTTACTAAATGAAGTTGTTTTGAGAGTCTATGAAATTATAGATCAAAAAGAATTGGCAATTGAAAATACTGAGGAAGGGATAAAAGGTCATGATCTTGAATTTAATAATGTGAGCTTTTCTTATGGAAATGAAGAGGTTTTAAAGAATATAAGCTTCTGTGCTAAACAAGGAGAAGTTACAGCATTAGTTGGTTATTCGGGAGCAGGTAAATCTACCATTGGAACGCTAATACCAAGATTTTACGATCCTTCAGAAGGTTCTATTAAAATTGGTGGAGTTAATATAAAAAGTATTCCGATAAACACCTTAATGGACAAGATAGCATTTGTTTTTCAAGACAGTGATCTTATCACAGATACAGTCTTCAATAATGTTGCTATGGCAAAGACAGGTTCTACAAAAGAAGATGTCATAAAAGCATGTAAAAAAGCAAGGTGTCATGATTTTATTGAAAAACTTCCTAATGGATACAATACTGTTTTGGGTAAAGGAACTTACTTATCTGGGGGAGAGAAACAACGTATTGCAGTAGCAAGAGCAATTTTGAAGGATGCACCAATATTAGTGTTAGACGAGGCAACAAGTTTTGCAGACTCTGAAAATGAATATCTTATGCAGGAAGCTTTTATCTGAATTGGTCAAGGATAAGACTGTTATTATGATTGCTCATAGGGTTAAATACTATAGAATATGCAAATCAAATCTTAGTAATATCTGATGGAAAAATTGCAGAAAGAGGTAAGCATGAAGATTTAATCCTTGCAAATGGAATATATAAGAGACTCTTTGATATTTATAAGAAGACAAATATTTGGCAAATGGATATAGAAGGGAGTGAGAATGAATGATAAGAAATATTACTTTAGGAAAGATGAATAATATAAGAAAATCAATTATTTTAAACGTTTTGGCATCTATTTCCAACCTTATACCATTTATTGCTTTGGCGAAAATTGTAGAAACACTATTTTTAAATAGAGGTGCAGATAGTATAGATACGAGCCTTTTATGGAAGTATTTTGGGATAATGGCAATATTTTTTTCTTAATAACATTCTTATTGGAAAAATTTAGCCACAAAAATATACCTATGAACTTGGATACAAGACAAGTGCAGATGGAAGAATAGAGCTTGCAGACCACATAAGAAAAACTGCCGATAGGGTTATATTTCAGGAAAAAGTTCAGCAGAGATCTTAGATACATTAATGAATGATTTTTTCAAAGTTGAAACGGCAGTAACGCATCAATTACCTCAATTTTTTAGTGGTATATGTGTAGCGGTTCTTTGCTCGATATTATTTTTTTGATAATCAATGTAAAAAAATGGGAATAGCAACACTTATTGGACTACCTATTTCTGTTCTACTTCTTACACTCATGCAAAACTTTCAGAAAAAAATTTATTTAAAAACAAAGAAAATGAGGATAAAAAGAGGAAGAAGATATAAATGAATATTTGGATGCCATTAAGACTCTAAAAAAGCTTATAACAGCTTAGATGACACATTAACAAAACTTGAAGAAGATATAGACAACTCAAGAAATGCAAATATTAAGAGTGAGAAAGGAGTTGGTTCATTAACTACTATAGCAAGTATGATTTTAAGAATAGGACTTCCTTTGATGAGTTTAGCTGGTTCCTATTTATTTATAAATGGATCTTTGGAAATTGATACATTTTTAATGTTCTTATTTGTAGGCACAAGGATTTTTGATCCCTTGGAGCTTGCACTTGTAAATTATACAGGTTTACAAATGGCATCCGTTTCAGGAGAGAGAATCATTAACTTACTTAAGGCTAAACCTATGTCAGGAAATTGTGCTGTAAACGAAAGCAACAAAATTGAAATATCTGATGTTTCATTTTCTTACAAGGAGTCTAAGGTTATCAATAATGTTTCATTAGACATTAATGAGAACGAATTAACTGCTTTTGTTGGTTACTCTGGCTCTGGAAAATCTACACTAATTAAATTAATTTCCAGATTTTATGATCCTAATGAAGGGACAATTAAAATTGGTGGAGTAGATTTGCTAACAGCCGACCCTGATAAATTAATGGATAAATTTTCTGTCGTTTTTCAAGATGTGTATCTTTTTAAAGACACAATTTATAACAACATAAAATTTGGAAATGAAGATGCAAGTAAAGATGAAATCATGAATGCTGCAAAAATGGCAGGAGCTTATGACTTTATAGTCAAAAAAGATGATGGATTTGACACTATGATTGGACAAGGAGGAGCGACTCTGTCTGGAGGTGAGAAACAAAGAATATCAATAGCGAGAGCAATATTAAAAAATGCACCAATAATACTACTTGATGAAGCAACATCTTCACTTGATCCTGAAAATGAACTTATTATACAAGAAGCAATATCAAATTTAATAAAAAAATAAAAACAGTTGTGGTTGTAGCCCATAAATTAAGAAACGTAATGGGAGCTGATAAAATTGTTGTTTTAAACAAAGGGAAGGTAGAAGAAGTTGGGAAGCATGAAGAACTTATTAAAAATGAAGGACTATATAAAGACTTATGGAATTATCAAGAAAAGTCTAAAGAATGGAAGATTGTACAGTAACAATCAATTTTAAAGGAGGAAATTTATGAAAACACAAAAGAAATCATCAAAAAATGCAGTTACAGCTGGTGTTTTAATTGCACTTTACTTTGTAACATATTTAGTAATTGGGGCAATATCTATGCCTGTCCCTGTTTTATTTTTACTAATGCCTATGCTTGTAGCACTACTTGCTGCACCAACCTATCATATGCTTCTTGCAAAAACAAAGTCAGCCACCGCTATTGTAATCGCAGCTATCTTACCAAGTATTTTATTAGTTGTAACTGGTCATATTCCAATTGCACCATTAGTGGCAGTGCCTGCCGGAATAATTGCTATGTTAATAGCAAGAGGTGGAAATTATACAGACTTTAAGAAAAATACAATTAGTCATATGTTTTTTTCTCTAAACTTATTTGGAGGATTCTTACCAATTTGGCTTATGAGAGAAGCATTTTTTGAAAGTGTTATAAAAGGTGGCTTAGATCAAAACTTTTGTAATACAGTAAAGAGCATGGACACCAATATGGATGCTACCAGTTATGATTATTGGAACATTTATATTCTCTTTGATTGGTTCTTATTTTACAAAGAAAATACTAAATAAAAAGCTGGAATCAGCAGGAGTTTTATAATGGAAAATTCAAAGTTTGTTCTGGGGTCAAAATATGACCTCAGAACAAAACTTATCTTGCTTATAGGTGCGAATATTTTTAATTTTTTTAGGGTTTGATTGGATCTATCAAAGTCTTATTACATTATTTTTTTCTTGTCATCATTATTAGCGATGGTTATAAAAAAATCCGCTATAAAGTATATTTTTATTTTTTTGTAATAAGTGTAGTATTGGAAAAAAATCTTTTAGCCTATTTTTAATATGAATTTTTCTTTCGAATTTAATTTTATTTATCTTAGCAATTGGAAGAAAATTTCTGCCATGTATTATCGTGGGCAAATGGATTTTAAATTCCACATCTGTTTCCAGTGCAGTGGCAACTTTACAAAAATTAAAACTTTCAAAAGACTCGCTCATAATGATTTCTGTAATATTTAGATGTTTGCCTACTATTAAAGACGAATGGAGTCATATAAATATGGCGATGAAAACTCGAGGAATTAATTTTAACTTAATAAATTTAATAAGGAAACCAACATTAATAATGGAATATTTTTTTGTGCCCTTATTCGTAAGTGTGATAGAAATTGGGGATGAGCTCTCTCAATCAGCCATTATAAGGGGACTTGATGCTCCTGTTAACAAAACAAGTAGATATCTTATTAAATTTAGGAGAAAGGATATTTGTGTTTTACTTTCTATGATTTTAATTATATTAATCGTTGTATTTATGAAAATCTCGGGGTGGGACTTATGATTGAAATTAGAGAATTAAGCTTTTAAATACAAGGGAGGAGCTAATTACTCATTAAAAGACATTAATTTGATTGTAAAAAAGGAGAATGCATTCTTCTATGTGGTAGGAGTGGTTGTGGAAAGTCTACTCTATTAAAACTTATGAATGGTATAATACCTGAGTTTTATGATGGAGACATTTCTGGCAGTGTTATGGTCAATGGTATGAATACATTTACCACCCCAATTTATAAATTATCTAAGAATGTAGGCTCGGTTTTTCAAAATCCCAAAACACAATTTTATACAACAAATACAACAGATGAAATTGCTTTTGGTTTAGAAAATTACGGCATAGAAAGAGAAGTAATTAACAAAAGGATTGAAGAAGTTGAAAAAGAGCTTCATCTTGAAAACTTGATGAATAAAAATATATTCAATCTTTCTGGAGGAGAAAAGCAGAAGATTGCTATAGCAAGCATTTACGCATTAAACCCTGAGATATTTATTCTTGATGAACCATCTTCAAGCTTAGACATAAAGTCAATGAAAGAACTATCGCTTACAATAAAAAAGCTTAAATCTTTAGGAAAAACTATTATTATTGCAGAACACAGGTTGTGGTATTTAAAAGACATTGCTGATAGAGCAATATACTTAGAGGATGGAAAAATCATCAGAGAATATAGTATGGACGAAATTGAAAATCTAAGTGAAGATGAACGAACGAGAACAGGACTTAGACATTCTGATTATAAAGCTATTGAAAGATTTGATGATTTTTGAAACTTCAAATAAAGGGACTTTATTAGAGTTAAAAAAATCTGATATTCAAAAAGAAATACCAAAAATAATTTTTGTCCATTGAGGATCTTAAATTTTGCTATGGGAATATTATTGGGATTGTTGGAGAAAAATGGAATTGGGAAGTCTACATTAGCAAAAAAATCATATGTGGCTTATACAAAGAAAAATAAAGGTAAAAATTTTAAAAGATGATGAGAATTTACAACTAAAAAAACAAATATAAAAAAAGTAGGCTAAATGAGAGCCTGCTTATTATGCAGGAAGTGAACTATCAGTTATTCACAGACAGCGTTAAAGATGAAATAGTATTAACATCAAATATTAAAGATGATTATGTTTTTAGATACTTGGCTAAAAAGATATGGAGTTGAAAAAAATATCAGTGATAGGAATCCTCACACCTTGTCAGGAGGACAAAAACAGAGAGTAATTATCTTATCCGCTTTACTATCCGACAAGAAAAATTCTATTTTTTTCGATGAACCAACCAGTGGATTGGACTATAGAAATATGAAAAATAGTAGCTAAAAAAACATAAAGAAAGTAAAGGAAGAAGATAAGTTGATTTTAATAATATCCCATGATGTTGAGTTTTTTTAGAGTCAGTTTGTGATAAAGTGATTGATTTCACGTATTTATGAAAAATGCATATATTAGTAAATTACAAGAGGGACATATGATAAAAAAACGCAAGAAAAAAACGAGAAGTTATGAATAGTATTTTTTTATAATATTCCATAAAATAAATTTTTATAATAGATTTTTTTCATTTTAGAGGACTTTTTATGCCTATGTGCAGAAGTCCTCCTTTTTGTCTAAAAAACGCAGACAAAAAAAGAAATGGAGGAAATTAAATGCCAAAAGAATATTACCTTTATGTCAACGGACAAAGGGTTAAAGTCAGCGAGCAGATATATAAAGTCTACTGGCGAGAAAAAGAACACGAAAAGTATTTAGAGCAGGTGGACAAGAAAAACCACTTGCTCTTTTTTTCATCGTTGGATCATGATGGACATTATGTAGATAATATTGTCGATGAAAGTGTTGATGTAGAAAAGATTGTTGAAACACAGATGATGATTGAAGCAGTCAGAAATGCTATATCAAGACTCAATGCAGAAGAAAGAGATATTATTGAACGCTTGTATTTCAATGATGAAACGGTTCGTTCAGTGGCAAAGCTTAAAAGTATTACACATCCAGCCTTAATCAAAAGAAGAAACAAAATTCTTGAAAAGCTGAAAAAATTCATCGAAGAACTTTAAAACTTCGGTAACCAAAGGGGTCAAATTTTCCTTATGTAAAGTGAAGGGGAGTTTGACCTCCTTTACTTTCTTCGGTAAGAGATACGCCTGCTTATGGCAAATAGGAAAATGTAGAGAAAACAATCCCTTTCAAATATTGTTCTTTGACAACTGAATAGACCAAGGTAGGACTTTATCTGCTTGTGGAGAATTATGACTTACGCCAAGACCTTTCTGCTGAGAGATTTCAGTTTTATGAATACTGGTTAAACCAAGGAAATAAGAAAGTGAGCGACAAATAAGATTACATAAAAAACAGATGTGGCAGTCTGTTCGTTGATACAGGCGGTGATAATGATACTTCAACAGTTTATGCCGGCTCGTCTTGAATAAGGGGCGGAGGTGAGATTCCTATGTTGTCAGCCAAGACACCTACCAATGTCATAAAACTTAAAAAAGAAAACAACAGGGAAAGGAGTTTTCTAATGAATGTAGAAGAATTAGCAAGATATAAAAACATGTCAGCGGAAGAGATAGACAGGAAAATTGTCCCTGATATCGAAGATATAAAAGATAAGAAAAATGCAGAGCCGCTTTCCATGTACTTTATGAAAGTCGGAAATGTCATTGTTAAATGTAGCTATGCAGAGAATGGAAGAAGTTTGGAGGATTGTTTTCTGTCATATCTAAAAAAGAAAGCAATGCTGCTTGATTAAAAATATGATAAAAGGGGCAGACTTTTTTACAAATCTATGGTATAATACTAACCAAATAGGGATACAACTTCATAAGAGCTGAAAGACTCCAAGTTATCATATTTCTCCTTAAAAAAGAATATGAAAGTTTGGAGGTTTTGTTATGTCTAAAAATAATTTAGATACAGATGTTCTCAAAGTTGCCATGTATCTCAGATTATCACAAGATGATGAAAAAAATATGATAAAGGCTTTTAAGGTGGAAAGCAACAGCATTTCCAACCAAAGACTTCAGATTAATGACTTCATTGATAAAAAAATGAGGATATGGAGCTGATAGAAGAATATGTCGATGACGGATATTCAGGTATAAACTTTGAAAGACCGGCATTTAAGAAAAATGATGGAAGATGTCATCACAGGGAGAATTAACTGCATTGTTGTAAAAGACTTATCCAGATTTGGCAGAGATTATATTGATAGCGGAAGATACCTGCAAAGAGTATTTCCCTCTCTTGATATAAGATTTATTGCCCTAAATGATAATTATGACAGCTATACAGCCAGTGAAACGGAAAAGAACTTGGTCATTCCGTTTAAAAGCTTCATCAATGACAATTATTGTAGGGATACTTCCGCAAAGGTCAGAAGTGTCTGCAAGGTAAAGAGAAAACAGGGACAGTTTATATCAAACTATGCTCCTTACGGCTATGAAAAAAAGATAAGGAAGATAAGCACAAAATAGTAATTGATAAAGAAGCGGAATATGTGGTGCGTAAAATCTTTTCAATGAAGCTTGAGGGGTACAGCTCCTACTCTATTGCCAAACACTTAAACGATAATGGAATCCCATCACCGATGGAGCATAAAAAGGCAAAGGGAATAAGGTATAAGACAGGCTTCAGCACAAAGGCGGTTGCCAAATGGGATACGCCGGCAGTTAATCGTATTTTAACCAATGAAATCTATATCGGAACACTGCAACAGGGAAAACGGGAAAAGATAAACTATAAGCTGGATAAGGTGGTTTCCAAGGATAGAAGCGATTGGATTGAAATCGAGGACAATCATGAAGCTATTATTGATATTTATGACTTTGAAATTGCCCAAAAACTTTTGAAATGTGATATAAAGGCAAAAAATGTCGGAGAGAAGGCGGATTTGTTTTCAGGTCTTTTATTTTGCAAGGACTGTAATGCTCAGATGACAAAGAAAGTCGATAAGAGAGGGAAAACTCCCACTATTTACTATATCTGCTCCCAGTACAACAAAGGAAAAGAGTGCAGCAGGCATTCAATCAAACAGGAAGAATTAAAGCTAAGCGTACTTGAGATGATTTGCCATTATATCAACTCTCTTGGGAAGTATGAAAGCATTTCAGAAGAGATAAGAGAAATGGAAGTATCTTATGAGCTTTTTCAGAAAATAGATAAAAGACAGGAGTATACCAAGAAAAGCAAGGCAAAGTTTGAACTTTTAAAATCGGCTCTGTATCAGGACTTAAAAGAAGGAATCATTTCTGAAGAAGAATTTTACGGTATGAGAGAGTTTTATACAAACCGTATCGTAGAAAGCGAACTGATTTTAGAAAAGCAGAATAAAGAAATTTCAAGACTCTATCAAAAGAGTTTGGGAAACAAAAACTTCCTGTCAGATATTAAAAAGTACAGGAATATAAGCACCTTAGAAAGAGGGCTTCTTGTAAGACTTGTCGATAAAATCTATGTTTTGGAAGAAAAAAGGATAGAAATCCATTTTAACTATGATGAAACTACAGATATACTGGATAAGTTAAGCGACTACACAAAGCAATCCTCCGAGCTGATGAAGGAGGTGGTGTAGATGGCAAGGACAGCGAACAGGCGGGCAAAAGCGGAAGAAGCTCTGTTAAGCAAAGAAAGCGGAAACAGTTTTCAAACAGCGATTTACACAAGAATATCAAGAGATAAAAAAAGAAAAAGCCGAGTGATTCCATTGAAAAATCAAATTGCTCTTTGTGAAAGTTATATAAAGAAAAAAATGATGGTCATAATTTGGTTGGAATATATAAAGACATCGCAAAGACAGGGACAGAATTTGAAAGACCTGACTTTGAAAAACTTGTGGGAGAAGTAAGGACGGGAAAAGTCAACTGCATTATTGTAAAAGACCTATCCCGCTTTGGAAGAAATTATACGGAGCTTGGAAACTTCATTGAAAAGATATTTCCGTTTCTTGGAGTAAGATTTATTGCGGTTAATGACAATCTGGATACCTTTCACATGGAAGATCCCAATAAATCTCTTGAGGTAATCTTGAAGAATATTGTAAATGAAACTTATGCAAAAGACATTTCAAAGAAAGTATCAAGCTCTCATCAGATGAGGATCAAACAAAGGCGGATTCATCTGTGGTGCGGCTCCTTATGGCTATACAGCAAGAAAAGATGAAGATGGAGTAAGACGGTTATATGTTGATGAAAATACAGCTTCCATCGTAAAAGAAATTTTTGATGCGTATTTGAAGGGATTTAGTACACTTGATATTTCAAAGTTACTGTTTGAAAAGAAAGTATATATAGCAACTGATTATAGGAAGTTTGGAAAAGCTAAAGCTGATGAAAATGAGCTTATAAGAGCTTGGATTCCGACAACAATATTACAAGTGCTTAAAAAAATCGTGTATATACAGGAACACTCATTCAAGGCAGAAATCAAAAGCATTTATTTGAAGGGAAAAAGAGAGAAAGGCTTGACGAAGAACATTGGACAATAACAGAAGATGCCCATGAAGCAATTATCTCGCTTGATACATTTGAAAAGGTACAGGAGAAAATTTCCTCAAAATCTAATTCCATTAAAAATAGCAGAAAAGAAAATAAGAATGCTAAGGATGATACAGTATTTAGAGGAAAACTATATTGTGGAATTTGTAAGAGAAAAATGAGCGTACACATGCAAAAAAGCGGTAATAAAACTGTATTTTATTTTAGCTGTAATCGGTTCAGAGAATTTACAACAGAAAAATGCGGAACATCTATTACAGAGGCTACTCTTGAAAAAACTGTTAAAGCAGCCTTTGAAGCTATTCTTTTAAGTAACAGTAAAAGTTATAAGGCTTATCTGAATGCTTATGACAATCTTAAAATAGAGATGGATAAGAAAAAGGAAAAAGAAATAACTGAAATTGAAAGAAAAATTTTAGGCTTTAGCAGACTTCAAAGTGAGTATTATGAAAAATATGTTTTGGGCAAGTGGAGTAAAGAAGATTTTGAAAGGGAAAAAGGACTTCTGGGTAAAAAGAAAGCAGAACTCGAAATCCTAAAAGAAAGACAAGTTGCTATCTTTGAAAAAGAAGTATTTGAACTTGAAGAAAGGCATAAGTACCTTACAGCACTTTTTAAAGGTAAAACAAAGAAATGGGATAAAGACTTTGTAGATAGCATCATTGATAAGATCTTTATAGGGAAAGATAACACAATAGAAATCAAATTTAATTTTGAAGAAACTCCTGTGATTACTGAAAAACTCGGTAGAAAGACAAGGAGGAGCTGATATGAATACAGTAGATTTTTATTTAAGACTTTCCTTAGAAGATGACGATTTAAAAGACGAAAGTAACAGCATTACTTCCCAAAGAGAAATCTTAAAGAACTATATCAGTTCAAGAGAAGAATTTACTGGAGTGAAGATAAGAGAACATATTGATGATGGCTATACCGGAACAAATTTTAATCGTCCTGCATTTCAAAAGATGATAGGTCTTATGAAGAAAAATGAGATAAGAACTATTCTTGTAAAGGATTTATCACGATTTGCAAGAGATTATATTGAATCCGGAGCATATATTGAGCAGATATTCCCTTTTATGCAGGTTCGTTTCATCTCTGTGAATGACAATTATGACAGTAATAACAATGAGAATGGAATCAGCAGTTTAGAAATTCCTTTTAAGAATCTTGTCTACGACTACTATTCCAAGGACATTTCACAAAAAATCAGTTCATCAGTAAGAGTAAGACAGGATAGAGGGTATTATTTCGGTTCAAAAGCACCGTATGGGTATGTAAAAGATGAAAAAGACCATCATCAGCTACTTGTCGATGATAGAGTGAGAAACATCATTGAAGAAGTCTTTGAAAGATACCTGAGTGGAGAAAGTATGCTTTCCATTTCTAAAGATTTAATCATAGAGGTGTTCTGACGCCGGCAAAACATATAGGGCTTAAAAGAGGAAGTGGAGTATGGACAGGACAGATTATTAGATATGTTTTAACACAAAGAGTTTATACAGGAGCTGTTGTTGGTGGAAAGACAAGGGTACAGGAAGTTGGTTCTGATAATAGAAAATGGGTTGATAGCAAAGACTGGATAATTAGAGAAGATATGCACGAAGCTATTATCTCTAAAGAAGATTTTGGTAAGGTTCAGGATATGCTAAACAGCAATGCAAAACTAATCAGTAGAGAGCGGAAGCATTTTCATATTCTTCAAGACAAAGTCTATTGTGGTAAGTGCTATCATAAAATGACTTATACAGTTAATTATGGAAAAAAACAGATGGATATTGCTGTCCCTATCGGTACAAAGCAAAAGACTGTGGCTGCATGAAAGGGAAGATAAAAGCAGAAACACTGGAAGATATTGTTTCAGAAGAGATTAAACTTTATACAGAGAGCTTTCTTGAAAAAGAACAGACAAGAAAGATTGAGCATAAAGTTATGGAAAGCATTTGTGAAAGCCTGCTTTACAGGAAGAAAAGACTGGAAGCGGAAAAGCAAAAGATTCAGGTTTCCAAAATGCAGCTTTATGAAAGGCATAAACAGGACGAAATAGATAAGGAAGCATATTTATCAAAGAAAGAAGATTTAAGCAAAAAACTTAAAAATACAGAACAGGAAATAGCCATCATTACGGACAAGATAAAAGAAAATACATCTTCAGGACATAACCTTAATGTTGATAAGCTAAGAGAAGCGGTTACAAAAGGAGAGCTTGTTTTAGACTGGATCAACGAAGTCATAGACAGGATTTATGTTTATGGTAAAGACAAGGTGGAGATTATTTGGAAATTTGAGAAAGGGAATGGAAAAGATGGATAAAAAAGACGAAATTATGCTTGTAAGTCATGAATCCCTTTGTAAAAAGATTTATATTATTAGGGGACAAAAGGTTATGCTTGACTTTGAATTAGCCGAAATCTATGGATATGAAACAAAGCGATTTAATGAGCAGGTTAAAAGAAATATTGAGAAATTTGATGAAGACTTTATGTTTCAATTAACGGATGAGGAAGTATCTGAACTTTCAAGGTCGCAAAATGCGACCTTGAACAAGAGTGCAGGAAGAGGTAGTAATATTAAGTACAATCCTCATGCTTTTACCGAGCAGGGAATCTATATGCTGATGACAGTTCTCAAAGGAGAGCTTGCAGTCAAGCAGAGTAAAGCCTTGATTCGCACTTTCAAGCAAATGAAAGACTACATCGTAGAAAATCAAGGGTTGATTGGGAAAAGAGAGTTTTTGCAGCTTTCGATGCAGATTACAAGTAATGTCGTGGAAATGCAGGATTTAAGACGAGATTTAAGAGATGTGGAAGATCAGGTAGCAGAAGTGGTGGATACCTTAAATAATGTGGTGCATAAATCGGAGCTGTCGGAGCTGATTCTTGACCTTAGCAATCCACAGCTCAAATATGGATTTTTACTCTTGAACGGACAGCCGATCGAAGCAAATCTTGCTTATAAAGACATTTATAGCATAGCGAAAAAGAGTATCTATATCGTCGATAACTATATCGGAGTGAAAACTTTGGTCTTGCTAAAAGATGTTCCTTCATCGGTAGAAGTCATTATATTCAGCGATAACATCGGCAAAGGACTTCATACCCTTGAATATCAGGATTTCTGCCAAGAATACCCATTTAGAAAGATAACATTCCAAAAATCCAGTGGAGAGTTTCATGACAGATACATCATTATCGACTGGAATACCGAACATCAACGAATCTATCATTGTGGAGCGTCTTCCAAAGATGCAGGGCAAAGAATCACAAGCATAACGGAAGTGGTCGATCAGATGATTTATACCGACCTCATCAATAATCTCTTGAAAAAAATCCGGTGTTGCAGTTAAAATAGAAGTGGAAAATGGATT